>WLWD01006069.1_pt1 | contig 641360 bp, 351 predicted proteins | sample 6712731 | NCBI WGS metagenome assembly WLWD01 (sample SAMN12718690, study PRJNA576275) | sponge metagenome | isolation source: marine sponge | host: Mycale hentscheli | place: New Zealand: South Island, Marlborough, Capsize Point | collected 2014-11-01 | reverse complement strand
TGTTATGATTTGTGTAACTAAGTACATTATGGTGCATCCTCGTTTATATGAACTACTCTAACATTCAGAGTGAAAGTAATTATATTTATTTTTATATTATTGTACTTATTTTTCTGTGTTTCATATCTGAACTTTTCTATAATTCAAATGAATAATTTTAGATGGTTTGAACGAGCGAGAATGGACTGTATTATTTTGTCTTTTAAAGTACTGTTTTGCCATCAGTTGTTATTGACATTGTTTGTGTATTGTAGATGGAGTGACCAAGTTAGCATTCAAGGAAACAAACAATTGAAATTTTAATTCAAGTTTTACTTCATTTCATTTTTACATTACCTTTTGTTGTTAAATTGATATTAATTTTTTATTTTATATCGAAATGAATTAAAAAGAAGTATTCAATGTGGTTATTCATAGTTGTCAATGTGGGTTAATGTAAAGGTTCCAGACATTATTAAATTAGTTACCAAGAAAGTTGCAGCCTTATCAAGGTGGGTTTGGTAGAAAGTTACAGACTTTTTCAATGTGGTTGCAGAACGGTACAGACTTGTCAAGGTGTTTAACAATTGAGTTTTCAGCCAGGTTTGAAAGGTTTGTAAGCTACCTTGTCAACAAGGCAGTTCCACTGTGTATCCCTAAGGAATCATATCTTATGATTGTGTGTCCTATAATTGTTCTCCCAGCCTCAATCTTACGAATCGTTTTCTTTGTTGTCTTTTTTTTTGTTATAATCACACTTAGTTGGGAATTTGTATATTACGTGCCATTAAAATCACGTGATTTTTTTTTAATTTGTTACTTAAAGTGGAAGCTTTATGCTTGCTATAGAGGAATTTATGAACAATAATAAATACAACAACACATAATTTTTGTGTTTGGGGAGGGGCATATTTTCACTCAAGCGATAATTATAACATAGAAGTATTTTTTTTAGTTGCCATAATCCTAATAGAGTATGGGTAAAGGGTATATAGCAGTCAAGTCTAAAGAGATTAAAAACAGGTAAAGGGTATTTGAAGTTGCAGGCAAGGTAATACATTTTGGTAAAGGGTTTTTAGCTGGAGTAATAGTTTTGTTACAAACCCTACTAACCCGAACTTAGGAGTTTATATACAATTCTCATCTTACAAAACCTTGCATAGTTTTTTACGGGCCAGGAGAACAGTATAGGGCTTAGTCAATGGTTATTGTACCATTCACGTGGAAATTGTAGTGTAGAATAGAAGTCTGCATCTAAGTAGCTAATTAAAGTATAAGTTTAAGAAATGTTACCGATGCAAGGCAGAAATCTTTGAGTTGAACCTATAAAGGTATTCAGCAACATTCATTTTATGCTGGTCAGGAACCTTCCAGGTTGACTAGACAGTACCATAGAAAAAGTACAGGATAGTTCACCTGTACTGATGCAGGGCAGGAACCTCCCAGGTGGACCTAGAAGGTACTTAGAAAAGTGCAAGAAAGTTCACCTGTACTGGTGCAGGCCAGGAACCTCCCAGGTGGACCTAGAAGGTACTATAGAAAAAGTGCAGGAAAGTTCACCTGTACTGGTGCAGGCCAGGAACCTCCCAGGTGGACCTAGAAGGTACTATAGAAAAAGTGCAGGAAATTTCATCTCTACTGGTGCAGGCCAGGAACCTTCCAGGTGGACCTAGAAGGTACTATAGAAAAAGTACAGGAAAGCTCACCTGTACTGGTGCAGGCCAGGGACCTTCCAGGTGGACCTAGAAGGTACTATAGAAAAAGTGCAGGAAATTTCATCTCTACTGGTGCAGGCCAGGAACCTTCCAGGTGGACCTAGAAGGTACTATAGAAAAAGCGCAGGAAATTTCATCTGTACTGGTGCAGGCCAGGAACCTTCCAGGTGGACCTAGAAGGTACTATAGAAAAAGTGCAGGAAAGTTCACCTGTACTGATGCAGGATATGTGACCTGCTGTCAGAAATCATCTGACCTGGTACAGGAAATGTGAAGTACAGGCCATGCGCTCAACTGTCCTATAGAATTCCTGAAGTCAGGAAATTCCAGATTTTTTCCTGTGTTCTCTGTCTTGGTCTTGGCCTGGGGCGGGTGGTCGTGCCTCCATTGGCGGAATTAAAGGGGCTTGCCCCGCCCCGTTAATTACACCCCAGTCATCCCAAGCTGATTGGGGGGCGGGATTTCCGGCTCCACCTGAGCCAAAAGACTCGGCTACTAGAGCTGCGGCCATGGGAAGCAGCTGGGGAGGGATGACAAGGTAAGTAGGTGTACATAATAATGGTGGTAACATTAATTGGCATTTGAATGTGGGAATAATGGTTCACTGCCGGGGCATGAGACGGCTGGCAGTGAACTAAGGTGTTTTCAAGGTACGAGCTGCAGGATTAATGACAGCTTAGTAGCAGACTAGGCGGGGTTAATACCAGGCGGAGTACCAGCAACGGTTGGTTAGGTAGGAGGGGAGTGTCTGGCGGGGTCATGCGCACAGGGCTCCCCACGTGTGGGAGGTGAATAATTAGAATATACTAGCGGGGAAGAGAAAAGTGGCCCGTGCCTGAGGCTGACGACCAGTTGAGGACTTGGGCTTAGTGACTAGAGGAATGATGGTGTCACTACTCCGGAGTTTTTATAGAGGAGGTCGAGTGACAACTGAGGGAGTTTCCTACAACACCAACCACAAGGTAATGTAAAGAACATATATACGTTTACCTGTCACCAGTTCGTGGCATATCATAATGTATTTCTAGGCTTCAGAGTCTCATAATAATAGCTTGTTATTTATTTATTTTTATCGTGTGAGTATGTGCTTGTGTGTTTCTTTTATGTGAGTGCCTATGTTTGCACTTGTGACATATCATATACACATCTTTTTCAATGCGTTTTCACGGTGTTCTGTAACTTTCTTTGTTTTCATGATTACATAATAGGACACCTGGACTTTCAACCGGATTCCTACAGTGGATATTCTATAGGAATCTTTATGATGCCATGGGCTACAGGACTATCCCATAATACACACAGTACTGTACCATACCAGCATAGACTGACAAGAGACTATATACTAGTATAATAAGATACGCCATAAAGTCACAGTCTTCACTCACCTGACTTCCAATGGGTATCTGAACATCATGTAGCTCACTAGCTCTCGGAGACCACTCCCCTCACTCAGAAAATGTTTCACCCAGCTATATCCCACACAAACAACAAAACAACAACAATCATGACTGCAATATAATGAAAGATCCATCCCCAGGTAAGGTTGTTCTGCATGTTCCAACACAACTGGAACCTTACAGTAATACCAAGGAATGCCTTTGAGTGATCTCTTTTTAAAACACATCAGACAATTATTGTCTCTGAACAAACACACACACTTACATACTACAAATCCTATGGAAATTCTGCAGCTGGAATTCCTACTAATTTACTATAATAAATGTGTCAGCAGAATCCTATACTCATTCTCACTATAGCAGTCTTACAAATGCTGGCTGAAGCAAAGAAATGACTCGTACAAAAAAGGAAGTATGCAACGTAAGAGTGGAACTCCTGCAACTATATGTAGAGAGGAACAACAACCTTACTAACATTTCTACAGTTTGGGAATAATAATGTATACACACACACACACACACATATGTACACACACACATGTGTGTGCGATACCAGAAAGATTAGTGAAATGTTCTGATCAAATAGATATCAATATTAAATAGACAAAAGTAAAGCAACAAAAAAAATTAAAACAAGAAACAATAATAACAATAACAACAAAAACAATAAAAATAACAATAAGAACATCAACAACAACCATAATAATAATAATAAAAGGAGGTGAAGCCTGACGATAATTTGTCTCAGCCAAATACTGTACATATGTACTTGTTCAACAATATATATACATATACGTATATGAGTTCGCAATGACCAGTTTACATTGATAATGTTTGTACGCCTATTTTAAAGAAACCTACTTACAACAAACAGGACAAGTATACACAAACAGGACAAGTATAGAGATGTCCTAAGCCTATTGTAGTGTAAGGTTGGGACTGCAGGTAGACAATTTATGGAAAGGAGCTGGGCAAGGGTTAGATAAGGGTATATAACATGCACAGTAATTTCATGCCACAAGCTACCAATACACACACACACAAACACAAACGCATCATGCAATCAGGTTAACTTACGTTCCAGCTATGGTCAAATTACTGAATCCCCTCCACTTCCCTTCACTATTCTCCGCAACAGCTCAAATAAAATTGGGATAAGTTGGACTAGACTTCGCTGTCAGTGTCTTGACGAGAAAGAAAAGCAACGTAAGGTTCAAAGTATAAAATACCTTGTACTTTGTACCTAAGTATTTCCAGAATTTTTTCTAAGTCCTCAAAGGGTGCGTCGTTTAAAAAATCGCTAACCGGATCCCTTCGAGCGGACCGATTAGGTTGTGTACTTGTGAAAAATCATGAGTGCCCCAAAATTATAGGGGAGGCTCTAGCTAGCCCCTGGAGCACACCCCCCTCCACTTCCCTCTCCTTGTTCCTACATCACTGAACTTTTGTCATCATGGAAATAGAAGCTTCTTCACAGTAAAATACATCTCAGGTAACAAAATTGTTGTTCTATCATTCCTGCATTAACCAGAGCACTTGCCTCTAATGATTTTCTCACCTCACCAAGTGCGCACTGGTTTATCAATACTGTGCAGCACTAGTTTGTCAGTCAGTGTTTGATTAAGATTAGAATAAGTAAGTCTCTCAACTGTCAGAGTTACCCTCAGAAGGCTCTTCTCAGAGTTAACTGTACAAGCCACTCGGCAGACTACACTCTTACTATTCAATTGATCATTATTATTATTATTTATTTCACCCTAGATAATTTCACAATGACATCTTTGGTACATGACTGTGAAATAACTCAAGATATTTCATGCTGTTATTTCATTTCAATTTTCTTGGTTTTTACAGCTATCTTCCTCTAGTGTATCCTGCTCTACAGGGGTTAGAGCAGCTGCTAAAATGTAGGCTGGGGGTGTGGGTAGCCCCTACAACCAAATTTACCAGTGAGTTACCCTTCCCTAGTACTAACTACAGTAGTAAAGATATCTAGTGACTTGTCAGAGTGATATGGCAAGATATTTCACTCTCAGGCTTTATTTTCACTCTGCCTCTGGCTCATGAAAATAAGTTAGCCTGCTCTTGAAATATTCTGCCATATCACACTCTGACTCAATAATAGCCTGGAAAACTGCGGTATTCTAACAGCACAAGCAAGAAAAATTTCAAGGAGGCTAAGCTGAGTGAAATTCTCACTGCACGGAGTGCTATCTATCCGAGCACCACCGTTTTTCCTGCTATATTAATACTATAGCCAAAGATAACAGTTCATTTCTGCAGCAAAGAAATCCATATTTCGTCAAATCATAATCCGTCAAATCATAATTTCGTCAAAGAATTTTTTCTTACTGGTTCTGCTATTAATAATACTTTTCTTGCTGTTGCTAAATAGCGTTTCCCTGGAATTTCTTGCGGCATTGCCTATCGGGTAAAAGTGCTGCAAGGTCATGCAGAGATTGCTATGACCAATCAGATCATTATTTCAGTTTTCCCCCTTGTGGTGTTTCAGTTTTCCCCTCTGTGGTATTTCAAATAATATTACACATTTTTATATTGAAAAATGACTCGCTATACGGTATTAAAATTTTATTAAATTTCTGCTCCATTTTGTGGATCTTTAAATCGCATACAATCTGTCACGTAATATAGAGGAAACCCAATAATTATTTAATTTTTCTTTAACTCTATTTATTACGTCAAGTTAAATATATTTAACAAAATAAGCATAATAGTATTTGCAATGGTATTATAAATGTTCAGATCTCCATTCTTCTTCTAGTTTCTGAAAAGGGTTTTTATCTGCAACTCATAAAATAATAAACAATTATTATCTAATTTATTTGTAATGCATAGACACTACTCTGAAAAGTGAAGGGGCTAAATTTCGGTCAGGCATGACGTGCCTACATATAAATTATATTATTTACTTCTATCTTTAATCTAGAGTAAGTTTATATCAACATAAAAGTAAAAATTATCACACAAATATCTCTGATGTGGAGAAAGACAGGTTAGTGGGAGCTGTTTATATACATATTATATTGGAGGGCGAGACACTTACAGGGGTAACACAATTATGTAATAAACCAGAAGCAATTTAGTCGTGTCAACTAATTGCAAATGACACACGAATAAATCTACGTTCACGTGAAAAGGATGGCTACTTGGATGCACATTTTTAATGTAATAACTTTTATTAGAGTTTAGTCTAGGCTGTCTTGTAGTTCTAAATAGTTATTTCCTGGCACTGTTCTATTGACAGGTATGCTCTTACAGGGAAGGACCTGAGGAGTAAAATTACCAGGCACAGATGACTAAGGGGGCCCAATGTTGTAAGCTTTTTGGGAATATTGAAACATTCACGGTGTCTACCTGTGAGAATTCTGCTGTAGTTTACAAGGATGGTACTATTGTCATAGTTCGAAACTTGTACTATTGTTTAGGCTTATTTTTTAAATTATCAATTATTTCACTATAATATATATATTATATTATTACCTATTACATGAGTCAGAGTGTGATATGGCAGAATATTTCAAGAGCAGGCTAATTTATTTTCATGAGCCAGAGGCAGAGTGAAAATAATGCCTGAGAGTGAAATATCTCGCCATAACACTCTGACAAGTGTAATAAGTGATTTATTCCACCCTAGATATCTTCACTACTGTACACTGTTAAAAATGGGGTGTTTGGATAACTTAGTTTTGGTGTTTAGGAGGCACTGCCTGGACCCCCCAGTTTAAAGCCTAATATTTCTATAGTTAAAATGGTTAGTTGGCATTGCATTCTAGGCAATTGACAGAGTAAGTTTAAGTATTTACATGCCCAATGCTGTCTTTCTTAATTTTCCATTAAAACTCTAATAACAATTTCTGTATTAATATTTATCACTTTTACTCTGTTTTTTTTACCACCTCTAGATGAAGATTTTTGCTGTGGAATTATATTATATGGTGTGCTATGAAGTTCTTTGGAGAATTTAGTCTGATCTTAATATCAACAAAATTTTGATTTAGTACGTAAGTAATATTAAAATGGGTTGTATACGTAGCTACCTGTTGTTCGATATCTTTGTGACTTAACAAAATTCTGCAAAGAATCCATCCCTGAACTACTGCCAGCTATGCTTGCCTGTGATCTAACATTTTGGGGTTCTAAAATGACACAAAATATAATATCAAGTATTTATTGTATAAAAATATATTATTATACAGGAAAATGCTAGAATTAGTGCAATATTATGGTTCAGCTATATAGCTTAGCACAGCTAGTCTGTCAAATTGTTTTCAAATTCTAGCTATACTTAGTCTCAATAGTATGCCAAATCTACGTGGTCATTAATGCTTTTTAGAATTAATTTGCAATAGAGAATTGCTTATTTAACCACTACCATGCCTCTCAATTAAACACCTTCCAGTAACTACCCATAGTTACAAGTTAAATAGACTCAGAACTAGTGGTACTTATAGTATATAGGCTCATTTCTATGTGTATGTAATTATCAATAACTAACTTTTTAAGCAATTATTAACATAGGATGTTTTTTTTTTGGTTCAATCAAGAAAATTACAGACCTAAGTCCTTCTTCAGCTTGTTCTACAGAATTGAAAATGTGGAATGATGAGTGACTGGTGAATAGATGGTTATATACTGTCAATATATGATACTCAATAGGTGTCGATGGAGGGTTAATTATGTGTCAAATAATGTTGATTGATAGTCAATTATTATGTTCCAGATAGAATTCATTTGAATGCCTTAATCTAATTTCATGTTTGAGGTATGTTTCTTTATGTGGATGCCTTCCTAGTATCTTCTCTTGCTCCATATTGGCTCCCTCTCCATCCTTTGTTTATAATTGTTTAAGAAAGTTATTCATTTATTAGTACAAACAACATAGCAATTAACCTATATAATATAATTGATTGCTCAGAGCAGGCAGCAATACAGACAGCTCACAGACTAAAAAACCTCAAAGGCAAAAATCGCAAGATTCAAGAAGCACTTAACTCTCTTGATGAAGTGTAGAGATAATAGAATTATACCTAAAGGTTTAAGACTAAAATTTGTATTTTCAACCAACAATAGTCAAAGGATTGCACAAAGAACAAATGTGGCAACTGTGCAGGAAAGGATCAAGCATGCAAGCTGGATCAAGATGACAGTAACAGAAGAGATAACAAAACTCACCCAATACGACAAGGAACACTGAATCCACAGAAGTTCCAAGACATTATGATGGTCTGACAGAAATAGCAAAGAGAATTGATGTGGATATAATAATTAAGCAAAAACAAAGTTCAAATAGCTAATCCTAGAGAAAGAGAAAGAGCACTCGAGCATCCCATTGAACCAGAGATCACTGTCATTAACAGAAGCAGCACAACTCTAACATCCTCTGAACAAGAAGTACTTTCATTAGGTCAAAATTTTGCACTTTCACTTCAAGATCTACCAGTAAAAGAAGTTATTGTAAACACGGAAGATACTGCCAGAAAATTTGATGCTCAAACTGTACAATTACTCTGTGAAAGAGTAAAATGGTCACTAAAACAGTACAAGCCACCTACAAAATCAATAATAGAGAATCACACCTCAAACATAAATTTAGATCAAGGTATTCAGATGAACTCTATCAGAACCACATTAATGGACTGAACATCCCTTGACGCATAATTAACCATCCATCAACACTTATTTAGTATCATGTATTGACAGTATATAATCATCCATTCACCAGTCAAGTCGCTCATCATTCTACCTTTTCAATTCTGTAGAACCAGCTGAAGAAGGACTTCAGTCTGAAATGTTGTTGAGTGAAACAAAACAAATCCTGTGTTTAACATTGCTTTAAAGTTGTTTTTTGATTAGTGGAACTTAGACATCACATAAACTAGATTTAAGTAGGCCTCTCTCTTGCTTAGCTCATTTTATATACAAATATGTAGGAAAAAATGTCCTTCTGATTTGATATTTAGCTAGATTAGCTCACTTTCTATCTAAGCTACAAATGTCTTAACTATATACGCTATTTAGATAAAAATATTTGAATGACTATTTACACCTAACTCTCAACAACGAAAAACCGCCTAGTTTTTCAAAATTATGTGCAGTAAAGAGTTACTGAATAATTCAAAACTTACAAGATAATATGAACTTCTGTCAACCAGTGATCCAAATTTTGGGGGATTTAAATTGACATAGCTATGATCAAACATTTGTAATTACGCAAATGATTACTGAGCTATAATTATAAATATGAAACTTAAATTACCATTTATTTGTAAATCTTGTGTAAAATCTATAAGATCCATTGAATTACTGCCAGCCGTTGATCTCGCTTTTTTTGGATCTAAAAATACATTATGATAAAACATTGTAAATTAAATTAGCTTTGAAACATACATGATTTACCCGTGGTTTAGTGTGCCCTATCTACAATTACCACTTGCAGCAACTTTTTGTGACTTAAAAAATAAAATTTCAAAACATTACATCTAAAATTGGAAGAAAGTGGAATAAAGAGGAGCTAAGCTAAAAAAAGCTGGACGTTTTGAATCCACCTGCTCATAATGGGCTTAATTATCTTTCAAAAAACTGAAGTAGACAAAGAGCAAAACAAACATCAGGAAAAAATACCTCAAGTTCATTTTTTGTGTTGTATCTTTAATAGTGGTAGCTTTTGCAGTTCTACTTTAGCTGTTTTGTTATGTGATGTACAAGTATCTCTTAAAAAACTTGAGTATTTTTTTATTTTAGTTTAGCATACGGTATTCACCATTGACAAAATTAAGGGGGCTAAATAATAATGTCTTGCAAGCCAAACTCTGTTCTACATGCACAGTGAATGAAAAGATTTTGCTTGTGAGATTAAGAAGTTGAAATTGAACTCTCATTTAACAAGTGCTAATGAGAAACAGTGCAGAAGCTCTTATAGTTGTCAGCTATATACCGTTACACAATTGACAAAATATAGTTCAGGTATTTAATCCTGCCCAATAGATTAGATTGTCTGATAAAAGGCTTTATGGGAATTTTAGGAAGACCTAAATACAAAAACACAAAAACAAAATTTTGACCCATTAATTGTTGTTAGTAGTAAGTGATATTAAACTGGGTTGAGAATGAAGTTACCTGTTATCTGAAGTCCGTGTGACTTATTACTAACTCTTGAACAAGAAATACTATGGTCATTGATGCTTTAAGAAATTACTTTGCAATGAGATTTTGTTATCTAGCCTTTCATCGAGCTGTTCAATTTAAATACCTGGCAGTAAACTGCCTCAAAGTGCAAGTTAAGCAGAATAAACTGATGTATTTAATATCGGAAAGTTACTGTATTACCTCAATAAGCTTTTGTAGTACCAATTGAACCCATTCCAATATTTGAGTAACTGTTAGCCCCTAACTCACAGCAACCAAAAATTGCCTAAAATGATATGTATTAGCTACATGGTTTTTAATGACTCATAATCTACAAGATCCTATGAACCATTGAGATCCAACTGTTAGGGGATCTCAACTTACTTTGATCAAACATTTGTAAATATGTTAACATGCAAATGATAACCAAGATATTTCAACATAAAACTGAAGTTCCCATGAAATTTGTAAATCTTTTGTAAAATCTATAAGATTCATTGAATTACTGCCTCCAAGACGTGATCTTACTCAAAATACATAATGATAAAACATTGGTAATTAAATAGCTTTGAAAATACATGAAATTACTTGTAGTGATAGAGTCTACCCACCCAATCTACCATTACCACTCGCAGCAGCTTTTTGTGACCTGAAGAAAAACTGGCATTTCAAAAATTATATCATAGTTTTGAGCCTAACACTAATTTTAGACTTTCATACTGTTGTATACAGAGAAACAACATAATGTGACTTGGAAAAATAACAAAAACAAGTTTTTAAAGAAATTGTCGCACATTGACAACCACAACAAAATCATCTGCAGCTTTGTAATATATTTGGTTAACACTAATTAACAAGACAGTTTATGGATTTTGTTATGGTTGTAAATGAACTTTTTTCACCCTGTGAACTAAAAAGTGTTTTACTGGGGGGGGGGGGGGGGGGGGGGGAGGGAGCCAAAATATTGTATTTAGCAGGTGCATCAACACCATGCATTTTTTAAGGATCATGATACCATCCATACATGAGTATTAGTTATTTATTCATTTCTCAAGCATCACCTACATTATTAAAAAAGTCATGTTGAATTTATTAAACAATAATCTTGTGGTTAATATTATTGGCGTTTACATGCAGATGAAGTGTGCAATGGTGTTAGTGTATAGTGGTGCATAAGCACTGCCTGAAAAGTGTCCATTGACAACCATAACAAAATCGAAAATTAGTGTACGTAATGTGTTGATAACTAGTTTGCTAACCTCTACAGCCTTGTAATTTTTTTGTTAACTAATTACCAAGACTGTTTACTGATTTTGTCATGGTTGTAAATGGACTCTGTTCACCCTGTGAAGGCTATGTTTATGTCAGGTTCTGATCTTGTTGTAGTTCTTCAATAAAACAAGTGAAATGCATCAGGTATTTTTTAGTGCATCACTGACCGTGCAGATAAAAAAGCCACTTTCTTCTTATTTCAGTAAAAATTGCCAGAGAGACACAAGTTTAATAACTTTGTGTGGCCATACCAACTTTGTAGTGGAAACTGGGCAGGCCTCTGGGTAAATTGGATCTAAAATAGTTAGAGCATGCGCTTAGGTACTGGTGGATTTAGTGCACAAAGCCCTTGGGCCTAGCCCTTGGGCCTAGCCCTTGGGCTTCAGTGCACTAAATGCACCAGTACCCAAGCTCTTATGCTCTAACAATTACAAAACTTGAGTATATTTTGTATTCTTGTTTAGTATACGTATTGCTTGTGAGATTAAGAAGTATGTTTGTATGTAAGTGATGTCAAAATGGGCTGTAAATGAAGCTACCTATTATCTGACATCCGTGTGACTCATTAAACAGTGCTAACGAAAAACAGTGCAGAAGCTATAGCTATGCACTACTAGGCAATTGACAAAATAAAGTTCAGAAATTTAGCCCTGCTCAAAGCTATATTATTAATGTATACCACTTTTATCCTGTACTCTGCCATTTCTAGATGAAGATTCATGTTGTGGTTGAATTAGATTAGATTGTCTGATATAAGGTTCAATAAGAATTTTAGGCAAACCTATTATTATACAAAAACACAAAATCAAAATTTTCACTCACTAATTGTTGTTTATATGTAAGTAATATTAAAATGGGCTGAAAGTGAAGTTACCTATCTGAAGTCTATGTGACTCATTTAACAGTCATAATGAGAAGTGAAGAAGCTCTTATAGTTGTTAGCTATAATACTGCTAGGCATTTGACAAAATAAAGTTCAGGTATTTAGCCATTGTTTACCAATTTTATCTTGTACTCTGCCATTTCTAGATGAAGATTCATGCTGTGGTTTGAATTAGATTAGATTGTCTGACATAAGACTTTATGGGAATTTTAGGCAGACCTAAATACAAAAATACAGAAACAAAACTTTGACCCATTAATTGTTGTTAGTAAGTAAGTGATATTAAATCGGGTTGTAAATGAAGTTACCCTAATATTTGAGTAACTATTAGCCCCTAACTGACAGCAACCAATAATTTCCTGGTTTTTTTTTTAATTATATGCAGTCTAAAGGGTTTTTAAATGATTCAAAATCTAGAAGATCCGATGAACTAATTCTGGAAAATATCAATGAAAAAAAATTAAAAATCTTGGTTGTCGCCGGTAATCAAACCCAGGGTCACTGGCTTCAGCCACCAGTGCTTTAACCACTGAGCTACGACAACCCTCAACCTCCAAGACTACCACATTTTTCCTTTATACTGTTGAGTAGTACCGCTTGCTCCAGTCTCATACTATACAGACCACCAAATATGTGCCGTCAGAACACCTTTTTGGTGTCGACCGGAAACACCTCTCCCTCCAGAGAGGAGCCATAATTTGTGGATTGAATATAATATAGGCTTTATCATCACAACTGTTGTCAGTACTTAAGTGGTAAAGTGATATAAATGAAGTTACCTTTACTCCAAACTTCTTCTGAGAAATGTTTTAAAATATACTTTAATTATAAATATTTAAAATGTAACATTAACAACATTAGACCAATTAATTAATTGTTGTTAGTATGTAAGTGATAAAGTGATAGTAAATAAAGTTACCTTTACTCTGAACTTCTTCCGAGATAAAAGATCTTTGAAGATCCTTCGTCGAACTACTTCCAGCTGTGCTTGCCTGTGAGTCAAAATTTTGGGGGTCTAGAAAGCAAAACATTCACAAAATGTGAAATTATACTAACGAATGCCAGAAGAGTACAGTTGAGCTGGCTTAGTACACTACAATACTATTAGATAGGTATTGTAGCCTATTCACATGTTTTTAAATACTGCTATACTGTGTCTCATTAGAAGCAAAGTCTACTTTTGTTACTTTCATAGTTAATAACCATAATATACTATAATTACTACTTTGCCTTGAAATTTGCTTATCTGGTTTGTGCTGGTAAATTTAAAGCCCTGCTTGTAAATTTAAGCTATTCATAGTTACAAGTTTAGCAGACACAATAGTAGAATTTGAACATAAGTAACAAGTTTTACAGTAGATCTTTTCTTTGATAGCTAGACTTTTTTCCTACAATTAATTGGTTTCTACTTATGTTGGATAATACATCCATTCGAAATGTGGTTAGCTGTTTTATTTCACTTCCTATTTCTGTTAAAACACACACCTCAAAAACAGATTTAGGTGCGTTTATCCTACTCTTTTCGGTATACCTTGAGTTTTAACTATATGGTACTACTTACCATTATCTTCATCTTCATAATCATCTGCTAACAGACTGGAATATGGAAATGTAGAATCATCTGCAGAGAAAGTGAGACAATAGTTTAGCTGAAAGAACACCAAAAATAAATAATAAAAAAATGTCTAATCAAAACTCCTATGCAAGCATCTGTCACTTTTGTTTGAAAATATACTTTAATTAAAATATGTAAAATGTAACATTAACATTAGACCAATTAATTGTTGTTAGTACGTAAGTGATAAAGTGATAGTAAATGAAGTTACCTTTACTCTGAACTTCTTCCGAGATAAAAGATCTTTGAAGATCCTTCGTCGAACTACTTCCAGCTGTGCTTGCCTGTGAGTCAAAATTTTGGGGGTCTAAGAAAGCAAAACATTCACAAAATGTGAAATTATACTAACGAATGCCAGAAGAGTACAGTTGAGCTGGCTCAGTACACTACAATACTATTAGGTAGGTATTGTAGCCTATTCACATGTTTTTGAATACTGTTATACTGTGTTTCATTAGAAGCAAAGTCTACTTTTGTTACTTTCATAGTTAATAACCATATATACTATAATTACTTTGCCTTGAAATTTGCTTATCTGGTTTGTGAAATCCCTGCTTGTAAATTTAAGCTATTCATTTTTACAAGTTTAGCAGACACATATGTTGGATAATACATCCATTCGAAATGTGGTTAGCTGTTTTATTTCACTTTTTATTTGTGCTAAAACATACACCTCAAAAACAGGTTATGGTAAGCATATCCTACTTATTTCACTGTACCATGAATTTAAGCCATAAATGCTTTTGCTTACCATTTTCATCATCATAAACATCAGATAGCCGAGAATAGTAAATGGTAGAATCATCTTCAAAATACTTGAGGTTAGCTGCAAGAACAGCAAAAATACATAATATGAAAATCCAATCAACACTCCTGTGCAGGCACCTGCCACTTTTTATTTGAAAATTCACTTTCATTACAATAATAAATAAAAATTTGCATCAGCACACTTAAAGTTAACATTATAAATAAAGTATATATATTATATACTTACGCTTATTGTAGTACTCTGTGGAATTAAAAAAATATGTATTACTAATAAAAACAACGAACTGCTGTTAGAAAAAAAAAGTTAGTTATTTTTTGCTTGCTCCATTTCAATGTCTATTATTAGATGACTTAGTAATATTGTAGTTTCTTTCATTTTTTATTTGTTGTGATATATATAATACTTATAGCACGAGTCAGAGTACAATATGGGAAAATATTTTACGAGCACGCAAAATATTTTCACGAGCCAAAGGCGAGTGAAAATGTGGCGTGAGAGTAAAATATCATTCCCATATTGTACGACGAGTGTGATAAGTGATTTATTGCTTCTTTGAAATTTTTCTCAACCTGTTACAACACAATTTTCATTGATTTTACTCGCTACGCGCGCGCTACAAGTAGCGTACAATATAAACCGTACAATATGGGAGAATACAGAACGCTCGCGTGATGCGGAAATATTCAAGTAAAAATATCAAAGATGCAATAAATATATATATACATGGAACCAATTTCTTACCCTTACTCTTGCTTTGCTTAAAAGCTTAAAGAAATGTGAATACAAAGATTATTGACACTATTCTTGACATGATTCATAAAACACTATGAACGAGCTAGCCAACCACGTCATCTACCATAAAAGGTGTAGAAACATGAAATATCATAAATACGTGACTACAGGAAATTCAAGTTGTTTATTTTTGCCATGAGCCATACATTATTCATCATAACAAAAAAAAAGATTCATACATTCATGAATTTCACACCTTTTTAACTCTAGCTGCTGCCTACTATTATCAGCAATAATAATAGCTGTAGTAAATAAACTATTAGATGCATGTATTCTCTCTATTTAATAGGCTTTTTAAACAATACTGGAACTAAAAATATTGAGTCATCACCGGAATCGAATCCATGACCGCTTGTAGTGCATAAGCGCTCTACCATTGAGCTACGATAACCACCCGCTAACAAACACTCCAATTTTGTATTTATAGGCTAAGGGATAATGCTATGCTACAGTCTTACTCTCAATGAAGGCAAAACTTTGGAGAAACAAAGACTATATTGATTATTAAGATGCTGATCATCAATAATCAATAATGAAATGAACAGTTAGGCCTAAATTCTTAAGCCATTGAAAGACCTATTTCAATTGTTTTAAAAATAAGTAGAGATAAGTAGAGGGTCAGTGCTCTATACAGACTAGACTATGTAGCTAGAAGATGAAAGAATATAAACAACTCAACATATTAATTGTCAAATCCATCAATTCATATACATTCACAATTAACTAATCCAGGTACATTTGCTTGTAGTTAACAGAGAGAGAGAAAGACAAAGGAAAACAGAGTATGAATGGTATGCTTCTAGAGTGAGGCTATCTAGTTTATTAGACAAGCTGTATGGTTTCTCACTTCAAATATAATTATGCATAACTCACCAACTTCATCAAGGTTGCCAAATGACGTGTATAAAATGCCAAATGACGTGTATAAAATGCCTCTATCTTGCATTACACATTCATAAGATCCAACAACGCTTGTCGAAACTATATATATTGTCAATTGTTCGCCTGATTTTCCACTAATTTTTGCTGTATCTGGAAGTCTGCCTCGGTTATAAGTCCATTTCACAGGATTATAAGTTTTACACACAAAAGTTGCTTCATCATTCACTTTCTTTAACTGTTCCTGAGGTTCTACTTTTACTGAACCTAATCATGATATAAAGGCAAAAATAATAAAACAACATAGTGGCAATACTAAATTAACAACATAGCAACAATAATAAAACAACATAGTGGCAACAATAATAATAATAATAATTAGAGTATAAATTTACCTCTTATCCACAAGGAAGCCTTTGCAATAAATTTTGATAATTCTTTTCCTACTCCTTTGTGTGGTTGATAACCTTTGCAATAATAATCTCCTTCATTTAAGTCTTGCACATTTTGAACTACAATAGTATTATTAGCAAGAGTATTAATGTTATCCTCAAAATGCATTACCTTGATTAAACTCGGAACCCAAATAACTTTAATGTAAGACGAACAAGCAAAATGTACTGTGTCTCCTTTATCAACAACAACCTTGTTGGGATGAATAAATTTATTATCTGAATAACAAAATTATATATTATATATCTGCATATAAAACACATTATATACATCATAATTATTATAATATATTGCAGTATGCATCTAGAATTTAGTACAGGGAGTTCCAGTTCTCAAGATACTTAATAAGTGGATAGTACAAACAGACAGACAGACAAACATACACAGACAGACGAATTGACAGACAGACAAACAGGTCTTGTTATTTAGCATAGAACATGTACGCAAATATTCTTACAAGCTGAGTATAGATATATAGCTTAGAATAATCACTTATTACTCTCCATTAGAGGTGATTAGCAAGCTATTTTGTTCTAAGGCTTTTATTGCAAGTTAATAGCATAATAATTCACTCTCAAGCTCTACTTTCACTTACTTCTGGCTTATGAAAAAACATAAACCTGCTTGTAAAATACCTATTTATCACGACTCATGTAAGTATCATTTATAATTAGATGTCTTTTCTATCTTTCACAGGTGTTTTAAACAATACGGAATTAATAATTATTTGGTCACCACCAGGAATCCAACCCAGGATCGCTTACCAGCTGGACCATATAATTTTAATTCTATTTTAAAAAGCCAGTGAAAGAGAGAGAATATATCTAATGAGTAAAAAATCAAGGCTGAGAAAGAAATTGTGAAGTGATCATTGATAATTACACATGACTCATGTAGGTATTCTAAAAATAAATGATATATTATAATCTAGATTATATATATTTATTACACCCTAGATATCTTCAAATGATATCTTAGGTCTTAGCAAACTCATTACCCCAGTAGTTATAGTAACCTGCCAAACTTGTTTTTTTTACAGCTACCTTCCTCTAATAAAGAGTACTCCAGTGTAGGTACTCAACCATAGCTAGAGCAGCTGCTAAAATATCAGCTGGGGGTGTTGGTAGCCCCTACAACCAACTTTACCTGTGAGTTATCAGTCCTCTAGTACTAACCAACTTTACCTGTGAGTTATCAGTCCTCTAGTACTAACTACAGCAGTGAAGATATCTAGTGGGAATAAACCACTTACTACACTCTTCAGAGTGATATGGCAAGATATTTTACTCTAGGCTTTATTTTCACTCCCCTCTGGCTCATGAAAATAAATTAGCCTGCTCATGAATTATTTCACCATATCACATTCTGACTCATGTAATGAGTACTATATATATATTTATTGCATCTTTTATATTTTTAATTGAATATTTCCGCATCACGCGAGCGTTCTGTATTCTCCCATATTGTACGGTTTATATTGTACGATACTTGTAGCGCGCGCGTAGCGAGTAAAATCAATGAAAATTGTATTGTAACCGGTTGAGAAAAATTTCAAAGAAGCAATAAATCACTTATCACACTCGTCGTACAATATGGGAATGATATTTTACTCTCACGCCACATTTTCACTCGCCTTTGGCTCGTGAAAATATTTTGCGTGCTCGTAAAATATTTTCCCATATTGTACTCTGACTCGTGCTATAAGTATTATATATATTATTTATTTATTCCACCCTAGATATCTTCACAATGATATTTCACTCTCAGGCTTTATTTTCACTCGCCTCTGGCTCATGAAAATAAATTAGCCTACTCATGAAATATTTTGCCATATCACACTCTGACTCATGTAATAAGTATTATATATAGGGGAGTAGAATGCCAAGGAGAGAATAGTTCACCAAGTATGGTTATTAATTAAAGTAATAAAGAATAGTTCATGTAATACAGCAAGTAACTGACCACAAAATAGTAAGAATGACAAAAAAGTAACTAAGAAACATTAAAAGGGAAAACGGACTTGAACATCGACGATCGCCGAACATCGACGATTAATGCAGAGTACAAGGCGCAAGTGCAAAGGTAAAGACTGTGGGCATACTCCCACATGAAGTAGTTAAAGAAAAAGATATAAGAAAGAAGTAGATAAAGATAGAAGATAGAACAGAATGCAGAGAACATTATTATTAACATTATTCATTATCCCACGCATGCTCACAGAACTTAATCATATTGCTCTATAGATCATTTCGTCACTGTTATTTCATTGGTTGTTTGTGTTGTCATTTGATTGGTTGTTTCGTTGTTGGGAGGAGTCAGTACCCCGTATATATATATTGTACCTCGTGCTGACTTCTTCAGAGTCCAATTACACTTAACTAAAGTCAAGTACTGAAGTGAGCGTACCAACTTGTTGGTTAAGGGTCCAAGCTACGGCTAGATTGATCCTTAGTTTGGCTCTCTGGTGGCAGCGATACTAAGCTGTTACCAAGTGCGCGAGAGCAAAGCCTTCTACGGATCGCCGCGCCCTCCCACATATGGTGGCAGCGGTGGGATTTCAACAACTACTACGGTGTTGAGGGACTACGGACTTCTGGAGGGAGACGTCCTGACAGGAGATCTGAGAACCAACTTTTACCAACTACCCACGATCTGAGGATTCGTGAACGGGCGACCTTGCTTTGGCAGTGGAAGCAACTATCAAGCGACCATACTACGATAGTGGAAGCACAGATCAGCACGGTGACCTTACTACGGTAGAGGGACCATCACACAGTTACCTTGTTACGACAGAGGGACTAAACCTACACGGCTATCTTGCTACGGCAGTGAAGCTACGAGTTTGCTTTGTTTCGACAGTAGTGAACGATTCGGTGAATTCGTGTTGCGACGCGGGCTACCTGGAGTGTTTGGAAGAGGGTGCGCGGGAAAGGAGTATTTTCTGCGGGGACCCGGAGAGTATCGGGGCGGCCCTGTCGATTGGTATCTGTTGTCTAGTTGTTTGTCTTGTGAAATTTTCGAAGTGTGTGTTTGTGATTGAACTTAATTGTTTGTGCAAGTTGTTTGTGCTTGTGGATTTTAATTACCTTGTAACTGCTCTCATTCATTTTTGCTTTTTATAATCACAGGTATCCAGCAGGGGACGAGTCTACTCGCCTTCTATGACGGAGCCTGGGACGGGTGAGGGGAGGAAGAGGATCGGGAAGTCTTCTGGAGTTGCCAGCGGGGGGTCCTATCGGTCCCATAGAAAGACAGTGGTGGAAGAGAGGTCACCGTATCCTTTTAGGTCTTCAGGTGTCAAATATACTAAGGGAAGTGATACTGAGACTGAGGTTGAGGTGGAAAGTGCTGAGGTGGTAGCGGTTATGGCGAGAAGAGGAGAAGAGGAATTGACAGCTGCTGCACTGTTGCAGTACCTGCGGGAGAAAGATGCGCAGGATCGGGAAGAGAGAGTAAAGGCAATGGAGCTTCAGAGACTAGCTTTTGAAGAGGAGAAAGAGAGACACAGATTGGCAGAAGAGAGGCTGTTAGCCAGAAGGGAGGAAGACGAGCAGAAACGCCAGGAGGAGGAGACCCGACGAAATTTTGATGATGCAAGGAGACAGAACGAACGACGAGAAGACACCAGAGCCAGGGAGAAGCGTGAGCTTTTGCATGACAGGCTAAAGGGCTTAGGCATGTATAGGGAAGGTAGTGAATTGAATGCGTATTTAGTTAAGTTTGAGAGGATTATGACGATGGGAGATGTTAGTGAAGAGAGCTGGGGGGATAGATTGTACCCCAAACTGACTGAAAGCCTGTGCAAACGTATGACTAAGGATTTAGACAACGAAGTGTGTTATGAGACCATCAAGAAAGGTTTATTAAAGGCGGTAGGAGAAACTGCTATTACATATGGAAATTCCTTGTTAAGTGTGAATAGTGAAGTGTTTAAGGGAATGTCTGCTGGAGGGATAGCAGACTGGCTGGTGAGAACTACCAGTGGGATGTTTCAGGATTGTAAGACAGTTGAAGATTGCACAGTGGCTGCGGCGCTGGCAGTCCTTAGGCGGGTGTTGCCTGAGAGTGGTAAGACATTTATAGATGCGAAAAAAATTGGGGGGTGGGGGGAGCTTAGAGATTCGTTGGAGGATTGGATGTCTGGGAGGCATCCGGGCAACTACTTTAAGAGTTTAGGTAGTGTGTCCATAGAGTCAGGTAGCAGAGGCTACAAGGGTTTTAAGGAGAATGTTAGTGTTTATGGGCAGGCGAGTAAGTCCCAGGGTTATGTTGGGGATCGAGTGGGGGGAAATACTAGGGATCGTGGAGGTTCAAGTGGGTTTGTAATAACCTGCTATAGTTGTGGAGAGAAGGGCCACAGGGCAAGTGAGTGTAGAAGGGAGAAGTCTGGGAGTAGTTTAGTGGCAAGAGTGCCTACGTGCTATTCATGCGGGAAGGTGGGGCACAAGAGTCCCGAGTGTACCAGTAAGGGTAAAGGGTTGGTGTCAGTTAAGAAGGAGCCTCCTACTAAGCTGTCTGTGTTAAGGCATGCAGAGTCGAGTGTTCCCTTGAATGTGGCTAGAGGGATGGTTGGTGGAGTCAGAACCGAGGTTCTCATTGACTCTGGAGCTGAGCTGGCATCCGTTCCTAGGGCTTTAGTCCCTGAAGGGGTTGTGTGGGAGAAGGATACGGTTGTAAGAGGTTATGGTGGTGTTGAGCGTTCTCACAAGTGTTTTAGGTGTGAGTTCGTGATAGGTGGGTTTCGGAAGGTTGTGAAGACGGTTGTTGATGATAGTGAACCTGTAGGAGTTGCATGTCTAGTGCCTGTATCCTTAGTGGATGAAGAAGAGGCTGCGGCCTATAGGGAAGCCATAAGGACCTACAGAAGTGAAGAGAAAGTTAGTGTCAATGTCCTAACTAGGAGTATGGCAAAGAGTGAAGTTGAGTCTGACAAGTGTGACGAGGGGGTTGATGGTTGTATTGTTTGGGATGTGGTCACTCCTGAGGGCGAGTGTGCACATGAGCCTGAGGATCCCGTTAGTAGCCAGCCCAACCCCTTAAACATGCCTGAAGATGTGAGTAAGGTGGGGAAGGGCCATGGGGCGGAAGATGCGGAAGGTTCGCCTGAAGCTGACCAGCCCCAGGCGAAAGCAAGGGAGGAGAGCGACAGGGGGTTAGCTATCCCTCTGGAAGGTTTGAGTTCCAGTGAGTCTGTTCATAATGAGTTAGGACAGATAGCTGCAGAGATTGGGCCTGTTAGAGAAGGCCAAGAAAGGAGTGAATTGGAAAAAGAGATTAAAGAAGATTTGAGTTTAAAGGATTGGAGGGAGTTGGCAGATAGGAAAGAACGTGGGTTTAAGTGGAGTAAGGGTGTATTGGTTAGGGAATTATATGTGACGTGGGATGAGTTCAGGGAAGTTTTAGTGTTACCTAGAAGCATGAGAGAGCGTGTTTTAGTCTTAGGACATGACCGCAATGGGCACTTGGGGGTTGAAAAGGTGTCCAGGCTGATAGGTAGGTATTTTGTGTGGCCGGGAATGGCAAAGGATATTATTGAGTATTGCAGGAGTTGTGAGAGATGCCAACTCAAGAGTAAGCACAAGCCGCGAAGAGCTCCGGCTGTGGACCGGCCAGTGTTGTCGGAACCTTTTGAGCATGTGGCCATTGATTTGGTGGGGCCACTACCTAAGGGAAAAGGGGGGTGTAGGTTTATTTTGACGTACGTTTGCTTGGCCACTAGATGGCCTGAGGCAGTTCCTTTGAGGAGTATTACAGCTAAGGCAGTTGTTGAGGGATTATGGAGTATATTCTCCAGGACTTCTGTCCCGGAAGTGGTCTTGAGTGACCAGGGCAGCCAGTTCTGCGGGAAAGTTATGAGCCAATTGTGTTCTTGGCTCGGGGTGGAGAAGGTTAGAACCTCTCCTTATCACCCCGAGTCAAACGGCTGTGTTGAGAGAATGCATGGCACTATGAAGTCTATTTTAGGGAAGTGTTTAGATGAGGGTATTGATTGGGTTGACCAGCTTAATTTTGTTTTATTTGTATTGAGAGAGATGCCTCATAAGGATTCAGGGTATAGTCCTTTTGATCTGGTTTACGGATTTAGAGTGAGAACACCATTAGATGCTCTTTATCATGGATTGTATGAGTGTGAGTCTAGTAAGCTAAATGCGAGTGAATGGGTATTAAGAATGTCTGAAAGGTTAGAAGGTTTAAGAGATAGTGCGGCCTTGGGTATGGCCAAAGGGAAGGAGTCGAGATTGCAGTACTTGAATAGAGGGACTAAGTTGAGAGAGTTCCGTGAAGGTGATCATGTCTTGTATAGAGTGCCTGGTATGACATGTAAATTGTCCGATTCATGGCAAGGACCTTATTTAGTAGTAAAGAGAGTTGGTGCTGTTAATTATCGAATAGCTAAATTAGGGAAGGTCAAGCACAACAAAGTGGTGCACGTGAATTGTTTAAAGAGTTATAAGGAAAGGATTAATATTATGAGATTGGATGTTGTTGTTGAGGAGGATTGTGAGAGTAAGAGTGTTTTAAAGGGTGTATGTGAAGGGTTTGTACAGAGTGATTTGGATGCACTACTGTCTGACTATGACGATGTGTTCTCTGACAAACCTGGTAACACTGACAGAGTTATAATGAGTATTGAGACGAATGGAGATGAGCCTATTCGGCAAGTACCATATTCTGTGCCGTTAGGCATAAGGGACAAAGTGAGGAAGGAGATCTTGAGTTTAGAAAAGCAAGGAATTATAGAGAGGTGTCAGAGCAAGTGGGCTTCACCTCTAGTGCCAGTTAGGAAGCCGGACGGTTCGGTTCGGTTATGTGTGGATTACAGGAAGCTCAACGAGAGGACGGTTAAAGAACCTTATTATATTCCCTCATTCGATGAAATGGTAGAAAAGGTTGGGTGTGGCCATGTGTTGTCGAAGATAGATTTGGCCAAGGGTTTCCACCAAGTGTTAGTGAGAGAAGAAGATAGAGATAAGACCAGTTTTATATGTCCCTTTGGGAAATTTAGGTATCGTAGAATGCCCTTTGGGTTAACAAATGCGCCGTCTGTATTTCAGCGGTTGATGGAGGAGGTGTTGGTTGATTGTAGTGAATTTTCGAGAGTGTATATAGATGACATCCTTGTAGTATCGTCTTGTTGGGAAGAGCATGTTGCTCACTTGAGGAAAGTGTTGGATGTATTGCGTGAGGCAGGCCTGACTTGTAAGTGGGCCAAATGCCAATTTGGAAAGAGATCATTGGAGTTTTTAGGTCACCAGCTGGGTGATGGCAAGGTGTCTGTGCCAGCGGCTAGGGTTGCTGCTATTAGGGACCATCCTATTCCTAACACCAGGAAACAGCTTAGAGCTTTCTTGGGGTTGGTGGGATTTTACCGTTGGTTTATTCCGGGATTCCACCAGTGGTCTTCTGTCCTCACTCCTCACACGTCTTCGGCAATGTCTGGGAGGGTGAGTTGGACGAGTTTAATGCTGGATGCTTTTAAATCATTATGTTGTTCGTTGTCTGAGTCTGTGTGTTTGCATGTGCCCTGTGTTAGTGATGTATTTGTACTAGACACGGATGCTAGTTGTACGGGTGTCGGTGCGGTGCTTTCAGTGGTTCGGGGGGGAGAGAAACTTCCTGTTGCATTCTTTTCCAGACAGCTTCATGGTGCTCAGAAGAATTACAGTGCCCAGGAACTCGAGGGGTTGGGTATTTTTGAAAGTATTAACCACTTTGCGTATTTTCTATATGGGAGGAAATTTACTGTTGTGACTGACCATAAAGGCCTAGTGGGAATGATGTCAAAGAATCAATCTAATCGGAGAATCTTGAATTGGAGCATGAAGTTGTCAATGTTTCATTTTGATGTTGTATATCGAGCAGGTGTAGAGAATCATGTGGCCGACGACTTGAGTCGATGTGGAGACGTATCAGATGTCAGTGCTGGGAGCACCAGTCTTTTGAGGAAGGGGGGAGATGTGGGCATACTCCCACATGAAGTAGTTAAAGAAAAAGATAGAAGAAAGAAGTAGATAAAGATAGAAGATAGAACAGAATGCAGAGAACATTATTATTAACATTATTCATTATCCCACGCATGCTCACAGAACTTAGTCATATTGCTCTATAGATCATTTCGTCACTGTTATTTCATTGGTTGTTTGTGTTGTCATTTGATTGGTTGTTTCGTTGTTGGGAGGAGTCAGTACCCCGTATATATATATTGTACCTCGTGCTGACTTCTTCAGAGTCCAATTACACTTAACTAAAGTCAAGTACTGAAGTGAGCGTACCAACTTGTTGGTTAAGGGTCCAAGCTACGGCTAGATTGATCCTTAGTTTGGCTCTCTGGTGGCAGCGATACTAAGCTGTTACCAAGTGCGCGAGAGCAAAGCCTTCTACGGATCGCCGCGCCCTCCCACAAAGACTAAAATGAAATAGTTTGTGTAGGACTTCTTTCCTCATTCGGCTTGAACATTATCCCGGGGGGGGGGGGGGGGGGGGGGGGGAGATAGAATAGGATGCTCTTTGGTATCAAACAGAAGAAAGGACGCTTGTAAGTTCCTTTGCTTGTTCGAACTGAGACAGCTCTGACTAAACCATCCTGTACAGGATAGACTTCTTCAACGACAGCCAGAGGCCACGTGCGAATGAATAGTTCGGTATCTTTTATCTTGAAGTTTGGAAGAGGTTGTTTCCACTTCGTTATTTTTTGTAGTTGCTGTAAGTAATCAGTTGACCACCTCTTCCAGAATTAGTAGGAGGTCAAACGCTGACATAAGTTCCACCGTCGACGATTGCTTATCATCACCAATTCTTCACTGGCAGATTGCCTGAGGGAACGTCCAACCAAAATTGTGTGGGAGTCAAGACTTCTATGCCATCTTTGGGAGAGACGTTGAGAGTGCAGAGAGGACGGCTATTAAGAACAGCTTCAAATTCGTTCAAGACAGAAATACTCTCTTCCACAGTCATAGAATGAGTTCCGACGATTTTTCTGATGTACGATTTGGCGGCTTTAATCCCCTTTAATCCCGGACTCCCATAGTCCTCCAAAGTGTGGAGCTCGTCCTGGAATGAAATGCCACTTCACTATAGCGTGGTTACAATAATGAAAGAGAGTATTTGTACCGTTTTTAGAAGTCAATAGCTCGTATATACGGCGAAGTTCCCGATTGGCTCCAACATAATTTGAACCGTTGTCAGAGTAGGGTTCTCTTAGACAACCTCATCTGGCTGCAAAATGTCTGAAGGCCGCGAGAAGAGCGTCGGTGGACAAATCCATAACCAGTTCCAGATGAACCGCTCGTGTACAGAGGAAAACAAACAGACACACACAACCCTTCACCATCACAGGCTTCCTGGTATGTCCCTTCTTCAGTTGAAGAGGACCAGCCAAGTCTGTACCAGTCCTGGAAAAAGGAGGAGATGGGTGTGATCCGAGCCTCAGGTAGTTGTCCCATACACTGCGATGCGGTCTTGGCATATATAATTATATAAATATATATAATATAATATAAATATATATATATATTATATATATATATACATATTATTTAAACACCCAGAATTATGGGGGGGGGCTCCAGCCCCCTGATGCCCATCTTTCCTACGCCACTGTTATTGGTCCTTGACCAGTGAGATAACTCGCTGATATCTCTTAAGGGGTTATCTAATACTGAACTCCCAAGCTCGTGAATATTAATCTATTCATGGGACTCTTTAAGTGCCCTTCTCAACAATAACTAACCTAGAGGGTCAACACAGTTGCTAAAATATCAGCATGGAGTTTTGAGAGTACTTAGAACCAATACTCTGTGCTACAAATATTTTTACAAGCTGAATAAAGATATCTAGAATAGAATAAATCATTTACTACACTCCATCGGAGGTGATATAGCAAAATGTTTTGCTCTCAGGCTTCATTTGAAAGATAAAAATGGCAAAATGTTTCGCTCACAAGCTCTCTTTTCACTCTCCTCTCTGCTTGTTAAAAATCATTAGCCTGCCTGTGAAATATCTCACCATATATCTGTTGACTAATGTAAGTATGTATCATTAAAAATAATATTAATTCATATTGCTCATATAAGTATTCTATGAAAAAGAAACATATTTTATGCAAACTGGTAGCAAAATAGTTTACATTCAAACTATATACAAATAAGTTATCATTATTATTGAAACATCAACCTTGTACAATTTCTCGTTGTTAATCAACAATCTGTAAATACTAGCAAGAATCTTATTATAAATGATATCATTATTTCAGATGTTTCACATGTCCCTTACTTGTCATATTCTCTACATAGTTAACCATCACCTCATCATAATGTCTAAATTGTCCCACTAACTGTTTAGTAGGATACACTATTATTATTGTTATAGTCTTACCTAGCACGTGTAAATTTGCAGTAGCTATGAAACGTATCCAAAATCTTAGACTTCTTTTCCAACCATAACAAGTATAATGGCCACTGTGTTTCATATTAACAGATTTAATATGTAGTGAGTGGAATCCTTTCGGTTCAGCTATTCCATTAATAGGATAATAAGAATTAAACAACCATGTAACTTGTCTATTTTTTCTACCAGGAGGTAGCTCTGAAATGCAATTGAAATCAGCTGAGTCTCCTGAATTAACTTCAACCTGTGCTGGAATTATTCTATGTGGTGCTTTACCTATAGATATAATAACCTGAATATGAAATGACTTACAATTGCACACTGAGCTTGTTGTTATGGTGATTTATATGAATAATTAATTTACCAAAATTAGGAGAGTAATTTTCTCAGGTAATTCTGCAAAGGTAACGAAGGGATTGAAGCGGCAGTCTGAGTAAGTTCTTGCCTAAATCAACAGTTAATTGTCAGTATTCTCCAAAATTAGAGCGTGAAGGGCTGGGAGACAGAGTGACTACTATAACATCTCGTGTGTGCGCTCTGAGATTCAATAGGGGGCTATTTGAACCATATTATTATGCATCTTCCTCACCCCAGCGTAATCAAATTGATCCATGCCGTGACTAAAAAAGAGGGCATGTTTTGAGCGGGAAACCTGTTTTTTTCTGTTCCTATTCCCTTACTGTGTTTTGGAATAGCAAATTATCACCGTTTTTTAACTATACTGAGGTAATATTTTAACCGTTTTGGTGCAGCTTTGCAATAATGCAAAACCCAGATGCTAGCTGCTCCCCTTCAAAAGTTTTTGAGTTTTTTTTTTTCTGGCCTACTACTGGACCTACTATAGAAGATTAGTTGTAAGCTTGACTCCAATTTCCTGGTTCAGGTCCTAGTGGCACACACTGTGTACATTACGGTTTCTGTGTCACTAGAAACCATTTGAAACTATAGTGAGGGTGCTGCAAACAATCTGAAATGCACTTAATGTTACTGCCTGCCTTCTTTATATTCACTGCTGGGGAATTTGCAATCCAAGAATTCTTTTCAATCCAGGAATTCTTTTCAATGATTCAATGAATAATTAATTTATCATGTGCAACTTTTACGGAATACGTTCACGGAACACTGATGTATAAAGGGGAGGGGGGTTGTGGGTGCCCCTTGAGAGTTTTACCACCTAGAGTCACTGGTCCTAGTATAACCTACTTCAGTGTATCTAGCAAGGAATAAACCTTGCTACACTTGTCATTGTGATATGGCTAGATATTTTACTCTCAAATCTTATTATCACTTGCCCCTGGCTCTTCAAAATAAATTAGATTAGCCTGCTCTCATGAAATATCTGGCCATATCACACTCTGACTCATGTATTAAGTAATTATATAATATTGTTTTTTTTTCACGTTTCATATTTTACTGGTAATGTTATCTTTTATATTTGTATGGAAAATTTATTCTATTCTCTTCTATTAAAAATTTTCAGTATAATATTTTTTGAAAGATATTTTGTGTGTAATAAGGAGTAGCTACGGTGGCAAATTAATTATAATGATTAATAGTAAACCTGAACATCATAACCATTGTCATACCAGTTAAAATAATACATAGCTACCTAACTAAAAGAATAACTAAAAATAAAAGAGGGGGGGTGGGGGGGTTAAGGGTAGGGGACATCTGAGCAGTCCCATTTGCTAGTGCTTGGGAAATGCTGGGACTAACTAATAGGCAGTGAACCAATAATGATCATTATCAAATTGTCGATAACTTTACGGGATCATCTGTGATGAAGGGGGAACTTCGGTGCTTACACTGACGGTCCCATTTCGACCATTAGTGCCAGTAAATGTACTATAACATTACAGCCACTATACTGAAAGTGGAAGCAGAGTGTAAAGAGCTTATTTCATATTACTTACGTCCGACTAACACAGTAGCTGAATCTGAAAATTGAGTTGTACTCATTTCATCTCTATATCGTCCCCTGCATAGGTATACTCCAGTATCCCAATTGGCTGCTCTTGAAATCTCAAGCACGGATTTGTATCTAATACTTCTTGGCAATTTATGACCGTTAAACTGCCACTCAACCTCACCATTACCAATAGGAATGTAACAGGTTAAGGAAAAAGGTTCATGAACTTCCACTGCCTGAATTTTAGGAAAAACGGTTCCAAATTTGTGTGCATAAGAATATTCTGTATTTGATAAAATACAAGTCTAACACAGTTAATCCTCAATAAAAATACAACAACAACAACGTCGGTTCAAGTTATAATAAACAATATTTTTTTTGCTGTTAAAAGAGAAAAAATTTGCATGATTACCTGGGCTGAAAATTGCACATACAAAAGTAAATATAAGCAACATTGTGGCAATCCTCCGATAAAGCGTATACAAAATGCTAATAGGCGTGTACTCTTTCAGATATGTACGCCAGGCATTCCTAGACGCATTTGGGTTGGTTTAGTTTACAGAACTGAATTCTCACGCAGCAGATAATTCTTACGAGGATATCTTCAAACTGCTTTCAGATCACCCGCTATACCACCATTTAGGGGAGAGTAGAGTATTAGCCAAGTATATAGTATGAGCGGTCTATAGAGTATTAGCTACCCATTAAAATTAGTTGTAATGGTGGATTTATTCCGAGGTTCGTGCAGAATGATATTAGCAAGCGAGGCCGAAAAAAAAGTAAACACAGGGTGAGTCAGAGTGTGATATGGTGAAATACATATTAGCAGGCTAATGTCACACTCGTAGGCCACATCACTCTGGCTAGGTCTGGTTACTCCAACGCAATAGTGGAATGCAATTAAACCTTGCGGGTTTTCTTACCATCCTGTCATAAATCTTTGCGAGCTGGTGTTGTACGATGGAGGTTTTAGCTAGGGCTATGCCAGTAGTGTGCGAATCAGTCACTTCAATTATTGTCCTTTTCAGAGCTTCCATTTTGGGGACGCTTTCCAGGTCGGAGCTCATAGTAGAATAAGTTTGGAGGTAGTGGGACTAGCTAAAAACATTTGTACGCACATTTTATAGACGCCCACACACTATTAAACTTGGCGTATGAAGTACACATTTTATTGGCGAGCGAGCGTAGCGAGCGAGACAGTATTAGGGGTGGATAATGCAAAATCGGGTATATGTTATATATATATGTATTTATTGCACCTTTTATATTTTTAATTGAATATTTCCGCATCACGCGAGCGTTCTGTATTCTCCCATATTGTACGGTTTATATTGTACGGTACACTACGCATGCGCGTAGCGAGTAAAATCAATGAAAATTGAATTGTAACCGGTTGAGAAAAAATATCAAGGCAGCAATAAATCACTTATCACACTCGTCGTACAATATGGGAATGATATTTTACTCTCACGCCACATTTTCACTCGCCTTTGGCTCGTGAAAATATTTTGCGTGCTCGTAAAATATTTTCCCATATTGTACTCTGACTCGTGCTATAAGTATTATGTATGTATGTATGGATGGTACGTATGCTCTTTAAACGCGCGCGCGGGGAACTTTTTTCTCCTAAAAACACGGCTATTTAGGCTTGACTCCAGTTTATTCTGAAACTACAGCATTAAGCAAACCTTACTTTATACTTAAGCTCCAAAGTATGAGAAAATTCCTGCTAAAACGCTTGTTTTCAAGACACAAAAAGTTGATTCGACAGGTTACTATGGCATTGAAGACCCTTTTCCAGACTTAATTTCAAAACTTCGCCGTTTATGGGGGGATACGGAGTGCCGGTTGTTGGTTGTCAAGAGCCGTTGGTAGTCAGAATGCCGTAGTATTAATGCTATGGAAGCTACTACTTCTCGAGGGAAGCTGAGATAAGTACGCAATTCCATATTTGTTAGCTAAATATGCAAAGTTAACTCTGGCCTTTCTTTTTTGTAGCTAAGAGCTAGTTAACAGTGACTGGTAAATTCAAATGGTCAGATTGGCTCAAATTTGGTACTACAAAAGTTACCACTGCTCAAGAAAATGAGGTAAGAAAGTAATTGTGTATTTGTGTGCTAAAATTGATTGTCTTTTGTTTTTGTAGGTGAGAGCTTGTTGTCAAGAATTCACGGCAATTCCGATGGTCAAAGTAACTTCAATTTGATACTACAGAAGTTATCAATACTCAAGAATGATGTAAGTAGTAATTCCATATTTGTTGGCTAAAATTACAATTAATAACACTGGTTTATTTTTTATCGTAGCTGAGAGCTTGTTCAAGAGTTACTGGTGATTGAGATTATCAGAATGGTTGATGTTTGATACTACAAAAGTTACCATTAATAAGGTAAGAGAGTGATTTTGTATTTGTTTGCTGAAATCAAATGTCATAACTGCTATTATAGTGTTTGCATGAAGTAAGCTAAAACATAGTAACATTTTATGTTACCTAACTATCAGGCTCGCTCTACTTGAAAATTCATTGTCCACTAGACGAACCACGAAGGTAAGTCTGCGTAGGTATGTTCAGTTGTGTGAAAGTATTGTGCGTTACAACTACTATTAAGAATATCACAAAGAAAAATTTAAATAACGTGACTCAATTTTGTTGCTTCTTTTTCAATTCAAACAGTTGCGGGGAGCGGTTACTATGGCATTGAAACCCCTTTACCACATATACTTAAATTAAAAACTCGACTTTATTTTAGTAGCTTGAGTGTTAGTTGTTAAAATCAATCATTTAACAATAGTGTGGTTTAAGGCTCGCTCGCCATTTGTGCTCAAGCACACCACTAGTAAGTTCCTCAATCCAGGGGAAAGATACCAAACGGATGCGTTAGGGTAAACGGATGCGTTAGGGTAACCGGATGCGATTTTTTAAACGACGCACCCGTTTAGGACTTAGAAAAACTAGCAACGTTTATTAAAGGTCAAAGTTCATGGTGCACCAGATAGTTCAATCATTTGCACATGCGCAGTGAACAAGAGTTGGCCCTATTTATTTATTTTTTTTTTTTTTGGCTTCCCGCGGTGAAATGCTTGCTACCATGCTGTCTTCAAAGTTTCTACTTCTATGGCTTCTTGTGACTGTACCCATGCAGGATCCCTTCAGCACAATCTGGGAATTCTTTGTTCCCAGATCCAGGGGTGAATGCTGGGTCTTTTACTGTTCCAGATCACTTTCCTGATCCTGAACTGTTTTTGGAGTTTCTTTCCTCTTATAGCGATTGTTTCATCTTGATGCTTAGAGTTCTACTGTTATTAACTGCATTTTTTTTGACAAGGTAAGGAATAATGGTGTATGTATTAGAAGAAGAGGTTAATACACTTTCTTATTAGTTCACTATCTTGAAAATATCACCATTTAAAAAACTACAATGACTGACATATAAATTTAACAAATTAATCTTAAACATTTCATTGCTCCAGAGATAATACCCGACAGTCATCCACAAAATTATCTAAAAGTCGTCAATATCTTATGGTAAGTACAATACGAATAAAACAACAACATAACAACATATTGATTTATTGTACATGATTAGGGTGGAGGATTGGAAAAGTTATGTTATGATATAATGCTCCAGTCATATCTGCAAGTCTATCCATGGACGTAGTAATTTCTGAGGGTGCAAAGTCAATGGTCCATCCATGTGGTTTAACAGAGATTCCTTCACTCACTTCCATTACCATAGCCATAAGTCTGCTATGTAAACAAACAGAAGTAAGTGTGAAAAAATTCATATACATAAAATTTCCAATGGGATTGATGGACTATAATGGATTAAAACAACTTCAGTGGTATCATTACGACTTAAAACATAACAGCTCCATAGGTAAGATTATGACTTGGTTAACCAAAACTGGTGACTTATATGGAATTAATACTAAAATAATTATGGAGTTCTTTAGCCAATCTAGCTCGAATCATGAAACAAAGCTGATATATTTAACTAGAGATAATTGGAAAACTGAAAATGAAATAAATGAATTGTTCACTCTTTTGAATCAGCAGTATGAAGATATTATGTGCGTAGTAAGTACCCCAGATAAATGCATGAGAGATTTCTTGATATCGAAAAGCAAAGTGTTTCAGAATGGAAAAGTTATTTTGGCTCTTAATGTAGGACAAGACCATAGCAGTAAGTCCATTTTTATTTCTGATGGAATAAAGCAAGGAAATCATTGGACATTATTGGCACTTAATACTGAAACAAAACTAGCGTATTACGGTGATTCACTGAGCTGGGATATTTCATCTAACTTAACACACATGGTTGAACCATTATTAGGTAAATAAGGAATAGAACTAAAGTTATACAATATTATAAACTTGCAATCCAATGAGAAGAAAGATCCGACAAACGTGTGTCATTTTATCCCACCCAAACTTGCTCTAATGTTTGTGGTGTCATAGTGCTTTGTATGGCAGCTGTGATGTGCTGTAATTGGGAGAACTGGACAGCTGGAATGAAAAGACTTCTCCCCAATGTTTAGTTAAACCCTCTATGCACAGTACTCAGTTGAGACTTAGTGTAATTTCTTGGATTATTGAACGTAAAATAAACACCAGTTCAATAATTCACGATTTTAAAAAGCGGCAAGAAATTAATGATGAAATATGTACAGCTGAGTACAACAGTGAGAGTGGAAGCATAGATGACATAACTGCTCATAATAATTACATAGCAGCAGTACTGCCTAGTAATTACACATACAAGTTTGTTGAAATAGATTCTGCAATACTCGAACCTATAACTTCAAATGTACCTTCAAAATACAATTAGAAAATGAACAAGAAGCAAGAGAATGGGTGCAACAATACAATCAAGTGACACAGGAGACCATGGTGTTTCAGCGCAGTAAAAATAGATTAGAAACTATATTTACGATGCCACCATAACCAACGAAAAAAAGAAATAACTAATTTGAGCTTGAAGACAACACACCGTTTACATAATCTTAAGAATAATAATTGTCCTGCACAAATAAGTATTACTATATTAGCACCTCATCAACGTCATCGAGGATACTTAGTTGAGGTCATCCTACAACATAATCATAATCACACCATTAATGTAGCTGATGCTCTGAGATTCTGGCCTATATCGGACGAAACCAAATCCAAGTATTATGATATATTTAAATGAGGTCACTCTCCAAGTAGTGCACATCTTGAATATGAAACGAATTTAATGTACCAACAAAACACTCAGCTTTTAGCAGACCGAAATGTAAACCCTAAAATTAGTGATATCTATAATCTATTCAATAAATGGAGGAAAAATAACTTGGGAGTCCGCACTGGAAAAGAACTCTTCGCTGATCTAGAAGCACGGATAAATAAATATAACGAAACTAACAAAGATCTTGGTGGTAAAGCTTCAGTACAACGATTTAATAATAGTGAAGGAAAACGTGACCATCCTTTAATTTTAGCTATATGTACTCCTTTAATGTCTCGGGTTCACAAACACATACAACAAGTTGGGGAACTTGTATTTATTGATTCATCGTCCTCTTTTGATGACTATAATAATCCTATGTTTGTCATTTCAACTTCCTCTAGGGGTGGTGGTTACATCAGAGGAGAGTACATCAATAATTAATTCTGCTATGACTCATTTAAAATATCTATTTCCTACATATAGTTTTTATCGTAAAGGTAGTCCAGGCAACATAATTACTGATGACTCCCAAGCTGAACGAAGCGGTTTGAAAAAGACATGGCCCAGTGCATCACTGTACTTATGTGTATTTCATTTTCTACAAACCATGTGGAGATGGTTACTTCATAGCAGCAATGAAATTTAGTCTCAGCATCGTCAACATTTGATGCTTTTAATAAGAAATATGGTGTATGCTAAAACTGAATACATCCTCAATAATAAATACAAAGATCTAAAACAAGATTTAATATCCAAGCAGTATATAAATTTTAATGAGCATGTGAATACTTATTGGGAGATACGACAAGAGTGGGCCATATGTTATAGAGACAACACCAGTACTAGAGGAATAAATACAAATAATTATGCAGAGGCCGGAATACGAATTTTAAAAGACATAGTATTTCAAAGAATCAAAACTTACAATTTGGTCCAAATTTTTGAATTTATAACTGTAACTTTTGAAATGTACTATGAGCGAAGATTGCTATCAGTGGCATATAATAGAATGGACAGATACATTTCACTTCGTCACAAAGGACTGGGAGCATACCAGGTAAATAATACGGGTATAACTAAACACGATCGTAATAATTGGTTATACTTAGTTAAGAGTAATCACAGCGATCGAGAATATATCATAGATTCTGAGAATTGGACATGTACATGCAGTGTTGGAATTACTGGCTTTCCTACAGGAGAGCCTTGTAAGCATCAGCATGCCGTAGCTAATAAATATAAACTGACTTCACCTCATTTAATTCCTTTTTTTAATGCAAGGGGCAGATATTTGCATGCTGTGATAGCTTTAGGTGAAGACAGAGCAGGTACCCAAGCATTCTATAAAAGTTTAAAAACCAGTATGGCAGTAACAGACTCTGAAATGATGTCTACTAATAGTACAGAAATATGTGAGCCAAATGCTCCTATCTCTCCTAACAGTGACAGTGAATATGATTCTGCTGAAGATAATTTAGATACTTTAATTAATATACTACAGAAAGACACCAATGAGGGAGATGAGCTTATGCAAAATGTGTCACAGCTATGTTGCTCATTTGTGGATGATGTATGCAAGCGAATAAAGCAAATGGACACACAATATTTACATGGGCTAAAAAAGTTTTTTACAGTTTATTTGGACACTATTTCTGGCACTGAACCAGAAATTGAGCAGTCTATTACATACTTACTTAAAAAAATGAAATAATACCAGTAGCTGGAAGAAGAATAAACGTCCAGCCTACAGCAATTTCCCATCGCCGAGAAGGAGCTCCTCAGGGAATAAGATGGCAGTGAGTGGACGCCAGTGAAGATACCACACCCACAATCGGATTGTGCTGTACAACAAAAGCGTGGCAGAAAAGAACATATAAAGCGAAAGCACAATCTCCGAAAAAATGAACTAAATAATCAAGCAAATCAATTTAAGGGTGCTGCGACAACGCCCACGCACATATTCCCAATAATTGGATTTTGGTTGCTAGGGATTACTAACTTTTTTCTTGGTGTTTATAGAGCTCCAACGGATCCTAAAGAGTACTGCTAATGGACTAACTAAATAAAAAGAACAGGCCTTGGGAGCCTGTTTTGTTCAAGTTACGAGCTCATCAGCCTCAAGTATATAATCCACAACTCCCAGTTTCAGTTTGTGTACAGTTTTCTGTACTTAGCTATTCACTTCATTTGTTTATTCATCTAGCTACATCACAAAGCATTCATCTATATTTAGCTGGCTATTTCAAAATATTTTTTATATAAAATAAGTATCATTATTATTATATACATTCATAAAAATTATCACTGGTCATCACAATACTGTAAAATAAAAAAATCATGAGTGATATATCAGGAAGAAGTTTTGCACAAGAATAAAAATTAAGCATCGGTGAGGTATTATTTACCTGTCAAAGCTTGGGTACAATCTGGGAGCCAGTGTCTGCTCTAGGGAGAAACAATACTGATAAAGTAAGCCAAGAAATACAATATCAAACAGCTGCGCTCTTTACAACTTATAGCGGGGGCGGGGCCTCGGTTAGTTTTATCAATTGGTAGGCGGGAAGCTTTGAATTACCGGCGCAAGCTAAGTTAGCGGTTGTTTTTACTATTGCGAGCATGGCGGATTTTTGTGGTTATTTGTGGTGCGTGCGGGTACGTGTGCGTTGCTATGTCGCAGCACCCTTAAACATGGTTGTGGTCATTAAGACTCACACCACAATTTGTAACATTGTTGTTTTTTTAACTAATTAATAATCATTATCACCTACAGTACATTAATTCATAAAGATCCACTGTGTTTTGGCTTTATAACTTTCTTGTCACTACATGTGTACCACATGGTCTCAATGTATGTTGCTGCCAATGTTCACTCACTACTACTAACATACACATTACACATACAACAACACACCCATACACATGCGTACTACACAGATGCTGGCAAATTCTTATAGCTGCATACTGTTTTACTTTTGAATGGAAGCTCTACATTATTGGCGAGCGAACGAAGTGAGCGAGACACTCTCGAGTCAAGATCAAGGCAAAATTTGGTATATATGTTATATAAATATATGGCTTTGGTACGTCGCCTCTCTTTACGTAAATAGGGCGGAGCTTCGTACGATCAGTACCATTTTTCACAAAGTTTCTTAAAACGTTTTTTTAGCTGTTGATTTCGTTTCATGGCACGCAGGAATATTCTAAGCCTATAATATATACATAGGCTCGCTAGAAAATATAAATACAGCTTTTGGTGTCAATAGGTTTCATGCTACTAGGGGTGTATTCAAAGCACACAGTGTGGCGAGTGAGCTAGCCCAGTATACAAAAACGTTATATTTTTGTCAATAAATGGTTTGTCAATAAATGGTAAAGTATTGTCGATTTAGCTGTGTGGGTTTTTTTGTTTGTTTTTTTTCCCAATTCTTTTTTTTTTTATAGCTGGGCTAACTCACTCGCCACACTGTGTGCTTTGAGCGCACCCCTAGTTATTATTAGCATTATTAAGGTGTAAGGCTAGTCATTGTGCTTACCACTTAGGAAGGGTTAAACGATATGTATGTGTGTGTCATGGAAACCTTTTTTATATAATGACTAAGAATCAGAAATAAGAATTTATGTATAGATATACATGTGAAGCAAGTAAAAATGACAAAGATTGTGAGTTTCAGCCAGAACGGACACTAGCTCAAAAGCTTTGGAGGAAAGTGGTAGTAAAATGGTTATTGACTGAAGCCTCTCTCCATATCAATGTCTTATGTTGCTGTTGTTTGAGTACAATGAATGCATGTGTGCGTGGATGAGATTCCTCTGGGTAAAAGGGCATTGATATTCAAACAAACCGGGAATTGCAACAAATTTGATAAGGCAAAGTCCCAGACCCTACTATGAGCGGAGCATTTAGGTAAAGGGTGTGGGAAACACAAGAAAAGTATCATTGTTAAAACAACAACAACACAAAAAAACAACAACTAAAAACTGATTTCTGTAGTAGGCACTCTTGCTGTCCAAAAGTACATGGAATTCACAGAATTTTTTTTAATGTACACGTAGCTAATAATATGTTGCAATGGGATTATGTGGTAAGGATCATCACACTAAATATCTAAGCATGCAGAATATGTATTTGTTTGCAGTAACTTTTTAAGACGTACTGTAGCAGTTTAATTACTAGTGAGACCTTAATGCTACAGCTACACTAGCAAAAAACAACAGCAACAAAAAAACAAAAAACAAAACAAAAAAACAACAACTAACAAACACACTTTATAATCAGGGTTTGATACAGGATTTTTGACTAGAGAGAGAGGGGAGGAGGGAGAACATCAGTGTCACCAGTCGGTGAGTTTAGTAGATGTGCATATATTCTTAACTTCAAAAAAAAAAAAAGAAGGTATAAAACACTGTGGGAAGAGAAAAAAACAACAACCTAAAGTAGAAATTAGCGAGCGAGCGAGTCACTCTTGGGTCTAAATCAAATTCTTAAAGCACAGAGTGGCGAGAGAGCCAGCCAAGCTATACTACAAACTGGTAGCTAAATTGTCAAAATATTTACGGCACCCGAATTTATAACTTGAAACACCTAATGATACTTTACCTTTTATGTGCCTGTGGTGACTGACATGACTGCACTTAATTAATTATTTATGTTTCATGTAACATTCCCATTAAATACATTTCCTGCTTAGAGCACTATTAATTTCTCCACTGTTGTGGTATTACCATACATTTTGCATTGAAAAAGACGCTGCTATAGTGTAATAACTAGTGATGTGCTTGAGCACAAATGGCGAGCGAGCCTAAAGACTATACTATTTTCATATGAATGATTTTGACTTCTAATACTGAAGTTACTGAAAATAAGGTCCAGTTTTTAAATTTAGCATACAGGGTAAAGGGATTTCAGTGCCATAGTAACAACTCTCTGCAACTGCTTGAATACAACAAAACAATACACGTTATTTAAAAGTTTTCTTTGTGATATTCTTTAGCTAAGTAGTGGTTGTAACACACAATGCTTTGACATAACTGGACATGCACCTACACAGACTTACCTTCGCAGGAGTAAAGTGGACAATGTATTTTCAAGTAAATACTGTTGCGCACGGTTTATAACCATGACAAAGAGTGCATTGACTGACCACCGCCACTAACTCGAATAGAAATGGAAGTCCCTTAAGTTTTCAAGTTTGAACTGCAAATAAATATATACACAAACAGTTGACAGTTAGACTAGCTCAAGATCAGATAGTTTTGCAAGGTCTAAGAGTCTTTCACTAAAAGGTTGTCATAATTCTATCAAATTTTCACACTCCAGATAGTTCCTTGTTTGCTTGCCAACATTAATAAGTGTTATTACAAGACCAATGAAACTAAGAGACTCACTGAATTGTTCATGAGTGCCTTGAGGCACAGCACACAGATGTGAATGTCTTAGGACTCCGTGGTGGCCCGTGCCTGAGGCTGACGACCAGTTGAGGACTTGGGCTTAGTGACTAGAGGAATCATGGTGTCACTACTCCGGAGTCTTTGTAGAGGAGGTCGAGTGACAACTGAGGGAGCTTCCTACAACACCAACCACAAGGTAATGTAAAGAACATATATACGTTTACCTGTCACCAGTTCGTGGCATATCATAATGTATTTCTAGGCTTCAGAGTCTCATAATAATAGCTTGTTATTTATTTATTTTTATCGTGTGAGTATGTGCTTGTGTGTTTCTTTTATGTGAGTGCCTATGTTTGCACTTGTGACATATCATATACACATCTTTTTCAATGCGTTTTCACGGTGTTCTGTAACTTTCTTTGTTTTCATGATTACATAATAGGACACCTGGACTTTCAACCGGATTCCTACAGTGGATATTCTATAGGAATCTTTATGATGCCATGGGCTACAGGACTATCCCATAATACACACAGTACTGTACTATACCAGCATAGACTGACAGGAGACTATATACTAGTATAATAAGATACGCCATAAAGTAACAGTCTTCACTCACCTGACTTCCAATGGGTATCTATTCTGAACATCATGTAGCTCACTAGCTCTCGGAGACCACTCCCCTCACTCAGAAAATGTTTCACCCAGCTATATCCCACCCAAACAACACAACAACAATCATGACTGCAATATAATGAAAGATCCATCCCAGGTAAGGTTGTTCTGCATGTTCCAACACAACTGGAACCTTACAGTAATACCAAGGAATGCCTTTGAGTGATCTCTTTTTAAAACACATCAGACAATTGTCTCTGAACAAACACACACACTTACATACTACAAATCCTATGGAAATTCTGCAGCTGGAATTCCTACTAATTTACTATAATAAATGTCAGCAGAATCCTATACTCATTCTGACTATAGCAGTCTTACAAATGCTGGCTGAAGCAAAGAAATGACTCGTACAAAAAAGGAAGTGTGCAACGTAAGAGTGGAACTCCTGCAACTATATGTAGAGAGGAACAACAACCTTACTAACATTTCTACAGTTTGGGAATAATAATGTATACACACACACACAAACACACACACATGTGTGTGCGATACCAGAAAGATTAGTGAAATGTTCTGATCAAATAGATATCAATATTAAATAACAAGAAACAATAATAACAATAACAACAAAAACAATAAAAATAACAATAAGAACATCAACAACCACAATAATAACAGCCAAATACTGTACATATGTACTTGTTCAACAATATATATACATATACGTATATGAGTTCACAATGACCAGTTTACATTGATAATGTTTGTACGCCTATTTTAAAGAAACCTACTTACAACAAACAGGACAAGTATACACTAACAGGACAAGTATAGAGATGTCCTAAGCCTATTCTAGTGTAAGGTTGGGACTGCAGGTAGACAATTTATGGAAAGGAGCTGGGCAAGGGTTAGATAAGGGTATATAACATGCACAGTAATTTCATGCCACAAGCTACCAATACACACACACACAAACACAAACGCATCATGCAATCAGGTTAACTTACGTTCCAGCTATGGTCAAATTACCGACTCCCCTCCACTTCCCTCCACTATTCTCCGCAACAGCTCAAATAAAATTGGGATAAGTTGGACTAGACTTCGCTGTCAGTGTCTTGAAGAGAAAGAAAAGCAACATAAGGTTCAAAGTATAAAATACCTTGTACTTTGTACCTAAGTATTTCCAGAATTTTTTCTAAGTCCTCAAAGGGTGCGTCGTTTAAAAATCGCTAACCGGATCCCTTCGAGCGGACCGATTAGGTGGTGTACTTGTGAAAAATCATGAGTGCCCCAAAATTATAGGGGAGGCTCTAGCTAGCCCCTGGAGCACACCCCCCTCCACTTCCCTCTCCTTGTTCCTACATCACTGGACTTTTGTCATCATGGAAATAGAAGCTTCTTCACAGTAAAATACATCTCAGGTAACAAAATTGTTGTTCTATCATTCCTGCATTAACCAGAGCACTTGCCTCTTATGATTTTCTCACCTCACCAAGTGCGCACTGGTTTATCAATACTGTGCAGCACTAGTTTGTCAGTCAGTGTTTGATTAAGATTAGAATAAGTAAGTCTCTCAACTGTCAGAGTTACCCTCAGAAGGCTCTTCTCAGAGTTAACTGTACAAGCCACTCGGCAGACTACACTCTTACTATTCAATTGATCATTATATTATTATTTATTTCACCCTAGATATCTTCACAATGACATCTTTGGTACATGACTGTGAAATAACTCAAGATATTTCATGCTGTTATTTCATTTCAATTTTCTTGGTTTTTACAGCTCTTCCTCTAGTGTATCCTGCTCTACAGGGGTTAGAGCAGCTGCTAAAATGTAGGCTGGGGGTGTGGGTAGCCCCTACAACCAAATTTACCAGTGAGTTACCCTTCCCTAGTACTAACTACAGTAGTAAAGATATCTAGTGTGGAATAAACCGCTTATTACACTTGTCAGAGTGATATGGCAAAATATTTCACTCTCAGGCTTTATTTTCACTCTGCCTCTGGCTCATGAAAATAAGTTAGCCTGCTCTTGAAATATTCTGCCATATCACACTCTGACTCATGCATTAATTATATATAATATGTAATGTATATATAATATTATATATTTATACTATTTGGAGATATAATAGCCTGGAAAACTGTGGTATTCTAACAGCACAAGCAAGAAAAATTTCAAGGAGGCTAAGCTGAGTGAAATTCTCACTGCACAGAGTGCTATCTATCCGAGCACCACAGTTTTTCCTGCTATATTAATACTATAGCCAAAGATAACAGTTCATTTCTGCAGCAAAGAAATCCATAATCCGTCAAATCATAATCCGTCAAATCATAATTCCGTCAAAGAATTTTTTCTTACTGGTTCTGCTATTAATAATACTTTTCTTGCTGTTGCTAAATAGCGTTTCCCTGGAATTTCTTGCGGCATTGCCTATCGGGTAAAAATGCTGCAAGGTCGCGCAGAGATTGCTGTGACCAATCAGATCATTATTTCATTTTTCCCCCTTGTGGTGTTTCAGTTTTCCCCTCTGTGGTATTTCAAATAATATTACACATTTTTGTATTGAAAAATGACTCGCTATACGGTATTAAAATTTTTTAAAATTTCTGCTCCATTTTGTGGATCTTTAAATCGCATACAATCTGTCACGTAATATAGAGGAAACCCAATAATTATTTAATGTTTCTTTAACTCTATTTATTACGTCAAGTTAAATATATTTAACAAAATAAGCATAATAGTATTTGCAATGGTATTATGAATGTTCAGATCTCCATTCTTCTTCTAGTTTCTGAAAAAGGTTTTCATCTGCAAATCAAAATATAAACAATTATTATCTAATTTATTTGTAATGCATAGACACTACTCTGAAAACTGAAGGGGCTAAATTTTGGTAAGGCATGCCGTGCCCACATATAAATTATATTATTTACGTCTATCTTTAATCTAGAGTAAGTTTATATCAACATAAAAGTAAAATTTATCACACAAATATCTCTGATGTGGAGAAAGACAGGTTAGTGGAAGCTGTTTATAAACATATTATATTGGAGGGCGAGACACTTACAGGGGTAACACAATTAGGTAATAAACCAGAAGCAATTTAGTCGTGTCAACTAATTGCAAATGACACACGAGTAAATCTACGTTCACGTGAAATGGGTGGCTACTTGGATGCACATTTTTAATGCAATAACTTTCATTAGAGTTTAGTCTAGGCTGTCTTGCAGTTCTAAATAGTTATTTCCTGGCGGTGTTCTATTCACAGGTATGCTCTTAGAGGGAAGAACCTGAGGAGTAAAATTACCAGGCACAGATGACTAAGGGGGCCCAATGTTGTAAGCTTTTTGGGAATATTGAAACATTCACGGTGTCTACCTGTGAAAATTCTGCTGTAGTTCACAAGGATGGTACTATTGTCATAGTTCGAAACTTGTACTATTGTTTAGGCTTATTTTTTTAATTATCAATTATTTCACTATAATTATATTATTACTTATTACATGAGTCAGAGTGTGATATGGCAGAATATTTCAAGAGCAGGCTAATTTATTTTCATGAGCCAGAGGCAGAGTGAAAATAATGCCTGAGAGTGAAATATCTTGCCATAACACTCTGACAAGTGTAATAAGTGATTTATTCCACCCTAGATATCTTCACTACTGTACACTGTTAAAATGGGGTGTTTGGATAACTTAGTTTTGGTGTTTAGGAGGCACTGCCTGGACCCCCCAGTTTAAAGCCTAATATTTCCATAGTTAAAATGGTTAGTTGGCATTGCATTCTAGGCAATTGACAGAGTAAGTTTAAGTATTTAGCCATGCCCAATGCTGTCTTTCTTTTCCATTAAAACTCTAATAACAATTTCTGTATTAATATTTATCACTTTTACTCTGTTTTTTTTTTACCACCTCTAGATGAAGATTTTTGCTGTGGAATTATATTATATGGTGCAGTGCTATGAAGTTCTTTGGAGAATTTAGTCTGATCTACAAAATAATATCAACAAAATTTTGATTTAGTACGTAAGTAATATTAAAATGGGTTGTATACGTAGCTACCTGTTGTTCGATATCTTTGTGACTTAACAAAATTCTGCAAAGAATCCATCCCTGAACTACTGCCAGCTATGCTTGCCTGTGATCTAACATTTTGGGGTTCTAAAATGACACAAAATATAATATTAAAGTATTAAATTGTATAAAAATATATTATTATACAGGAAAATGCTAGTGCAATATTATGGTTCAGCTATATAGCTTAGCACAGCTAGTCTGTCAAATTGTTTTCAAATTTTAGCTATACTTAGTCTCAATAGTATGCCAAATCTACGTGGTCATTAATGCTTTTTAGAATTAATTTGCAATAGAGAATTGCTTATTTAACCACTACCATGCCTCTCAATTAAACACCTTCCAGTAACTACCCATAGTTACAAGTTAAACAGACTCAGAACTAGTGGTACTTATATTATATAGGCTCATTTCTATGTGTATGTAATTATCAATAACTAACTTTTTAAGCAATTATTAACATAGGATTTTTTTTTTTGGTTCAATCAAGAAAATTACAGACCGAAGTCCTTCTTCAGCTTGTTCTACAGAATTGAAAATGTGGAATGATGAGTGACTGGTGAATAGATGGTTATATACTGTCAATATAGATACTCAATAGGTGTCGATGGAGGGTTAATTATGTGTCAAACAATGTTGATTGATAGTCAATTATTATGTTCCAGATAGAATTCATTTGAATGCCTTAATCTAATTTCATGTTTGAGGTGTGTTTCTTTATGTGGATGCCTTCCTTGTATCCTTCTCTTGCTCCATATTGTCTCCCTCTCCATCCTTTGTTTATAATTGTTTAAGAAAGTTATTTTTTTATTAGTACAAACAACATAGCAATTAACCTATATAATATAATTAATTGCTCAGAGCAGGCAGCAATACAGACAGCTCACAGACTAAAAAACCTCAAAGGCAATTTGTTAACTAATTACCAAGACTGTTTACTGATTTTGTCATGGTTGTAAATGGACTCTGTTCACCCTGTGAAGGCTATGTTTATGTCAGGTTCTGATCTTGTTGTAGTTCTTCAATAAAACAAGTGAAATGCATCAGGTATTTTTTAGTGCATCATTGACCGTGCAGAAAAAAAAGCCACTTTCTTCTTATTTCAGTAAAGATTGCCAGAGAGACACAAGTTTAATAACTTTGTGTGGCCATACCAACTTTGTAATTAATCACCCCTAATATAGTCGTGTTCACTTCACTCACTTGCCTATAGCATGTACCCAATTTTTTAATATTTATCTTTAGCAGAGTCTGGTTTGCTTTGCGCACTCACCAAATACCTAACACATACCCAATTTCAATTGTTCATCACTTATAAAATTTTATATACATGTACTTTCACTGATGTGCTAATGACCATGAATGTCATGAATACCAGACATACAGCCTCGCTCTCAGCAGGTGAGGCAGGTCAGCCTCAACTAGAAAATTCTAACTGTATGCTGTTAATCTTTCATGGTGGGGTGAGGGAGGTAATGAATATTAGCTACCCAATACAATTCCAAGCAAATAAAAACTCAATCTCCATCCATGAAGTTCTGTTGTTGCATTGATAGTCCTTGACCCAGATGATAAGCTACATTGTTGACAGAACACGTCCCTGGGGCCCTAGCAACGCTTTTATGAGTCATTTTCTTGGAATCAACAATAATAAATTGAACAAAAAATAAGGTATCGTTTAGTGCGTAGGGCGAAGGTGACTTATGCTTACAGCTAAAAAAAAATTTTTTTTAATTAGATGCTGCATTTTGGCAGATTTTCCGAAAATCGGTCATCATTGTAAACCAGTAATTTTTCAATAGTATGTACATTGTAATAATCTGAACTCATTTCAAAGCAGAATTTTACCTGGAATTGTGTAAATATAAGCATTAATTTTGAACTCTTCCCCAATATTCACATTCATATAGACGTACAAAGAATGTTTGTAGTTACAACATTACCAAAAAAATTAGATCTCCTCTTGTGCAAGTCAATTCGCGCCTGCTTGTTGACTGAACTGAGAGCAGTGGCCTCTAATACCATAATCATATTAATTAATTTCTCCTCCTACTTCTTACCCAATTTTTTATCATTCAAACTACCACTTTATGAATGTAACCACCGTTTCATTTTTGTTCTGTTGCGCATAAATTAGTTGCTGGTGGAAGAAGACTCTGTCATTTTGGGCTAGTGATTTGATGAGTAGTTTGTGCTAAAGGGCCTAGTCCTTGGCTTACTTAGTTTGATTGGAGGCCATAGAAACAATTAGGAAGTACAACCTAATCATTTACACCAATGCTTATAAACAGTGCTGTCAGTTCCAACAATGTGACTGTCTGTAAAAAACTGGGTATAATGTGCCCCCTCCATATTTCTTTTTAATATTATTATTTTAGCAGCAAGAAGTTGAGATGTCATGTCTAATCTGCACTTTTTTTTCCCATATGCATTATTTTGACTCCTTATTTATTTTTATGAAATAGAACAACATTAAATACTATTCTCAATGTGTCATTTAATGTTGTCCTCTTAGGTGATATGGAAAAGGTTGTATGATACAAAGTCTGGGATGGAGAGAGGTACATTCTATCAGTTGAGAAACTTGATCAACTGCAGGAATGTTAAGAAAGAAGTGAAAAGTGATGTGAACGCAGCTGAAGACTTCATTGAAATTGTGGTGACTGGTTACATTGTTAGTGCAGTCGTGTCCTATCTTGGTATGGCATGTATTGATGATACACCCAGGGATACTATTCTATCTCCTGACATGTGGATGGAAGATGACTCAGTCAGGAAGTCTGCACTGATGGGTGTTGCGTCTGCCATTGTTGACAAACACATCGACCTAGCTACAGAATTCGGTCAAATACAAGAGGGAAGTGATGATAGCAGTGCAGAGAGCGGCATAAACGTATTCATCGGGTTGGCATAAACGTATTCATCACGAGCGGAAATGAATGTGGCAAATACGAGATAGGTATGCGCAATGTACCAGACCCTTCCCCCGCGTAGCGTCTGTAAAGGGTCTGGCTTGCGAGACTAAACGTTCGAGCATTAACTTTCCATTTCTTCAAGAAAGTACGATGTTTTAGTTTATAAACTAGACTATGCTACCAGTTTGATCATGAGCAAACAGTTTACACAAACAAAGTGATGGAAAAACCATATAAGGAAATAACAGTGCACAAACAGGAACTCAGTGGATTAATTTGATGTCATAAATGCTATGTCATAGAAGAACTTCATAATTTCTTTCTCAGCCGTCTTCTACTCGTGTAATCTCTCTCTCTCTTTCTGAGGTTTAACAATATAGAATTAGAAGATTTGGTCACCATCAGAAATCGAACCCAGGACCGCTTGCTTAATGTACGAGCGCTCCGCCACTGAGCTACGACAATCAGCCGGAAAACAAACACTCTGTAGCGTATCAGTACCCTTATCAGTATAAATTCAGAATTGTATTGTTTGTTTGCCGACTAGTTGTCGTAGCTCAGTGACAGAGCGCTTGTGCGCTAAGGCAGCCCTGGGTTCGATTCCTGGTGGCAACCAAATATTTTTAATTCTGCATTTAAAAAAAATCCTGCAAAGAGAGAGAATACATCCAATCAGAGAATAACTAATTTCATTGAGAATCTGCTATGGTCTACTAGAGTTAATGGTAGATAAGATGGTTTATTTGATTTTAAAATGCATAAAATCAAAAGGTGCATCTTAAAATTTAATTATGGAGAAATTCTCCAGTTTTTGCAACTGGCACTCATCAGATTAGGATTCAGGTGGTATAAATTGACAAATAAAAGTTTAAAAATTACATTACATACAAAAACCAGGTTGGCCAAAAATCTGGATTTTAAGCCCAGACTAGATGACATTAACGGGCAACTCTTCATGTCCTGACACTTTATGTCCTGATGGGACATTACATTATTGCTACAGGCTACATGTTGTTTTTAAAATTCCCATTGGAATTTCTGTCAGTTCTACATTAATTAAAATGAAGGAGCACGTATCGTAATATGAGTAAGAAATCATCCATGCTATAAAATTCTAGAAATGTTGAGCAAAAAATGATACCACCATACAGGCCACTTATTAGGGTGAAGTTAACCTTGGAATCACTGACAGGCAATTGGATAATCATATTCTTGTATTTGCTAGCTAATTGGAGAATTAACTAGTTGAAGAATATAGAATTGGCCCTATGTATATGTAAAGGCAGCATTGAAGTGTACTCTTCTTTGTGCATGTTCAGGAACTTGTGAAAACGGAACACGTTAAAAACCAACAATTCTACTTAACATAACTTTTGAACAGATCAAGATATGAACATTGTGGAAGTGTCAAATTCTTTCTTACATTGAGACCTTTAATTTGATACCTATATTGAGTATATTTGAATATTTGATGATAGAAGCAATTTTAACCAATAAATCACACACTAACTTACGCCTAGAGGTCGCCAAAGGTCAATTCAAAGATGGTTCTACCTCCAGAAAATAAGCTCATTATATAATAAAACCACATACAAAATTTCATGCTTTTATCACTAAGTGCACATAACCTTCGATTTTCTTAGCTTAACTGCTCTACTAATGTATTCTTCAGAGTTTATATTTCTGCTTCATTTTCTGGATCTTTGTATTACACACAATCCGTCACTTAAAAAAAAAATCTTTAATTTTCTTTTCATTATGTCAAGTTCAATATATTTCACAAAATAAGCATTAAAATAGTATAACTGATAGTGTTAAAAATATTGAAATCACCATAAGTCTTCTATAAACTCAACAGGGTCTTTACCTGCACCTCATAAATATATATATATATATATTATAAATATATTATATATATATATATAGTAGTTACATGAGTCAGAGTGTGATATGGCGAAATATTTCATGGGTAGGCTAACTATTTTCACGAGCCAGAGGTGAGTGGAGAGTAAAATCTTCATTCTGTGATTAAGCAGTTGTTCTCACATGGTTGGGTAGGCTACATCAGAGGCAAGTAGTTGAAAAAACATGGAAAAGTGGTGAGCTTGGCCAGTTGCTATAACTACTGGGATAATGAGCTTGCTTAGTACAGCGTGAATTAACAACCCTGAAATATTGTGAGTTATTTCATGTGTCATGTACCTAAAAATAACATTGGCAACGTATCTAGGGTGGAATAAAGACAATTATCTAATATGTAATTGTGCTGTCTAATTATTAGTTATATCAGCAAAATGTAAAGCTACAAGAACAGAAATATAAACAACTGCAAAAAAAAAAAAAAAAAAAAATCAACCACAAGAACAAACCAAAAATAAAAAGATCTTTTGGTATGGCCAGTTCATGGTGGTATATATTTTATACTGATGTAATTGTATCAGTTTAGAGATGACATGGAAAATGGAATCAAGCAATTGATTGCTATTACTACTTAGATCCCGTTGCTATATTGTTACTAGGTGTACTAACTTGGTAAGTGTGCAATATTTTTTGCCTTTAGGTATATGAACTGTGTAAACTAACCACCCTTGGGGTATTGCTATTTTTGAGTTTTAGTTTAATAGAATAGGCAGATAAAGCAAGGAGAGGGTTGGGACCAGCCCTATCATATAACTCTCCTGCTGCCCTCTCATGCAGGAATTTACCATAGCTAGCTGCTTTACTGCTTACTGCAGAGCAGCCCACCAATAGAGTTAGATCTGGAGATAACAGCTGGCAGCTACAATGCTAAAGTAAACTTGCTAAAGTAAATTTTCTGGCGTGCTTCAATTGAATTTTAATTGAATTTTAATTTTGGGCCTGAAACACCGAAGAATTCGCTTGACACCGAAAATGCTGATAAACAAAGTTGCTAGTGGAAACTGGGCAGGCCTCTGGGTAACAAACATACTTCTTAATCTCACAAGCAATACTGTATACTAAACTAGAATACAAAAATATACTCAAGTTTTGTAATAGATCATAAGAGCTTGGATACTGGTACATTTAGTGCACTGAAGCCTAAGGGCTTGGCCCGAGGGCTTTTGTGCAGGGCTGTAAATGAAGTTACCTATTATCTGACATCCGTGTGACTCATTAAACAGTGCTAACGAAAAACAGTGCAGAAGCTCTAGCTATGCACTACTAGGCAATTGACAAAATAAAGTTCAGAAATTTAGCCCTGCTCGAAGCTATATTATTAATGTATACCACTTTTATCCTGTACTTACTCCTCTTACAGGTTAACCCTGCCTCCTGCAATACCTCAAACAACTTTCTTAAGTGCCTAACATGAACTTCCCAACTAACTGAGACAGCCAACACGTCGTCTATGTAGACTTTCGGAAAGTCCTCACATTCAACAAGCACCTCGTCCATCAGACGTTGGAATATCGACGGGGCATTACACAGCCAGAACGGCATTCGCCTATATTGGTACTTGCCGAATGGGCACACGAAGCTTGTCTTCTCTCTATCCTTCAACTCGACTTCTACCTGGTGGAACCCCTTGGCCAAATCCACCTTTGACAGTACTCTACCGCTCCCAACTTTCTCCAACATCTCTTCCAACCCAGGAATATAATATGGTTCTTTTAACGTCACATCATTTAACTTCCGATAGTCAACACATAATCTAATCCCTCCTCCAGCCTTCTTTACGGGGACCAACGGTGATGACCAACAACTACTGCTACGCTCAATTACCCCGCACTCCAACAGACTATCCAACTCTCTCTTCACATCCTCCCTTATACCCATCGGCACGGAATACGGCGACTGCCTTATGGGTGGGCTGTCCGCCGTGTCGATGTTCATCTTCACCCTATCCGTGCTACCTGGCCTATCCGAGAATACATTCCCAAACTCTCCTAACAATGCATCTAATTCCTCTTCCACAAACCTATATTGTAATTCACTACGCCTAGTTTTCCCAACACTTTATATGGGCCCTCCCAGGAGTCGGCCAACTTGCACGACATCCCAGGGACCCTGTACAGCACCAAATCTCCCTCTGTAAACGTCCTCATCTTGCAACCCTTGTTATAATACTTCCTCCTTCCCTCCTTACTCTTGCTCAGCCCCAACGCCGCACAGTCCCTCATACGCTCTAACCTGTCCATCAACCCTACTACCCAATCACATACATTCCTCTCCTTTCCTTCCATTTCGTAAATCCCATGGTATAGGGCGTCCAGTGGGGTCCTCACCCTGAACCCAAATACCAGGTCAAAAGGACTAAATTCGCTATCACTATGGGGCATTTGTCGTAGTACATACAATGCCAACGGCACTTGGCCCACCCAGTCAACCTTGCTCTCAATGCACTTGCCTAACACACGTTTGAGCGTACCATGCATACGTTCGATCATTCCATTCGACTGGGGATGATACGGGGAGGTTCTTAACTTCTCAATCCCTAGTAACTGGCATAGTTGTCTGACCACTCTACCGCAGAACTGTGAGCCTTGGTCCGACAATAGTACTTCGGGTATGGCAGTCCTTGAGAAAATGCTCCAAAGGCCCTCAGCTACAGATCTAGCAGTAACACTACGGAGGGGTATGGCCTCAGGCCACCTAGTCGCCATGCAGATGTAGGTTAGGAGAAACCTACATCCCCCCTTGCCCTTAGGGAGTGGACCTACCAGGTCCACTGCTACGCTTTCAAAAGGCTCTGTTAAGATCAGCCTCTCCACCACTGGAGCCTTACTCGGTCTGCCCTTACTCCTCACCTGGCAGACACTGCAACTGCTGCAATGTTCCTCAATATCGCTAATCATGCCCGGCCACAGAAAATACCTCCCCACTAACTTAGCCACTTTCCCTCCACTCAAATGACCACATCTCTCGTGCGCCATCTTCAAAATCTTCATCCTAAATTCCTTCGGTACCACTATTACATCTGCAAACTCCTCCCACGACACATATATTCCCCTCAACAACAATTCCTTCTTCCACTTAAACCCTCTCTCTCCTCTGCTCCCTAGTTCCCTCCAAGTCCTCAAACTATCATCTGACAATAACTTCTCTCTAAATTACTTTCCATCTTTACCCTCCTTCAAGGCCCAACCTCTCCTGCTAACCTGCTAAACTCTCTATCACTCTCGCTCACAACTACAGACTCTAACTCCTTCGGCTCTCCTTCAATCTCTTCATTGTCCTCCACTACACTCTCCCTCAAGCTCCCTTGCTTCGATTCTTCCTCCCCCGGTTCATCCCAAGATTCCTCCTCATCACCCAACTCCTCATGATCAGACTCCTCCACAGGCACCACAAATCCTCCACCTCTGCATCCTCCTCACATCTATCTAGTTCGGCTTCAGCCTTGGCCTGACTGCGGGTCAGTACCTTGACTTCTGCCTCCTTGGTCACACTCGCCTTACACTCCTCACTGTACTCAGTGATAGCTTGAGTAAATGCTCTTGCTTCCTCACCATCTCTCAGGTTCAGGGGAACTATGCTGATGACCCCATCACCTTCTCTCTCATCTATCATTGCGAGCTGTGTCCTAACCAACCCTCCTATCTCAAACTCCACAATGGTACTCCTGTGAGCCTTCCTAGCCCCATGCACATCTGCGACATGTATCTCTCCACAATCCTTATACCCTTCTCTCAACAACGACCTGGGCACGACTCCCACACTCACCCCAGAGTCCACCAAAACTCTACACTGGACTCCATTCACCGTCCCCCATGCTATATTGTCCTTCCTATCTCCCACTATCACAGTAGCAACCTTTCCCCCTGTTCCTTCCTTTTTCAAGTTGGTTCCAACCTTCTTGCTAGGGCATTCAGGGCTACGGTGCCCTGGTTTTCCACAGCTGAAGCACGTAACAGCTCGGGTCTCCGCCTTAGGTTCCACCCTGTACTCAGCCCTACTACTGTGGTTTGATTTCAATTTACTCTCCTTGCATTCAAACGCCCTGTGGCCCTTACTACCACAATTAAAACACATTAACTCTCTACTCCCATATCCGTCCTTTTGTTCTCCTCTATACCCTCTTCTCTCAGGGTTGTACTCTCCCATCCAGGGCTTGTAAAAGTTACCCTTCTGCCTGCCAGCAACCCATGTCTCCCACATCTCTCTCAGCTCCTTCAAGTTTGTAATGGACTTGGTCTCAAGGTACACCTTCCCTGGTTGGGGCATGACCCTCCTGGTCACAGCCACGGCTAAAGCTAAGACACACTGGTCCAATGTTGCACATCCCTGCAACACTCCCTTGCAGACCTTGACTATCTGCTCACAAGCATCCCCTCCTGTTAGGTGTTTGAGTCCTTCCCCTGACAGCTCGAACATGTGGCGACCGTAGGTGAGGGTAATTTCCCCCACGGTCTTAAGCAAGGCCTGTTTGACTACACTATACTCGGCTTCATCATCTCTCTCAGCTGCCACTCTTGCACACAACTTCTCTGGTAGTCGGGGATATAGCCTCTCTGCCCAGCTTCTCTCGTCCACCCTGCACTCCCTCAGTATCCTCTCAAACTTCATTAGATAGTCTCCCAACTCAGTACCTTCCTTGTACGACCCCAACGCCTTCATCTTCTCCACCTGTAGTTCCCTCGAGTCTCTCCTTTCTTCTTCTACCCTTCTCCTCTCCACATTCTCTGTCTGTACCCGTTCTGCCTCTGCCCTCATAAATTCCCTCTGTCTCTCGGCTTCTTCCCGCCTACGTTCTCGTTCCCTCTCTTCTCTCCTTTCCTCTCCCATTCTCCATTCTCTTTCTCTCTCTTCCCTTCGTTCCTTCTCCGCCTCTTCTTTTCTCTCATCCCTCTCCATCATATACCTCATTAGCTTACTCAACTCTCCCTCCTCTCTTCTAGCCATATCTTCCCCTTCACTCAACTCCTCCTCTTCTATAATATCTCCTTCCAACCCTGGTCGCCTCTCCTGCCCCTCAATGCCACTTACTACCTCCTCAGTGTCCGTATCTGGGGTGGCCCTACTCTCGGCTGGTCGCGTCAGATAGGGGGATCTTTTCTGGAGGACAGGTTTACTGTGAGGTCTGTAGTCAGAATCCACCGGTGGCAACTTCTTAGAGTGTCTCTTCCTAGTCGCCACGGCTTCAACGTCAGTCATGGGAAGATGAGTGTTCTTTCCTCCCTGCTAGCGACCTGTACAAAATAATAAAACAATGACAATAGAAATCAACAAAGAGACGGTTACGCTTCCAAAATAATGATACAAAAAAACCAAAGTGATACAACACGAATACCAAACTGTTAAGGTCTCGACCCTGTCCAGTCAGGAATGTTCCAATGCCGCCGTAGCCCAAAGGAAATGGGAGCTTCCACAACCGAAGTTAGGATGCTGTGATGGGGTGTCTGGTCGCTGCCGAAGCCCGCTTAAAATGGAGCACCACGACCGTGGTCTGGATGCTGTGACAAGATGCCCGAAAGCGTGTAGGACGAATCCTAGAAGTCTTCAGGGAACATATCCCTGTCGGTCCTTTGTACTGGTTGAAGTCCCTCACGAACTCGTTCGCTCTGGGTCCTTACTGGTGATCCCCCTGGGAACGTCTTCCTCCGGAGAATCTCACCACTGCCACCAAAAGCTGTGGGGGTGCTCGCCTTGCGCACAATGTCGCGAACGCCACAGTTCTGGTAGGCAACGAGATATCGCTGCCACCAGAGTTCAGCAAGAGGGGGTTGGCCTCACTTTGAGCTTTTAATAAAATTGCTACAGTAAACTGAACTGATTACAACACGTGGCGAGTGAGCTTATATATATATTATCGTTCACTCGCCAATCTGACCAATGACAGTGATACACACATTCAATCACAACGATGGCACAATATGCTACAGGTGACCTGCGCACAACAACTCTGCACTCAATGTTCTACGTGACACACAACTCGACTAAGACATACAATGTTCTGCACAACACGACTATAGCTAAACACACAATGTTCAATGTGAATGTTCTTGACTCTTGAATGTGGGCTGGCCCACAATATTTGAGTAACTATTAGCCCCTAACTCACAGCAACCAATAATTTCCTGGTTATTTTTTTAAATTATATGCAGTCTAAAGGGTTTTTAAATGATTCAAAATCTATAAGATCCGATGAACTAATTCTGGAAAAAATCAACGAAAAAAATTAAAAATCTGTCGCCGGTAATCAAACCCAGGGTCACTGGCTTCAGCCACCAGTGCTTTAACCACTGAGCTACGACAACCCTCAACCTCCAAGACCACCACATTTTTCCTTTATACTGTTGAGTAGTACCGCTTGCTCCAGTCTCATACTATACAGACCACCAAATATGTGCCGTCAGAACACCTTTTTGGTGTCGACCGGAAACACCTCTCCCTCCAGAGAGGAGCCATAATTTGTGGATTGAATATAATATAGGCTTTATCATCACAACTGGTGTCAGTACTTAAGTGGTAAAGTGATATAAATGAAGTTACCTTACCTCCGAACTTCTTCTGAGAATGTTTTAAAATATACTTTAATTATAAATATTTAAAATGTAACATTAACAACATTAGACCAATTAATTAAATGTTGTTAGTATGTAAGTGATAAAGTGATAGTAAATGAAGTTACCTTTACTCTGAACTTCTTCTGAGATAAAAGATCTTTGACGATCCTTCGTCAAACGACTTCCAGCTGTGCTTGCCTGTGAGTCAAAATTTTGGGGGTCTAAGAAAGCAAAACATTCACAAAATGTGAAATTATACTAACGAATGCCAGAAGAGTACAGTTCAGCTGGCTTAGTACACTACAATACTATTAGATAGGTATTGCAGCCTCTTCACATGTTTTAAATACTGCTATACTGAGTCTCATTAGAAGCAAAGTCTACTTTTGTTACTTTCATAGTTAGTAACCATATTATATACTATAATTACTTTGCCTTGAGATTTGCTTATCTGGTTTGTGCTGGTAAATTTAAATCCCTGCTAGTAAATTTAAGCTATTCATAGTTACAAGTTTAGCAGACATTATTAGTAGAATTTGAACATAAGTAACACGTTTTACAGTAGATCTTTTCTTTGATAGCTAGACTTTTTTTCCTACAATTAATAGGTTTATGCTTATGTTGGATAAGACATCCATTCGAAATGTGGTTAGCTGTTTTATTTCACTTTCTATTTGTATTAAAACACACACCTCAAAAACAGATTTAGGTGCGTGTCTCCTACTCTTTTCGGTATACCTTGAGTTTTAACTATATGGTACTACTTACCATTATCTTCATCTTCATAATCATCTGCTAACAGACTGGAATATTGAAATGTAGAATCATCTGCAGAGAAAGTGAGACAATAGTTTAGCTGAAAGAACACCAAAAATAAATAATAAAAAAATGTCTAATCAAAACTCCTATGCAAGCATCTGTCACTTTTGTTTGAAAATATACTTTAATTAAAATATGTAAAATGTAACATTAACATGAGACCAATTAATTGTTGTTAGTACGTAAGTGATAAAGTGATAGTAAATGAAGTTACCTTTACTCTGAACTTCTTCTGAGATAAAAGATCTTTGACGATCCTTCGTCGAACTACTTCCAGCTGTGCTTGCCTGTGAGTCAAAATTTTGGGGGTCTAAGAAAGCAAAACATTCACAAAATGTGAAATTATACTAACGAATGCCAGAAGAGTACAGTTGAGCTGGCTTAGTACACTACAATACTATTAGGTAGGTATTGTAGCCTATTCACATGTTTTTAAATACTGTTATACTGTGTTTCATTAGAAGCAAAGTCTACTTTTGTTACTTTCATAGTTAATAAACATATATACTATAATTACTTTGCCTTGAAATTTGCTTATCTGGTTTGTGAAATCTCTGCTTGTAAATTTAAGCTATTCATATTTACAAGTTTAGCAGACACAATAGTAGAATTTGAACATAAGTAACAAGTTTTACAGTAGATCTTTTCCTTGATAGCTGGACTTTTTTCCTACAATTAATTGGTTTCTGGTTATGTTGGATAATACATCCATTTGAAATGTGGTTAGCTGTTTTATTTCACTTTTTATTTGTGCTAAAACATACACCTCAAAAACAGGTTATGGTGAGCATATCCTACTAATTTCACTGTATCATGAATTTCAGCCATAAATGCTTTTGCTTACCATTTTCATCATCATAAACATCAGATAGCCGAGAATAATGAAAGGTAGAATCACCTGCAAAAAACGTGAGACAATAGTAGTTTAGCTGTAAGAACAGCAAAATACATAATATGAAAATCCAATCAACACTCCTGTGCAAGCACCTGCCACTTTTTATTTGAAAATTCACTTTCGTTACAATAATAAATAAAAATTTGCATTAGTACACTTGAAGTTAACATTATAAATATTATAAATAATGTATATATATTATATACTTACCCTTTCTATGCTCTGTGGAATTAAAAAAATATGTATTACTAATAAAAACAACGAACTGCTGTTAGAAAAAAAAAAGTTAGTTATTTTTTGCTTGCTCCATTTCAATGTCTATTATTAGATGACTCAGTAATATTGTAGTTTCTTTCATTTTTTATTTGTGTGTTAGATGACTTCCGTAATATTGTAGTTTCTTTCATTTTTTATTGTTGTGATATATATATACATGGAACCAATTTCTTACCCTTACTCTTGCTTTTCTTAAAGCTGAAAGAATGTGAATACAAATATTATTGACACTATTCTTGACATGATTCATCAAACACTATCAACGAGCTAGTCAACCATATCAATTACTATACAATGTTAACACCTGAACATGATGCCCACAATAGGGAAAAAAAACGTTTCCTGCATTCACGTGTTTGGGAAATTTCATATCTTCAGCACCTTTCTCACAGCAGATAGGGCATAATGCATTGCACTACAGGATATTTATCCCCGTCATCTACCAAAAAAAGCGTAGAAACATGAAATATCATAAATACGTGACTACAGGAATTCAAGTTGTTTATTTTTGCCATGAGCCATACATAGTTCATCATAACAAAAAAAATGATTCATATATTCATGAATTTCACACCTTTTTAATCTAGCTGCTGCCTACTATTATCAGCAATTAATAATAGCTGTAGTAAAATAAACTATTAGATGCATGTATTCTCTCTATTTAATAGGCTTTTAAACAATACTGGAACTAAAATATTGGGTCACCACCGGAATTGAACCCATGACCGCTTGTAGTGCACAAGCGCTCTACCATTGAGTTACGATAACCACCCGCTAACAAACACTCCAATTCTGTATTAGGCTAAGGGATAATGCTATGCTACAGTCTTACTCTCAATGAAGGCAAAACTTTGGAGAAACAAAACTATATTGATTAATGCTGATCATCAATAATCAATAATGAAATGAACAGTAGTAGGCCAAAATTCTTAAGCCATTGAAAGACCTATTTCAATTGTTTTAAAAATAGGTAGAGATAAGTAGTGAGCCAGTGCTCTATAACAGACTAGACTATGTAGCTAGAAGAGAAAGAATATAAACAACTCAACATTAATTGTCAAATTCATCAAATCATATACATTCACATTAATAATATCAGGTACATTTGCTTGTAGTAAACAGAGAGAGAGAAAGACAAAGGAAAACGGAGTATGAATGATATGCTTCTAGAGTGAGCTATCTAGTTTATTAGACAAGCTGTATGGTTTCCCATTCAAAATATAATTATGCATAACTCACCAACTACATCAAGGATGCCAAATGACGTGTATAAAATGCCTCTATCTTGCATTACACATTCATAAGACCAACAACCTTGTCGAAACTATATATATTGTCAATTGTTCGCCTAATTTTCCACTAATTTTTGCTGTATCTGGAAGTCTGCCTCGGTTGTAAGTCCATTTCACAGGATTATAAGTTTTACACACAAAAGTTGCTTCATCATTCACTTTCTTAAACTGTTCCTGAGTTCTACTTTTACTGAAACTAATCCATGATATAAAGGCAAAAATAATAAAAACAACATAGTGGCAATACTAAATTAACAACATAGCAACAATAATAAAACAAAATAGTGGTAACAATAATAATAATAATAATAATTAGAGTATAAATTTACCTCTTATCCACAAGGAAGCCTTTGCAATAAATTTGATAATTCTTTTCCTACTCCTTGTGTGGTTGATAACCTTTGCAATAATAATCTCCTTCGTTAAGTCTTGCACATTTTGAACTACAATAGTATTATTGCAAGAGTATTAATGTTATCCTCAAAATGCATTACCTTGATTAAACTCGGAACCCAAGTAACTTTAATATAAGACGAACAAGCAAAATGTACTGTGTCTCCTTTATCAACAACAACCTGTTGGGATGAATAAATTTATTATCTGAATAACAAAATTATATATTATGTATCTGCATATAAAACACATTATATACATCATAATTATTATATATAATATTTTGCAGTATGCATCTAGAATTTAGTACAGGGAGTTCCAGTTCCTCAAGATACTAATAAGTGGATAGTACAAACAGACAGACAGACAGACTACACAGACAGACGAATTGACGGACAGACAACAGGTCTTGTTATTTAACATAGAACATGTACGCAAATATTCTTAAAGCTGAGTAAAGATATATAGCTTGAATAATCACTTATACGCTCCATTAGAGGTGATAGCAAGCTATTTTGTTCTAAGGCTTTTATTGCAAGTTAATAGCATAATAATTCACTCTCAAGCTCTACTTTCACTTACTTCTGGCTCATGAAAAAACATAAACCTGCTTGTAAAATACCTATTTATCACGACTCATGAAGTATCATTTATAATTAGATGTCTTTTCTATCTTTCACAGGTGTTTTAAACAATACGGAATTAATAATATTTGGTCACCACCAGGAATCCAACCCAGGATCGCTTACCAGCTGGACCATATAATTTTAATTCAATTTTTAAAATCCAGTGAAAGAGAGAGAATATGTTACGTCTACGGGAAAATCGGGCACAACGCGGGCACAACGCGGCGTGCGTAGACGTCGTAAAAGATCGATTTAGTTCTTAAAATTGTATTAAATAAGCCTAACGAAGGGAACGGTTAGGCGATATATAGCGGGAATGGCTAAAGCTACGGCGATAAAACTGGAGAGCTTAATATCTGCTTGCCGAGGAGTCTGTAAGTGCAAAAAAAAAATTTTTCGTCGGGGCCGCGTTGTGCCCGATTTTCCTGTAGACGGTCACATATATCTAATGAGTAAAAAATCAAGGCTGAGAAAGAAATTGTGAAGTGATCATTGATATTACACATGACTCATGTAGGTATTCTACATATCACGTTTTCACGCCACATTTCACGTCACGCCACATTTTTCACGCATTTTCACGCCAATTTTTTCACGCACATTTTCACGCCACATTTTCACGCCACATTTCACGCACGCCACATTTTCACGCGCACATTTTCACGCCACATTTTCACGCCACATTTTCACGCCACATTTTCACGCCACATTTTCACGCCACATTTTCACGCCACATTTCACGCCACATTTTCACGCCACCATTTTCACGCCACATTTTCACGCACATTTTCACGCCACATTTCACGCCACATTTCATTTTCACGCCACATTTCACGCCACATTTTCACGCCACATTTTCACGCCACATTTTCACGCCACATTTTTTCACATTTTCACGCCACATTTTCACGGCCACATTTTCACGCCACATTTTCACGCCACATTTTCACGCCACATTCACGTTTCACGCCACATTTTCACGCCACATTTTCACGCCACATTTTTCACGCATTTTCACGAGCCACATTTTCACGCCACATTTTCACGCCACTTTTTCACGCCACATTTTCACGCCACATTTTCACGCCACATTTTCACGCCACATTTTCACGCCACATTTTCACGCCACATTTTCACGCCACATTTTCACGCCACATTTTCACGCCACATTTTCACTCGCCTTTGGCTCGTGAAAATATTTTGCGTGCTCGTAAAATATTTTCCCATATTGTACTCTGACTCCGTGCTATAAGTATTATATATATATATATATATATATTATATTTATTAATTCCACCCTAGATATCTTCACAATGATATTTCGCTCTCAGGCTTTATTTTCACTAGCCTCTGGCTCATGAAAATAAATTAGCCTACTCATGAAATATTTTGCCATATCACACTCTGACTCATGTAATAAGTATTATATATTGGGCGGTAGAATGCAAGGAGAGAATAGTTCACCAAGTATGGTTATTAATTAAAGTAATACAGAGTAGTTCATGTAATACAGCAAGTAACTGACCACAAAATAGTAAGAATGACAAAAAAGTAACTAAGAAACATTAAAAGGGAAAACGGACTTGAACATCGACGATCGCCGAACATCGACGATTAACGCCGAGTACAAGGCGCAAGTGCAAAGGTAAAGACTAAAACTAGTGGTGTGCTTGAGCACAAATGGCGAGCGAGCCTTAAAACTACACTATTGTTAAATTTGAATTTAACAACTAACACTCAAGCTGTTAAAATAAAGTAAAAAATTGCGGCAGAAATGGATTAAAAACTGTTAGCTCTTAGCTTGTGGCACAGTTGTAAGCTCTGGCTAGCTCTAGAGCTCGTGCTATGAGGCTAGGAACTCGAGCCTGTTAGCCTCGTGTATGGAGTGTTGCTAAGAAATTTCTGGCAGACTATTCACATCAAGTAGAAAAAGAATAGGATGCTCTTCGGTATCAAGCAGAAGAAAGGACGCTTGTAAGTTCCTTTGCTTGTTCGAACTGAGACAGCTCTGACTAAACCATCCTGTACAGGATAGACTTCTTCAGCGACAGCCAGAGGCCACGTGCGAATGAATAATTCTGTATCTTTTATCTTGAAGTTTGGAAGAGGTTGTTTCCACTTCGTTATTTTTTGTAGTTGCTGTAAGTAATCAGTTGACCACCTCTTCCAGAATTAGTAGGTCAAATGCTGACATAAGTTCCACCGTCGACGATTGCTTATCATCACCAATTCTTCACTGGCAGGTTGCCTGATGGAACGTCCAACCAAAAAGTGTGCGGGAGTCAAGACTTCTATACCATCTTTGGGAGAGACGTTGAGAGTGCAGAGAGGACGGCTATTAAGAACAGCTTCAGACAGAAATACTCTCTTCCACAGTCATAGAATGAGTTCCGACGATTTTTCTGATGTACGATTTGGCGGCTCCAACATAATTTGAACCGTTGTCAGAGTAGAGTTCTCCAATGTCTGAAGGCCGCGAGAAAAGCGTCGGTGGACAAATCCATCACCAGTTCCAGATGAACCGCTCGTGTACAGAGGACAGATTGCTGCGTACCTAGCTTTATATCACGATTAGCTTAGGTTGCGAGTGTGGAAACAGGATAGACTGAGTGTTCTTTTGTCGCAGAGGTTAGGGGACCACGATAGGATGTTGGTAAGATGGTAAGATTATTTTTCTACCTGTTCAATAACAAATGCCGTATAGCCAATATATTTCAGTGATTTAGTTATCATTTAGCTAGCAACTTGTAATACAGCCACACTTAAGCTGTTTGCCGTTAAATTGTGTGATTGTCAAAGCCGTGTTTATGCCAATTCCTTTTCTTCACTATTATCGATGCCATTTATTGTAAGGATTAGGACCAACTCAGGTAGTACTCCACCTTCAACTCGGATCACAACTATTTTTTGTATGTGTACTACTTAATTTCTATCATTTCATCAATTTTTATTATAAATAAATGAAACAATTGATAATTTTAGTAACAAGAAAGTCTAGTAACTTTAGCTACAAGTTAACAGTGCTGTGCTGCTGAATCCTGTGAACATCAGAATATTTCTTGGGACACAGTAAGTAGAATCGACTGATTTTAATCCTGTCTCTTTAGAACGACCCCACCAGTTTGTGTTTTCCATCTGCTGTCGGACTCCTACAGCTCTGCTATACACACCAATTTGAAAGTGTCTGAAGTGGACAAGTTTAATTTCCTTCGATCTTACCTCGACCTGACCGCAAGAGATGATTATCGAGATTGACACTCACTAAAACTAGCTACAAAGAGGTAATTACAATTTTACAGAAAAGGTGTGGCTGCAAGCAACAGATACTCAGTAAACATACGATTGCAAAGGGAGGCGAGACATACAAGCATTTGTGCCATAGAAGTTCCGAGCAATCCTGTTCAGAAAGATTCTCATTCAATTGAACAACCCAAGCAATCCCAATTGTCTGCAGAATCATCCATGAGCACTCTCCAGGTGAGTAGGAAGCCAGATCGAATTGGTGCAGCAATTATAACCACATCCACTCATTTATTCATACTTGAATAACAGAAAAGACAATATTCCCTTATCGACTCCCAAGTTACGGGCACCTCCCTCTACCGGGCAGCTGCTATGTACCTTGTGGTTAGGTAAAGTATCCCAAATAGCAAATTTGACAGCTGCTTTTGGATGGGCAGTTCAGCTGGCAGTACTATTTTGAATGCATTCTGAGATATGGGAAAATCTGAGATACGGGCACCCCTTGAAACCAAGGTGCCCAGATAAGGGAGGTTCTACTGTACAGTGTTGTTGTTTTTATCAAATGAACCAAAGGTTTGTAATTTATGCTCTGAGTAAGTAATAAATGTAAATGCCATTATAATCACGCCAAACAATTCAGTTCAAGCCTATTTTTAATATTGAAATACAAAGAAAATAATTTTTTTATAAAAAATCAGTAGGTTCATGTCAAACAAATTAGATCTTACATTATAATTATAGCTATTAATGTTGAATTGTAAAGCTAATGTAGCTACTTGGACATACAAAGCAAATAACACAATTACAAAAAATTATCAATTTAAAATACAACAGAATTCACCATAATTAGAACTTTTTTTGCAAATACCTGTTTTGTGGCAGTCATAGCTTTATTTTCTTCAAAAATTATGCTTTAGCAAATAATTAAATAAGAAGACTCCTAGTATTTCAAAAAAAAATTGCCACCAACAATGCTGGGAAGACCTCGACCTAGGTTAGTTTTTCCAAAAGATTGCTTCGAATAGTAAAAGAAGAACTAGGCTGGTTTGGAATTTCCTCAAAATCTTTCTGGAGGCCTTTAATTAGCTATTTAATCCCAGAAGAAGTCATTTCGACTGCTTGACGTCAACGCACAAGTTCGAAACTAACACAAGATCAGGTAAGAAGTAGATTAATTAAAATACAAGCCCTCTTTTGTTCAGATATTGGTGTGGCCATGGCCCTCGGCCACATCCGTTCTGACGCCCCTGTTATCCCAAAATTGTCACAGAAGCTCCACCCTTCATTTCATCTTCAATGCTGACTATGGCTAACAATCCCGTGCTGCTCTGCTCGCTCTTACTAATATATACAACCCTGGAAGCACTAGGGAAATATTATGTGCGAGACTTATCCTAGATAGTGGGAGTCAACACTCCTACATTTCTAGATAGCAAAGGAAGCATTATGCCTGGCTTCAAAGGGTGAGTGTCCATTGGCCATTGCAGCATTCATATGAGATTGTGTAGATAGGAATCACAGTTCTGTATGGGTTGGATGCTGAAATGACTGTTGACTGTTCCTGTTATCTGTGAATCTCTGTCAGTACAACCTGTGTCCCTGTGTCAAGCTAGATATGTCTTGCTTAGAGTTAGCAGATGATTCAGAGGGAAGTACACATTCTGAGATTGACCTACTGATTGGTTCGAATTATTATTGGCCAAAGCTGACAGGAGAGATAAGACATGATGAAGATATACCCATTGCCATTCTTACCTGATTCAGATGGGTACTGTCAGGAGCTGAATGTGTACTTCCTATTGCCTTTAATTCTAATTATGTTATGCAAAGTGATGATACAGCAGAAAAAACATTACTAATAGTGTACAATGGAAAGGTGATAGACACATAATCAATTCTGTATAATGGTGGTTTTTAAAATCTCATGTAAAACCACAGTCCTTGCCACTAACTCGGTAGCAGCAAGGTGCAAGGATCAAGGAATATGTGTGTACCTTCAAATTAAGGGATGGAAAGGATCTGCTCATGGACTTCATCAGCTGACTGGGAATGGCAGGAGTGTGAAAAAGTGTTTATGCTACTTCAAACATCTCTACCTCCTGCTCCTACACACTTGCAGCAGATGTAATTGCCAAATTGAATGTATGTACTACTCAGAGATTCTCATGCAAGAAGTGCACATTGAATGCACTTCTGTTTGTGGCAGCTGCAAGGAAACCGGTTGCATGAACATGTCTATGACATGTCTATGACGATAACACTGAAGATGAAGAAACATTTGCTACTCAAGTGAATTATTATACTATCACACATAAATGAAAAATAATATAACTCATTCATGTTTTGTCTCTGATGATTAATTTTCATATCATATTGTTGGCCAATGTACGAGTAATCTGACGGTATTATAACTGTTGATGTAAGAGGTACTAAAACAAAGATATGACCAAAATCACCAAAAACAATTATGAAAGAATTTAGTGGTTTTCACATTTTTACCGATTTCACCCATTTCTCCCAGGAGGACTCATTGTGACTTTTGTGCTGTTATAGAGACATTTTAAGAAAAAATCAGCTGAGTTTCTTTTGTTGTAGTTCACTTAAATTTGGGTTAATAATTTTGATAATATGATTTTACTACAATCATATTGCAACCTCAACCTTGTACAATTGCTAGCTTGTAATCAACAATCTGTAAATAATTACATCAATCCCATTATAATATGATACCATTATTTCACATGTTACACAAGTCCCTTACTCTAGTTATATTCTCTAAGCTAATTATCACCCCATCATCATAACTTGTCCAACGGTTTAGTTGGGCGCATTAGCATTTTATTAAGTCTTACTTAGCACATGTAGTATAGCAGTGGCTACGAAAGGAAACCAAAGTCGTAACTTTTTTTTCCATCCATAACAAGTGTATGTGCCTTTGTGTGTCATATTAACTGATTTAATATATAATCCCTTTAATCCTTTCTGTTCAGCTAATCCATGGATAAAATAAATGGCATTAAACACCCACCTAACTGGTTTATAGGTTATAAATTGAGGTAACTCTGCAATGCAATTGAAATTAGCTGAGTCTCCAAGGTTAACTTCAAGATGTGTCGGAGATATCCTATGATGTGATGGAACTATACAATATAATTGAAAGTGAAATGAGGAACAAATTCACACTGATCCAATTGTGATGCTAAAGACAGTAATTTTACTACCATTAGTGGAGTAATTTTGTGGAGTAATTTTTTGAGGTAATTCTTGAAGTAAATGAAACAAACCAAGCTAATTAATAAGAGGAACTCTGTACAATATGGTTTGGAGAGCAAGCAAGCCAGGGATGCACTGGGGTTGCACAATTGAAAATCTGGAGATGTGTGCTGGGGAGCATACCAAGCGAGCAAGACACTACATAATGAATATACAATTTTAAAAATGGGGACATTTGAGAGCGTAGCGAGCGGAGCTGATTCTCTAATGAGTTGGGATATATATAATTCAGCGAAGCGAGCGAAGCGAGCGGAGCTGACTCTCTAATGAGTTCGCGATATATATATATATTTAGGTCTAGAAATTGTTTTTGTTCTTGCGTGGGCGTACGTGTGTACCCTTTTTCCTATGCGCTTGCGCGGGCAGGGTAACCTTCTTAGCAACATTTTGTTTTGTTTACCCGCTGTACGAAGTAGCGATGCACAGTAGACAAAACGTTCCCTTTATCCTACGCGCTTGCGCGGGCCGGGTAACCTTCTTAGCAACATTTTGTTTTGTTTACCCGCTGTACGCAGTAGCGATGCCCAGTAGACAAAACGTTAGAAACGCTCGGTCAAGAGCTTTGAGGGCGTTAGGAACTCCAGAAGAAAAAATAGTAAGGAGAGAGATAAGAAATGAAAAGGACAGGGCAAGGAGGAGGAGAGCTAAAACGAAACAGAAACAGGTAGCAAAGTAAAGAATCTTTCTTTTGTAAAAGACATAAAATGTTCCTAATTTATTTATTAGGCTATTCCTGAGGATTACTGTACCAATGAACTTTATACAGCTGTAGACTCAACTACTCTTGAAGACACTGAAAATGCAGCCACACCATTTGAACAAGAAGCTAATATCCCCACTACTTTTTGTACTGCAAGAGGAAGGAAAAGACATCTATCAGAGGACATCCATTCTCATATACACCCAAAGCAGCAAAAAAAGTTGCAGAAAATATAACTCAAACAATTTCGATACCGCAAAACCTTTCAGCTTATCAGCAACGAATGCAAGAGGTAAATATAAAATAAAATAAATACTTCAATAAGTTAATACGAGACATATTATCGTTTAGGAAACCATTATGCAGAGAGCAACGTCTACAACTAATGTCACAAAAACAGCAAGTCACACATTTGTTTGAAAGTGATAGTGAAAGAGATCACAGGCTCCACTGTTTGTCCACTAACCAACTGTTGAGAACAGCAAATGAATCTTCATTACAAAATTCCTCTAGATTAGAGCAGTTGTCAACTACCAACAGCAAAGATTGGCTGATGAAACACCACTTCAACGGGAGACTAGATTGTCTGAAGTTAGGGGGAACAGGTCAAGACAACATCCCCAGGTTCCATTGCACCATATTATTCCAGCATTTGATGATCCTCAAGTTCACACAGCAATGAGTAATTTTCATGCTAAAATCTCATCGATTACTATCCCAGTCTGCATAACGTGTTTGGAGAAGTTTCCAGGCACCAAAATGAAATTTAAGTCATTGGAATGTTGTCGATGTAGCCGGGATGAACATATCCCTAAGCTCTATTCAGCTCAAAATAACATGCATCCTGGAAACATTCCTCCACTTGCAGGTTAAATTTAATGTAAAACTATAAAAATTAACCTAACTCTATTATCAAACTATGTAGTCTAAGATCTACATCCATTTAACATACTCTGCTCTCCCTCTGAATATGTTATAGTACCCAAACAAACTCTTTTATTTTTTATTTTTATTAAACCACAAAGTTTACATCAGCTATAACTGTAATGATGTATGACATTTTTAATTAAATAGCGGTATATTCTGTCTAAAACACCAGCCAATAACTTTGATGGTAAAATAATTCATTATTCTTATATTATCACAAATAATATAACATTTAAACTTTATTATATAAAGCAATACTATGTAGCTGATTACGAATTAAATTAATAAAATAAATAATAAAATAATTCATTACTCTTGTTTTACCACAAAAAGTATAACATTTAGACTTTATTATACATAGCCTAAATTTTATAACCTTCATCATACAGTGGTATAGAATAAAAGCACCAATGAATCTATATGAAACAACAGACAGACATAACATTAACAACATCAAAATAAATAACTGTATCTATAGCTGCAATTACAGGGAACATGCATCGCTCGCTTCGCTATTTTGCGCTATTCGAGCGCACCACTAGTATATTTAGGTCTAGAAATTGTTTTTGTTCTTGCGTGGGCGTACGTGTGTACCTTTTCTCCTACGCGCTTGCGCGGGCCGGATAACCTTCTTAGCAATATTTTGTTTTGTTTACCTGCCGTACGAAGTAGCGATGCCCGGTAGACAAAACGTTAGAAACGCTCGGTTAAGAGCTTTGAGGGCGTTAGAAACTCCAGAAGAAAAATTAGTAAGGAGATAGATAAGAAATGAAAAAGACACTGCAAGGAGGAGGAGAGCTAAAACGAAACAGAAACAGGTAGCAAAGTAAAGAATCTGTCTTTTTGACAAGCCATTAAATGTTCCTATCCACACCAAGCATGCATGGAATAGCTGCAATTACAGGGAACATGCATCGCTCGCTTCGCTATTTTGTGCTATTAGAGCACATCACTAGTTACGTCTAGAAATTGTTTTTGTTCTTGCGTGGGCGTACGTGTGCACCTTTTCTCCTACGCGCTTGCGCGGGCCGGGTAACCTTCTTAGCAACATTTTGTTTTGTTTACCCATCGTACGAAATAGCGATGCCCAGTAGACAAAACGTTAGAAACGCTCGGTCAAGAGCTTTGAGGGCGTTAGAAACTCCAGAAGAAAAATTAGATAAATAATAAAAAAGACACTTCATTATTTGTCTCTGCATAATCTTAAATTTGCCAATGGCGCGGATTTTGGCGGGAAATCGTAGACGACCTCTGAGCTCGGAAGCCTACCAAGTGAGTGTCAGGACAGTGATTTTCATCATAGTCAACTAGAGAGGATTCCAGTAAAGCAGTACCAAGTTTTTCATCAGCTATAGTGAAACAGTCTATCCTGGTAAGCATTGCTAGCTAATTTTGTCTGTGAACTGCATAAGTTGATGCTGTTGCTTTTTTTTTTTTTTTTTTTTTTTTTTGCTGTTGTTATAGTTTTAGTGTATGATAAGCAGAAATTTGTTACTCACCCAGGAATTTCTATCAACCACAGTGAACCATCTGTCCTGGTAAGCCAGTATATTCTGTTTAGTTTAGTTTTAGTCTACTGTTGTATTATTGTTAGAATGTTATTATTATTAGTGGTTCACCATCGACAGAAATTATAACTCAGTGAATTTGTATTGCACTTTGTTTATCCTGGTAAGATTTTCTAATCTAGTCAGTAAATTCTTTTTTTTTTTTTTGGATGAAATAATGATAACATGTCTTAATTGTTATTATTATTATTATTTTGTTGTTATCATTATTATTACTACTTCTGAATACAATAAAAATCGTAAAAAATGAGTCTAGCTCTTTATGATCTTACTACTACTACTTATTATTTTGTAATTATTAATACTATTATTACTACTACTTATTATTAATTATTACTGTTGCTATTATTACTACTACTAATTATTACTATTATGATTAGCTCATGAACTATTTATGAATACCTACGTTGTCGTCAGTCATGGGTATTAATTTTAATTGTCTGTTAAAAGCAAAACTATAGCATATCTGTACCCCATAACTTCAGAATTTTGGAATATTTGGTTGCTTGTTGATTGCCGTAACTCAATGGAGGGTGCTGGCACATAGCAACGACTGAGCGCCCTTAGTAGCGCACTCCAGCTGAATAGTCACGCCACAAAGTCATGCCCTGCTTGGTAGCAAATAGCCCCTGAAATACAGCTGTGCCTCACTCATTATTATGCATGTACGGTTAGGGCGGGGCGGAGTCAACTTACAATTTAAAAAATCCTCGTACTCTAAAGTAATGGATCCAGAATCTTCTCTCCCGTACTGCTCAGGAATGGATGAACGGCTATGGTTGAGATATTTTTAATGTACGGAATTTTATCGAAATAATCAACAATATTTCATGTGGTAAGGTGAGTAAATAGAAAGGTAAAATAGAAATTCAACAAAAACTCAAAGTTATGGCATACACACAAGGGTAAGAAAATGATATACAAAATATCGGCTTCTAAACGACAGCGGTAGCCCTGCAGTACTGCCGTAAAGTCCAAAATCTTGGCGGAGGTATTTCTTGAGATGCGATCAACTTCCAGTCTTCATTCTTGGTAGGAGCTTTATCCTAGTAGTACTTGCTGGCCTCCATAAATAAAATAACTCGGGGGGGGGGGGGGAGCAGAAGTAAGTTTAACATACCCTAGCAACCATGGCCTATTAGACGGGTTTTTCGCGCTCAAAGAATGTGCCAGCACCCTTAAGCAAGTGGGTCCAGGCTTCGATGCCCAGTGACAACCTAACATTTTAATTCCATAATATTGTTTTAAAAAGCCTCTGTAAGTTAGAGAATACATGATAAATATTATCATTTTTATCATCATCACCATTGTTTATTTTTCTTTAGTTATATGGGCAATAAACAAAACAAGGGCAATCATCGAAATAGCCATCGGCATGTATTTAAGAAGAGGAAATCTAACTATAAGCATAATAGTAACTTGTTAGTCACAAAAGCCAAATCTCATGCAGGAACTTCTTCATCAGCGGTCCACTCTCAGCACCTCAGACTGATATGACTCTCAGCACCTCAGATTGATATGACTCTCAGCACCTCAGACTGATGTGACTCTCAGCACCTCAGACTGATGTGACTCTCAGCACCTCAGACTGATATGACTCTCAGCACCTCAGACTGATATGACTCTCAGGTCCCTATGGAGACAGAGAGCACATCAGCAGAAAACCATCAAACCCTTGTTACAAGTGAAATAATAAAAGGTTCCCGAATAATTAACATAGAACAATTATACCATCACATTACTGATATTACTATGCGTGCTGCTAAATGTGGAAGTGAAATGAAATTAATTGGCGAGACCAGAGAAGGACTTGCTTCCATTTTTGTCTGCTCATGTGTGAGTTGTGGACATAATATACATTTACAAACGTCTGAGAAAGTAGTGGGGCCAAAAGGATACAAGCGCTGGCAATGTAATCTAGCAGCAGTTTGGGGCCAAGTGTCTTCAGGTGGTGGTCATACACCCCTGATGGAAACTATGAGTGTTTTGGGGATACCAGTAATGGCAAAAAAAAGTTATTCCATAACTGAAAAAGATATTGGTGAGTGGTGGAAGATTCAGTTAAAAAAATCTTGCCTTGAAGCTGGGCAAGAGGAAAAAAAATTAGCAGAACAGCGAAATGATTACCACAATGGAGTATCAGCTATCACTGTAATCACTGATGGTGGATGGTCAAAAAGGTCACACAAACACTCATATAATGCAAAATCCGGAGTGGCAATTATAATCGGACAAGAAACTGGCAAAATTCTTTTCCTTGGTGTACGAAATAAGTTTTGTACTTCCTGTGCTCTTGGATCACAAATGCTACAAAAATTGGGACAGTTCTTCAAGTGAAATGGAAACTGATATAATTTTGGAAGGTTTTCTACAGGCTGAGCAAACACATGGGATAAGGTACATGCGATTTATTGGCGATGGAGACAGTTCAGTTTAACCTACGTTATTAAATAGTGTTACAGAATGGGGACGGGACATTAAGAAAATTGAGTGTGCCAATCACGCTTGCAAATGTTACCGTTCTAGCTTGGAAAAATTAGTGGCTGACAATCCATCCTACAAAGGTAAAGGTGGCCTTACCTTAAAGATGCGAAAAAAGTTAACTAGTGCAGCAAGATGCGCAATCAAGATGCGAAGTGCTGAGAGTGACCGAGCTAAAGCAGTGAAGTTGCTTGAAAAGGATTTGATCAATGGCCCACGTCATTGCTTTGGATATCATAGTAATTGTAGCTCCGACTTCTGCCATGTAGCACAAGATAAATCTTCTATATCCAACTCAACATTATCAGCTGATATTTCAGATAATGAAACAATTGGCGAAGTTTGTGGTAAGCACTTACAATAGTAGCTGTATAGTAAATATTATAGCCATAGACATAATTTCTCTATTACAACATAGTGTAAGTGAGGGTGTTGTGGTCAAATAATATATATATATAATATATATATATATATATCCATTCCCTCCAGCAACCACAAGCTCAATCCCTGTATTCTTTTCACACTCACACATGCACTCACATAATACACACACACTCACAAACATACTCACTCACAAACACACACTCGCACAGACTCATACACACACACACTTTCCTCTCACTGTGATTAAACCATTCTGTAATAGTTATTGCATTTATTGTTTTGTGGTCATGCAGATGTGATGGAACACCAGCATGCTTTGTGGGAAGATACTGTTAGCACTGATGCTTACATCATACTTCATAATGAACCACAACCAGTTGATCCTAAAATGATGCATGATATTCAGATTATACTCAGCAGACTGGTTGCAAAAGCTCCACAATTGATTGGAAATTTCACCACCAATCTTGCGGAAGCGCTTGGATGCATGTGAGAAGTAAATGCGACGGAGGGAAAGTTATCAATCGTTCGCAGAGTGGATCGTGGGAGTTTCGATGTTATGGCGCAGGACTACAGCATAATCTTGGCAAGGAATGGGGGCCAAAGTTATGGGGTGAGTTAACTGCCAGAGAGCCAAATCCTGTTTTCGCTTCAGTTTCAGAATCACGTAACAAAAAAATGAACAAGGAAAAAGAGCGGAAGAAATCACCAGAAGTGAAAGCTAAGAGAAGACAAAGTAAGTACTCCGAGGTGGATAACACACTGGCAGCTCGTCAGGCTTATGCTCAACATGGTGATAGTATTTCAACTGAAGAAGTTACAGCTGACATTTCGCCAGAGTACTTGACTGAGCTGAAGAGTAGTTTTTATGACACTAACGTGAAGGTAAGTAAAGAAAGAGCTAATGAAAATGTGATGACGACACGTGGCCAATCTGATAATGACCAGTGGATGAAGGAAAGGAGTGTTCGCATTACTGCATCAGTCGTTGGAGGAATCGCGAAAATGAGAAAAACTACCAAACATAGCAAAAAGGAAGAAATAATTCTTTATCATAAATTCCGTGGAAATGAAGCGACACGATATGGAAATAGAATGGAAAGGTTTGCAAGAGAGAAGTATTTGCTGTATTACAAAAACAATGGAAATTCCGGCTTGGAAGTGCGTAGTGCTGGTTTGGTTGTCTGTACAGATAATCCTTGGCTTGCTGCAAGCCCAGATGATTGTGTACATGACCCCAAAACAACTCCCAGTGATGGTCTAGTGGAGTATAAAAATCCTTATTCTGCCAGGAAGTTGACCAGAGAAGAAGCCTGTGACACTATTAGTAGCTTTTGTTTGCAGAAGGTTCAGAGTGGAACTTCTGTCGTATATAAATTGAAGAACCACCATGACTATCACTTCCAGGTTCAGTGTCAAATGTGCTGCAGTGACACAGAGTGGTGTGACTTTGTTGTCAATACGGAAGAAAGTTTGCATGTGAAAAGATTATTTAGAGATAGAAAGTGGTGGGAAGAGCAGCTCGATAAATTAAAATATTTCTATTTTGAGTCCCTTTTGCCAGAATTGGCTTGTCCACATCATCGTAACGGAGGAATACGGGAACCTAAACATAGTGCCTGAAATTTTCATTATAAACTACTGCATCAATATTATTCAACATCTAATCTGTTTCATTCTAAACTACGTCAATATTACATTGTGCTCATCCAATCTTTTTACAAATACATGTATGCAATATTCAATGTGGTTATGACTTGTATATACTGGGAATTGGCTACCAAGGTTGATAGATGCATATACGGTGTACAGATGGAGTGGGTGGAAATGGTTGTTGGTTACCACTACGTGGTTTGGAAGTTGTAGTTAGTTACCACTAGTGGTTTATAATGATATTCAATGCACATTGCATAGGTGAGTGGGCTGAACAGGTACCCCTAACCTTAATAATAACTAGATTTCAGTTGTATGCTCTACTTGCAGCAGTAGTGTCTTGCAACTTACTGTACTTACTCATTCGTTACTTTTTTCTCACTTCTTTAGTTTCTTTCTTTTCTTGTTGGCAGACAATCGTTTAGCTGAAAATTTCGCTGAATCAACAAAGACTTCATTAGGACAAGAATGTTACTAGTGGGCCCCATGTCTTGCCAAGATTTTGTCTCAATCCTGCCCCCATATCCCTGTGATCCCACAAGCCAGTGTGAGACCAGTAGGTTACTTTTCCTCCATCAAATTTCATTCTAATATGCGTCCAACTCTCTGCTAAGTTGGTAGTTTCATAGGCCACAAGTTGTCTTGCTTTACCAATCATCCTGCTCAGAGCCACTTAAATAACATCCAGAAGTCTGAGGTTGATCTCAAATGGCGTTGGTTCACCCTGTCTAGCATCTGCTTCAGTAGATGGATCATCGTCAACTGTTTCAGTCTAAAGCACTTCTTAATAATCCACTATGTCTGGAAAAACAATTAAAATCAAAAATAAAATAAAACCATAAATAGTAAGCATGCTACTCAGTGTACTTCCGAAAAATATTGAATAATGAGAAAGGCAAGGGATAATGAAAATCTGGACCAAGAGTAATTGTCACCCACACATGACATTTAATTAAGAGTAGATGAGACTCCAGTTTTATGGTTTTACTTTCCATTATAAGTAAAAAAAGTAGCCATAGTTACAGTAGGCTATTTCGTTATTGCTATGTATAATGAGTACAATATTCATCAGTGCATTGGTGAGAATAGCAGTTGATGCTTTACATGACAAGTTTATTACATGAAATGTACACACATACAATTAATACTGGAAATTGTCCTAAGTCTGATAAACTACAGGTTTTACCATTATAGCTAATTGCATGCACTAAGATGCAGTCAGATTATTACAATAGGAAAAATATTTTACAGAGGAATAATTATATAATTATATTATTTTTTTTAAATGTCAACTTACCTATCATGTCATTGTCATCCTAACTTCAAAATTGACATCACTGCCGCCAGTACTAAAAGTTTGTGAACAACCTAGATCGGCTCCAATAAAACACCATAACTCTGAAGTTGAAGATGTTGACCTCATAGCTGTTGAGGTTGAAAATGCTGAAGAAGACTTCAAGGACAAACTTGAAACTGCAGTTGGAGAACTAAATTACTCCGATATTGATAATTCTGTGTCAGACAACTCAGAAGGAGGGGGTGGGACTGGGTTGGATGTTGTACTGATGTATTTCTGTGCTGTAATACAGAAGACTATAAGCAGTAAATGTTCAGGCGCTTCCTGGACAGGAAGAGTGAACATTTTGAACTGCACTTAATTAATCTGTCTTATTCATGCCTTACTTCTAGTTTCACCCTTTGCCTTAGACCTTATTAACACTAATTTGAACTAATATTATTACTACCTCACACACTCATACTCTCGACTCCACTCACAAAGACTCTTTGTCATTTTAGGGCCCCTGCCCTGGCCTCTCTACAAAAGAGTCAGGGTAGAGCCTCCAGGGTTTGCTGTCCCGTTTTCGTCTAGTTTGTACTTTTTCTTGCTACTAAAATTATAGTGCTTAATACTTTGCTTATTAGTGGGTGACTGTTTGTCTGGGATTCAAGGGAGGTTACAGTGCGATATTCCTGGCCTTCCTGCCTAGTTAACTGTCATTCCGAGCACGCTCCATCTTAAATGTCCGTTTCTCAGGTCTCTTTCAAGTAATGATAGTGCTTTCCCTTGGTCCTTCTTCTTACTTCACGTTCTTATAACACAGTTGCCAAACATTAAGATGCTGTCTTGAATTTTGAAGTTGTTACCTCTCAGGATAACCTCAAGGGGTTGTGTAAGCTACATGATAGCTACCGTTGAGAATCGTGTCCTCAGTTTGAAAGCACTAGAAAAATTGGTCCAAAATCCTATGGTGGGATTCTTGTGTCTGTTCTGTTTCACAAGCTTCCATTGGAGCAATAGATGCACCTTAGTCAAGAGAGCTTGGAAGATCAGTGAAAATTAGATGAAATGATGAAAGTTGTCAGGGAAATAGAAGGTCCTGAGAGAACAATGCCGACTTCTGTGCCCCACAGGAAAAGAGTATCCAAGGAAACTTCAACCACTAGAGCCCTGTTGACCAGACAAGAAATAACTACTGCACCTACTGTCGACAAGCTCACACCTCTAATTCTTGCACGGTTATAACGCAACCTCACGCACGGAGGGAAGTATTACAGATGGCAGGACGCTGTTTTGTATGCTTGTGACGAAACCATTATTAGTCGAGAGTGTCTTAGCAACAGAAGGTGCACAAAGCGTAAGGGTAGGCATCACCGTTAGTATTTGTTCTGGAACTGCAGCTGTTGCCAATTCTGAGATAAATGTTAACCCAAACACCACCACCGGTGGGAACACCTTGGGTGGGAACATACCTGATTTGCAGACTTCGTGAGACCTATCTATTCTGAGGGCTCAACGCTGAAGCCCCTATCGCACCTCAATCGCAACTACGAGAGACCGGTGTCATGGAAATACGGGTACTCCGCAAAATTGCGTATCCCGGGTACCCATTTTTCCGGAAATATGCGTACCCTACCATAAAATAAGGTACCCCCAAAGAAAGCACCCCCGGTGTATGTAATATTCGAAGACACATGGCAGCTAACCAGAAAAAAGGAAGTGGTAGTGATGGGAGATTCTCATTCTCCAAAATCCACGCCTATTTAACTGAAGGAATATACCGCAAGGGTTGGATAAGAATGGAAACAACATCATGAGACGGCGGGCGAAGTTTTTAGTATTCATCAAAATGACCTATATTACATTGGGGGAGGTAAGCCATTTTCCCATCTAAAGAATTTCTTGGTGGCAAAAAAATTGTTCTGTTCTTTTGCATTGATAATAGCTAATAGCTACTGAAAGAGTTATCCGAAGTTTTACATTTGTCTTCTGACTACTGTGTACTATGCTAAATTACAAGACTGAACAACATACAAGTCCCCCAGCATGCCACTAAAAGATGACTACTGCTTTGTTGAAGGGTGGCTTACCAGAATTTTAACCGCAATTTTGTCAGCACATAACAGTTTGTAGCATTTCAACTGCAATAGCTCCAAAATTTTAGTTTCTATTAGTGTAAAGTTTACTGAATAAACTTGTTTTGTTTACTTTTTTCGCATTTATTTTTGTATTTCACATGTAAAAAGTATAAGCTCGATCGCCCATACTATCATATTTCTAGTTTTAGAGTTCTTTAGAGTTCACTGTCTTGGGCATTACATTACAACATTTTAGCAGGCTAAAATTTGATTCTTCCTTTCTAGACATTTCTTGGAGGAATCTGGTATATATGGCTTGAGGCTTCTTAGCGGGAGTTAACCAAGATGCTAGGACATTATTGCCAACCTCAGCCAGCCCTTACTGTTACCTCTTGTCTTCTTGGTGGCCTATTAAGTCAGTAAAGTGACCTAATTTGCTAAAATAATGGGAATAGGATTTACATACTCTTTTGGAATTATAGGGCAGGAGTTCCCGACAAGGCACTTAAAGTTACAAGTTGTTGAAGGGACATGTTTTCTCTGGGGGTTTAGGTCTGATCAATATTGTCATCTGATAAAAACAACATTAAGTAATATTCACATACCACAGTTAAGTGCATCACACTAGAGGCAATAACCTAATAAATCCACTATAGCAGAAATAACTTTGGGAGTTAGAGACTGAAGATGTCAACCATGCACACCAGAAATATATAGTGATGGTGGAAATTGGGTACCCTGCCTTAAAAATTTGGTATATACAGTGGAGTCTCATTAACAAAAACTCCTGGGGATCAATGAATATTTGTTCTTGTTAAAACAGAACTAAACAGAATCATAAGAATGTGGAGGGACTATGGAGAGCTGACCGAAGTAGTGATGACAAGAAATTCTCATCCATGCCTATTTCTTTAAATATTGAGGACTGGCTTAGAGTGGAAAAGTACTATGTCTTGGCACTGGCAGGAAAACTGGTTTAGGATTCAGACCCCTGCATTATAGATACATGTAGGACCAAGTGGTCACATGCTACAATGCCTCTGCTCCATCTTCACTCGCCTTCCAACCACATGACCAAAAATCCAATTGGACAAAACTTAAAAACTAGGAGATATGCAATTGCTGTTTACCTTCCATTCCATATTAATCTGCCTACTTTTATAGCACCAGCCTTATATTCTTTATTCATTCACACACTCCTTTTTATGACATTGCTCTTTTATACATGCATACATTCAATAGCTACTGCAACAAAGCCAGTAACTCCAAGATTAGTTATTGAAGATTTACACAAGCGAAAGAGGATTGTTGCAAGTTCCCACAATTTGAGCCACCTTGGAGTTCACCGAACCAATGATACAGTATCCAGCAAATATTACTGGCCTGGGCTTTTCAATGATGTCCAAAACTATGTAACTTGCAATGTCATTCAGTATTGCAACATATTAGATTCATTTTTACTAGGTGGAGTCTTGTGACCGCTGCCAGCGCCATAACAAGTTAAACAAGTCAGTTGGTACACTCTACCCTATGCCAGTAGAATCCAGGCTATTTTATCAGATGGGAATTGATTTGATTGGCCCACTGCCACAGACACCAAGAGGTAACTGTTAAACTAACAGACTACTTCTCAAAGTGGGCAGAAGCAGCTCCACTTCCTTCAAAACATGCAGCTGGTATTTCCAAGTTCATGTATTCGGTAATAAATGCCTTTGATGTAATAAAACTGAAGTTTATTAGTAACATATTGTCCACAGGTGATGTGTCGATTTGGTTGTCCTCAGATGTTGATTACAGATCAAGGAAGGGAGTTTATTAATGGTTTATCAAGTGAGCTTTACTCTATCACAAAAACTCACCATAAAATCACCAGTGCTTACCTCCCACAGGTAAACTAAAAATATGAAGTGTATCATGTTAGGAATGTTATTAGGGTATACATCCTCCCTACTCTTCCAGCAGGACATTATTATATTCTGCATGATGCCATGATAACTTTTTCATGTGGAGATAAGCATAAAGTCTAGTTCCGTTAAATGATTTGATTATTGTTATATTTACTTTGTAGACGAATGGGCTCACTGAACGTTTCAATCAAACTCTTTCTCGATGTTTGGCGAAACTATGTAGTGAAGAACAAACCGATTGGGACGAGAAGATAGACAATGTCTTAATCCCGTGCTTCTTTCCAAGCACCAACCAAGCACTCTCCTTATTTCATGCTCTTCCAGCAGCATATGATGCTTCCCATTGATAATGACTGCCTTACAGTATGCAAGGAGGAAGAGGAGGAAGTTCAGCTGGATGAAGTCATTGGATCTGTACTTGCATCAAGTGAGAAAGTATTCGGTGATGCTGAACTTAACCAAAGCACAGGGAAAGCAAAAGGACACCTAAGATAGAAAACATCAACTGGCTAGCATAAATGTAGGGGAAGAGTTATTACTTGAGAATACTGCACAGAAACAGAGAAAAGGTGGCAAGCTGGAGCCTGCATGGTTAGGGCCATATGTCGTTAGCAGGTGTGTAGGGAAAGGCCTCTACGAGTTATCAAGGATGGCAAGGTCATTAAAAAAAAACTAAAGGGCGACTGAAAAGATATAAAAAAAAGTATTTTAGAAAAGCACAATTGAAAGTGAGATTTGGGGCATACAACTTCTTTTTCTCCCATTTGCTTCACGTTCTCTCACCTCCTCCAGCGTAACACTCATTTCTCTTTCCTCCTGAGATAGTGCATGCCATTTTTCTCCTCTTCCGGTATCTCACTTCCTTCTCTTCTTTCTTTTTTAGGTGTTTCACTCTTTTTTCTTCCCTCTTGCATTTGACTATCCTCCATCTCTTCCGGGAGAGAAAGGATTTTGATGCCAGAGGAGGAGAGAGGGAAGGGTGAGATGCCTCAGGAGACAAATATGAATGGGATGCTTGAGGAGAAGAAAGAAAGGAGTTTGATACCAGAAGAGAAGAGTGAGTTGCCTCAGAAGGAGACAGAAATGAGTGGGATGCTTGAGGAGGAGAAAGAAAGGAGTTGGGTGTCAGAGGTGGAGAAAGAAAGGAGTTGAATGCCAGCGAAGGAGAGTGAAAAGAGTGAGATGCTTCAGGAGAATACAGAAATGAGTGAGATCTTTGAGGAGGAAAAAGAAAAGACTTTGATGCCAGAGGAGGAGAAGAACGACATTGCCCCCCCCCCCCACAGTACTGGATCAAGTCACTTCTTTTGTATGAGGTAGATAGATAAACTTTAGAGAGTAGTGGTTGGCTAAGTGGTATGCTGCATCAAAGTTGTTAAAGAAAAAGCATCCAAATCAAATTGGCCTTCAGTCAACATTACCATTGTGGGCATAACCTAAAATGGAAGTTACCGAATACCGACTTTGTACAGATATTGAATATCTGTGGGAACCATTGGGTTTGTGCAGGATACCCACCCAACACTTGCAACATTTACACAACACACCGCCCACACAATTTTTACCTGGTTGGTTGCTAAGCACGATTCTGCTACTTTCTTTATTTGCAGGGCTACTCTACTATACTAGAAGGATAAAGTACCTGCCGAAAATACTGCACATCGACTTTGGAGTGAATCTGAAGAAAATATCATGGCCCCGATGTAAAACTTTGAAACAACTTTTTGGAGCTGTGCGGCAAGTTGTCCAGAATTTGGTATGCCGCTAGCCAAGACGATACTCTAGGGCAAGACAACGAGTTTTTTTCCTTTTCAATAATACTTTATGATTTATTTACATTTTTTTCCTTTTATAAGATATTGAAAAATTCAAATTGTGTTGCCCTTCTTTTTTTGTGTTCTACACGTGTGCAAAAAATATAGTCGTTCTCATTATTTGATTCCAAGAAAAACTGATTCAAAATTGGATACTTCTGTTCCACTCGCAATTCATATGAAATAATTCCTCCCCCATATCTCGTACTATGAGTACGCGAGCAATTATTTTTTCAATTAGTTTGCATTGGTTCTAAAAAGTGCCCGCCTATATCAAGAGTAAACAAACATCAATACAACAATAACAAGAGAGTCAGAAGAGAGAGCAGTTTATTGGAGATAGCCAGAGGTGAAGGTATTAGATGGATCAAAAATCAAAGTTGGGGCCTTGGGATGCCGTCCTCCTAATTTGGAAGCTGTAGCACAAGCCGTCTTCGCCCTACGCACTACAACACTTCAGTATTTTTGCTAAACTTATTATTGCTTATTTCGAAAAAACGCCGGGTAAAGGATTGCTAAGGTCAGGGGGGCGTGCCTTGTGTCCGTATACTATTACTGCGTGTCTCCGGGACACTACGGAATAAACCAGTAACAGGCGGATTGAAAGAAGTCTAAAAGGCTTAATGCAGGGCTCCTTAAGAAACTATGATGGCGAGAATTGCGTGAGTAATGAATTATGTAGAATAGTAAGTGAATTAGTTAGCTACAGTTTTTTTCCCCGCTGTTAGTGAAAAGCCCGCCAATAATTTCTTAGCAACTCTCCGTACACGAGTCTAACCGGCTAGTGTTTCTAGCCTCCTAGTTTGAGTTCTAGAGCACGCCAGAGCTTACAAACTGCGTCATAAGCTAGAGCTAACTGGTGTCTATCCATTTGTGCCATAAAAATTTTTAAAAAAATCGACCCATAAGGCTTTACCCGGGGATACTGAAAAAAATTGTTTGCCGCGTTTAGGCCGATTTTCCCAAAACCGGTCACATATACCGTTCGTGTCAAATACCATAGTAAAGAGTTGTTTTTTTTGTGCAATAAGCCCATGTAAAATCTAAGGGGACCTAATCATCGAACACGATAACTGATCACAACGAACAAACGGGAAAATATTGCTTAAGCGTCGCCAGTTTACCTTGTGACAACGATTTTAGTCCCCGTTCTGTAAAATAATAAATTTCTATAGCTACTACCCAATGAGCCATAAGAGTGTAAAGAGTTTTTTTCATACTACTTACGTCCGACTAAAACTTTTGCTGTATCTGAAAATTGAATTGTGCCCGATTCATCTTTATATCTTCCTCTACATATATATGATCCCCCTTCGTTAAACCATGCATTTGAAATTGTTAGCACCCTGTTGTGTTTTTTACGCAATTTGCGACCGTTTAACATCCATTCAACCTTATCATCATTAGTATAACATGCTATGGAAAAAGGTTCATTAGTTTCCACTGCCTGAATTTTAGGAAAAACAGTTCCCAATTTCATTTCATAAGAGTCTAGGTTTGATAATTACAAGTACTGACACAGTTGTTTTTTATACTAATCAATTATTTAAAAAATAAACATTATCAGAGAATAGTACCTGAGCCTAAAATTACACCTACAAAAGTAATTATAGATAACATTTTGGTAGTCCACAGACTAGATGCATACAAAACGCTAATACATATTCTTGTAGGTAAATACGCCAAGCATTTCCTAAACACAGCTATTCGCCAGAAAGGGTCTGGTGTCAAATCCATATAGCAATTTGTACAAGACAACATTTCTCTCGTTACCCTGTAAGCCCATCACATGATCAAATGAGGTTTTGAACATCCCTACTACCGAAAGGCAAGGGTGCCAACCCTCAGCACATATTACACAACTAAGATTCTACGGATTACTTTATCTTCTATCTACCGAGGACACTCTCAGGTAAGAGAAAATATACGAACTATATGTGATCACGTAACTGCTGTATGACGTAAACCAATGTACAAGGAAGGTAAGGGTCATTGCATCTAGCTTGTAAAAATATAAACCAACAAAACATTATTGTTCATTTCTTCATGTTTTTTCTTTCTATCTCGATTCGTAATGCAGAATCAAGACAGAAAGAAAAAAACATGAAGAAATGAAAAAAAAGTTTTGTTGGTTTATATTTTCTAAGTTTTGTATGAATGTATTCAGTTTCATTTAATTGAATATCAAGATAATGGAGAATATACTGCGTTTTCTGAAAAACTAAGCCTAAACAAAAGTTTTTGGAATTTTAAAGGGACTTACTTTGTGTGGTGCTGCAGTTTGATGTCGCTATCGCTGCTTAAATCCAGTGAAGTTCGAGAAACGCTATTGACAGAAGACAGACAGACAGACAGACACACAGACAGACAGACACACACACACAGACGGACAGACACACAAACAGACAAACAGGCAGACAGAATGAATGAGTGACAGACTACTGCAACCGTTCGAGCGCATGCGCGCTGAGGGTTAATGGGCAAGACTCTGGGACAGTGTGATGGACTTGGGGGTGAAGCACATTAAAGGGCTGCAGGCACTGAGTAGGATCTTTAGCAGTCATAGTCGAGGATCAAAAACATGTCCCTCATGTGACGCTACGATGACGGGAAACCGTTGGACCATCTTTTAAAGAACCACTTACTGTATTTAAACAAGACTCAATTAATATTATGAACGATTTGCAATCGACCAACTTAAGCTTTTTGCGCATTTTTCATAACATTTATTTATTTTAGTCACTCTTTGCTCCTTGCTGGGCGTATTTACATGAAATTGAATTGAATTAAATTGAATAATGAATCAATTCGAATTACGGTTTCGAATACTAAACAACAGACTACAAGTGTCATTTAAACACTGTTAAATTGCCTTATACGAGTACAAGGAGTTTGTAAACCATAAGGTACAGCTCTTGAAAGAAATTATTTGCACTTTAGATCGTTTTTATGCTTTATAGTACGGCCTGTATAAATTGCCCATTCAAAAATGTATGGGGAAAATCACCGTTCAATTGAAATCGCAAAGTAAAATAGCACGGAAACGAAGTGAAATAGGAAAGAAACGTAGTGAAATGGCACGAAACGGTGAAATAGCACTAAACGATGTGAAATAGCACGAAACGAAGCTAAGTGAAATTGCACGCACGAAAAATATATGAAATTCCACAGTAGCTATAGTATGTTCAAGTTGAGTTGGCACGACAGCAAGCGCGGTAATTCAGGAATGCATTTAGTACTTTACAGGAAGCTATTTAATCATGTGCATCCAAGTCAATTAAGCGCGCAAACTTCAACGTTGCACGTGAAAAGGGGCGGTAACACAGGTGCGCATTAATACTGTAACTATTGAAAGAAAGAAATTTAGTGAAGTTTATGGAGTTTTTCGGGCGCTGTACGGCTCATCTCGCCTGTTTTCAATTATGTTTCTTAATGTACAGCAGATGGAAAACGCAAACTGGTGGGGTGTTCTTCTAAAGAGACAGGATTAAAATCAGTCGATTCTACCTACTGTGTCCCAAGAAGTATTCTGATATTCACAAGATTCAGCAGTACAGCACAGTTAACTTGTAGATTTTGTATTGAGTTTTGGAATAGCATTTTCTCTCCGGTTTTAGAGTATACTGAGGGAATATTTTTAACCGCTTCGGCGCGAGCTTTCCAATGGTGCAAACCCGGATGCTTAGCTGCTTCCGAGTTTTATAGCTTACTTTATGCATTGAATTACCAATTCTAGTACAAACTACAGCAGTGAAGATATCTAGCACAGAATACAACACTTATTACACTTTGTCAGAGAAATATGGCCAGATATTACACTTTCAGGCTTTATTACCACTTACCTCCAGCTCTTGAAAGTAGTACATTGGTACTGTCACGCCGCGCATGGTCCCCCGCTACAGTTGGTCCCCCGCGGACCATGCGTGGTTGCTTTACTCGGTCCCACCCTGCCACAAACGATCCCCTCCACGTGTCTGATTTGGACATTCGGTGAGCCAGATTTTTATTGAAAATGAGCGAAGGCAGTGAAGAATTGAAGCTTATAGAAAAGGCTTATGTCAAATTGACTCGGGGTGTATACCCGAAGGAGCTACAAAGAACGAAAAGAGGGTGATAAGAAAGAAGGCTAATACATTGGATATTATTGATGGAGTATTGTACTACAAGAAGAAAGATGGAAAAAGAGTAAGTATTATTCAGCTACATTTTAAAGTAGAACTGTAACAAGCAAGTGTACAGACGGTGCATGTGAATCGTACACAAAGTAAAGTACTTGTCATATTTTTAGGTAAGATTTATTTTGGACCTAAAGGAGCGAGAACAAATAATTAAATCCTGTCATGCTGCACCAACATCTGGTCACCTTGGTAGCAAAAGGACTCTGGCTCGAGTTACTGAAAGATTCATGTGGCCTGGCGTGGCAAAACAAGTATATTCTGTGGTAAGTAGCACAAATGTAAATTAATACTGGCTATTTATTAGTAAAATTATGTGTAGATTGAGACATGTGATGTATGTCAAAAAACGAACCGAAAAATCAGCACTGCTGCTCCAGAGCTTAGTCCAGTTCCTGTAGTGTCGCCTTGGCATCACATCGGTATTGATTTTATTGGGCCACTTGTTCCTTCTACTCAGGGTAATAAGTACATACTTACAATAAGTGACTATTTTAGCAAGTATGTTCTGGCAATTCCGATGGAAGATAAGCTCGCTTCTGGAGTATCTGCTGCTCTCTTTAAGGTGAATTAGCAGTCTTTTATTTGTACCAGTCTTTTATTTGTATACAATTTATCACAATAATAGGTATTTATGGTATTTGGAATACCAAGTGTTATCACGTCTGATCAGGGTGGAGAATTTCGAAATGGTCTGGATTATGAGCTGATGACATTATTGGGCATTGACTACCGACTGACAACCCCATATCATCCTCAGGTTAGATTTATCTGTAAACATTGTATACATTTTGTGCTGAAAATATTTGATACTAGTGGTGTGCTTGAGCACAACTTCAGTTAGGTTTCATAAAACTACATTATTGAAACTTCAAACACTTAAGTTACTAGAGCCTGCGTCGAGTCGAGTCGAGTTATTTAATCATGTACGTAGGGTAAACGGTTTCAGTGCCATAGTACCCACTTGCCGTGACTGATTAATTTATAAACAAAACAAAACAACAGACATTTGTAAGGAATTAACATACATGAGTTTGAACCTAGCCCTATAGTAATTGTCTGGGCTCAGCCAGACAAAGGAGATCTAAAGCAAGCTCAAGCAAGCCTATGGAACAATGAACTTGTGAACCACATTTTAATCATAATTCATTCACAAACCAAACATATCAACAGCACACTGTTCCATACTTAAGTCATTCATAATCTTTAATGATTGATCTAGTAACTCTACCTGAAACACTCAGTTAAAGTAGTGTTGCGGGCAATACGCTAGACTTCACGAGTCTTTCTACTGGTTAACTACACAGTGTCTCTGGCCCTGTTCTTACTGCAGCGCAGCCAGAACCTGGTCCACGGAAAGTGGCATTTCTAGCTGTGTTCTGTGGTGGTCCTTCGCACATCAAGCTGCCACTCTAGTGGTAACGCTTCAGTAATACATTCTTACTGTTTTAGTAGTCAGAATAGCTATGTAAAGCCAGCTAATATATATTTGTTATTAAACATTTACTGTGATATTATTAAGTTAAGCAGTAACTCAAGTGCACAAAACATTCACACACACTTGTCCACTGGACATACAAACACAAGGCTCTCGTTCGTGGTCAGACTATTAGACAATGGCTGTCCAAGTAAGAGGCTACACTGTTGCAAACCATGACAAAAGTGCATTAGCTAACAACCGCCACTCATTCGAATAGAATATGAGCGGGGATAAGTTTGTACGTTTTAACTGCACCCGCAAAAAAGAATTCAAAGCAATTCAATTTCAGTGGAATTAGGCAAAGATTGATAAACCAAAAGATTCAATTTAGTGGAGAACGGGGATGGGGTCGTCCATCTAGCAAACACCGAAATGCGAGGGTCAAAGTTCAATATGACATATATACGTACAGACATATATATATGCATTAACATCCCCGATTTTCTATTGTGTTACCCCTGATAGTGTCTCGCTCGCTTCTCTCAATCGCCAATTAATTCCTTCACGATAAAGTTAAACAATAATATCATGGAGTATTGATATAGGCTGTCACTTGAAGTCATGCAACCGTTTAATTTGACACCAAGTTAGTGATAGAATTGGAAAGTATGATAGAAGCGATTTTCCCCTTCTTTTTGCTTAGTTGAATGTAATCTTTTAAGATCTGCTTTTATCTTTTTACTTCGTTGGCTGTTCATCAGTAAATTTGGCACAGAACTATATTTTCAGTAGCATTTATTCTTCATTTTAATAGAGCTTTTTGTAAGATACTCGTAATGTCATGTAATAGTTATAGAATATGGTTATAAAATATTTATTTTACTTATAAAATTGATTAATTTTACTCGAGGATACTGTACTTATTAATAGTTGTTGACCTATTAAAATATTATTTGATTTTTTTTAGTCTTACTTTACTTGTCAATGCCATGCAATGCTCTCAAAGAAAAAAATCAAACACTCTGTTTTAATGACGTACTACATGGTGTAGCTTAAATTTTTCAAAAAAATATTATTGTGATTATTGGTACTTTTGCATACATTTTCATAATCATTACCCCTTTTGTATAGGCTAATGGACTTGTTGAGAGATTCAATCAGACAATCCAGAATATGCTGATCAAATTTGTTGGGGAAAAGAAAGAAGTTTGGCAAGACTATCTGGATACATGTGTATTCGCCTACAATACTTCTATACATGAATCAAGCAAGTATTCTCCATTTGAAGTAATGTTTTATCGTAAGGCAGTATTACCAGTTGACTTCATCAGTACCACAAAGCAATGTTCTGAGGAAAATCTTGATGACTGTTTGAATAAATCTCACTCTCAGTTTACTGAAGCCCGTAAAAAGCAGTTAGAAAATGTTAAAGCCAACATTATCATAGCTCAAGCTAGGCAGAAACAACAGTATAATCGCAAACATTGCAATCTTGAGGCTTTTAAAGTTGGTTCCATTGTATTAAAGAAAGATTTTCTTAGAAGAAAACGAGCTCATGGCAAATTTGATCCCAAGTGGGTTGGTCCATACATTATTACAAAGTTTCTAGGCAGAGGATTGTACACTTTAGAGCTCGTAGAAGATCGGACTAAAATTATCAGCAGAGTTAATGGTGTCCACTTGAAAACTTATTACCAGACTAGAACTTCCATTGATGAGCAGCTTACTGCTTCCTCCTCACTTGAGCAACTTAACCTTTCCAATAGTGAATTATTTGAGGATTGTATTATTGATGATAAGGGTTTCAAGATGAGCACTCCACTAAAGGATTCTCATAGTCAATCAAGCTTATCTCCTCTTAAATCATCTTCTCTTACCATATCCAACTCTTACATTTCTCTTCCACCTGCCTCGCCCAATCTTCCACCTGCTTCACCCAATCTTCCACCTGCCTCACCTATTCATCCTCTACCGGACTCACCTACTCCTGTTTCTTCTGCTAAATTAGCCCCGAGCTCTGCAGGAACTCCAAAATTGTGGTCTCATCCTTCAACCAAGATTGCTATGGGGCTCTGCTCCAGTGCATCAGACACTGCAGTGAAACTTCACACACCTGCAATATCCTCACCTCTAGTGGCATCTGATAAAATTTCAAATGCTTCCCTGATAGTTGCTGCTCCACCTACTTGTAAAAAGCAAAAATTATCAATGTTTCAATCTACTTCACCAAAACATGCTAAATTGACGGCAACTAGTGAAACAGTTGTGAAGAAGCTAATGTTTGAACAAAGACAATCTAATGTGAATGACACTAAGCCCAGCATTATTGAAGTTGAAAAATATGATATGAAATCTAATCAAAGCTTGAAATATTGGCTTCCTCAATTGAAATTGACTGAATCTGACAAGGTGTTACTTCTAAATCCACTGGGTTGGGTGAATGATAACATTATCAATGCTGCTCAGCAGTTACTCAAGGAAAATTGCATTGACATTTCAGGCTTCCAGGATGTCATTTGTGGTGTAGCTTTGTCATTCAAAGTGGAGCCAGATGAATTCATACAAATCCTCAACAACTGTAAAGGACACTGGTTAACCATTTGTAATATTGGATGTTCACATTCTACTGTGTCAGTTTATGAAGTATGTATCGTTCAGCAGGGAGACATGTCAATAGTCAGGTAGCTACTTTACTCCATAGTGATGAACCTAAAATTTATCTAAATATCATGGACACACAGCTTCAATCAGGTGGATCAGATTGTGGGCTCTTTGCCATAGCTAATGCCACTGCTCTTTCCTTTAAAGAAGATCCTGGGAAAATGTTCTACGATCAAAAGCAAATGAGACAGCATTTATATCAATGCTTGGAGAATGGATAGATGACACTTTTTCCTGTGAAGAGGGTTAGACGTGCCCTTACTAAAATAGTTACAGTTGAAGCATTTGAAATTCATTGTGTTTGCAGACTTCCCGAAGGAACATTTCCCCGTGAGAGCTGGGGGAAGTGTACCAATTGTTTTAGGTGGTACCACACAAATAATTGCCTTAAAGTATCAAAGACTGAGCTGAAAGGAAAATGGCTATGCCCAAGCTGCAGTATGAACTGAGTCATGAACATTTTAATTATATTTTTACTGGTTTAATCAGTAATTGCATGTATGTATCCGAATTAAATGATTATTCTATTATAATCTTATGTTGTTAATAGTAAGATGGGGTAATATGCAATTAAATATGGCATTTGAAAGATTTACCAAACAATTAAAAAGTGATATATGGACCAGACCACATTGATGTTAGTTTAAAACTAGTAGTTTTAGTGAATAAAAGATAAACTAAGGCATGCAGACTAAATGTACTAGGTGAAAAGAATGCTGACACGAGATTACTTTAGTGCTTTGGGGGTCATGAAGTCCATAACTAGTTATTGTTTTATGAAAGTTGGGTAGTAGTTATTTAGTCTATAGCTATAGTTATTATGACAGTGTATTCTAAAGGAATATGAGCAATATTAAAAAAATATATATATTTATTGCAGCTTTTATATTTTTACTTGAATATTTCCGCATCACGCGAGCGTTCTGTATTCTCCCATATTGTACGGTTTATATTGTACGCTACTTGTAGCGCGCGCGTAGCGAGTAAAATCAATGAAAATTGTATTGTAACCGGTTGAGAAAAATTTCAAAGAAGCAATAAATCACTTATCACACTCGTCGTACAATATGGGAATGATATTTTACTCTCACGCCACATTTTCACTCGCCTTTGGCTCGTGAAAATATTTTGCGTGCTCGTAAAATATTTTCCCATATTGTACTCTGACTCGTGCTATAAGTATTATATATAGTAGTTTTTCTGGTTTCAAGAATTCATAATTATAACAGGCTTCATAATAAAACTGGTTGTGGCTGTTGCAAATATAATAAAAGTAATCAAGTACAGCTTTAATTACTGTTTGAGTTATTTCATTCAAAAGTTGGGGAGCCAACAGTAATTTTTACTGATCTGCTTTGTTTTTGAATATGATAGCTCTAACATTACTATCATATTATAACCTCATTCTCTTGAATTTTCAAACTAGAGAAGGTTAAAATAGAAATGCAAATTTTATGAGAGGCATAGCTATTAACAACAGAAGTAGATGTTGTAGAAGTAGATGTTGTAGAAGTATATATTGTAGAAGTAGATGTACAAGTAGATATTGTAGAAGTAGATGTACAAGTAGATATTGTAGAAGTAGATGTACAAGTAGATATTGTAGAAGTAGATATACAAGTAGATATTGTAGAAGTAGATGTACAAGTAGATATTGTAGAAGTAGATGTACAAGTAGATATTGTAGAAGTAGATGTCTTCTAGTAACTGGCTCAAAGGACTATTTTTGTGAAGGGGTTTATTAAGATAAATGGCAGTGAGGCAGGAGGTGAATGGGAGTAATTATCTCTGACTTAATGATAAAATGAAAAATAATATTATGAATGTGTGGGAGTTATGTAGCAAGTTATGTCTTAGGCTTAGGCATTGATTGAAACTTGAACAAATGGTGCTCACTTTAAGGCTTATCACCAGCCTAGAACTTAGTTGAAAATGAGCAGCTTAATTCAGAGGAAGACCGGCCCTGTACGTGTTGGATGTTGTTGTGCTCATTGAGGCTTGAATCATTGATATATCTTCAAGGTGAAGTAAAGAATGGTGCTCATGCACTTCTACAACCTTTGCATATCTTCTTGTCATGACATTATTTGGAGAGTTTGACAATAAATTTTCTCCTGGCAGGATCATTTGGTCTTAAACTTCCCACAGATAAATAGCAAGTGTTCCTTTTCATCACAGAGCTTACATGAATAAATAGCATTAGAAGAAAGTGGTGATAAATTTTTACTTTTCTCTTGGAAGGAGGAAGAGACTTGAAAGGAAATGTTTTCCCAGAAGATGGCTTGATAGCAGTAGCTTCATTGGAAGGATTTCTGTTATTAACTTTCTTACCAATAAGTATAGCATGGTGAAGCATAAGTTTCACCATATCACATGAAGGTAGAAATTTGGAAGATTTTTCAATGTAACATACTTCTACAACATCTTAAACTTCTACAACATCTACTTCTACAATATCTATTTCTACAACATCTATACTCTACAACATCTACTTCTAACACCTACTTCTACCATCTATTTCTACTACTATATTTATACCTATGTCTTCTTTTAAATAATCTACTATATATTCTGCTTGAACATTTTGGAACTATTATTATTTTCATTGCTTTGTTTCTGTGACATGGAAAACAAAAAGGAACTGGCTACTCCCAAGGGTGGTACAACTAGAGTTTATGGATTCCTTAAAGAACAGGAGGGTCTGGAACCTAAAGAACTAATATCTCCTAAGGGGTAGACTAACCAACCCGACTTGATAAGGCAGAATAATTATATGAGATTGCCTATGTGACCATACAAGACCTAACAGATGGTTATTAATGTTCCCAGATTGAGTTCTGACCAATCTTATGATGATGCTTGTGTTGGAAGTGACCACTCAAACTAGTGATCATTATAGTTATGGGCTTGGAGGGGATCTTTTTGAGGTCCTAGAGTATATTGGGAAATTTTGAATGAGAACATCTTTATGAGCCAGAGTTGTCAGAGGCATTGACACTCTACATGCACAAATTGATCACTTTGTTGAAGTTAAAGGTTCTCCACACATCAAGGAACTGACAAGAGACATTTTAAGGATGTTGGACTTAAAACCTGTTGTGGTGGATCATACAAATAGTAGTCTTCAATTTCTGTAATGAATGACATGCTGAAGGACCTCTTTGGCAGAGGACTTTCTTAAGCTCTTAAGAAATATTTAAGAATTATTTATTAGATGTGAATTTGGGAATCTTGTTTAGGTAGCTATTCATTGAACGTTTTCCAGAAGTACCTCCACTCCTCCAGTCAGCCAAGTCTCTATTACAGAATGGTGGTATACAAAGAGTTGGAGGCTTTAACCCCCTGGCCTGGTGGTCCCCTCTACTCTTGGGTGTCACTTGCACACTCTCTTCAATGACTAATACAACAATGACAAGTTAGTGTGATGTGTGCCATCTTAATATATACAGGGATAGTTCTGCTGCTCAGTTTCTTACTGCATTTGCTGAGAATAGCTACTATAGACAACCACTCCAGAGTAGAATGGACACGATTAAAAATAAAACCAATAAATATTGACAATGACATTACATTACTGAACTAAGCTAGAAACAAACACAAAAACATATTGATCAGTGATCACCACATTTTATACATTTATAAAAAAACATAGCTTCACAAAGCATTTCATCAGTAATCACTACATCTAACATTGTTAAGTGTTTCCAATCAGAGCATCTCTTCCGCCTTCTTTATCCTTCTCTATTCTTCTCTCAAGGGACTGGATAGATGTCAGTATAATGTTATTTCTAGCCTAAGGTTCTCTACCAGTGTGTATAGCTAACACTCCAAAACCAATTAGCCACTCAACTTTAAAATTTGAGTGTAGTTATTACCTGGCAGAATACAAAGGATTTTATATTAATACAACTTCAGTTTATGCATTACTTCTTCTTCTACACACTTGAAGTTTAATAACAACATAATCATAAGTCTAGCTACCCTTCAGAATAGATAAATGGTCTTACAGTAACTGATTGAAGAAAAGGAGAGGACTTAACACACACAACGAACTACTTGCATCAAATAAAGCTCAGATTAGATGGGGGACCGTTCGTGGCAAGAGGGGACCGAGTACGGCAATAACGCCTGCCGCGCACGGTCCCCAGGGGACCGTCTACGGCAATATTTTTTGCCGTGGACGGTCCGGGGGGGGGGGGGGGGGGGGGGGGGACCACGCGGAGGGGGGACCAATTATCGTGTGACAGTACATCTGCCCCAAGTAATTGGCGAGCGAGCGAGACAGTATTAGGGGTGGACAATGCAAAATCGGGTATATGTTATATGTATAGTATGTATGGATGTAGAGCTCTTTCCTGCCAATGCAAAATAGACTTGCTGGTCTTCAAAGAGGGATGTTTCCTGAGTATCAATTTCAGGTCAATGGCTAGCAAATGTTAATCTCTGACTACTTCAAAGACACTTAAGTTTATATAGATAGTTATTCGCAATAGTCAAACAACATAGACAAAACTAGAATCAAGGACTGAGTGAACTACAAAAAGTAAGAGAAAAGCGTGACTGACAAAACAGGTTTGACCAGTTATAGCTAACCACACAGGTATGCTGATTAATACATTGGTTTAGATGATGGTTAGATAACCACTACTGTTGCACAAATCATGGAGACATGAACAATGGATGATACTTATGTCATTTAAACGTGTCCAAAAAATTACTGTGAACAGTTACTATGGCATTGGAACCCTTTATCAAAGTAATTTGAAAACTTTGTCGTTTTTTGGGGCTGCTAAATGCCGCTAGTTGGTTGTCAAGTGCCACTGGTTGCCAGAGTGGCTAAATGTACAGTGTCTCCTTTATCAACAACAACCTTGTCAGGATGAATAAATTTATTATCTGAATAACAAAATTATATAAATAATTATTCATCTGCATATTTTATTTATAACATATAATGAGACACCATAATTATTATTTCTATATTATATATATGTATATGACAGACAAACAGACATATAGACAGATGGACGGTCGAATAGACAGACAGACAGGGCTAGTTATTCAACAGTGAGCTAGCTAGGGAAGCCTGAAACTCTACATAATGGTGTCAAAACCCGGGATATCCAACTGGCTCTGCTAAATTTGAGTACCTATAGATCAAATTAACTGGTACTATGATGTCAGTGAATTGACTAAGAAGAAACTAGTAAAAGGTGAACATACAAATAATGCTATGCAGCAAGCAGTGGGACTGATGTGGGCAGATTGCTAAGTCTGAAAATGGTACTTAAAAAGAAGCTTGAAACTCTGCATTGCTTGGACGAGCAGGTAGCGAATTTGATAGAGGAAGAGGGTACCGGATGACGATGCGGTAGAAGCAGACAACTACAAACAAAGAATACATATCACGATGAGCGCCATTGATTCAGTGGTCGCTCCACTCACTGTTCCTGCTTCTTCTTCATCTGGTACTTGTCAGCAACTTTGCGAATTAGACACTTCAAACTCATTAAGAGGTCCCTTTGATGGAGAATTACTAAATGGCCAAGCTTTTAATGCTCCTTCAGCTCTGCTATGCATACCAATTCTGAACTGTCTGATGTGGACAAGTTTAATTACCTCAAATCCTACTTTGACTGGACCGAAAGAGATGCCATATCAGGATTGACACTCACTGAATCTAACTACAAAGAGGAAATTACAATTTTACAGAAAAGGTTTGGCTGCAAGTGACAGATAACCAATAACCTATCGATATTTCACACAATTTTGACCATGTGGTGTCTGGATCAGTGAAGGCACTGCACATTATACAACCATGTGAACATTCAAGGACTTTGTTCACTAGGGATTGGTTCAGATACTTATGGCAGTCTCCTTATCACGGTTCTACTGAGCAAACGGTCTCATTGCAAGTAGAGAGAGATCTGAGGTGCTAGAAGCCTTACTCATAGTTGCCAACTGTCCCGAAAGCTCCGGGACAGTCCCGGATTTATCACTTAGTCACTGTCCCGAAAAGAAATTGTACTCTTTCTATTGTTTGTCCCGGAAATGATAAACTTTGTATCTGTTTACTATGGTTGATCTGCCAAAGTACCGAATGCTTCCACTGGGTCTAGGGTGTGGTCTGGGGTTTGGCTTAATGTCCCGGAACTATGATTAGAAAACTTGGCAACTAAGCTCTGTAATGGGAAGTTGTAGCCAGAGAACGAGCAGAATGTAGGCAACAAAGCAATGCAGACTCAAATATACCCCAACAGGATCCACCCTCATGACAAACTCATCCCAAGGTATTCTCACTTGCTACTGCTGACAAGGACATTCCTCCAACAATTGCACAAGTGTGACCAATGTAGAAGAAAGAAAAGCAATTTTGAGGAAGAATTGAAGATGCTATATTGGCCTGACAAGAGGTCACGTTAGTAAGAACTGCCTGAATTATAAATAATTCCCAATATAAATTCATTAGAGTCTATGTTTGATAATTACAAGTACTGACAAAGTTATTTTTTATATACTAGTCAATTATTAAATAATTATATTAATAATAACTATAAAATTATAATAATTAATTATATTTATTAATTATTAATTAATAATAATTGTATTCAGGCCGTAGCTGTACTGTACAAGCTCATTACGCTTGTAGTTATAGCAACCAGCCAAACTTTTCAATTTTCTGGTTTTTACAGCTACCTTCCCCTGGTGTACCCTGCTTATCATGGTTGGAGCGGCTGGTAAAATGTCAGGCTGGGGGTGTGTGTAGCTCCTACAACCAACTTCAGCTGTGAGTTACCCTTCCTCTAGTAAACTACAGTAATAGAGATATCTAGTGTGGAATAAACCACTTATTACACTAGCTTGTCAGAGTGATCTGGCAAGATATTTCACTCTAGGGCTGCTTTATTTTCACTCACCTCTGGCTCTTGAAAATAAAGTAGCCTGCTCAATATCACAATCTGACTCATGTAATAAGTACTAAATATATTATAATACTTATTACATGAGTCAGAGTGTGATATGGCGAGATATTTCAGGAGCAGGCTAATTTATTTTCATGAGCCAGAGGCGAGTGAAAATAAAGCCTGAGAGTGAAATATCTTGACATAACACTCTGACAAGTGTAATAAGTGGTTTATTCCACACGAGATATCTTCACTACCGTAGTTAGTAATAGAGATAGAACTCACAGATAGTACTAGAGGTAGGGTAACTCACAGAGTAAGTTGGTTGTAGGTGTAGGGGCTACCCACACACCCTGCTGATATTTTAGCAGCTGCTCTAACCCTGTTGAGCAGGGTACTCCTGGAAGAAAATTGAAAAGTTTGGCCAGTACAGCATGAAATAACAACGTGAAATATCATGAGTTATTTCACGGGCCACGTACCTAAGAATATCATTGCGAAGATATCTAGCTAGGGTGGATTATATATATATAATATATATATATATGTATATATATTATATATATATATATATATTTATATATATATAATATATATCTATAATATATTTATATATATATATAATAATTTTATTTATCTTTAATAATGTAATTATTCTATATATAATATATATAAATATATTCTATATAGATAATATATCTCCTACGTATAGCACGAGTCAGATACAATATGGGAAAAATTTTACGGCCCGCAAAATATTTTCACGAGCCAAGGCGAGTGAAAATGTGGCGTGAGAGTAAAATATCATTCCCATATTGTACGACGAGTGTGATAAGTGATTTATTGCTTCTTTGAAATTTTTCTCAACCGGTTACAACACAATTTTCATTGAATTTACTCGCTACGCGCGCGCTACAAGGAGCGTACAATATAAACCGTACAATATGGGAGAATAATACAGAACGCTCGCGTGATGCGGAAATATTCAAGTAAAAATATCAAAGCTGCATTTCAAGCTATAAGTATTATTTATTGCAGCTTTGATATTTTTACATATTGTACGGTTTATATTGTACGCTCCTTGTAGCGCGCGCGTAGCGAGTAAAATCAATGAAAATTGTATTGTAACCGGTTGAGAAAAATTTCAAAGAAGCAATAAATCACTTATCACACTCGTCGTACAATATGGGAATGATATTTTACTCTCACGCCACATTTTCACTCGCCTTTGGCTCGTGAAAATATTTTGCGTGCTCGTAAAATATTTTCCCATATTGTACTCTGACTCGTGCTATAAGTATTATATATATTATATATTATATATATTATATATATATGTATATATATAGCTATATTTATTTATTTATTTATTCCATCCTAGATATCTAATGATATTTTTAGGTAAGTGGTGACCCCGTGAAATAATTCAAGATATTTCAAGCTGTTATTTCATGCTATACTTTACAAGCTCATTACACCTGTAGTTATAGCAACCAGCCAAACTTTTCAATTTTCTTGGTTTTACAGCTACCTACCTCTGGTGTACCCAGCTCTTTATCCTGCTCAGTTAGAGCAGCTGCTAAAATATCAGCTAGCAGGTTGGCCAGTCAGGCCATGGCCTGACCAATATTCTATGGGGTGGCATTAGGTATGAATTGATTTGTATGGTACACATCTTTAATTAGGCAAGAATCATAAATGATTGAGAGTTTGCCAGTCATGCTGGAATCAGCGTTTCCACTTGGAGGATACTGTGTAATGGCAGGCATTGATTTCTCTTCCTTGTATGACCTTCCTGACAAGCCTAACCAGCCAGGACCTGCATTTAAATTTCCCAAACGCTCTTTTGGTAAAAAGAATATAGTACAGAGGTGTTTTCAGCACTCCTGGTTTGAAAAGTGGTCATTTCTCCACTACAAGGAAGACACTGACACTGTGTTCTGTTTTACTTGCCTGAAGATGTTTAAAGAGAAAAAACAAACAAACTTGTTCTAAGGCTGATGCAGCATTTGTAAGTTCACTTAATGCAATTTTTACTTTCTTTTTTGCTACATTAAGTAATATTTTGTATTTAAGCCTAGTAAGAACATCACTTACTACTGAGAAAAGGGAAGAAGCATCTATTGAAGAAACAATGTAGAGACCCAAAAAATCTTCGGACACTTCTAACTCCTCATTAATAGAACGAATTACAATTGTAACTTGTTCCTTGTTAGTGATATCATTTGTCTCATCTATCATAATACAAATAGACTTGGAATTTTGAATTTTGGAAGCAAGGTCTCTAAGAACCTGATGAGCCATAATTTGTATTATCTTGTTTTGTATTTCATGAGAAGTATATTTGTTATTCTTTCTCTGCAACCAATCACTTAGATCAGTTTCTTCCTTTGCATGATGCTTCAAAATCTGACTAAAATTCCCTTCACTATCATCGTCATGTCCACGAAAAGGTAAATCCTGGCGAGCCAAAAATTTCATGCAAGCTAAAATTTTCAGAAATATTTTTCTATTAGTAGCCATTTCCTGAGCATGTTGCAATAAGGTGCCTATTGGGGTGGTAGTGGATGGTAGAGTAATTACCATATCTACAGCTTCTTGATGGCAAGAACTTTTCTCGTGCGACTTAAAGGCTACGATAGTTGCAGCACCATGAGTGGTCATAGAAATGGTTTGGCCAAGAGAGTTCATGAAATGGAGCCATGTGCTGTATTTACCCATTGTTATAGCCATTCCCTCAACCTTGCAGCAAATTACTCCGTAAAAAATCCAAATTCATGAAAGGTTCATTGGAAACTGCAAGTGAAATCACAAAGTTGATTAAATTGTCACCAAGACGTGATGCTATTTTTGAAGAGTTGAAATCAGACCATGATTTAATGACAGGTAGTAAAAGTCCAGCCATTTGCTCTTATGCCCTACTCGTTGGACAGTACGGGTTGACTCTATGCTCAGTATCCTAAAGAATTACAGAGTGATATTGGATACCTGGGATGAAGCAGTGGATGTAGTCAAAGATGTTGAAACTAAGTCTAGAATTCGAGGAGTGACATCGCAAATGAGAAAGTTTGGTTTTTTTGTTTGGCTCAATGTTGAGTGAGTTGGTTTTACGTCATACAGCAGTCGAACATTACAAAAAAAGACATGTTCGGCAGCTGAAGGACAGCAAATTGCAAGGTTGGTTGTTGACACTTTGTTAACTGTGAGAAATGATGAGTCATTTGACTTATTCTGGCAAAAGCTGATATCTTTTTCACAACCTTTGGATATTGAGCCACGTCTTTCTCGCCGTCTCAAAGTTCCCAGAAAATTAGACACTGGAAGTACTGAAAGTTATTATCATGAAACTCTAAAAGCCTACTACAAGCAAGAATACTTTGAAGGTGTTGATCTGGCAATAAATACAATACGAGTTTAGCCCTACCATATTTGATATAAAAAATTATTTATGTTCTGTAGAAAGGATGCAACGTGACCTACTATGTGAAGTGTGTACTGTAATGAAACTAGTGTTAATTATGCCTGCAACCAATGCATCATCTGAGTGCTCATTTAGTGCACTGCGTCGAGTAAAAACTTACTTAAGAAGTACAATGAGACAAGAGAGATTGAATCATCTTATGATATTACATGTTCATAGAGATATAACTGATAATCTTGACATGATCAGTGTGGCTAATGAATTTGTTAGTGATTCCGAACACAGAATGTAAATATTTGGTACATTTACTTCTTGAAACTTTTTTTTCATGAACCAGTCATCTTCATTTATTTCCTGAAATATAACATAACATTATTATTACTTATTTAATGGCTATAGCATTAATACATGCAATTTCCTACTAATTTAGTCTTACTGACGAACTTTACCACAGACTGCAAGTGATGTCGAATGGCCTGACCAATCTAAAATACGTTGCTCCTCCCCTGGCTAGGGGTGTGGGTAGCCCCTACAACCAACTTACCTGTGAGTTACCCTTCCTCTAGTACTAACAACAGTAGTGAAGATATCTACTGTGGAATAAACCACTTATTACACTTGTCAGAATGTTATGACAAAATATTTCACTCTCAGGCGTATTTTCACTCTGCCTCTGGCTCTTGAAAATAAATTAGCCTGCTCATGAAATATTTCGCCATATCACACTCTGACTCATGTAGCTAATACGTATTATATATATATATATATATACCTGTCGTCCTATTTCTATAGCCTCAATGTTCACTTTCTGAGGATGATGATTTAAAAGGGATGAGTCCACTGCTCACACTATATCACAGCATTTGTCCTGGGTAGTTTAGTCATCATTTCCTTCAAAGAGCTTGCTTGCTCCCAATACATTGTGTTCCTAGAAATACAACAAGGTGCATGTATACATTGTGCAGTTGCCAAATGGTTTGTAGTACACAGAACTGGTGAGTAATTTGCTATGGTAACAGTCAAGTGAATCAACTATAAAGACATCATACTCAACATTGGAAATGAAGGTACACATTAATCCTTCTGACAACTTGTCTTGCCACTTTTTCATATAGGTGGATGTGATTTACTGCTAGAGAGAGAGAGCAGTTATTTAGAGCTGGAATGCTGGTTTTGCTACGGAACTGTGTCCTAACCTTGGTAACAACCCCAGAGACCACAATGGCATTATGTGGTAGATAACGTTTAGTCCCACTGGATCAACACTCCAACACCTCAACCAAAGTTAGGTTTACAATATGGCTTCATAGTTCCGTAGCAAAACCAGCATTCTAGCTCTAAATAACTGCTCTCTCTCTCTCTAGCAATAAATCACATCCACAGTGTGTGGATGCATTGAGCTCTTTTTAACGCCTTTTCTCCGGTGCTACCAGGATTATGTTAATCAATTGCAGGACAGAGTATCTGCTAATGATAAATCTGCAGTGAGTTCTGGGTATGCCAATGCATTATTATGAATAATTCATAATTCAGTAGCTGATGTTCAGGTAGACATCAATGGTTCCTTCCATCAGATTGTACACAATACTCCACATATCAGGAATACATTGGCCAAGGCTTTAAACAATGTGACGTTTCAAGGAGCCAGAGTATGGATTGACTTCAATCTAAACCACGAAGCAACCTCGGTTGTTGAGATTTTTCAAATTATTGATGGAATAGAGGTCTTGGTGGGCTCATTCGACAGTAGTAGCAAGAATTTGACTTAATTTAATGTTCACGAGTTCCCAACTGATTCCTTCAGTACTGTGCCAGATTTGCTTTCAGCTGGACTCGGGGGATTAATCCTTGGTGTTTGTGGAGTTTTTTTAATAGTGCTCATCTTCAGTGGAGGTGCTATGGTATACTGGAAAGAAGAATCTGCAGTGAAGGCCACTGGTCTATCTTTGAGTATTCTCATTCTAGTTGGATGTGTGATAGTGTGTCTGTCGTGTGTATTTTTCACTTTACTCAGAATGATCTCTTTCCATGATTCGGTCTGCTCTGTGTTGTGCTATCTGTTCACTTGGCTCTTCATGATTGGACTTGGCCTCATCATGATCATTCTCATGTTCCGTCTGCTTCGCATTTACATCTTCTTCCACTTTCCCACCGTAAGCTCAAAGAGGTGGAGGAACATGTATCTTCTGCTGTATATTTTTATATATTAACTGTTCCTGTGGGCGTTAGTGCAGCCACTGAAGCATGTGGTCCAATCAGAGTTCATATCAACAGCCAATCCTCCATATGTAAGTACCTATGCAACTTGTGGAAGCACCAGTGGGACAGTGTGGCTGGCTCTGTGCTTTGGCCTCATTGCTGTAGCAATACTTGTACTGCTAGTATACTAGCTATTCTTACTCGACATGTGGCCTACAAGGATTTCAAAGACACGAAGAAAGTGAGCATATTTATATTTTCAGGAAGTTTTATATTCGCTATTTGCATTCCACTTATCTTTGTTCTTGACAATTTGCTGGTGACATATCTTCTCAACTCACTTCTAGCTTTAGCCATTGTGATACTCTGCCTTTCCCTCATTGTCGCTCCCAAAATAGTTCCAGTGGCAATGAACAAAGTGTTTAAATATCGATTTGTGTGGACTTAAACTCGGAACAGATATCACTTAACTATGATTATTAGCACAAATCATTTAATTTATGTTTTACAATTTTTCAATGTAACTACTGTACACAGCAGATTTTCATATTCCTATATCAAAGTTATGATATTGTTGGGCACGGTAAGGCTGCTATGCTACTTGCACTATTATTGACAGAACAATAAAGCTTCTTAAAACAATTTTATTTTCAGTATGGGGGAGGCATGATGGGTGATAGGGGAGGGGAGGGAAGATGGGGGTATGTGATAGGGGAAGGGGTGTGGGGGTGGGTGATAAGGGAGGGGAGTGGGGGTGGGTAGTAGGGAGGAGAGGGTTGTTTAGTGCATTAGGATTGGTTGAAGTGGGCTAGGGCTAGGGCTAGGGCTAGGGATGACTAGGAAAGCCTAGAGTTGGAGAGCATAGATGGTTGATGAATCCTCAGAGAATAAGAGAATATCTGAGTGATTCAAGAACTGCCAATCCAATTGAGATACCAGCTACATGTTGAATAAACTAGAGTAAGTATTAATGGACCCCCGCTAGTGCCATGGCACCTAATACTATCTTTCGACCCATGTAGCTAACCGGCCTTCGTTGAAAATGATTACCACCACGCCCACCGATGGTATCACTGCACACCGTTGTCAAGTAAATTTGGGTATCCCCAAATATGGGTGTCCGGGGTACCTATATTTACGAAAAAATGGGTGCCCCCATACCCATACTTCCAGAAATGTAGGTACCCCCGTACCTATATTTACGGGAAATATGAGTATCCCTGCGGAAATATGGGTATCCCCATTTTATTAAACTGGTTACTGAGGAGTGGAGTGAGCGGATTGAAGTGGCAGAGCAGAGGAGGAATGGGCAGAGCTTAAACCAGTGAGTTAGCCTTCTAACAGCGCTTAAAGTGAGGGAAATTATCTTTAATTTACTAAAACTGTGTAGTATGTTGGTTCTCGCGTTTTTTTAAAGCTACTTTCTACAAGCAAACCTATACAGAGGAGGAATGGGCAAAGCTTAAACCAGTTAGTTAACCTTCTAACAGCGCTTAAAATGAGGGGCATTATCTTTAATTTTATACTAAAACTAGCTTAGCTAGCTAGATAAATAATATGCTACTTATGTTATATTGTGCTTATGGCAGTTCCTTTTATTTTTACCAATAATATTATGCTCATTAATGATTTATTTTACCCAAATTTCTTTATGCATTGTCCCAAAAATTTACCTTTTATTTTTTCTAATAGAGTACCAATATTTACCATTAGATTGTAATTGACAAAAAAATCTCAATAGCTACTAGAAATGTGCTAAATGGCACAAATAGTATGTGAGCTCTTAGTTTCAACTAGCTATTTTTGTATTTATATAGTTTGTTCTCTTCTATGGTGGAACTGACTTGACTTTTTATAAGCAAGCTTAGCTATGTGTAGCTATATGATTTATTCTGTTAGGAGAATCTAATTTAGTGGAATTAGCTTTTTTGGCTGCTAGACAATGCATACAATTTTAAACTTTGCAGCCCTTTTTTTTTTTTAAAGCCAGTTTCCTCTTTTCCCTGCAAACAGATTGTGAAGAAGCCAATTTTCCCTTTCCCTGTAAATTATTTTTTCCCTCTCTGGTTTAGGTTGATCTCTTATTGAAATGAATTGATACAAAAATGTAAAAATTGATCAAGACTAATAGCTCAAAGTAGCTAGGGAGAACTTTAATGAATGACCTCCGTAATTTGCTACTCTTACGACTACTTTCATTTGATATGTTCACACGAAGAGAAAAACAATCCTAGGAGAATAGCACGAGCAAAAGCTTAAAATATCATAAGAAAGCACACACTAATAGTGATTTCAGATTCATACAACAGATTACATGGAAGTTAATAATGCTAAATATATTATATAGTGTTGGGGTGAGGGTGAATGAGGCAGACTGACATGTTAAGGACATTACTATTTTAAAACTAAAATGTAAAGTATGATCTTATAGCATATAAGGATACAAGCATTACTGCAAGATCTAATGTATATTTTTTTCAAGTTTCTCTCAACATAATGCCAATATAAATGTTATTGATGTAGTAATGTAAAATATAGCTAACTAGCTGAGTGACATAAAAATACCAGTAGTAATAATTAAAATCAAACGTTTACAAGTTTCGTGCCTACGAGCTACAAAATTAATGGTTCAGTTCAAAATGTATTACAGACACCTGCTACAACAATAGTTTTTGGCATCGTAACACTCCAAATCGATGTTGTCACATTTTGAATGATACCATTCTTTACATTGGGAACACTTGAATAATGGACCCTTTACTGTATCAGCTTTGTAGGCGACAAGTACAATGCTGACACCATTTTCATGGACTTGATTCTACTCTTCGTGTTTTTTTTTTTCGCCAACAACGAGTTGATACTGGAAACATATCTTTTTTCTCTTTATCCACACACAAATCAAAATGTGCTCGCATGGCAGACTGGTTAAACTGTCACTTAAGAGACGGTGAAAATCCAGTGCCAGGTGAGCAGTTGTATATTATGTCTACAGTTCCTGCAGGACAGAACTTGTTTGACACACACAGCCAATGATTGCCATTGACATGAACTATTTGAACAAACTGAGAATCTTCTGATTCATATTGGTCCAAACGTTGTAGGAGAAGGGTGTCCTGTAGACCAAGTTGTTTGGGAAACTCTTCCTTTATCAGCACACTTGCAGCATTAATAATATGCTTATCTGTCAGCAATTCTCCTCTTTTTAACATATCTTGATCAGCTGTTAATAATCCCAGCCGCTTGTTCCAATAATTCCATTCATCATTAGATACTGGTGAGTCATTCAACACCATGGAACTATTCAATGTGTCGCTTGAGTTAGAACAACTCGGCTGCAGACTTGTAGAACAGCAAGGTTTTTCTATAATTTAATACATATTGTCACTACATACATGCTATATACAAAAGGATATTATTTTAATTCATTTTATTCAATATCTAGCAAATAACATTTTAAACGAGTACCTTGAGGTGTAACTTCTGCTAATTTCACTTGTTTTCATTTCCTTCACATTTCTTTGCTCCAAAAGTAAGTTACATTGCAGAATGGAAATGAAATTTTGAATTAACATAGCTAGCTACCATCAAACTTCTTCTTTAGGTCTTCATATAATCCATATCTGGCAGCCATTCACCTCTTTCTAGTATCCCTTGATCAACTTTGGCACCCTCAGCATCTTTTTCCAGTACTCCAATCTATCATAAGATAATGATTCAGTCATTCTCGGCTGAAATATTTATAATAATAGGAATTTTTTCTCTTTTTAACAGCCAATATTTTAATTATAACTTAACCCGACATTTCGACTTCTTGCCGAAGTGCTCTTCAGGGGTCAACTGAGATCGAACTCTCCATGGTGATATAATAACACAAAGTAAACAGCAAGATTTCTGGAGGGCACGCTTACTGTTTAGTATAATATGTAGAGCCAAACAAACTTGGTAGTGCAGAAACACCCACTGGGCTGTTTTCAAATGTTGCATATGTAACATACCGAGCTTTAATAACTTAAATATTTGTGTATTGACTTTCAATACACTCTTATTCCTGCCACTAGATTATGTATGTATACGAGTATTGTGTATGCATACACTTCCCAGTCCACTCTACCTTGCCTACTGTGTCTTCTATCGTGAAGCATCTATCACATGCTAAGTACACAATTTCTCTTCCGAAAACTTTGCCAACAGTGATACTTCACTATTGAATCAAGACATCAATGGTTGATATAAGTAAATTACAGCTACTAACTGATTGGAGCATGTTCTTATTATATTATAGTTATTATATTATAACATGGGTGAAGAAATAAAAATATATTGCTTAGAGCAACTAACTATACAGAGTAATGTGAACAACCACGTAATAAGGATAAATGCAGCTATTGCCTTTAAAATATTCAAAATTAGGGCAAACATACTTTGTGTCAAGCAACAATATGTGTAGAGGCTGACAAATTTACTTGCACTTATGCACACTGAGGGTTAACATGCCCAATAAATATACACTAAAAATGGGAGTATTAAAATGTAGTCTAAATTTCTTTTACCATTTTAATTTTTAGAAACGAAATTTTATCTTTGCTAAGTGCCTGAACTTTTCCTCACATAATTTGGAAACTTCTAAGCATTGCTGGCACATTCAAATTTCTTTAACTGAGATGAGGGTGGTAAAACAGTTTTGATACAAATTATATTTTTTCATAGTGCCATTTTATATTATTAAATTGAGTGATATACGCTAATATTTAAACATGGATGTACATTGCTCAACATTCAAGCTAACAATGAGGGGGAAAATTCTTGTAGTGTCCTTTTGAAAGTTGGAGCGTATGCAACAAGAAATAAAAGGGTCATATATTATTAAAATCTGTGGCTATGCAAGTTAGTTAGCTATACTCAGTTTCTTTTTTCTAGATAACCTTGCTTAGCTAAACAGTCTTTCTTCTTTTTTTCTAAAATTAATGAGAATCCCATGTTCGAGTGTAAACACCAGAAATCCTGTGGTGAGTTCGAAAAATCAATTAATAAATCATCTTCCCTGGTCAGTAATCAAAATATGAGGGCAAAAAAATTGACACACATTACTTATGAAATTATGATGATCAATGTTATCTTTAAGAGTAAGCAAAAAAATATGAAATAGTTATGTGAATTTGGAGGCACCAGCTGAATTGAATCTACTCTCATCTGGTGGAATACTTGGATTTGACTGGAATAAGGTAGAGTGTAACCGCTAATGTCTTTAGCTTGTTTCGGTGCTTATAATGATCACATGACTCTACCTAATAACGTAAGAGGTAATGAGAATACTTATATTTTTTTCCTCTATCAATTGCAATTGTGATCATTTTTTATCACATGCAAACAAACTAGCTGTTCAACTTTAACAGTTCCTGATTTAGATCATTTTAGAAAGATTCTTAAAAATTCTACAGAATCTATGGTGACTGTCAATACTACCTCTCCTCTATCTTGATCATGTAATTAGCTATATCTACATCTACACGTTTTACATTTTTTAATCTTAAAAATTACCAAGTTTGATTGTTTCTAAAAGAAGGAATAATTCAATACTTCCTATATTTTCATGTAGATCCTTACAGTTTGATTCTATTTACTTAAATAATAGACCATACTTTAATGTAATGATGTTAAATTATTATTTTAAATAATACAGAAAGTGACACCAAGTTTCCCTATCACAATTGAATTAAATATACGGCTTCTTAAATAAATTATTCGCATATATTTTCACATTATTTCACATTATCTAATTTCTAAAAAAAAATTAACAGGCCTATAGTATTTTCTTGACACAATGCCATCTGTTTTGTGTAGCTACTCCAAAGTGACTCTGATCATGAGTGTTTCATACATAATTCTCCTTTGTTTTTCCACATCTTCTACAATTAACGTTGGACTGTGATCTATTAGCCAATCAATAAAATATTAAGAAATGAATAATGCTCTGAGTAATTTGAACTAGAATCATGTGGAGATTGCTATGGCTATGGAAGTAATATTTCAAGCTTTTGTCTTCAATAAATTGTGACAGAATCCAAGGTTAACTTGCTGTTAAGTACATAATTGTAGATACATAAATATCAATCTTATACCTGATGTGTCATCTAGATGAGGATCATCTATCATTTCTCCTTCATTTTTCCAGATTCATCCCCACCCCTGCTATTCTCATCTTAATTCCCTTCCCATTTATCGTCCTTACATCAGAACTCTTCACCACAAACACTATTTCAAATATGCAGGAGTGGAACAGAGTCCCCGATCACATAGTATCCCTTCCCTCAGAGTCTGCGTTCAAGAGTTCTCTAAAAAAACTGATTTTCAGATAATGTTGCATTGTATTGTCTTATTATCATACACTTTTTAGTCACTTCCTTTTATCCTTCTGCTTCTGGAAATCCTGTATATTAGCCTTGTGCTAGCTAGTATTTCCTGTTTTGCTTTGCAAACGTTATTTAAAAAAATAAAAATGATTGAGTCTTCATTTAATGTTAGCTACTCAACTTCATACATGAAAGAAATCTTCATAAAGCAGTTAGCTTCAAAGCTCATGTGAAATACATAATCTGTTATTACAAAAAAAAACTTCAGCAACGATAGCTACTCCTCTCCGATATATAGTAGTATAAATCGCCTAGATCCACTTTAAAAAAAACTTTGCCCACCACCTCAGGACACTCTCCCTATTCTTTTCCAACCCCTGTATGGTCCAGGTAAGCGTGAGCACACCGGAAGGAGAACGCACAAGTGTTACCAACAATCGGCTGCTAGGGTACCCAAATTTACGGCAGGATACCAATATTTCCGGAAATATGGGTACGCCTACGGGATACCCATATTTCCGTGACACCGTGTCCCATTGAAAATGTATTAGTTTTGCTGACCACTTGGTCTATTTTTTGCTGTAGCACCAGCGCCAGGCTGCACAGAGCTTCCAAATTACAGGAATAGCTTTATTATGAAATTTACTAACTGCTGATAGCAAAAGTTTAGGATTTTCAGCCCTGGCTATTGGAATTCCTGGGAGTGAAATTTGGTGATGGTTATCTAACCACCCTACTTCTTCTTGGAACTCATCTTGAAAACTGAGACAGCTGATTTTTCTCAGAATTCTATAGCCTGGTGGTGGCCTGCCTATTGTGCTGTGGATTTTCTTAGAAGTAACCTGATTGTAGTGAAGTTATCATCTCCATAAACTAGTCAGGAGACATAAATGCAACCACCTGTCTGACAGACTCAGACTCTGGCAGAAATACCATTTATAAAAGCAAGTAGCTATAGTTGAACATCTAAGACATACTTCCTAAATTGAATATATATAGATCCAGATAGTTGTCTTTGAGAATCAAGGTATAAAAGAAAAACAAGAAAAAATATTTACCACTATTTTGCCAACTCCATTACTAGCTATCAGAAGTTTGGACATTGAATTAGCATTAACAGGTTTCCACCAATTTGATTCATTGCATAGTATTTTATTATGATTATCATCATCATTATCACCCACAGTAATAAATTTTCTCACAAAGCGTGTGGGACTGTTGTATATCTATGGACTCCCTGTTTCACCGTGATAACCATGTTTGCTAGTTTTTAACTAGAATTTATATGTCCCTTCACCATTTTTTTTTACCTCTTCAACAGGTAGCTAGCTAATGGCATTACTTAACTCCACAAGGTGGGTTATTTTAGGTAGTTAATGCACAGACTTTAATGTCCTGCAGAACTATTGCTTTCATGTTTTACACTGTGGTTAAACTGTAACTAAACAATCAAAGAAAATGAATACATATTGAACTAAGGGGAGAAAGATAATTAAAATAAACATAAAAATATACTCAATCTAAATAAAGTAAACTTGATCAGTAATAAGAGGCAATATTAATTGTAGGCTTGCCAATTCTCCACTGCCGTCCCTGTAGCAATGCTTTTTGTTACAATATCCTCCACAAAGATATTCAAGAGTTCTTCCACATTGTGGAGCAAAACAGCTGATGATACAAATCCTATCTTTTTAGAAATTAATAATTTCTTTCTCATCAGTTTATCCTTAGGAAAGTTATGAAATGATCACCATGTTGTTCTTTCTTCTGTTATCTTAGCATTCAGGAACAAAGAAATCTCTTTTTCTAACTTCTCTTGTAAGACTCACCAATCCCTCCAGAGAAATTAGTATCTTCACCACAATCAGCTTCTAAGAAGCAGGCCACCCCCAGGCTATAGAATTCTGAGAAAAACCAGCCAGTTTCAGTTTTCAAGGTGAGTTCCAAGAAAGTAGGGTGGTTAGATAACCATCACCAAATTTCACTCCCAGGAATTCCAATAGCCAGGGCTGAAAATTTTGCTATCAGCAGTTAGTAAATTTCATAATAAAGCTATTCCTGTAATTTGGAAGCTCTGTGCAGCCTGGCTGGGACACGGTGTGCAGTGATACCATCGGTGGGCGTGGTAGGATGTTACGTGATGTCATCATGCAAATCCCCTGCACCAGTCCCAAAGACCCTTCCTCCCTCACTATCATTATGCCACCACAATCAAGGCTGTATATATTTAGAATATAATTTTCTAAGGTAGCACCTTGAAGATTAATTCATGTATTAAATGAAAAAAAAAATTCTTATTATCTCCAGTTTATTTTGTCAGACTTTTTGGGCGGATTTTAATTAAGTAATCATCTCAATGTAGGTCTTAAACTTATATTTTTTTAACGAAAGATTGTCCTTCATTGATATAAGTAGATGAATTCTCCAATTATACTGCAGTTTAGATTCCTCATACCTTGCTGACCCAATGACCCAGCACTATTTGGTCTAAAACGATCGTTCGATGAAGACCATTTCCATTTTCATATATATGCAGTAGTTGTAGCCAAAAAGTTACTGATGAACTCTTGCAGTGTTCAGCTAAATCAAAGCGTCATGACGTAGATGTCGGACAAGGTTACTTTACCCTGGCAACAAATATCATGAGATTCAGTGAGCTTCGTGAGCTGCCAATGTGTATAGATGTAGAATGCTTTGATGATGGAAGCGGTATAGAAGCCACATTTACTAAGAACAATGCTAAGTGGCATAAATCTTGCCACACTAAATTCAATACCACCAAGTTGAAGCGAGCTGAAAAGAGACAGCATAATATGGATGATAGCAATATTGAAGAATTTCAGTCAGAAAGTACACTCGCCAAAGTAGCTCGCATGAAGTAGCCTCAGATTTCAGTTTTTTCTGTGAGAAAGCATCCAAACTATTGCGTGCAGTTTCAACTTTTTTCCTTGATGCGCGAGTTAGAAAATGTGCGCATGACCTTGAAGATCAACATATGCTGGCTAAATTGAGTTCTGGAGATATGATAGCGCAGGAAGCCAAATATCATCCAAGTTATTTGGTATCTTACTATAATAAAGCTTCAGCATTTCAGAAAGAGACAGAGGACAACAAAATTGAAAAAGTAAGCCATGGTATTGCACTGGCTGAGTTGCTCGAATACATACATGATTCCGTAGATAAAGATAAGGCTCCAATTTACAAGCTATCTGACCTTGTGAAGCTTTATTCAACCCAATTAGAGCAGCTTGGTGTAAAGGAACATACCCGTCCTCACAGTACTGACCTAAAAAATCGTATTCTAGCCCAAATCCCAGACCTTAGAGCTCATAGAGAAGGACGTGATGTACTCCTTGCCTTTGATGAAGATATGAAGCCATTTGTTTAGCTAGAGCAGCCAAAATGATAAGAAGGGACATGTTTGAACAGGAAGCACAATTCACTGGTTCCTTTGATCAAGACTGTCAAATAAAGTCTGTACCCCAGTCACTGCTGACTCTGGTGAGTATGATTCAAGATGGTGCTAACATCAAGTCCCGCGCCATCACTACCACAGTCGGCCCTCAGTGTAGCACAGCTTTTGCTATACAACAGCTTAGTTCGTCGGCGGGCAGAAAGTACAGGCACTTATCACAGCAAAACCAGAGAAACCCCTCTTCCAATCTATGTAGGACTTACAGTGCATGCAAGGACTCGAAAGCGTGACCTAATAGACACACTATTTGACCTTGGGTTATCCGTCTCTTATGACCGAGTGATGGAAATATCAATGGCAATTAACAATCGCGTATGTGAGCAGTATAAACAGGATGGTGATGTATGCCCTCCAAATTTGCGTCAAGGGTTACTTACTGTGGGAGCAGTTGATAATATTGATCATAACCCCAGCTCAACAACAGCATCGGTTTCTTTCCATGGTACTGGAATGTCGCTCTTTCAATATCCCAGCCAGGAGAGCCAAGGGCAAAATCGTAGAGAGCATAGAATCCTTAAGGAACCAAATACTGCAAAGAAGCTCGTGGAGCTACTAGAATCGTACACCACTGTGCGTCCATTAGTACTCACAAAGAAGGATGCTCCTATTCCTAGTGCTGATGCTCCTTTCAATGATGATTGTCAGGCTTTCAACCGAGCATGGCACCAAGAGACTGGGTAAGTTCTTGTACATGACTATTGATAGCTTTTTAATTATGATATTACATTATTAGGTGGCTAGACGCTGTAGAGCAAAAGTACCTACAGCCCATTGACAGTAACAGCAACATATCATGGGCTGCTTATCATGCAAGCCAACAATCAGTACACAGTCATCTTCCCACGATCACAGCCATGCTCCCCTTGTTTCCTGATGACTCAAAATCTGTGGCTATGATAAGGCACTCCATGGACATGATTAAACAAGCCATTCATGAATTCAATCCTGGTCAAGTGCCGGTGATCACTTTAGACCAGCCACTTTATGCTATTGCTAAGGCAATCCAATGGAACTGGCAAGAAACCTACGGAGAAGATCATTTTGTGATCATGTTGGGAGGACTGCACATTGAGATGGCTGGACTGAAGGTGATAGGAGACTGGTTAGAAGATAGTGGTTGGGTAAAAGCCCTAGTACAAACTAAAGTAGCATCTGCAGGAACTGCAAACTCCTTTGTGAATGTGTCCCACATCACACGAACTAGACGAGCACACCAAGTCACAGCAAGCAGCCTACATATTCTGCTTACCTATTCACATACGAGACATGGTCAACCTGAGCAATACTCACCCAAATATCGCATCTGAATTCCACAATGGCAAGTTCACAGTTCACGAGACCAGACGGGTGTTCTCATCCAGAACTGGTGAGAATTACTGCTGAATTTGAAGTATCCATGGAAAGATTACATCAAAGAAGCTCCAACACAAACCATGATCAGACAAAGATTTTGCCATACATCAATGCCAAGCTACGGCAGGTCAGTCGACTTGATATTGTCTGGGATCAATATCATAAGAATAGCTTGAAATCTCAAGCAAGGAACAAGCGTGGCAAGGGCATTAGGAAGCGAGTTGATAGATCAACTTATATGCCTAAAAATTGGCAGCAATTTTTGCGAGATAGTACCAACAAGACGGAGTTGTTTACTTTTCTGGTGAATTACATAAAACTTCAAACTACCAGCAAGCAGTTAGTTAGTACAAATGGTTCTGAAGTGGTGTGCATCCCTCCAATAGACACTACCCATCTGGCACACTGCAACCATGAAGAAGCCGACACCAGAATGATCTTGCATTTAGCAGATGCAGTAGATAAAGGTTTTCAAAAGATTCTATTGCACACAGTCGACCGTGATGTGGTAGTTTTGTGTGTGGCAGTTGTAGCCAAGATAAGTGTAAGGGAGCTGTGGATAGCATTTGGAACCGGCAAACATTTTAGGTACATTGCTGCTCATGAAAAAGCAGCATCTCTAGGGCCAAACAAATCCCAGGCTCTGCCTATGTTTCATGCCTATACAGGATGTGATTCTGTTTCATCTTTTGCTACCAGGGGAAAGAAGACTGCATGGGATACTTGGAAGGCATTCGAGGAAGCAACATCAACTTTTCTTTCTCTTTCAGTTGGACCAGATGTTGTGTCAGATGAAGATAGAGCTGTGCTAAAGAGATTCACAATCCTGCTCTACGATCGTACCAGTACTCTAGTGAGCGTAGATGAATGCAGGAAATTCCTGTTTACAAAGAGAGGTCGAGCCATGGATGCAATCCCTCCTACCAGAGCAGCCCTTGAGCAACATATTAAGAGGGCTGTATATCAGGGTGGACATTGCTGGGGCAAGATGCTTAAGAAAAATCTTAATTTGCCGTTTCCCAGTAATTGGGGATGGGCTGAACCAAGTAGCTGGATGCCATTATGGACAACATTACCTGAGGCGAATTCTTCATCAAGAGAATTGTTGTGCTGTGGCTGCAAAAAGGATGCAAAAACAATTGCAAATGCAAGAAAGCTGCTCTGAAATGTACTGCTTTGTGCCATTGTGGTGGTGACCAATGCTGGTGAAAACTGCCTTTTTGTTTAATGTCAAGATTTTAAACGTTACTTTATTCATATGCCAAACATAATTTTGTTGTTAACCGCAGATGTTGGATGAGTTAATTAATTGCTCAGAGTACACATTGCAATATTAAAATGACCATAACTTTAGATCAAAATAAGATGTTGACTTGATTCAAATTTTATAATACTCCCTAAAATATAACCTTTAATTTCATATGTATGATAAGTACTTTCAAATAAAAGTTGGTGAAATAAAAATAAAAAAATGCATTTTTACCGATAATTAACACCTAGAGGTCACCAAAGGTCAAATTCAAGGTGGCTCCACTTCTGAAATTATTATAAAAATTATGTTCTATAAGTATGCCAACTTTCATACTTGTAAAAAACCCACAATTGTTTCACAAATCTGCTTACTTTTATAAAAACTATTTCACTTACCCAAAACATTTTAGGCAACGTGTGACTTGCTTTATATAGTTCAAACAAATAGCACCCTATTAGTCTCGCATACACAGTTGGTAAATGGTCATCAATACAATAAATATAGACACTGAATGATGCAATTTTTTTTGTGCATTATGCCAATTGGATTAATTCGAGATGAGGATAGGGATCCTCTCTACACACTAAATGGTAATTCTGTGTTCAACTCACGATGACCTCTAATTAATTAAATGTAAATTGTAGAGAAGTGCTGAACAACATGGCCAAGTGATCTTGGTACTGTTCTCATGGAATCCATTAATGTTCCGAGCTGGCTGAAAGCTAGGGGAGTAATAAAGAGAGACTTCTGAAAAAAAAAAAGGAGCATAGCAATACTGTAGTGCAACGTTCTGGTATGGAATTAAGTGCCAGGGGTTAATGAGGCATAATAGAAGATCTGGTGAAGTGTGCATGTGACACACACACATTTTCAAATGTAGCTAGTTAGCTGTAGCAGTCTCTAGATGATCAGGTCAAGATGTTTCACTACTTCTGTGATTATTATTAGCTTAATGTTGCATCCTAGACACCTTCACAATGATAATATCTTTAGGTACAAGACCCAGGGACTCAGTGAAAACTAACTAAAGATATTTTAGTTATTTCACCGTTGTTAATTGGAGCGGGCTGTAGAATGGAAGCTCATTTTCTTGTAGTTATAGCAAGGCCAAGCTAGTCACTAGCCTAGTTTTACAGCTACCTTCCTCTGGTGATATGGCTTATTTACTCTCACGCTTTATTTTCACTGCCTCTGGCTGTGAAAATAAATTAACCTGTTCAGTGAAATATTTGGCCATATCACACTCTGACTCATGTAATAAGTATTTACATATACATACATAATATTATATATATTTATATACATAATTGCAGATTTTATGCTAATTATCAAGTTCTTGACTCTTCATAATAACTAGATTGACACTTTCTCACCTCCAGTCCCTTTACGTGAGAAAGTGTCAATCTAGTTTTTATGCTGTTCTTATCTCACATTTCATAGCTACCTGTAAAGATAGTAAACAGTGGGGGGGATAGTGTTCTTTGAGTTGGTGTCCAGTAAATGCCTTAATTGGAAGGGCTATTATCAGGGTCATTACCAAACCATGCATAAAAGCATATATTATTCATGCCCCCAATAATGAAAAATGATGACCCATAACAGGCACTGATGAAGCAAGCTCCTATGGGGATATCAGTGGCAGCTGTGTGTCTCATGAAACCTGGAACCAGCTAATGTTATGCCAAACACAACAATTCCAAGAAGCCATGAAGTAATTGAGTGTGAGCAAGCAAATCAGGCCTTGCAAATGTATTGCTCAGCTACTTAAACAGTCTGGCTGTTGTTGTGTACCAAATTTTGATGGGGTGCATTGATATCAAGTAGGAAGTGGAACCTTGATTGAGTGGCACTGTATGCATGATACAGCAAGTCAATGAGGACTCATAGTAGGAAATGGAAGACTGCAGTGCAGTTGTTGGATCTTCTGTTACTGCTGCCATCTTTGGGGCATACATGGCCATATCACACTCAAGGATGTCATGTCGTTAGTAAAATATGTGCCATAATTTGGTGAAAGGGCAGAGTATCCAGCATACATCAGAGAAACAATCAATAGCTATAGGTCAATATGAACCATTATGTGGATTCAATGAAGTGTAGACTGACCTCAATAAGAACCAAACACTTCCAGCTGATATGTGCAGAATTTTACTAGAATTGTGTCTTAGATGAAGCATGAAATTTACCACACAGTTAGAATATGTCCTTGAAAATATTTTTAGCTATAGGGACACTGCAGATTCATCCCGTGGGGTGTGTGGCATGTACTTTCATAATAATATTATTGCTATTGAGATAGAGAAATTGTTGATTTTAGTTGCAATTTGGGTACTGCAAATTTAACGCTAAGTTGTACAAAATAGTAATCAGTGATTTTTAGCAGATGTGTCTGAAGGTTGTGGAAAGGGTTAACATATTAATGCTCATATGATCCTGCCACATGGTATAAATAGCAGCTGTGTACAGAGAGGTCACAAGAAGAGAGACAAAGGTAAGCATGAAGGCATAGTATAGCTATAGCCTCCTACCGAGCTTTAAGCACAGAGATTTTTAGGTCAGGGAGCCATTTATTAACAACAACAAATGAAAGTTTTTGTTAAAATCACTAAACCATTATGGTTGTGGTTTAAAGGTAGTATACTCCACCCGTTGACAATGTATGCAGCAAGCCTTATCAAGCTCTTCTCCTAATTAGGTCATAAAGCCAAATTTCAGTCTGTCTTTGGTTAGGTCTTATGTAACATTTTGTATTGCATTCAAATTTGATTAAAAGTATTATAGCTAATGGTAATGGAATTAAAGCAGCACTGACAAGTGGCATGATTCATGCAGACAAAACCCAACTACAGCATGTGCAGTAAACCTCAATATCCAATGACCTCTCATTTACTCATCCTCCACCTCTACCAATTGGTCTGCAAATGAATAATAGATGAAGGATTATCGAAGCCAACACTTAAATAATGATAATAATAATAATAATAATAATAATAATAATAATAATAATAATAATAATAAACAATAGCAATAATGATAATAAACTGTTCTGAGAGAATGGTTACATTATTTCTTTTCTCCTTGGTTTCTTTTTGCGAAGCAGCTGTGGCTGCACTAGGTGATAGCCAAGAAACTGGAGGAGGATGTAACAGATATGCTTGTGAAGACACAGGAGCATGTAGTTCACTCAAATTACCTCCTCCTTAGTCAAATAGCTACACAGACACACCTTCATTAATAGAATTAGAGCTACTTTTAGGCCACTGTTTATATAACTATACATCTGTTAGCTAAAAATAAGTTACATCTGAATTAATTGCTCTTATCTAGCTGGCTATGTCAACACTAAATTCTCACTGGAATATCTTGATGATGGTTAATTATATTTAATTGTTATTTTTATAGTTAAGTGTAATTATATAGGGATATTATGACATTATAAACATCAACACACAGCCTTTATGTAGCTATGACATCCCATAATAGAAGAACGTGGAAAAAATGAAACATTGGCATTCCCAACAGCCAACTAGGTGTGAGTTAGGTTAGAATAAACCACTTATTACACTCAGTCAGAGTGGTATGGCAGAATATTTCACTCTCAGGCTTTGTTTTCACTCACCTCTGGCTCTTGAAAATAAATTAGCCTGCTCATGAAATATTTCGCCATATCACACTCTGACTCATGTAATAAGTACTATACTAATATATATATATATACATGCAAGTAAAAGTGTCAGTTGATTGTAGCTATAGCTAAATAGAATATTATTGATAGTTTACACTAGATATTAAGTTGGTAAATTATGTACATTTTACACTTTTCTTAAAGCAATAATAACAACAATGACAAGCAACATAACTACATCAAGTGAACAATAATGGATTCTCTTCCTATTTAGTAGGAAAGTATTAAAATACAGACTGTGACAATAAAGAAGTTAATTATGACAACGTTTTTTTAGCATATTGCTGACTCCGTCATCACAAAATAGCTTTGATTTAGAAGGAATCCTTGGCACAAGATCACTACTTGAGAGATGAAGACTATGCTTGCGTGGAGAAAATTGGAAAAATCTTGGGAAAGTACTGTAGTAGAAGACAGGAAAAAGGAATTGCTATAGTCAGCAAAGACTTCAAAACATAAGAACCCGGAGGAACATTTTCCTGAAGGAGCAGTGAAGTGGGGAAAAGGGTTGTGAGCACAAACACCATCATAAACACAAATGCTCCAATTTTCTTGGTGTCTTTAAAGTTGTTATATTTAATGTGCCTTGTTTGAATGGCCAACACTATTAAGATGACCAATATTGCTCCTAGCTGCAGGCTCCGTACAAACTAAGCCACACTGCATTACTGGAGCAATAGAAGTGCTCTGTGTAGTGGGTGTCAGAAGTAGATGGGACAAACACTACTTTGGATATCTGTTTGATGTGATCAGTTGCAGTCCAAGTCACTTGAAGGAGAAATGGGACTAATAGCGACAGGAGGAAATATAGAAACAAGAACTTGTCAGTTAGGTATATAATTTTGCCATTATTGGAGCAGTCAGGCTTATGGAAAATGATAAAAACTCTCATCAACCTCAAAAGTAAGCCATGCAATATTATATCCCACTTAGAAATAGCCAAGACTCCAAGTTGCAAAAAATTGCGATGGATGTTTGTGAAGATTCTGAAAAGTTTTCTAAATTATAGAATAAAGACGACGCCATAATCATTAAACAACCTGTCAAGATAATTATGTTGATCATTAAAACTAGTTGATTTTATCTCTGGAGCTTTTCTGTGATATAACATAATAGAGTGCTGTTAGGATAAATGTGATAAGAAGAAGGGCTTGAAATAAAGCTACCAGCACCCCCAGCCAAACTGGTATGGCGGCATCGTGCCTTACCTCATAGTAGCCCTTAGGGGCATTTGTATTATTGACATTAGCTGTGTTGGTATAAGGGTCGTATTCTCCAATGTACCCACTTGTTTTTTGTCCAAGATTTGGAAAAAATTGATCTTGGTCAGCACTTCATGATTTTCAGTGAATGTAATTTTGCCGCTGACTCCCTCAAAGTTAAGTTTTTCTAGTTCTTTAGCTAAATTCTTTCTGAGGGCGGGGGATAACGTTAGAGAATTTGTGAAGGACTGCTTTATAGAGAGAGTTGTTTAGAGCGAATGACATAGCCCAAATTTGATCGTAAAGAACGTTCGCGAAGTCTTCCATACCGTGGACTTTCAGGCCAGAAATATTCCTATCCCTCTTGTAATTTTCACTATTAATTTCAGATTGAGAGGACTCCAAAGAATTGTTTAGTTTGTTGAGAAGAAAAATAACGTGGTCTGAGGCTTTTAAAACTTCTTCTTTGGTGCACAGACCTGTATCAACAAGTATTTCTTCCAGTAAAGGTAAGGGGAATCTATTTCTGTTTCTAAGCAGAGGAGAAGTAGCAGCACTTAACTGAATGTAGCCGAAGTTGTCATGACTCAATATTGACGATACTATATTCGTTACTCTGGAGCAGTACAAACCAATGATGCCCAAAATACACTTATGTTTAGAAACAATGAGTTTGAAAGTCTCCACGAAATCTTGCATAGAAGAATCTCGGGCACAGTCGTCAATAGAGACATCGACTATCTCTAGTTTTATTCCAGGAAGTAAGTCTGACCTGCTGTTAATGTAGCTCAGAGCTAACTGCTTGGCACTCTGGAGTACATAGAGCTCTGTTTTGTTCCATCCTGACAGCTCCTCATTATCTGAGGAAGGAACTACATGAATCAAGTGAACTGTGCTGCAAGAATCACTCTGAAGTCCATCTGCCAACTCAGTTAGAAGAAGATTAACAGATGTTAGCAAAAAGAAGATGGAGCAGTAAATAGGTAGCAACATGATGAATAGCTGGCCTTACGAAGACTGATTTGGCTTTTAAATTCCTCAAAAATCCACTGGGAGTACGTACACATCCTGTTTAGAAGGAAGGAAATAGTCAGACCTATTAATAGTGTTGGAAGTACCAAGATGGTAATTAGCTACAATAGGCCATCTTCATGTCACTTACATAAACTCACATGGATGATGATACAAATTTTCATGTTTTAAAGTGTTTCTTAATCATGAATTTACAGTTGCGTAATCTTGTTAAATCCCTCTAGTTTAAACGATTGGTCTACCTGGAGCTCAGACTGATTACATAGGTTTGGTAGAAGATAACGAATGAAAATTATGTAAAAGAGGTATCATTGGTAAAATAACCTAACATTTTTAGATCAGGATTTTTGCAGTTTGGTCACTTATTCTGCTCTTTTCTGAAACCATTCAAGTGTCCTGAAGTGCAGAATAGGGCATACTATCCTGCAGTCTGAACTATCTTACAGTCATTTTGAAGCTTTAGAATAATGGGACAGACTGCAGGATAGTTCAGACTGCAGGACACTATGCCCTATCCTGTTATTGTGGAGATTCCAGCACAGATCACATCTCCATCCACACATAACAATTTGTAACAATGTCACTAAATTTTCCAATTTTTTTTTTTCTTTTTTTTCTTACTTGAAAATCCAAAGTCCAATAGTCAAGTCATGAAGAGAATACAACGCAGGTCTTGTGCTGGTATATCCAGAGAACAAGCGTGTATAAAAGTAAAAGTGTTGTGTGTTGCTAAAGAATAGCAATAAACTAAACTAAACAAAAATATTTTAACAGAAATTATTAGCAGCTAGCATTCAAATTTAAATTTTAGTCAGACCACGCTTGCTCGCAATCTGTGCTGAAGCACGTCACTAGTAGTATAATAGGAGCAGTCAGCAGGAAACTGACGTTAACAGAAAGACTTTTTACTGATCAGGGAAGCATGATTCCCTATTAACTCAATTTATGCATGGGAGATATAGGAATATAGCCTGAATGTAAACATCAATTATACTATTGTCCAGTAAATAACACTTAATTGGAGACATTCCATAGTTAATTCATATGTACATGTACTGCAAGGTGTTGTTTGTGTCCACATGTGTTGGATGATGTACATGTATTGCCATTTTTAGTTGTTGAAGCAATTACGTCTTATAAAGAAAGTTACACCTTTAAGAACTAATTACAACAAATCTGTTAGCAATTACATACAATTACATCACATAGCCCGCTCAGGATAAGTGGTCATGTAATAGGGCCCACAAAGTTTGTAATTTTGTTTTAATTCATCAATTCTTCTTAAAAGAGAAAAGTTATTTCTATCTACATTAAAAATTATAAAAACTGAGAATTCATTTTTAAGTAGAGAAGAGTTTCAAAATGATGTGGTAAAAGCCAAACACAGGAGACTCAGTTTTCTTGCTAGCAGCCATGTGCTTTAGAACTGACCCTTTACCAAAGTGGCCTTTGACCCCAACTACTTGCCAATTACAGGTATGCAATTGCAATTACAATTACAACAATTACTGCAGATGGTGTAATGATGGTGTAATGATTACAGCTAATTGCAATTACCAATTGCAACTACCACAACACTGGTAGCTATTCAACTTGGTTAGAGCAGCTGCTAAAATATCAGGCTGGGGGTGTGTGGATAGCCCCCTACAACCTACTCTACCAGTGAGTTACCTGTCCTTACTGCTGTGAAAATATTTAGTGTGGAATAAACTACTTATTACACTTATTCCACTCTTGGCAGAGTGATATGGCTAGACATTTCTCTCTCAGGCTTTATTTTCACTTTGAAATATTTCACCATATCACACTCTGACTCTTGTAATAAGTATTATATATTGAACAAAAATCTCAATTGAGATTGTTTAGTGAGAGTCCCACTTCACTCTCCCAATTAATACATCACATATTTCTATATGTAGTAAAGTAGTAAGATCTGATAGCTAGCTACTATGTATGATTTATTCAAGTAATTTTCAAGACATTTTCATGTTATGGCTCTTACAATAATTTGCCAGAAAGTATTACAATGCACCTAGTAGCCATTTATCAAAAGTTTTAATTCTTTTCAATTTGAATTTTCATTAAATAACTTGTTCGTTTTTTCTCTTTCATTTGCAATAAATATAAACAGTTGCTTCTGCCTGTGCTTGCTCCAGACTCTTCATGTTGAAAGTGAAGGCTCACTACAAGTAGCTAGGTCTGGACATGAAGACCTGTCCTAGTACAAACTACAGTAGTGAAGATATCTAGTGTGGAATAAACCACTTATTACACTCCGGCAGAGTGATATGGCTAGATATTCCACCATATCACACTCTGACTCATGTAATAAGTATGTACTATATATTATTATATATAATATGGATAGTAGGAACTTAGTCTTCCTTATTATAAGGACCAGCAGTATACATTCTGAAATCAGCATATCAATAAGTAGAGTTGCGTTCATAAGAAGATCGCAATTATACTGGGGACGTGGGGCGAAAACAACGGCGAACATAAAGCTATTGCAATTAGCTATACTTTAATTTCCACGCAGAGAAACTAAGTAGCAAAAAAATGAGAGCCCATTCTGAAAAAAAGGTTCAGTCGAGCCCCCCTAAATCTGCCCCTGAATATAAACTAGTAACCACATAAGACGGATAGTGGCAAGAATGGTTCGATTGTGGGTGTGGCTTTATGCTAATCAAGTAAAATTGCAGCTTTAAAAAAATAATTTAGACTTAATCATGAATTTAAAGAGGGTTTAGTTAGATGCAACTCAGTGTAAGTCTAGGATGTATATGTGAATATTTCCAAAATACATTTCTAGTAGTCAATGTTTCATTAGAATTGATTTAGACATGGCTTCCTAAAGAGATGATAGATTGCTTCAAATACACCTGTGCCAGTATATGCAGCTGCAACTATAGTAGTGCTCATCAAGTGAATGATATTGAATATTGCTGGAAGTGAAATCAGTAAGAATGATGTCATTAAAGTACGGCAAGTGAAGTGGATTGTGAAACATCTGGAGTGGTGAAATAGGGCAGTCTGGGAACATTGGAATGACCTCTGTGAAAAACTGAAACAAACTTTGGTACAAATATAGAAATGTGACACAAAAGAACAATTGTAAATTCCATGAACCATCGAAGTATGTATGCTACCACAAACAAGTTGATGGCATCTAGAAAATGTGATAGGGAATAAGAAACACTAAAGACAGCGGCCACACTAAACACAAAAATATTGACCTTTTTTGTGTCTTTAAAATCTTTAATGTCTACGTGTCTCGTCAAAATGGCCAGAATAATCACACTCAGCAAAATTATTGCTATCCATGCTGCCAGCAGAATGAACCACAGAAGTTCATTGTTACCACGGCAATAAGCGAATTCGCTGTAGTAGGGAGGGATGGCAGAGGGAAGAAATATCACTCTGAAAGCTGGACGAAGTGGGTCTATTATCATGCCAACAAGCAGTATCGACAATGTCACAGAAGTTGTGATAGTTATGTAAAATATAACATGATAGTCTGTCCAGTGTTTGCTGTTTGCACTGGCCCAGTGGAAGAAACAGTAGATTCGCAGTAAACGGAAGAAGAGTGTGATTGCTATAATGGTGATTCCAAGAAAAAGCAACCAGAATTGAATATTACACAAAGCCATAGATATTCCATAAGGTAGGGGGAAAATTTTAGAAATACTTTGCAGTGTTGAAGTGAAAGTTATAAATAAACACCCACTCAATATTACAAAGCTTATTTTTATGCTGGTAGATTTTATCTCAGGCTGCTTTCTCCAATATACATGACCTGCCATGATGACAATAGTGAAAAGTATTTGAAAGCACTGCAGTATGGTCGTGGCCACATCCACCCAGGGTAGCCTATAACGAATTGTTTCGAATACATCAGATGGTATTGTTGACATGTCAAATGACTCATTATAAGTTATTGTGTTAGTGTAGGAATTGAAACTTCCTACAAATTCGAATTTCTCATTTAGCACTTGAAAAATATCAATTAGTGTTTTGGCTTCATGACCATTTTGAAATCGTATCAAAGAGGTTGCTCCTTGAAAAGATATCATCTCCATCTCTTTGGTTATAATTTTTCTTATATTTGGAGTGAAATTTACTGCATTATAAAACTCCTTATTAATGTCAGTATGCACACGATCTATAGAATGATTAAAGGCCAATGCAAAGGCCCATATTTGGTCGTGCAAAATGTTCCCTAGCAAACTAGTCCTGCCAATGTTCCTCACTTTCTTCAAGTATTCCTGGAAGAATGCTTTGTATCTTTTACCAGATACTAAAATAGTTTCATCTTGTACTGAAAGCCTTCGTTTCATAATAAAAATACCTTCTCTTGCTGTCTGTAATTCGTTTTGGGAACACAGCAAATGGTGAGCAAAATAATCAGAAGATGAGTGCTTGATAAAAATCAGAATCATGTTTGGCCACAGCAGATTTTTACGGAGTGCTTCACACAACAGAAAATTAGCTTGCTTATTTGTGACAGAGAAAATAACCACTTTAGACTCGTTCAGTATTATATAGTTAAAAACGTCTCCCAGGTGGTTTTTATTTAAAGCAGTAATTTGCACACTTGACAGCTGAAAGTTTGCTCCACTCATTGCCTTTGCAGCAATGCTTACACCAGTGGTTCTGTGCAGAGAAGACTTTAAATCATAGACTACACTTAATCTTGTCCAGTTAAGGGAAGATACGAATTCAATGACAGCATCAACGTATGCTTCATTTGAAGTGATAATTCTAAAAAGATAAGGAAACTTTTTTGCATTTTTTAATATCTGTGACGTGGATGAACTCAGTTGGACAAAGCCAAAGTTTGCATTGCTGAAGTGAAGACTAATTGTTTCAGTCAAGTATGAAGAATACAGACCTATAATGCCATAAATACACTTGAGTTCCGATGAAACTAACCTTCTGAATATATCCACGTATGTATTGATAGGAGAGCTGGATGAGTAGTTACCTGATAGAACATCGATCACTTGCAGCTTGTATCCTGGTAATAGGTAAGGATCACTATTGATTTGCTGGAGAGTGAGTTCACTTGCAGCCGTAAGCTCATCTCCATATATTTGGCCAGCATCTACATCTATTGGAACACTGAACGTTTCTGGAAGGAAATGTAAGAGGTAGATGGTATCACACCTTGAAGTATTCAATGCAGAGGCGATGTTAAAGATGAGAGACATCAGTAAACTGGCAGTAGTAATCATCATAGCTCTAGGTGAGGCTTAGTTTTTCGCACCTTCTATGGAGCTAGTGCGACTTGCTCAAGTAGGCGCTAATTGGTCGTTAGTAATCGTCATAACTCTAAGTGAGGCTTAGTTATTTGCACCTTCTATGGAGCTAGTGTGACTCGCTAGACTAGGCGCTAAATAATAGTTAGAACATAGCTGGTGTCGTTTTTGTATTGTGACAGAGGGGCTTTAAGTTTCTTAGGTCCTTCAGGGAGGGATTCTATATGTAGTGCCCCCACCTTCAGGGCAGGGCTTCTATATGTAGAGTCCCTCCAATTGTATGTGTTGTTAGGAACTGTTGCTAGGTTCTAAATTAGTTAGGCGCTGTGCAGCAGTCGTTAACTACTGTTCTTAGGGTCCCTCAGGCCCAAAGTGTAGTGCCCTCGCTGCGCTCGGGACACTACAGTCAAGGACCTTCAGGGACCCTAAATAAAGTAGTTCCCTCTGAAGTAGCGCCTAACTATTATTTAGGTGCTGCTTCAGAGGGAACTACTGTAGTTAGGGTTCCTGAATGCCTATGATTGTAGTGTCCTGAGCGCAGCGAGGGCGCTACACTTAGGGCCTGAGGGACCCTAAAAACAGTAGTTAACGACTGTGCGCAGCTAGAACCTAGCAACAGTTCCTAACAACACAATTGGAGGTACTCTACATATACACCTCAGAGGTAGACTCTCCCGTATTTTTGTGTGAGCTGGGTGTTCACTAACTTCACTAAACAGAATCTTCTGTTTTAGCGTCATTACCCGTATCATCCTTGAAAATGTATCGTTTACCGCTTTGAATTCTTTAGCGGGTGCAGACAGCATTTACTTGAAAATTTATTGTCCACTAGACTAACCACAAAGGTGTAGGTATGTTCAGTCGTGTGAAAGTATTGTGTGTGTTACATTAAAATCTATGTATCTCTGCTGGGTAAAACTACGCTGGGAATCATTTCCCCCCTCCACACTCAAAATGGCAACATTCAGTTTTTTTCTCCGCAAAAAAATTGTACACCTTGTAGCTCCGCGTCTCCCTTCTGGCCGGGAAATGTACCCGTTAGGTAAAGGGTCAGACCCTTGAACTGTCACGCTGCGCATCTGGTCTCGCTAGCTATCCCTTGACCTACCATTATGCTGAGCGGTAGTGTAAATCGGGTCCTACCCAAAATCGGTCCCCCGGACTGAAATTGGCTGCTAAAAACTGTCTGGGACTACAATTGGCTGCCGAATTCAGTCCGGGCGGACTAAATATGGCTGCCAAATGTGGTCCGCTTTGCCAAATTTAAGTTAATAGTCAACTGCTATATACTCATCATTATGAACTACAGGAGAATAAGCTATAATATATGTAACAATAGTGTAGTTTTATGCAACTTAACTCATTGTACATTTGTACTCAAACACACCACTAGTTATTATATCATTTTTACTGTTTTTGTCGTTATAATACTGTCATTCATATTAAGTTAAGGTTGTCACACTTCAGTTATTTAATTATCTATCATGCAAAGCTATAGAGGTAAGTATAGGACTACCTAAGATATATGAAACTATAACTCCATATCCTCTATAGTACAATTGAAGGATGCAAGTAATCTAATTTCCTGCATTACATCAGAACAATTTGAAGGAATAATTGATTATGTAATGCAAAAGTTTTTCCGAAAAGATATACCTCAAGGTACTTCATATGTGATCATTTGTCTCATATGGAGTAAAGTTATCCATAGATATCCCTCTGTGTTTTTTTCCTAGTATTATATTGATAATATGCATTAAAGTTTGGAAAACCTTGCTATTCTATAAGTCTCAAAGCTCTTCAAAATTATGTGACATACCAGATAGTTCCAGTGTGTTGTTGGATGACTCACCAATATCTTATGATAAATTGGAGTACTGGAACAAGATTCTTGAACTACCAAAAGCAGTTCTAGGGATACTAGAAAGGGGAGAAGGGCTAACAGATAAGTATATTTAATGCAACAAGCACGCTGATGAAGGGTTTTCAAAACAACAGGATCTAGCCAAACAACCTTTTCCTACAAATTTTTGACAGAAAATGAGTTTAAAAAATCTCAAGTTTAACAAATTCACGTCATCAGTAACCATTGGCTGAGTGTCCATCAATTTCTGTCCTACAGGAACTGTAGATTTACATGATTACTACTCACCTGGTACTGGATTTTTCACCTTCTCTCAAGGCCAAAATAGCATATTGAACTGTAAAGAGACAGATTGAAAGTGCATACTGGGGTTATTTTTGTGTACTCACGTTGTTATTGTTTAGATCCACATAGCATTCAGTTTAACTATATGTACTATACTATGGGAGCACATTTTAATTTGTGTGTAGATAAGTCTCTAACATGTCTAACTAATTTAAATAAGTAGAATCAAGTTTGCAAATGATGTCATGTATTACAGAATATAGCTGATACACCCCCTAGGTTGCATGTGTTCCCAATATAAAGAATGATATCATTCAAAACATAATGATATTTCATAGAAATATGCTATTTTTTTAGTTCTTTGGGAAAAATACATAACTACATTCTTTATAAGGAGTCTCATTTGTTAAGAATTTGAGAGACAACATAAATTAACCAAAACTAAGTCAACTGATAATAACTAACTAAATCGTCTCCACGATATTGAAGAAATACTAAACTAGCTTAATCATCAGGGAGAAGTGGGGGGGAGGGGGGGAGAAATAAAACTAAGCCTTCAAGATATTTTTTTAGCAATTTTGGAATATCTATAGCATAGCAACACTGGGTTTGAGTATGTATAACAGTTGAAACAGAAGTCTGGAGCTAACCCATTTTCTGAACAATTAATCGGCAGTTGATACCAAACTAAATTGAAAAAAAGATTAGTTTCTGTGTGTTTGTGCCATTCTAGTTTTATTAAACAGATACCTACATTATATTTCAGGGTCTTGCATTACAGCATAATAGGAAGAATTTCTGAGTAAAAAAATATGGATGATTGAAATAGACAAATTACTAAATAATGCCATAAATGAATGATTTTTATCAGTCATTCTCGGCTGAAATAATTATAATAATAGCAAATTTTTCTCATTGTAACAGACAGTACGACGAGTAAAGGCAGGAGTTAGTTTCCAAAAGGAAGGTGAAGGTACGAAATAGAAGACGAAAGTTTCTCGAAGTAGGACAAATTCAGAAGCTGAAGTAGAAATGTATTTTAGTGCTCTTTTTATATAGTTAAGGAGAATAAAAAAAGCAATTTCTAGTGCTAAAACTGGGGAAACTTGAATTAGAAGTGTATATTATGTTGCATGAATTATCCCAATTTTGGTTAGCTGGTCATGGTTTTACCACTACTTACAAGCATACTATACAAGCGAATTCTTTAATATTATTAAAGATAACAAAAGAAACACTCACATCAATCAGTGCATTGCATCCCATAGTAATTAATTCCTCACACAATTAGATCGCTCATTAGTTTTTTACTGCTTTAAAAATTTCAGCAATTCCTCTTTCTAAAAAAAGTACAACTCAAGAATTTTTTTTGCTCAGTTAGCTACGAGAGATGAGAACTCACAGAGTGCAGTAGCGTAATAATAATAATATTATAAGCTGATCAGTAGGCAACTCACCGTTCAGAGCTCACCGATTCCGTCCACCTCCAGCGTGTTACCAGTTTCAACTTTCACCCCCATTAGCTACCTGTTATTTCGAAGGGTGAGTATATACATGTATATAATTATTTTACAATGATTTTTCTTGACACCGGTCAAACTACTACGGTTTTTCTTCTGTTTTTGCAAGCAAGATCGCAAAACTTGAAAATTGAGGTAAAAGTAGGCGTGTCTTAAAGACATAAGGCTCCGCCTATAACTAACAGTCTATAGTAGTAGGCGTTTCTTAATGACGTCAGGCTCCGCCCATCCTAACCTTAGCCCCCATTTTTGAGTCTCTGAGAGAAGTGGGGTCGGTGAGAAAGTAGTTTCTATGAATGAAGATTAGTAGCTAGTTTTTTTGTACTGTGATGGGGCTGTTAGTGCAGAAGTACAGGAACAAGATATTGTTAGCCACAGCTGTAGCTGGAGTGTTAATAGTCCTCTATTCCTTCGGTTAGTTATCAAACTGGGCAGTGTGTCTGTATTGAGTTTCCCCGGACATATAGGAGTCTTTTAGGGGTGGCGCAGTGTAGTGTTAAGCGTAATCATAAGCAACGAGAGAGTTTGAGTTTTCTTAAAGGAAACTTTCCTGAAGATGTATTAATAGAGCTTATAACAATACATTGTTCTTTATGTGGCAACAGTGGTATGTATACTTTCACGGTTTCACCTACTACTACTGATGAAGTAACTATGCAAGCTCTACTGAGTTGCTGCTCAGAGTAATTATAGTCTGTCCAAAGTTGAAATCTTGAAAACTTTAGAACAGAAGGAGTTTTTGTCACATCCGAGATCATGTGATAGGTCTCATTTTCCCCCTTTGTCTTTCATCACTCCTTTTCTTTCAACTCTTCACTCTCTTAATGTTAGCAAACTCAGGTAATGTTAAAATCTATGTACCGAGGCGAGTAGAAGATGAATTGAGCACTGCTGCACAGAAAGATGCAGTCAGGACAATTGGTCTCACACCTTCTTACGGAGTTGTATCGTCCACAGACAAACCTGAGGACAAGTCAGAGTCATCAGGATACAACACCACACAAACTAAGGATATAGTCGGGGAAAAAGAGAGTAAGCCTCCTGTTGATAATGCCCAGAAACCTGAGGACCATACGAAAAGTGTTCACACACCGGAGGCAAAGCCAATTCCTGGCAAACCATTTGACACCTCGGTGAGTTTGACTTTCAGTTGGTGGCAACTAAAAGTAAGTGAAATGCACTTTTTTTTTGTAGACTGCATCTTATGAATATTATTTGAATTACATATATGGTTTTCCTCGTACTTGGCCTCTATAATTAGCTTGTCATGGCATAACATTACTTTTGTGCTAAACTTGTTCACAATCAGCTGGTAAACCGTGAGTAAACTTTCTTTGGCTGCTAAGCACTGTTCAGGCATACTGGGTGGGAAATGTCATTTTGTAGTGTGGTCATGATTTCAGAGTTTGTCGTGGTATTACATACGTACCTGCCGCTGCACTGGCATGCACTTCAATGTCTGTTGGAGAGAGTGTTGGCTGTCTCCGAAGTTTCATAAAGGATTTTTTTCTGGGGAAAAACATGGGAGGAGATACTGTGCAAGAAAGCATGTACATGACAGACTACGTATTCTCTCATTGCCCTCCCATGCTGAAATCTAAGAAGATTGTCTATGCTTCTCATAGACTCATTTGTATTTAGCCACTCCCTTTTAAACAAAAACAACAATCCTACTACTACTTTGATGCACATGCATACTTCACACTTGATCTTTCTTCGATCTCGTGCATAATTTCGTAATCTTACTACAAACTCATAGAATTCAACTTTAGCTAGTGTCCTGTAATCTTTTGATGTGTGTGCTGGATGTGTGGCAGGTTTCAGAGCCAGCCCCCCTTCTTATGAAACGCTGGTTAATTTCAATACAGCTGGGGTTCAGTTAGGGGGAAGGGGGTGCTCACCTGCCTTTAAAGTCATTTCGCCCCACTTTGAAATTATTTTTACATTTGTAAGCCAACAGCAAGGAAAAAGTGAATAATGAAGGTGATTGCTAAAGCTATAATCATAAGTTTATTGCTGCTCTAATTATTGTCTTGGTAATTGAAGCCCATCTCCTTTCTCATCTTAGTCCTGTACAAATGTTGTTGCCCTCTCTTAAATTATTTTCTAAAGAAGCTGTTCAGTGGTGGTGTTTGTGTTCAAGTAATACTCTTGATTGTAATTAGACATATAGATTCATTTGGATCAAGGTAATGGTACATCTTTGAGCCCCACCCCCATTCCCTATTATAGAACTTGCTTACCTTGGTATAGTGTAAATATGTAAATATTCGAGTAAACACCAATCAGCAGCAGGGTTTCATACTGACCATGGGAGCCCTGGGATTTCCCCTCCTAGGTTCAGTTCCCCCCCCCCCTCCTCCCTCCCCGTTGAGGGCAGGATCAATTAGTGTCCCTCCGATTACGCTTAGAGTCCCTCATATTGCGTTGTTAAAGAGCAGTCACTGCATTCTAAATTAGTTAGGTGCTGTGCAGCCATCGTGAACTACTGTTTTTAGGGTCCCTCAGGCCCTAAGTAGTGCCCTCGCTGCACTCGGGATGTAATAGCCTAAGGCCTCCAAGACCTTAACTTATATGTAGATAAACTGTTTTTTGCAACTCCACAAAATCCCTCCCCTCCCGCCCCTTCCCCCAGCGAAAAATTCTGTATGAATCCCTGCAGGCCCCAATATAGGACATTTTTTAGCAACTGTAAGTACCCTCAGTTGCACACACACACACACACACACACTCTCACACACACACACACACACACACACACACACACACACACACACACACACAAACTTGGTCTAAATCAATTCAGAGGTAAGTTCATTTCTATGGGAAATTCCACCTGGTAACTTGATCTTGTCAATTTACTTTCTAGTAGTGCAACCAGTGAACTGAGCGGTGGCCAACAGAAAGTTTATTGCTATGGCAAATTATAACCACTATATGTTACATACATATAAATTCATACATACATACATACATGTACACACACATACATATATCTACACACACAAGTACGTATATTAACTGCCTTTACACTGCCTTTTCCTGCTGTGTACTATAGCAGTAAGAAGGTCATTCACTCAAACCTCTCTTATCCGGACAGTCTGGGACCAAGGGGTGTCCGTAACTAAGAAATGTCCGTAACTCAGAAATACTTAATTTATTCGGTGATGAACCGTGTATACAATTAATTATTTGATAATTGAACTAGTTACTTAAAATTAACAAAAACACCTGTAAATACATGAATCAATTTATTTAAAATATGAAGTGATTTTAGTTTGCTTCATAGATTTCAAGCGACGCTGAGCTGCATCGTCTCTCCAAGTTTTTACCAGCATAAGATGTGCAGGGGGTGTGTTGCCTTTGGACTCCAACCACTCCAAAGCAGCATCGAAAGCAGCACAAGCTTGCGATGGAGTAACTGCATTTGAAGAAGCTTCATCTTCATTTTCGGACTCAGATTCTTCTCTCTCTTGCAACACATCTTCTACAATTTCTTCATCGTTCATGTCCAAATATCATTCACTGTAGATTTTGGAACACCAAACTGTCCAGACACTGCCTCACTGACTTCCCTTTCTTAACTTCTGATATTATCTCCAGCTTTCTTTCTGAGTTAAAACGCTACGCTTGCGTTTAGTTACCGCAACCTTGCCTCCACTACCGCTGGTCGTTGAGTTCTTAGAAGAACTAGCATCCCTACTGCCTTTCAAAGAGTTTTGAGAAGAACTAGCAGCGCCGCCACCAGTCAACGAGTTCTGAGAAGAACTAGCGGTAGACGTACTAACTGCCTGTTGATTTCCCTGCTCCATCTCCGCACACAACGCTACGATCGAATACACTCGGAAGTGCTACGCGCGAAATATTTTCCCGATTTTATTTGTTTAATTTGGTAGCTTTCCGACTACACTGACGATCCGTACGCAGTCAATAATTTTTGTTTGTGTCCGGTAGACAGAGGTGTCCGTAACTTAGACGAACAGATAAGAGAGGTTCGAGTGTATAGGGTTAGGGTCAAACCTGTGCAGTAATTTCTTAGAAATGCCTGCTGTTATTTTATTATTTATTTTAAGTCAAACGGCTGGGGCAAGTGGTTACTATGACATTGAAACCCCTTTACCGTACATACGTAATTAAAAAAAATCGACTGTTTTTTTTTGTAGTTGTAGCAATTAGAAGTTAAAACGAATCAATACTTTTTTTTTTGTAACATAACAAGGAAGGCTCGCTCACCATTTGTGCTGAAGCACACCACCAGTTACTTATATCAATGTACATCAATGTACATTGGATATTTTTCCTTGAGTATTTCCGCATCACGTGAGTGTTCAATATTCTCCCATATTGGGGCTGCATATTGAACCTCCAACATGCTAGGACGTAGTTCAGAACTACTGTAAATTTAAATGTATGACTGAGTCATTTCTAAACGGCGAGGCTTTGAAACACAGCTGATTTACTGGTTTGAAAAATTATCTAGTGTACCAGAAGCAATTCATCACACTCATTGTACAATTATATGAGGACGACATTTCACTCTCATGCTTGTATTTTCACTTCCCTTCGACCCGTGAAAATACATATGCTCTCGAAATATCTCCCCATATTGTACACTGACACGTACAATAAGTTTTATATACGTATGTATATCTATACACACACATATATAAAAATTCTGAGGCTGTGAGATTTGTATCTGAGTAGTGGAGAATGACCATTAATAGGATTATTATCACCCTATAGTAGTTGGTCCATTAGTTAGCTATTCATGTGTTACTAGTTATGCAACTTAGTTGGGGGGCGGGTGGGGGGAGGGGTAGCTTCATTGTGTTTTGTCTAACTTCTTTCAAGCAGAGGTACTTGAGTGGCTAATACAATGGGAGGGTTTGTGTGTTATTGTGCCAGCTCTTTCTAACAAGTTTTGTTTACACTCTATGTCATTTAGCACAAAGGAGGAATACCCATAATAGTGCAACTTTAGTCCATGCTATGTATTCGTAAAACTCATAGTACTTTCGTGGCTTATAGCTGACATTTTCTGGTTGTATACAAACTCACATACTTGTTGTGTGGACTGTATTGTTTGTTGTTTTTGTGTTGCTTTTATAAGGTGGAGTTAGTTGTCTATCAAAGGTCTGACCCATTACGGTTATGTCTGCCCAAAGCATCTCTAGCCATTATTCATGTATTTGTCGTGATTTTTTTTTTCAGATGGTTGGTACTCTTAACTTTGATTTCTGGCGCTGGGTGACTGGATATAATGTAGACGACTTGAGACTATCAAGGGAATTCCCCCAATTTCCTGATGTATGTGTTACATACATACAAACATACATACATGCATACATACGTACATACTTACATACATACATGCATACATACGTACATACGTACATACTTACATACATATAAACATACATACATGCATACATACGTACATACTTACATACATACATACATACATAATGTGCAATCATGTAACATACATATACATCTACTATTGCCTTACTGTTTCCTTCTCTTCTTCCTTCTCTTCAACCTTTACTCCGTGATGTCCAGGAGAGGAAGACCGTCTCTAGGCTGCAGTTTCTGTTCAACGAGGTGGATAAGGCGGACGTTCGTGGTCGCTACGCCCACAAGGTGTTTGGCTTCCTGAGTCCTCCTTCACCAGGTGAGTAAGTGGATTGAAGTATAGTTTTATAAACCAACTTCTCAACACACCTTGAGGCACATTTGAAGCACTCACAGACACATGCACATGCACAAACACACTTAGCTATAATTGTAATATAGCTAGGGAACAAAAATTATGTGGCAAACACTTTTGCGAGTAGATGGTCAACCTCAGTTTCTTACTGCAATTGTGCAATATGGCACTCTGCGTTTGTTCATTTGTTCACCAATTCTTTTTTGGTTTGTTTTTTGGTTTGTTTGTTTGTTTGTATTTTTAGTATTTCAGGGCTTCATACAGACTATGGGAGGCCTGGGATTCGCCCCCCCCCCCCTCCCCCCCTAAATTTTTCCCCCAACTGAATTCTTCAGAAAAATTAACGATTAATATAAATACCCTTACAGATTAGTTACACTTCTTCAAAATCAACATTTCTCTAGTTCTGGTCCTTCAATACCAATTCGTATTAAAGCATAGTAGATGCTGTAGTTTTTGTTTAGTGACAGAGAGACTTTATATTGCTTAGGTCCTCCAGAGAGGAACACTATAAACTCAGTCTCCCACTTTAAAGGCAGGACCAATTTGAATCCCTCTGATTGCGCTTAGAGTCCCTCCTATTGCGTTGTTAAAGAGCAGTCACTACATTCTATAAATTAGTTAGGCGCTGTGCAGCCGTCGTGAACTACTATTTTTAGGGTCCCTAAGGCCTTAAGTAGTGCCTCGCTACACTCGGGATGTAAAACCCTAATGCCTCCAAGATCCTAACAATGGTCTCGGAGGCGGCACCTAACTATTATACAGTTTGTCAAGTTTTCATCTGAAATCTGTTTCACAATCTCACGGTCATGACTTAACCATATTATATAGATAAACTCTTTTTTTGTGACTTGACAAAATTCCCCCCCCTCCCCCCCGATAGCGAAAAATCCAGTATAAATCCCTGTTGATTATCTAATATAGTGTTCTAATTTTTTTGGTTTATACACTGTAATTGAAATTGAAATAAGGGTAGCGGTATCTAAACAATCATGGTGACTTGAGCACTCAGCCATTGAGTGTCTGTCGTCCACCTGATTTTTTTGTATAGTACAAGATTCAGAAGCTCAGAATCTATTGAGTAGCAGATGAATGAGTGGTGTACTCTGGCTAAAGCCTATAGCTGCTGTGAGACTTGGAAATTGAGCTTCAATTAACAATGTTGGGTAGTAATGCGATATTATTTGCATATTAGTATAAGGTTATGCCTCAACTTGCTTATAAAAATTCATCTTGATAAATGTTTTTGGTATGCTTTGTATTATGAAAAGATTTTTATGATATAAACAAACTGGCATTACTCTTTCTCTGTGGTTGTTGATTCTTCAGAGCCTATTATGAAATTTTTTGACTTAAAATACACAAAACAGACATGCTAGATATATGCAATGGGTATAAGTGTGTAGTTTATGAAAGTGTATCATGTGTAGATGGAATGGATTGTAAGCGATGTATCATGTGGTCATACTATTGTGTGAGTGGATTGGCATGTACTTTTTTTTTGTCTAGCTACACCTTACTTATTGGCTTAACTTCCATTACCAGTAATTGTTGTTGAGAGGAATGGTTGAAAGTAATAATTGAGATATTTCTGATCTACATATGTATGTATGATAGCCCTGTACAGTAATGCGGCATGTATGTGACACTCTTAAATGTGTGCAGCCTGCTCGTATGGGGCATACAAGTTGCACTTACATTAGCCACAACCTGCACATATGCTGAATACATGCTGCATGCTAATATTTGAGCATGTGCACAGGATGGATGCACAGTGCATGGAAGAGTAGGAGTGCATGTGTAAATACTACGCACATGCAGCACACAGTTCTGAGGCATCTCTGAATGATATGCGTGGAGCACACATTTTTAATACTGCTATGCTGCATATATCTGACATGTTTCATATAGTGACATTATGCTTGTATTATTCTTGCACCTGTTTAGCTTAGGTGGGCACAAGGTGGAAGAATTAGAAAGGGATAAAACATGAGAGTGAGAGAAGGGAGAAGGCAAGATGTGAAGTTATGGATGAGAGGAGGGAGTTGTGGGAGATATCAAGAAATGAGCAAGAGACACGTAAAAAGAAAAGGAGACAGAGACCTGAAAGAAAGAAGACTAGAAAGAGAGATGTGAAAAGGAAAGGAAGAGAGAGAATAAGATGAATAGAACATACTACTTTTAAACAATAGTTCTATTCTTTTTATTATTCTCTCTCCTCCTTGTCTTTTTCATGTCCCTCTCTCTTTTCCCCCGTCTCTCTGTCTTCTTTCCTATTTAAGTCTCTCTTGCTTATTTCTCGTCATCTTCCACAACTCCCTCCTCTTGTCCATTACTTCATATCCCACCTTCTCTCTCTCTCACTCTCAGGTCGTATCCTTCTCTAATTCTTCCTCCTCGTGTCGACCTTTTTTTTTTTTTTTTCCATGGAGCAGCAATTTCTTTTTACTCAATCTTTTTTCTCTGCCCTGTCACATTGATTTTTTAAATTGCATAGAACATAGCTAAAAGATTTCGAGACTTTTTGTAGTTCACCTAGCATTCATCTTCCTCCACTAATTGCTTTGCTGCAGTACTTTTTTTTTATCATTCCCTGTAATAAGCAATACTACACCAACAGATACCTATGGTGGACTCCAAAAGACATTTACTCGGTAAGAAGTCAAGCAGCTAAAGAAATAGAGTAGCTATTGTAACTTACCCATTTGCTGCACTGTAATTTAGTAGTTTTTTGTAAGCTTAGTATCTACTTTGCTACCTACGTATTCACTTCTCTCCATACCCACATTAGTAACAGTTGTCTATCATCTACTAGATCCAGCTACTAAAAAAAAAAAACAGCGAAGTTTTTGAATTTACATCTGGTAAAGGGTTTTCAATGCCAACTACTCGCAACAACTTTTTATGACTTGCATTTCTGGCTAACTTTTGCACAGTTTTAAGCTTAACTCTAAAAAAGACTTGCTTACAGCTGTAGTACCAGAAGAAACTTAGGGTTAAGCCCAAAAGGCAGTATTTTTGAAGAAAAAAAAAAGAGCCTGTGTGTGTGTTTATGTCGCATACATACAATCCATACATACTATATATATATCAAATATAATACCCAATTTTCAATTGTCCGCCTTAGTATCTCGCTCATTTCGCTCGCTCGATAATTGTTGAATAGCTAATATGTCAATTTTCATCATCATTGCATCATGACTGCTTCCCCACTAATTGACAGGTACCTACTCTTTCAAGTTGGAGTTCAACGACATGACGGCAGCTACAGTAGGGGAACTGTGGATTAGCTCTGGAATTGACCCTCAGGACCTTCACAAACTCACCACTTTCACTTATGATGACCAGGTGTGTTTTTACATTTGTAGGTACTTTACCAGATCATATGAATAGACAACAGAGGTCATGTAAATTGATTCAGTAGCAATTTTTTTATAGTGGCAATGCTGATGTTATTATTAGTGATGCGTATTGTTACAAATATTATTATTAATCATTATTATTATTATTACTATTATCAGGGTTTCATACGGACTATGGGAGGCCTGGGATTCCCCGCCCCCCTAAAAAAGTTTCCCCAACTGAAATCTTCATAAAAATTAATGATCAGTATAAATAGCCTTACAGATTAGCTACACTTCTTCAAAATCAAAATTTCTCTGGTTCTGGTCCTTCAATACCAATTCGTATGTTATAGTAGTTATAAACCAAAATTGAGGTTTGTATTCGATTTATAAGTCTAACTACAAACCTAATGATTTTGGTTTATAACTATTTTATAGCCCAAACATAAACAACTAGCAAAGTATAGCATTAGCTATCTTAGTAATTGTATTAAAGTACCCAAACTCTTCATTATTCCATTTTGCTTTGATCATCCTTCCACCATAGTTATGGTTGCTAAGAACTATATCGGACTTTTCCCCGCTAATACATTTTCTTACGAGCATACCAGACTGTATCCGATTTATAGTTCTTAACGACAAGCGCGGTCGCTCGGGTAACGGGCTATAATAAAGAATAAATGCTGTAGTTTTTGTATAGTGACAGAGGGACTTCATATTGCTTAGGTCCTCCAGAGAGGAACACTATAAACTTAGTCTCCCCACATTGAGGGCAGGATCAATTAGTGTCCCTCCGATTACGCTTAGAGTCCCTCCTATTGTGTTGTTAAAGAGCAGTCGCTGCATTCTAAATTAGTTAGATGCTGTGCACCCATCGTGAACTACTGTTTTTAGGGTCCCTCAGGCCCTAAGTAGTGCCCTCGCTGCACTCGGGATGTAATAGCCTGAAGCCTCCAAGACCCTAATAAATGGTCTAACTATTATATAGTTTGTCAAGTTTTCATCTGAAATCTGTTTCACAGTCTCACGGTCATGACTTCACCATAATATTATATAGATAAACTGTTTTTTGCGACTCGACAAAATCCCCCCCCCCCCCCCTAGCGAAAAATCCTGTATGAATCCCTAAATATTATTATTATTATTATTATTATTACAGTCACGACCAATAAGAAGAGTCCCAACCTCAAAATCTCAGGAAGTATCCAATGTCAAGTGAGTGTATGAGGGGTGTACGTATCGTGTGTGTGTGTGTGTGTGTGTAACCAGCGTACCTTACCCATGTCTTATTATAAAGTGTACTGTAGTCTGGGTGGTGAGTTACACTTGTGCCAAAATCTTGCAAGTGTACCATACTTTCTGCCCACCGTTAATTTAGTTTTGTAATGATTCAGTCATTCTCGGCTGAAATAATTATAATAATAGCAAATTTTTCTCGTTCTAACAGCCAATATTGTTAATTAAAACTTAGTTATTATTATTATTGGTTTTATTTTTTATTAATTTCTCCTGATGAAAAGTGGAAGGGTGAACATTTACAAATATAGGACCGCAATCCATGAATTGTTGCTATCTTTCACACATTGTACTTTACTATGCTGTAGGTTGTCTTCAGTTCAGTATTTTGAATATCTAGTAAAGGCATATGAGGGCAGAGTCACCATGAATGTGAAGGTAAGGTGTGAAGGTAAGGTGTGAGGTTTGTTGTGGTTAGCAGGAGATTCGAGTTAAGTGTTAATAATAACTGACTTTGTGAGATTGTATGGCATTCCATTTATTATTTCTAATTGAATTATATTTGTTGGCTTGGCTAGCTTGTTGGTTATCACAGCACTGCTAAGACACCATCACATACGTATACACATTATAATGTGGGTGTGTGCATGTTATTAGTGGAAGGGTCCAAATTCCAACAGCTATGAAGATATTCCAAGCAGCTGCTTTGCCCAGGCCTTTAAATGTAAGTTTATTGTTATAGTTTTTATTATCATTATATCTATTGGTAGTAGTAGTAGTAGTAGTAATAGTACGTAATAGTAGTAGTAGTAGTAGTAGTAGTAGTAGTAGTAGTAGTAGTAATAGTACATAGTAGTAATAGTAGTAGTAATAGTACGTAGTAGTAGTAGTAGTAGTAGTAGTAGCAGCAGCAGCAGCAGTAGTAGTAGTAGTAGTAATATTAATCAGATTAGGGCATCTTCTGATCTTAGTTAAAAGTGTGGATAAACAGGGATTAAGGGTACAACATACATTCATGTGATCGATTTCAATAGCTATTCATTATGGTTGGATGTTGTGTTCCTCTAACACACACACTCATACGTGCGTGCACTGCTCAGTGGACAGCAATGGCAACCCGGCAGATGAATCTGCCGCCGCTCCTTTCTTGCAGCATCCACTCCCAAGCAATCACTTGCAGACACACCATAGAGTGTATTCCATATCTAACACTATCTATCCAAGTAAGTGTGTTGTTGGTGTTATTTAGGGACACGGAGGGAAATGTGTGGGTGGGGGCTATTTTAATTCATTGGTGTAAGAAATAAAATTAGTATTGATTGGTATTGTGTAAGTTAAATGTTGTAATTGGGGTCCAGCCTTGACATCATAGCTAGCACAGCTAGCAAAAATCAAAGAAAGGGAGGAGAAAATGAGGGGAAAAAAAGAAAAAACAATGCTACCCTCACTTGATTAAGCCTTGGTTGTTACTAACACTTAGCAACAACTCAGAAATATAAGTCTTCTCCAGTATTCATTAAAGCATATTTTAACTTCCATCAAGCTGTATCTATATACTCCTGACTGTGTTTAATCTTGAGGGTTATCTGTACAACTTACATTGTGTAGAGTTTCTGTTGTTATAGTTTTTCATTGTTTCTAACTGATGAATATCCTCCGGGATCGATACACTAAGGTATCTTTCTGATACTGAAAGCACTTGTGTGAATGAGCCTAACTGTCCGTTTACATGTCATTGGGAAGTGAAGTGGGACTTTGATCACTCTCTGGTGAGGTTCAGCTGTGGGTACAGGATGTCATTGGTACCAATGTAATTAATGACACGGGTGATTAGTTTGTGTCACCATTGCTCGGGCAGAGGATGTGATATCTGACTCAGTCTGCCAAAAAAGTGTGTCTATGTAAATGGAATGGTGTTACTATTATATTTCTTCATGGGTGGCTGGGTTGTATTGGTAAGGTAAATTCCAATTAGAGTCAGTCATTCATGCAAAACAGAACGCTATATACTCACCTTTTATGTATATATATTACATATATATTACCACGCACAGGAAAATTAGGCACAGCGTGGTGTTGCTTAAATGTTGGGGAAATTATCCCAGTCAAGAAGCCTGTAAATTGAAACAGTTAGGTCTGTATGTCAGTAATGGTTGAAGCTACATAAGCTACATACATAACTTGGAGGGCTCAACATCTGGTTGCTGATGAAGGTGTACATAAAAGCAATAAATTTGGGTGGGGGAGGGGCTGCATTAAGCCAGAGTTTCTTGTACATGGTCATATATGTGCATATATATATTTATTCTGTGCTAGATATCTTCACAATGTTATTTTTAGGTAGTGACCCAGGAGTTATCTATCACATAGTGTTATGTAATGCCAAGCTCATTACCCTAGTAGTTATAGCAACAGGGCCAGGCTTACCAGTTTTCTGGGTTTTTACAGCTACCTTACTCTAGTGGAGACTACCCAACCAGGTTAGAGCAGCTGCTAAAAATATCAGTTGGACTTTACACCTTGAGAGTTACCAACAAACTACTTTAGTGAAGATATCTAGCTTGGAATAAGCCACTTATTACACTTGTCAGAGTGATATGGCTAGATATTTCAAGTACTATATATATATATATATATACATACACTGTACATGTATATTATTGATATAGTTGTTGACAAACCAGATTATATTCAACTCTTTAAAAAAAAATTGAAAAAAATATATAATGGTTGGTAGATAGTCCCGTAATCAGTTGCAAACATTCTTGTACCGGTATTGATGATATGAAGATCACATGTAATAAGACAAGAACATCTTGTGGCCCATTCTGAGAAAATCCATCTCTACACAACCTTAATTTTATTATTATTTTTTATTTTTTTGTGTACTCAGCTCTACATGTGTGCAGAATCTACATATACTGCTAAAAATCCAGTGTCCAAGTTTTCAATTTAATATAATGCTTTTCAGTTGTTTGATATCCACTAAACTTATTTAGGAATGCAATCTTCGCTCTAATTCATACACTTGCACTGTTTGGTCTCTTCCCTGCCCCGTCGCCTCCCCCACCATTCCCTCTCTCTCTCTCTCTGTTGTCATGGATACATTTAGTTAAAGAATTGGATGTGTTACCTCACTGTGATTTCACTGCCAAGTATGCCATGCGGAGACGTATCAAGAGCTACACGGGCATCAATCATGTGTTCGAGTCCAAAGTCGAACCCAAGGACGAGACCTGGTTCAAGAATTGGAGAAAGAAGGATAGGGGAAACCCTAGCATTGACAAGGCGGTGTGTGTATATATTTGTGTGTGTATTGTGTTTGTGCATCTACATACATGTGTTTGCATGTGTGTACACTTATGTATGTGTAAGTATGCACTCGTGTTAAAGCAATCGCTTCATTATTGGTCGATTCATGCAATACCCACTGCATGCAGTAATACTATTCACCAGAAGTGGAATTGATTGCTTATTTCTTTCTTTTATGCATACGCTAATGACTACATGGACATGCCACACCTGGTACTTCAGCTAGTGAATCAAGTGTTGTCTCTGTATTTGGCTGCTCTGAATTCCTCCAAGACCATAGAGAGTGACTCGGCCACTTTGAGGTATATGGAGGAGACCCCCAACAAAGGTGACGGCAGCCGGTTCCTGCTGGAGATGGACGTGCAGCTGTCTGGCGTGGACGGTGAGACCGTGCACACATCAGAGTATGTTTACCTCAAGGCCGGCTCTGACGTCCTGTGCCACACCTCCAACTTTGAGTGGAAAAAGCAGATGGAAGTTTACTTTGTGGTGACAGGTTTGTGTGTGCATGGGTATAGATATATTTTTGGTTGTGTGTGGGTTTTTTTTTGTTCGTTTGTTGTTTTTGTTTTTTGGTTGTTTTTTTTTTTTAAATTGGACACTGAAATTGAAAATGTAATTACTTAATAATGGTGAGTGTTCTCTTGGGGTTTCAGTAGTTATAAACACAAGTAGCATGTTTATACCGGGAGTTTGGAGAGGCTTTCAGCTCTCACTGGTCAAGTCTTAACTTCTGAAAGACGAAAACACAACAGTGCATGCACATGTACAACACACATAATACATACGTGTGCGCACACTCATGTAATGGAGTCTAACAACAGAAATAGTACTGTAGGAACTGCCTTTCATTGAGAATGTTTGTGTGTGTTGACTTTTATGCATGTGTTTGTGTGTGCACGCTGAAAATAGGAAACTTTTGTTCCTCTATCTTTGTGAGGCATCAGTTACGGTACATGTGTGTGTGTGTGGGTGTGGGTGTGGGTGTGCTCTGTGTGTCAGTTTGTGTTAATACAACACTTAGTATGGTGGGGATTGAGTTATTTGACCCCCATTGGGTGCATGCAGTAAATTGGTGGAATTGTACTTAGGAAAGAATGGTGTATTCTCACTTTTGTAGTTGTAGTTTGGCTGGATCGCTCGTTATCTAAGCACAAACACATCACTATTTTACCTAAAATTAAACTGGTTTGTGTGAGGGTATGTTTGTCTACTATAAGTTTATGGAATTCTGTGTAGATACATATTCAAAGTGTACATACAGTAGATGAAGCTTGAATTAGAAGTAATAGCTCTCACAAGGTATTTTTCAGAAAGAAATTTCAGGGAGATGAACAATACTTTTGAATTTTAGCATAGTCTTGTTATTTGATGAAAATTTGGAGCAAATGGGCCCTTAAAGTTGTCATAATTTCATGGGGGCTAATCCATTTTTTTAAGGAACAAATACCCCGAAATCCTAAAAATATGTACACTGTAACTTGTTCTCTTGTCTGAACTCATTGAATATGAATACCCTCCGTGTTACTGTGTGAGAGGCAATTTCAGCGTGGAAATAGTCTGCATGGGATCGACGTATTTAATGACTTAAGGCCAATTGTGTCATCATTATATTAATTATACGGGCACTTTCACAGTTCAAATGCCATCTATTCAGAAAGCCAGATAAGATGTGATCTGTAGTTTTTGTCTGACTTGTTTTCACCTTATGATTAGTGTTTATAAGGCTGGCAATTAACACCAGTGATACATATAATTAATATAATACAGTGAATGAATGCTATACATTGTACTAGGTAGTGAACAAGTGAACGTAGGAAACAGTTCAAGATGAGGTATTAGTATTTTGCACTGCCTCAGTTGGTTCTCTAATTCCACCGTATCTAAATCGGGGACATGCTAATTCTGGAAGCAATGAAGAAAAATAGAATTTTCTCAATTTTGCCAGTTGTAGTCCCCACCACTTGGCATCTCTATAGATGCGTTCAACATGTTAGTTCTTTGTTTGTTCTCACAACAAAGTCGCATGTCATGGAATAAATCATCAACTACTTCTTCTGGTGAGGTACCACCATCACGTCTGTTGTAAGATTTCCGAGCTGCTGATGTGTCATCCACATTCGCATATTTGTCCTTCACTTCACTTGTAGCCTTCCGCTTCCGATCCTTGGTGCAAACATTTGCTGAATGTGTTGCTACATCAGTAATTACATTATTTGGAGAAGTTCCTGTCATCTGTCGCCATGCCTGTGGCCCCCAGTCTCTGCCCAAATTCTGTCTAAGTCCAGCTCCCATGCACCTGTGATCCTAGGATCCACTCTGAGATCTGTTATAAAATTTACCACCATCAAATTTGGCTCTAATATTCATCCAACGTTCTGCCAGGTTTGTGGTGGGTAGCATTACCAAGTAGTTGCTCGGCTTTTTCAACTAGTCGACTTAGCAGCACTTGAACATCGAGCAGTAATTTCTGGTCGACATTGACTCTTGTAAGCCCACCTCGTCCGGCATCCAACTCAGTTTCTGGATCATCTGCGATAGTTTCTTCCCACAACCTTTCTTGGTCATCAAGTAAATCTGTGTGGTAAATAAAAAATGAAGCATAAAGGAACTCATGCACATTCAAAGAAAGAGCGTATAAAAAAAATTAAATGAGGTGAAAGACGTTACTATGTTGATTGCCACATAAATGTGTTTTGGTAAATTAAATAGACATGTCTTGCTTTGTTTTTTGGTGTTAGTTGTGTGTGCTTGCAACGGAGTAATTGAACATGCTAATATTTGAGCTTGTCAAAAATAATGAATCGACAAAAGGATTTATTTTTTATACTTAGTCTCAGGCTTGCACAATATTAACCAACACATAAAATTGTTTGCAATAATACTAATTTGAACACATAAATCACTCACCGAAAAACTTGTGTCATCATTTGTTGGCAGCATACTGGGATTGTTGGTTGCGGAGTGGCCACCATTTTCACCTTCAGAAATAGCAGATAAAGAAGAGGATGCTGGCTGACACGACACTTCAGAAGTAGAAGAGTGCTGAAGAGTTTCCTAGCAGACTTGCAGAAGTCCGGACTACACTTGTCATGAATGCCAAAGCAGTGCAAGGGACCATTTAGAAGATCTCGCTTTAACTTTTTGAGTGCTTATTTCTTGTCATCTTCCATACTTCGCATCCTGATTGCTGACCTTGCTGCAGAAACCAAACACTTGCGCATTTTCTGGGTAAGCCCACCACTCCCCTTGTAGGATGGATTTTCTTGAACTAGGCGTTCAAGTGCGCCACGATAGCATTTACATGCGTGGTTAGCACATTCTAGTTTCTTGATAGCTGGACCCCATACTGGCACATTCTGAACAAGAGTCGGATACACAGAACTATCTCCATCACCTACGAACTTCATGTACTGAACTCCGTGGACCATTTCTGCCTCTAAAAACCCTTCCAAAATGATGTCTGCCTCCATTTCTGACGATGATTTGCTCCAGTTCTTGTAGCAAACGTGCTGATCTTGAGGTATGCTGGTGGCACAGGCATGGCAATGCTTGTTTCGAACGCCAATATAGAGGAGCTTTCCAGTTCGTCTACCGATTATAATGCCAACTCCTGAATTAGTATTATAAGAGTGTTTGTGTGAACGCTTGCTTCATCCACCTTCAACAATTACAGAAATGGCTGGAACACCTTGATAATAATCTTCATTTTCCTCAGCCAATCTCTTTTCTTCTTTTCCAGCACTCATCGACTCCAACAATTGTTTCTTCCACTCCTCACCAATATCTCTTTCTGTGTTTATAAAACTTTTCTTCGTCATGACTGGAACCCCAAGGACACTCATCGCTTCTTCAAATTGGCTGTGGCCACTACCAGTGGACATCTGTCCCCACACAGCTGCAAGGTTACACTCCCACCTATTAATAAATATTATCTTAAATATTGATAGCAACAATAATAGTGATAATTATGACAGTAATAACAATTTTATAATAAGAATTAATTGTACAATAATGATAATTACAATTATAATGACAACAATAATATAGTAGGACTTCAATTATTAGAACAATTAGTTTTACCCAAATACTTGGCACATGCAGACACCGGCAATTGTATTGATCACACCCTCTCCAAGCTATCAACAATACATTATGTATAAAAACACCCCTGGTCATAATTGTTGAGATAAATGAAGTCGCGCCGTAAAAAAATTGCATATTAACAACAACAGCAGCTATAATAACAGGAATAATAGCTAAAATAACACTAATAGCTAATAATAGTGCTAGCAATGACAATAATAATAGCTACATCAATCATAGCATTCCTGCATATTTCATACCTTTTTTATTTACTTACCTATTGTAACCTTACGGACCCTTAACTTTCTTGGAAGTCTCAAGTGCGACAGTCTGGTCACAAGTACAGCACTCTCCTGTGAAGACAGAAGCCAGACCACTTCTACTTTCCCTTGATACTTCAATAGATCCATCACAACTTGAAGCATGTCTGGCCACTTAGTCTACATACTCCAGCATGTTGCCCACATTGATTACTCTGCTCCCTTGTGCCACCATACCTGGAGGAGAGTTTGCTTCACCAGTGCTTCCCAGCCCAACTTTCTTCTCCACAAACTTTTTTGTGGGAAGCTTCTTCTTCATATATGCTCTCCTGCTTTTGTGCATGCTGTACTTCTTATTCTTCTGGTTCTTCTTGTTACCCATATTCCCCCAGCCAGCCAGTCTTCCTACCATCCAAAACTACTCACGTGGCTTCTACAGCTGATACGTGGGCGATTTCCCGCGGTTATGGTATTTTCCCGGGCTTTTCTTAAATCAGTTGGTTTGGTTTGCTCTGGCGGACTATTTAGTTCCCTGCAGACAACCTGAGCTGTGGGCAGGGCCTCTCGAAGAGTTTCGCCTAGAGAAGTGGAAAGTTGAAAAGTTATGGCTCCACATTGTGGTCGAGAGGCCCTCAAGTAAGTACATACCTGTGTGAAGCTGGTGAAGTGCAGCTTGGCTGGCCGCTTGTGGCTCTATTGTCCGCCATAATCTCTTCATATTTGAGTCTTCATTTTACTCCCCAAATTGCTTTTGTAGCCCAATATGTCATTTCATCATGTCATTTTTATAATAAACTTTAATTCTTGTGAATTACAGCAGAAAATGAAAGATGAATGATACAAAAATTAATGTTTTTAAAAACTAATGAATATTCATGAGGCGACCCTATACCGGAACCTTAATATTTATTATGTAATGTTGTTTCTTTTTAAATTGGGTGAAGCTGTGGTGCAGCTAGTTCAATTTATGACATAAATAAATTCCAGTTACTTCATTAATTCTTTGTCACGAAATAGATTTTATAGCGTTATTCATTGTTCTCACTGGACTTTGTGATGGTAGCTTACTCTCACCAAGCTGTACATTGCTCTGGTGCTCTATTCCATTGTGCACAGTGTTAGCTAATTTTTCTATAGTGATATCAGAAAGCTGCAGTTCTGTGGAAGATAAATGACTCACAAACTTAGCTCCTTTACTTTTATAAAGTCCTACCAGTTATTTCAATTATAATTACTCATTGGCTTTCACTGTTTTACATTATGTTTATAGTTCGTAACCTTGGCTACTGGGTGAAGCACCTCATTTACAACTTTGAAGATGTGAGTTCAGCTGCTCGTGTTAATGCATGTTTCTGATCCATGGGATTGAGAATACCTGTTTCTACCGATTGCTGTTAATAGTAGAATATTTGAGGCTCTGAGCTTTTTGTTTGTGCAGATCTATGAGCAGACCAAGGACGAGCACTTCTCACTGATCATTGTTGACTACGGCAGCGTAGACATGGACATACCAGTAGAAGCCAACAGGAGCACCTTCAAGAGGTGGGTGGAGCTTGACATGGGTGTGATAATAATGTCTGTTAACTTTGGATGTGTTTTGTGTGAAAAAAAAGAACTTAGTTTTATTCTGTAAAACAAGCTTAGTTTAGTGTTTGTTTTTTGTTGTTGTTGTTTTGTTGTTGTACTTAAAAAATTGGTAGATGTGAGCTAACTTTTACTAAAATGTAATGATGTGTGTAGAATTCGTGTTCTTGAGATGACTGGGGACTTCTCTCGTAGTGGTGGTCTGCAAGCTGGCATTGAATATATTACCGTGAGTGTGGGTGTGGTTTACTTTAGGATTTTTAGGATGAAATGCGAGGATTTTGTCAATTATTCTACTAAGCTTATTTTAGATTTTATGGTAGCTAGGACACAGGAATTGTACAGCCACAACAGCTGTTGGTCCAGGTAGTAGTATTTAATTACATTAATTAGTAGAGTGTCTGGCATGCTTTTAGGAAGTGGCACTGTTTGATTGGAAGTGTTTTGTTTTTGTTTTACAGGACCCCAATGTGATCATAATGACTATTGACATGCACCTGACCCTCCCTCCTGGGATAGTGGAATATACCAGACGGGTAAGTATGCATACACACACATACATGCATACATACATACATACATACGTACATACACACACATGCACGCATATATACATACATACATGCATACATACAGTAGGGGTCAAAAAAAAGTTCCCATTGAGTCGGTTTAACGACTTTCTAAAGTCTGTACGGAAGACTTTTGACACGATTTTTTTGTGCAACTTTTAGCCGACTTTTTTGGCATTTTTTTTTTTTTTGTACCGACTTTTTTCTCTAGCGACCTTTCTGAGTCTGACTTTTTTAAGGTTAGGGGCAGAACCCTTCTAGAGCACTTCAGTTATTGTGGTTAAACAAGTACAGGGCAGCACCTGCTTGATGTGTAGCAGCTGCAAAATCAGATTAAAACTAGGCTGCTAACCATTTTTTAAAAGAATAAACAACAGGTTTAAAAGTCGGTTCAGCAGCTGGTGACTTGTGTAGTCGCATTGGTTGATACAAAGTCGTTAAAAAGTCTCCTTACCCTAGAGACTATTTTTCTGTTAGTCGCTAAAAAGTCTGGTCGCTATGGGAACTTTTTTTTGACCTCTACTGTACATGCACACACACACATACACACACATATATACATGCATGCACACACACATACATACATTTACCTGAGTGTTGCAGTCAGACCTCCTTTGAATAGATGTAGAAAATACATATTATAAGTGGATAAATTATTTACAGTATGTAATGTAAATTGGTATGAATCAAGTTTGATAGCCAGAGAAGAAATATTTTTATGACTTTAAATTTCAACAGTATGAATTGTGTGTTCATAGCATACCATTCAGCATAAGATGGCCTTTACACCTATGTTCTTCCGACTCCACAAGGGGTACACAGATGTAAACTACAACGGTTTTTGGGAGACGCTCACGTATGGTCTATTTGCCATGTACAAGGATGACTGGACCACGTTCGGAGGCTTCAACACAAAGAAATACAAGTACAAGTGGGGAGGCGAAGACTGGGACATACTGGACAGGTAGGGTCGGAGTTCATGGGGTTTAATTTTAGTATCAGGATAAAGCATTCATCCTTATTAGTGATTATATATTATTCATATATATATATATGTGACAGTCTATGGGAAAAGGGGGCACTTCACGCAAAAATTGAAATTGAGATATAGGCTCCAGAAGTAAGTCGTAGGAAAAATTCTTTCTTTCTCCTATTTTTGTTTTTTGCAGAATTAGTCTTAGTGACCCTTACTCTAAGTCTACGCCAAATTTCAAATGCCGAAACAACTTAAAAGACCCCAAGCGTGCCGTGGAAAGACAAGCTACTTTTTATTCTCTCTCGTTCTCGAAGTACAATAAACGGGGAATGGGCGGAGTTTCAAACTAGCAGCTAAAAAAAAAAACGGCATAGCTTTGAGAATAGTGCATGCAATCTACAGCTTACCTCTGGTTGAAAGTTTACTACTACATGGAGTAGAGTAGCCAAGGATTCCGACAAAACAGGCTGTGAGACGCTCTGAAAGCTAAAAAGAACTCTACGCAAACTTCGTTAGTCGCCGTTAAAAAGCGGCTGTACGATTTAATTGCGTACGCGGAGTATGCCGTTAAGTATACGGAAACATTGATTATACCAGAAGTGGAAATCCAATTTATGTTTTCTCGATTTCTAGTTCAATTGCTTTGCTGAATACAGCCCAGTTCAACTGCCATTTTCTCTGAGCGTGGAAGGTTTTACCCTCCAGTATTTTAGCACTAAGTTGAGATAAATTGTAGCTTTTTATTAGCATAAAAAACTAAAAAAATTTTGTTTGAGTGAAGTGCCCCCTTTTCCCATAGACTGTCACATATAACTGTCGCACATGCTAAATCTTCTGCAAGATAAAATGTGACCGTCTACAGGAAAACCAGGCACAATGCGGCACCCTTCGAAAAAATTTTTTTTGCACTTACAGAGTTATCGGCGTCCAAATATTGAGCTCTCCAAGTTTTATCGTCGTAGCTTAAGTTGTTCCCACTATAATAGACCTAACCGTTCCCTTCCGTCGGCTTGAAACAATACATTTTTAAGAAATCGATCGATCTTTTCTCGATGTTTACGCACGTCGCGTTGTGCCCGGTTTTCCCGTAGACGGTCACAAATGTGTATGTACAATTGTGACCGGTTTTAGGAAAATCGGCCTAAACGCGGCATCTAAAGTTTTCTAATTTATTGTACCAGTAGGCTGCACGGGGCCTTGGGATGCCGTCCTCCTAATTTGGAAACTGTAGCACAAGCCGTCTTCGCCCTACGCACTACAACACTTCAGTATTTTTGCTAAACTTATTATTGCTGATTTCGAAAAACGCCGGGTAAAGGCGTTGCTAAGGTAAGGGGGCGTGCCTTGTGTCCGTATACTATTACTGCGTGTCTCCGGGACACTATGGAATAAACCGGTTACAGGCGGATTGAAAGAAGTCTAAAAGGCTTAATGCAGGGCACCTTAAGAAACTATGATGACGAGAATTGCGTGAGTACGTGAATTATGTAGAATAGTAAGTGAATTAGTTAGCTACAGTTTTTTCCCGGCTGTTAGTGAAAAGCCCGCCAATAATTTCTTAGCAACTCTCCGTACACGAGTCCAACCGGCTAGTGTTTCTAGCTTCCTAGTGTGAGTTCTAGAGCACGCCAGAGCTTACAACTGCGTCATAAGCTAGAGCTAACTGGTGTCTATCCATTTCTGCCATAAAAAATTTTTTGAAAAAAATCGACCCATAAGGCTTTACCCCGGGATACTGAAAAAAATTGTTTGCCGCGTTTAGGCCGATTTTCCCAAAACCGGTCACAATTGAGGAAAGGAATGCTATGAGTTTTTAGAATTTCCATTATAATATTGACTAACAGTATAAATACTGGTGCAAGTATTCCATTGCCATGTTGTTTGTTGTTTTTAAGAGTAAAGAAAAATGCTTATGTTATTTAAATTTATTTTATTTTATTTTTGCTTTTGTGGCTAACTTCATGCTGACTTTACTTTAGCTAACGTTTACATTTTATTTGTAACTTCCTATGTAAAGGTACCATAATATGACAAATTTTCTCTTCACTATTTAGCTATCCTGAGTCCTGAAAAAAGGATGTCATTTGTATGTAATAATAAGTTAGCCAGTATCAGCCAATCCCAATAGTTGCACTGATCAATAACTTTTGTTTGTTGTTGTTGTTTTTTGTTTGTTTGTTTTTCTTTAGAGCATTAGCCAAAGGCTATGAAGCATTTCGTATCCGCCCACCTGGTCTGACCCACTACCACCACACCAAGACAGGCATGTGGGGAAACACAGACATCAAGTTGAACACCAAGTTCACTATTAAGCATAAATAGTCGATACTTACTTCTAATACTACTACCATCTCTACTTCAACAAGTCAATCAATTAATTTCCTGCCATGTTTGGTCCAACAAGACAGTGTCAATTTTAATTATAGTACAGCATCATGGATTTTTTTCATTCTTCCTTTTGTTTCTTTCTTCTTGATTATCTGTTCATCTATTCTTCATCTCCTCTCTGGTAATGGTTACATGTTGTGACATTAGCATGGCCTTTCTCCTTTTTAAAATGGCTGTGACGCCAAACAACTTTTATGAATTGTTCATACTATTTATAAGAAAATAATTCAGAAGTCAACGATATCAGTAAAAGGTGTGGAGATTCATCCTTCTCTGAGTTTTCAGAGGCATGCTCTGTGGACATTTTTAGGTGGTCAGTTGTGTCATAATCAAATTGATAAAAGAATTGTACCATTCTTTTATCTAAAGGTTGTGTAATGAATAAAGGTAAACGCTCGCGCGTATTTGGACAGGTGTGAAATGCGTGACAGTACAGTGTGCTCGCTTATACTGTAAGTCTTCAGTGTCGTTGGTAATTCTGGTAAGATGGAACTAGATAGCGTAGCTTCTGACGGGAAGGAGGTGGGTCGAGAAGATAGTAGCTCTAATGATTCTAGTAGCAGTAGAACCAGTTATCCTAGTGATCTGAATGACCCGCGGAAAGCATGCCTCAGCTGCTGCACAGGGATTCGTGCTTTGGTGCCAGCAGTTATTACAGCCTGCATAATGTCGCTTCTGGGCGGTACGACTCTGTCATACTCTTCATCTACACTTTTAGAACTAAAGGATTTACCGGACCCTCGCCTTCGTTTTGACACCACTCTTCTTTCAGACATATTCGGAGTAAGAAAAAATTTTTTTTATGTAAGATGAAGGTATTTTACATTCTTAAGTTGTGAATTTGCCTGAAATTTGATTTGTACAGTCGCTTTAAACTTGTACAATCGCCTGTGATTAATAACTTGTATGCACTATAGCTAGTTGTGGAGAAATGTGTTGTATTGACTTAGCTAGTTGTATCCCTTCAAATGTCATTGCCACATACCTTTCCAATAACTGATGAAGAAGGAATTGTGTACATAAGGAGATGGCATGGTACTATAATTTGCTAGCGCCATCCTTCTGCCAAAAGGAAACAGGAATAGTTGTATGTTACTGATATAACTTGGAGTTTGGCAAGCTTTAGTTCAAATTTCAAATTACTATACGGGTGGTGCAGTAACTTGATTTATCTACCTAAGTAAACCAAACTTCCTGTGAGGCAATTAATCAGAGAGAGAGAGAGAGTGTGTGTGTGTGTGCGCGTGTGTCCTTTGAGTTACTAGCCCAGCTCCAAGAGTTTTGCTTGCATGGCTCATTAATGCAACCTGGCTCTGCCAGATGTGCATGACCACCTAGTGACATCAAGATATATTACATTATGTGTGTGTGAAAGTTTAAATTTAACTTAATGAAAATGACTATAGGCTTCTGCCATGGTTGGATCCATTGTTGGAGGACCAATTGCTGGTTTTATAGCTGACAGATGGGGAAGAGTGACCAGCTTGACTCTCAATGTCCTACCTTACTTGATTGGCTACTTCACCATCTTGTGCTCATACCTCCTGCAGCATCCAGCTAGCTTTAGAGTGGTGCTCATTCTCGGCAGAGGAATTACTGGAATAGGTCTTGGATGGAGCTTCACTATTGTACCGGTATGAAAGAATATTACACTATTAAATTGCATTTTATTAAGTTGTATTAGTTAACTTGTGCTAAATTGTATCAACTGGAAAGGCATTTTATTCATTTTTATGGTAATTGTCAACAAATTTTATTAATAAACATTACAGTATAAATTGATTTTTTCCATTAATGTGAGGCTATACATTATCTGCCAGATCACATCCTGAAGCTAGTTGAATAGTTAGCTATACGAACATATATCATCCACATACAGCAACAGTAGCTATGTTCAATTGATCATTAGCCTGTTTTTTTATTTTATTTTAGATTTTTAATCTTTATTTAGCTATTTTATACGTTTAATTTCTTTTAATTCACTATTATTATTTAATTCGCAAATAGACTATTGTATTGTTTATATATTGGGTATGCTATGGGAGTTACCATTGTTTGTAGTAACAAGGTAATCTCAATGGAATTGTAACAAACACCATATACATAGTTTTGTGTTGAGTTCAGTAATATTATGTTATTATCTTCAGATTTACATTGGAGAAGTTGCACCAGCCAGAGTGCGAGGAGTGTTTATTTCGATAGCAGATATATTTTTGTCTTTTGGTATCTTATCATCATATGGACTGGGTACAGTTCCACAATTTCATTACTACGATACAGCACTTATATTCCTCGCGGTGATGGTCATCTTTGTGGCAGTGGTTCCTTGGTTGCCAGAAACTCCCAGATGGTTGATACTCAAACACAATGATATCAAACAAGCAGAGGAAGTTATGAATTGCTTTACGGGGCACGATCAGAATGGCAAAGTATCAGCTGAGATTAAGAAGATACAATCCAGTGCTGCTTCTGGCAATAACATCAGCTTTGCACAAACTTTACATACTGTGTTTTCCAAAAGAGCTACGTTGGTCCCATTTCTCATTTCTCTGTTTATCTGTACCTATCATCAGTTCAGTGGAGTGGGCATCATCACCACGTACACTGGACACATTTTACAATCAGCTAGAGTTCCTCATCCAAGATTAGTTTCCTTCTGTGCTGCTGGTCTTGGATTTCTCCTGGCAAGAATAACGGCTGGCATACTCGTGGAGTTTGTTGGTCGAAAGATTCTTCTCACGCTCAGTTCCGCTGGAATATGTATTAGCCACATAATCTTGGGAGTGCATTATTACCTCATAAGTTCGACTGCCTGTTCTGATCCATTTGTGCAGTGCAAACTCCATTTATATCCTATGGCCATATCAGGTATTCTCTTGTTTGCTATATCATTTGGTATCGGGGTGGGGCCGATCACCTGGGTTTTGATATCTGAGTATCTACCACTGGAAATTAAAGGAAAAGCTGGTGGCGTTTGTGTGCTAGCTAACCGCATTATCGCAGTGGTATTAACAGGGACGTTCCTGACGTACTCGAAGCACGCTGGCCCTTGGGTGCCATGGGTTACACTGACTGTGTTCAATCTGGTTGGAATGGTTATCATCATTTTGTTTGTGGCTGAAACTAAAGGCAAAACTTTGGAGGAAGTTCAGGATTTGTACCGTAAAAAAGTAATTCACTTATCTTGTATACAGTAACTTTGATTTATATGTACTATGTATCATCATAATATTATAATGGTTCTCCTGAGGATAACCATGTCAGGTCATATGCATATGGATGGATGAATTCCTTTAATGTTCTGTGAGTATATTTTATAATAATACCATTATGAAGCTCAACTTATTAAAACAAAAGTCAAAATATGATTTCAGTCATTCTTGGCCGAAATAATTATAATAGTAGCTATTTTTTCTCATTCTAACAGCCAATATTATGTTAATTAAAACTTAACCCAACGTTTGGAGTTCTCAAAGTCCTCTTCAGAGATGTTTGGAGTTCTTGCCAACTTCATAGGTTAACTAAAGAGGACTTCAGCAAGAAGTCGAAACATTGGGTTAAGTTTTAATTAACATAATATTGGCTGTTAGAATGGAAGACATAGAATAGTACTTCAAACTTTTAAGTGAAAGTATATAAACATTTTGATTCAGCACATTAGGAGCTTCATTGATTAAGTAGCTTATTGTGATGTACCATTAATTTATTAATAACTGGGTCACATTCGCTTTTTTGTTGTTATTTAAGTTGTATAGCTCCCATAGAGATAAATATGGTACAGACCAATTACAAACTTGTACTGTTTTAAAATGGTCTAGCTGTGTTAAAATGGGCCAGACCATTTCCAAACTTCAGACTGTTTTAAAACAGGCCAGACCATTTAAAAAAAGGCCAGATCAAGAAAACAGGCCAGATTGTTATAAAAAAAAACAGGCCAGATTGTTATAAAAAAAAACAGGCCAGATTGTTATAAAAAGACAGGCCAGACCACTGGCCAGACTATGGTAACAGGCTGAATAAACTTCTATTAAATGAAAAAAAAAAAAAAAAGCTCTCACACTCACGAATAACTAGTGCAGGAATACAGAGTAGTCATACCATTATAATTATAGGAAGGGCTACACTTAATCAATCTATTAGAGCATTAACGAAGCACAGTAAGGTGAGTCACAGTCATCTAGGGTGAAAACCTATGAGATAAGCAAGGTCATTCAGTAGACATGGCTATGTTCTCATGGTCAGACAAATAAGGAAAAAAAAGACAGGTAAGTACACAAATTACAATGTAAGAAATGCATAAAAATTATGTAATAAGTTTTTTTCAAACCAAACATATCACAAATTTGAACACCCTCTTGGTCCCACTAAAGTATTCACCCACACAGATACAAAGTTCAACAAACAACATGTTAGATGTCAATGAATTATGTTGCTCAGAGAAATCTCTTTTTCCAGCTAGCTCTGTGCACAACAGATTCATTACATAAAGGTCACTAAAAATAAGGGGAAATATATTACGTCTATGGAATTTTGAAAGGAGAGTGTTTATTTCTCTTTACCTACAATGGAGTGATATAATCTAAATCGGGCTATTATGTCCAATTGTGTCAAGGATTGTGCATTACAGCCACTATTTAGCTAATTACTATCACAAAGAAAACGTTTAAATAATGTGTATTGTTTTGTTGTTGTTTTTTCCTTCAATTTAAACAGTTGCAGTGAGTTGTTACTATGACACCGAAATTCCTTTACCGTGTATGCGTAATTAAAAAACTCGACCTTATTTTCAGTAGCTTCAAGGTTAGAAGTCAAAATCAATCATATAAAAATAGTATAGTCTTTAGGCTCGCTCGCCATTTGTGCTCAAGCACATCACTAGTCAATATGTTTTCAGGAACTTTTTCGTGTGGAAAAATACCATAATAATTGTCCAAGAATCATAATTGTGAATAGCTCATTGAGTAGAATGAAGTTGTTGTTTTTTTGTTTGTTTTTTAATCTTTTTAATGGACATCAGACCAAGTTCTTCCCGAGTTTAGAAATCAAATCATGGTTTTATATTATATGTATCATATTAGTATAATCATTTCAAATCCATTTTTTCCAGCTCACTGCCATCAAAAAAAATTAATAAACTAAGAAAAGAAACCTGCCCCGTGTCTATGTCCTTAGGCTATAAAATAGTTATAAACCAATAAGAATTGGTTTGTACTACTGCAATTCACAAACCCTCGCAACTTGGGCCTCACCCTTGTGTCTTGGGACTTGTAATCACATACAAGCTCAATATTGGTTATAAGTATTACACATAGTACTGGTAGCACAGCAGGGTATTCAATAAATTTAGATCATGTTGAACCACTGTATCTGTTAAGACATAAGTCAGAAACAGTATGAGTGTCTAATCTTTTTTGACAGTCATTTATAAGCTTCACAAAAAAATTAGAAACTACAACGGATTTAAAAAAATGTAATGTGCTTCACACAACATGCAAAAATTTGAGTACTGATGTAGAAGTAAGGGTGTATCTATATAATTGGCGAGCGAAGCGAGTGAGACACTATCAGGGTTAACTCAATTGAAAATCGGGGATATTTGTTTTTATTCCACCCTAGATATATCTTCACAATGATATTTTTAGGTACATGACCCATGAAATAACTCAAGATATTTCACCACGCTGTTATTTCACGCTATACTGCTCAACCTCATTATTAACTTTTCAATATTCTCGGTTTTACGGCTACCTTCCTCTGGTATACCCTGCTCTTTAACCTGCTCAACAGGGTTAGAGCAGCTGCTAAAATATCAACTGGGGGTGTCCCCTACAACCAACTTTAGGGCTGTGAGTTACCCTTCCTCTAGTACTAACTACAGTAGTGAAGATATCTAGTGTGGAATAAACCACTTATTCCACTTGTCAGAGTGTTATGGCAGGATATTTCATTCTCAGGCTTTATTTTCACTCGCCCCTGGCTCTTGAAAATAAATTAGCCTGCTCATGAAATATTTCACCATACTTTCTTACCTCATTTTCTTGAGCTGTGGTAACTTTTGTAGTACCAAATTTGTGCCATTCTGACTACTTGAATTTACCAGTCACTCTTGACAACAAGCTCTTAGCTACAAAAAAGAAAGGCCAGAGTTATTTTTGCATATAATAGCTAACAAATATGGAATTACATACTTACCTTAACTTCCCTGGAGTAGTAGTAGCTTCCTTAGCATTAATACTATTGCATTCAGACTACCAATGGCTCTTGACATGCAACAATCGGCACTCCGTATCCCCCATAATGTTGCTAAGTTTTGAAATTAAGTCTGGAAATGGGTCTTCAATGCCATAGTAACTGGTCGAATCAACTTTTGTGCCTTGAAAACAAGCGTTTTCGCAGAAATTTTCTCACACTTCGGAGTTTAAGCATAAAGTAAGGCTTGCTTAATGCTGTAGTTTCAGAATAAACTGGGGTCAAGCCTAAAAAGCCGTGTTTTTAGGAGAAAAAAGTTTCGCTGCGCGTGTTTAAGGGGCATACGTACCATCCGTACATACATATATACTAGTGATGTGCTTGAGCACAAATGGCGAGCGAGCCTAAAGACTATAATATTATTTTTATATGAATGAATTTGACTTCTAACACTGAAGCTACTGATAAGGTCCAGTTTTTTAATTTCGCATACACGGTAAAGGGATTTCAGTGCCATAGTAACAACTCTCTGCAACTGCTTGAATTGAAGGGAAAAAACAACAACAAAACAATACACGTTATTAGTTTTCTTTGTGATATTCTTTAGCTAAGTAGTGGTTGTAACACACAATGCTTTGACAAAACTGGAAATGCACCTACACAGACTTACCTTCGCAGTAGTCTAGTGGACAATGTATTTTCAAGTAAATACTGTTGCGCACGGCTTATAGCCATGACAAAGAGCGCATTGACTTACCACTGCCACTAACTCGAATAGAAATGGAAGTCCCTTAAGTTTTCAAGTTTGAACTGCACCCGCAAAAGAATTCAAAACGGCAAACAATTCAATTTCTAGGGTGATACGGGTACTGATCGATAAACCAGAGGATTCTGTTTAGTGCAATTTGGGACGGGGTCGACAACATAACTAACACAAAAACGCGAGGGTCAAAGTACAAAATGACATACGTACGTCCAAACATATATACAAATAAATTTATAAACATCCCCGATTTTCGATTGTGTTACCCCTGTAAGTGTCTCGCTCGCTACGCTCGCTCGCCAACTAGTAATGTGCTTGAGCACAAATAGCGAGCGAGCGTGATAGTTGGGTAAGTGGTGTGTGCTTGAGCACAAATGGCGGCGAGCCTGATAGTTAGGTAACATAAAATGTTACTATGTTTTAGCTTACTTCATGCAAACACTATAATAGCAGTTATGACCTTTTATTTCAGCTAACAAATACAAAATCACTCTCTTACCTGATTTGTTAACTTTTGTAGTATCAAACATCTGCCACTCTGATAATCTCAATTACCAGTAACTCTTGAACAAACTCTCAGCTAGAATAAAAAAAATTGTTGTTTAGCTAACAAATATGGAATTACGTACTTACCTCAGCTTTCCTGGAGTAGTAGTAGCTTCCTTAGCATTAATACTACGGCATTCTGACTACCAATGGCTCTTGACAACTAACAATCGGTACTCCGTATCCCACCCTAAAACGGCAAAGTTTTGAAATCAAGTCTGGAAAAGGGTCTTCAATGCCATAGTAACTAGTCGAATCAACTTTTTGTGCCTTGAAAAGCAAGCGTTTTCGCAGGAATTTTCTCATACTTTGGAGCTTAAGTATAAAGTAAGGCTGGCTTAATGCTGTAGTTTCAGAATAAACTGGGGTCAAGACTACCCTTCATAAAACTTTTCTTATTTATATAAATGTAAAGTTAAAATGTGCTCAGTCCAAACGAGGGAATGAGCCCATACACTCCTAGCTTTAGCCACCCCTGTCAGCGCTGATAGTTTCTAGTAATTTTATCTAATCGATCAGTTCGGGACCGAACCCTACTGCCTCAACAACTATATCAAATGCGTTTTATTTCATTATTAACATTATTGGCGAACGAGCGTAGCGAGCGAGACACTTACAGGGGTAACACAATTGAAAATCGGGGATGTTTGTTTATTTGTTTGTATATATGTTTGGACGTACGTATGTCATTTTGTACTTTGACCCTCGCGTTTTTGTGTTAGTTATGTGGTCGACCCCGTCCCAAATTGCACTAAACAGAATCCTCTGGTTTATCGATCAGTACCCGGATCACCCTAGAAATTGAATTGTTTACCGCATGAATTCTTTTGCGGGTGCAGTTTTTCTATTCGAGTTAGTGGCGGTGGTAAGTCAATGCGCTCTTTGTCATGGTTATAAGCCGTGCGCAACAGTATTTACTTGAAAATACATTGTCCACTAGACTACTGCGAAGGTAAGTCTGTGTAGGTCTATGTCCAGTTGTGTCAAAGCATTGTGTGTTACAACCACTACTTAGCTAAAGAATATCACAATGAAAACTTTTAAATAACGTGTATTGTTTTGTTGTTGTTTTTTTCCTTCAATTCAAGCAGTAGCACTGAAATCCCTTTACCCTGTATGCTAAATAAAAAAACTGGACCTTATCAGTAGCTTCAGTGTTAGAAGTCAAAATCATTCATATAAAAATAGTATAGTGTCTTTAGGCTCGCTCGCCATTTGTGCTCAAGCACACCACTAGTTTATTTATACACGCGTGCTCATTTATTCTTTTTTCGTGTACCGAGGATCGTCGTAGTTCGTCGTACCTCGTCGATCATTCATTTTTTGTTTGTATATACCACCTAGATCACCGCCACTCACCTTAGTTACAAGTTTTATCTCTTACTGTGCATCATACCACCTGTTGGTCAAGCAATATTATTCTACCTACTTGGTAATATTTAATATCGGGTCTGTCTCTTAGCTAGTGGACCAACCTATATTCGGAGGATCCAGTCAACTGAGAACGAGGAGAGATTTACGACCTCTGTCTCTATTCTCTCGTATAGAATTCTTCTGAATGAGTCAGGTCGTCGAGTTGACTTTCTTTCTGGAACTCCGACGTTTCCATACTCGCTAGTGGGTCTTCACTGCACGAATTACTTTGCTTCTCTTTAGTGTAGTGCTGCATACAGACTACGTCGGGATCAAATCCTCAACCAGCTGGATAGTCCCAAACACGATCTCTATATCATGCTATATGAGCTAAAAAAGCAGTAGATATTGTGAACAAAGTAATGAGGAATTCAGAGTCACTGCGTTAAGGTGGCTACCTCAAGAGAAATGTGATTCATTACCAACCGACCAAAATTAAGACATACAATGTTGTTTCTAACAGAAATACGACACAACTATTGCTACGCCTGAAGTTTTTATCTACGACGAGTAGACGCCTGTTAGCGCTTTGTGTACACCTAATGGAATGACTGCCACAATGCTATTAATATTTACTCTTGTATGTGAGATTTTAAGCACAGGTAATAGTTTGATACTGTTTTTTTTTTAATGAAATGACTGGAATATGAGCTGTGTCAGTTCTTGTAATTACAATAACGCAGAGTCCTATCAATTCAAATTGGGAACAGTTCATCCAAATTTTCAGGCAGTGAAAGTTGGTAAAAGTTTTTCTATACAATGTTTCAGTGAACATAAGGTTGAATGGTTGTTTAACGGTCGTAGATTTTCTGTACTTAAGCAGGACAATAGAGTGATAGATATTTCCATGGCATCCTCTGACCATTTTGGAAACTATACATGTATTGGACAATATGGAGATATAATGGGTATCAAAGAATTTTCAGATACAGCTATAGTTTTAGTGGGACGTAAGTAAAATGATTAAAAAAAATAGCTATTTTACACTACAGCTAGGCTTAAATAATAACACCGTGGTGTACTGGTGATGTGGTGTACTGGTGATGTGCCTGAACACAAATGGGTTTGGAATATATCCCACCCCGCCCCACTTATCGCAATGGCTTCCTCCAGAATTTCCTATTTCCAGTGCAGTTCCATACCTAGAGACCAAACAGTTTCCTTCTCACTTGTTACCGGTGGCGTTACCCGATTGGCACCTAACCATTAAACCGCTGGATTACGCTCGAAATTTTTGGAATTATTCTTTTTTTTAATTCAAAAAAATTGTGTTCTTATTCCAAATCAGTAACATATTATTTTATAAATTCAAATAGTCAGAATGGCTTAAATTTGATACTACTGAAGTTGCTACTGCTCAAGAAAATGAGGTAAGAAAGTAATTTTGTATTTGTGTGCTAACATTCATTGTGTCTTTTGTTTTTGTAGCTGAGAGCTTGTTGTCAAGAATGTGAGGTAATTCAGATAGTCAAAGTAACTTAAATTTGATACTACAGAAGTTATCAATACTCAGGAAATTGAGGTAAGTAGTAATTCCATATTTGTTGGCTAAAATTACAAATAATAACACTTTTTTTTTTTATCGTAGCTGAGATCTTGTCCAAGAGTTACTGGCATCAGAATGGCATATGTTTGATACTACAGGAGTTACCATTATTAAGGTAAGAGAGTGGTTTTGTATTTGTTTGCTGATATTATAGTGTTTGCATGAACTAAGCTAAGCTTTTCAAGAAACAAAAAGTTGCTACGACCGGTTACCTGGCATTGAAGACCCTTTTCCAGACTTAATTTCCAAACTTCGCCGTTTTAGGGGGGATACGGAGTGCCACTTGTTTGTTGTGAAGAGCCATTGGTAGTCAGAATGGCGTATTATTAAAGCTAAGGAAGATACTACTGCTCCAGTGAAGCTTAGGTAAGTACGAAATTCCATATTTGTTAGTTATAATATGCAAATGTAACTCTGGCCTTTCTTTTTTGTAGCTAAGAGCTTGTTGTCAGAGGTGACCAGTAAATTCAAATTGTCAGAATGGCTTCAATTTGATACTACAGAAGTTACTACTGCTCAAGAAAATGAGGTAAGAAAGTAATTTTGTATTTGTGTACTAACATTGATTGTCTTTTTTTAAATTTTTTTATCGTAGCTGAGAGCTTGTTCAAGAGTTACTGGTATCAGAATGGCTGATGTTTGATACTACAGAAGTTACTATTAATCAGGTAAGAGATTGATTTTGTATTTGTTTGGAACTAAGGTAAAACATTGTAACAATACTGTAGTTTTATGTTACCTAACTATCAGGCTCGCTCGATATTTGTGCTCACAAGCACACCACTAGTTGGCGAAAGAGCGAGACAGTATTAGGGGTGGATAATGCAAAATTGGGTATATGTCATATGTATGTGGGGAACTTTTTTTCTCCAAAAAACACGGCTTTTTAGGCTTGACCCCAGTTTATTCTGAAACTACAGCATTAAACAAGCCTTACTTTATACTTAAAGCGCAGAAGTGTGAGAAAATTCCTGCGAAAACGCTTGCTTTTTAAGAAACAAAAAGTTGATTCAATTGGTTACTATGTCATCGAAGACCCCTTTCCAGACTTAATTTCAAAACTTCGCCGTTTTAGGGGGGATACGGAGTGCCGATTGTTGGTGTCAAGAGCCATTGGTAGTCAGAATGCCATAGTATTAATGCTAAGGAAGCTATTACTACTCGAGGGAAGCTGAGGTAAGTACGTAATTCCTTGTTAGCTAAAAATGCAAAATAACTCTGTCCTTTCTTTTTTGTAGCTAAAAGCTTGTCAACAGTGACTGGTAATTTCAAATAATCAGATTGGCTCAAATTTGGTCCTACAAAAGTTACCACTGCTCAAGAAAATGAGGTAAGAAAGTAATTTTGTATTTGTGTGCTAAAATTGATTGTCTTTTGTATTTGTAGCTGAGAGCTTGTTGTCAAGAATTCGAGGTAACTCAGATAGTCAAAGTAACTTAAATTTGATACTACAGAAGTTATCAATACTCAGGAAATTGAGGTAAGTAGCAATTCCATATTTGTTGGCTAAAATTACAAATAATAACATTGATTTTTTTATTTTTATCATAGCTGAGAGCTTATTTGTTTGCTGAAATAAAAGGTCATAACTGCTATTATAGTGTTTGCATGAACTAAGCTAAAACATAGTAACAATACTTATTTTTATGTTACCTAACTATCAGGCTTGCTCGCCATTTGTGCTCAAGCACACCACTAGTTTATGTATATGTTTGGACGTACGTATGTGTAGTGACTGACATATCCCTGCTGATGCAATGGTGGTTACGAGCCATTGCTGACTGTATCTCATTAGCTATCAGATGTAGTAGTTTTCATGATTTGGTTTTTGTAGTCACACCCAATTCACACCTCAAGTCAGTCGATCATGATCATTATATATATTTGTGTTTTGTGTCGTTGTACTCAGTTGTGTTCTGGATGCATTTTAATACTTTTAGTAAAACTTAGTCAAGGTGTTATAAACGGATCGCTATTAGCGAATACTAAGTTATTACATTGGCGACGAGGTAGAAACGATCTCACGATGGCATCTGCTCATGGCACACTAAGCCAGTTTGACCTCTCTACCGGAGACTGGAAGTTCTACGTGAAGCGTGCGAAGCTCTATTTGGCAGCTAACGACATCGCTAGCGCCGAAAAGCAACGAGCGATTTTTCTAAGTTGCGGGGATGCTACAGCAGAACTACTGCTTGGCAGACGTCCACGATCGTGGCTAGACTTACTCAAGCCAAGCTTAGCAGACAACGTCCAGTCAAAGATGGACACACAGAAGAAGAATCATGATGCAACAGTGAGAATGCGTGCATTTGCAGTTAGTGACAATGTGTGTGTGAAAGATTTCCCTAATGCTAAGAAATGGATGCCTGGACGAGTCATTGAAGTTCGTGGCCCGCTCTCGTATTTAATTTAACTTGAAGATGGACATGTGATACGTCGCCATGTGGATGCATTAAGGTCTCAGTCATCTGCAACAGAGAACATTGAAAATTCAGGCCAGTCAGCAGAGCAACCAGATACCGAGATTCCAAGCCCTCCATTAGATTCAACCACAGATAGTGCAGCATTGTATGCCAATGAAGCTGCACCACCGGAAGTTCCAGCGACTGATGAACTTTCCTCGAGGGAAGTTACTCTTCCTCTGCGCTCCAGATCGCTTTGGTTTCAGCAGCACCCAGCAGCAAACTTAAAGGTGGGGGAATGTAAAAGGTGGGGGAATGTAGTGACTGACATAACTTTGGTTTTTGTAGTCACACCCAATTCACACCTCAAGTCAGTTGATCATGATCATTATATATATTTGTGTTTTGTGTCGTTGTACTCAGTTGTGTTCTGGATGCATTTTAATACTTTTAGTAAAACTTAGTCAAGGTGTTATAAACGGATCGCTAGTAGCGAATACTAAGTTATTACATTGGCGACGAGGTAGAAACGAAAATAACTGTGGCCATTATTTCTTGTTAGAGATGTGAGCTTGTTCTACAGAAGTTACCACTGCCAGAATACCTTATAACAATGCTGAGGAAGCTACCATTACTAGAGGAAAACTGAGGTAAGTACTTTATTCCATATTTGTCAGTTAAAAGTACAAAAATAACTCTGGCTTTCCTTTTTTATAGTTGAGAGCTTGTTTTCAAGAGAGACTGGTAATTCAGAAAGTCAGAATGGGTTCAGTTTGATACTACAGAAGTTACTACTACTCAAGAAAATGAGGTAAGAAAGTAATTTTGTATTTGTTTGCTAAAATTAAGTGTCTTTTGTTTTGTAGCTGAGAGCTTGATGTCAAGAATTACTGGTAAGTGAGATAGTCAAAATAGCTTAAATTTGTAACTACAGAAGTTAACAATATTCAGGAAATTGAGCCAAGTAGTAATTCCATATTTATTGGCTAATATTACAAAAATAACACTGGCCTAGCTTGTTCAAGAATTACTGGTAATTGAGGTAGTCAGAATTGCTCAAGTCTGATACTACAGAAGTTACCATTACTCAGGTAAGAGTGTACTTTAGTATTTGTGTTTGCTACTTGCTATTATACTGTTCTTCATGAATTAAGCTACAATATACATTCTGTAGTAACAATACTGTAGTTTTAACTAGGTAGGCTCGCTCGCCATTTGTGCTCAAGCACATCACTAGTTTATATATGTGTAGACGTACATATGTCATTTTGTACTTTGACCCTCGTGTATTTTTGAGTTCGCTCCGTGTTTGACCCTGTTCACTAAACAGAATCCTCGGGTTTATCGAACATTACCCATATCACCTAGAAAGTGAATTGTTTACCGCTTTGAATTCTTTTGTGGTAAAGTTAAAACTCAAAAACTTTACAGTGCATCCACCTTAGAGAACAAATAAATGGCATATTTTATTGTCTTAGTCTTTTCTTTTCAGGTGGAGAATTATGGGAGCTACAGATAGTATTTTTTGTATACTTATACATCAATGCTATATTGACACATGACATGTTTTATAATTGTGGTATCATGGTTAATGTTAAGGTTATACTAGGTTGAAGTGCAAGAGTCAAATTGTGAGTAAAAATGTGTTTAAGCTGGGAAATTAAAATTATAATAGTTGGAGTTGTTACACTTTGCAAGTTGGAAATATACTAGATGAATTTTCATTTGAACAAAATTCGGTGCATTAATTATATTTGTATAGGCCAATATTTCTATTTTATTAAATAAAAGTGTTTAAGCTGGGATTTATACATTTTTTGAACTGGAGTATTCTTATTACACCAAATCATAGATAAATGGCTTAAGTTTATGGTTGCTAAATACCAAAGCTATGTAAACAAAATTGAGCAAGTTAGAGCTGTTTTTTGATAAAAATATTCAGAACTGGGATGGCACCCTCAAAGTAGTGACGTATCGCAACTGATTCTTCCGGTTCTCATACGTAAACGTGACGTCATGAATGTGCGCATGCTCGTTGGAAATCTCCTTAACAGCTGTTGTAGAAGAGACTTAGTAGGCTTCTGAGCTAGTTACGTTTAGTGCCCGGGCAAGGGGTATTAAATTTTATGATATACCCTTGCCCAACGTGAGATCAGGGTGGAGATTCCGCTGTGAGTTGGAGCGGCATAACACAAGAGATGCGAATAGCATTTGTTTGAAGTGCAGTCCGATCTGCACCTTAGGGCACCTCCCAAGGGAGGTTTCAGCTCACCTAGCGCCCTTGTTGCAAGCCAGTTTTTTCGCTGATGGGTGAGTTTGATTGTGTTTTGTGTATTTTTCGATTGTGTTCAGCTCTTAGGATTGTTAGGTCAAAGTTTAATTTAATTTTTAAAGATTAATTCAAGACATGACTACTGTATACAATAATAATTAATAATTTAAATAATTTCCAGTAGATTTTTAGAAGCAAGAAGGCTTGTTCCATAAAAAAAATCATCCCTTGTTGTTGTAGGAAGGTGACATCCGCGCCATTTTTCAGGCTTCCTGGAAATAGAAATTTCCGGTACATCGTCTGCACTTTGGAGGTGTCGGTTAAAGGTGATGTGCAGCGATTACCCGAAATCAGGGATGCTCATGGTATCTCTGGAACGACTAACAATAAAACAAAAGTTACGTAATCCAACACTGCCAACATTAACACCCTCACCAAGTGGCTCTGACACCACAATTATATATAAAAAATCCCCTCAACCTGACAGTGATGACACCCATCTCCCATATGACAATGACGAGACAGTGCTTCCTGAGGACAGTGACGAAACAGTACTACACCATGACAGTGACGAAACAGTGCTACCCTATGACACAGTGACTAACTGCCATTTGGGATGCTTTCCTCTTCCAGACTCCTGCTCGTCATCCAGCCTCTCGTCTGTCAAGTCCTCCAAGGATGACAGGATCCCAAAGAAATCCGCATAGATCTCCTGGGCCCATTTGCAAATGCTCTGATCACTGAAGCCGGTTGCAAGACCTGCTAGTTTGCAACCTTCCAGAATCCCCATTCCAGTAGAAATGCAGGCACCAAACATCTGAAGTGCCACAGCCTTTTGAGTAACAAAACTCGTGTTTCTTTCTGTGCGTGTTTGTAGTGTATGCATGCCTTCTGTAATTATGTGTGGACTATTGTTTAATTATATGGCATAATGTCATTTGTTCATTGTAAGTTGTACACTTGGACTTCATCCTACTAGGTCGAGATGGTGGACACTCTGGTGGTGGAGCTGATGCATGCTATTGCCTGATGGCCTTCACCTTCAGGATATTCTCAATCTTTTCTCCTGTCTTTGCTGTGCATGCCCTTTTACTGGTTGCATTTAGTGGAATATTGCTGATGTCAGTCAGCAACTCAAGCTCTCCTCTTTTCCTTTTGAAAGCATTTTCTTCCATAGATCTACTTCCAGAAGCCATACCTGAACTGTTGTGTTAATTATTAATAAACATCAGCTATTAACTAGTGGTGTGCTTGAGCACAAATGGCGAGCGAGCCTTAACCCTCTCGTTCCCGAATTGTTTGGACACGCGTGGAAAAATCTAATGCGGAATAGTGCATTACCGTTTTATTTTTTTAACTCGATGCTGGCTGGGAAAACCCCATAGCAACCATATATCACTAAATAGACCAAGAGTTTGGGATTCCCCTCATTTTTTGATTGAGAAAATTGAATAATATTTAGGCCCTCTACTATTACTTTAAAAAAAAAATTTTTCCCCAAAAAATTCCACTTTTCCCATCAATAATAAAAAAAAAAAAAATAGAAATAATATTGTTTGATGTACTTTATACCAATATTATATTAGTTCAACAATAAAATATGTTGTTTGCTGTGTTTGGTGCTGATTGTGATCATGTAGGAGACATCTATGAGTGTCCACAAGGAACATATGCCATCGGACATCGGAGCTCCACTACAAAACAATTTCATATACACAAAAACACAAACAACAAAGATATTTGTAATACAAACAACAAATTATTCATGATCCTATATAATTGCAACTTTATGATGTATTGTATGCGGTTTCATACAGGATTTTTGTTTGGGAGGGAGGGGGGGTGGGGCTCCGAGTGTACTTCGCCAGGTCCGGCATCTTCTCCTTCATCAATGGAAGACTCTGCTCCTGTTGCCTCATCTGCGTCCTCTTCACAATTCCTCTTCACAATCCAGTCGATGACTGCATACACATGTGGTCCTAGTAGTACATTTAAAAAAATTAAATTTTTTGAAAATTTGAAATTGTTCAACAAACCACAACCCACTTTCAAATCTCAAAACTCAATGAAATATATATATATTATAGCTAAACAGCTTTCTCTATCTCAATATAGCTATAAATAAGTCCTTTCCACAACAGAAGCTTGCTAGTTTTCAAGAGAAAGACAAGAGAAAGAGAAGCTTACATCGATCATCTTCTTGACTTCCATTGTCAGTGTCAGAGTTGACGGGGTCTGGTCCCCAACCCTGATACAGGGCCTCCTATAGCCCTAGATGTCGTCTACCTCTTCTCCGCTTGATCCTGAGTCGCTAAAGTTAGTATCAAGCAAGTCTAAAACTTCCACAGCACTGTAACTGGTAGACGCCATCTTTCCAAATTGACTTTGAAAAAAATTTTTTTTTGCATAGTTACCTGGATCACACGACACGCTCACTTTTTTTCCTATGATGTAATAAGCATTACCTAAGACTGTACGTAATGGGAAGGCCCCCAGTTGAACTGGCGATTTTATAAAAAAAAAAGAAGACAGTAAGTCAAACCGCAAAGTCTTGGTCGGCAAAGAAGCGGTTGTTTCAATGTGTTATGGAAGGCTACTGGGCTCAAGCAATTTTTCGCTGCTTCTACAAAGCTCTGGAGATGACTGGATCCATAAATGAAGCTGCTGTGAAGAAGGTAACTTTTTTTAAAATTCGACGGAGAACCGATGTTTTTTTTTTTTGCCGAGGAAGAAATAAACGCAACTGCTGTGAGGTACTGTCGAAGCAGCCCTGGCTGAAAGCTATTTTAGATGCTTCTCCAACGCATTGGGCACCTGTGTATGCAATCTGAAGGTTCTAGCTATAAAGTAACTATTTTTTAAAATTCGGAGAAGCCAACCGGTCTTCACCCGCTTTAAAGCGGGATTGGGAACGAAAGAACTACACTATTGTTAAATGATTGATTTTAACAAGTAACACTCAGCTACTAAAATAAAGTCGAGTTTTTAAATTACGTATGCGGTAAAGGGATTCCAATGCCATAGTAACCGCTCCCCGCAACTGTTTGAATTGAAAAAGAAGCAACAAAATCAAGTCATGTTATTTAAAGTTTTCTTTGTAACATTCTTAATAGTAGTTGTAACGCACAATACTTTCACACAACTGAACATACCTACGCAAGACTTACCTTCGTCGTCTAGTGGACAATGAATTTACAAGTAAATGCTGTTGAGTAGGGCTTATAACTGTGACAAATAGCGACTAACTCAAATAGAAATGGAGCTCCCATAAGTTTTTGCGTTTTAACTGCAACTGCAAAACAATTCAAATCAGTAAACAATTCAATTTCTAAGGTGATACGGGTAATGGTCGCTAAACTGGAGGATTATGTTTAGTGAAGTTTGGGACGGGGTCGAACGCGGAGCGAACACAAAAATACGGAGAGTCAAAGTACAAAATGACATGCATACGTCCAAACATAATATATAAATAAACTAGTGGTGTGCTTGAGCACAAATGGCGAGCGAGCATGATAGTTAGGTAACATAAATGTTACTATTTTTAGCTTACTTCATGCAAACACTATAATAGCAGTTATGACATTTGATTTCTGCAAACAAATACAAAATCACTCTCTTACCTGATTAATGGTAACTTTTGAAGTATCAAACATCTGCCATTCTGATAATCTCAACCAGTAACTCTTGAACAAGCTTTCGCTATGATAAAAAATAAACCAGTGTTATTTGTACTTTTAGCCAACAAATATGGAATTACTACTTACCTCATTCTTGAGTATTGATAACTTCTGTAGTATCAAATTGAAGTTACTTTGACCATCTGAATTACCTTGAATTCTTGACAACAAGCTCTCACCTACACACAAAAAAAAGACAATCAATTTTAGCACACAAATACAAAAATTACTTTCTTACCTCATTTTCTTGAGCAGTGGTAACTTTTGAAGTACCAAATTTGAATCATTCTGACTATTTGAATTTACCAGTCACTGTTGACAACAAGCTCTTAGCTACAAAAAAGAAAGGCCAGAGTTATTTTTGCATATTTAGCTAACAAATATGGAATTACTTACTTACCTCAGCTTCCCTCGAGTAGTAGTAGGTTACTTAGCATTAATACTACGGCATTCTGACTATCAATGATTCTTGACAACCAATAAGCGGCACTCAGTATCATCCCCCCCTGAAACGGCGAAGTTTTGAAATTAGGTCTGGAAATGGGTCGTCAATGCCATAGTAACCGGTCGAATCAACTTTTTGTTTCTTGAAAAGCAAGCGTTTTCGCAAGAATTTTCTCACACTTCTGCGCTTAAGTATAAGTAAGGCTTGCTTAATGCTGTAGTTTCAGAATAAACTGGGGCCAAGCCTAAAAAGACGTGTTTTTTGGAGAAAAAAGTTGCCCGCGCGCGCATTTTAGGGGCATACGTACCATCCTTACACACATATATACCCGATTTTGCATTATCCACCCCTAATACTGTCTCGCTCGCTTCGCTCGTTCGCCAATGAAGTAGGGGATTACCCAATCGGTTCGCGCGCGCGTTCGGTGAAAGTCCCCAGCGGGGAGTCGGGCATAACGCGCAAGTTTTATAACTGACGATTTGTGACGAATCAAAGCGATTTGGTGACGTCCAAATAAAATGGCGCTAATGTATTGAAAGTCTATGTAAGGCGACTGATTCTATGACTTCTGTTGGGACAATTCTTGTTGTACTCTGGAAACTGTTGTAGGATCTAGAAAGAAGAGATATGTCACAGGCATGGTAAAGTATTCTAGCTAAATATAAAAAAAAAATCAATTGTTTGTTCTTTAAGCTGGATGCACTGTATATGGGAGCTCCATTTCTATTAGAATTAGTGGTGATGGTAAGTTAATGCACTATATAAGCCCTACTCAACAGTATTTACTTGAAAATTCATTGTCCACTAGACTATCCACGAAGGTAAGTCTTGCATAGGTATGTTCAATTAGTGTGAAAGTACTGTGGTTAACTACTACTAATCACAAAGAAAAAGTTTAAATAACATGACTTGCTTTTGTTGCCTTTTTTTTCAATTCAAACAGTTACTTAGGCATTGAATGTCTTTACCATAAATACGTAATTAAAAAACTCGTCTATAAGAGTAGCTTGATTGTTAGAAGTTATAATCAATCATTTAACAGTAGTGTAGTTTTAGGCTAGCTCGCCACTTGTGCTCAAGCACACCACTAGTGTTAAAAACAACGATTTAGCTATGTCCTATCAATTTTTTTTTCAGTCTTGAAATATGCAAAAATTCTAGCTTAATCACTTTACTAACTTCACTATTATATTAATACTGTGTTTGGGTCTACCCAAACAACCGCTAATAATTAATATTAATAACCAATTAACTAATCAATTATTCATTGATTAAATTATTCATGCAATTAAATTATTATTCTATTTATCATGCAATTATTTATTTATAAACATACACTCATACTTAGTTCTAAACATTATTTCTAATACACGCACACTTGTGTGCGTCAATTGGAACAATTATCTATGTTAGTCACATGTACAATTCTGTTCAATTGATTTTTGTTCAAGTTTGAATTAAAGTGAATCTGTCTGAATCCTCTTGTTGTTAGGCTCTTAGCTGAGTAGCTAAAGTGATTCCTCCTCCCTTTTGTTCCTTGTTGGAGTTGAGGGATTTGTAGATCGATACTTGGCCTCTATAGCTAGCTTGCTGAGTGTGTGCCTGTGCTAGCCAGGTGGTCCTTTGAACATTTAATAAAACCCCTACGCTTCTGGAAAGTTAGAAGTCCAGAAACGTACTGAAATTAAAGGCATTTAAAACTGTCTTAAGACACCGAATTTGATACACAGAAATTTTATTTAGTATATAGAACTAATAAGTATGCAGACTAACACTTGGATTAAATTCTCTCTTTTTGTGGCTTAACGGAATTTTTTTTACACTTTTATGGTAGTACTTCCACAGCTAATAACCACCAGTCAGTGTAACCTCAAATCCACATATATTTTTTACTATGAAATTTTATGTCTAACTTTTTCACACAACTGTACCTGTAGAGAAATAAAGAAAAGGTTACAAGAAACCCAACTTTCTACTTTTTAAGCTGGACACATATAAACTAGTGTTGTGCTTGAGCACGAAATAGCTAGGGAACTACTCTTTTTAAGCTGGACGCACTGTATAAGAGAGCTCAAAATAGTCTGGGGTAGGCAACCCTTTACCTTCTATTACTGGGGGCATGGGTAAAGCGGTACAACCAAATCTTGTCAAGTCACCCGGTTTCAGGCGGCGTTGAATTAAAATGTTAGAGGACAAATTGGTCTAATTAAAATAGCTGCGGTAGGTGGGCTCCCTCACGTTGAAGTTAGCTGCGATATTGTGCAAGGTGAAGAAGGAGGTTTTTGACTCCATGGTTGCTTTTGTGGCATAGCTTTGGATATATACATTTGAAAGACTTGCGGTTGAATGTCTATTATTCCTTTTTACTGAGGATAATGTTATTGCTGAGGAAAATATTTTTGCCATACTACCTATTAGATAAGGGGGAAAGTCCCTGCTATGCTCGTGGCTTACCTCTTTCCTATTTGATTACCTCCACCAACTTCAGGAATCACAAAAATCAATAGTGATTGTTGCTTCTCCACTTAATGCCTTAATGGAGGATCAGGCATTATTTTATTAGCAATATCAAGCATGTTGTTGTCAAACCCAATCTAGGTTGCTTCATTGGCATCCAGAAGTTTGTCTGTTCCTGCAGTTGTAACACTAAAACTTATGTGGAAGTTGTAAAATGGCCTGTTAAACAGATCACTAGGTGTAGATGCACATAAATCTAAATTGCTTGAATGATCCTGACTGACATGGCTAAGGGATTCATGGAAAGGAATTAATATTTTAAGGAACAAATTTCATTGAACTTAATCAATTGAAAACATTTAATTTCCTTCCAATTTTTACTAGGACTTAAAAACTTTTTTGCAGAGTTAATGTAACAGTTGCATTTTTTTGCCATGAAGAATAAAGTGGATTTCATGAGAGTATGTAGGTTTTTTGATGCCCTCCACCCCCCACACCAATAAAAAAGGCCAGGTATATGGGACAGATCACAAATATTAGATGTAGCAAGAAAGCTGACCTGTACCCTTTACCAGACCCCACCTGACCTATACCTTTTACCATGTGCTACACCTAAAAAAGGTTAATTAAACTTGCCTACTGACCATTTTATTTCATTCACTGTCAGCTTATTATAATTATATACCTTTCAGCAAAGTTATGAGCATAGCATAATGTCAACCTATTAATTAAGTAAACTATCTACAATTGTGGCAAAGTAATTATTCATTCAATATGCAATGGTTACTACAAGCTCATTGTGCAAATTTTAAGCCAGTAATTATTGTGTAGGTTCTGCACCAGATAAAATATTTCCAAAGCAGGCTGAAGTTGAGGTTGGAGGATCAGTTTACTTCAACTGCATTTCAGGCTTGCCTCCATTTAGTGTATTTAGTGTAGTTTCCTGGATATTTGCAAGGAATCAGTCTATTCAAGGAATAGCTGAGCAAGAATTCAAGAGTATATATATTAAATCAGTAAATCTAACGCACAATGGCCTCTACACTTGCGGTGGCTGGGAAAAATATGAACACAGATGGAATACTTTCATAGCCAGTGCATATTTACATGTGCTTGGTAAATCAATAATAATGTGAACGTAACATTTATATGCTCAGCTAATCTGCTAGTAGAGAGCGGCAAGATAGACAATGTTGATAAGATGATGATTAGCCAGGTAGAGAATATGACAAGGAAACACGTGTAACGTCATCTTAAAATACGTTTGTACAAGTATTAACTATATTTTAAGGAACATACGGATTGTACAAGCACTTTTGCAAGTTTTAATACGCAAGACAGATTGGCTACTTAAATATAATATTATTGTGGTATCATTACAACTGTTAAGTATAGTTTCTGCTCTAAGGACATATTGTTATCTGTGAATGACATTGTCAAATATGATTTATAATATATACGAGAGTGTGTAGCACTTTGTAGTTAGGTTTGACATTCCCTATATTGATTTCCCTTAAAATACAATACCCTAAGTATTTCAGCTTTCAGGGAACAGCAATCTTACGAAAATGTTGGCTTTGTTCTTGATACCCCAATGAACCTCAATATCAAAGTTCTAAGCCAGAATTTTTCAAAAAGTCACATTATTATAGTGTTTAACATCTTCATAATTCCCGTGAGCTACGCTAGAGCAAAATTGATAGTATCTTACTGAGCTAAAACATGAGAGCCCTGTCACTCACTATCCATATTAGGTCCATAACCCTTCAATTTTTTCTTGAACTCTAGCAAATAGTCTAATCATCTCCTCCATGTTTTAGGGTTTATTGTGGCAATTGAAGCATTTGGTGAAATGACCTTTACCATTGAAAAAAAAAGATTCCTCTTTGTTGTGTAATAAATAAAACTCAGAATTTTAGTATTAGCTATACAGCAAATGTTACAAAATAAGGTCTTTCAAAGCAATAATTTAGGGATACAGAATCATCACATTAGGCAAGTAAGAAACTGTGAACTTACAACACTGGAATATATAAAATAGTAATTATGTACTACAAATACATTAGATTGAACCTTTCTCACTTAAAGGGTCTAACAAAAATCAAAGGTAAAATGTGGAGAAAAAAATCTCAGAAATTGCAGGGAAATCGAACCCAGGACCCCTGGCTTTAGTCACCAGTACTCAAGCCACTGAACTATGACAGCTACAGCTTCCTTTAAGTAAAAATGGTTCAATCTAGTATTTATGAAGGGTCAGAACTTATTAATACAAATATAATATAATATATTATAATCCTTGCAAACAACAATATAAAAACAAGCCAAGACACATCATGTGCAGTGAATCCTTTTGTGTGAGCTTGAGTATGCCGTAAAAAGTTAAATCATTATAGCAGCCACTTAGTCTGTCTTGAGATATAAAACCTCCCCCCCCTCCCCCGTACAAAATCCTAGATTTAACACTGCATTACTTTTATTGCAGAAACATGTATTTATGTATTCTTTGATCAGATAATTCATTAATTCATCCTCACTTCATTGTGGCTGATGAAGGAGTCACAGTACAATTTGCTTGCTCATCACACAGTAAAGTTCGTTGGACTCACAGTTTAACCAAGGTTATAGTTTTTAATTATAAAGTTATACAGCTTCGTAATAATACTATTGTGATTCAAAATGTACAAAAATATAATGAAGGCGATTATTATTGCAAAGGGAAAACCTCTAATCCAGTACAAAACGGATTAAACAACCAATTCATAGATTTTCATGCAAAAGCTTCCCTGTGGATAAGGGGTAAAAATTATTGTCATTATTATTATTATTATCATTATTATCAGTGTTATTATTATTATTATTATTATTATTATTATTATTATTATTATTATTATTATTAGCAAGTACCCCACCACATAGTGGCGCTTGACCTATTGCAAAGTAAGAATACAGTAGCACGAGTTATCTTGCTCAGTTAGCATTCTCTACCATTGGTTAAGGTTACATAAGTTTCCTCTCCTACTCTCGTTTTTCTGAACTATCTGAGCTTCTCTTTTACCCCACCTCTCCTATTTCAGCTCATCTTTTGGAGTCATGGAGCCCCCTTTTCCTGTCTATCTCTCATGCTTCTGAATTTCTGTCCTATTGAGAAACTTTTGTCTTCTATTTCATACTTTAGCCTTTCTTTTGAAAACTAACCTCCACCTTTACTCGTCGATTCCACCCACTTTTTAGTTATAATTAATTGTTAGCCTTTCTGCCTTCTCTTCCCTACCATTGTACACTTACACTGCCTTACCTCGCCGAATCCATATAGGCTTTTCAGTTACGATTAATTACTTTTTACGTTCCCTTCCTATTTTTATCAATGCTTTCCATATCTTGCTCTCTTTCTTCCTGAGTCATCTCATTTTATATTCTTATTCCGGTCTTCAGATCATGAATTCACTTCTCCTCTTGTCTGTCTCACCTGCTTCTAAATATCTCTATCATTGTATTTTAGTCCTCACCTGCTTTGAATTTTTCTTGTAATCCACTGCTAAGTTACTCTGTCTCACACACACACATAGAGTTTGAGATAATTGGTCAGACGGATTGGAAATCGCAAGCCATATATCAAATTGACTATATACAAAACAATAATCAAGTTACCACAAGTATGACATAAATTAGACACAGAAATAGCTGACTTATAACAACATGAGTATGGCTAATGGTCTACCAGTAACCTTGTTTTAGGATATAAAGTAAGTTTGATTAACTTTTCTATGACCCATTTTCTGTACCATGTTTTAATTAAACTAGACCATATTGCCAGTTTGAGGATTTAGTAAGCAGGTGGCAAAAACAAAGTGATGAAAATTACCATATAGGGAAATAAGAATGCACAAACAGGTACTTAGCAGATTACAGTTAGGTTTATTTTTAATGCTATGTTAGAGAAGAACTAATCTCATTGGCCTTACTATGACTAGATGAGATGATTTATTTGACTATACAATGTATAAAATTAAAGGGTGCATTTAAAAGTTAATTATTGAGAAATGCTCAAGTATTTGCAACTGGCACTTACCAGATTTGGATTCAATACACAGGGCATAAAACAGAAGTGACAATAAATTCATATGTATTTGTTCACAGTATTCAGTGGCCTGAACACTGTGAACCCTCAGCGCCTCATGCATGAGATAGTGCTCAGTTTGTCTGTATATTAGTCATGCTGTCACATAATGGCAGATCTTGAAGACTGCAGCCTTTCGAAGAGTGAAGATACTTGAGAGTGATGTATTGGTTTAGTTATAGTCTTTTAATGTGCCAGAATTTATAGTTTCAACTTGTTTTTTTATCTTAACCTTTTGTGAGTAACACCTCCTATTGTTGTGTTGCAATCACATGAGCAAATTTCTTGTCAGTGATATTTTGCTGCTATTAGTGGTTTACCAAGGGATGAAACTGAAGTTTATTGTTGAAATTGTAGGTGAGGTGAGTGTCCTTTGCATATTTAGATTTTCTTATGAAGACAACATTATGTTTACTGTTTCATTGCATAAGCTACATACTGAAGTATTGATCGTAACTACACCAAAAAATTAATCATTTGGTATTCAGCTATAATACCATGCTAATGTATTGTAACGCTGTGGGTTCTCACCTTTGGTGTTTCATTATTATGATTATTATTTTTGTTGTTGTTGGTAGTCATTGTTATTGCTGTTATCGTTTCTGCCATGTTGTTTCATTACTTTTGCTCTTATTACACAAGGTTCAGTAACAGTGGAACCTCATGAACAGTACAAGGAAGTGAATGATGTAGCAACTTTTGTGTGTAAGACTTACCATCCTGTGACATGGACCTATAACCGAGGCGAACTTCCAGATATAGCAGCAATTAGTGGAAATTTAGGTCAAAAATTGACCATATATAAAGTTTCCTCTGATGTTGTTGGAGTTTATGAATGTGCAATACAAGATAAAGGCAAATTTTACTCATCAATGGGCATTCTCCACCTAAAGAGTGAGTTTGAATTACACATTTATGTGAAGTAAGAAAAAATACAGCTTGAAGAATTAGCTAGATAGCTCACTTTGCTATGGATACACACTTTTTATATTCCTTTCACTGAATATGCCTTTATCTGTCTCTGCCCCTTTGTTAATTAATAGTGTACTTTAGCATATTTTATATTATGCTAGTGGTATGGCAAGTGTTAGAAAAAAGTACACAATATTTGTGTCTAGTATTAACACCTCTTTAAGCTAACTCACCATTTGTTGATGATTAGTTTGTCGGTTGGTCAGTGAGTACGTGGACAAGTGCACGGTATAAGCTTGGTGGGTTTCTGAATCAGTGATTAGTGGGTGGGTGGGTGGTTAGTAGGGATAGTTGGTCATTTAGTGGATGTTGAATGGCTTATAGGGTTGGTGAGTTGGTGTGTGGGTAGATAATTGAATAAATAAAATGGATTGATTGTTGAATCATTGATGTATATTATTTTTATCGTGTACACTGTTTACTATAGAGCTAATTTTTCTTGCTATTTCGAGAAAAAATCTTACCTCAATGCAGGGCTTACTAGTTTTATTTGCTCGATAGTGTCAAAAGAATCACTATCCAACAAATATCATGAGTATTCCAGCCGTATTTTTTGAAAGTCAAGACACAAAATAGATACCAATCTTGCTTAAGGAACTCGAGCTTCTTATATGATATGATTAGTGTACAATGTGGTTATGATGCTAATTCCACTAAGCTGATAGTACATGTAAATGCTGACCAGCTGAGAAATGAGAAATCGGACTAATGTAGCTATTTTAGGAATACATAGTATATGCAAAGTTTGTGCACAGCTGATTTTTGCCTGAAGCAACACTGGACTGTATCATTTAAAGCTGTACTTTCCTCCATTCTTTTGACATCATTATATTGGAGTATCAGCCATCTGGAAGTTTGGGGCATATTTTCGATTGTTCAGGGGTGATGGAAGTGGAGAGAGGGGGGGGGGGGGGGGGGGGCTGGTTAAGTATTGATTTGTATTGGTCAACTTGTATTTAGCTTAGTTAATGTGAAGTTATTTTTTTCATGAAATGCATGTGTTTTCATGAGAGTAAATTGGCTTGTGATATATAGTCCCACTACTTTGAAGAAGATTATATCACTCCTTAGTTAGATGTAGGGATGACACTGAAACCCTATTGTTACCTGAAACAAAGCATACACCTATAGCACAATGTTTAACCATAATGGACCAAAGGTACTTCAGTCAGTTTTATAGTTTAATATATTCTTTGCTGAATTTTCAAATTACAACAAGCAGTGAGAGGTGGCTTACTATGACATTGATCAACCCTCTACCACACGTTTTTGTTACAAACTTAGCAATTTGTAAGTTTTTGAGAGTCTAAAGTGAAATGAGTTCGAAAGTAACTAAAGAACTACATCCTATACAAACTTATAGAATTTAGGTAAAAATTCTAGACTGCAAATAGTAGTCACCATTGCTGAATGTCTTTTTTAAGTGTATAAAATGTCATGTGAATACACTCCCATTTTATGAATTATGTCAAGTCCACCAACTGCAGTGACAGCTTTATTTATTAATGTACTGTACATATAAAAGCCATCTGGCTGGCGAAGTGCACAAACACAGTGTATATTGTTTACCAAGTCAATTTATTATAGAGATAATGCATTGCACACAAGTTAAGGACTTATCTGTAAGAAGTACATGTTATAAAGTAATAATGACATAGTTCACAATTGAAAAAAAGACTTGCTTTGCAGAGCTAGTTAGCCCTGAGGTAGATAGATCATAGCAATATGACAAATCAGGTATGAACATTAGCTAGGTATTATTTCTATTTCTGCTTCATTAATGGCTTCGCTACGACCACCCTATGCCAGTTTCTTTATATACATGAAAGGTTTTACTCTCCAATATTTAGGCACTAAATTGAGGTGGATTGTAGCTCAGTTAATTTAATAACATTACAAAGAAACTCAATTTGTTGGGTTTACGTAAGGTTCTTTTTCCTAGACCCATGTATATAATATATATATATAATAATATATTATATATATTATAATTATATAAATGGTATGATATGCAAGTTGTAAAGCAGATACTTAATTTCTCAAATGTACAGCATTTTAAGCTCATCTCCTGTTATTACAGGTACTAAAACCAGAAAGAAGTCTTAACTTAGAGTAGGCTCTAATCGTTGACACAATTTCTTGGAAATGCTGCTTTTTTCAAGTCACGAATAGTTGTTGTGAGTGGTAATTGGGCAGACACTATTACTAGTAAATTCATTTATGTCTCAAAGCTTATATTTTAATAACAAATGTTATGTCATATGTATTTTAGATCCTGGATCACAGGAGGGTAGTAATTTATTGGATCTTATAGATATTACAAAAGACTTACAAATAAATGGTAACTTCAGTTTTATTTAGTAATCATTTGCATGTTGTCATAAGTACAAATTTTAGATCACGTGGAAGTTTAGAATTTCTAAATGTTGAATCACAGGCTAGAAGTAGTTACCTTAAGTGTTTAAAACCCTTTACTAAACAAAACCCTTTACCAGACAAAAAACAACAACAAACAAGGTCAGTTTATGAGAACTTTATGTTAGAAGCTACCAGTCCGTTAGGTAGTTAGAATGGCTTGAATTGGTACTTAGCTCGTAATGAAGATAAGAAAGAAATTGATTAGCTACAATTAGTGTATATAGCTGCAAAGTTTTAGTACAGATAGCAAATGAACTAACCTAGCCAAATTCAATCAAATGGACATTTTTTTCGTATTAGTACTATTAATAAGCTAATCAGCAGAGAACTCTACTGTAAATCTTGTTTTTTATGTCCAAGTAACACTAGTTTAGTCTGCTGAACTTAGGAGTAGTTCAAATTTTTATTACAAATTATATCATGTAATTTTAGATCCCCAAGTAGTTGGATCACATGCTGATAGTAATTCATTTACAGGAGATTCACAAATATATGGTAAATTCAGTTTTATTTTGGGATAACTTGGTAATCATTTGCATGTTGACATAATTTTTAAAAAAAATTGATCTGGTGGAACTTTAGCTTTTCTATTAGTTGGATCACAGGCTAGCAGTAGCTCCCGATCTTATAGATATTAAGTGTTTAAAACACTTTACTAAACTTATCAATTGTTTAAAACCCTTTAGCGGACTTAATTTTTTAAAAGCAAAGCCATTTTTAGTTGCTGAAAGCTTTATGTTAGAAGCTACTAGTCATTCAGGTAGTTAGAATGGCTTGAATTGGTACTAAGCTCGTAATTCACAAATAAATGGTAATTTCAGTTTAATGTTGAGATAGCTTGCTAATCATTTGCATGGTAACTAGATTAGCATTTAAGTATTAGTGAATGGCTAGATAAGCAAATCTCATTGCAAAGTACTTCTATAAAGTATCAACAACTGTAGAATTTGGCTTACTAATGAGATTTGGTCTAGGTATTTTTGATAGGCTGTGATGCTTGTCTTATAGTTTTTTTTTGGTGTGCTAAGCTAGCTGATCCATAGTACTGCACTGTTCTAGCATTTCCTATTACAATATCACATTATCACACTAAATACTAAATCTTTCATGTGTCCTTTTAGAACCCAAGAATGCTGGATCACAGCCAAGCATAGCTGACATTAATTCATGGCTGGATGATAAATCATTTCAGAGTTTTCTTGAGTCGCAAGAACTTAAACTAACAGGTAACTTCAATTGCATCCAGTTTAATAGCTGTTGATGTGAGTAGAGAGATTCGATAGCTTCAAATCTAGCTAGTACCAAATCCAGTTATTACCGCGAGAATATTATAGGATTATATCGATAATCAAATTTAACAAGGTAAATTCAGATACAGATGTAATAATATTGATAGAAATACACTGGATAAAATAGCTAGCAAACGTATAAAGAATGAGATAAAACTAAAAAAACGAAGATCAATAAATTGCTGCGAGTGAAGTATGAAGTGCGGGCACAGAGTGTGCAGCGATTAATTGCAGAAATTATGAATCTTGAGCAATAGCTCTTATTTAATAACCAAAAATACAAATTTTTGATCATATCAAAGTTTGAATCACAGGCTAGCAGTAGTTTCCTGGACCTTATAGATTATCAAGTGTTTAAAACTCTTTACCAGACTTAGTTTTTAAAACAAGGCCATTTTTAGTTGTTGAGAGCATTTTGTTAGAAGCAACTAGTTATTTAGGTAGTTAGAGTGTCTTGAATTAGTACAATAATATTTGTATGATGATATGCAAATTATCAGAGACTTCTATTGTACATCTAGTTTCAGATGTCCAAGTAACACCAGTTTAGTCTGCTTGATTTGTACCTAGGGTGGTTTTAAAATTTTAATTACAAATTAAATGTTATATTATATGTAATTTTAGAACCCCAAGTAGTTGGATCACATGCTAACAGTAATTCATTGGATCTTATAGATTTAACGTCAGATTTACAAATAAGTGGTAACTTCAGTTTTATGTTAGTATAACTTAGTGATCATTTGCATGTTGACATAGTTAAAAAAAAATTTGATCGTATGGAAGTTTAGAATTTCTATATACTGGATCACAGGCTAGCAGTAGTTCCCTGGATCTCAAAGATTATCAGATTAGCATACAAGTATTAGTGAATGGCTAGATAAGCAAATCTCATTGCAAAGTAATTCTATAAAGTATCAATGACTGTAGAAATTGGTTTACTAATGAGATTTGGTCTAGGTATTTTTGATAGGCTGTAATGATTGTCTTATTGTTTTGTGGTGTGCTAAGCTAGCTGATCCATAGTACTGCACTGTTCTAGCATTTCCTATTACAATATCATATTGTTACACACTAAATACTAAATATTTCGTGTGTCCTTTTAGAACCCAAGAATGCTGGATCACAGCCAAGCATAGCTGACATTAGTTCATGGCTGGATGATAAATCTTTTCAGAGTTTTCTTCATAGTCACAAAAACTTAAACTAGCTAACATAATTACAACCAGATTTAATAGCTTTTATGTAATAACAAAAATAACAAGTCAAAATGTTGTTAATACTGTTTTTTTTGTAGGTCAGACTAAAATCCCCAATCAACAATCACAACAGGACTCTTCATCTAGAGATGACAAAAAACAAGTTAAAATTGGTAAACAATAATAAATATGTCAAGAAGCTGATATTAGTGTTTTAATGAAATATTAGCGGGTTTTTTTATAAGTGAGATAAGCTTTGGGCAGAGCTAAACACTTGAACTTCATATATTTTGTCAATTGCTTAGCAATGCATAGCCAACTACATAACTTCAGGAATATAGTATTGCTCCTCTTTAGTGTTAATGGATTGTAAGGCATTGTTGTTTATCCCCCTTTATTTTTCAAAAGTAAATGCTGTATATTTTTTAATTCAAGAAAAACTTCAAGTTTTGTAGAGATAGTATTGATTGCTGAATAAATTCTCCATCTTTATGTCAACATTGAAACTGCTATAGTTGTGACTAAACCATATTAAATTAGATGCTATAATTACATCCCCTCACTCCTCTTTTCCCTTCAACTACTATTATCACCACTAAGTAACAACTACCACCACCCATTCCTTCCCCTCACACTATGTGTGGACATGTGTGACCACAATTAAGCTCCTCCCCTTTTCAGAGTATGTGTTTGTGCTCATGATAGTAAGTTAGTGATATAACATTTATTTGACAGTTAGATAATTGTTTATATTTTATGATATGCAGATAAAAATCCTTTTCAGAATCTAGAAAAATTATGGCGATCTGAATATTTAAAATACAATCACAAATAATTTTTAATGCTTATTTTGTAAAAAAAAGATATTTAATTTTATGTATAATAAGTTTCTTATTACATGAATCAGAGTGTGGTATGGCAAAATATTTTACAAGTTGGCTTTTTTATTTTCATGAACCAGAGGCAAACAAAAATACAGCCCTGGAGTGAAATATCTTGCCATATCACTCTGATGAGTGTAATAGGTTTATTCTATGCTACATATCTTCACTCATGCAGTGGTTTGTAGTCACAGTATAATGTTGGCTCTTTATACCTCCAGCTACATTTTAGCAATAATTACTCTAACCAGCTGGTTTGGCAATGGCTGTATAGACCATTGAAGGTAACTAGAGAGAGCAAAAGCAGCTCATGGAGCTAGCTAGCTGGTTAGATATCCATACATTTAGTGTTGTAATCATAACTATAATTAAAACTAATTATGAATAAACTTATTTGTTGGCCCCTTTTCCTGACAAAAACAAAACTAGACTGTTCAAATCCTCCCTTGAAATCACTATAACTAACCAATTAACATCCTATGATAAGTGAAACTAAATTAAAACTAATTATTAATAATGATGCAATAACTATTACTGCCAATACTAAAAGCTAAACCCATCATTAAGAGCGGATTGCAGACCAATTTAAAACTGAGTGATGCGGTGTAAGGTGATACCAGATTCATTCTGCATTTATTGCTCCAGGTGAGTTTGAAATAGGAATGTCTTTGTCAATAATTTTACCAATTGTACTTTTTGGCCTTGCTAGGAATAATTATGCTAAAATATTTTGCTTTAAATTAAGCCAGTGCAATAGTATTATATGGATCACAGGTTGCTAGCAAGTTCATCAATAGTGTGTAAAAAGTTAATATATAGTGTTACTCTCACACAATTAAATTGTTATCGCAGTTGTATCTGTTGAGGAATTGCTGTAGTTGCCTCAGTATATCTAAAAATTGATATTTTTGGCTAGATTATGCTTGCAAATGAACATATTACGCTGAATTAAACCTTATAATGATGTCTACCTATTGTGCCAAAAATTATGCTGGCATAATGCGGTCATCCCTAGTTAGCAATCCCAGTTATGACCTTTTATTTCAGCAAACAAAGACAAAATCACTCTCTTACCTGATTAATGGTAACTTTTGTAGTATCAGTCACTTGAACTCCCTGTCACATATATGTTTGAGACCATAAGTGAGTATCATCAATTGATTTATCAACTTGTTCTGTGACTAGCAGCCAAGCTCATATCAGCCTTCAGCCTCAGGAATAACAAGGAGTCATGTGCGGGATTACTTTAAGTGCTAGCACTTTGGGATGTGACTAGAGGGAATCTGCTTGGGGAAGTAGATTTCTGGGAAAAACCCTACTAATCTCAAACAGCACATAAAAATTGCTCTATTATCTAACAATAAATCTAATATAATTACATTTCATCTAAAATACAGAAGAAAGTTTTAATTCGTAAAACTAAAGCTAACTTAAACGAATAAAAAATGTTGGATAATAACTAACGAAATTATTTTAAAAAATAGTCCAAAAACTAATAAGAACAAACTATAATGGCATTAGGAACTTCTATAACTAATTAATACTAATTAATGGACACAATAAGAAGACTAATCAACACTACCATACATGCACCTCATAACTTCAATTCGAAAATGGAGACTGAGGTGGTTGTGTAATTTTTACTTTACTAGCTGAAAGTGAAGATTATAGTGTATAACGAGTAAAAAACTTATTTTTTTGAGATTTTCCTGTCAATAGTTCCTTCAATATTCGGACTTAACTTTTTCTATCCTAATCCCTTTTTCTCGCCTTCTTCTATTTTTATTGACCCTTGCATTCTCCTGCTTTTCTGATACCCACTATGGTTAGCTACTGCAGATGAACACTCGTCCGAACTCGGTTCAGTGACCCAATGTTCAGACACTATAGGATAAAATAGGTTAATAAAGCACTTCCAGATACCACTAACATATTTGGTCCCAACAGGGTAAAGGTTTGTGTGCTTTTTAATATCAACTTATAATTGATATACTCTACCACTGACATATGCCTATTATGAGCTATTCATATTGAAGCTAGTAATACTTTAACCAGTGGTCACCAGAAATTTCTTAAAAATGGATACATTTTTAAAATCTGAAGTTTGTCTACTTCTTCAAAGCACAATTTATTTGTAACATGAAATTCGTTATTAGCAAATCCTATATCAATAGTAAGTAAAATAAATGTACCTAATATAATTCAATTATTGCTGAACGAAGGTAAGATTTAGCCCTTTTATGCAATTTTGAATGTTACTTTTGCTCAATTGCAGAAATGTTTGTCACGAGCTATATTTAAGATAAGTTAGACAAGTTTATCAAGGCGTCTATTAACATTGTGATTGAGACAAATTATAAAACACGATGGAATGACTCGGCATGCATGTTTGTATTCATTGAACTGCCGGATCTAAAAATTACATGCCCACAATTGTTGCAGCAACATAATATATTCAGACTAATTAGTGTCAAAAATTTAACCAGTAGCAGTTTGAACTGTGCTTTGAGTGTTTCTGTCACAAGGGTATATAGTTGGTGTTATGGTATTCCATACTTTTTTATTGCATTCCTACGGCCATGATCAATGTGCCATCCACACCACAAATAATTAGTATTGGTTACATCAAATACTTCTTTCCATGAGTTTTAACATTGTGGAGATATATCTGACATAAACAACAAACAGGATTTAAATCCCTTGCACTTCAACTTTATGGACTCCAGTATACATAGAATTGCAATTATATCTTCCCAATTACAAACAACATATGCTGCTGGAATGCCTTCTTGATAGTCATCTAACACTAGTATTGTAATTAAATGAATATTATAATTATTAATGTTGTGATTGTATCCATGCATACTGCTATTGCTCCATGTTTGAGTAGCATTTCTTTCTGAAATTCTGTCCGAATGAATAACAATCTTTCCGCACTTTACAAGCTTCATTTGGTTGTTCACCATGTTGCTTATACTAGGGAATAGAATAACTATAGTCAAAAGTCTGCATTTCCCTCACAATACTGGCCACACTGACAAAATCATTTGAATGTTTTCGAATGTCATCGACATTGAAAGCTTTCCTTATATTATTTATGTTCTTTTCTGTTATCAAGTGATCACGAAAAATTCCATTACTCATTTGAGACTCTCTTAATAAACTATCAATTATGTGCCTTGAACCAACACCTTCTTACAATTTTGCAGTGACGGTGTGTTTAGTACTCCAACTAAATTGTAAACGTCCCAACTGTTTATCCTGATTACTGGGTAGGAAAGTTGGATACTGTATCTGTTTTTAAGCTACTTCCATCCTAATTCCATCGTAGTTCCACCGTATTTCCATCGCAGTTACCCGCCTTCCACCCTAGTTCTATCGTACTGAACATGCGCATGCATTTTCCAGCGGTTTATTTCTTGAATATGGAGGTCCGTTCAGGTAGCGCTCAGGTTGGTTGTTCTTGATGGTAGATACCGAGCACTTATACGTCATTATTTCGACGCTGGCTATACTTATGAAGCTATTGTTTCATTTCTTGATCTGATTCATGGTATTAAACTGCCTTTGAGAAGCTTAAAACGATTTTTGTCACTTATGGGATTGAAAAGAAAGGGTCTTAACCAGGATTTAGGACATGCCTTAAGATGCATTGAAGTAAGTTTAATACAGAATTAATCTTTCATGCACTAAAATATATTTGCTCAGGGTGAGATGGAGCAGTGTGGGTCACTTCTTGGCTATCGTGCAATGTGGCTGAGATTGCGACAAAAACATGGCTCTTGCCTCTTTAGGTAAATACTTACGATATCCTCAGCATAATTTTATTGACTGCAAAGCATATATATTATGTCAGGCTAATAATATTAAGCTTTGTGGATCCTGTGGGAGTAGCAGAAAGGAGGTAGAAGGATTTACCTATCCAAGGCAAGTAGATACTACTTGGCTTTGAAAAGAAAGGACAAATTGTTACCTTATGGGTTTGGGATTCATGGAGCTATTGATGGGTAAGTGGAAGAAAATTACGTGGCTTGAAGTAGCACCTACTAATAAAGATTCTAAGGTTATTGCTGGATATTATTTGAAAGCAGTTCAAAACTTTGGTAAGTAATAATACATTGTACACGTCATCATAAAGTTTAATGTTCAGTATCCTTGTCTAGTACAGTAGCATAATTGCCCCTTCTCATTATAATTAGTAGGTGTGAGTTTCCCTCAATCATTCAAGTATTCATAAGAGTAAGCAACAAAACATAGTCACACCAAATACAAAAAATACCATACTTAATCTAGATCATTAAGCAGTTGGCAAGGTTGTTCAGCATCACACAAATGCTAGCAACTAAGGTGCGAACCCTCAGCGATGCTATGCACTAGCTATCTATTACTAAATCATTTCTCAAACCAAAAGAATAATATATAATGGTGCATACTTAATCAGTCTTCATCTTAACTGGTAGTCTTAGATGCAATAATCATAAAGTAATCGTTATATGAATCTATGAACATCAATCGTAGTATTTCACCATCCAAGTGTTTTACACCTCACCTCAAATTAGCTTAAAGTACTCATTTTACCTTTAACCCATAATACCCTAATAAAGGATACTCCCAAATAATATACAATAGAGCATTGACCCAAATTGTCTTTTATTTGAAGAGTCTACTGTATTGGATATTCCTAGACACATGTGAGTGTAGTTTGTGCTCCTGTATTATGTTCATTCTACTCATTACATGCATGCACCAGCACATCACAGGGTAAAGTGATTATGTCTATTGTAATTGTCTGTGTGCGTGTGCGTGTGCGCGTGCACCTTGGGGGATTTTGATTCCAATCCACACAATGATTAGTATCACATGAGAACACAATCCTGAAGCATTAGCTAATGCAAACATTGTTATGTCCCATTTCACGGGCTTATCCTTAATGCATTGTTTTATAAAGAGGCAGTCCTTGTATGGGATCATTGCCTTGTCTATGTTAAGTTCTTCATGTGGATTATACTCTAATAGAAAAAGGGGAAAAGTGAGCTTGAGTGAGCACTGGACCAGCATGCTGTAGTGACCAAGAAAAGTATATTTACAATAGGAATAATCAAAATTCAACAATTGTGACCCGCTCCGAGAAAATCAACAATTATTTAAAGACCTACAGACCGTAAAATGCTGCAAATGTTTTTCTGGATTGTGCTGTTATTATTGCAAAGAGAGTTGTTGGGCACTGTCAGAAATGTGCTCAATACTGAAACAAGAAGGCCAGAAGCCTTTAGTAAACGTCTAGTGTAAACAACGGTAATCTAACTTTCCTGGCAAATGTGGGTGTAAACGTGACACACAGAAAAAGGTGGACTTTAAGCGTCTCACTAAAAATTAATTTTTTTTTGTAAAAGTGAATGGTAAGAATTCTGAATGCAAGTAATGTTTTTGCTTCATATTACCACGGAGAAGTGTCACTCATTTTACTCAGCAATGGATTTGTTGAAGCTAAAAACATGCTTTTTCAATATTTTTTTGCAAATGGTCGATTTTCTCAGAGTGGGCAATTGTAATTGAAGGGCAAAAACACTTAATCACCTGTATATGCTTAGATTTCATTATTATTATTTATTATTACTATTAATATTGTTGTTATTATTATTTATTAATTTATTATAATAATAATAATAATAATTATTATTATTATTATTATTATTATTATACAACCCATTTTATGCATTGAATTATATGAGATTTGTAACCAAATTTTTATAAGAATATTTTTAGGATAATATTTTTCAAGAAAATTGGTGAGGAAGGGCTATAATCTACGAGAGCATAAATGAAAGTTTAAAACCTTATATAGATGTACACTTGCTAATTGTGCCTAGCCCTAGTGTAAGGAACGGTGAAGCGACAGAACATACACACACATCCCCACAATGGGTTGCAGTCATTTGGTGAAAACCATAAAGGTAAACAAGAATAATCAGCTAGGGATGATTATTAACCCTCAGCGCACATGCGCGTGAGGGTATCTGTAGTCACTTAGTCATTCGTTCAGTCTGTCAATAGTGGATCTCGAAGACAGCAGCATTCTGAGATGTATAATATCAAACTGCAGTGCTTCGATGATTTAAGTACCATTAAGGTGCCAGATTTTTTTGTTTCATCATATTCCTCCAGAAAAAAGCGAGTCACATTGGGCATTGCAAATTTGCATTAGAGGTGACGTCACCTTTCAATCATGCCGAAACCATGTGAGCAAATAATTTACCGCGCCCACACTTAATTTTTTACATATGTTGCACTGTAATGCCTTGCCTCTAAGTTAATTAACCCTCAGCGTGCATGCACATGAGAGTTACAGTAGTCATCCTGTCATTCACTCGTTCTGTCTGTCAACAGCGGATCTCGAAGATGGCTGCAATCCAAGCCTCGAAAGCCACATTAAACAGTAGCACTCGACAATTTAAGTCCATTTAATGTGCCATTTTTTTTGTTTAGACTTATTGCACTGAGGGTTTTGCACTCCTAGTGCTCTAGTGTTCTCATGATTCCAACAAAAAAAGGAAGAAGGAAATCCTATTACAGGTAAGTACACAAAGTACGATACAATAAATACATATGTAATGATATTCACTGAAAAATAATTCCAATCCAAGTATTTTACAAATCCAAACACCTTCCTGATCCCATACTGTCTGGATTAGTGAGGGTCTACGTGTATGGTTGCTAGGAATTTTATAGAAATAATAAAATGATGTATCAAAATTTGTGATGTTAGTTTGCCTAGTCAACATTCCTGGAAAACTAAGTAAACGGTGAAATGGTTTTTTAAACTTCATGTCTGTGAGTGACCATTTTGTTTGTGGTAGCTACACTGTTCATATAAATTATTAGAGCTGGAACGAATAGCCGGGTTATTCGAATATTCATTCGGATTGTAGGTATCTGGGTACAATTCTGACTATCTGGATACCTGTGGTTGGGTTGATAACAGGGTTTTTTATAAGTAAAGTTGATAATATGGCTCCTTACACACTCCCAGCAGATATTGTAGCAGCTGCTCCGACCTACCATTGGCGAGGGTTTTTTTTTTTTGGTTTTTTTTTGTAAAAACAACAGGAACCTGAAAAGGAAGGTGGGTCTGCTAGTAGGGGAATTCTTTAAGTAGCTTGTCTGTAAATAGCTAATTATTCCCCCCCCTCCCCCCCCCCCCATCCTGCTCTATTAATTATAATAATTATAATACATGTACTGTAAGAGTCCTCAGTGTGTTATGTCTAGTCTTGTCATTGTTACATTATAATTGTAGGCTGCCCAAAACTAGTTCGAGCTGACAAAGGTGTCGAAAATGCCAAGGTGTCAATCTTACAGCCATTTCTGAGACATCAAAGCACTAACGGTTGTGATAGTGGAAAAAACTGTTTTCACTATGGAAAGTTTGTCAATAAAACCAGGTAATAAAATGAAATATATTGCATAAGATTAATTTTATTATGCCTGTTTTCTTTTAATTTTTAAAAAATTTTTTTTAAGCGAATAGAACGTTTTTGGGGAAGTCTCTATCAATGGTGTAATGCTTTTTGGATAGACTTTTTTAAGGTAATTATATCAAGTGAGAATTAAAATAACTGAACTTACCATGTAAGCCAAGGGCGGCACCGGCAAATATTTAGTGGTCTGGCCATTGAATATTATTAATCTTTTCAGCCCCCATATTATGTATAGCCATTTACATTCTTGTAATACATTTGTAGAGAATGTCTGAAATTCTGCTTCATGAATGTTATACAAGATGACCTTGATGCAATGAAAAGTATTTGGAATGCTCATCGAGTACAGAAAAACAAAACTCATGCCAATGGAATTCCCAACTTATTATTTTACCTACCTTGGTATGAATATTATTTGGTCACTATTTTAATTTGATATAGTCCTTGTGATATTTTGTCTAGGCCTACAAGACTATTATATCTTATGTGATCCTGCAGATCCAGATTTGTGCTGGAAACATGCCTATGAAAAGACTCATACCAACTCCTCCACTGAATTCGTAAATCTTGCTAATATATTAATGGAAGAAGAAAATTTAATTGTACCTGCTGCAAAACAAGCTCTGTTATTGTACTTTTCTCTCACAGATTTAATTGAAAACATGCTTTAGGAACAATCAAAATTCATATAGATGAAATTAGCATACATATTGTCACTGAGTTAGCTATGAAGAAGTTTGCAAAGATTTTTTAGAAATGTAGCTGCAGAAATTCTTCGGTCCACAGGCACAAAGAAATTTTCCACTATACTTTTGATTTCAGGTGGAACATAGTCCACACAAGGAAATGATATAGTAATCATACTCTGGTGATGAATCATTCCATAAGTATTCTTTACATTTTTCCACTAGATCATCATACAGACAGTCTTTATGAAGTGGCACTTTAACAGCAGGAAAACTTCTATCCAAAACACCCTTTGCCTTATCACTGTTAAATTCCATGCGACTGACATTAACCTCCTACAAGTTAAAAATAGCCATTGAGTGATCTAGTAGTCCAATTATATTTCATTGAATATACATACTAATAGTTGGCTAGCCAGTGGATCCACCTTAGTAGTTCCTGATGTTTTATCATGTCTTTGCTTTTTTGCAGACCACATGAAAGCTTTCAAAGCTAATAGCATAACAAAAATCTCATGAAAATGCTATTATGGTAGCAAAACAATGCCAGGCTAACCTTCTTCACGAAGTGAAACACCAGCATCAAGCTTCAAATTGCAAGATGTCTCGCTTTGTTCATCAACACTACTGACTAATAGTCACACAAACAGATCAAATCAAATAGGGAGCCAAGCAGTAGTTTCTAAGGCTAACCTTCCTTCCTGCAACCAGCAGCACGGGACCTTGATCGCCACTCTCATCTTCTTCCATACCACCAGCTATATACCCCCCCAAAAAAGGAAAAAAAAATTGCACAGCCAGTCAACGACCTCTATAACAAACAAACCTTCCCAATTCAAAGCACTGGACTTCGCTTTCTTGGCTCTGCCGCAATTGCAAATGCGAGGTACAGGAGCGGCGTTTCCACTCTCTAAACGGGCTTCCATATTCGAGCAGCTGTGTTTGATAATGCATATTCAAGAAATAAACTGCTGGAAAATGCATGCGCATGCTCAGTACGATAGAACTAGGGTGGAAGGCGGGTAACTGCGATGGAAATACGGTGGAACTACGATGGAATTAGGATGGAAGTAGGATTGCAGTACGACGATGCGATGGAAATAGGATGGAAATAGGATGGAAGGAAGTGGCCCGAAAAAGCCACCATAATAATCAACTACCAATGTCGACATTTTTCACCATGCAGCCCTATTGCATTATTTCCTAGCAAGCTACATAGCACTATCATGTGGTTTAATCCTACCTTGTGGCATGTATTTATTTGATTGAGGTTATCTGGTGGACATACACTGAGGGTTTGCACCTCCTGGTGCTTCGTTTTGAGTACTGATATGTCAAGACAAACTACTTTTATGTGCATTTCAGCAATTGTATTCAGGAGAATATCACAGTTTTGTAACTTTCACAGGACACACCAGATGAATAACTATTAATATTTGTGGATTGAGCAGGGAGTGAAAAGATCTTTTTCTTCTTGTTTTTAGAAATTTTGATGACGGACTTGAGAGATGGGGAACAACGATGATTAGGTGAAACTGAAATAATAATAAAAATTACAGAAGTAGATATTTACCTGAATTTACTTCTTACAAAGAAGTTTTTAATACCAGTCTATAATCTGGAATACACATAGGACAAATAATAATTAATTATTGGCAATTTGTCAGACAACCACTGATTTTTAATCAAACACTAGCACAGACTCGAGGAAAGAGAATAATAGCGGCTGTCTATTAGAGATATATTGTATCACTGTAACAAATGCAAGCTTAAGTATATGTGAGATTGACCGCTCTCGAACACTGCGGCTGCCACCAGTTCTGATCTGGCCAACAGTCTTCCTCAGCTCGCCCGCCCGCAGGTGCGCTTCAAATAGTAAGTTTTAAGTTAATATTGATGATACGCAGGTACGTGAAGAAGGTGACACAGAAAAGACAGAGACTGGATGAGAAGGCAGTCTCCTTATATACTAACTGACACAATCCAGTCATGACCAGTTTGCATGCACAAATAAACTATTCTAGAATGTTCTATCTACTGACATGCGTAATGGTGCCGTGTGCAAATATATGTATGTTCCGTGTGCAAGTATGTGCCGTGCGCGGGCATACTTGCCACACCTATCTAAATGAGTTCAGAGTTCACCAGCTTGCTCTTCGTACCCGGAACTCTTCATTCTTCTAGTTCCCCTGATGACTCCTTCTCCAGACGTGTTGGGGGCGTGGGGCCTCCACATCCCCCTTTCTCAAGACTGGCATCCGCAGTCCACCCCATCTTCAGAGGACCCAACGACTCCAACAGTTCCTCAGAGTGGCTCACATCTCTCGGTCTCCCATCCGGTCCCCCTTTCTCAGCTCGAGAACCGCTGACCAGTCCATCGGCCCACATCCTGCTTAGACCATCAGCAGATGATAGTTCCGGGCCAGGCAGATATTTCATGGTCTCCACCCTACCCATCAGCCTAAGTGCGAAGCGGCGTAGACGGGGGTTTAATCCCGACTGCGATTCGCCCGACACTAGAGCCAGGTTGGGCTTGTGATCAGTTACTACTTCAACCATTCTGCCATATAAATAACACTCGAAGTGGTCGAGAGACGCCACTACTGCTAGGGCTTCCTTCTCGGTGATGCTATAGCGTACTTCCGGTCCTCTTAGTTGCCTGGAGTAAAACGCCACCGGAAGCTCCTCTCCATCTCGTCGCACGTGAAGACATCCACCAATCGCTGCTCCAGATGCGTCTGTGTGTAGAACATAACCCACTTCCTCTCTCCGAGGTACAATCAAACATACACAGTCACATAAACAGTCACGCAACACAGAAAATGCATGCATACCCTCCTTGGTCCAGACCACCACATCCGTAGCCTCCCGGGTCGTCAGTGGAGTCAACACTGCCGAGTACTTGGCAAAGTTCGGCACGAATTTGCGATAGTAGCCAATCGTGCCCAGGAAAGTTTTGAGCTGCTTTTTCACTGTTGGGCGGGGCCAGTCCTTGACGGACCCTTTCCTCCGGGATTGACAGCCGGCCGCAACCCACAAGGTGCCCCAGATATAACACACGCACACGCCCAAAGCAACACTTTCCCCTCTTAACACACAACCCTCTCCCAAACAACACACTAAACAACCTATCCAGATCCACTAGGTGCTCCTCCCAACTAGAACTATATACTAGGATATCATCTATGTAACCCACACAGTGATTCACATCCCTCAATACGCCATCTACCATGGATTGAAATATGGCTGGGGCGTTCTTGTGCCCGAAAGGTAGTCTCCTGTATCGGAACTTCCCCTCCGGACACACGAACGTAGTCAGGTCCCTACAACTCAGTTCCAACTCGATCTGGTGAAAGCCTGCCGTGAGATCTATGGTGGACAACACTGCAGAGTCACCTATCTCATCCAACAACTCTTCCAAGGTTGGCATATGGTGCCGCACTTGGGGAGTTACGTCATTAAGTGCCCTGTAATCCACGCAAATCCTAACACTCCCGTCTGGCTTCTTAACTGGTACTATGGGGCTACACCATTGACTCCCATCCGCCCTTTCAATGACACCATCTACCACCAACTTATCTATAGCTGTTCTCACACCATCCCTTAAAGCAAACGGAACCCTTCGGACTGGCTGGTTAATAGGTTCAACACCCTCTTTTACACTCAGCTTCACTCCATAACCAGTGAACAGTCCGGGACTATCACTAAATACTCTACCATTCCTGTCTAGTACATCCTCCAGTTCAGCTTCCGAGTAACCATGACATTTCTCCTCACTCAACCTCTTAGGTTTCTCATCTAGTCTCTCGTCATGCTCGGCTACACAAGCTCTGTATACCTTAGCAACCTCAGTGTGTGTGAGTTTGATATTGTTAAGGTGAACCACCCTTCCCCTGGCAGGAAGGCCGTTTCCTACCAACCGGTAATTCACCCGGGAGAGTACCTCCTCTACCGTAAAAGGCCCCTCCCAGCTCGCCTTAAAGGCGCCCTGCCTCCCCGGGATACGCATGTACACTACATCTCCCTTACTCAACTTCCGGTCACTCCTGGTGACATTAAGTCTCTCAATCTGTTTACCCTTGGCACGCTTCCTACGGGCAACACTCAGATCCGTCAGAGCACTAATCCGCTCTCTCAGGGCCTCAATCCACTTAGTGACATTCACGTCCTTGCATACGTCATCTGTCCACCCAGCATACACTAGGTCTAGAGGGCCCCGGATTTGGAATCCATATACTAGATCAAAGGGAGAGTAGCCAGAGTCCGTATGGGGCATCTGGCGCAGGGCAAAAAGGGCTAAGGGAGTGAACCTGACCCAGTCTATCCCTTTGTCGGCCGCCTTTGCCAACATGGGCTTGAGGGTCCCATGAAGGCGTTCTAGGACCCCATTACCCTGCGGATGGTAAGGGGTCGTATGGATTAAGCCACAACCAAATAAGTCAGTGACCATCTTGAATGTCTTGCTGGTAAACACAGACCCTTTGTCCGTGAGTACCGTGTCGGGTAGACCTGTCCTAGTTACTATGGACACGAATGCTTCTGCCACCTCATTGGCGCTGGCCGTTCTCAGGGGCACAGCTTCCGGCCAACGAGTGGCCATGCAGGTGTAAGTTAGCAGGAACACTGCACCTCCCCGTCCCTTAGGGAGTGGCCCTACAATATCCAGTGCCACAACTCTGAATGGCTCCCCAACTACTGGCCTTTCCTCCAGCTTAGGAGCCCTATTACCTGACTTGTTCACCCTGGCACAAACATCACACCTAGCAATGTGGGCAGTGATCTCTTTACCCATGCCTGGCCACGTAAATAACCTATTCAGGATCTCTCTGCACTTCCTTGTGGCCAGGTGTCCACCCTTCTCATGTACTAAGGTTAGCAACCTCTGCCTCTCACACTTAGGCACAACAATACGCACCATCTCCTCTCCATGCACCTCACCCTCAAGTACGTGCACAAGCAGCCCATCTCTCACTTCATATCCTCTATTACTGTCCTTGCCCAAAACCCAGTAGTCCTTCAGACTCTCATCAGACAATTGTTTCGATATAAAGGCAGTACTCCCCTCACCCTTTCCCGTAGGTACTGTGAGGTTCAACTCCTCTGGCACACCATGCACCAGAGCACCCACTTTCTCACTCTCAGATATAGACATGGTTCCTCTAGCACACCCAGAAATACTAGACTCACCACCCTCTCCCACAACAGCAGGGGTCAGTGCACTAGACTGCTGGTCTTCCAGTGCACTGCTGTTGTCAGCTGACTTGCTCTCAGAGGGCGGAGGACTGATACGTGCCTCCGCCTCTTCCTGCACAGCTGTGGAGCCCTCGGGCGTGGCTGGGGTGGCCACCCCGGAAATACACTCGCTCACACCTGAGCTTACACTGCCCCTCTCGACAGCCTTACCACACCCCTCACTAGGTACAGTGGCAACACCCTCGTCACTCCTCTCAGTGACCCTAACCACACCCCGATCATGGGCTCGGTCAGCACCTTTGCCAGGTTGATCATTCCTGGACTTCCTTCGAGACTTCCTCCGTCTCTTACTAGGGTTCCTGCCAGATACAGGCGTGACAACATCCTGTCTGGACTTTGTCTCGGGAACTGTGGGTACACCCGACTCCAAGTGCGTTTCACACTCCTCCCCACCAGATAGGTTAGAATGGACGTCACTCAAACTGTCACTACTACTCTTGGCATGCAGACCTGCGTTTGTCTTAACATCACTCTTCATGTGTGCATCAGACTCCGCCCCCTTGCATCCTCCTAGCTCTGAAAGAGCTGCTTCCAATGCCCTACTCTCATCAAGCTTCTCTGCCTCCCTAAGCTTCCTGCTCATATTCCTCGTCACTACTCCCACACTATTGCATGATGTGTTACACGGTGTATGTGTGACACAGGCTGCTCTAGCAGCTTCAGCTAGCAGATTACTTGCTCTATCCTCATTCAACTGGACCGAAAAGAGGACCTGTTCTGTGGCCATCTGGTCCGTGGCAGCGCACCGGACTTTGTACACCTGCCCACGGTGGCCCACTGGTACTATGGCAATCTTCGCCTCTACTCTAGCTGGCGTAAGGCCTTCCAACTGAACTCTCTCACCAGTGTATTGCCCATCTGCCACTAGGCTGTCAGGCACCACTGTGATTTGGGCACCAGTGTCGGGGACTATCCGGCACGGGATGCCATTGACCGACCCCTCCACCGAGAAACCCTCCTCACAGTGGCTGACCTTATGGACTTTCCTAGGCTTGCCTCCATTACCAGCATTGTGGTTGTCACGGGACCTGCCCTTCCGTTCTGGACACTCACTAGCTCTGTGTCCCAGCTTCCGGCAGCTAAAACATCTAATCTCCCGCCCACTATCGTTGTTACTATCCCCAGAGGGCCTAGATCTAGTAAAGGGTTGGTACCTGAGGTGTGAACTTTCCTCTCCCCCTACAACCTCGTTTAGGGTGGTGCCTATACTAATGATGTCTCTCAACTCATTGACCTTCCTAGAGAATACCGTAGCTACCTCTGTACCAGTGACCATACTGCCCAGGTATGTTTGAGCTATGAAACACTCCCACTGAGATATAGTCGTACAGAAAGAGGAAACCCTCCTCACCTCATCGACCACGAACTTGGCTAGCTCCCTTCTGTCTTTTACGACAGGGGGTCGACGAGGGAACATCTGGGCTCCTACAGTCCGCAGACTCTTCCCATAGTTTGACACAATTTCATCCTTAAGCTCTAGGTATTCAACAGTATTCTCAATGGCTGAGCTTGCTCTGTCAAGGACTTCACTAGGCAACCTACTAAGTAATGCCCTTCTCCATAACTCCTGTGGTACCTCCCTCTCTTCTAGTTGGGACTCTAGACTCCTGATATATCTGACTAGATCTCCCTCCGTAAATCTGGTTAGTGAATTAATCACCCGATCATACTCTCTGTTGATCTCTCTCTCTTCTCTAAGTCTTTCTTTCTCTTCCCTCTGTCTCTCTCGCTCTAGTTCTCTTTCCCTATCTTCCCGTCTCTCTCTATCCCTACTGTTACCAACACGCTCACTTAGCTGCACCATCTGTTGCAGTAATTGGGAAAACTGATCTGTAGTCATAGAGACATTAGGGTCGGCAACTGTGCTACCACCTCCCACAGCTCCACTAGAGTTACCCCTATACGATGGACTATATACACTTGCACTAGGACTTCCTACATTCCCTCTACCCAAGCCTAAAGTACTAGGACTTCATACGTTCCCTCTACCCGAGCCTAAAGTACTAGGACTAAACAAAGGTTCACGCATATCCCTCTCACTCCTGCTCATCTGAGGCACCTGTGAACTAACTACCGGCTGCTTACCCTTAGGGTCGGGCTGCCGTCCAGCGAAATAAACATCCTCATCACCCTCATCCGGTGGCGTGGGTAGGCGTTGCTCTGACATCTTCTGTTTCTTCTGTCTCTCTTTCCGTTCCTTGGCTAATCTCTTCTCTTCCTCTCTTTTCTCTTCACCACGGGTAGGCATGAAGAATGGTGATCTGAACTTTCGAAGGGTACTGAAAATAAAAGACAGATGTATAGAAAGGAATAAGACGCGATACTGTTTACACGTAAAAAAAATAATGTATGTATTAGAAAGTAATAAGACACGATACTGTTTACACGTAAAACCTGAAGAGTTCTGGTAGGTTACTGTTGTACACAGACACTCCCGGCTGACTCCTGTAGTAGCTGCAGTGCCGTAGAAACTCTCCACTCACTCCCGGCCTCGATAATGGCTGCAGTGATGTTGTTTACGTTAAAGTTCTATTTCCGAAGTGTTGAAATTCCGAATTAACACCTTGGTCCGTAGGTGCGATTTGTTCTTCCAGGTGTGGAAAAATTATCAGAAGAAGTTGTTGGTCGTAGATCTCCCGAAGACTGCTGTTTAAGGTAGTCCGGAAGAGATATGGCTGTCCTCAGATCCTGTTTAAAAAATCTGGACAGCAGGCAGAATAAGTTGTTGTTCGTAGATCTCCCGAAGACTGCTGTTTAAGGTAGTCCGGAAGATATATGGCTGTCCTCAGATCCTGTTTAAAAAAATCTGGACAGCAGGCAGAATAAGTTGTTGTTCGTAGATCTCCCGAAGACTGCTGTTTAAGGTAGTCCGGAAGAAATATGGCTGTCCTCAGATCCTGTTTAAAAAATCTGGACAGCAGGCAGAATCCTCCACAGAGTATGAAGTCTGCTGGACTCAGGTAAGTTTGTCTGGTAGTGTGTAGATTCGACAACTCAGGGTTCCGTGGCAGTAGATCCGGTGTATTAATCCGAATCCCACCGCTGCCACCACTTTGTGAGATTGACCGCTCTCGAACACTGCGGCTGCCACCAGTTCTGATCTGGCCAACAGTCTTCCTCAGCTCGCCCGCCCGCAGGTGCGCTTCAAATAGTAAGTTTTAAGTTAATATTGATGATACGCAGGTACGTGAAGAAGGTGACACAGAAAAGACAGAGACTGGATGAGAAGGCAGTCTCCTTATATACTAACTGACACAATCCAGTCATGACCAGTTTGCACGCACAAATAAACTATTCTAGAATGTTCTATCTACTGACATGCGTAATGGTGCCGTGTGCAAATATATGTATGTTCCGTGTGCAAGTATGTGCCGTGCGCGGGCATACTTGCCACACCTATCTAAATGAGTTCAGAGTTCACCAGCTTGCTCTTCGTACCCGGAACTCTTCATTCTTCTAGCTCCCCTGATGACTCCTTCTCCAGACGTGTTGGGGGCGTGGGGCCTCCACAGTATAGCAATGTGAAATACCTTACCATAACGCTCAAATACTAATAATTATAGTAGAGCTGTTTAGCTGACTTAAATCAAGGATAATGTGCACTTCGTGATAAAAGTATTAAACTTGATACATTTATTTTTTAGATGTGGAGCCATCATAGATTTGACCTTTAGTGACCTCTACAGGTAAATTAATATTAAAATTAAAATATAACAATATGTTTAATACATGCATACTTCGTTGTGAACCAAAAATGTGTATCATTGGTATCTAATTAAAGGTTACATTGTAAGTACTTAATAATGATCATATCTCATTCTATTCAAAAGCTATAATTATTTTATGGCATAAAAATTAAGTTAACAATCCCCAGAATAAAAGCAGAGGGGAATACACTTAAGAGCTGCCCTGACCCATTTGCACCTTGAAGTACACCCTTTCTTGCAGCCACAATGAACCAGTTCATGACAGCTTTCTGCTGCCTCTGGAGAATTTGTCCATAGTGTGCCATCTTTCTCCCAACCCCAGTCCAGTTTTCCAGGCTCCTGGCTTTCTTAGTGAACAGCCACTTTCTGCAATCATTGACTCGCTCTAGATCACTCGTCCTGTAATAAAGTAAAACTACGTATAGTTCTTGCAGACATTACTGATTCACTGATATCTTCAATTAGCAGAAGACTTTCAAATCCAGCAGTTACAGTTGGAAAAAACTTGCCATGTACTCCAAGCTGTCTTCTTCCCTCTTCCTCCAAATGCTGAGATGGTATCACAGCCAGTGAATGCATGAAAGACAGGTAAAGTTGTACATGCCCTTGAATCTATTCCCCTAACAACTTCATGGATGGCTATGTACCTAAAATTTGATCCAGTACAAATGCCACCCACAGCTCATCAGGGTTGATGCAATGAAACTTGGCAATTGTTAACACCACAATGTCAGTGTCTACTATGCGTACACACACTTTTCTGTAGCATCTGCTGCATGTAAAAGTAGATGGGTATCTGCTTCTTCATGGGTGCATGGGGCAAGGTTTTGAATGCTGGCATCTTTGTGAGTACTTAATACATTGATTCCATAAGTAACATAAATCACTTTACCTTCAGCTACTGGCATGCATGCTAATTGTTGGGACAGGAATTTAAACAGTTCAGTCTTATTCTCATCCATTCAAGAAAGTCTTTCCACTGTTTGGGGAGTAGAGTAGTGGGAGTCACTCGTCTTCGGATGCCCTTACCTCTTTTTTCCCTTGCTGCACTTTTGAGACTGTCCTGTATGTACACATCCCATACAACATCCACTCTCTGAGCAGTTGCAAGCTGGTGAGACACATAGGGTAGAAACATGACATCCGCATATTGCTGGAAAGTTTTTGCCATTTCTAGATTCATCATCTGGACTACTGCTGCACCATCAAGCAATTTGACATTGACAACTGGCGTGGTTGTGGATTGCTTGTCCTTTAACTCTAGACAGTCGAGAAGATCAGCATTGATACCAAGCCGATGCTTATTCTGTAGTGATGAAGATGGTGGAGAAGCTTAATTCTCTTGGCATCTAAATCTCCTAATCGTGTTTGACAAGATTATATACAAACGTGAAAAGAGATTGCAGTCATTCTTCATAGATGCAACTGGCAACATTTGCTTTGAAATGGATTTAGCTGGTGTGTGGTTGAATAGTGGCAATTCATTCTTGGAAATAACCTCTGTAACCCTTTCGTTCCCAAATTGTTTGGACGCGCGCGGAAAAATCTAATCTTCTACCGCGGAATAGTGCATTACCGTTTTATTTTTTTAACTCGATGCTGGCTGGGAAAACCCCATAGCAACCATATATCACTAAATAGACCAAGAGTTTGGGATTCCCCTCATTTTTTGATTGAGAAAATTGAATAATATTTAGGCCCCCTACTATTACTTAAAAAAAAAAAAAAAAATTTCCCCAAAAAATTCCACTTTTCTCATCCATAATAAAAAAAAAAAAATAGAAATAATATTGTTTGATGTACTTTATACCAATATTTTATTAGTTCAACAATAAAATATGTTGTTTGTTGTGTTTGGTGGTGATTGTGATCATGTAGGAGACATCTATGAGTGTCCAATAGGAACATATGCCATCGGACGTCGAGCTCCACTACAAAACAATTTCATATACACAAAAACACAAACAACAAAGATATTTGTAATACAAACAACAAATTGTTCATGATCCTATATAATTGCAACTTTATGATGTATTGTATGGGGTTTCATACAGGATTTTTGTTTGGGAGGGTGGGGGGGGTGGGGCTCCGAGTGTACTTCGCCAGGTCCGTCATCTTCTCCTTCATCACTGGAAGACTCTGCTCCTGTTGCCTAATCAGAGTCCTCTTCACAATCCCTCTTCACAATCGGGTCGGTGACTGCATACACATCTGGTCCTAGTAGTACATTCTGGCAAAAAAAATTAAATTTTTTTGAAAATTTGAAATTGATCAACAAACCACAACCCACTTTCAAATCTCAAAACTCAATGAAATATATATATATTATAGCTAAACAGCTTTCTCTATCTCAATATAGCTATAAATAAGTCCTTTCCACAACAGAAGCTTGCTAGTTTTCAAGAGAAAGACAAGAGAAAGACAAGCTTACATCGATCATCTTCTTGACTTCCATTGTCAGTGTCAGAGTTGACGGGGTCTGGTCCCCAACCCTGATACAGGGCCTCCTATAGCCCTAGATGTCGTCTCCCTCTTCTCCGCTTGATCCTGAGTCGCTAGAGTCAGTATCAAGCAAGTCTAAAACTTCCACAGCACTGTAACTGGTAGACGCCATTTTTCCAAATTGACTTTGAAAAAAAATTTTTTTTTTGCATAGTTACCTGGATCACACGACACGCTCACTTTTTTCCTATGATGTAATAAGCATTACCTAAGACTGTACGTAATGGGAAGGCCCCCAGTTGAACTGGCGATTTTATAAAAAAAAAAGAAGACAGTAAGTCAAACCGCAAAGTCTTGGTCGGCAAAGAAGCGATTGTTTCAATGTGTTATGGAAGGCTACTGGGCTCAGGCAATTTTTCGCTGCTTCTACAAAGCTCTGGAGATGACTGGATCCATAAATGAAGTTGCTGTGAAGAAGGTAACTTTTTTTAAAATTCGACGGAGAACCGATGTTTTTTTTTTTTGCCGAGGAAGAAATAAACGCAACTGCTGTGAGGTACTGTCAAAGCAGCCCTGGCTGAAAGCTATTTTAGATGCTTCTCCAATGCATTGGGCACCTGTGTATGCAATCTGAAGGTTCTAGCTATAAAGTAACTATTTTTTAAAATTCGGAGAAGTCAACCGGTCTTCACCCGCTTTTAAGCGGGATTGGGAACGAAAGGGAATTCTCTTGGCATCTAAATCTCCTAATCGTGTTTGACAAGATTATATACAAACGTGAAAAGAGATTGCAGTCATTCTTCATAGATGCAACTGGCAACATTTGCTTTGAAATGGATTTAGCTGGTGTGTGGTTGAATAGTGGCAATTCATTCTTGGAAATAACCTCTGTAACAGGCTTCTCACACTTGATTAGTCTTTCTTCAACAAATTTCTGGTACTGTTTTTTTTCTAAGTTCTTCAGCCCTTCAAACAGTTTCCATTACAGAAGTGTCCAAAATATTTCTACTATCAAGCACCAAAAGGTCACTACTTTGTTCCATGACTGGATTGCTCATCTCTTCAATCACAGTAACCAAGGATTTGACATCCTTGAGAAATGCTGTCTGTACTCATATGTATTGCTCGTGATGCTTGTGGTCGTCAACTTTGCTGCTGCATACCTGCAGTGATTCAAATTCCATCAGCATTCGTGAAACTTCCGGACCTGCCACCATCCAACACATGAATGCTTCAGGATTAGTCATCAAACCAATGGCACCTCCTGCAGAGTCTTTTACTGAGGCATTATTCTGTTCATGGCATTGATCTACAGCCATAGCAGAAAATTTGTACAACAAATTTTCCAGAATGAAATTGAGCCAAGATACCAGAATGCTTTTCAGAAAGTGAACTCATATCACCAATGTGAACAGGTAGCCACCGTGAATAATGAATAATGATCTAAAGCGAACATCCAGGGTACAATTTTTGATAGTGATTCCAAATAGCGCTGAAAGTTGCCTTCACAAAGAGATCTGACAGAGTAGCGTAAGGATTTCTAGTGATAGAGTTTTCATCCAATAGTCAAAATGAAGTGAAAGGTGTGTTCCAAGCTTAGATGAGTGTGCGATGGCGATAGTGCTTGCTCTAACAAGAAAGGTGTTACCGCAGAGTGGTAAAGTATTCATGGAAACTAGGAGTATAAAGAATTGGGGGATGTATTGGGATGCTTTAGAAGATTGGATGTCGGGCCGACAGAAGGGAAACTTCTTTAAGCCTTTGGGAGGTGGTTATAGCGAAGGGAGTAGACCCTATAGGGATAAAGAAAATAGTTATGGATGCGGGTATGGTAGAGATAGTGGAGAGAGACAAGGTAGTGAGAGAGTCAATAGTTATGTAATCAGTTTTAATTGTGGAGAAAAAGGACAGGTTGTAAAAAAGGGAGTGGTAGTAGGCCGGGTGTGGGTGGATACAGTCCTAGGCCAGTCACATGCTTCAACTGTGGGAAGGTTAGGTACGGTGAAGTAAGGGGTGGTTCCAGTGAAGAAGGAGGCCACACCCAGGAAGATTTCAGTATTGTTGACAGAACAAGTCAGGAAAGTCAGGGAATGTAGCAATTGGGGTTGTGAACGGGGTGAAGACAGAGATATTGATTGATTCCGGGGCGAAACTTGGGTCCGTTCCTAGAGCATTGGTAGATGTGGTTGTAAAAGGTTTTGCTGGGAATGAGAAGTCGTGTAAAATTTTTACGGCTAGGTTTGAGGTAGGTGGGTATAGTAAAACTGTGAGAGCTATTATTGACGAGAGTGGTCAGCCGGGTGTGTCATGTATTGTTCCGTTTACTGTGACGAACAGGAAAGAAGTGGAAGCCTACATGAAGTCTATCCAAGAGTATATACCGTTAGACAAAGCAGAGATTAGTGTGTTGACTAGGAGCATGGCTAAAGAGGAGGCCAAGCTAGATGTAAATGAGCATGATGTAGTATGGAAAGATTTGTGGAGTGTTGTGAGTCCAGACAGTGGCTGTATTAGTAGTGAGGATAAGGGTCAGACATCGATGAGTCGAACTGAGCCCATGAAGGTGAAAGTGAGATAGAGAAGAAGAGTAAGACAAAGAAATGCCACAGGGTGGGAAAGGTGGAGGTGTCACCAAAATCAGACCCACCCCAGGCTACAGTTAGTTTTGTGAGTGAGAAAGTGAGAGAGAATGATAGTTCAGGGGTGGGGACTCCCACCCCCAACTTGAAGAGTTAGCATCCGTGAGTGTGGAGGATGCCAAGCTGTGCGAGCTGGCCGAGCAGATTGGCCATGTAAGGAAGGGGTCAGATGGTGATAGTTTTAGGACGGAAGTGATGGATGATATTAGTTTGAAAGAGTGGCTCGAATTAGGAGATAGAGGTGAGCATGGATTTGCATGGAAGAAAGGTGTACTGGTGCACAGCATGTATGTCACTTGGGAGGAATTTCGAGATGTTTTAGTGGTGCTAAAGAGTTTCAGAGAGAGAGTGTTAGTGTTAGGTCATGAGAAGAATGGTCATGAGGCTGAGAAAGTGAGTGCAATGGTTGGAAGGTATTTTGTGTGGCCAGGCATGGCAAAGAAAGTTGTGGAGCATTGTTCTAGTTGTGAGCTGTGTCAAAAGAGAAGTAAGTATAAACCTAAGAGAGCACCGGATGTCGAGAGACCAGTTCTCTCGGAGCCCTTCAAGACTGTTGCAATTGATTTGGTGGGTTCTTTACCCAAAGAAAAGGGAGGGAATAGGTATTTATTGACTTATGTATGCCTTGCTACCCGTTGGCCTGAGGCAGTCCCTTGAGAAATGTTACTGCTAGATCCGTGATGGATGGATTGTGGTCCATTTTCTCGACGACCTCAATTCCGGAGTGCGTATTGAGTGATCAGGGAAGCCAGTTCTGTGGCAAAGTTATGAAGCAGCTATGTGAGTGGTTGGGGATACAGAAGTTGCGAACGTCCCCGTACCACCCTGAAACGAATGGTGCAGTGGAACGCATGCATGAGACTAAGAAAGCTATTTTAGGGAAGTGTTCGAGTGCATAATTAGATTGGGTGAGTCAAGTTAGTTTTGTCTTGTTCGTGTTATGCCTGATGCCGCACGCGGATTCTGGATTTAGCCCTTTTGATCTTGTATATGGTTTTAGGGTTAGAACTCCCCTTGATGCGTTATATTATGGTTTATTTGAAGTAGAGAGTAAGCAATTGAATGTGTGTGGGTGTCGACTATGGCCGAGAGGCTTGAACTAATGCGTGATTGTGCAGCCTTGAAGTTGGCTAAAGGGAAGGAATCGAGAATGTTGTATCTTAATAGGGGTACCAAGTTGAGAGAATTCAAGATAGGGTCATTAGTATTGTATCGTGGGCCTGGGATGTCTTGTAAGTTAGCTGACTCCTGGGAGGGGCCTTACAAAGTGATTGGGAGGAAAGGAGAGGTGAATTACAAAATTGGTAAAGTGGGAGCTGAGAAACACGCGAAGGTTGTTCATATAAATTGTTTGAAGGAGTACAAAGAAAGATTTGCAATGAGGAGACTGGACGTAGTTGTTGATGAACAGAGTGATGAGAGAAGTGTATTGAAAGGGATTTGTGTTGGATATAACAAGAGTGAAATGGAGAGTGTGTTAAGTGAGTTTAAGGAGGTATTCTCAGATGTGCCTGGGAACACGGATAGAGTGGTAATGTCGATTAGGACTGGAGATAGTGAGCCAATTAGGCAATCACCTTACTCAGTCCCTTTAGGAATTCGAGACAAGGTGAGAGATGAGTTGGTGAATTTGGAGAAGTGTGGAATCATTGAAAGGTGTGATAGTAGTTGGGTGTCACCATTAGTGCCTGTAAAAAAAGCTGATGGAGGTATTAGATTATGTGTCGATTTCAGGTTGAATGATGTGACTGAGAAAGAACCATATTACATTCTAGGATTTGATGAGATGGTGGAGATGGTTGGGTGTGGTTCTGTTTTGTCTAAGGTGGATCTAGCAAAAGGGTTCCACCAAGTTGTAGTTGCTGAGCTGGATAGGGATAAAACGTGTTTCATCTGTCCCTTTGGAAAGTTTCGCTTTAGGCGTATGCCATTCGGGTTGACCAATGCCCCTTCGGTGTTTCAACGTCTTATGGACGTCTTATGGACGAGGTGCTAGTCGATTGTCAGGACTTTGCTCGTGTGTATATCGATGACATTTTGGTTGTTTCTGACGATTGGAATTCGCATTTGGGGAGGTTGTTTGGGACGTTGAGGGATGCTGGGTTGACGTGCAAGCTGCACAAATGTAGTTTTGGGAAGAGGACATTGGAATTTCTGGGACACCAGATTGGAGGTGGTGTGATTAGTGTGCCGGCTGCCAGGGTAAGGGCTATTCGTGATCATCCACATCCAAAGACCCGGAGGCAGTTGAGGGCGTTCCTGGGGTTGGTGGGTTTCTATAGGAAGTTCATGGCGGGCTTCCACCGTTGGTCGTCGATTCTGATGCCTCACACGTCCGTGTCGATGGCAGGAGAACTGAGGTGGACCAAGCCGATGTTGGAGGCTTTTCATCGTCCGTGTACTGAGTTATGTAATCATGTATGTCTGTATGTACCGTGTGTGGATGAAGTATTTATGTTAGAATGTGATGCAAGCTTGTTCGGGGTCGGAGCAGTGTTGTCTGTAGTCCGAGGAGGAGAGTAGCTGCCTGTGGCATTCTTCTCGCGACAGCTGCACGGGGCACAAGCCAGATACAGTGCCAAGAGCTTGAGGGATTGGCGGTGCTTGAATCTATTCGATACTTTGCCTACTTCCTTTATGGACGGAAGTTTACAGTGATCACTGACCACAAGGGTCTTCTGAACTTGAAAACTGGAAAGCAAGAGAACCAGCGTCTCTACAATTGGGCACTCAAGTTAGCCAAATTTGATTTTGAGATGCGGGAAAGGTGAACGTGGTGGCTGAGTCGTTGCCACGCTGATAGTGATATCTGTGACAGGGACACCCCATCTTTTAAGGAGGGGGGTGATGTGGGCTTCCAAGAAAAGCAAGCCCACGTAAGAAACACGAAGATGAAGGAACAGTAGAAGATGGAAGATGAAAGAACAATATATATGTTTAGATGTATTCCTGTAATTATTCAATCTTGTAGTTGTTTGTGTGTATGTGTGTTTGAGATCAACTTGTGTGTTACCTTATATGGTCATGTGTTGTTTTTGTGCTGAGTCATTGTCATCTTGCGGGTGGAGTTTCGAACTCATATAAAAACCACCCACCATCATTTTTGTATTTTAGTCTATCTGTACCATGCGGCTACCATAACGGGTGGCTTGATTTCCTCGAAACGTTTCGTTTTTTCCCTCATTTTGGCAATCCCTCCTGCTGAAGATGCTGTTATCCTCTTCCTTCTATCCTGCTTCTATTGATCACTCTCAGCTTGGTCCCTTGTTTGCATCTCAATTAGCACTCTTTCTTTCTGTGTAACTAACACTCTCGTATTGTAGAAACTTAACTTCAATTCTTGCAAGTGTTCTGCAGAAATGTCTTCTGTAACTTGGTCAGGTGAAATGCCTCCGTCATGTCTACTGTAAGCACTGCGAGCTGCAGCTGTGTCACCTTTTGTAATGTACTTGCTCTTTCGTCGTTGTTCTTTAGCTTTTTTGGTTGACTTTCTCTTCTTCTTCTGCGCTAGCATCCTAGCAGAACGTTTTGCCGTGTCAGTGTAAACTTTATTTGGGGAACAGTTTGTCATGTCTCTCCATGCATGTGGACCCCATTCCCTACCCATGTTTTGCCGCAACCCAGCTCCCATGCAGCGATGTTCCCATGATCCACTTTGGCTTCTGTTTACCACTTTCCCCCCCGTCAAATTTTGTTCTGACGTGCATCCATGACTCGGCAAGATTAGTTGTTACATTCCCAATAAGCTGGTCTGCCTTCCCAATTAGTCTACTTAGCTGAACCTGGATGTCGTGATACAGCCGTGGATCGATACTAATCGGTGTAAGTCCACCCTGTCGTGCTTCTTCTTCTGTTGCTGGATCATCCACAGCTGTTTCCATCCATAATTCTTCTTGATCACAGACAACACCTAAATTGAAGCAGATTATTATCATTATTATGGTTAATTTTTCTTTTCTTTGAGTTTAATTTTTAATTATTGACGTTATCATCATTATCATCATTTGTTGTTATAGTATTAGTAAATACTACTACTACTACTACTCATACTACTACTACTACTACTACTACTACTACTTTTTAAAAATAATAAATAATAAATTATACAAATTAAGAGACACATGATAAGGCAGAACTACTACTACTACTACTACTACTACTACTACTACTATTATTATCATCATTACACTTTTTTCACAGATAAGTAATAACCTACCTATAACACCATCGTCTCTGTCATCGTCATCATCACCAAGATCTGGATCATCAGTCGTCTCTGGAGGTACGAAGAGAGAGATGGAATAGATGTGGTGGGTTGCTGCACTCCCTTGCAGACTTGTAAAAGTCAGTACTGCAGTGCTAATGGAGGCCAGAGCAGTGCAGTGGTCCATTCTGCAGATCATGCTTGAGTGCAGCCAGGGACTTCTTCCTATCATCCTCTTTACTTCTCATCCTGATAGCTGCTCTAGCAGATAATACGAGTTTCTTTCGCATCTTCAGTGTGAGCTTGCCACTCCCTTTGTAGGAGGGGTTGTCCTGGATGAGCTTCTCGAGTGCGCCTCTATAGCACTTGCAAGCATGATTGGCACACTCAAGTTTCTTGATGGCATGGCCCCATCTAGGAACATTCTGGATGAGAGTTGGGTACACGGAGCTATCACCATCACCAATGAACTTCATATACCGAACTCCATGTACCCGCTCAGCATCCAGAAACCCCTCCAAAAGGATGTCCGTCTCCATTTCAGAGGAGGAAGCAGTCCAATTAAAAAAACAGAGATGCTTATCTTGAGGGATGCCTTGTGCACATGCACTGCAATATTTGTTGCGCACACCAAGTTATAGCAGTTTCCCTGTCTATCCCGACACCAGAGTTGGCATTATAGGAATGCTTATGAGATCGCTTGCTCCAACCGCCGTCCACAATCACTGTAATCGCAGGAATACCTTCTTAGTATTCACCACGTTCAATGGCTAGTCGTTTCTCCTCTGCTCCAGTCATTGATTTCAGTAGCTCCTGCTTCTAGACTTCCCCAATAGCCTTTTCAGTGTTGACAAAGCTACTCTTGGTCATGATGGGTACTCCCATAACACTCATGGTTTCCTCCAGTTTGCTGTGGGAGGGTGTCTTGTTCTTCATATATTAGGAAGTGAAGAGAAGGACCTTAATTTACACACATCTTTTTTTTAGATGGGAAAGTAACCTGGCAGCAGTATGGGGGCAGATGCCCACTGGCGGTGGACTACCTGTTGTAATCTTTAAGGCCTTTCACTATCCTTGATGTCTCCAATGTGATCTTATGCTGGCATGTAGAACACTCTCCAGTAAAGACAGATGCTAAGCCATTTCTACTCTCAGTATGAAGTGAAATGGAGCCATCACAACGTGTTGCATGCTCATTCATTCTCTCAGTGTACTGAGTAAGCTTTTCCACACTTACTACCCTACTTCCCTGCCAAATACCTGAGATATCTTTGTCTGAGCTTCCTCTTGCCACCTTAGTAGTATGAAGCTTTCCTTTGTGTGGAAGCTTCTTCTTTATGTATGCACCTTTGCTCTTATGGGTGCTCTACTTCTTGTTTTTTCTGTTCTTTTTGTTTGCCATTAGTCTTCTGAAGCTATACAAAACTGCCTCTAGCAAATCAATCTTTCCCCATGCTCGTTTCAGCTGTTGTTTTGGTAATTTCCCGAGTCGCGGTTGAAAGCCCGGGCTTGTGGCCGAGTTTCCCCGGACTTGCGGCTGATTTCCTGGTGGAAGCCCAGGCTATGACTTTAGACGGACTTTTTAAAGAGTTGTGTACCAAGTAGACTAAAAATAGCATACTGTTCTAATTACCTGAAGCAAGGGGCAGGGCCGCTCGAAAAGAATTTTTCTAAACGAGCAGTAGTTTTCAAGTTGCAGTAGATTTCAAGTTACTGCCGGCGTGGTAGGTCTGGGTCTCCTCCTCCATAGGTATTCTGTTGAATATCTCTGTTTCTAGGCTACATAAGGCTCGGGTATCATTGAGCGGCCCTCAAGTAAGTTAGAATATATCGATAAAACCTAGAAACGAGCAAAATTATGACAAATAATGTTGTTTCCAGCAAATGAAGCACCAGGAGGTGCGAACCCTCCGCGTATGTCCACCAAAGATTAGCAGTAGAAGCGAACGTCTGTTAAAAATCATTTCAAACCTTTAGCATTTACACACAGACTTTGCTTCTTACAGCGATACAAAGAAAGAAGCAAATAACAGAGCGAAGGGACGCCTCTAGGTTAAAACAGATCAGCTCCGCGATATATAACTCGACTCTAGCCCCACACGTGGAAGTGCGACAATTGCAACAGCAGTACAAGCCCGCCGGCCATCTCTAGCTGTAATTTTCAGCTCACGTGATTATAACGTGCGGTAAAGGGGCGTTATACCGGTAGCGCAATAGCAAGCCGATCGTACGTACGACTAAAATCGACTAGCTTTTTCTTGTAAACGAAGTCGAAACAAAAAATTCTAGCACATTAAAGGGACTTAGTTTGCAAATTTTTCTATCTCTACATCGTTTCAGAGCCTGGAAGGTCGTTGTCTTCGAGATCCGTTGCTGAATGACACACAGACACAACTGTAACCCTGTCGCGCATGAGCGCTGAGGGTAAATTACGACACAGCTATTGCGTACGCCTGACGTTTTTATCTACGACGAGTAGACGCCTGGCGCTTTGTGTACACCTAATGGAATGACTGCCACAATGCTATTAATATTTACTCTTGTATGTGTGATTTTAAGCACAGGTAATAGTTTGTTGTTTTTTATGAAATGACTGGTATATGAGCTGCGTCAGTTCTTGTAATTACAATAACGCAGAGTCCAATCAATCCAAATTAATGGGAACAGTTCATCCAAATTTTCAGGCAGTGGAAGTTGGTAAAAGTTTTTCTATACAATGTTTCAGTAAATATAACGTTAAATGGTTGTTTAACGGTCGCAGTTTTTCTGTACTTAAGCTGGACAATAGAGTGGTAAATATTTCCATGGCATCCTATCACCATTTTGGAAACTATACATGTAATGGAAAATATAGAGATAAAATGGGTATCAAAGCATTTTCAGATACAGCTATAGTTTTAGTGGGACGTAAGTAGAATAATAAAAAAATAGCTTTTTTTACAATACAGCTAGGCTTAATTAATAACACTGCAGTGTACTGGTGGTGTGCTTGAACACAAGTGGGTGCTCGTTCGGAATATATGGCATCTGGCCACACTTAAATAGCAATGGCATCCTTCAGAAGCTCCCTATTTCAGGTGTGAGAAAATTCCTGCGAAAACGCTTGTTTTTCTAGACACAAATAGTTGCTGCGACAGGCTACTATGGAATTGAAGACCTTTCCAAACTTAATTTCAAAACTTCGCCGTTTTAGGGGGGATACGAAGTGCCGATTGTTGGTTGTCAAGAGCCATTGGTAGTCGGAATGCCGTAATACTAGTGATGCGCTCTAATAGCACAAAATAGCGAAGCGAACGATGCATGTTCCCTTCAAGAGTAGTTGAGTCTACAGCTGTATCAAGTTGATTGGTACCGTAATCCTCAGGAATAGTCTAATAAAACATTTAATGGGTTTTCAAAAAGAAAGATTCTTTACTTTGCTACCTGTTTCTGTTTCGTTTTAGCTCTCCTCCTCCTTGCCCTGTCTTTTTCATTTCTTATCTCTCTCCTTACTATTTTTTCTTCTGGAGTTTCTAACGCCCTAAAGCTCTTGACCGAGCGTTTCTAACGTTTTGCAGAATTTGTTTAACTGGACATGGCTACTTCGTACGGCGGGTAATAAAACAAAATGTTGTTACCCGGCCCGCGCAAGCGCGTAGGAGAAAATGTGCACACGTACGCTCGCGCAAGAACAAAAACAATTCCTAGACCTAAATAAATATAGAGGACTCATAAGTCAGCTCAGCTCGCTTCGCTCGCTTCGCTGAATTAATGATAAGGAGGCTACTATTACTTTAAGGAAGCTGAATTAAGTACGTAATTCGATACTTGTTAGCTAAATATACAAAAATAACTCTGGACTTTCTTTATGTAGCTAAGAGCTTGTTGTCAACAAGTGAATTCAAATAGTCAGAATGGCTTAAATATGATACTAGGAAAGTTACCACTGCCCAAGAAAATGAAGTAAGAGAGCAATTTTGTATTTGTGTGCTAAAATTGATGGTCTTTTGTTTTTGTAGCTGAGAGCTTGTTGTCAAGAATTCTAGGTAATTCAATAACTTAAATTTGATACTACAGAAGTTATCAATACTCAGGAAATTGAGGTAAGTAGTAATTTTATATTTGTGGGCTAAAATTACAAATAAATAGCACAGGTTTTTTTGTTTTGTTTTTTGTTGTAACTGAGAGCTTGTTAGAGTTACTGGTAATTGAGGTTTTCAGAATGGCCGATATTTGATACTACAGAAGTCACCATTAACCGATTACGCGCGAATAAAAATTTTAATTGCACCTTACGTAATGCGGTCACGGGCGCACGCGAGACACAGAGGATTGATTGCTTGGTGGGAGGGTGACACTAAGCGAGAGAAAGAAGACGAACGTTTGAAGATTGCCTCGGGGACAGTATTATCGAACGATAGAGTACGCTCTAGGCTATTGGGAAAGCATAAATTCGACGCTAAGGAGCTGTTCCCGACTTAGAAATAACAAAGTACTCGCACCGTTTGGCAAAAACATTTATGGCATCACACTGAGGCTCTTAGTAAGCGCACTAGTAAGGTTGGAAGTATGGTTTCATGGCTGAAGCAAGTTTGCTACTTGATCATAGAGGTAAGAGAAAGTGTTTTTGCACGCATCGGTCTTACATTCAGGAAGAATTTGTTGATATTTATCTAGGGTGTGTTTTATTTTGAACTGAGCAATCTGTTATAAATTTTGTGAACAGAGAAGCTTTTTATGGCTTTTGTGCATGAAAACAGGTACATCACAAATAAATGATAGAATATTTTAGTGTATTCAGTTTGGTACTCCAAGGTGTCTTTACTTTTGATGTGCTGGTAGGCTGCATTGTTGACAGAATAGTTAGTGATCTTACTATCAAGTGCAACTGGCCATAGCATACTAGAAGTATATGTCAGAGGGCTCCCTGCAGTCTCACCTATTGTATAACAATATTTTTACTTATTGTTATAAAGAATGTGGTTAAAATTCCTGTAGAAATCGCTACCTTTCAGAATCATCAATTCCGTTCTCTCGTCAGAGTCCTTGACCATCTAGTGACTGCTACAGTCACTACACCCATCAGTACTGAAGTCATTCTTGCTGTCATCAAACTCCTCGTCACTACCATCAGAGTTACTGCCATTCTGGTCACTGCCATCCTTGTCACTGCCATGCTGTGCCAGGTCAAGAACAACGTCTTCATCACTAGGATGCTGAAGTGCCAGTGTTCCACTTGCCAAGATAGCTTTCTACTTGTTTTATCATGAGCAGTTATAGCTAAAGTAATATTGGGTTCTAAAAAATTATTCTGTTACCTTTATTATTTTATGAAATATATTTTCAATTTATACTTTATCATAAAGAAGTCTTATTGTTGTGACAAAATTTACTCAACATTTTCTTATGGCAGTCTATGTATTTTATAAGCCTAAAATATACTTACAACAATATAGAATCGTCTGCAATAGTGATCGGTGGCTTCCTTGACTCCACAAAGCTGTAGGGCGAAATGGACGCGAAGACGCATTTTTTGACGCATTTTTGCGTCCTCCGCGGTTATCGATTTTTCTTAATTGACGCATATTTGCGTCATTCGCGTGTAATCGGTTAATCAAGTAAGAGAGTAATTGTGTATTTTTTAGCTGAAAGATAAAGTTATATCTGCTATTATAGTGTTTCCATGAACTAAGCGAAAACATAGTACTACTGTAGTTTTTTTTGGGGAGCGAGCGAGACACTCTCAGGGGTAACAACACAATTGAAAATCGGTGATGTTTGTTAGCGAGCGAGCTGAGCGAGACAGTATTAGAAGTGGATAATGCAAAATCGGGTATATTTTATTGGTGAGCTTACCTCTTTTCTATTTTCAGAATCACAAAAATCAATAATGGTTGTATTTTCTCCACTCAATGCCATAATGGAGGGTCAGGTTTTTTTTTTATTAGCAATATCATGCATATTGTTGTCAAACCCAATCTAGGTTGCTTCATTGGCATTCAGAAGTTTGTCTCTTCCTGCAGTTGTAACACTATAACTTATGTGGAAGTTGTAATACAGCCTATTAAACTGATCACTAGGTGTAGATGCACATAAATCTAAATTGCTTGGTTTAATTAAATCCAAGAAAGCAAACAGTGTCAATGCTATTAAGCCAGCAATTTCTGCATTCCCCCAGAACAGATTTATTAGGCCCATGTCTTCAGTTATTCCTTTAGGCTAAGGAATTCATAGAAAGGAATGAATATTTTAAGCAAACAATTTTCATTGAATTTAATCAACTTGAAACATTTAATTTCCTTCCAATTTTTACTAGGACTTAAAACATTATTTGCAGAGTTAATGTAAAGTTGTATTTTTTTTTGCCATGAAGAATAAAGTGGATTTCATAGAGTATGTTGGTTTTTTGGTTCCCCCCCCCCCCAAAAAAGGCCGAGATATGGGCCAGATCACAAATATTAGATGGGATAACAAGAAAGCTGACCTCTACCCTTTACTTGACCCCACCTGACCTATACTGTTTACCTTGTGCTACACCCAAAACAGGTTATTTAAACTTGGCTACTGACAATTTTATTCCATGCACTCCAGCAAAGTTATGAGCATAGCATATTATGTCAACCTGTTAATTAGGAAAAATGTCTACAATTGTGATGAAGTAATCATTCATTTAATAATGCAATGGTTACTACAAGCTCATTGTGCAAATTTTAAGCCATTTCATTCTTAGTAACTATTATTGTGTAGGTTCTGCACCAGATAAAATATTTCCAAAGCAGGCTGAAGTTGAGGTTGGAGGATCAGTTTACTTCAATTGCATTTCAGGCTTGCCTCCATTTAGTGTATTTAGTGTAGTTTCCTGGATATTTGCAAGGTATCAGTCTATTCAAGGAATAGCTGAGCAAGAATTCAAGAGTATATATATTAAATCAGTAAATCTAACACATAATGGCCTCTACACTTGCAGTGGTTGGGAAAAAAATGAACACAGATGGAATACTTTCATAGCTAGTGTATTTTTACATGTGCTTGGTAAGTCAATAATAATGTAAAAGTAACATTAATATATGCTCAGCTAATCTGCTAGTAGAGAGCGGCAAGATAGACAATGTTGATAAGATGAGGATTAGCCAGGTAGAGAATATGACAAGGAAACATGTGTAACGTCATTATAATAGGTTTGTGCAAGTAATAACTATATTATTATAAGTAACAGGGGATTGTACAAGCACTTTTGGACATTGTTAATTATGATTTATAATAATTACCAGAGTGTGTAGCACTTTGTAAACTAGGTTTGACATTCCCTATATTGACTTCCCTTAAAATACAATACAGGCCCGCAGCCAGAGGTTCGCATTGGGGGGTTCGGATTTTAAGACGCAAAAAGCTACACTTACTTTTGTTTCCTCGTTAATTCTTCTACAATACTAAAAAACAAAAGATAAGTGCACTAAAGCTTATAATTTGTTCTAGGTATTCTATTCAAATTATAATCTGTTGATATTCGAGAGAAAAGCGGTGTTATTCTCGTGTAACCAATACAGTGCATCATTAATACGCCTTATTCGTACTACAAGTTATTTAATAGTACGGCGTGTAAACTGCCCGTTCAAATTGTATTGGAAAAATCGAACTAAGTGAAATAGAACGGGACAAAGTGAAATGCCACCATAGCTTAATAAGAGTAAGTGCACAAGCATGCAGCTCTAGCCTTGGAATTGTAGAGTTGTAGTTTCTAGTTGGAGACAACGTCATTTTTTAGCGCAGAAGCTATACCCTTATAATTAGACAGAGTTTTTTTAACAGATTAGGAGGAGCCATCTATTAAAGCAAAATTTAAGAAAAAGTTTATCCTGATTTACAGAGATAGTGACTGCACTATACATAGTAGCCACACTGTAAATGATCTTTAGCTTACTTGTAGTCTCGTGCAATTTTTATAAAGCTGACCTACTATTAACCGTGCTATTCGGAATTAATAGCGGGATTAATAGCACGAACAACGCGATTAAAATAACACGAGGCAAATTGGAGTGCTATTTCAATAGCTTTGCGAGCCCTACTGATCCCTAATAGCGCGAGTTACCCGTGCTATCACTCGCTAATAGTAGGCCTTTTTTTTTTTGTTTTTTTTAAATCAATTGCAGTGTAGCTACAATTACCGGTGCATTTCAGGTTTAACTTAATCAGATACTTTCGGATGGCTCTCTTTCTAATCTGTTGAAAAAATTCCGTTGCTTGTGCTATTAATATTGAACGCTTATTGGTGCTATTACTCTTACTAATTAATAAGTGCATTACGTTACGCTTTATAAAGAATAAATATAAAGTAGCAAGCTTTACTCGTGCCGATGTGAGAGCGAAATTTGTATCCAAGGAGATGAATGTTTATTAGGTCACTTGGACTCACCCTATGCCAGAAATGGCAGATAATTCAAGCGCTGGTTCAGCACGATTGAACAGATGACGATATTCCAATAGTAATATGTGGGGTGTGGCCTAAATATTTATTTCCGGTCACTCTAAAGGGGGGGTTCGACCGAACCCCTCGAATCACCCCTGGCTATGGTTATGCAATACCCGAAGCATTTCAGCTTTCAAGGAACAGCAATCTTACGAAAATGTTGGCTTTGTTCTTAATACCCCAATGAACCTCCATATCAAAGTTCTAAGCCAGAAGTTTCAAAAGGTCTCATTTTTATAGTGTTTAACCGATTAACGCCGGAAATTAAATTCGCGATTACGTGCGCGTACTCCGAAATTGTTTACAAGAAATCGTGACCGTCACCTCGAGGCTTGAACCGCCTAAGCTTTTTCTTGTCTAGAGGCAATACGCTTCGAAGTAACCGACGGCGATGTATTAACTGATTGAAGCTAAAGCCTTCCTCTACCCGCGGGCTAAGTTTTGTTTAGTTTCTAGGCGTTTGAAGTGTATGAAGTGCGCACTCATTGGAAACTACAAGCTTCAAGGTAAGTATACCATTGTTAGCATCAGTATTGTAAAAGTTTAGGCTAAGACCTCATGTTTCATAGCTATATATTGTTGTTTTAAATGTTCACCAGCCGCTTGCTTTGAAATAATTCAGCAACTATGGATTTTGGCTGTTTATTTTTTTTGTGTGTGAGCCATATACTAGAATAATATATAACATAACAAGCAATTATATAAACTACTGTGTTTGCAATTCTAGGATTTTTTTCTGATAATACTATGAAGCAGTCTGATTGAACTCCCATGGTGACAAAGCCACACCCCATAATCACCTCTCTACCGTACCATGATGTGTCTGTTGTTACTGTTCTTGACATAGATTGCACTTCCTTCTCTTCATACCTGAGAAACTAAGAAATCCATTTTATGGGCACCTTCAAGTAGGGGAGAACTGGGAGGAAGAAAGTCTGTATCCTCATGCAATAATAACTTGACCTTTTTCTGGTTAGTGTTGTTCAAAATCTATATAACCCTCTGTGTATGAACAAACGAAGCTAAAATAGCTTGCCTTTTTCAACCTTTACTTCCTCCAGGTCATCAAATTCTTCATTGCTGCCCTCCATGAAGACTTCTTGGCCACGGACCTCTACACCTGAGAAGTCTTCTCCCTTATTCTATCTCTGAGATCATAAAATTCTTCATTACTGCCCTCTATGAAGACTTCTTGGCAGTCTTTAAATTTTATTGACAAGTTTATATCATATTAATAATTGATAAATATTTTTGTCTATTAGTTATAGCTATTCATATTTTTTTTTTTGTAACTTTGATTTTCTTTATACACAAACAGTGCTACAATTTCAATCTACAAATAATAAAAAAATTTCTATGGTAAGGGTCATTAAAACCTTGCCTCCCTTACACTTACCTCACAGGAGAATCGCTACGGCGTTGTGGGAGCTCTTGAAACACTTGCGATTGCTGCTGGTAGCTAATTGAAGCGGGTACTATGGCGGTTACGCAAAAATGCGTAACCCGCGCTGTGAAGCACCCTCGTGCTTGACGCAGAAACGCGTAATTCGGCGATAATCGGTTAACATCTTCATATTTCCGTTGAACTCCGCTAGAGCAAAATGTATCTTACTGAGCTAAAAATATGAGAGCCCTGTCACTCACTATCCATACTAGGTCCACGACCCTTCAGATTTTTCTTGAACTCTAGCAAATAATCTAATTATCTCCTCCACGTTTTAGGGTTTATTGTGGCAATTGAAAAATTTGGTGAAACGACCTTTACCATTGAAAAAAAGTATTCCTCTTTGTATATTAGTATTGCTCTATAGCTATATTAGCTATAGAGCAATAATGTTACATAATAAGGTCTTTCAAAGCAGTGATTTAGAGATACGAATCATCACATGTGGCAAGTAAGAAACTGTGAACTTGTAACACTGGAATATAATATAAAATAGTAGTTATGTACTACAAATACATTAGATTGAACCTTCACTTAAAGGAGTCAAACAAAAATCAAAGGTAAAATGTGAAAAAACATCTCAGAAGTTGCAGGGAAATCAAACCCAGGACTCCTGGCTTTATATAGTTCAGTGCTCAAGCCACTGAACTATGACAGCTACGGCTTCCTTTAAGTAAGAATGGTTCAATCTAGTATTTATGAAGGGTCAGAACTTATTAATACAAATATAATACTAGTGGTGTGCTTGAGCACAAATGGCGAGGGAGCCTAAAGACTATACTATTTTTATTTGAATGATTTTGACTTCTAACACTGAAGCTACTGATAAGGTCCAGTTTTTTTTATTTAGCATACAGGGTAAAGGAATTTCAGTGCCATAGTAACAACTCTCTGCTACTGCTTGAATTGAAGGAAAAAAACAACAACAAAACAATACAGGTTATTTAAAAGTTCTCTTTGTGATATTCTTTAGCTAAGTAGTGGTTGTAACACACAATGCTTTGACACAACTGGACATGCACCTACACAGACTTATCTTCGCAGTAGTCTAGTGGACAATGTATTTTCAAGTAAATACTGTTGCGCGCAGCTTATAACCACGACAAAGAGCGCATTGGCTTACCACCGCCACTAACTCGAATAGAAAAACTGCACCCGCAAAAGAATTCAAACGGTAAACAATTCAATTTCTAGGGTGATACAGGTACTGATCAATAAACCAGAGGATTCTGTTTAGTGCAATTTGGGACGGGGTCGAACACATAACTAACACATAAACGCGAGGGTCAAAGTACAAAATGACATACGTACGTCCTTATATATAAATAAACTAGTGGTGTGCTTGAGCACAAATGGCGAGCGAGCCTGATAGTTAGGTAACATAAAATGTTACTATGTTTTAGCTTACTTCATGCAAACACTATAATAGCAGTTATGACATTTGATTTCAGCAAACAATACAAAATCACTCTCTTACCGTATTAATGGTAACTTTTGTAGTATCAAACATCAACCATTCTGATAATCTCAATCACCAGTAACTCTTGAACAAGCTCTCAGCTACGATAAAAAATAAACCAGTGTTTTTATTTGTAATTTTAGCCAACAAATATGGAATTACTACTTACATTATTCTTGAGTATTGATAACTTCTGTAGTATCAAATTGAAGTTATTTTGACCATCTGAATTACCTTGAATTCTTGACAACAAGCTCTCACCTACAAAAACAAAAGACAATCAATTTTAGCACACAAATACAAACTTACTTTCTTACCTCATTTTCTTGAGCAGTGGTAACTTTTGTAGTACCAAATTTGAGCCAATCTGACTATTTGAATTTACCAGTCACTGTTGACAAGCTCTTAGCTACAAAAAAGAAAGGCCAGAGTTAATTTTGCATATTTAGCTAACAAATATGGAATTGCGTACTTATCTCAGCTTCCCTCGAGAAGTAGTAGCTTTCTTAGCATTAATACTACGGCATTGTGACTACCAACGGCTCTTGACAACCAACAACCGGCACTCCGTATCCCCCCATAAAACGGCGAAGTTTTGAAATTAAGTCTGGAAAAGGGTCTTCAATGCCATAGTAACCTGTCGAATCAACTTTTTGTGTCTTGAAAACAAGCGTTTTAGCAGGAATTTTCTCATACTTTGGAGCTTAAGTATAAAGTAAGGTTTGCTTAATGCTGTAGTTTCAGAATAAACTGGAGTGAAGCCTAAATAGCCGTGTTTTTAGGAGAAAAACGTTCCCCGCGCGCGCGTTTAAAGAGCATACGTACCATCCATACATACATACATATATATATATATAACATATACCCGATTTTGCATTATCCACCCCTAATACTGTCTCGCTCGCTTCGCTCGCTCGCCAATAAATAAACTAGTGGTGTGCTTGAGCACAAATGGCGAGCGAGCCTGATAGTTAGGTAACATAAAATGTTACTATGTTTTAACTTACTTCATGCAAACACTATAATAGCAGTTATGACATTTGATTTCAGCAAACAAATACAAAATCACTCTCTTACCTTATTAATGGTAAATTTTGTAGTATCAAACATCACAACCAGTAACTCTTGAACAAGCTCTCAGCTACGATAAAAAATAAACCAGTGTTATTATTATTAATTTTAGCCAACAAATATTATGGAATTACTACTTACATCATTCTTGAATATTGATAACTTCTGTAGTATCAAATTGAAGTTACTTTGACCATCTGAATTACCTTGAATTCTTGACAACAAGCTCTCACCTACAAAAATCTATCTAGTGACTTTATTCAGTTAAACATATTATGTACCTCCACAAATTCTTCAATGAAATAGATATTGAGGTAAAAAAAAAATACTATTAAGATATTAAAAAATTTAATTTATTTTTTTAGTTCATAAATAAGTTGTGCATAATATTAATTTAATTAAATTTGGAAAAAAAAATTAAAAGATATACTGTTTTCTCCTCTCCTCAGCTCTGTCCTTCCTCTACTATATCTCCAGTTATGTCTTCCAAATCTTCTTCCACTCCCACTCCTGCTGTTTCCTCTTCCTCTTCCTCTTCCTGCACCACCACTTCCACTTTTTATATCACCTCTTCCTCTTCCTGCACTACCTCTTCCTGCACAACCGATTCTGCTCCCTGAATCACCTCTTGCTCTTCCTGCACCACCTCTTCCGGCACCACTGCTTCCTGCACCACCTCTTCCTGCACCACCACGGCATCCTCTTCCGGCACCACCACGGCGTCCTCTTCCGGCACCATCACTCCTGCTTCCTGCACCGTCACTCCTACTTCCTGCACCATCACTCCTACTTCCTGCACCATCACTCCTACTTCCTGCACCATCACTCCGACTTCCTGCACCACCTCTTCCTGCACCACCCCTTCCTCTTCTTGCACCACCCCTTCCTCTTCCTGCACCACCTCTTCTTGCATCACCCCTACCTCTTCTTTCACTACCTCTTCCTGCACCGTCTCTGTGTTCGTCACTGCCACCCATGGTTCTTTCAATAATGGGGGGGTTTCTGGTGTCCATACTTCTACTCTCAAAAAAAAAAAAAAAAAAAAAAAGAGAGTAAATTATCTTGCTATGGTTAATACTCTAATGAAAGTTAGCAGCTTGCTAAAAAAATACTGCCTAACACTAATTCAGTGGTAATAAAAATGTAGCTGTACATAACGCAGTAAATAAATATTAAATTTTGCATTATCCACCCCTAACACTGACCTTTCCCTAGACACTTCATTATTTTCATTAGTTTCCCTAGACACTTACACATTTTCATTAGTTTCGCTGGCCACTTAATAATCACAGAGAATCAATCATGAAGCATAAAATATAATAGAAACTTACTTTCAAATTCAATCTACAAGAATCTTTTTTTTTTTAATGAAAGTAGAATGATGGATAGTGCATGCAGTTACAAGAGCTTTATATGGACAGTAGAATAGTAGCCCACGTGCTAAACACTGTGGAAAATATATGTCTTGGCCACCTCTGCAGCTGTATTATTGTGCACTACAGCATTCCCATGCAGCTGCAATGTTAAGCTCTGTTGTGTATGCCAAATGACCATTGCTCCAACACTCATTTTGGTGTGATGTGAAAGGTCAGAGAGAGAACACTTATGAGGTGAGTTCAATTATAACTCAACTATACAAATCAGACTTAAAGTATACCTACAATATCAAGCTAACACCCCCTGTACACTGCTACTGTTATGATCAATAGTTGTAGTGGTGGTTTGACTCAAGGGGAAATACACCCCTGCCTGCATAGTCTCATAGTGTGAAGTGAAATCTTAATTGAGACTCTTATTAGGTTGCTGGTCAACACAACTAAACAGAGATTAACTTTCACAGTTTTTCTATTACAATCTAACAGACCTCTGTTCTGGTGTCTCTATTTCAAGACGCTCTCGCTGACGAGTGCTCATTCGTTCTAATCTAGAAAGAGAGTTTTCAAGGGTTTCAGCTTGCAAACGCTGCTTTTTGTTCTCCAGTCTGGCCTCTTTGTCTACTAAAGTTTCGTTACAAAGGCGGTTCTGCTGATTCATTTTCAGATGCTCTAGCCTGACTTGTTTTTCAGCTTCAGTCTCAGCAGTAAGCCTCTGATGTTTATTCATTTTCAGCTGCTCTACCCTGACTTGTCTTTCAGCTTCAGTCTCAGCACTAATCCTAAGCTGCTGATAGACCTTCAGTTGCTCTCGCCTGGCTTGTCTTTCAGATATAGTTTCAGAACTACGCCTGTGCTGCTGATTCATTTTCATTTGCAGCAACCTAGCTTGTCTTACAGCATCTGATTCAGCGTCAAGATGTTGGTTCTTTAGGATCCTCTTATTCTGCAGGAAAGCTTCTTTTTGTTCTAGGGATTCAGCCTTGAACAGTTGCTGTTTATATTCACAAGCATTCTGTAATCTTGAGGTTCTTTGAACCATAGATTCATTGGCTAATGCAGCTTTTCTTTTATCCAGTCTATTTTTTTTTTCAACTGGAGTTTCTGCAGCACGTCTGGCTCTGTCTCTACAGTTTCTTTTTCTTCGCCGCTCCTCTCGCTCTAGATCAGTTTCAGCCAAGCGTTTGGCTCTCAGCCTCTCATTCTTTTTGTCAAGCTTAATCCTTTCCTCTTGAACACTCTCAGCAGTAAAAGATATATCAGGTTTGGGTAGTTCCATGGCTCAAAATGGAACTGTACAGATGAAGAAATTTTATTCTGAAAAGAACTAAATAACTTAGAAATCAGTACTAACCGCGGAACTAATTTCCATAGTAACAGAAAACCGCTTTTATGCAAAGCAATTTAAATATTTGGTAAAGTACACGTACCGTAAAAATTAAAAAAAAAAAAAAAGAAAAAGAAAAAAGAGCCAGAGTTTTTTTAGCTAACAAAAAAGAAATTAGGTACTTACATACTAGTAATAGCTTCTATAGGGTTACCACTACAGTCCGCTCTTGACAACCAACAAGCGGCACTACAGTAGAAAAATCAAAAAGGCGAAATTTGCATATTTAGCTAACAAATATTGAATTAAGTACTTACCTCAACTTCCTTCGAGTAGTAGTAGCTTCCTTAGCATTAATACTACGGTATTCTGACTACCAATGGCTCTTGACGACCAACAATCGGCACTCCGCGTCCCTCCTAAAACGGCGAAGTTTTGAAATTAAATCTGGAAAAGGGTCTTCAATGCCATAGTAACGGGTAGAATCAACTTTTTGTTTCTTGAAAAACAAGCATTTTCTCCGGAATTATCTCAAAGTAAGGCTTGCTTAATGCTGTAGTTTCAGAATAAACTGGGGTCAAGCCTAAAAAGCCGTGTTTTTTTGGAGAAAAACGTTCCACGCGCGAGCGTTTAAATGGCATACGTACCATCCCACATACATATATACCTATAACATATACCCGATTTTGCATTATCCACCCCTAATACTGTCTCGCTCGCTTCGCTCGCTCGCCAATAAACAAACATCCCCGATTTTCGATTGTGTTAGCCCTGTAAGTGTCTCGCTCGCTCGCCAACAATATATTATAATCCATACAAACAACAACATAAACATAAACAAGCCAATACACATCATAGTGAAGTGAATCCTTTTGTGTGTGCTTGTGTGTGCTTGAGTATGCCATAAAAGGTTAAGGTCATTATAACAGCCACTTAGTCTGTGTCTTCAGATATAAAACCTCCCCCCCTCCCCCCTTACATAATCCTAGATTCAACACTGCATTTGTACTTGTACAATATACACATGCAGAAACATGTATTTATGTATTTTTTTATCAGATAATTCATTAATTTATCCTCACTACCATGTGGCTGATGAAAAAGTCACAGTACAATTTGCTTGCTCATCGCAGAGTAAAGTTCGTTGGACTCACAGTTTAACCAAGGTTATATTTTTTAATTATAATGTTAAACAGCTTCCTAATAATACTATTGTGATTCAAAATGTACAAAAATATAATGAAGGAGATTATTATTGCACAGGGAAAACCTCTAATCCAGTACAAAATGGATTAAACAACCAATTTATAGATTTTCATGCAAAAGCTTCCCTGTGGATAAGAGGTAAAAATAATTATTGTTATTATTATTATTATATCCAGGGGCGGATCTAGAAATTTTGAAAAGGGGTTTCTTTTTTTTTCCTATGTATCTATTCGGGGCTTGCTGCCGGTCGCTCATAACCAGTGCTGTGTGCGGGGCGAATCGTCGGGTGGTCACGGATATTAAATGGCCTCAGGTTAGCCCGTGCTCACTCGCGGCGTCGCATTTAAGCGGCTGAGGTGAGAGCCGGGGAGGGATACACAAGCCAAGATTTTTATTGCCGACATAAGTCATAATCCTAAAAACATACACTGGTTAATCAGGGGAAGAAGAACTGATGACGGTTCTATTGTTGAATGAGTTGATTATGGCTGGTATCACTGTGCTACCTGAGTATATGCTCGTGGGTGGCGTGGAATCTTGTGAATGGATCATTTTAATATAATGAGGCAATTCTATGGGGGTAATAAATGCTTATAAGGAATAAAGGAAAATACTAGTTTAAAGTTATTTTAGTTATGACGTGACTGATACCACAACGTATTTCTATACCAAAAACTAAACTCTCGCCCCACAACCACATCACAGCCATTGCAGTCCTTATGATGAGATCTGAAATGAAGATACGGTACCGGGTAAACTTAGAATGCGTTTTATTGGCAAGGTGTTTTACGGAGAATTCTCCTGTCACGGTGAGGCAGCTATTCAGTACAAAGGTGTGAGAATTAAGATCCATGGGCTAAGGCTAACTTTAAAGAAATGGACGATTTTCAGAGCTTTGCTGTTCATATTTCCTTCTCCATCGAAAAATCTCTGTACCTACAAGTGCAGGTTGAAGTAGATCACCTCTATATCTATCAACTAGTCTATCAAAATTTAATGAAGTTGCTGATTGTTCACATAATAGTGAAGGAACTAAGGTAAATAGCTCAGATACAAATATTTGATGCTCTCCAAATCGTTCCTGCATTTGTTGGATCAGATGATCTAGCCAAGGCAGTGCAGTCATTCTTCTATAATATGTTTCAGCAGAATCATACTCCACATTTTCTCGGCCTTGCTGACGACCAACAGTTCTAGGAACTTCTGGAGAAACACCAATGTCATTAGCCAAAGCTTCTGCTTGTTCATACCAGTCATGAAGGAGCTGATTATTTGAGCGCATGGCTTTCAAGTCAGATATAACATGCTGAACTTTCATATAAGCATATGCAAGATCATTGGTTTTGTATTGAAGTTTTATACTAATTGGTTTAATTACTGACATGCAATGCATAGTAACTATGAAAGCATAAACAAAACCAAAGCTATTATAGATTTTCAGCAAACCGGTTGCAGTCACTATAGTCCTAGCATCCCAGTCCATACTACCATATGTAGTATCACGTGTGGTTAAAGCTTTTATTACAGCATGAAGATATTTAAACAAGTCAAAAAAACTCTCATATGCTTCATGACCGTATATCCAGCGAGTTCTACACAAATCTTTTACTCTCAACTAACTTCGTACGTTTATCAATTACACGTTCAAGAAACATTTGCCTTTTTGCCCTATTTTTAAAGAAATAAGAAGATTCTGTGATAGCACCATTCATATTTTGAATAGGTTGTAAACTACAAGCCTGTACAATGCACAAGTTCAAAACATGTGAACTACAGTGTACGTAGGTAGCCAAACTGTTTTCTCAAGCCTTGCACACCACGTTGAGCTGCCATTAGAGGCTCCATCATATTCTTCACTACAAAAAAAGTGGAGTTTCCTCATTCATGATAGATGCTTGAAAGGCAAAGGAAATTCCATCCAGTTTGCTTGTGTCAAAGTGCAGGAAATCCCGGAATTTCCTGTACATTTCTTGCTACATGGTGGTATATGATAGAGCACAATTTCAGGTACCTGACAGGACCGATTTCAGGTACCTGAAATTTCATCTACCAAATTTCAGATGCATTTCCTGTATACATGTAACAAGCAATAAAAGCCATGTGTCATCTTCATTTCATGTACCAAATGTCAAATTTCCTGTATTCATGTCAGAGACAGAAATGCCATGTGTAATCCTCATTTCATGAAGTGAACATCAAATTTCCTACATACATGACAATGTCAGGAAACTGCACGTGTTATCTTACTTTCATGTACTCAAAATTTCTGATTTCTGACTCCATAAATGTTGGAATTTTTTTTTAATTACAATTATATTCAAACAATCACCACAAAATATGAATAAAATCAGCTCTATGAACATGGATTGTCATTTTGTGACAAATGTAGCTAGGATCAGTTGAGGATAGTTCATTTCTGCTTAGTCACCGAGCACTTGTTGATCCATTCTCAGGGATGGAGAGTCTGTTTGATTTTGTAGCCCTGGTGATTTCGTCAGAGGTGCACTCTTTGCAATTCTATAATATGTACAAATGAAGTAAATAATTATAAAATTTTTTTAATTTTAACACAGTTACATCCCATACAATATTGCAAAACACTTCTACAGAAGACTATTAGCTTTACTATTTGCTAACAGTACTTACATTCATGCATTATTCAGTATCTTTACCAACCAAGAGATGGCACAAACTTTACCAACCAAGATATCACAAATCTTTACCACCAAAGAAATCACAGACCTTCACCAACCAAGAGAGCATATATATTTAACTAACCAAACGATTGCACATACTTTACCAACCAAGAGATCACACATACTTTACCAACCAAGAGATCGCAGATCTTTATTAACCAAGAGATCACAGATCTTTACATACCAAGAGATCACAGATACTTTACCAACCAAGAGATCACACATACTTTACCAACCAAGAGATCACAGATACTTTACCAACCAAGAGAGCACACATCTTTACCAACCAAGAGATCGCACATACTTTACCAACCAAGAGATCGCACATACTTTACCAACCAAGAGATCACACATACTTTACCAACCAAGAGATCGCAGATCTTTATTAACCAAGAGATCACAGATCTTTACATACCAAGAGATCACAGATCTTTAAATACCAAGAGATCACAGATTATTTACCAATCAAGAGATCACACATACTTTACCAACCAAATCGCACAGATCTTTACCAACCAAGAAATCGCACATACTTTACCAACCAATAGATCGCACATACTTTACCAACCAAGAGATCACAAATCTTTACCACCAAAGATATCACAGATTTACCAACCAAGAGAGCGTATAATATATTTAACTAACCAAGAGATTGCACATACTTTACCAACCAAGAGATCACAGATCTTTATTAACCAAGAGATCACAGATCTTTACATACCAAGAGATCACAGATCTTTACAAACTAAGAGATCACACATACTTTGCCTACCAAGAGATCACAGATCTTTACCAACCAAGAAACAGATCTTTACAAACCAAGAGATCGCACATACTTTACCAATCAAGAGATCGCACATACTTTACAAACCAAGAGATCGCACATACTTTACCAACTAAGAGATCGCACATACTTTACCAACCAAGAGATCGCACATACTTTACCAATCAAGAGATCGCACATACTTTACCAACCAAGAGATCGCACATACTTTACCAACCAAGAGATCGCACATACTTTACCAACCAAGAGATCGCACATACTTTACCAACCAAGAGATCACACATTCTTTACCAACCAAGAGATCGCAGATCTTTATTAACCAAGAGATCGCAGATCTTTATTAACCAAGAGATCACAGATCTTTAAATACCAAGACATCACAGATTATTTACCAATCAAGAGATCACAGATTCTTTACCAACCAAGAAATCGCACATACTTTACCAACCAATAGATCGCCCATACTTTACCAACCAAGAGATCACAGATCTTTATTAACCAAGAGATCACAGATCTTTACAAACTAAGAAATCACACATACTTTGCCTACCAAGAGATCACAGATCTTTACCAACCAAGAGACAGATCTTTACCAACCAAGAGATCGCACATACTTTACCAACCAAGAGATCGCAGATCTTTATCAATCAAGAGATCACAGATCTTTACATATTAAGAGATCACAGATACTTTACCAATCAAGAGATCACACATACTGTACCAACCAAGAGATCGCACATACTTTACCAATCAAGAGATCGCACATACTTTACAAACAAAGAGATCGCACATACTTTACCAACCAAGAGATCACACATACTTTACAAACAAAGAGATCGCACATACTTTACCAACCAAGAGATCGCACATACTTTACCAACCAATAGATCGCCCATACTTTACCAACCAAGAGATCACAAATCTTTACCACCAAAGAAATCAGAGATTTACCAACCAAGAGAGCATATAATATATTTAACTAACCAAGAGATTGCACATACTTTACCAATCAAGAGATCACAGATCTTTATTAACCAAGAGATCACAGATCTTTACAAACTAAGAAATCACACATACTTTGCCTACCAAGAGATCACAGATCTTTACCAACCAAGAGACAGATCTTTACCAACCAAGAGATCGCACATACTTTACCAACCAAGAGATCACACATCTTTACCAACCAAGAGATCGCACATACTTTATCAACCAAGAGATCACACATACTTTACCAACCAAGAGATCGTAGATCTTTATTAACTAAGAGATCACAGATCTTTACATACCAAGAGATCACAGATCTTTAAATACCAAGAGATCACATTATTTACCAATCAAGAGAACACACATACTTTACCAACCAAGAGATCACACATCTTTACCAACCAAGAAATCGCACATACTTTACCAACCAATAGATCGCACATACTTTACCAACCAAGAGATTGCACATACTTTACCAACCAATAGATCGCCCATACTTTACCAACCAAGAGATCACAAATCTTTACCACCAAAGAAATCACAGATTTACCAACCAAGAGAGCGTATAATATATTTAACTAACCAAGAGATTGCACATACTTTACCAACCAAGAGATCACAGATCTTTATTAACCAAGAGATCACAGATCTTTACAAACTAAGAAATCACACATACTTTACCAACCAAGAGATCGCAGATCTTTATCAATCAAGAGATCACAGATCTTTACATATTAAGAGATCACAGATACTTTACCAATCAAGAGATCACACATACTGTACCAACCAAGAGATCGCACATACTTTACCAACCAAGAGATCGCACATACTTTACCAACCAAGAGATCACACATCTTTACCAACCAAGAGATCGCACATACTTTATCAACCAAGAGATCACACATACTTTACCAACCAAGAGATCGTAGATCTTTATTAACTAAGAGATCACAGATCTTTACATACCAAGAGATCACAGATCTTTAAATACCAAGAGATCACATTATTTACCAATCAAGAGAACACACATACTTTACCAACCAAGAGATCACACATCTTTACCAACCAAGAAATCGCACATACTTTACCAACCAATAGATCGCACATACTTTACCAACCAAGAGATTGCACATACTTTACCAACCAATAGATCGCCCATACTTTACCAACCAAGAGATCACAAATCTTTACCACCAAAGAAATCACAGATTTACCAACCAAGAGAGCGTATAATATATTTAACTAACCAAGAGATTGCACATACTTTACCAACCAAGAGATCACAGATCTTTATTAACCAAGAGATCACAGATCTTTACAAACTAAGAAATCACACATACTTTGCCTACCAAGAGATCACAGATCTTTACAAGAGACAGTTCTTTACCAACCAAGAGATCGCACATACTTTACAAACCAAGAGATCGCACATTCTTTACCAATCAAGAGATCGCCCATACTTTACCAAACAAGAGATCACACTTACTTTACAAACCAAGAGATCACAAATCTTTACCGCCAAAGAAATGACAGGTTTACCAACCAAGAGAGCATTTATATTTAACTAACCAAGAGATTGCACATACTTTACCAACCAAGAGATCACAGATCTTTATTAACCAAGAGATCACAGATCTTTACATACCAAGAGATCACAGATACTTTACCAACAAAGAGATCACAGATCTTCAAATACCAAGAGATCATACATACTTTACCAATCAAGAGATCACAAATACTTTACAAACTAAGAGAGCACACATACTTTGCCTACCAAGAGATCACAGATCTTTACCAACCAAGAAATCACACATACTTTACCAACCAAGAGATCACACATACTTTACCAACCAAGAGATCGCAGATCCAGATCTTTACATACCAAGAGATCACAGATACTTAACCAATCAAGATATCACACATGCTTTACCAACCAAGAGATCGCACATACTTTACCAATCAAGAGATCATAGATCTTTACCAACCAAGAGATCACACATCTTTACCAACCTAGAGATCACACATCTTTACCAACCTAGAGATCACACATCTTTACCAACCTAGAGATCACACATCTTTACCAACCAAGAGATCACACATCTTTACCAACCAAGAGATCACACATCTTTACCAACCAAGAAATCACATATCTTTACCAACCTAGAGATCACACATACTTTACTAACCAAGAAATAGAAAACAATCACCAGGATTAAGGTATAGGAAAATAAGACAAAGAGTAGGTTTAAGACAGATGATAGTTAGCAGGTAAAGATTAAGGACAATCGCCAGGACTGCAATATGACAACTAGTAGGAAAAATGACATTAGGATTAAGATTTGGACAGTCAGCATGATTAAGATAAAGAACTATCTTACAAGCTTAAACTAAATTGGTCATTGGATAAAATATTCTATAGAACTTGATAAACATACTGATGACTTGTGTATGCTACACAAACACACAAATCTCTACACTTTTTACATGAAACGACAAAATATAAAGTAAACGTTATGAATAGAAAAGTCTATGCCAAAACACTTACACAAGCTAATAACGTCATCACCAAAACTTTTACTCCCATAAGACCTGCCCTACAAATACATATCCATAAAGCCAGTAAGTAGCTTCTTACCCGATAGGAGAAGCACATGACAACAGAATGAGACGTGACATCCATTGTTTACATCTACACTGAATTAGACCCCTACATCAGAAATGGTAATTCAACAACTAACAGTGAGCATAGTGACAAATAAAAATGAGCAAACCTTATACATGAATGAAGTACCAAAGGTGTGAACCCTCATCGCTACTCTAACTATTGTAAGAAAGAAATTTAGTGAAGTTTGTGGAGTTTTTCGGGCGCTGTACACCTCATCTCGTCTGTTTTCAACTATATTTATGTTTCTTATGCGCAGATAATGTACAGCAGATGGAAAACAGACTGGTGAGGCATTCTTCTAAAGAGACAAGATTAAAAGCAGTCAACTCTACCTACTGTGTCCCAAGAAATATTCTGATATTCACAGGATTCAGCAGTAGCTACAGCACTGTTAACTTGTAGCTAAAGTTATTAGACTTTCTTGTTAAATAAAATTATATGAAAATTTATGAGATGACAGATTTAAGTAGTACACATATTATACAAAATATAGTTATGATCTGAGTTAAGGTGGAGTGCAGCCTGAATTGTTCCTAATCCTTACAATAAACGGCATCTAGTAGTGAAGAAAAATAAATTGGAATAAACACAGTTTTGATAAGCACACAATTTAAATTTAACGGCACAAAGCTTAAGTGTGGCTATATTACAAGTTGCTAGCTAAATGATAGCTATATCACTCTGAAAAATATTGGCTATACGGCATTTGTTATTGAACAGGTAGACAAATAATCTTACCAACATTCTATCAGGTGGTCCTGTACTCTGCGACAACAGGACACTCCGACTATCCTGTTTCCACACTCGCAACCTAAGCTAATCATGATACAAAGCTAGAAACACAGCAATCTGAGAAGAAACCGCTCATTGTTTACAAAATTCTTAAATGAAGACAGTCCATGTGACCAATCGAGCTGTACAAAAGCGGGCACGTTTTGAGCGGGAAACCTGTTGTTGTTGTTTTCTATTCCCATAGACTTTTGTTTGAGTTTTGGAATGGCAATTTCTCTCTGGTTTTGGAGTATACTGAGGAATATTTTTAACTGCTTTGGCACGAGCGTTCTAATGGTGCAACTCCGGATACGTAGCTGCTTCCGTTCAAAAGTTATTCAAGGTTTTTTCTGGCCAACTCAACTTGGACAGACTATAGCTAGCTACTACAAAATCATTTCTAAGGCCATAAGAAGAATGATTTATTTGGCTATTCTTAATCAGGTATCAAATGTAATGTTGTCTTCATAAGAGAAGTAGGTAAACATGCAGAGACTCTCACACTCAATGCTAACCAGAAACTCAGGTACTCCTAATGGCTATCATCACATATCCTCAAGGCTTGAAGGGGGGGGAGAGGAGCAGACAAGAAATAAGTAATTTAACACCAGTGGATGTTGCATAACTGATTTACATGACATCAGTGTGACCTTCCAGATGATGCTGTGTGTGTGGGAGAGAAGAGAGAGAGGGGAGGGAATAGACAGGAGACACACTATGTTCTATGACCTTAAAATGATAAAGGATTTATAGGTTGTTAGTTGAATTAAAAGTCATTATTGATATGGTACAGGTGAAGGACTCGAAAAAATTTGTGTTGGACTTTCCAAGCCTTTCTGCTAGAGAGATTGAAGGCAGTGGTTTACGCTTTTATCACTTCCATCCATCTGTACTGGTCATCATCATAAATATTCCAATCATCTCAAACATAACTAACCAAACAAAGGGACAACATACGTTTAAAAATTGAGGCTTACTTTTACTTATAGGGCTTACAAGTAGTCACTAGCATGAGTGTGTGCAAACACATACCCTATGCCACCTCCTTAAAAAAAAAAAGATAAACTTTAATCCCCAAAATCTGGTCCATCTTCCCCATAGCATACGGTAGTCCAGTAATTCTGACATACGTGTCATGTGCATCTTTACTCACCAACCGTATATCAATACAAACCATTGCATAACTGGAGACAAGACAACTATGCAATAGTAATACAGTAACATAATGGTCCTCATAAATGATCATAACAATGAGCAGGATGAAACTTGGAAAACTGAAAAATTAGTTTATACAATCCCTAGTAACAATTTTTTTGTTTTGATAAACACAGGTAATACAACCATGGCTAGCAATATAATGATAATGCATTATAACTAAATATAGTTACTATCAATTTTTTTCTCTTGTAATTTTTTTCTTGGCTCCAATTGCATTCAATCTGATGCAATTGGAGGTTAACTGGAATAGTATATAGACCTGTAGCAAAGGCTTAAAAAATATTCACCTGGCATATTAAAAAATCTGAATTATTAAAATTCAATTTTGCTTTCGTTATCTAGCACAAATTTCAACAAAAGGAACTTTACTAACACTTGAAGTAACCATCATTATTGGCTGATCAACACAACCCATGCATACTGCAATATCCTCATCATCCTAACACACACACACACACACACACACACTGTCCTTAGATCATAATTGTAATTAAATACATTTTGATAGCAGACTGAAATTTAAACTTTTATGGGTCATGCTGGTTGCAGATCATATTTGTGCATACAAAATAGCCTCAAATAAATTTTATCCCATACACATACCTGAGTACACCTGTCACATCTCACTTCAATGAAATGTGTGTATGTGGAGAAAATGTAGTTACAGCAACTTGACTGAACTCAATTACAGCTGCTCAGGTTTTCCAGGTACAACCACCAGGTCTAACCACACACAACCACACACAACCACATACATAAAGCTCACTGAACTTTGCAACACATGTACACACTGCAACCAATGCAAAAAGATAGATATCAGCTCAGTCTCTTTTGAAGGTGTGAACCAAAAATCAAACATAACATGGTAGCTAACAGCCTCCTCAATTTATAGAATAAATGTCCAAACCAACTAAATACCTTGTTTCTCAACAACATCTGCCTGGGTGATGCAGCCACTGCTTCAAAATTTATTATGCAGGTCACACCCACTACTACCTCATACTTGCTATATGCAATACATTTTTTTCTTATAGAAGTCAACTATATTAAATAATGAATAATGACCTTCCTCCCTGGTCACATTTTCCAATATAGTTGATGAGAAATAAGAAATGTAGTTTGTGTAGTTTGTGTGGCTCTATTCTCAGTCATAATGAGATTGTGGTTTCTAACTGCTAATATACAGTGGCAAGTGAGTATGATAGAAAGATAACTTAAAATGATGATGATGCCAATTTGTATCAAAGATAAACATAAAAAAAAACTTGTTTCAATTTACACCATAATATAGTACACCAACAAGCCAGCTATAAAACATCTGTTTCACTAATAAAGACATGTGAAAAATTACATTAGTTACAGAGGCTTTGGTATTCAATCTCAGGCCTCAAAAAGAAGGTGAGTGGTTACAACTTGTGAAAAATACAAGAAATGAGACTACACAAGTTAAATTTGTACCCCTATATATAATCAATGCATGAACACCTGTTCAAACTACTGCAGTCTTTACATTTTCACCTGATGTCAGTCAACTATATAGTTAAATAATTTTTAATAAACATTTACCAGCATTATAAAAGTAATAAAGTAAACATTTCAAGTTATGTAATATGAAATCGGAAAATAAAAAAATTCCAGAAGTCTATAATACAGGCTCCCATACTTACAGCAACTTGCAAGAGGTTTTTCTTCTTTTTTCTTTCTTTACTTGTAGCAGACTCAAGGTAGAATAAGAACATCTTGTTCTTTGGCAAAAAAAAAAATAATAATAAAAGAATAGTTGTTCTTATTACTGTTGTTTAACAGGCTTCACAGTATAAAGTACATCATCAAATTTGTTGTGAACTTGATTATATCAAAGCTTCTATTACAGTTAGCTAATTTGTACCAATTAGCCACTAATCACCTGTACACTCTACCCACCATCTCTTTCATAACATTTCAAGCAACGCCACCCTACCTAAATTACTTAGTTCATATAACATTTACCCACACAAACACACATATCTGTAACATTATGACTCCTATGTCAACACACCTTGTTGTAAGGCCATTTATTGGAGGCCCTTGCATCTCTCATATATTCTGTATCCACAGTATTTTATTCAGTTAGTTGCTGTATCATACTTATTTCTCATACTACTCTGCTTGCTTCTTCCTACTTAAGGATAAATGTTAAATGATTAGTATATCGATTCTGAACTGATCTATTTAGCATAGTTTCTAAGTAGCGGCATATTCAGGCTTTACAACCCTGAACAGAAGCAAAACTAAAATACTACCCCCACTATTCAGTACGTGATCATTAAAAAAAAAAAAAAACTCTGTTAGAAATGTAAAATAGATTATGTTATTTAGGATCCTTAGTTCTACTATAAACGAGACCATACACGTGCAACTAGCAAATTAAACAAACTAATCTCAGCTACATTACCAACACCAAAAGAAAGCTCAGGTTAAAGTATTTGGTGACCGGAATCACCAAATCTTATTATAATGATACAACTAAGTACCCAACCCAACATATAAAAAGCATTTCCATACAGTCAGTCACTAGTCTCATAAGAGCTAGCGTACACGCAGTTTTACTCACCATGAAATAAACTCTCTGCTATCTAACCTTAGCGTACGCTTCTCTGGTCTCTTTCTCCCCCGCGCCCCAGCAAATTCCATCGGCAAGGTGGCGGGGGGGCGAGACCCCCATACAAAGCGCCCTCAGAAGGCGCGGACTGTTGTTATAGTTACAGTTACTTAAAAAACAATCCTATAGTTTGTAAAGCACTTAACCTTATAGAGCTAATCTGTTAAGGTTTAGCTGTGTAGTCATAATAATGTTGAAACTATGAACTGAATTGGCATCACCCTGTCAGCAGCTAAAATTCCCTCCAGATTGGAACCTCCTTGCCTCTCCAGATGATGGTAAAAAAAAAACAGATGGCATGACTTTAGAGCCATGGAGCTGGGAGACAATTAGTGTAGGATACTACTTGTCCAGACACTTTTTTGCATTATCTTACAGGAGACACGTCACCAGAGATACATGTTGTGTGGCAGCTTTTTATTGTTGCTATTATTATTATTATTATTATTATTATTATTTCCCTATACCCTCTCTACAAAGGGACTCTGAAGAACAACTCGACTCTTAACAACAGCCAGCGTAAATGGAACACAGTGATCTACTACAATAAAATATTAACTCTGAAAGCAGCCAAACTCTCTACAAGGGTCAAAAGACTTGACCCCAAGCATGGCCTTTGTAGAGAGGTTCCACTGTATTTCATTCATTCAGAAGGCGTCGATTGTATTATAGCTAGTTACAGTTACTGAAAGAAGAAAAAAATCTGATAGTTCACTGTAATGAGGCACTTAACCTTATATAATACAAAACGATGAACACTTTTCTTTTCTTGCTGTAGAAGTAGCTACAAATTTTATTCAATCAATTAGTCATTATTGATATTAAACAGGTTGAGACATTTGAAATCACTTATTATAATATTTTGATAGTGTTACTAATGTTAGCTATATAGTTACATTCTTCCTTATAGTTTTTAGTAATTGTTACAGTGTAAGTCACTTCTCCAGATAGACTACACTCAGCTGTGATATGCACTTTGTGCTATTAGACACAACTCATTAAGGCTATTTGCTTCACCAAGACTCCTATAAAAAGTTGGCTAGCAGTCTTATATAGATATGTAACATTCATGGTAGCTTCTTGGCCAGTTCTAAGGAGTCACAGTATAAGGACAGTTTATCATTCATACATCTTGCATGGCAATGTTATAGCTTATTAAATTCCTTGCCAGCACGTATGCTACAACTGTAGTGTTGTTTTAGTTAACTAAAACCAAAACCCCTTAGTTTTGGGGTATTTTACTTTTGGTAAGAATAACTAAAACTAAGCTGTAGAGAATATGAAAAAACTAAAACTAATTATTTTAGAAGACAGTAAATTCAATAATAACTAAAACTACCAGTAGAGTGGATGACAAAAACTAAAACTAACCAATTTTATTGTAAACAACTCACCTCGAATTATGTCATTATTAAATGAAAATATAAATTCCCATCAAGTAACTATTCTCTAAACTACATAACAAATACCATACTTTATTAATAATACCCAAGTTTTCACAGAAATATGCCATTTTTGAAGTACTTTGGAAAAACTACATGAACAACTTTCTTTAAGGCGTCTCATTATTGCAGAATTTGAGAGGCAACATTAACTAAAACTATGATAATTGATAGTCAAAATCTTCTACATGGTATTGAAGAAAAACTAAAAACTAACTAAATCTTCAGGGAGAATTTGGGGAAAATACTAAAACAAAGCATTCAAGATATTTCTTTAGTATAAATAACTAAAACTAAGAAAGTCTGGAATTGCTAAACCAAAACAACACTATACAACTGAATATTAATTGAGTGGAGTTTGTGTTTCCCACCATGTTTATGGAGGAATCTGTAAGGAGTTGATGAACTAGTCAAAACCTATAATGATCCCTCAAACATAAGGTATAATGTTATTATCACTAGAAGTTCACCAGGACAGCACTTCAGTACTCTTTTTCACATCTGATAAAGTTATAGCAATCACCTTAAGTAGAAATAAAAATAATGGCATGAAAAAAAAATTGCTTGATGACTTGGGGTTCAAGAAGAAGTGCACAAATGAAGTGGGATATGATAGAATGCATAGCAGCAGGTGTAAACAAACAAGTTAAGCTGGAATGTTCACAGCTTCTTTTCCAGTCATCTTGAGGAGGCAATTCATCCTTCTCTGGAAGATCTGTTGGCAAGATAAAGGGCATATGATTATCCAGTTGAGCAGTAGCCTTTCCCCTCTGTCCTTCCTTCTTCAGCCCTCTCTCTGCCTCATTCACCAGCCCTGCTATGCACTATCCCATTCAGCTACTCCTGTACTATGTGGTCACACACCACGTCTACTTCTCGGTTCTAATCGTCCTGTCACTCCATCATCATGGACCATGAGCAGGCCTTCGCATCGGCAATCCTTTTAAGTTTCACACATACACAACACACACAGTAAAAGGACAGTTATACCATTTTACAATTATAAATACTCAGATATGTACTTGATACACTAAAAATCTCTACCTGTTAATACACAGAATAAAGGTGACCCTTATTGACACCACCTATCACAAAGTTCAATTGAAACCAAGCAAGGTTATTATTTAACTATGGGAAGAAGTCAGTGTGCTACAATATATTATTAACCTACACGTGAACACTAACCTACACGTGAACACTAACCTACACGTGAACACTAACCTACACGTGAACACTAACCTACACGTGAACACTAACCTACACGTGAACACTAACCTACACGTGAACACTAACCCACACGTGAACACTAACCCACACATGACACACTAACACTAACACATGAACACTAACCTACACGTGAACACTACTACACGTGAACACTAACCTACACTGAAACTAACCTACACATGAACACTAACACACTAACCTACACGTGAACACTAACCTACACTGAACACTACCCACCCACACACTGAACACTAACCCACACGTGAACACTAACCCACACGTGAACACTAACCCACACGTGAACACTAACCCACACGTGAACACTAACCCACACGTGAACACTAACCCACACGTGAACACTACACGTGAACACTAACCTACACGTGAACACTAACCACACGTGACCACACGTGAAACTAACCTACACGTGAAACTAACCACACGTGAACACTAACCACACGTGAACACTAAACACGGAACACTAACCTACACGTGAACACAACCTACACGTGACCTACACGTAAACACTAACCTACACGTGAACACTAACCCACCACTAACGACACGTTACACACTAACCTACACGTGAACACTAACCTACACGTGAACACTAACCTACACCTGAACACTAACCTACACCTGAACACTAACCTACACCTGAACACTAACCTACACCTGAACACTAACCTACACGTGAACACTAACCTACACGTGAACACTAACCCACACGTGAACACTAACCCACACGTGAACACTAACCTACACGTGAACACTAACCCACACGTGAACACTAACCCACACGTGAACACTAACCTACACGTGAACACTAACCTACACGTGAACACTAACCCACACGTGAACACTAACCTACCCTACACATGAACACTAACCCACGCATGAACACTAACCCACACGTGAACACTAACCTACACGTGAACACTAACCTACACGTGAACACTAACCCACACGTGAACACTAACCCACACGTGAACACTAACCTACACGTGAACACTAACTTACACGTGAACACTAACCTACACGTGAACACTAACCTACACGTGAACACTAACCTACACGTGAACACTAACCTACACGTGAACACTAACCTACACGTGAACACTAACCTACACGTGAACACTAACCTACACGTGAACACTAACCTACACATGAACACTAATTTACACATGAACACTAACCTACACATGAACACTAATTTACACGTGAACACTAACCTACACATGAACACTAACCTACACGGGAACACTAACCTACACGTGAACACTAACCTACACATGAACACTAATTTACACGTGAACACTAACCTACACGTGAACACTAACCTACACGTGAACACTAACCTACACGTGAACACTAACCTACACGTGAACACTAACCCACACTAACCTACACGTGAACACTAACCTACACGTGAACACTAACCTACACGTGAACACTAACCTACACGTGAACACTAACCTACACGTGAACACTAACCTACACATGAACACTAACCTACACTAACCTACACGTGAACACTAACCTACACCTGAACACTAACCTACACCTGAACACTAACCTACACGTGAACACTAACCCACACGTGAACACTAACCCACACGTGAACACTAACCCACACGTGAACACTAACCCACACGTGAACACTAACCCACACGTGAACACTAACCCACACGTGAACACTAACCTACACGTGAACACTAACCTACACGTGAACACTAACCGACACATGAACACTAACCCACACTAACCTACACGTGAACACTAACTTACACCTGAACACTAACCTACACCTGAACACTAACCTACACCTGAACACTAACCTACACCTGAACACTAACCTACACATGAACACTAACCTACACATGAACACTAACCTACACATGAACACTAACCCACACTAACCTACACGTGAACACTAACCCACACGTGAACACTAACCCACACGTGAACACTAACCCACACGTGAACACTAACCCACACGTGAACACTAACCCACACGTGAACACTAACCTACACGTGAATACTAACCTACACATGAACACTAACCCACACTAACCTACACGTGAACACTAACCTACACATGAACACTAACCCACACATGAACACTAACCTACACCTGAACACTAACCTACACGTGAACACTAACCTACACCTGAACACTAACTTACACCTGAACACTAACCTACACCTGAACACTAACATACACCTGAACACTAACCTACACCTGAACACTAACCTACACCGGAACACTAACCTACACATGAACACTAACCTACACATGAACACTAACCTACACATGAACACTAACCCACACTAACCTACACGTGAACACTAACCTACACGTGAACACTAACCTACACGTGAACACTAACCTACACGTGAACACTAACCCACACGTGAACACTAACCCACACGTGAACACTAACCCACACGTGAACACTAACCTACACCTGCACACTAACCTACACATGAACACTAACCTACACATGAACACTAACCTACACATGAACACTAACCCACACACTAACCTACACGTGAACACTAACCTACACGTGAACACTAACCTACACCTGAACACTAACCTACACCTGAACACTAACCTACACCTGAACACTAACCTACACGTGAACACTAACCTACACCTGAACACTAACCTACACCTGAACACTAACCTACACCTGAACACTAACCTACACCTGAACACTAACCTACACCTGAACACTAACCTACACCTGAACACTAACCTACACCTGAACACTAACCTACACCTGAACACTAACCTACACCGGAACACTAACCTACACATGAACACTAACCTACACATGAACACTAACCTACACATGAACACTAACCCACACTAACCTACACATGAACACTAACCTACACGTGAACACTAACCTACACGTGAACATTAACCTACACGTGAACACTAACCTACACGTGAACACTAACCTACACGTGAACACTAACCCACACGTGAACACTAATATTGTTAATTAAAACTTAAGTTTTAATTAACAATATTGGCTGTTAGAGCTATTAAATTAATTCACTTAAGTTTTAATTAACAATATTGGCTGTTAGAGCGAGAAAAAATTTGCTACTATTATAATTATTTCAGCCGAGAATGACTGAATCACTGAAAGCATAAAACTAAAGATCTTTGGATTAGTTTACAGGCTTTAAAAGTGCAATAGTACGGGTAAACACGTGTGCGTGCAGCACTAGCCTTGAAACACACAGTTTGATAGTTTATAGGTGGAGACTATTTCATTCCTTAGCACAAATGTCCTATCTGTATTAAATCAACAGATTGGGAGGAGCAACTATCATGTAAATTAGTGAGTGTTCGACACACCAGCATGTGAGTAGGAATAGCAGTAATTACACTGGGCAAAAGATAGACCCAGAAAACTAATACCACATTTTGGTTACTATGGATCACCTCACTACCAGCCATAACCCATTAAAACTTATTGCGACTCATAAGACCCGGACAGCCACAATTCTTCTAGTGGTGCATATGCTATACCAGATTTGGTAAAGGTCATCAAAACTTTGCGAATGTACCCAGTTGTCTAAAGATAGGTTGTAATGGTTGCCATGGTTCCTAGCCTCAATCTTCTTTTATATGAAAAGATACACTGTACACCTTGTTATAGGAAACCAATGTTACTCCATTCTCGCTCCACATCATAAAAAAACATAAGTTACGTCACACATTGATTTCAGAAATAAAAAAACAACAAAAAAAACACAACAAATCATCGCCCCAATTTTATTCAAGACAGCATTAATTAGAATGGCACCACATATAAAAGTTAACACGGATGCTTTTGCTTTCATTGTAGCTGTGGTAGCACTTGTATTTGAATGAGTAACTGAAAAATTATTGCCATGGCCAAAGAGATACACAAAATATTTTTTTTAGTTGTTACTGTTATCCTTGAACTAAATTTTCTAGTGTGCTACGAAAAACAATTGGGAATAATACCGTCTTAAAGATTTGTGTTACAGGCAAAATAATCTCTATTATAATTCAGGTAACCTCTGCTTATCCCCACAGGAAATTTAGAAATACCATAATTCAGTTGTGAACTACTCACCTCTACGCTGAAGCCTATGTACCATAGGAACGCATCCACTCCACCCATATTGGTGCAACACATTCGCACACGGGGCCGGTCTTTTTACTAACCCTGATCCTTCCCCCGCGCGTCATGCTAGTAGGGTAGTTAGCGTTGTTATAGCCAGAGAGAGGAGATCTTTGGCCCCACGAGAGATTAATCCAGCCACTTTGACAATGCTTCGGACGACCATTTCCAGTCAATATTATTACTTTTGTATGGTAAAGCGTTTTTAACACATTTGGCCTGGTGATATCACTGGTAAAGGGTTTTCTGGATAGAGGTTATTGTATTGTTTACTGTAACAGTTTAGCTATAAATGAACAGTCAGAGGGCAAATGCATGTATAGTATTAAGAAATAGCTATTTAAATAGACAGTGTAGTGGTGTACATTTTTTGATCAATTAATTGTAAAGCAATTAAGAATGAATGAGAATGAATGAATGAATGAGTGAGAACACGTAAATGAATGAAGGAGAATGAACAAATGTATCCATTAGATTCCATTGCTATAACATCTGTGGTATTACAGTCTCAAGGGGACTTAACCCTTTACCAAGCTAAAAAATGCATATATTTTTTAATTTAGTAATAATAATTTAAAATTGTGTTTATTAATTATTATTATTATCATCACGTACAAAAACTTCACATTAAAAATAACATACATATGAATTAAAAAATTTTTTTTTGTACAGTGTATACATCCTGCATGTACATCTGTAAATTCTAAGTATTAGTGTTAAACTATCTGTAAACTTACCACTTCATTAAACTCCAGTAGATGCCTAGTACACCTCAGGTGTTACACTTGTCTTGGTAAAAAAAAAAGAAACTACGATGTATATGCTGCATATAAATTTGTGAAAATCCTTGTAAACTGGGCTTTTTCATGTAGTGTAAATTAAACAATAAATTAAAAAAATGCATAAACAAATAATAATGAAACAAGGAAACAAATGACTAAGTAATAAATAGTTAATTTTAGAAAGAATTTTTTTATTCAAATAACAGCTGTTGAACAAAGTTTAGCTATAGCTAGATGTGAACAGATGGAAACACAAGCCTCATTATTTAACGTTTGAAATTTCTGACATCATGAAATTCAGCTACAGTCCATGTTTCATGTTCCATACAAAAGCTATGGAAATTCCAAATTTCATGTTTTCATGAAATTTTTCAGGAATATCACATTTCATGGAATTACATTACCAGGGCATATCATATTTCATGCACACCATGAAACTAGAGTGGAATGTGAAATTTCCTGTACCTGATAGTTCATTTGTAACTCATGAAAGTCAAGCCTGACATTTCATGTTAATTTCTGACTTAAACTGTACTCAGGAAATGCCACTTTTTTTGTAGTGCTTGTCCTCTACAATCTTGAAAATCCAAACCATACTTCAATAAAGTTTCTTTGATCTTAGCAGCCAAAGCTTCACCAGGTACTCTCTCAGTAGTTACAAAGTCTAAAAACTCTTCTCTTATGTATTTACAAATCTTAAAACGATGGAAACTTGCTCTTTATTAGATATGTCACGTACTTCGTCACATAATACAGAATAAAACTTGGCTTCTTTTATTTCACTAATTATATTATCTCTAAAATAATCTCCTAATATTTCAATTAGCTGATTTTGAATAGTTTTACTGGTGTAAATGGCATTCCGTCCAGATTCTTTGAAATGCTTTTCAAGAACAGTGTCTCCTGATCGTATAGCATACTGAAGTAAGGCCAAATAGGTGCCTTTGTTACTGCTTGGATCAGCTGTGCTATTGTCTCTATGCCCACGAAGTGCTATACTTTGTGTACCACACAAATGAATGGCATCTGCAATATGTTGAATTATAGAACAATTTTTAGTTATTTCTTTTAATCTACTATTTACAAGCAGATTATCAACAGCTAATTGTGGTCTGAACTGTGAATTTTTTAAAGCTTCTGCCTGGGTGACTGCCAGCTGGTGATAATTGGTAGAAATATGCTTGGAAAATTTACTTGTTTTTGCTGTCCAATAATTAAATTTCTTGCATACCAACTGACCTAAATTATCCTTATTGGCAAAAGCACACAAGGTAGACAAAATATACCATCTTCTGCTTTGCTATATACAAACCAAGGATTTTTCTCTAAATTGACAAGACCTCTGACACCCATCTAAGTATCTACTAGGAAACTTAAAATCGCTATTAGGCTTAAAGAGTTTAGTTAAGATAGAGTACTTTAATGTTGAGGAAAAACACCTTATAGAGGTTTGAGGGGTTGACTGTAGAAGCAACCCAATATCGTCACATAGTTGCTCACTCATGCTACTACACAACGAAGTACTAGAAACCGCAGGCGCTAGCGCAAGAGTACCTGGGACAGGAGCAGTTTGAGGAGAAAGAACACCACAAAAAGAGGTAGGAGAAGCAGGAGGGGGTGAAATTGGCATATCGGCAGGGGCATGAAGACTCAAGCATGGAGAAGTAGGTGCAGAATCAAGGAGATCAATGAATTCTCCTTCTTCTATTCTAGGTCTCTTTGTAGATAAAGCATTATCAGGAGAAGAGTCTGCAGAAATTCCAGCTCCAGAACTCTTCCTAAAATTGGCATGACTACTTAATACATTGCAACGAGGCTATCTAATTTAACACTAACTTGTGAAGGAAGGAGGTCAACTTTCTCTGAGACATGGCCAACAGATACAGCCCCTGATACTTCCACTAACCAAACCACACAAACACTCTGACAACCGAAGACACTTTAACGAAGCCGTACAAATGCATGATCAGCTGGTTGTTGTGTGCGTTTATTAGAAAACACAGCTAAATACTGGGCGCGTTCAGCTATAGACTATAGACGGACCGCCCCAATTTTGGTTTATTTGATCGCGGAGAAGTCGCGATATTGTTTCTCTGTGGAGTTCCATTGTGCCAGTTTGGGAGTTCAGTAGTGGCTGTAAATTAGATAAGTATTGACCTGAAAAAGGGGGTTTCGTCCAAAACCTAACGATACCCCCTGGATTAGCCACTGATATCAGCATTATTATTATTATTATTATTAGCAGTTCCCCACCACATAGAGGCGCTTGTTTTTTTCTCCTACTCTCTTTTTTTCAGAACTATTGAGTCATGGAGCCCCCCTTTTCCTGTTACTCTCTCCTGCTGCTGATTTCTGTCCTACTTTAAGAAGATTTTGTCTTCTATTTTATACTTCAGCCTTTCTTTTGAAAACTAACCCACACCTTTACTCGTTGATTCATCCCGCTTTTTAGTTATAATTTGATTGCTCGCCTTTCTGCCTTCTCTTCCCTTCCATTGTAAACTTTTCAGTTACGATTAATCGCCTGCCTTCTCTTCCGTACTTTCGCCTTCCTTTTTTAAACTTACTCCGACTTCCAACGTCTATTTCACCCGCTTTTTAATGACACTTTACCTACCATAAATTGACGATGCTTTACCGAACCGTACGAATCTCGTGAATTATTCATTAATACATACACCACTCAAGAGTATTATTATATAACCATTATTACTAGTGGTGTGCTTGAGCACAAATGGCGAGCGAGCCTTAAACTACACTATTGTTAAACTATTCATTTTAACAACTAACATTCAAACTACTAAAATGAAGTCAAGTTGTTAAATTACGCACTGTGGTAAAGGGGATTCAATGCCATAGTAACCGCTCCCCTCAACTGTTTGAATTGAAAAAGAAGAAACAAAATCAAGTCACGTTATTTAAAATTTTTTTGTAATTAGTAGTTGTAACGCACAATACTTTTACACAAATGAACATACCTACGCAAGACTTACCTTCGTGGTTCGTCTAGTGGACAATGAATTTTCAAGTAAATAATGTTGAGTAGGGCTTATAACTGTGACAAATAGCGTATTAACTTACAACCGCCACTAACTCAAACAGAAATGGAGCTCCCATAAGTTTTTGAGTTTTAACCCGCAAAACAATTCAAAGCGGGAAACAATTCAATTTCTAAGGTGATACGGGTAATGATCGCTAAACCCAAGGATTCTGTTTAGTGAAGCTTGGGACTGGGTCGAACACGGAGCGAACACAAAAATACGCAAGGGTCAAAGTACAAAATGACATACGTACATATAAATATATAAATAAACTAGTGGTGTGCTTGAGCACAAATGGCAAGCGAGCCTGATAGTTAGGTAACATAAAATGTTACTATTTTTAGCTTACTTCATGCAAACACTATAATAGAAGTTATGACATTTGATTTCAGCAAAAACAAATACAAAATCACTCTCTTACCTGATTAATGGTAACTTTTGTAGTATTAAACATCAACCATTCTGATAATCTCAATCACCAGCAACTCTTGAACAAGCTCTCAGCTACGATAAAAAATAAACCAGTATTATTATTTGTAATTTTAGCCAACAAATATAGATTTACTACTTACCTCATTCTTGAGTATTGATAACTTCTGTAGTTTCAAATTGCAGTTACTTTGACCATCTAAATTACCTTAAATTCTTGACAAGCTCTCACCTACAAAAACAAAAGACAATCAATTTTACCACACAAATACAAAACTACTTTCTTACCACCTTATTTTCTTGAGCAGTGGTAACTTTTTGAGTTATTCTGACTATTTGAATTTACCAGTCACTGTTGACAACAAGCTCTTAGCTATAAAAAAGAAAGGCCAGAGTTATTTTTGCATATTTAGCTAACAAATATGGAATTGGTGCTTACCTCATCTTCCCTCGAGAAGTAGTAGCTTCCTTAGCATTAATACTACGGCATTCTGACTACCAATGGCTCTTGACAACCAAAAATAGGCACTCCGTATCCCCATAAAACGGCGAAGTTTTGAAATTAAGTCTGGAAAAGGGTCTTCAATGCCATAGTAACCGGTCGAATCAACTGTTTGTTTCTTGAATAGCAAGCGCTTTCGCAAGAATTTTCTCACACTTCTGAGCTTAAGTATAAAGTAAGGCTTGCTGTAGTTTCAGAATAAATTGGAGTCAAGCCTAAAAAGCCCTGTTTTTTTTTAGAAATATGTTCTCCGCGCGCGTTTAAAGGTATACGTACCATCCATACATACAACATATATATACTATAATAATGTGCTTGAGCACAAATGGCTAGCGAGCCTCAAGTTAGGTACATAAAACTGCAATATTGCCACTACATAATTTATTTTAAACTTAGTTTAATTAAAACAGTAGTAGTGTAATAGCAGTTGAACATTAATTTTAGCATAGAAATACAAAATTACTCTCTTACATGAGTAATGGTAACCTCTGTATTATCAAACTTAAGCCATTCTGACTACCTCAATTACCAGTAACTCTGAACAAGCTCTCAGCTACAAAAAAAAAAAGGCCAGTGTTATTTTTGTAATTCAGACAACAAATATAGAGTTACTACTTACTTAAATTTCCTGACTATTGGGAACTTCTGTAATATCAATTTGAAGTCATTGTGACTATCTAAATTACTTGTAATACTTGACAACAAGTTCAAAGCTACAAAAACAAAAGACCTCAATTTTAGCAATCAAATACAAAATTACCTTCTTACCTCATATTCTTGAGTAGTGGTAACTTCTGTAATATCAAATTGAAGTTATCTGAATTTACCAGTCACTCTTGACAACAAGTTGTCGGATACAAAAATGAATGGCCAGAGTTATTTTTACTTTTAAAACTAGTGATGCGCTCTAATAGTACAAAATAGTGAAGCGAGCGATGCATGTTCCCTGTAATTGCAGCTATTCCATGCATGCTTGGTGTGGCTACAAAATACTGTTAAAGTGAGAAAACAATAGTGATAGCTTTTTTCTACGATGAAGGCTCCTGGTACCGTAATCTTCAGGAATAGTCTAATAAATAAATTAGGAACATTTAATGGCTTTTCAAAAAAAAGATTCTTTACTTTGCTGCCTGTTTCTGTTTCGTTTTAGCTCTCCTCCACCTTGCCCTGTCTTTTTCATTTCTTATCTCTCTCCTTACTAATTTTTCTTCAGGAGTTTCTAACGCCCTCAAAGTTCTTGACCGAGCGTACCGTTTTGTCTACTGGGCATCGCTACTTCGTGCGGTGGGTAAACAAACCAAAATGTTGCTAAGGAGGTTACCGGCCCGCGCAAGCGCGTAGGAGAAAAGGTGCACACGTACGCCCACCAAGAACAAAACCAATTTTTAGACCTAACTAGTGATGTGCTTGAGCACAAATGGCGAGTGAGCCTAAAGACTATACTACTGTTTTATGAATGATTTTGAATTCTAACACTGAAGCTACTGAAAATAAGGTCGAGTTTTTAAATTATGCATACACTGTAAAGGGATTTCAGTACCATAGAAACAACTCGCTGCAACTGTTTGAATTGAAGGAAAAAACAACAACAAAACAATACACGTTATTTAAACGTTTTCTTTGTGATATTCTTTAGCTAAGTATAGTGGCTGTAAAGCACAATGCTTTGACACAACTGTACATACACCTACACAACACTTACCCTCGGGGTTAGTCTAGTGGACAATGCATTTTCAAGTAAACACTGTTGGGTATGGCTTATAACCATGCCAAAGAGCGCATTGACTTACCGCCGCAACTAACTGAAATAGAAATGGAATTCCCGTAAGTTTTCACGTTTTAACTGCACTCGTAAAAGAATTCAAAACGGTAAACAATTCAATTTCTAGGGTGATACGGGTACTGATCGATAAACAGAGGATTCTGTTTAGTGAAGTTTGGGACCGGGTCGACCACCGAACTAACACAAAAACGCGAGGGTCAAAGTACAAAAATGCCTTACGTACGTCCATACTACTGATTAACAAACATCCCCGATTTTCAATTGTGTTACCCCTGATATATATATATATATAGGAACTCATTAGAGAGTCAGCTCCGCTTCGCTTGCTTCGCTGAATTATTACTAGTGGTGCGCTCGAATAGCGCAAATGCATGGCGAGCGAGTAAATATATGAGTATAGGTAAAGATGATTTGTGAAGGAAATCGCTAAATAATAGCAAAGAATGAAGAGTTAACAATAACAGAATTACCAGAATAAACTTCGAAAGCAGTGGCAAAGAACCGCAGCTTGACAAAGACTTCACAATTGTTTCAAGAAGAGAGTACCTATAAACTTTTTGGTTGAAACAAAGTTGCGTAAGGCAGTGCAGCAGGATTCTCCGTGCTCGTTAATTGAAAAATACAGGAACTGTGAACGCTTTACCTAACTTACGTAATTAGAAGCGCGGGCGAAAGTTTTTGACGTACGCATACATACCTACATATAATATATATATATATATCTGAAATCTCAATTGAACACGACTGATAGTCAGCTTCGCTCGCTTCGCTCGCTCGCTGAATTATTATTATACTTAATATTATATTAATTAGTATAATTATTATTATCATTATTATATATTATTTTATAGCAAGTACTTGGCCTCACCATGGTGCTCAATGTACTAATCATTACAAATTAGAAATGCTGTAACACAAGCTCATGCTTTACATATCTTGCTCTTTCTTCCTGAGCCATCTCTTTTTTTTCTTATTCTGGTCTTCAGATCATGAATTCCCTTCTCTTCTTTTGTCTGTCTCACCTGCTTCTAAATATCTCTATCGTATTTTATCACCTGCTTTGAATTTTTCTTGTAGTCCACTTCTAAGTTACTCTGTCTCACACCCACACACATAGAGTTTGAGATAATTGGTCAGACAGATTGGAAATCGCAAGCCATATAGAATTGACTATAATACAGAAACAATAATCAAGTTACCACTAGTATGACATAAATTAGACACAGAATCAGCTGACTTGATAACAACATGAGTATGGCTAATGGTCCAGGCTAGAATACCAATAACCTTGTTTTAGGATATAAAGTAAATTTGATTAACTTTTCTATGACCATTTTCTGTTGTTTTTTAAGGAACTACCATATTTTAATTAGACCATATTGCCAGTTTGAGCATTAGTAAGCAGGTGGCAAAAACAAAGTGATGAAAATTACCATATAGGAAGATAAGAAGTCACAAACAGGTACTTAGCAAAAGTTAGGTTCATTATATGCTATTGTTAGAGAATAACTAATCTCATTGGCCATTACTATGGACTAGAGTAAATAGTAGATGAGATGGTTTATTTGACTGCAAAATGTATAAAATTAACGGATGCATATATAAGGTAATTATCGAGAAATGCTCAACACACAGGGCATAAAACAGTAGTGACAATAAATAGACTTGTGTTGATATGTATAGAGGTTATGCGGGAAGTGACGTAGAAGTGACGTTTACTTAGCAACAGTTGCTACGTCGCCATTTTGAGTGGCAAAACGTAGAGTGGCGCGGCGCATTCTAGGCTAATTGTGTCTTTACCTGGCTTTTCTGCTTATTATTTCTCGTTGGACGAAGCTTAAATGCGGTACAGGAAAAGTTATCTAAGCTGGAAGCCTGAAGACCCTTACCTCAGCTAAAAGGAAGGATTTATTGAAGATCCTTGGGATAAATATGGCCTGAAGTATCCAGATATATTTTGGTACCTCATTGAATAGACTAGCTAGTAAGTATACTGGTGAAACTTTGAAAGCTTATAAAAGCCTTGATTCCTACATGTATTTTATTAATGGTTAGGTAGCTAATGTTAAGGGTGTAGCAGCATCAGGTTCTGATTCCCACTTAGTAATTTGTTCAGTGCGTCACTCACAAAGGCTTACAGTACCTCCAGCAACTCCTTTGTTCAATGAACTATTTGGATGAACCCTTCATAACAGTTGGGTTCTCACCTTAGGTGCTTCATTATTAATTATTATTACTTTTGTTGTTGTTGTTGTAGTCATTGTTATTGCTGTTACCGTTTCTGCCGTGTTGTTTTATTATTTTTGCTCTTATTACACAAGGTTCAGTAACAGTGGAACCTCATGAACAGTACAAGGAAGTGAATGATGTAGCAACTTTTGTGTGTAAGACTTACCATCCTGTGACATGGACCTATAACCGAGGCGAACTTCCAGATATAGCAGCAATTAGTGGAAATTTAGGTCAAAAATTGACCATATATGAAGTTTCCTCTGATGTTGTTGGAGTTTATGAATGTGCAATACAAGATAGAGGCAAATTTTACTCGTCAATGGGCATTCTCCACCTAAAGAGTGAGTTTGAATTACACATTTGTTTGAAGTGAGAAAAATTACAGCTTGGAGAATTAGCTAGATTTTAACTTTGCTATGGATACACACTTTTTATATTTTTTTTCACTGAATATATTCCTTCATCTGTCTCTGCCCCTTTGTTAACTAATAGTGTACATTAGCATATTTTATATTATACTAGTGGTATGGCAAGTGTTAGAAAAAAGTACACAATTAAAAAGTCCATTTATGTCGAATTACAAGTGAGTTACATAGGATGCAAATATATCTTGATATAGACCAATCTATTTGTGTCTAGTATTAACACTTTAAACTAACTCACCATTTGTTGATGATTTGGTCAGTCAGTATGTGGACAAGTGCATGGCATAAGCTTGAATAGTGGGTGGGTGGGTGGTTAGTAGGGATAGTTGGTCATTTAGTGGATGTTGAATGGCTTGTAGGGTCGGTAGGTTGGTGTGTGGGTAGATAACTTAATAAATAAAATGGATTGATTGTTGAATCATTGATTTCTATTATTTTCATCTGGTACATTGTTTACTATAGAGCTAATTTTTCTTGCTATTCTTAGAAAAAAATATTACCTCAATGTAGGGCTTACTAGTTTCTTCACTCGGTAGTGCCAAAAGAATCGCTATCGAACAAACTTCATGAGCATTCCAGCCGAATTTTTTGAAAGTCAAGGCACAAATGGACACTAATCTTGCATGAGGAACTCGAGCTTCTTATATAATATGATTAGTGTACAATGTGGTTATGATGCTAATTCCACTAAGCTGATAGTACATGTATATGCAGACCAGCTGAGAAATAAGAAATCAGACTAATGTTGTTGTTTGTTTTTGAGGAATACATAGTGTGCTAAGTTTGTGCACAGCTGCTTTTTGCCTGAAGCAACATTGAACTGTATCATTTTAAGCAGTACATTCTTTACTCCATTCTTTTGACATCATTCTGTTGGAGTATCAGACATCTGGAAGTTTTGGGCATAGTTTTTCAGATATAAAAATACTTCAGTTCAGGGGTGATGATGCTAATTCCACTAAGCTGATAGTACATGTATATGCAGACCAGCTGAGAAATAAGAAATCAGACTAATGTTGTTGTTGTTTTTTGAGGAATACATAGTGTGCAAATTTGTGCACAGCTGCTTTTTGCCTGAAGCAACATTGGATTGTATCATTTTAAGCAGTACATTCTTTCCTCCATTCTTTTGACATCATTCTGTTGGAGTATCAGACATCTGGAAGTTTTGGGTATAGTTTTTCAGATATAAAAATACTTCAGTTCAGGGGTGATGAAAGTGCAGGAAGGGAGTGGGGGGGGGGGGGGGGTGCTGGTCAAGTATTGAATTGCATTGTTCAACTTGTAGTTAGCATAGTTAACCTCCAGTTCACATCTCTTACTTCTGCTTGATCTAAGTTTTGCCACTGGTGCCCTTGACAAGGACTTTCAACACAGAGGTCCACTTAACGTGGCAGGATGTAGCCACAGATAGTAAAACGGATCCTACGGTGATAAGTCCGGTTAAAAGCCTCAAAGACAGATCAGCTCAGGGAGGATGCACACTAGTGGTAGGCCACACAGGAGACAAGCTGTCTACAGTGGTTGCAGTCTTAGGCTTCATGGCAGCAGTAGGCCAGAGGCAGGGACCATTGTTCCAGTATGTATCAGGTAAACTGCTCACTCAGTAAGTCAGCACTAGAAAAAAAAGGGTGTATGCAGTGAGGGTTACTCCGGACATAACTTTTGGAATTGGAGCGTCGACAATGGCAGCAGAGGCGGGAGTTGGGGATAGTGATTGACCAGCTTGGGCGGTGGAGAAGCTAGAGATCTGCCTCCCACAGGAGAAACTAGAGGAACTCAGAAGGAATGTGAGAGGTTTTTGCCAGAATAGGCAAAAAGATAAACCCCAAAGGTAGGGCTTGGCCTCAGCCGGGCAGCAAAACATGAGAGGAAAGACTAGGACAACCTCTCAGGATACCACCAAACTAAAAACGGTAAGGTATCGTCTGGACTTACAAGGCCAAGAAGGCTTACCTACTGGAAAAACCACATTCCCCGCCTATATCAGCTCCCCTGACCACATAAAGCCAAAGAATGCCAGCGTGGCCACTGCCCACAGCATTTTTGCATCTGTCGCTCCTGGTGTGAGAGTCCTGCTCGTTCTCAACACTTCCAATATTTCTGCCATCATTTCTTCCTCTGTCTTTTTCTCTTTTTCTCTTTCCCTGTTCTGCTCTCAACCTCTGCACTCCCTGTACGACCTGTCCCAGCTTCGCCATTCTACCTAGGCTAGGGTCACCCTTGCCTGCCTCTACTTGAAATTGTCTTACCGCCGCCAGGTATACTTTTATGCTACTGTGCATCAACCCCTCCTCTGCCAGTAATGCTACAAATTGACAGAGCACCTGACATAAGTTCAAATACCATGATCCCATAGCTGACTGACTCTCCCAGTCCCTGGTCCCTGCCAAGGCAGCTGGATCCATTCGGTCTCCCACCATGCACCACACCTCCAGCTCCCTGATGTGTCTGATGTTAAGACCACCTCTGCTCTTGGTTTGCCCACATGCCACGTCGTAGCTGTACCATTCCAGTCTTGCCCAAACTGGTACCACCATTTGCTGACTGCTCTTGCCTTCCTGCTCAGTCTCACAAATCTGACATGTTGATATGACGACATAGGTAGGACTTGCCTGCGTGCACGACTTTGCAAGCATGACTCAAGATGCCTATCACAGAGAGCAGTTGTCTCTTTCAGCATGCTTTCATCTCCCGAACTTCGTGTAGCGTACTTCTCAGTTTCTCTAGTTTCTCCTGCAGAAGGCAGATCTCTAGCTCGTCCGAATCCAATTCCATTCCCAGGAATACTAGTGTTGTGGTTGGGCCCTCATCCTTTACTGGCTCAGTCGGCATACCTGCCTCCTGGCATACCTGCTTTAACAGCTTGAGATTCTGACTGCATTCTTCGCCCCCTTCCCTTCCAACATTGATGAAATCATCTAGGTAGTGCGTCATCCATGTCACTCCTCTATTACAAATCGCCCACTGCAGGAGGTCTGCTACAACTGTGAATAGAAGGGGAGCTGAAAGCAGGACAAATAGCAGACATCCATCTACCAGCAATTGCCCTTTCTACTGCATTCCCAGAAGGCCCCTATCCGCTGGCGCTGGGTGTACTGGTATGTTTCTATAATCCTGTTTGATGTCAGCTTTTGCCATCAATGCCCCCCTGCCAAGCTCCAACACTCTCTTCATCACCTCATTCACTGATGTATGTGACAGTGATGACAGCTCTGCACTTATCCCGTCATTCACACTACCTCCTTTCGGTTATGATAGGTCTACTATCAGGTGCCACCGCCCAACCTAGCCTTTCTTCGGGATAACCCCAAAGGGATACAATGGACCCCCAACACTTCGGCCTGCTCTGACTTACCCACTTTAAAAACCCTACCACTCTCCTCCTCCTTGTCCAGGTGCTCTTGCACCACTTCTGGATGTTGTTCCACAGAAGACAGATTTAGGGGAACATGGTAAAACTCACTAAAATGTGTAAATCACTTAGATCTTAGTAGTTTGAGGTTTTGGTATTTTGGTATTTTTATTTTTTCAGCTAAGAGACAAGAAAAAGGTAAGTAATTCATTCATAAAAAACAAAAAGTAATATTTGAAGAAAACATAAAGTGTATAAATGTACATTCCAATTAGTAGTGATTAGCAAATTTCTCTTCTGCTGAAGTTAGTCATTTCACATGATTATAACAAAACAAACTAGTTTGCTAATTGTATTTAGGATTATATCATTATAATGATATATCACCTCATAATATCAATAATGTATACATAATTTTTTTCAGCTAAGAGACGAGAACAAGGTAAGTATTTAATTTATCTAAATTAAAGTATAAATACAAAAATTAATATTTGGAAGAAAACAGAATTTATTAATATACATTCCAACTACTAGAGGTTAGCAAATTTTTCTTCTGCTAAAGTTAGTTCATTGACATAATTTTAACAAAACCAACTAGTTTGCTAATTGTGGGTGGAATTATATCATTATAATGATATATCGCCTCATAATATCAATAATATGGATACTTTTTTTTTAGCTACGAGACGCAAAGAAGGTGAGTATTTCTTAATTATTAGTGTATAAAAAATTAATATTTGGAAGAAAACAAAGAATGTATTAATATATATTCAAATTATAGTAGAGATTAGCAAGTTTTATTCTTCTGATTATGAAAAAAACCAACTGATTTGCTAATTACATGGCCGTATCTAAGAAAAACTTCCTGTGGGGTGAATGTTCAATGTCAATCATGTTTAGCACATAGGCAAACTTTTATAATATATATATACATGTATATATAATAATTATGCATATAAATAAATAGCAGCTGCAAAAGGCAGTTTGGTTTATTAAACCCCAAAATTGGAATAATACTAATAATATTTGATTCTCCATAGAGTCTGATTTTTCATCCAAGCTTATTACCATCATGTATCTCAATAAAATGATTTTTCATCCAAGCTTATCATCACCATAATATATCTCAATAAAAAAATAAGACAATACATTAAGAGAGCTTTGGCTGTTTGAAATTTCATGATGAGTATGTGTTCACTTTATAAAAGTCTATTTTTCTCATGGCTACTGCTCTAAAATAATGCTAAGTGCCTATGTATATAAAGTTTAAAACCTACTAGGGAGGCAACCACCTTGTTAATACGACCCTATACATTCCAATGAGATTAGTAAATTTCTCATCTGCTGTAGTTAGTCGTTTGACATGATTATAACAAAACCAACTAGTTTGCTAAATATGTGTGGGATTATATCATTATAATGATATCATCTCATAAAAACATCATTAATGTTATTTTTTCCAGTTTTGAGAAACTCAAGAGGTAAGTATTTAATTTACGTGTACCTACTTTAATTAATGTATAATAACAAAAAAAATTATTTGGAGGAAAATACAGAATTTATTAGCTAATATACATTCCAATTTGTAGCTACAGATTAGTAAATTTCTCATCTGCTGTGGTTAGTCGTTTGACATGATTATAACAAAACCAACTTGTTTGCTAATTATGTGTGGAATTAAATTGTTATGATATATCACCTTGTACAAACATTAATAATGTTATTTTTCCAGTTTTGAGACACAGAGGAGGTAAGTATTTAATTTATGTGCATGAATTAATGAATAAAACAAAATTAATGTTAGGAATAAAAGACAGATAATAACAATATAGAAGTGATTAGCAAATTACACTTCTACTGCAGTCAGTCATTTTACATAAAATCTCTATACATTTAAAGTTCACTGTAATTCTGTTTTGATTAAAAAAAATTCAAAGAAATAGTGCCAGATTGATTTGCACAATAGTGTTTATTTCATCTTTTGTTCATTTATTTTTTTTTTTACTGTTTTTGCAACGGATAGCTTTGTCTCACTTATTTTGCAGCTAATGCTGAGCAATCACTTTCTCTGCTATCATCAGAGGATGGCAATGACTATGAAGGTAAGTACAAGTTGTTAGAATTCCGATCGTAGTCGAATGAGTATAATGCACTCACTTTAATTTACATATTGAGAGAGATAGACAGAGTGGGTTTCAGAATATTTTAGCAAGTAAGCTAACATAGCTTGATTCAAATCAGAAAGATTAATATATAGATTATATGACTGTTCAAGAATTTCCTAGAATAATTTCATATTTGGTTTCAGTACTGAATAAATGCTGATTATTTCACCCTGCGCCCTACCTCAAAATGTCGGCTCAACGGCAAGCATAGCTGACTGTATTTCATGGAGGAATGATAAATCTCCTCAAAGATCTTTCCTATCAGATGAACACATCAACTAGACTGCATTAAGACTAGAAACACATTCGACCAATTAATAATTTGTTGTTAGTATGTGCGTGATATCACCATGGTCATAAATCATCTAGAGGTCATAAATAAAGTTACCTTTTCTTTGAACTTTCTGTAGGTCAGACTGAAATCTCCAATACACCTCAAAGCAGACCATCTAATCAATTTCAATCACGTGAATCTTTATCTAGTGATGTCAGAAATCAAGATAAAACTGGTAAACATGAATAATAATTGGTAACAATAAAAATTGTTGCATAAATAGTAGGATAGCTATTTAGTTATTAGGATTCGTTTGTATTCACTCCCATTCACCTTAGCCAAGTTGAGCTCAATCTCTAGTGACTGCAAAAACTCATTCATACTGCTACCATCTTTGTAAGGTGGGAAACTTTCAATGCACTTGTATCTGTCTAGTACTTCTCCAGACGGGGTTGAGCTAACTGTACTCATGCCCATGGAGTAATAGTTGCACAAACCGTGCCATATTATCACCTGGTAACTCAATGTTCACCATAGGCCTATCTCTCACCTCTTCCCCTCGCCCACCAATGGACTCCGCACTTACAGCATCATTTCCCTCTGCCAGAACTTCTATTTCTTCCAGCACAACAGGATCAACACTAAGATCTAGTACAGTTTTCTCACAAACTCAATTCACAATAGAGGTGTCAACCACACTACACCCCTCACAGTCTACCCTATCAATAGATGGTGTAGACTGTTCACCACTTGACTCCCCCTCAACCCTCACTAGGAGTACTAATAATAATATTACCACTAGGACCAACAAATCTATCTTCATCCTTGCACGCTTCCCCACCACTAATACTAGACACAACTTTCTTATACACACACCTTAACCTTGTCTCCCGATAAGAATCCACAACTTTACACTTCCGTGGGTGTTTCTCTGGTCTTGACATCCAAACAGGTGGTCTCCCTTAACAGGAACTTTCAGCCACCTGCAAACAACGCACAAAAAAAGAAGAAAAAATAAATAAATATAGCTATATCCAAAAGTCAGTACAAGTGATATTACACCACAAAACTGCAATGAAAAATATATATATAGAACAAAATTGTTCCCAATTGTAGCCGAAGTTCGAGGCGCCTGCACGAATCCACTCCGAGGCTGTCATCGTCCTTAACAGTCCACTTCAGAGTCCGCTGCCACCAATTGTGGGGCGTGGTCTTGCTGCCGCCAATAAAGAGGAGAGATGAATGCGTCGGGTAACAGTAAGGGGTTTATCCACACGCACTCAGTAAATAGCTAGATAGTCGCCGCCACCAGAGTCTACTCGGTAGGCAACTGCATGCGCCCCAAGGTAACAGAATCTCGGGAATAAAGTCTAAAAATATTCATGACAACTCAACTTGTGCTTTGACGATCTTTAATTTCAGGAGGAGGGAGGTTCCACACCAGTCATTATTTTTTGTAGCCTTATTGTCAAGAGCTACTGGTAATTGAAATATGCAGAATGGCATAAATGTTGATACTATGAAATATACAATTTCGGGAAAAAATAGGTGATTATTCTGTATTTGTTAGCTAATAATATATACCGGTATTAATGGTCAATGGTTGTCACAAACTTCTATATAGAAATATAATAGAACTTAAGGGGTACTGCTATGCTATAGTCTTGGTCTCAACAGACAAAAATGGATGCCTCAATCATCGCTGCAAGTGTAAGACAATCATTAGATCAAAAATTCTGAGATATGCCAAAGTGTGGAGATGATCTGTCAAAAAACGGTAGCAATAGGGAAGATGAGGGCAATTCTGATCTAGATTAAGAAGTTAATAAACTGATGTACAATGTTTTGGGGGACTAAGGATATGATGATATAAGTGAAACTAGTTCGTAACTGCTAATTTCACACTTGTATTTGTTTTTCCAATAATTTTGAATGTCCTATTTAGCAATGCACAATTCAGAATGTATGCAAGGGAACAAAATTCTTAAGATTTTTAAAGCTATACTAGACCCATATAGTTGCTTTCATATTGATCTTTTCTGGGAACTGCTTTTTGACCGCTTTCCGCAGAGGTCATTCGCCATGAACCATTCCGCTTACTACCATTGACATATTTTTTCAGGGAAATTATCATTGTTTATAACTTTACACCTATTACTATTCTTTTGGTAACAAATCTAGAGTTCTGCAATGAGAGAAGAGGGGCTGAGAGATCGTTAAAAATAAGCACAGAATCTGCCATCTTCACGGGGTACCCATCCAAATGACGCAATCACTAATGCATATTTAATAGGGCTAGTACGAAAGTTTAAGACTTCCGGTTATAGTGGCAATTGGACTCTTCAATAAAAAATAAGACAATACATTAGGAGAGCTTTGGCTGTTTGAAATTTTATATGATGATTATGTGTTCACACTGCTCTGCTCTAAATTAATTCTAAGTGTTATGTATATAAAGTATAAGAACTACTAGGAGGGCAGGCAATCACCTCCCCCCCCCCCCCCCCCCCCCTTTGTTACAGCCCTGCTAATTGTTTATGGAATATCTCATAGGTAGTATTTCATATTATTAATTTATAAATAACAAAATTTAATATTTGAAAGAAACATAGAATTTATTAATAATCATTCCAATTGGTACAGATAAACAAGTTTCTCGTTTGTTGTAGTTAGTTGATTGACATGGTTATAACATAACTGACTAGTTTATTAATTGTGTGTGAAATTATATCATTGTAAAGGTATATCACCTCATAAAAACATCAATAATGTATGTATTGTTATTTTATTCAGCTTTGAGACACAGAGGAGGTAAGCATTAAATTTATCTACAATATTAATGTTGTATAAAAATTTAATATTTGGAGGAAAGCATAGAATTTCTTAATGTATATTCCAATTATAATAGTAATTAGATAATTTCTCCGTCTCTGCAGTTAGTCGCTTGACATATTATAACAAAACCAACTAGTTTGCTAATTATGAGTGGAATTAAATCGTTATTGTTCAGGACCATAAAGGTCCCTGAACAAACGCAGACAGAATACAACACTCAATTAACACAACTACTTGTCACTTATGCACACACAAATGTATCAACCACTCTCTACCAACACATAATGATATTCATGAGTCAACCCACAGAACTTGTATCAGTGTGCCTTCAATTTAAGTGCTTGTAAATAGTTTTCTTGTAATGTTACTATTGTTAGTTTTGGTTGAGTTGATTCCGTTGCAAGCGCTTGCAGTGCCAGCGATAGAGTTAGCTTAGCTTAGCTAATTAGTAGTGGCAGTCTGGTCCTTCGAACCCTTTACCTGAGCTCGTGGATTTACACCCCACGAACAGTTATAATGATATATAACCTCATAAAAACATCAATGATGTTATTTTTTCCAGTTTTGAGACACAAAGGAGCTAAGTATTTAATTTATGTACATGAATTAATGAATAAAAAAAATAATGTTAGGAATAAAACACAAATTTATTAATATATTATCCAATTAGAAGTGATTTGGAAATTACACTTCTACTGCAGTTAGTCTTGTTATATCCATCTATGTACATTTTGAAGTTCAATGTAATTCTGTTTTGATTAAATTTTCTTTCAAAGAAGTGGTGCCAGATTGCTTTGTACATTAGTATTGACTTCATTTTTATTTTGTTCATTATATGATTTTTTTTACTGTTTTTGCAACAGCTATTTTTGTCTCACTTATTTTGCAGCTAATGATGAGCAAACACAGTCTCTGTTATCATCAGTGGATGACGATGATTATGAAGGTAAGTACAAGTTGTTAGAATTCCGATTGTAGTCGAATGAGTATAATGATCTCGCCTTAATTTACATATTGATAGAGTGGGTTTCAGAATTTATAGCAAGTTAACTAACTTAGCTTAATTCAAATCAGATAGATTATGTTTCCAGAGTAAGCAAGGACTAATAATATTCTTTTGACAGGATATAATGGCTTAGCTATAGTATTGCAGTTGCTGTGCTAGCTGAACCGTAATCCTGCACCGTTCAAGCATTTCCTAGAATAATTTCATATTTGGTTATAGTGTACTGAAATGCCTATTTCATCCTGTGCCCTTTAGAACCTCAAAATGTTGGCTCACAGGCAAGCATAGCTGACAGTAATTCATGGAGGGATGATAAATTTCCTCAAAGATCTTTCCTATCTGACGAATTTCAGAGAAACGGTAACTTTATTTATGACCTCTTCGTGATATATGGCCATGGCGATATCACATAGCTGCATACTAACAACAAACAATTAATTGGTTTAATGTTGTTTATGCATTTCTGTAGGTCAGAGTGAAATCTCCAATACACATCAAAGCAAACCATCTAATCAATTTCAATCACATGAATATTTATCTAGTGATGTCAGAAGTCAAGATAAAATTGGTAAACATAAATAACAATTGTTTGGTAACAATAAAAAATGTTGCTCAAATACTAGGATGGCTATTTAGTTCACCTTGTCAATTAAAACAGGAAATATTGTTTGACCACTTCAACTTTAACCCCTTACAAAACATATGAACAAACATTAAGAACCACTTTTTCTCTAGAGTATTGTTAAATGCGAGTTCACTTCTGACTTCTAGTCTAGCAAGTCCCTTTATTTTACCTCCCTGTTAATAGAGGTTCTGGCATGCAATAATTTATTGCTATTCAGCTATTACTCAGAATAAAAATGAACTTCAGCATGCAGTCCAAAAGGTATACATAGATCAGTGCTCTGCCTAATGCTATACTTGGATTTCAGGAAAGCTAGAAGTGAGAATTGTACTCAGTCCAAAAGGTATACATAGATCAGTGTTCTGCCTAATGCTATACTTGGACTTAAGGAAAGCTAGAAGTGAGACGAGTGGGCAAAGCTAGCAAGGGGTAAAGCAATATAATTGAGGATTTGAGAAAGTCAAGAGAACAAGGCAGTATTGAGTGAATTGTCTAAATAAATCGGGTAGCAATATGCTGCTAGTGAGCTTGCAAAGCAAGTGAAACTGTATAAGTGCATTCAATTGAAAATCATGTATATGTTAACTATTTGGTGAGTAAGCAGAGCAAGCTAGACACTAGTTAGGATGAAAAATTGAAAATTGGATACACATTCTAGGCGAACAATTATTAAGGGTAAACAGTTTAAAACCTTGTAAGGCCACACAACGTTATTCATTAGTTTTTCAGGCACTATTCATTGAAAAAGTGAGCGGAAAGAGGCTTTTTTAGTCTGCGTGCAGCACTGGGGTAGTGCCTGATGTTACTGGTTGTAGCAACTAATGACCACTCTCTAGCTACCAAACCCAGAACCGCTTGCTTAACGCACAAGTGATCTGCCACTGAGCTATGACAACCAGCCAGCAAACAAATACTTCTTAAGGGGTACTGCTATGCTATAGTCTCGCTCTCAACAGACCAACAGAAGTGGGGGTTTTTTCCAATGATTTTTTTCATTGGAATTTTTCACTTTGTTAATTTATCACTTCACCTTATGAGTAATAAAGGCTGATGAAGAAAGTGGGACCGGTTCACTCTAATTTAGCTTGTAGCTATATGTTGGTGTAAATACATGTGTGTGTGTGTGAGCAAGTCTAGGAAATAGGAACTTACGGAGCAAAAATTGAACTTCAGATATGGGCTCCTGAAGTAAATCATCGTAAAAATGGGTTTTGCTTTTTCTCCATCTATTGTTGCTTTTTTTAAGAAATAGAACACTTACTCTACTTTTATACCAAATTTCAAATAACAAAACAATTTAAAACTGCCCAAATGTGCCATGAAAAGACAGGCTACTTTTTAATCTCTCTGATGACCAAAATACAATAGACAGTGGAATGGGAAGAGTTTAAATGTAGCAATTTTATAATCCAGTACAGCTTTGAGATCACTGCACTCACTCTAGAGCTAACCTCTAGAAGGTTTACCAAAGAGTAACCAATTAGATCTGACCAGTCTCGCTTTAACACAGTAAACAAACCCTACCCTTTTTTCGGAATGAGGCCTCATTTTTTAGGCTACTTTATTTCTTACAAGAGTATAGTAGCAATAATTTTTGTTCGCCGTTATTTTTCATCATCGTCCTGTAATTCAGTAATTGTGATCTTTAGAACCCATCCTACTTATTGATATGCTGAGTCAGGATTTTTACTATTCGTCCGTACAATATGGCCAGTGAATTATAACAATTTCATCATTAATTTTAGCTCAATGTCTTTGTAAACATTTTTATTTTTCTCATACATTGGTTAAATTTTTTTTTATTAACTGGAATATTCGTTCATTTTCTTTATTCTGGACAAAATTTCCTTTGTAAATTGGTTTTGTTCTTTGTGAATTGTTTTCCTAATTTTAGCAGTTTAATTATTTGAATATTAGAATAAATTTTGGAGGAAAACACAATATAGCCAACAGTTTTCCAAAAGTACCTATAGCTATTTCACCCCTTCTTAAAAATCCAAGATCCACCCCTGACTGAAACCAATGTTGTGATATTTAGGACAACTAACTGGAACTGTGCTAGCCACCTAGCTACACGAGAAGATTGTAGCATACTGAAGAGAATAGGAAAAATCATATAAATGAGGAATTGGCTATCTGTTTGGCACCGTAGCATTCAGGTGACGATAATCCACACTTCTTGGGGATCATGTGCAGTGGGAAAAACAAGGTTTTATTGAAGGCTATAATTCCATGTACTGAATTTCCTTTTTTGTTATGTTCAACATTTCTGGGGCCAGCCGTCTTGCTATAGAATGGACTGGTTGGCCATAGGTAGAGATATTGTGAGTGACATTGAGTGATCATGGTAACTTGTGTTGTTGAGAGCTTTGAGGACATTCAGTCAGGAGCCTGAAAAATGGATTGGGAGAGTGAGGGACTATAGCTATGGATGGTTTGAGAGAAGAGGAAGGTATCAATACACCAGAGATCGAGAGTTGAGGTGCAGTCTACCAGAGAAGTGGAAGTTATGGCTCCAAGAACTGGCAGTATGCTGCCATGAAGATCCAAGGAACAGAGCATCATAAATATAGGTTGAAGGTAAGTAACTTCCCTCCTAAATTGGTAATGAGAGAGATATTAGCAGGTTGGAAGTTGAATTGCAACTATGGATGTCGTCTGTTAGCAGGTTGCAGAACCAGCATCTAAAAAAATGTTTACTAATTGGAAGAATTGTGAATGTGTAATAGGCAACATTGTTTAGAAAAACAAGGGAAAATTGTTTGCTAGCACCTGGCTGTCTATTTGGGTAATCACAGCATAATACACATTGGAAGGAATCATCTCCAAATTTCCGATGGTACCAAAATAACTGACAAAAAGAGGACAAAAAGGTGCAGGAAAACTACGTCAAGAACATGAAAGAGTTGAACTTTTGTCTGTTTACTTGAGTGCATGAACAGTTACTTGTTGTTTGGCAAGTTTATTCAAAATATGCTCATAGTTGGCTGTTGAAGGCCTTGGGAGGAGCAGTAGCTTGTAAAAATTCTGGAGTTCTTTAATGGGAGGAGTGGCAGGAGAAAGAGGGGAAGTTGGGATATGGCTTTTAATAGCACAAGAGTCCCAGCAACTTCCATCACCTTATCAGTAAATTAAGCTTAGTTGTCTAGAGGAGTGGAGTTGGGTGAAGAATCTAATACCATTCGAGCATTGTTTGGCAAGCGTTGAAGAAGTAACTCCTGAGAAAACTCTCCAATGGAGCCTCGCCGAGAAGTTGAAACCCACATCACAAAAGTTGGATTCAGTTTTTAGTCACCCCAGTTCCTCAACTTGAGAAAGTTGTTATCAAAGTCGTTGCTTAAACGCAGCCATACATTTAATTAATTTATCCTTTTGAGCATTCTGTACGAGTCAATTTCTGATGGGCAGAGAATTAAGTCCTGGACTTTGGCTGCTAATTCAAATGCCACCACGAAATACAACTTAGTCGCCTGGGCCGTGATTCTTCTGGTAATGACCTTGTGGACTCTATGTGACACTACAAGCCATGCCTATTTATGAAAATATCGGAACGGCCTTGGCCACACAGCGGCACCTATTACAACACACCCTGTAATGGAACTCTTTCACATATTTTTTTTTTAACAATGCAGAATTTTAAAATGTTTGGCTGTAGAGCAGTAGCCCTTAGCAGTAAAAGTATAGAATTGTAATGTATAGTTCCCATTGGTTGTTGTAGCTCAGCGATGGAGCACTTGGGCATTATGCAAGATGTCCTGGGAGCAAGTCCTGGTTACAGCCAAGAAGTTTACTTTAGTATTGTTAAAATAATAAGAATTGTGAAAGAAAGAAAATACATCTAATGAAAAATGAAACAGCAAAAATTAGTAGTGCAGGCTTACATGCACAGAATATGAGCATTAGATTATCCCTTTTGAATACTTCATTCTACATTACAATATGCTTGTGTGTCAAAATGACAACAAATGAGGACGAACGACAATGGTGACGACAATGGTGACGACAATGGTGACGACAATGGTGACGACAATGGTGACGACAATGGTGACGACAATGGTGACGACAATGGTGACGACAATGGTGACGACAATGATGTGTGTATTCATGAATAATGCATGAGTTTTATCAGTTGAACTAACACATAAAGTAGATACAAGAAAATGCTTTTTATTTCAGGAGCATACATTTATACATAATATATATAATAGCACAAATAGCAAGTGTGCTAACCTAGCCTCATACATTCTGTGTCCTTTTAGGACCTCAAAATGTTGACTCACAGGCAAGCATAGATGCCAGTAATTATTGGGGAGATTATCAATCTTCTCAAAAATATTTTCCACAAGAAGAATTTCAGATAAAAGGTAACTTCACTAACAATAATTATGTTCTAATATTATAGCTTACATACTAACAACGGATAATTGGCAAGCAAGTGAAGTGAGTGAGATACTATACAGGGTAACACAATAACAATCGAGGATATTTAATTGTATGTTTTATGTATGTTTGGACATACATATATCATTTTGTATCTTGAACCCTCTCGTATTTGTGTTAGCTCGGCGGTCTGTCCCATCCCAAAATTCACTGAACAGAATTCTCTGGTCTATCGACCAATAATACTACCGCTTTGAATCCTCTTTTTAAGATAAACTTAAAAACTTATCAGAGTTTATTTTCTATTCGAATGAGTGGTAGAAGTAAGTTGATGAAGGTAAGTTTTGTGTTGGTATGTCCAGTGAACAATTGTGTGTGAAAGTTGTTGTGTGTTACAGCTACTGCTTAGCTAAAGAATAGAATAAAGTCAACGTTTAACTAAATAGGGTTATACTCAAACCTTAGAAAAGCCTGTTGTTTTTGTTTTGTTTTGTTTTTTAAGTCTAACAGTTTTGGCAAGTGGTAGTTACTATGGCATCGAAACCCTTAACTGTATATGCATAATTTAAAAACTCGACAAATTTTTCATAACTGGAGCAACAGAAGTTGAAATTATTCACAATACTGTAATTTTATGTAACCTAGCAAGAGAGGCTTGCTCGCCACTCGTGCTCAAGCACACCACTAGTTACATTGCGGATGCATTGTCTTGTCAAGGCTAGTCATCTGGCTCCAAAAACTCAGAAGACCTCAAACTTCCAGCTGATGAGTGGAAGATATGGTGAAATCACCATCACCACATTATTAAACACTATCACTTGCAACAAAAAAACCATCTAATTTAAGGATAGCCCAAATCATCTTATTGACTCAAATTAATTAACACATTATGTACCATGACCATAATGGACCATCATGATACACGGGAGCACTATATATCATTGAAATCGGTTTTATAGTCAGTCTTACCTTGTTCTCTAATAGTTGAGGACAAATCTCTGTCACTCTGCTAGCTAGAGGGAATCCATAGGTTTGGCAACCTAGCTTCCTCTGGGAATACAATAAAATTTCAGCCTGAGCTAATTTAATTAAAAATGTTTAATCATATGTATTTTTAGATCCCAAAAAAGTGACATCAACGGCTGGCAGTAATTCAATGGATCTTATAGATTTTACACAAGAATTACAAATAAATGGTAATTTAAGTTTTATATTTATATAGCTCAGTATACATTTGCGTAATTACAAATGTTTGGTCATAGCTATGTCAATTTAAATCCCCCAAAATTTGGATCACTGGTTGACAGTAGTTCATATTATCTTGTATACGTTTTGAATTATTCAGTAACTCTTTACTGCACATAATTTTGAAAAACTAGGCGGTTTTATGTGGTTGAGAGTTAGGGGTAAATAGTCATTCAAATATTTATCTAAATAGCGTATATTATAGTTTGACATTTGTAGCTTAGATAGAAAGTGAACTAATCTAGCTAAATTTCAAATCAGAAGGACATTTTTTCCTACATTACCATGAAAATATTTGTATATTAAATAAGCTAAGCAAGAGAGAGCCCTACTTAAATCTTGTTTCTGTGATTTTTTTGTTTCACTCAAGAACATTTCAGACTGAAGTCCTTCTTCAGCTGGTTCTACAAAATTGAAAAGGTGGAATGATGAGCGACTTGAATGGTGAATGGATGGTTATATACTGTCAATACATGATACTAAATAAGTGTTGATGGATGGTTAATTATGTGTCAAGGGATGTTCAGTCCATTAATGTGGTTCTGATAGAGTTCATCTGAACGCTTTGATCTAAATTATTATGTTTGAGGTGTGATTCTTTATTATTGATTTTGTGGGTGGCTTGTACTGTTCTAGTGACCATTTTACTCTTTCACAGAGCAATTGTACAGTTTGAGCACCTAATTTTCTGGCAGTATCTTCAGTGTTTCTTTTACTGGTAGATCTTGAAGTGAAAGTGCAAAATTTTGACCTAATGAAAGTACAAAATTTTGAAGTGAAAGTGCAAAATGTTGACCTAATGAAAGTACTTCTTGTTCAGAGGATGTTAGAGTTGTGCTGCTTCTGTTAATGACAGTGATCTCTGGTTCAATGGGATGCTCGAGTGCTCTTTCTCTTTCTCTAGGATTAGCTATTTGAACTTTGTTTTTGCTTAATTTTTATATCCCCATAAATTCTCTTTGCATGCTATTTCTGTCAGACCATCATAATGTCTTGGAACTTCTGTGGATTCAGTGTTCCTTGTAGTATTGGGTGAGTTTTGTCATCTCTTCTGTTACTGTCATCTTGATCCAGCTTGAATGCTTGATCTTTTTCTACACAATTGCCACATTTGTTCTTTGTCCATTCCTTTGATTATTGTCTGTATTGCTGCCTGCTCTGAGCATTCAATTATATTATATAGGTTGAAATTACAAGTTTTAGTCTTAAACCTTTAGGTATAATTCTATTATCTCTACACTTCATCAAGAGAGTTAAGTGCTTCTTGAATCTTGCGATTTTTGCCTTTGCATTTTTTTAGTCTGTGAGCTGCCTGTATTGCTGCCTGCTCTGAGCAATCAATTATATTATATAGGTTAATTGCTGTTGTTTGTACTAATCAAAAAGTTACTGGCTACTCTCCCCGTAAACTTATGTATGGGAAGGAAGTCATTGGTCCCCTTGATATTTTATACTCTGGCTGGACCAACTGCAAATTTGAGAGTATTGACACTGAGGATTGGTTGTTACCCTTGCATGATAAGTTGACTGTCATTCATGACTTGGCTGTGTCTAATGAGAGTAAGAGTGCAGAAGAAAGAGTGCTTAGTTTTAACAAAGGAAAGAGTGACTGGGAGCTTGAAATTGGTGATAGGGTGTTGCTGAGAATCCTTGGATTGCATGGTTCCTTACAAACATCTTGGGAAGGTCCCTATACAGTTTCTAATAAAGTGTTCCGGGTTACATATAAAGTTACAAAAGGAGTGGGTAATGCTGAGAAGTTGGCCCACATTAATAACATGAAAGTTTTCCACGATAGACCTTTGACAGTTAATGCCATTACTTTAGTGGCTGAAGAGAATGGTATAGATTGTAGTGTTCTTGACAAGAAAGCCGTTCTTAGTGAAGACAAATGCGACGGTTACTGTGAGAAAGAGTTGCAATTGGTGCTGTCTAGACTTGAGAAATTCTTTAGCCTGAAGCCTGGCTTGTGTAAAAACGGCCAGTGTAAGATTGATTTGGTTGATGGTGCTTCCCCTGTTAACCTTCCCCCCAGGCAAGTCCCTGGTGGTATCAAAGAGTCTGTCAAAAAAGAGATCCGAAGTTTGCTAAATGGTTGCATTATTGTTCAATCTCAATCCCAATGGGCCAGTCCTTTAGTCCCAGTGAGGAAGAAAGATGGTTCCTTACGACTGGGCGTTGATTTTAGAGCCCTCAATGCTTTGACCCCACTTAAAAGGTTTTGGTTACCTTCACTTGTTGAGATTTTGGAGCAGGTTGGTCCAAACCCTTGTCTGTCCACCCTGGACCTAACCTCTGGCTTTCATCAGATGGAAATGGATGAACCCAGTAGTGATCTAACCACTTTTGTGTGTCCCTTTGGCCGTTATAAATATGTCAAGATGCCTTTCGGCCTAAAAAATGCGCCTGCTGTATTCCAGGAGGTTGTGAGTCAGGTTCTTGTTCCAGTGAGTGATATTAGTAATAACTACATAGACGATGTAATCATTTATAGTCCCAATTTGAAGCAGCATTTGTTGGATTTGGAGAAGGTTATAATTTGTTTGGGTCATGAAGGCCTTACTCTTAAGGCTAAGAAATGTTCCTTTGGTAGGAAATACTTGACCTATTTGGGTCACAAAATTGGGAATGGTACTATTTCCGTTCCTCAAGCAAGAATTAAGGCTATGGCTGATTATGAAAGACCTGTTACAAAGAAACAGCTTAGATCTTTTCTTGGGAGTATGTCCTATTATAGGAAGTTTGTTAAGGACTTTGCCAAGCAGTCTAGTGTTTTGACTCCGGCTGTGTCTCTCAAAGCTCACCAGAGGGTGGAGTGGACCTCGGAGATGTTGAAGGCATTCAGTAAGTTGCGTATTTCATTGTGTCAGTATGTTGTTTTGTGTATCCCTCAACACTCAGATTCTTTTGTGTTGCATACAGACGCCTCTGGCGCTGGAGTTGGTGGTTGCCTACACGTCCTCAGAGATGGAGAAGAACTCCCAGTGGCTTTCTACAGCCGTCAATTGAAGTCAGCAGAGAAGCAGTACTCCGTAACTGAATTGGAGTCTCTGGCCATCGTGTCATCCATCAAGCATTTTGACTACTATGTCTATGGGAGACCTCTGACTGTGATTACAGATCATAGAGCTTGCCTGGCGTTGATCAATGGTTCTACACTCAACAAACGTTTGCTGAGCTTTGCTATGGCTCTACAAGGACAGGAGATAAAGATGGTGCATCGTCCTGGAGTTCAACATGGCAACGCCGATGGACTGAGCAGACAAGTCTGGGAGAATGATGTGGCCGACCAAGATGGTTTGTCAGCCTCACCCCCTGGTCTCGGCTTGGCGGGGGGAGATGTGGGTATGGCCACAGAGAGTAGAGTCGAGAGGAGGAAGAGATAAGAAGAGAGAAGAAAGAGCAAGAACGGAACATTATATGTATCATTTATCTTTAATTATTATTAGCAGAGTGGAATGTGTGTCATTAAGTGTATGTAATTTAAGTCTGTTCATTTGTGCCCCGGATGTCCGGTTGACCCTCCCATCTTTATGTGTGCGCATGCGTGGGTTTGGCTTTAATACCCTGACCACGCATGCGTCGGTCAGTTCCCCAAAAACCCCGAGAATAGTTAGGGGTAAAACTCTGACAACTGGGAGGGAGAACTCTGGTGGCAGCGACCTGCGCTGACTATTGCCCCAGAGCTGACAAGAGTCTGTGCAACCCCAAGGCCGAGTCATTCCCTCTGTTGAGCACTCGTCCCACAGGCACTCTTGAGTTCCTTGAGTTTGATGCAATTGACTACCCTAGCTATTCCACTATAATTATTCTGCTTATTTGACAAAATATACTGAACGAAATTCACCAAAACATATTGTATGGATTATAGACATGATATGTAAATGGTTTGGATTTCATCAAAAATATTATTTCTAATTCATCCATGTTAATTTTTCCTAATGTGCACTCTGATAACTTTGCTGTGTTTTACTGATGCATCCACAAGTGAGATGGAAGGTGTGCTAAGTGCATGCAGGAGTGATAAGTGAATACCAGTGTCATTCTACTCGTGCCCCTTGAAGCACCACCAAATAAGATATTCAGTAATGGGAAACAAAGCACTGACTATGCTGAATTCAATTGAACATTTTTGCATACTATTTGGTGGGAAGGAATTTATCGAGTATACTGATCTCAAGACCCAACTCAGTCTGTTTTCCTGACAATTTCTGTTCCTGTGGGAAATTATATCCTCCAACTAAATGGAGGTGGATTGTATCTTGCTAATACCTAAATAAAATTCAATTTGTACTAAATAATCCCTTTTTCTATATCCATACATATATACATAGGTATAATGTGAAGTATGCATCTATTAATTGTCAGGATTAAGGGCCTTTTTTTCAATGTACAGCTTTTCAACCATAATCCCTGTTTCTTCTGATACAACAGCAGTGAGGAAGTCTTAACTTAAGGCTAGGCTCAATTGTGATATAATTTCTTGGAAATGCTAGTTTTTACGTCACAAAAATAGGTGTAAGGGCAGGCACAAATTATTTATACTTCAAAGCCAATTTAATTACAAATTTTAATTATGTAATTTTAGATCCCCCAAAATTAGATCAGAGACCGGCAGTAGTTCAATGGATCTTATAGTTTTTATGAAAGATTTACAGATAAATGGCAACTTCAGTTTTATATTGCAATACTTAGTGATCATTTGCAAGTTGACAGTACTATACAAATGTTTATCATCATAATATGTATCTTTAGATCCCCCAAAAGTTGGATCACAGGGTGGCAGTAGTTCATTGGATCTTATAGATTTTACGAAAAATTAAGAAATAAATGGTAGCTTTTATTTTATATTGAAATAGCTTAGTGATCATTTGCATGTTGACATCATTACAAATATTTATCATATGTGAATTTAGATGACCCAAAAGTTGGATCACAAAGTGGCAGTAGAGCACTGGATCTTATAGATTTTACAAAAGATTTAAATGGTAACTTTAGTTTTATGTTGGAATATCCTGGTGATTTGCATGGGTAATTTGACATTTGTCTGGTGCTGTATGAGCCCTACCTTTTATTTATTTATTTTTTTCGAGTAGAGTAGCAATACTTTTTTGTTCAACGTAATTTTTCATCGTGCTCCTGTAATTCAGTAATTGCGGTCTTTAAAATGCACCCTACTGATTGATATGCTGAATCAGGATTTTTACTTACAGTATGGCAAACCAAACACGTAGTATACCAAAGCATTCGTAGTTAGCAGTGTTGTATTTAGTGATTATACTCATTTCCATTTTTCTTCATGGTTGAATTGACAATTATAGCTTATTATAACAACTTTCATCATTTTTAGCTAAAATGTCTTTGTAACTATTATTTTTGTGTTTTCATAAATTGGTTTAATTTCCTTTTATTAACTTAACTATTCACTCATTCCTTCTTTGTTCTTCTTTTATTGTTTTCCTTCTAGATTTCACCAGTTTATAATTTTTCAGTCATGGACAATCACATTATTATCACATTATAATTCTATTATTGTGTTAGTGATTATTAGAATAAATTGTGGAGGAATACAATATATTCCTCGGAGGCCCCACTCACTTATATAGCCCCACTCACTTATATAGGCACGAACAGTGATCATTATTAAACACTATCACTTGCAACAACATAAACTATTTAATTTAAGGATAGCCAAATCATCTTATTGACAAAAATTAATTCACACATTATGTAGCGTGACCATACATTATGGTCCATCATGTTTGCACACTATACACCATTGAACTCTTGGTTTTGTAGTTAGTTTTATTTGTTCTATAATATCATTAATATTTAGAACTTCACTAGCCATTTTTAATAGAATTTATAACATAAACGTTTCGACACACTATACAGTGGCCTTCTTCAGTATGAATATGAAAAAGATACAATGCATTAACCCTAAGGGTGACAGAAAATAAATAAGATACAATGCATTAACCCTAAGGGTGACAGAAAATAAATAAACAGCTTTAACAATAACTAAGGAAACAAGCCCTTAAGAGTAGTTAGAATTGTGAATGAGGCAGTTGTACACTGTAGGCAATAAACCCTCATCTCTGTTCATTGAACTATTTCTCTTTTTTATTTGCCAAGATTCCAGATAACATCTTTGGTATAGATTAGAATGAGAATCTATGACCTTTGCATTATTCCAATCTATGACATGGTTGGACTTTACTGCATGCTCTGCAACAGCTGAGGTGAAGTAGGTGCTATCCGGTATAATGGCTCTCTTATGTTCTTTTAGTCTGTCTCCCAGTGTTCTCCCTGACTGTCCAATATAAGTGTGATTGCATGAACCACAAGGTATTTGGTATACAATGCCTCTCTTTTCTGACATGGGCACCTTATCCTTTGCATGAACCAATATTGTCTTCAGTGTCTGATGTGGTCTGAAACATGTCCTGATGTTAAGTGGTGTTAATATTCTTTTGATGCTCTCTGAAACATGCCTGATATAAGGTAGCACTACTGTCCCAATGGGTTCGTTATTGTCACTTGACTTCACACTTGTTGACACAGAATAATTCATTTTGATGACACTGGATGGATAACCATTGGTTCTTAGAGCATCCACAATATGATTTTTCTCCTTCTTTTGGTCGTGAGGACTTGTACAAATGTTGTTAGCTCTAATAAAAAGCGTCTTGGCAACTGCTACTTTATGAGCTAGAGGGTGGTGTGAGTCGAAACTCAAGTACTTATCCGTGTGTGTCTTCTTTCTATACACACTAGTTGAGAAGGAACCATCAGAGTGATGTGTAATATTGGTATCTAAAAAGGCCAACTGGTGATCTTCTTCCATTTCAAATGTAAATTTGATTGAGTCCTCAATAGTATTGAGATGTTCATGGAATGAGAGGATCAAGTCTTCAGGTAATGCTGTAAAGACGTCATCAACATACCGTTTCCAGAAAGATGGTGGTGAGTGGAAACTCCACTCTTTTATGGTCTACCAAAAATACACAAACCTGGAATCCCTTTGAGACCTATTGTTTCCTTCATAAACTCACCAACATATCAGTTATCAAAACATCTGGTTAAAATCATTTCACCATTAGTAGGAAAAACAGATTCTCATGTCAAAAATTCAAAGGATTTTTCAAGCTTTATTGTGGAACAACATCTACCACAAGAAACTAAATTAATTTCATTTGATGTCGTGTCTCTTTTTACCAGTGTTCCAGTGAAACGTGCTACAGAGATAGCCTATCAACGGTTGATAGATGATTCGACACTAGAAGAGAGAACTATTCTAACAGCACAGGAGATTGTCAGATTGCTCGAATTTTGTCTTAACGCAACATATTTGACATACTGTGGTGAAGTATACCAACAAGTGTTCGGTACAGCGATGGGCTCTCCTGTCTCTGTAACTGTTGCAAACCTGATTATGGAAGATATTGAACAAAGAGCACTGTCTACCTTCCACTCACCACCATCTTTCTGGAAACGGTATGTTGATGACGTCTTTACAGCATTACCTGAAGACTTGGTCCTCTCATTCCATGAACATCTCAATACTATTGAGGACTCAATCAAATTTACATTTGAAATGGAAGAAGATCACCAGTTGGCCTTTTTAGATACCAATATTACACATCACTCTGATGGTTCCTTCTCAACTAGTGTGTATAGAAAGAAGACACACACGGATAAGTACTTGAGTTTCGACTCACACCACCCTCTAGCTCATAAAGTAGCAGTTGCCAAGACGCTTTTTATTAGAGCTAACAACATTTGTACAAGTCCTCACGACCAAAAGAAGGAGAAAAATCATATTGTGGATGCTCTAAGAACCAATGGTTATCCATCCAGTGTCATCAAAATGAATTATTCTGTGTCAACAAGTGTGAAGTCAAGTGACAATAACGAACCCATTGGGACAGTAGTGCTACCTTATATCAGGCATGTTTCAGAGAGCATCAAAAGAATATTAACACCACTTAACATCAGGACATGTTTCAGACCACATCAGACACTGAAGACAATATTGGTTCATGCAAAGGATAAGGTGCCCATGTCAGAAAAGAGAGGCATTGTATACCAAATACCTTGTGGTTCATGCAATCACACTTATATTGGACAGTCAGGGAGAACACTGGGAGACAGACTAAAAGAACATAAGAGAGCCATTATACCTATTTACTTTAAATAGACCTGTGTTGCTAGGTATGTTTATATCATTAATATTTAGAACTTCACTAGCCATTTTTAATAGAATTTATAACATAAACGTTTCGACACACTATACAGTGGCCTTCTTCAGTATGAATATGAAAAAGATACAATGCATTAACCCTAAGGGTGACAGAAAATAAATAAACAGCTTTAACAATAACTAAGGAAACAAGCCCTTAAGAGTAGTTAGAATTGTGAATGAGGCAGTTGTACACTGTAGGCAATAAACCCTCATCTCTGTTCATTGAACTATTTCTCTTTTTTATTTGCCAAGATTCCAGATAACATCTTTGGTATAGATTAGAATGAGAATCTATGACCTTTGCATTATTCCAATCTATGACATGGTTGGACTTTACTGCATGCTCTGCAACAGCTGAGGTGAAGTAGGTGCTATCCGGTATAATGGCTCTCTTATGTTCTTTTAGTCTGTCTTCCAGTGTTCTCCCTGACTGTCCAATATAAGTGTGATTGCATGAACCACAAGGTATTTGGTATACAATGCCTCTCTTTTCTGACATGGGCACCTTATCCTTTGCATGAACCAATATTGTCTTCAGTGTCTGATGTGGTCTGAAACATGTCCTGATGTTAAGTGGTGTTAATATTCTTTTGATGCTCTCTGAAACATGCCTGATATAAGGTAGCACTACTGTCCCAATGGGTTCGTTATTGTCACTTGACTTCACACTTGTTGACACAGAATAATTCATTTTGATGACACTGGATGGATAACCATTGGTTCTTAGAGCATCCACAATATGATTTTTCTCCTTCTTTTGGTCGTGAGGACTTGTACAAATGTTGTTAGCTCTAATAAAAAGCGTCTTGGCAACTGCTACTTTATGAGCTAGAGGGTGGTGTGAGTCGAAACTCAAGTACTTATCCGTGTGTGTCTTCTTTCTATAACACACTAGTTGAGAAGGAACCATCAGAGTGATGTGTAATATTGGTATCTAAAAAGGCCAACTGGTGATCTTCTTCCATTTCAAATGTAAATTTGATTGAGTCCTCAATAGTATTGAGATGTTCATGGAATGAGAGGATCAAGTCTTCAGGTAATGCTGTAAAGACGTCATCAACATACCGTTTCCAGAAAGATGGTGGTGAGTGGAAACTCCACTCTTTTATGGTCTACCAAAAATACACAAACCTGGAATCCCTTTGAGACCTATTGTTTCCTTCATAAACTCACCAACATATCAGTTATCAAAACATCTGGTTAAAATCATTTCACCATTAGTAGGAAAAACAGATTCTCATGTCAAAAATTCAAAGGATTTTTCAAGCTTTATTGTGGAACAACATCTACCACAAGAAACTAAATTAATTTCATTTGATGTCGTGTCTCTTTTTACCAGTGTTCCAGTGAAACGTGCTACAGAGATAGCCTATCAACGGTTGATAGATGATTCGACACTAGAAGAGAGAACTATTCTAACAGCACAGGAGATTGTCAGATTGCTCGAATTTTGTCTTAACGCAACATATTTGACATACTGTGGTGAAGTATACCAACAAGTGTTCGGTACAGCGATGGGCTCTCCTGTCTCTGTAACTGTTGCAAACCTGATTATGGAAGATATTGAACAAAGAGCACTGTCTACTTTCCACTCACCACCATCTTTCTGGAAACGGTATGTTGATGACGTCTTTACAGCATTACCTGAAGACTTGGTCCTCTCATTCCATGAACATCTCAATACTATTGAGGACTCAATCAAATTTACATTTGAAATGGAAGAAGATCACCAGTTGGCCTTTTTAGATACCAATATTACACATCACTCTGATGGTTCCTTCTCAACTAGTGTGTATAGAAAGAAGACACACACGGATAAGTACTTGAGTTTCGACTCACACCACCCTCTAGCTCATAAAGTAGCAGTTGCCAAGACGCTTTTTATTAGAGCTAACAACATTTGTACAAGTCCTCACGACCAAAAGAAGGAGAAAAATCATATTGTGGATGCTCTAAGAACCAATGGTTATCCATCCAGTGTCATCAAAATGAATTATTCTGTGTCAACAAGTGTGAAGTCAAGTGACAATAACGAACCCATTGGGACAGTAGTGCTACCTTATATCAGGCATGTTTCAGAGAGCATCAAAAGAATATTAACACCACTTAACATCAGGACATGTTTCAGACCACATCAGACACTGAAGACAATATTGGTTCATGCAAAGGATAAGGTGCCCATGTCAGAAAAGAGAGGCATTGTATACCAAATACCTTGTGGTTCATGCAATCACACTTATATTGGACAGTCAGGGAGAACACTGGGAGACAGACTAAAAGAACATAAGAGAGCCATTATACCGGATAGCACCTACTTCACCTCAGCTGTTGCAGAGCATGCAGTAAAGTCCAACCATGTCATAGATTGGAATAATGCAAAGGTCATAGATTCTCATTCTAATCTATACCAAAGATGTTATCTGGAATCTTGGCAAATAAAAAAGAGAAATAGTTCAATGAACAGAGATGAGGGTTTATTGCCTACAGTGTACAACTGCCTCATTCACAATTCTAACTACTCTTAAGGGCTTGTTTCCTTAGTTATTGTTAAAGCTGTTTATTTATTTTCTGTCACCCTTAGGGTTAATGCATTGTATCTTATTTATTTTCTGTCACCCTTAGGGTTAATGCATTGTATCTTTTTCATATTCATACTGAAGAAGGCCACTGTATAGTGTGTCGAAACGTTTATGTTATAAATTCTATTAAAAATGGCTAGTGAAGTTCTAAATATTAATGATATAAACATACCTAGCAACACAGGTCTATTTAAAGTAATTTGTTCTATAATAGCTGAAGACAAATCTCCATCACTCTGCTAGCTAGAGTGATAGATTTGACCACCTGGATACCTCTTGGAGTGGAATATAACTTTAACCAGAGTTAGCTTAAACAGCTTCATGTCTACAGCAAGATTTTGGTGGCAGAGACCCCGTTGTAGACTCTAGTTGCTACCACAGTAGGTAAGATATTGGTCTGAGAGCCTTTTGCTCTGTGCTGCTACTTCATTTGTTCCTGAGGCTAACCATCTCACCACAATGCTATTCATTCATTTCTGTGATGAGAAGATTCTCACAAAAAGATTAGATAGCTTGCTATAGCCCCACACTATGTGAACATATAGCTATGTGGATTTAGAAGTGTTCCTCAATTTCATAGATCTTGCTGGCATATGAACTACATATTTCTTGGTATATTTATTATAAGTCTACCTCTATCTATAATAGCTGTCATTCTTCAAAAGCTAAAATGTATTTTTAATATCTTTTCGGGCTCCAGCCCTCCACAAGATGAGCACTTCAGCATAATAACTGATTTAGCTAGCTACACGCACTTCATACACACGCATGCTCAGTTTTAATATCATTATCGCCAACGTTCGTCATCAATGTTTCATTCCTTTTTGTTTATAACTCAAAACACAGCATCATTTTAGTTAGTTACCACTATTTCATAAAATTGTACAGTGCTAATTTTCCTCCTGTTGGTATTTTCGGAACTATACTTGCTTGTGAGTAGTTGTCACACGTTAACTCAGCTATACTCTAGCGGGACACGATTCTAGAACTTCTAGATGGTCCTGCACATAGGTCGTATCTCACTTGCCATTAGTGCTGAAATACACCACTTTGTAGTATAACAATTATTTGACAATACAGTTGCAATAGATAATTATTGATATATTTTAAAAATTGCAGAAGAAAATCCTTTTGAGGGACTATAGACAGCTTATTCTAATGATTTGAACATTTATAATATTTATTAAATATTATTTAAAAAGCACATTTATGAAATATACTTAACTTTAATGTAATAAGTATGCCTCTTCTATTAGAGGTGGTCAAATAAATAGTTGAACCAAAAATAGCTTAAAAACTAAAAATGTTTAATGCATGTACAAATTAAATGAATTAACTGAATTAATTCTATATTCTGCAACTTACTCATAGCTAGTGATTGGTGATTCCAAAGTCTCTCTTTTTTTTACTTTACCTCTCCAAATACAAGAAGTGGACTAGCTGGTTACTACGTTTAGCTGAAAGTTTCTTAGATTTGTTACATATTAATGTTGCTTACTGATATTGATGTTTAATTTTATCAAGATGTTTCAATCCCGTAGGATCCTCATCAGTTGAACAATGAAAGTAACTGAAAATTCATTGTTCAACTGAAGAAGATCTTATGGGATCGAACCGTCTTGATAAAATTTAACTTCATACGACAACTTAAAAAAAATAAGATTATAATGTTCACTTATAAGTATTGTAGTAGTTAAAAATGAATTTGTACAATATTATTTGATTATCAGCTTAGAAGTGATGTCTCATCAATGCAATAAAACTGACTCATATTTCTTTCATTGGAGAGTCAGAAGTATTCTTTCATTGGAAACAAATGCCTCCTGATTCACCAGAGGTTTCATTGATTGACTGAGCTGGATATCTGCACACACCTTCCCAAGTCTCCTAAGATGCTCCTGGTCTTTTGTTGATGAACCATCACCAAAAGACAAGGAGAATCTTAGGAGACTCACCACAAATACACTAAGGATAAGTGCCAAAACTAGCAACGCACATCAAAAATAGTTCAACTCACAACACCACCGCCAAATTTCAAGACATAGGCAACTACACAAGAAGTAGAGATAAAAACTAGGTAGAGTCAGAAGTATTATACTTACCGCAGGTCAACTAGACAATTACAAACTGGTAAGGAGAAACTAGACACAGTCGGAAGCACTCAATAAAGCAGTCAGAAGCACTCAAAAAAGCAGTCCAAACACTCAAGGAAAGCAGTCAGAAACACCCAATGAAAGCAGAGCTGTGATAAATTCTGCTTCCTCATAGCAGTCAATATTCAGTCACATGTTACGTAGTGTCAGCACAACAGACAAGGTTTGATCTACTTTGACCTGATCGATTAAGATATGTAAAAAAAACTAACAATAGCACCAATAGGTAGACAATAACATTAAACCAAGACAGTTAGAGTTAGCAGAACTGCAATAATTTATATTTCAATTTATAAAATAAAATATTAATTAACAGTACCCATAATTTGTACAGTATAACCATACTACTTGCTATGCCCTACAGCGTGATGTGGCAAAATATTTGACTCTCAAACTGTATTTTTAATGGCTGTGGCTCATGAAAAAAATTAGCCTGCTTATGAAAAAAAATCAGCTTGCTCATGAAATATTATCATATCACACTCAACTCATAAGTATTATATATTTTATATAATATTATATACTCATACAATTCTCAAGTTCTGACCCTTCATGATTGAAACTTTCTCACCTAAAGGGATCTGAAGAAAGATGTAAAAAAATCTTAGTTGTCACCGGAGCTAGAGCCAGTCACTTAGACTCCATAATTTCATGTTCTTTTACAATTTGTGAATATATGGTCAGATTTATTATTGTCCTTTCAAAAATAGTAAAGATGTGGGATGTCAGGGTCTATGAGGAACCATGACTAGGGTATAGCTCAGGGTGTTTCTGAATAAAATATCTTGATAAGAGATAGCCAGTGATGGGACTCTTACCTAGACTTGGGTCCCATTTTCCTTTCAAAAGGCCTCTATAGTCATGTATGCAATAAAAACCACTAATCTCAAGGTCTCGAATAGTTGTACGTTGTGGAGAATTCGATCTACATAAACCAAACACATGCAGAGGTAATTTTGAACTCCAGACCGTTGGTGCCATCTGAAAGCATTGAATTAGAAGAAGGTCTATAGTATGTCCAAGTTGAGTTGGAGCGGTAAAAACCGTTAATAACTTTTGAACGGAAGCAGCTACGCTTCCGGGGTTTGTACCATTCGAAAGCTCTGCCGAAGCGGTCCAGAAAATTCCCTTTAAAAACTTCTGAGTCAGCGTGAAAGTGCAGTTTCAAAACTCAATAGAAAAGTCAATGGGAATAAATAAAACCACACGTTTCCCGCGCTACACTCGGCGGGATTTAGTCACGCGCACAAACCGGGCCAAACACGTGCGCAGTACCTCAGAGACAATTGTAAACAAAAATCAGTCGTAGTTTGGTGACTTCGTTTCTACCCTTCTGCGTGACATTCTGGTTCATTTTAGGCTCAGGAATTTGTTGCTATTCAAGGCTACTTAACAAGAGCAAGCTACAATGTGAGGTACGTTTGTATCACGGGTTGCTTGTCCACTCAGATTTTCTTACCTGTTTAAATAGGGCCTAGAAATTCAGCCAATTTACTGTTTGCTGACCAAGATAATAAGATATACAATTCATCATAGACTCTATATACCACTATTTTATGCTTTAGCTGTCCATTACTCCTCATGACTATATATGTACAGTTCTCTATGGTTATGGTGATGCTATTTACCACCCTCCAAATTCAACTGCTGCTTGCATCTACCACAATTTCATGTCATCATAAAATTATATATATATATATTTTACATGTCATTATAAAATTATATTAATTGTCAATTTTTTTTGTATAATTTAAAAAAAGTTGAAATTTAACAAGTAGATAGAAAATACAGTAAAATCATGAATAAAATGATATGAATGATTCAGTGTGAAGGACAAAGTAATACTGGAATGTGTGTGGCCATAGCTAGCAAAAATGTAGGTGATGTGCTGGATTCTTCACATTTACTGTTGAGTACTTCAGAAATTCGTCACAACAAGAAATAAGAATAGAGTTTAAATACACGCTTAACCGATTACGCGCGAACAAAAATTTTAATTTAATTTATATACCACCTCACCTGTATCACGTGATTTGTAGTCTTAGTACGTTTTGTCTCATGTCATGCTTCCGAATTGTACTTGACCTTTCAATAGTATAACTTTGTCAGTCTGACTAAATACTGTAGGGAACTGTAGCTAGCTAACCGCTAAGCAGCCCCACACACCACACCGATCTCATCAATACCTATGACTTTCCCATACAAACCTTTAATTAGAAATAACTTAAGGTCCTCCATTCCATCACACAATACGTGCACCCCCTCACTATCTATCACCTCTACAACCCGTTCCTTTTCATAGGTAATTTGCTCAGTGACACAGATTTCCAATAATTAAATCTCTCAATTCAGTCTCAAGTGTTCTTAAAAATTTTGCCATGTAATTCCCTTCTCTAAAAATCTCCAACTAGCCTGTCCTCAGACACCTCACTAGCGGGCTCTACATCTTGATGGGAGGCCCCACCCTCTCCTAAGTCTTTATCATGGGACCTAAGCTATCCTCAACTTCGCTGTATTCTTCACATCTAGAGACATGACCAAAGCTTCACCCTTTTTTTCTTTCCCTGTCCCTCCTTCCAGCCATCCTTTTCAAGTACTAAATGACGCAGTAATATCAGAGGCCTGTAGGCAAAAATAAAATACTGATAAATGAACAGATCACAAAGCAGACAGATACAACAAACACAAGAGTTCAAGGGGTTTCGTTGCCGGCTGTTAGTCGCAGACACGAATGGGATGAACGTACCAATGACCGAAGACGTCCAGTGCAAATGTAGGTAAGCCTTCCAGGAGTTACACCAGACACTTGCCGAAGTAGTAACGTGAGATGACGCAGAAGTAAAAATTTCCAACACCGCTGCCACCAATTGTGGGGGTTTAAAGGTAGAGAGAGGCTATCCCAGTCTTTTGCCCTAGTAGAATTGCCACCAAGTAGTTCTGTTGATCAAGCGGTGTACCTACCCAGCCCATAGAATTTCTTAGAGTTTTACATCTTATTAATTTGAAGTAGATAGGACCGCAAGACGGTGATACTGAACTGTCTGACTACTACTGATGATACAGCTCTATAAATACACGTGATGCACACGACTATGCACATGGCACTATACACATAGAACTCACTATGCACACGGCACTATGCACACGGAACTCACTAGTCACAACAACCCTCCAATTAACACAATGCAACAAACTACCTACTCTAACACACATACATAGTTATTTGCAGTCCAGAGTTGCCTAGCACAGTTCAGGCCTTACTTGGCATAACTACTGTTGATGCCAGTGGAACGATTGGATAGCTTCGAATCTAGGCTTCGAATCTAGGTAATACCAAATCCAGTTATTACCTCGAGGATTATACAGATAATCAACTTTACAAGGTAAATACAGATACAGATGTAATAATATTGATAGAATTAAAACTGGATAAAATAGCTAGCAAACGGATAAAGACTGAGATAAAACTAAAAAGAGTAACTAAGTGATCGAGTTCGACGAAGATCGATAAGTTGCCGCGAGTGAAGTGCGTGAAGTATGAAATGTAGGTATGAAGTTCCAGCATAGAGTGCCAGTGATTAATTTCAGATGTTATTGTAGTGGAGCTACCGAACTTTGAACTCACATCATTATAATTATCATTTATTACGTCATTGTCAATACGGCACTACTCACTCCCTCATTAAGTCACGTGATTCTTGACTCTCATAGTCAGTGTCCATGTGTCATACTTGTCCTTAAAAATAATATAACGATTTACCTTGGATAAACATTTTGATTATCGACGTTGTTAGCGCTCGTAGCTACATTGGTGACCCCGACGACTTCATGACCGACGATAGCCCCGCTTCACCTCCAGCTCCCGCTGTCACAGCAGTAACGCTGAAGTTGCCGCCTTTTTGGCCTACTGACCCCGAAGTCTGGTTCGCCCAGGTACAGGCCCAGTTCACCACCAGGGGTATCTCCCCACAGAGAACGATGTTTGACTATGTCGTTAGTTCCCTCAGCCCCGAATTCGCCATGGAAGTCAGAGACTTATTTCTGACCCCGCCCACCAACCATCCGTATGATACGTTGAAGACTCAATTAATTTGGGTCGGTATAAAACACAGACCAGTCCAAAGACCATGGACCACGCGGACACGCCCCCTCCCCGGTTCTACTTACGCAATAGGTATAGATCGTTACGTCCACGTGGGTTTTGGTCGGTTTTTCCGTCAGGTTTTGGTGTGGTCATGGAAGCCTTAAAAGTGATGAACACGAAGAAGGACCTTGATGTCCCTAGCGTTCTGTCACTATTTAAGAAATTGCAAAGAACTCAGCCTACTCTTCCCCCTTTTCAACCCAGGGGCGGTGAAGTTTATATTTTTAGGCCAACTAATGATCAGTGCAAAGGTAAACCAACAAACTACAAATGTAGCTAAAAATTAGATAGATGTATTTTTGTTTCTAATTTTTTTTGTTGTTTTTGTGGCTGTTCTTGTTTAATTAATTGCATTCAATTTTTGTTAGTGCCCATTAAGAATTTCTTTGAAGTGGGGAGCTTCCAAATTGTATTTAATTTGACGGGTTTCATCTAGGATTTTTTCTTACGAGTAAGACAAAGTAGATTTAGGGTTTTCATGTGCTGTAAGGAAGTTAAGCAGTTTGGGAAAAAGCTTTCTCCATACATTCCTCCTCAGATAAAACTTTGCTTATTAAAAATAACACACTTATGATTCATTCTATTATACATTAGCTATAATATTTTAGCATAATAGCAATTCTTGTCCTACAATATTTGTAATCTCTAGAGGCATAGCTTGTGTGTATTTGCAATAATTATAATTGAATTTTATTGTTCTCTACATTAATGTAATCTTTAAGATGATTGGCGAGCTGATGGGTACAGATGGTTTCAGTATGGGACAAAGAAACTACCAAGACAAGCTCCAGTTATATGTAAAAGTTACTTTCTTTCCGTGACTTGCACTGGTCATAGTCATGAGTTTAGACGATGTGCTTACAAGCTCCTTGATTCAAAATCCTCTTTTGTTTTGATACATTACATTGGGGACGAGTCTATTGCAGTTGCAGCATCTCATGGCAATTCAACTAATAGTAATCGTGTCTTCTATCGTACTTGTCCATCTGTACTAAAAAAAATAGCTTCAGAGAATGAGTCACCTGAAATTATTTATAAATCCCTAATATCTAAGAGTGAAATACCAACTCAATATCAACATACATTGGTGCCTCGTGATATGAGACAGATTGTCAATATACAACAAAGGGAACGTCAGAAAAGTAGACTTACTCGTGATGCTCTATACAATATGCATGAACTTGCATTTGATTTGGGAGGTTTTGTTAAAGTCATAATGACATATCCAGATATGATTGTCGTTTGTGGCCACGAAAAATTATTGATAGAACTTAACAACCTTCTCCAGATTGAGTCAATTCAGCCACAGCTCCTTTCGTATGACACAACATTTCAATTAGGAGATTTTTATCTGTCTCCACTTTTGTTTCGTCATACTTAGTTTTTGAGGTCTCCAATAGTTCCTGCCTTGTTTTTAATTCATGAGCGGAAGTTCCAACTTGTTCACGATACAATGATGCAACAAGCTGCAAAACTTATTCCCAATCTTGTCAAAGGAAAACGAAAAATTCCTGTAGTAACAGATGATGAAAGTGTCATCATCCAATCTATTGCGAAGTATTTGCCACAAGCTGTCCATGTTAGTTGCTGGAACCATACAATCAATGCTATGAAAGTGTGGCTCAAGAAACATGGTGCCACTGCAGCAGAAATACCAGCATATACTGGCTATGTTCGCGATCTGCTAAATCAACCTTGTATTACTGACTACAATAAAACTTTGAATACTTACAAAATTAAATGGAGCAAATCATTCTTGGATTACTATATGGAACAAATTCATCCCAAGGTTTCTAAAATGTTCAATTTTACGTTGTACTAATATACTAATTCTTTTATATAATATAGGTACTCAGTTCACTTGGACGATGGATTTTGGAGGAGCTGGATATATACTCTCCCTTCACTGGAGTTACAAATAACCAGTCAGAGAGCTTTAATGCCACATTGAAAAGGTTGCAGAAGAGAAAAGAAGTACCAGTTGATACTATCTTGTTGTCTTTGTATCACATACAAGCCTTTTATTATAATGAAGTCCAAAGAGGTCTTGCAGGTTAGTAAATGACTAACTCTATCATTACCTAATGCTAATGATATTGAATTAATATAGGGCTTGGTGAATACCAGCTTCATTCTCTGTATAAGTCTGTAGCAAGATCAGTAGATGAACTTGATCTAATTAAATGCTATCCACTTGACAAAATTGTGACCAGTATATGTGGCAAATACAATGTCAGTCAGAGTATCAAAGAGGAAGTTGTAAGCCACAATCAATCTGATATAGTTGAAGATGGCAGTAACTGCACAGGTAAGTTAACTTTATTATCATTGCAACTTAATTGAACTACTTTATATAAAGATAATGATGAGCAAAAAAGAGATGACTGCAATAATTCAGCATTGACTACATCTCTAAGTCGTGCAAGGTAGGTTAAGTTAGAATGTGTAATACAATTTTTAATAAAAATGGATATTGTTGTAGGTTTATTGTTGACCAGGGTTTGATCAGCCATAATCAAAACCTGGGGGTTTTCACCGTGAAAGGAACAACTGGCAACGCACATGCAATACGTTTATTTCCAAGTGAATCGTGTACATGTCCAGCTAGCGGGGGATGCTACCACATTTTAGCTGTCCGTATTAGTGTTGGTCTGGAAGACGAAGTCAAGTTGAAGAAGATAAATCTCACGCAACTTCGCAGAAACACTCGTTCTAGAACAGATAAAAAATCAGGAAGAAAAGCTCCAAGGCCTGGTGATTGTGACATTAACCCAGCACCGGATTCTGTTCACGAAGTAAAGCAATCAATATAAGTAGCCATTTGGCTGTAGTTATAAAGACAATATATATATTATTTTTTTTTCTTCCAGAAATCCAGTAATGAGAATGCAATAGTACATATACCAGTTGAAGATAAGAAAATGGTGTGCAGAGACAACTTTAGTGCTCTATCTTCACCTGGGAAGGTATGGTTGTATATTTTATCTTTTATGTCATTAAATACAATATTAATTTAGGAGATCGTTGAAAGTCAACATCTGCCAAGAAAAAGGAAACTTGAATATACACCTAAAAAAAGTGAAAAGAAAGTTTGCATGGAAAATATTAGTTCTACATCTTCAAGCTGGAAGGTATTATGATTGTCGTTTATCTTGTATTCTAAATGATTACCAGTATTCTTCAGAGTATCACTACCAAATGTCAAAATTTGCCAACTGCTGACATGCAATACAATAATAGTGAGATTCTTTCACAGACAAGGTATGTTGGAAAAGTGTGTGCACAATGTTGAATCAACATAGTGTATTCTATCCACTAGTAGTGTGTCAAGTAATGTGACAACTGAAGATAATGAAATGCGCTCAAGTTGTACGGTATGTTTGTTTATATAAAAAGAACAATAGAAATTTTAAGCTCACTGCACACTTCTTACAATGAATAAAGCTTTTATGGGACTTACTTTTACTTAGACTTGCATAATTTATTCATGAATTTATATAGTTAGAATCAAAACTTTTATGAATCACAAATCAATTTACTAGATAATCTGCTACGATATTTGGTGGTACTAAAAGATGGATATAGCAAATACTGTGGATTAAAGACTTTAGCAACTTAACCTTAGTAATAGATCTTATATCGGTATCTGCCGATATTAGCTAGTAATATAATGTATATTGAAACATCAGCTTTTTCCAATATCAGTATGACACTAAAAAGTTCAGATGTGATGATCATCTTCAACTTTAACATGAATAATATTTTGTTGTATAGGGCTCTGTTCATTTTGAAGCACTACAAGGTTAGTTTGTAATATCCACTTAATGTATAAATTAAGAGTTTGTTTAGGCAGGAGAAAACGATGTGGAGATTGTGCATACTGCAAGGCAAAAGACTGTGGTTTATGCCGCTTTTGTCAAGACATGGTTAAATTTGGTGGGAAGGGAACGCTAAAACAATCCTGTGTTGAAAGAAAATGCAAACAATTTAGAAAAGGTGAGCAATAGATGTCATTTGTATTCTATAATATTATTTCAATGCTAGTGAATGTACTCTATTCTTAGGTGAAACTCTGTTATGTGATCATAAGGTAAGATTTATTAGAACAAGAATAATGGCTACTGAGATATTATTTTGGTAATAGAGTACTAAACCGGTGGCATGCATTAACCATTGCCAAGTACTGCCAGAGGATTTGAAAACTCTAGAAGGTAACAATTGGCTAAATGACAAGGTAATTGAAAGTAGTTTTATGTGGATGCTTATAAGAATGAAACCTTATCAATAACGTAGATTATTGATGCATATGTGTTCCTTGTGATGGATGGAGCCAACAAAGAGACAGAGAATAGTGCATATTGTACATCCAGTTTTTTTTACGCTAAACTCTGTGCTTCAGGGTACATGGAAGTTGCTTCGTGGATTAAGGTTTGTTTTATTGGGTTTGTTCAACTTCATAGATTAATAATAGGGCTGTTGTTTTCTATTTCTTAGACAAGCCTACTCAGTTATAAGAAATTTATTGTACCTGTAAATACGGGAAACCACTGGTGTTTACTGGTTGTTGATTTCGTCAAGTATGAAATAAGATTTTATGATTCACTACTAGGAGATGGTACTCACTGTATGAGACGTATTCAGTAAGTTCGCTACACTAATAAAGTGTCTATTAGAATATAACTGAATATGTAATTGTACAGAGAATATCTCAATTTTGTTTTGCCAACCATTAAGTCGTCCAGATGGAAGTTTTTACATCCTAGAGTAAGGACAAAAGTTCACTACAATTAACTAAAGCTTTAAAGCAGTATACTTGTTTATAATAGAATATACCAGTTCAGAAAAACAGCTGGGACTGTGGCGTTTTTTTGTGCATGGTAAGCAAGTTTTGCATTTACTAAGTTGCTATTATACAATTAATATACTTTTTTTTATTAGTATGCCCGATGCCAAGCATTCAATGTGGACTTCTATTTTTCTCAGGTATCTAAGTCTCACATATTATACAGCTATATATTAGCTAATATATTTATTTACTTTCAGAAAGATGCTGTGGATATTAGACAGAAAATGAAAGAAGAAATTACGCAAATGAAACTATTGTAAATAACACTTGTGTGTGCTGTGATTCTGTGTTCAATTTTTTATTCCGTTCTGGTACATCAAATGCATAATATAACACTGGTGTGTGCTATTATTCTTTGTTTAATTTTTTGTGTGGTTTAGAGGGATGGGTTAAACATTCGCTGTAGCTGGCTATTGCCTTCTTAGAAAATATTTTGGGCATGTAGCTAGCTACAAGATATGATTAAAGGATATAGTTAATATAGTTATAGGAATTGCATCACATATTTGAGCAACCTGAGAAAGTAAATGAGAGTAATGTTCAATGGTTTATTACAAGGCATTGACAGTTGAAGCTTAGGAACATACTTAATAAGTACAACCACATAAGAGACTAGCTTTGTCTCTAATTCTTGCTGCAGTATATGTAATTGGGAAACGGATCGGCCACTTGTAAGCTTTTTTACTAATGATCTAAGCATAATTAGCTAGATTATTTTAGCTGATGATAATAATTAAATAAGACTAAAGGCAGTGTAATGTAGTAATATACATTGCCACTTTGCTGGCAACAATCTGTAATCAGATGCTCAAAATGTGTAATACACAAAATAATGTGACTCTGATCCCCCAAAAATGAGATATATTTTCACCATGGTGCTGTACATTTGCCAAAGTATCACAGAAGTGACTTTAGACACCACAAATTATCTTTACTTTTCAATTCCAAAGTGCTAGTAATTTTGAGTGAATGAAATATCTCATAAAATAAAACATTATTAATGATTTTTAATGACCTGATAGAGTGTTTGAAATATAATTATAAAATTCTGTATGTTGACAGTTTTGTTGAATTTAATTAAGAATAGCTTGGGCTAAGCATATTGAAGAAAATGAAAATTAATATTTTAGAAATATAGGCAACTTTTTGGATTATCATTGACTATTGCGGATTAGCTACTTGTAGCTTATATGAATAATAATATCAATTCTCTATCAGTTATTATTTATCATGGACAGTAGCTACTGTATAAAAAAATTACACCTTAATTATATATGTATTTGCTTTAATTTGGTGCCAGAAGGATAATTGGACAGTGGTGACTTCTATAAATTACTTAGTTACTTCCTGCTGGGATTGATGCTCCCAAGATCATATATTCACAGAACCTTTACTATTAGGTAGCTAGTTTTCTTAAGAATAATTTCAATAATCTAAACTGCCACCGAAAAGAGTGGGTGATATTAGGACTGGGTCTGTAGAAACCCACATGAACGTAACTATCTATACCTATTGCGTAAGTAGAACCGGGGAGGGGGCGTGTCCGCGTGGTCCATGGTCTTTGGACTGGTCTGTGTTTTATACGGACCCATTAATTAAACGTACTGCTGCGTCGGAACAACGCAAGCTCCAGCAGCTTATCAGCGGTGAGGAACTCGGCGATAGGAAGCCAACGCAACTCCTCCGGAGAATGCAACAGCTTTTGGGGGACAAGTTAGCATCTGGAGCAGACTCAACCTCATTTCTTCGTGAGTTATTTCTCTAGCGACTCCCTGCCAATGTCAGGATGGTCCTAGCTTCTGCTGACTCAACAACTACACTTGACAAATTTGCAGAGATGGCAGATAAGATTATGGAGGTAGCTACTCCAGTTGTAGCTGCAGTAGGTCATGCTCATATTGAGAGTTCTGTGGAAGTCAAGCAACTATGAAAGGAAGTGGCCCATCTCACCGATCTGGTTACAGCACTCGCTACCTCCAACACACCTTCAGCCCGTCGTAGTCGCTCAAACTCTCGCTGATTCCGTAGTAGTCCCGCACCCAAGAACTCCATTCAGTCTGCTGACTCCCTCTGTTGGCATCATGCCAAGTTTGGGGAAGCAGCTCAGAAGTGTAAAGAACCATGCAACTGGGGAAACTCCACGACCGGACCCCGGCCTTATTCCCACTAGTCGCCTATTTTATGTTACGGACACACACACTGATACACGATTCCTGGTGGATACTGGATCTGAAGTTAGCGTCATTCTTCTCACCCTTTCCAAACGTAAATCTCCACCTGATAAACTCACCCTCATAGCAGTAAACAGCACTCCCATTACGACTTATGGCAAACAATCCTTAACTCTCAACTTGGGTCTTCGTCGTTCTTTTGCGTGGATCTTTATCATCGCTGATGTGCAGAGGCCCATTCTCGGAGCAGACTTTCTCCAGCACTTTGGGTTGTCGGTCGACATGAAGCACCGTCGGTTAAGTGATGCGGTTACCAACCAGCGCATCCAGGGCATCCTTTTCTCGGATTCTTCCCCCAGCCCTTCCATTGTACCCAAGACCCAAAACGACCCTTACCTTCAGCTCCTGGCAGAGTTTCCAGCATTAACTCAAGTTTGTACACTGAATACCCCTGTGAAGCATAAAAATTACTCACCATATTGAAACCACCGGACCTCCAGTTTCTGCTCGACCAAGAAAAATGGGCCCAGACCGTCTATGTGCAGCCAAGCAGGAATTCCAGCACATGATGGAATTAGGAATCATACGTCCTTCCTCTAGCGCCTGGGCATCTCCGTTGCATATGGTGCCCAAGAAGAACACTGGTGACTGGCGCCCTTGTGGAGACTACCGTGCTCTTAATAGAATAACAGTTCCTGATCGTTACCCCATCCCCCACATACATGATTTTTCAGCGTCACTTCATGGTGCTACTGTTTTCACTAAACTGGACTTGGTACGTGCCTATCATCAGATCCCAGTGGAACTAGATGACATACAGAAAACAGCCATCACTACTCCATTTGGCTTGTTTGAGTTCGTACGAATGCCATTTGATTTGCGGAACTCCGCCCAGACCTTCCAGAGATTTATCGACAACGTTCTTCGGGGACTGGACTTCAGCTACGCATACGTGGATGATGTTCTCATCGCCAGCACTACACCGGAGGAGCACCTTCATCACTTGCGCAGCATACTCGAACGCCTCTCTTCACATGGTGTGGTCATCAACCCCAACAAGTGCATTTTTGGTGCCTCAGAAATTTGTTTTCTTAGCCACTGCATCAATCAACATGGCATCTCTCCTTTGCTCGATAAGGTTCGGGTCATTCGCGATTTCCCACTACCCAAGTTTGATCAATAGCTACGGCAGTTCATGGGTCTCGTGAATTTTTATCACAGGTTCCTACCCCATGGTGCTGAACTTATGCACCCTCTCCACGAACTTCTTCCCAACCGCAAATCGACTTCTGCTACTCTCAACTGGTCTGAGGACGCAATTGCTGCCTTCAATGCCACTAATGACGCTCTGGCAAATGCAACCCTCCTCTCCTATCCGAGACCTGATGCTCCTACCTCTGTGATGACGGATGCTTCAGATTTGGCTGTAGGCGCTGTGCTGCAACAATACAGCAACGGTACCTGGCATCCTATCTCGTTCTTTTCGAAAAAGATGAAACCGGCTGAAACGCGGTATAGTACCTTCGACGGGGAACTACTGGCTATCTATCTCGCAATCCGTCATTTTCGCCATTTCCTTGAAGGTCGTCACTTTCACGTGTGGACAGATCATAAGCCATTGACACATGCTCTCCACACACGTCTTGATCGCCATTCTCCACGACAAGCTCGTCGGTTGGATTATATCTCAGTTCACCTCAGCCATTCATCACATTCGAGGATCACAGAACGTTGTGGCAGATGCTCTCTCACGCCTCGAGATGAATGCAGCACTTTCAGGACAACCTCTTATAGTGGACAATGCAGCCATGGCTCAAGCACAAGTAACAGATACGCAGATTCGAGCATTGCAATCTTCTCTTCCATCTCCATTAGTTGTTGAAGCAATTCCACTCCCTACCACCGACCTACCTCTTCTCTGCGATATTTCTACTGGTACACAGCGACCCCTAGTGCCCCTACAGTGGAGATGAACTGTATTCGACTCACTGCATGGTTTGTCCCACCCGGGTATTCGGGCAACACAATGTCAGGCCCGTAGCCAGAGGTTCGCATTGGGGGGTTCGGATTTTAAGACGCAAAAAGCCACACTTACTTTTGTTTCCTCGTTAATTCTTTTACAATACTAAAAAACAAAAGATAAGTGCACTTAAGCTTATAATTTGTTCTAGGTATTCTACTTCAAAACTATAATCTGTTGATATTCGAGAGAAAAGCGGTATTATTCACATGTAACCAATACAGTGCATCATTAATACGCCTTATTCGTAGACTACAAGTTATTTAATAGTACAGCGTGTAAACTGCCAGTTCAAACTGTATTGGAAAAATCGCTATAACTAAGTGAAATAGCACGGGACAAAGTGAAATGCCACCGTAGCTTAACCCTTTCGTTTCCAATCCCGCTTTGAAACGGGTGAAGACCGGTTGGCTTCTCCGAATTTTTTAAAATAGTTACTTTATAGCTAGAACCTTCAGATTGCATACAAAGGTGCCCAATGCATTGGAGAAGCATCTAAAATAGCTTTCAGCCAGGACTGCTTCGACAGTACCTCACAGCAGTTGCGTTTATTTTTTCCTTGGCAAAAACAAAAAACATCGGTTCTCCGTCGAATTTAAAAAAAGTTACCTTCTTCACAGCAGCTTCATTTATGGATCCAGTCATCTCCAGAGCTTTGTAGAAGCAGCGAAAAATTGATTGAGCTCAGTAGCCGTCCATAACACATTTAAACAACCGCTTCTTTGCCGACCAAGACTTTGCGGTTTGACTTACTGTCTTCTCCATTTTTTATAAAATCGCCAGTTCAACTGGGGACCTCCCTATTACGTACAGTCTTAGGTAATGCTTATTACATCATAGGAAAAAAGTGAGCGTGTCGTGTGACCCCAGTAACTATGCAAAAAAAAATTTTTTTCAAAGTCATTTTTGGAAGATGGCGTCTACAAGTTACAATGCGGTGCAAGTTTTAGACTTGCTTGATGCTGACTCTAGCGACTCAGGATCAAGCGGAGAGAAGGGAGACGACATCTAGGGCTATAGGAGGCCCTGTATCAGGGTTGGTGGACCAGACCCCGTCAACTCTGATACTGAAAATGGGAGTCAAGAAGATGATCGAGGTAAGCTTGTCTTTCTCTTGTCTTTCTTGAAAAATAGCAAGCTTCTGTTGTGGAAAGGACTTATTTATAGCTATATTGAGATAGAGTAAGCTGTTTAGCTATAATATATGTATATATTTCATTGAGTTTTGAGATTTGAAAGTGGCTTGTGGTTTTTTGAACAAATTCAAATTTTCAAAAAAATAAAAAAATTTTTTTACCACATATACTACTAGGACCAGATGTGAATGCAGTCACCGACCCCGATTACGCAGATGAGGCGACAGGAGCAGAGTCTTCCAGTGATGAAGGAGAGGATACCGGACCTGAGTCTTCCAATGATGAAACACGAATAGGCAGCAGGTTCCAGTGATGAAGAAGAGGAAGTGGCTCCTCCTGCTCCAAGTTCTGGACGTCCTCGCGGTCGGAGAAGGCGGGAATCGAAGAACAAGAGTCGGGTGGATGAGGTAGGGGGAGAGTGGAAGAAAGATGACAACACACCCATTGATATTCCATAATCTTTTGTGTGAAGGACCACAGACTTTGATATTTGTGGCTGCTCCTCCCCCCCCCTGAACATCCCAAAAGTTGTAATATGTATTGTTATTGTCGTTGTCGTTGTCTGTGTTTTTGTGGTGTTGTAGTGGAGCTTCACACTCGATGTATATGTGTGTGCGTGGAGTTGAAATGTTATTCTGGCGCTTCCAGATCTAACCGGGGAGGGAACGAACTCGGGGGGGAGGGGGGTCTTTTCCAATCGGGGCTACTATGCCCATGTAAGTTGAATTTCATGTATGTGTGTGTGTGTACACCAGTCAATTTATATTATACATTTATTTTTATGATCTGTATTCACCTGTATCTTCTTTTTTCTAGTGTGTGTGTGTGTGTATGTGTGTGCGTGCATTTGTGGAATGAGAGAGAGCAACCGTGGACAAACAGTATGTGGCACTTCCGTATACAACCTGGGAGGAAACTCTGGATCTTTTTGGATCGTGACTACTATGCCCATGTAAGTTGAATTTCATGTGTGTGTGTGTGTACACCAGTCAATTTATGTATAATAAATTATACATTTATTTTTATGATCTGTATTCACCTGTAGCTTCTTTTTTCTTGTGTGTGTGTGTATGTGTGTGCGTGCATTTGTGGAAAGAGAGAGAGAGCAACCATGAACAAACAGTATGTGGCGTTTCCGGATCCAACCTGAGAGAGAACGAACTCGGTGGTCTTTTTCGGTCTGTGACATCATCCATGCCTGGTAAGTTGAATTTCATTTTTTCAACTTACTGATATTTGGGTGTCCAGCTAGGGCTGGGGGGGGGAGGGGGGGGGGGGGGTTATGGTACAAGAATGTCAGTGAAAAGTAATGACGGGAGATGGGGGGCAATTCAGCGAGGCCAGCTGTTATGTTACAAATATTATTGTTGTCTGTGCTTTTTTGACATTGTATGGAGGTTCCGGATCCTAACCTGGGAGGGATCGTTCAGTCTGTGACACCATCCATGCCGGGTAAGTTGAATTCCACGTGTGTGCTCGTACTGCTTTTCATTTTCAAATTACACTTTCTCAATACAACGATATACATACCAGGGGTTCATACAGTGGGAAGCTAGCCCTGGGTTCCCCCCTAGAATTTTGGGAGTTGAATAGAAATGAACATTTTGGAAGCATTTATTTTTAGGTCTGATATTGTATCCCATTAGCTATGTTCCTATCCATTTAGTGCATAGGACTGAACACTGATCATCAGTGTGAAGTATAGACTCTTATGCAAAGATGTGCATCAAAGTAGTGTAGGTTCCAAAAAATGGGTGTGGCGAAGTACACTCGGAGCCCCACCCCCCACCCCAAACAAAAAGCCTGTATGAAACCGCATACAATACATCATAAAGTTGCAATTATATAGGATCATGAATAATTTGTTGTTTGTATTACAAATATCTTTGTTGTTTGTGTTTTTGTGCATATGAAATTGTTTTGTAGTGGAGCTCGACGTCCGATTGCATATGTTCCTTGTGGACACTCATAGATGTCTCCTACATGATCACAATCAGCACCAAACACAACAAACAACATTTTATTGTTGTTCACCCGCTTCAAAGCGGGATCCGGAACGAAAGGGTTAATCACGTCTTAAAAGGACGGTCTAAAAAGGGTATAGCTTCTGCTCTAAAAAATGACGTCTCCAACTAGAAACTACAACTGTACAATTCCAAGGCTAGAGCTGCATGCTTGTGCACTTACTCTTATTAACCCTTTCGTTCCCGAATTGTTTGGACGCGCGCGGAAAAATCTAATCTTCTACCGCGGAATAGAGCATTACCGTTATATTTTTTTTACTTGATGCTGGCTGGGAAAACCCCATAGCAACCGTATATCACTAAATAGACCAAGAGTTTGGGATTCCCCTCATTCTTTGATTGAGAAAATTGAATAATATTTAGGCCCTCTCTACTAATACTTTAAAAAAAATATTTTTTTCCCCCAAAAAATTCCACTTTTACCCATTAATAAAAAAAAAAAAAATAGAAATAATATTGTTTGATGCATTGTATACCAATATTATATTAGTTCAACAAGACCGATTCACTTCACCGAATTTTTAAAAATAGTTACTTTATAGCTAGAACCTTCAGATTGCATACACAGATGCCCAATACATTGGAGAAGCATCTAAAATAGCTTTCAGCCAGGACTGCTTCGACAGTACCTCACAGCAGTTGCGTTTATTTCTTCCTCGGCAAAAAAACAAACATCGGTTCTCCGTCGAATTTTAAAAAAAGTTACCTTCTTCACAGCAGCTTCATTTATGGATCCAGTCATCTCCAGAGCTTTGTAGAAGCAGCAAAAAATTGCTTGAGCTCAGTAGCCTTCCATAACACATTGAAACAACTGCTTCTTTGCCGACCAAGACTTTGCGGTTGGACTTACTGTCTTCTCCATTTTTTATAAAATCGCCAGTTCAACTGGGGACCTCCCTATTACGTACAGTCTTAGGTAATGCTTATTACATCATAGGAAAAAAGTGAGCGTGTCGTGTGACCCCGGTAACTATGCAAAAAAAATGTTTTTCAAAGTCATTTTTTGGAAGATGGCGTCTAGAAGTTACAATGCGGTGCAAGTTTTAGACTTGCTTGATGTTGACTCTAGCGACTCAGGATCAAGCGGAGAGAAGGGAGACGACATCTAGGGCTATAGGAGGCCCTGTCAGGGTTGGTGGACCAGACCCCGTCAACTCTGATACTGAAAATGGGAGTCAAGAAGATGATTGAGGTAAGCTTGTCTTTCTCTTGTCTTTCTCTTGAAAAATAGCAAGCTTCTGTTGTGGAAAGGACTTATTTATAGCTATATTGAGATAGAGTAAGCTGTTTAGCTATAATATATATATATTTCATTGAGTTTTGAGATTTGAAAGTGGCTTGTGGTTTTTTGAACAAATTCAAATTTTCAAAAAAATTAAAAAAATTGTTTACCACATATACTACTAGGACCAGATGTGAATGCAGTCACCGACCCGATTATGCAGATGAGGCGACAGGAGCAGAGTCTTCCAGTCATGAAGGAGAGGATACCGGACCTGAGTCTTCCAATGATGAAACACGAATAGGCAGCAGGTTCCAGTGATGAAGAAGAGGAAGTGGCTCCTCCTGCTCCGAGTTCTGGACGTCCTCACGGTCGGAGAAGGCGGGAACCGAAGAACAAGAGTTGGGTGGATGAGGTAGGGGGAGAGTGGAAGAAAGATGACAACACACCCATTGATATTCCATAATCTTTTGTGTGAAGGACCACAGACTTTGATTTTTGTGGCTGCTCCTCCCCCCCCCCCTGAACATCCCAAAAGTTGTAATATGTATTGTTATTGTCGTTGTCGTTGTCTGTGTTTTTGTGGTGTTGTAGTGGAGCTTCACACTCGATGTATATGTGTGTGCGTGGAGTTGAAATGTTATTCTGGCGCTTCCAGATCTAACCGGGGAGGGAACGAACTCGGGGGGGGGGGGTCTTTTCCAATCGGGGCTACTATGCCCATGTAAGTTGAATTTCATGTATGTGTGTGTGTGTACACCAGTCAATTTATATTATACATTTATTTTTATGATCTGTATTCACCTGTATCTTCTTTTTTCTAGTGTGTGTGTGTGTGTATGTGTGTGTGTGCATTTGTGGAATGAGAGAGAGCAACCGTGGACAAACAGTATGTGGCGCTTCCGTATACAACCTGGGAGGGAACTCTGGATCTTTTTGGATCGTGACTACTATGCCCATGTAAGTTGAATTTCATGTGTGTGTGTGTGTGTGTACACCAGTCAATTTATGTATAATAAATTATACATTTATTTTTATGATCTGTATTCACCTGTAGCTTCTTTTTTCTTGTGTGTGTGTGTGTGTGTGTATGTGTGTGCGTGCATTTGTGGAAAGAGAGAGAGAGCAACCATGAACAAACAGTATGTGGCACTTCCGGATCCAACCTGAGAGAGAACGAACTCAGTGGTCTTTTTCGGTCTGTGACATCATCCATGCCTGGTAAGTTGAATTTCATTTCAACTTACTGATATTTGGGTGTCCAGCTAGGGCTGGGGGGGTTATGGTACAAGAATGTCAGTGAAAAGTAATGACGGGGGAGGGGGGGGGCAATTCAGCGAGGCCAGCTGTTATGTTACAAATATCATTGTTGTCTTGTGTTTTTTTGGTATTGTATGGAGGTTCCGGATCCTATGGGAGGGATCGTTCAGTCTGTGACACCATCCATGCCGGGTAAGTTGAATTCCACGTGTGTGCTTGTACTGCTTTTCATTTTCAAATTACACTTTCTCAATACAACGATTGTTTCTCTCATGTACAGTGTGGAGTATACATACCAGGGGTTCATACAGTGGGAGGCTAGTGTTGGGGTTCCCCCCTAGAATTTCGGGAGTTGAATAGAAATAAACATTTAGGAAGCATTTATTTTTAGTCTGATATTGTGTCCCATTATGTTCCTATCATAACTAGGCCATTTAGTGCATAGGACCGAACAATGATCATCAGTGTGTAGTATAGACTCGTATGCAAAGATGTGCATCAAAGTAGTGTAGGCTCCAAAAAATGGGTGTGGCGAAGTACACTCGGAGCCCCACCCCAAACAAAAATCCTGTATGAAACCGCATACAATACATCATAAAGTTGCAATTATATAGGATCATGAATAATTTGTTGTTTGTATTACAAATATCTTTGTTGTTTGTGGTTTTGTGTATATGAAATTGTTTTGTAGTGGAGCTCGACGTCCGATGGCATACGTTCCTTGTGGACACTCATCGATGTCTCCTACATGATCACAATCAGCACCACACACAACAAACAACATATTTTATTGTTGAACTAATATAATTTTGGTATATAATGCATCAAACAATATTATTTCTATTTTATTTTATTTTTTTATTGATGGGAAAAGTGGATTTTTTTGGGGGAAAATTTTTATTTTTTTTAAATATTAGTAGATGGCTTAAATATTATTCAATTTTCTCAATCAAAAAATGAGGGGAATCCCAAACTCTTGGTCTATTTAGTGATATATGGTTGCTATGGGGTTTTCCCAGCCAGCATCGAGTTAAAAAAATAAAACGGCAATGCTCTCTTCCGCGGTAGAAAATTAGATTTTTCCGCGCGCGTCCAAACAATTCAGGAACGAAAGGGTTAAAACTCTGGCAGAGTTTTTTCAACAGATTAGGAGGAGCCATCTATTAAAGCAAAATTCAAGAGAAAGTTTATCCTGAAGAGAGATAGTTACTGCATTATACATAGTAGCCACACTGTAAATGATCTTTAGCTTAATGTAGTCTCGTGCAATTTTTATAAAGCTGGCCTACTATTAACCGTGCTATTCAGGATTAATAGCACAAACAACGTGATTAAAATAACACGAGGCAAATCGGAGTGCTATTTCAGTAGCTTTGCGAGCGCTACTGATTCCTAATAGCACAGGTTACCCATGCTATCACTCGCTAATACTAGGCCTGTTTTTATTTTTATTTTTATAATTTGCAGTGTAGCTACAATTATCTGTGCATTTCAGGTTTAACTTTCTCAGATACTTCCGGATGGCTGGCTCCCTTTCTAATCTGTTGAAAATATTCCGTTGCTTGTGCTATTAATATTGAATCGCAGCGCTTATCGGTGCTATTACTCTTACTAATTAATAAGTGCATTATGTTACACTTTATAAAAAAAATATAAAGTAGCAAGCTTTACTCGTGCAGCGAAATTTTGTATCCAAGGAGATGAATGTTTATTAGGTCACTTGGACTCACCAGAAATAGCAGATAATTCAAGCGCTGGTTCAGCACGATTGAACAGATGATGATATTCCAATAGTTATATGTGGGGTGTGGCTACAATATTTACTTCCGGTCACTCTAAAGGGGGGGTTCGACCGAACCCCTCGAACCCCCCCTGGCTTGAACGTCTCATCACTGCTCGCTATGTGTGGCCTGGCATCAACGCAGATGTTCGAAGATGGACTCGCTCATGTGTCCAGTGTCAGCGTGCAAAAGTCCACCGGCATTCAAGTGCTCCACTGTCTTCATTTCCATCTGCCACTGCCCGCTTTGATGTTGTACACATCGACCTAGTTGGACCACTTCCGCCGTCACGAGGCTTCACTTACCTATTAACTTGTGTCGACCGGTTCACCAGATGGCCAGAAGCCATTCCCACCACTTCCATCACTGCTGAATCCGTGGCTCGCGCTTTTATTAGTGGATGGATTTCACGTTATGGAGTACCTTCTACCATAATTTCGGATCGTGGACGTCAATTTGAATCGAACTTGTGGGATTTCTTGATGTCACTGCTTGGCACGAAACGAGCTCGCACTACTGCCTACCACCCACAAGCTAACGGTATGTGTGGGTACGGCCACAGAGAGTAGAGTCGAGAGGAGGAAGAGATAAGAAGAGGAAGAAGAAAGAGCAAGAACAGAACATTGTATGTATCATTTATCTTTAATTATTATTAGCAGAGTGGAATGTGTGTCATTAAGTGTATGTAATTTTAGTCTGTTCATTTGTGCCCCGGATGTCCCGTTGACCCTCCCATCTTTATGTGTGCGCATGCGTGGGTTTGGCTTTAATACCCTGACCACGCATGCGTCAGTCAGTTCCCCCAAGACCCAAGAATAGTTAGGCGTAAAACTCTGACAACTAGGAGGGAGAACTCTGGTGGCAGCGACCTGCGCTGACTATTGCCCCAGAGCTGACAAGAGTCTGCGCAACCCCAAGGCCGAGTCGTTCCCTCTGTTGAGCACTCGTCCCACAACTTGTTCTTGCTAGAAAACTACAATCTGGACGTGCTCTTTCTGTTCTTTCGTCCATTAACTGTGCTGAGTGCTCCTACGAAGAGCTCAAAAAGAAGCTTATAGATGGTTTAGGCTCTAATCTTACTTCCCTGGGCATAAAATTAATCTCTGATTTTCAACAGATGCCTACATACACCTTAAGGGTTTGGTAGATTCCGTTGGTTTGCTCACTAACACCAAGGAAGACGTACTTTTGTTCATGGCTACTACCATATACAGAGCCTCACGTCCCCTCCACCAACGCGGAGTTATGGATAGTAGATCCATTGAGTCTTTTAATGATTTGAGTGCAGTTTTTCTTACCTACTTTGCCAGTGATGGTGAGAAGGCAGGGGCTAGTGGTGGGTATTCTGTGTCTGGCAGAGTTGAGTGTTATAAATGCCACAAATTTGGCCATAGAGCCTTTGAGTGTAGATCTAATGTGAGTCATGGTAGTGGTAATAGTCGGTCTTCTTATAGTCAGGGTGGTGGTGTGTCTAGTTTTAATTTTCAAAGGCCCACTGCCATAGTTTGCTACACTTGTCGTGAGCCAGGTCACAAGTCCCCAGACTGCCCAAACAGAGAGAAAGCCCAATCTAAGAATGATGGTAATTCTGATGGTGCTAAAAGGTTGACCCTTAGAAAAGGGAGAGGTCCCTACAATGCTAATATTGTTGCTTCTAAGATGTCCACTTGTTGTGTAGTTGGTGATTTGAATGGTGAATCTTGTTCCATGGTGCCCGATACTGGGGCAGAAATAACTATTGTACCCGATACCCTATAGTTTATGAGGGTCAATTGACAGATGAAGTCGTTGAAATTAAGTGTTGGAAGGGTTCCCTCACTGTTTTGCCTGTAGCTGAAGTTTATTTTAATGTTGCTGGTGTTCAATTCTATGCTCAGGTAGCTGTTGCCCCGAGTGAGGATTTGGTTGGTAGAGTTATCTTTTCTGTGCCTGCTACTCCCCAAATGTCTGAAATGCTAATTCGGTATGCTGCTCCAAAATCTAGTGAGGCTGGAGTAGAGCATGGCTGTGAGACTCAGTCCATACCGACATCGCCTGGTGGTGGTGCTGGCTCTGCTGGCAGCCCTGAGGTGGCCCCAGAAACCACCCAGAGTTCTGCCGGTAACCCAGAGGCAGTGACAGCTCACGTTAGAGTAGTCACACGGGCAGCTAAGAGGAGAGCCAGAAAGTCAAAGTTTAATAAGACAGCGCATGATGAGAAAGAATTAAATTTCGAGTCAGTCAGTGATGAGTTCAAAAGATTGTCTAATATTGGAGTTAGTGATAGTCAAGAGAATGTGTGCACTGATAATGAGAGTGTTGAGGTAGATGGTAGTGATTCTTCGGAAGACGAGCTTGATGGTAGTACTGGTGTGGAGAAGAAGGCAGATGCGGGTATGGAAGATGTTGAAGAGTCTGCTGGGAATGTGATAGGTGATGACAATTGCGAAACATTGGATGGCAAGCAAGCTGTTGATCTTGGGTGTCCCAAACCATGTGATGGTATAGCCGCTAAGGCTTTGATTGACGATGTGAAACAGGATGTGACCCTGTCAAATTTCAGAGATCTTAAACAGGAATTTAAATGGATACACTTGGGAAAATGACCTGTTAATGCATGTGTTTTTGGATCCAGAGGGTAGAGAAATACATAGGATTGTTCTCCCCAAGTGCAGAAGACAGAATGTCCTCAAACTTGCCCACGACGGTACTGCCCATGTAGGTTGCAGGGGCATGAGGAAGTTGATTGGTCAGAAATTTACTTGGCCTGGTGTATATGTGGATATTGTTGCATATGTTAAGTCTTGTTCCACATGCCTTAGAATGAACGCCACAGGTAACAAAAAGGTCAAAATGGTTGAGAGAAGCATCGTTTTCGTCCCTTTTGAAACGGTTGCTGTTGATCTTGTTGGACCTCTCCCCAAAGGTAGACATGGTAGTGGTGGGCGATACCGAGTAGTTGGTATCGATACTTCGATACTTCCAGAGGAAAGTGTCTGGTATCGATACCAGAGTGGTATCGAACAGACTTCGATACCAAATCCTGCCCAGACAGAATATCGACCTTTACCGACATCTCATTGTGGCCAACATTAACACTTGGTAAAGGTGGTTAATTTAATGTGGTTAATTTAATGTGGTTAATCTCTAGCGGTTCCTTCCAGAGCTGAATAGAAATAAATGATACATGATTTCTCCCTCATTTAAGAGCGAAGAAGCAGAATCATACCACAGAACATTGACATGATGCTCTTTCTGAATCAAAATAGCGAACTTTTTCATCCGTACCAAATCATTTTTTTGACAATTCATCTATATTCAAAAGAATAATTTAATAAATTAGTGCGCATGCGTGGTATCGATATAGGTATCGATACCGCAGATACCAGGTTCGAAAGTACTTGGTATCGATATCGAAAACATAAATCCGGTATCGCCCACCACTAAGACATGGAGCTAGATATCTCTTCACATATGTCTGCCTGGCCAGTAGGTGGCCAGAGGCAGTCCCCATGCGGACAGCCTCAGCCAGAGAAGCTGCTCAGTGCTTCTCAGTGCGTAGGCGATTTTTTATCTGACGTACACTTCACGGACTTAGTCTATTTCACACTCATTACAAAGTTCAATAGTTCATGTGGTAAAGTTAGTTCATGTGGTAAAGTAACGTGCATGCCGCCCCCACACACAGCATGCAGAGGTTAAAGTTGGTTCGATAAAGTTGGTTGGCTGTTGGTTTAGTGGACATGGCTGTTTTGAAGTTGCGATTTATAAGGAAATGTATTTTCTTGCTGCTGTTGCTGTCCAATCCCTTGTGCTTTTCAGTACAATCTGGAGGCTTGTCTCCAGATCCAGGGGATTGGACTTCACCAGTCATAGAATCTTCTTGGATTCAACAGTGTATTTTTGTAATTTATTTTTCTTTCTGGGCAGTGATACCTCTAATAATTCTGTTTTTCAGGTTAGAATTTTAACAATATTAGTTGGCAAATAGCTTCATATAAATTTATGTCTAGGACTAGCAGAAATAGCAAGGTCTATTGTAATATCTCACTCTACAAGAAGGTATGTTTTTACCAGTAAAATACATTCTATTTAATAACGAATTTATGGTATAAAGCAGGGTGGTGGTAATTTTGAAGTTAACACACATACTAAATTTTCTACTGCTTCACATCAGCTTTCTATGAAGGTTGTTTCATCTGCAGAGAAAATTCCCACTGTAGATTTGAGTACTGTTTCTGAAATTCCTTCTGAAGCTCAAATTGTCAAGGCAATTAGTATAATTTACAAAGAAAAAGATAAACAACCTCAAAATTATATTTATATGAAGTTTCCTTTTGGGAATTTGTGTTTCAACAAATTAAAAGAGTTAAGATCTTATTATGATCAAGTTCGGTATCAAGATAAAGTTAATGAAGATCAACTATGGTTAAAAAAGGTTAAAAAAATTAGTTCACAACTGCCAATAAATATACACAAGATTGAGGAATACTTAACGAATAATGTCTGGAATTCTAAGCAGCCTTTAGCATCAGATTCTAAAGGTGCTACTATCCAAAGTTTTATAGGAGATCGCTGGCTGTCTAATTATGACATAGACACTTTTTTTGAAATAGTAAATAAAAATTATGATGATATTATAGGCTTTGTTTATAAACCAAGCCAATACATTTATTCATTTGCTGGGGTAAATGAAAAAGTTAATAAGGTAAAATTAAATGGAATTCTAATAAAAAAGTATTAGTTGCCCTTAATGTTTATCGGACAACTGATGGCACATGCCTGCTAAGTCAGGAAGACAATAGGGCAAATCATTTGTCACTTCTAGTTATAGATATTGAACAAAGTAATTCATATTATGGTGATTCACTTTCTTGGCCTCTTCCAAAAAAGTTTAATAAAACAATCATGTCAACTTTTGATCTTCTCTCAAAGGATTTAAAAATAAACATCAACAAATGCCTTGAAAATATATATCATTGCAATAATTCAAATTCAGTTAAGACATTGTCGAAATTTTACCCATCACAAACATGTTCCAACATGTGTGGTGTTATTGTGGTTTGTATGGTTGGAGTATTTTGCGAACTTTGGGAAGAATGGGTCACATGGAATGGTGACGTTCAAATACCCTTGCTAACTAACCCTTCAATTAATAATTTACAGTTACGTTCAATAGCAATGTCTTGGATTCTTGACGAAACAATTGACTCTGGTACTGTTTCTTCAGCTGTTTTAGATAGCTCCAAATTTTTGTCAAATAATGTCTGTTTGGATAAACATACCTGTGAGGAAATATTAATTCATACAATTGTTGATTCTGACTAAGATGAATTTAAAATGCAAAGTGTTGAGAAAAGAGTATTAGCTGACTTACCAGAAGGCTATGTGTACAAAATGCTCAGGGTAGAAAATTATAAAAACATGAATTCATACAATTGCTCCTTCAAGATTGAATTAGATTCAGAAGAAAGTATTAAAAAGTGGGTAACTGCATTTAATGAAAAATCTAAGGAGACCATGGTTTATGAAACATGTAGAAGTGGTAAAGGAAAAAAGGTAGTAAAAATTTTTTATTTACGTTGTCATCATAAACAGAGGCAGAGTGGAATGCATACTAAAAGTAATAAAAAATTAAAAACAACACATAAAATTCATAATAACAAGCATACAAATTGTCCAGCCCAGTTAATACTAACATTGCTTCCTCCTGCAACGAAATTAAATGGATTTTGTGTATCTGTAGTTTTAAAACACAATCACAACCATTTGGTACAGGTGGCTGATGCTTTAAAGTTTAGACCCTTGTCAGAACAATCAAAGAAAGACTATTACGATTTATTTAGTCATGGACACTCACCTGCTACTGCCCATTTGGAATATGAAACTAACTTGATGTATTCTGATAAACCAGATTTGATTGCTAGATAGAAACTGCAATCCTAAAGTGAGCGATGTTTATAATTTATTTAACAAGTGGAGGAAGTGTAATATTGGAGTTCGTACAGGTAAGTATTTGTTTGCTGAACTAGAAAAATGTGTAGCTGTATATAATGAAGAATATAATGATATAGGTGGAAAAGCGTTTATACAGCGTTATAGTGATTGCAATGGTAAAGAAGAACCTTTAATATTAGCAGTATGCACTCCACTTATGTCGAGAGTACATAGGCATATATTACAATCAAAAGAACTAGTTTTTATAGATGCATCCTCCTCTTTTGAAGAATTTAATAATCCTATGTTTGTGGTTTCTACATCCTCAGCAGCTGGAGGTTTACCTTTAGGCATAGTAGTGACTTCAGCAGATAGTGCTACAGTTATTCATCAAGGAATGACTAAGTTAAGTCAAATGTTTCCAGAAGATGCTTTTTATGGCAGTGGAAGTCCTAAAAAAATTATAATAGACGATTCTATGGCTGAAAGGGATGGATTGAGAAAAACTTGGCACACAGCAGATATACTATTGTGCACGTTTCATTTTCTTCAAAATATGGAGATGGCTACTAAATGTTAAGCATGGAATTGACTGTGATGAAAGACAAATTTTAATGAATTTAGTTAGAAAGTTAGTGTACGCAAAAACTGAAGCCAAATTAATTACAGAATACAGCCACTTTGAAAATCATCCATTCGTTAAGAATTATAAAAACTTTAACTCATACATTGCCAATTATTGGGTTCGCAGAAAAGAATGGGCTTTGTGTTTTAGAGATGCAGTATACATGAGAGGAATTAATACAAATAACTATGCTGAATCTGGCATTCGAATTTTAAAGATATTGTTTTTAAAAGAGTTAAGGCATATAATTTAATACAACTTTAATTTTATAACTATTACTTTTGTAAACGAAGATTGTTAGCCATAGCATACAATAGAATGGATAGATATATAGCTTTGAGATATAAAGGCTTAGGTGCATTGGAAGTACCTGGTAACAACATTAAGGAGTCCACTACAAAAAATATATATTTAGTTAAAAGTACTCATTATAAAGATAGAGTTCATGAAATTAATACAACAGTTTGGACTTGCACATGTAGTATAAGTTTAACTGGATATCCATCAGGAGAGCCATGTAAACATCAACATGCAGTTGCCAACAAATTCAATTTAGTTGCTCCGAACTTAATACCATATTTTAATGGTGATGGCAGATTTTTATATGCTTTAGTAGCACTTGGAGTAGAACAAGTTGGGGATAAATCTTTTTATATGGGAATGAATGAAGAATTCCATAGACAGAGTGAGAACAATATCACTCATAATGATGAGGATGACAATACTACTATTGTTGATGATAATTCTGCTGATGAAAATTTAAGTTTCGCTTGAAGGGGAAGCATTGCAAGAAGATGTAGGTAGTTTATGTAGGAAATTTATTGAAAATGTACAGTCTAGAATGCAGGATTTCGATATTCAATATTTAACAGGTTTGAAGAAGTTGTTTTCAACTTATATGGGTATTATTAATAAAGTAGAGCCTATAAATTCTGCAACTCCAAGACTGGCATCATTATTACATACTTATTTTTCTTCTAATAATTCTTCAAAAGTAGCTGGTACTCGCCAAATTGTTGTTCAACCCACTGCTGTTTCAAGAAGGCGTTCAGGTATTTCAAGAGGCAGTAAACTTGCTCCAAGTGGGAGACCACCAAAACGCAAACTTGAAGATGCTGATGTAAATATTCAGAAAAAGCGAGGAAGGAGTGAGCACACAAAACGAAAACAAAATCTTAAACTGAATGAATTAAAAAATTGTGCCAAAACATGGCAGAGGACATTAACGTCGTAATTCAAACTGTTTACAATATTTAGCACTGGTATTATTATTTATTACTTACTTATACTTAACCAGTTTAGTCATATTGTAGCATATGGTTTGATATTTCAATTTATGATACTGTCATATTTACTCTTTTATCATATATTTTTTCTTACTAAGCTAATTTAAAGAAATTGTTTTTGGTATTTGTATATTTATTGGTTTGTTGTATATTGTTATTTCTTTCTCCATTATGTAAGCTAGCTAGCTAGCTATGTTTAGTTTCAAATATTGCAATTTATGTTTTCATCACAATACTAATACTTATTGATTTCAAGTTATGCCTGTTTTCATAGGTAAATAAATTTTTCACTGATTATTTCCTGTTCTAATTATTTATTTTATTAATAATATTAATCAGCCACGTTAAATTGTTATATTGCTGAGGTTATGCCCTAAGATATTATGGTTTTTACTGTCTAGTAGCGTAATCATTTACTTGTTTAAGGTAATGAAGCACTTCTTCCTGGCATAATAAAATTGCAATAAAATAACCTTTATTGTGTACCATTCTTTAATTAATAATAGTTGGCTGTAATGTTGATTTTTTTGATTTTTTTACAGTATCAGGCATTAGCAGTTACATGGAGGAATAGTTTTTACTTGGTCCAATTTTTTTTTCTCTAATGACCCTAACTTACCCTTTAATTCTTCTAACAGTCTGTGATAACACAATATTTCAACAATAATGGTATTTCAAATTGAAGCAGATGTGGTCTTGATGCCAGCATATTCACCATACTTAAACATCACTGAGCAGACACATTTTACGATAGCAAGCAGGCATATAAGCTTTCTATCTTTCCTAGTAGGCTTCCGTCTTACGTAATGTACTTTGACCTTGGACTTTCACCACAAAACCTAAGTCGAGGAAGTGTGCGTCAGATAAAAAATCGCGTCCAGGACTGGTATCCCCATGAAAGTCCTCTCAGACCGTGGTACGATGTTTTTGTCTAAATTGATGGCAGGATTATGTGAGATGTTAGGCATGGATACCCTAGCTACCTCACCATACAGGCCCCAATCTAACGGGGTGGTTGAAAGGTTGCATGGCACCTTAAAGCCCATGGCAGTTGACTCTGGTGTCGACTGGGTTGACTTTTTGCCTTTGGCCCTGTTTGCCCTGAGGCAGGTCCCTAGTAGAGTTACTGGCTACTCTCCCCATAAACTTGTGTATGGGAAGGAAGTCATTGGTCCCCTTGATATTTTGTACTCGGGCTGGACCAACTGCAAATTCGAGAGTATTGACACTGAGGATTGGTTGTTATCCTTGCATGATAAGTTGACTGTCATTCATGACTTGGCGGTGTCTAATGAGAGTAATAGTGCAGAAGAAAGAGTGCTTAGTTTTAACAAAGGAAAGAGTGACAGGGAGCTTGAAATTGGTGATAGGGTGTTGCTGAGAATCCCTGGATTGCATGGTTCCTTACAAGCATCGTGGGAAGGTCCCTATACAGTTTGTGTCCCGGGTTACATATAAAGTAACAAAAGGAGTGGGTAATGCCGAGAAGTTGGCCCACATTAATAACATGAAAGTTTTCCACGATAGACCTTTGACAGTTAATGCCATTACTTTAGTGGCTGAGGAGAATGGTATAGATTGTAGTGTTCTTGACAAGAAAGCCATTCTTAGTGAAGACAAATGCGACGGTTACTGTGAGAAAGAGTTGCAATTGGTGCTTTCTAGACTTGAGAAATTCTTTAGCCTGAAGCCTGGCTTGTGTAAAAACGGCCAGTGTAAGATTGATTTGGTTGATGGTGCTTCCCCTGTTAACCTTCCCCCCAGGCAAGTCCCTGGTGGTATCAAAGAGTCTGTCAAAAATGAGATCCGAAGTTTGCTAAATGGTGGCATTATTATTCAATCTCAATCCCAATGGGCCAGTCCTTTAGTCACAGTGAGGAAGAAAGATGGTTCCTTATGACTGTGCGTTGATTTTAGAGTCCTCAATGCTTTGACCCCACTTAAAAGGTTTTGGTTACCTTCACTTGTTGAGATTTTGGAGCAGGTTGGTCCAAACCCTTGTCTGTCCACCCTGGACCTAACCGCTGGCTTTCATCAGCTGGAAATGGATGAAGCCAGTAGTGATCTAACCACTTTTGTGTGTCCCTTTGGCCGTTATAAATATGTCAGGATGCCTTTCGGCCTAAAAAATGTGCCTGCTGTATTCCAGGAGGTTTTGAGTCAGGTTCTTGTTCCAGTGAGTGATATTAGTAATAACTACATAGACGATGTAATCATTTACAGTCCCAATTGGAAAGCATTTGTTGGATTTGGAGAAGGTTATAATTTGTTTGGGTCATGCAGGCTTTACTCTTAAGGCTAAGAAATGTTCCTTTGGTAGGAAATACTTGACCTATTTGGGTCACAAAATTGGGAATGGTACTATTTCCGTTCCCCAAGCAAGAGTTAAGGCTATGGCTGATTATGAAAGACCTGTTACAAAGAAACAGCTTAGATCTTTTCTTGGGAGTATGTCCTATTATAGGAAGTTTGTTAAGGACTTTGCTAAGCAGTCTAGTGTTTTGACTCCGGCTGTGTCTCTCAAAGCTCACCAGAGGGTGGAGTGGACCTCGGAGATGTTGAAGGCATTCAGTAAGTTGCGTATTTCATTGTGTCAGTATGTTGTTTTGTGTATCCCTCAACCCTCAGATTTTTTTGTGTTGCATACAGACGCCTCTGGCGCTGGAGTTGGTGGTTGTCTACACGTCCTCAGAGATGGAGAAGAACTTCCAGTGGCTTTCTACAGCCGTCAATTGAAGTCAGCAGAGAAGCAGTACTCCGTAACTGAATTGGAGTCTCTGGCCATCGTGTCATCCATCAAGCATTTTGACTACTATGTCTATGGGAGACCTCTGACTGTGATTACAGATCATAGAGCTTGTCTGGCGTTGATCAATGGTTCTACACTCAACAAACGTTTGCTGAGATTTGCTATGGCTCTACAAGGACAGGAGATAAAGATGGTGCATCGTCCTGGAGTTCAACATGGCAACGCAGATGGACTGAGCAGACAAGCCTGGGAGAATGATGTGGCCGACCAAGAATGTTAGTCAGCCTCATCCCCTGGTCTCGGCTTGGCGGGGGAAGATGTGGGTACGGTCACAGAGAGTAGAGTCGAGAGGAGGAAGAGATAAGAAGAGGAAGAAGAAAGAGCAAGAACAGAACATATATGTATTATTTATCTTTAATTATTATTAGCAGAGTGGAATGTGTGTCATTAAGTGTATGTAATTTTAGTCTGTTCATTTGTGCCCCGGATGTCCGGTTGACCCTCCCATCTTTATGTGTGCGCATGCGTGGGTTTGGCTTTAATACCCTGACCACGCATGCGTCAGTCAGTTCCCCCAAGACCCAAGAATAGTTAGGCGTAAAACTCTGACAACTGGGAGGGAGAACTCTGGTGGCAGCGACCTGCGCTGACTATTGCCCCAGAGCTGACAAGAGTCTGCGCAACCCCAAGGCCGAGTCGTTCCCTCTGTTGAGCACTCGTCCCACAGTATGGTTGAGCGCTTTCATCGCCAACTCAAGGCAGCATTTAAGACACAGAGTGACCCTGCACATTGGGTAGATGCACTTCCACTCGTGTTGCTTGGAATTCGGACTGCCTTCAAGGAGGATATATCTGCTACAGCTGCAGAAATGGTATACGGCACGTCCCTTCGACTTCCAGGTGAATTTTTCAGTCCTCCTTCCAATACAGCCCTCGATGATCCTTCAAATTTTGTACATCAGTTGAAATCACACATGCAGCAAATCCGCCCATTGCCCCCTCGCCCAGCTCATAGCAACAGTCACATAAATCCGGACTTGGCAACCACAACTCATGTCTTCATTAGGCAAGATGTTGTTCGCAAACCTCTCCAACCTCCGTACAATGGACCGTACCCAGTAGTTTCTCGCACCGACAAACATTTGACAATAAAGGTCAGTTTCCGTAGATCGCCTTAAACCTGCCAATCTGGACGACATTCCGGAACGACCGTTGCACACCGTCAATTCTCCGATCGAACGTGTCACTCGCTCAGGACGATTAGCCAAAGCCTCTCTCTTCCTATGTGTCGTGAACACTGAAAGGGGAGGACTGTAGTGGAGCTATCGAACTTTGAACTCGCATCATTATAATTACCATTCATTACGTCATTGTCAATACGTCACTCCTCACTCACTCATTTAGTCACGTGATTCTTGACTCTCATAGTCAGTGTCCATGTGTCATACTTGTCCAAAAAAATCATATAACGATTTACCTTTGATAAATATTTTGATTATCGACGTTGTTAGCGCTCATAGCTACATTATGAAGCTTGAACAACTACTGTTCTTTCTCTTCTTCCTCTTCTCTCTCTCTCTTGTAGGGTCTTCAGCCCCACACACAGTGCATATCTGAAATATTGTGAATTATTTAACGGGTCATGTACCTAAAGATATCATTGTGAAGATTTCTAGGGTGGAATAAATATATATCAGGCCTGTAGACACTGGGGGGGGGGCTTTGGGGGCTAAAGCCCCCTCAGAATTTTCCCCAAATTAAATTTATTGATTGATAAAACAATGAATTTATAGATTAATATAAAATAAAATTATGATTTTTCAAGTCCAAATAATATACGTAGTCGAGTTTCACATCGTCCTATGAACTCATTTAATAAAGGAATCATTGGTAATTCATCAGTTTTTTCTCTATAAACATTAAGTACCAAGCACCAGTTAAGTCGAGACTGGCTCATGGTAGATCTGAGCCACGATTTCAATCGACGAAGTGTACTGAAGCTTTGTTCGCTTACTGCGTTGGTAGCAGGTAAGACTAAAATTAGTGTAGCCACTTTAAAACTTCATAAAAAAACTCCCTTTCAATACTGTTCAAAGTTTTAAGGTAAGCAATAACTGACTTCAGATCCTTTAAGGATTCAATACTGGTGTGAAGAACATTTAACTGTGTTTTCAGAAGGTCAAGATCCAAGTCTGAGCCATAGAATTCAGTAATTTCTTTGACTCTGTCAGGCTGGTTAGGCTCTTTTAGGATAGATTCCAATTTTTGGAGCATTTTAAACCCCTCTTGATCAAAGCGCCCCTTTATTGCTGATGATACAAGATCAATAGCTTCAAAATATATCTGCCGATAGTGATCTTGAACACTACTTGGGAACTCAGGTGCACTCTCTCCTATTTCATACCTACGTGGAACTTTCCTCTGACGTGAAAGAGTAGGGGCTGTGACATCAACAGAGGCTTGGCTAATCTCAACTGTATCCCAAAAGGCCTGGAAGGATTCATCAGATCGAATAGACTGTAAAGTGGTGAGGGTTAAGCCTACTATTTGCTGCCCATGACAAGCTGATTTAGAAGTTGCTTGTAGAGAACGAGATAAATTGTCAACCATATTCAGAATTTTTTTTCCTAGATGAACTCCAAAAAAGAAGTTAAACTGATTCATTTGTGCTTTAACCCCTGCAATCCTGGCTCTAATCTCAGTGTCTTTTGTAGCATCTTTAGCAACATCCCAGGTGAGCTGTAGAGTGTTGTAATTCTCAGTAATTGATGCTAATGCGTCGGCCCTAACTGTCCAACGAGTTGGACAAAGGATGCGAATTTTTATTGAACCTGTTGTAACCTCTTCTAAATTCTTAATAGCTTTGAAAATACTTTGCCTCTTCGGAGACTTTTTGATAAGTTTAGTTATTTCGTAAACAGTTTCAAGGGCATCTGCCATTATTTTCACACCTTTAATAGCATCCTGGGTGGCCAAATTAAGTGCATGACCATAGCAATGAGTGTAGAGTGCTCTGGGTTCAATGCCTGCTATTTGAGTGGAAACGCCGGACCTTCTTCCAGACATAGTGCTCGCCCCATCATAGCACTGTCCATGACACATATCAAGCCTCAAATTAAGCCGAAGAAGAATATCTTTTATTGTAAACACAATACTATCGGCAGAAGTAGATACTAGAGAGTATAAGCCAATTACTTCTTCATGCACATCAAACTGATCATCAACATACCTCAAGCAAAAGACCATCTGTTCAGTATTAGATAGGTCAGTAGTCTCATCCACCATAATAGTAAACCATTTATCAGCTACCTTGCTTCTGATCTCTCTCAAAATCGATAAAGCCATCATATTAACCATTTCGTTCTGTATTCCTGGGCTAGTAAACTTATTGTGAGACTTTTTTAGCCACTTCGAAATTGGTGGGTTATAAACAGCTATTAACAGAAGAAGTTGCATAAGATTAGAATCAATCTCACTTTTCTCCTCATCTTTGAAATCACCACGTAAAGCAAGGCCTTGCCTACCAAGATAACGAACACAATTAAAAATTGTAAGCAGAATCTGACGATTTTCAGCTTTCTGTTCAGCATATCCCTTCTGAACCAATTCTCCAACATTCTTGGTTGTATTCATAATAAAATCAACAGCTTGTCGATGGGAATGGGATAGCTGATGCTTCTTAAATTTTTCTAGTGCTCTTTTCCTATCTGAAAACCCAGTTTTGATAAAAGCATCCTCTTGATTTAATGAAATGGGATAATGGCACCTATTTGAGACAAGACAGTGAAAGCAGTATACTTTATCTTCTCCTTCCTGATAATGTAACCATGGAAATTTGGCATACCAAGAGGAACAGAAAGCTCGTTGCTGTTTCCCAAATGTTCGTTTAGGGAAGCAGGACAGAAAAGGTTGGTGTGCTTTTTCTGGGATCTCTGGGCTATTATGCCCTCTGGAGTCCAGAATTGGTGGATTGGCTACTTCCGACGCACTGCACACTTCATGATCTGACTCATCAGAAGAACAATCTCCACTTCCAACAGCACAATTATCACTTACACTAGCTGGATCGGCTACTTCAGACGCACTGCACACTTCATGATCTGATTCATTAGAAGAACAATTTCCACTTCCAACAGCACAATTACCACTTACACTAGCTTGTGAAAACCAAGATAGCAAGGAACCTGACTTCATAGCCATAGCTAATACCCACAAACCACTCACATGACCAGATGGGGATTCCCCTGGGAAATTCCCCATGTAGCTCCTACTTAGCCCGCCCACTTACCCATTGCTGTCTACAGCCCTGTATATTATATATTTATTTCATTTTTTTAGGCACATGACCCATGAATAACTCACGATATTTCACGGTGTTATTTCATGCTATACTGCGCAAGCCCATTACCCCTGTAGTTATAGCAACTGGCCAAACTTTTCAATTTTCTTGGTTTTTACAGCTACCTTCCTCTGGTGTACCCTGCTCTTTACCCTGCTCAACACGGTTACAGCAGCTGCTAAAAAATTAGTTGGGGTGTGGGTAGTCCCTACAACCAACTTTAAGGCTGTGAGTTACCCTTCCTCTAGTACTAACTACAGTAGTGAAGATATCTAGTGTGGAATAAACCACTTATTACACTTGTCAGAGTGTTATGGCAAGATTTTTCACTCGCCTCTGGCTCGTGAAAATAAATTAGCCTACTCATGGAATATTTTGCCATATCACACTCTGACTCATGTAATAAGTATTATATATATATGTGACAGGCTCTGGGAAAACCAGGCATTTCTGGCAAACCAAAAAATATGAGTTTTTTATGTCAATAAAAAGCTACAATTTATCTCAACTTAGTGCTAAAATACTGGAGGGTAAAACCTTTGACTCTACAGAAACTGGCAGTTGAACTGGGCTGTATTCAGCTAAGCAATTGAACTAGAAATCGTGAAAACATAAATTAAATATCCACTTCCGGTATAATTAATGTTTCCGTATACTTAACGGCGTACTCCGCATACGCAATTAAAATGTGCAGCCGCTTTTTAACGGCAACTAACGAAGTTTTGCATAGAGTTTTTTTTAGCTTTCAGATCGTCTCGGAGCCTGTCTTGTCGGAATCCTTGGCTACTCTACTCGATGTAGTAGTAAACTTTCAGCCAGAGGTAAGCTGTAGATTGCATGCAATAGTCTCAAAGCTATGCCGTTTTTTTAGCTGCTTGTTTGAAACTCCACCCATTCCCTGTTTATTGTACCTCGAGAACGAGAGAAAATAAAAAGTAGCTTGTCTTTCCACAGCACGCTTGAGGTCTTTTAAGTTGTTTTTGACATTTGAAATTTGGCATAGACTTAGAGTAAGGGTCACTAAGACTAATTCTGCAAAAAACAAAAATAGGTGAAAGAAAGAATTTTTCCGATGACTTAGTTCTGCAGCCTATATCTCAATTTCAATTTTTGCCCGAAATTCCTGGTTTTCCCAGAGCCTGTCACATATATATACAATATATGTATACATGTATACTGTTCAATTACCTGAGCAAATACCTATAAACACAAGAATTATCCACAATGAAAGCATAGCCAGACATGGCAACCCAGTATTATCAAGCTCCTAGAGCTGAGAGAGAGTTTTAGGGCTACAGAAAACTTATTAATACATAACTGGGGTCGTGGTCATGATATTTGAGCGCACAATGCGCATATTGATCAATTTGTCTACCTCTCCAACAGACCAAAAAATGTTAAATTTCATTAGGTTCCGGTAAAGTTCACAGTGCTAGGGTACATAAATTATTCTGGTCTGTGACGTTGTCTCAGTGTTTTAGCGCTTGACGTTATTCCAGGCGCTGTGTTAATTCTTGACGCAGGACTAAATATTATGGTTTAAGTCGCGGATATCCTCAATTCTCAAAATGGATTACTAGTTCTTGTAAATTTGCATGATATCCATCAAAGTGATGCAAACTAGAATTCAAAATTCAGCCGTTTCTGTTTTTGTGCCCTCAATAAAAAAATTTGGCCCCCACAAGCAGTGAGAGTGCAACCCTCAGCATTACAACACACTGGTTTACTATTAAAAAGAACAATATATTAACCCTCAGCGTGCACGCGCGAGAAGGTTACAGTACTCGGTTTATCACACAACAAAAATTTGATCGCGAAGGTGGTAGCCTCCCGAAGATAGAAACAAGCATCAAAAAGTTGCACTGGACATTTTATTATTAAAATGTCCAGTGCAACATTTTGATGCTGGATAAGCTACTTGTGCTGAAACACAGCTTATCCACTTGCCCAAGCTGTACATATCGACTTGCCCAAGCTGTACATATAGACTTGCACGATCTACACAGCGGAGCGATTTGTTAAAGGGTCTGGCAAGCAAAACTACTTCACCCCCTTGAATGATTGTAATGTGAATGTACCGATAGAACGGGCAATACTATTCTTAGAACAACTTCACCACGATCCAAATCAATGTGTAAATTAAACATAGATATTTTAATAAAATATTTTTAATAGGCAGTGGTATTAATATAATATATTAATATGTATATTTCACCCTAGATACCATAGCCAAGTTATTTTTCAATACAAAGTGTAGTACAGTAGACCCTCAATTATCCAAATACCTCAGGATTGAGGGTTGTTCTGATATTTGAAATGTTCGGATATTATTATTTGTAATTTTAGCCAACAAATATGGTATTACTACTTACATCATTCTTGAGTATTGATAACTTCTGTAGTATCAAATTGAAGTTACTTTGACTATCTTAATTACCTTGAATTTTTGACAACAAGCTCTCGCCTACAAAAACAAAAGACAATCAATTTTAGCACACAAATACAAAATTACCTTCTTATCTCATTTTCTTGAGCAGTGGTAACTTTTGTAGTACCAAATTTGAGCCAATCTGACTGTTTGAATTTACCAGTCACTGTTGACAACAAGCTCTTAGGTACAAAAAAGAAAGGCCAGTGTTAATTTTGCATATTTAGCTAACAAATATGGAATTACATACTTACCTCAGCTTCCCTCGAGAAGTAGTAGCTTCCTTAGCATTAATACTACGGCATTCTGACTACCAACAGCTCTTGACAACCAACAACCCGCACTCCGTATCCCCCCCATAAAACGGCGAAGTTTTGAAATTAAGTCTGGAAAAGGTTTGCTGGGAGAGGAATTCCAGTCCCTCTGTATGTTGGACCAAATTAACAACCATTTTTTTTTATCTAGGAAAGCGTTTATCACAGTTGACCTTGCTGTGGGTTACACAGCCTGGCCTTACAGAGCGTCCTGTGTACAATTGAAAGATTTCCGCAATGCTGCTGATATTAACTCTGGCAAGTGTGATTTTAAGAACAGGTATTGTTGTTTGTTATCGTTGTTTCTATTAAAGGATTATTATTACCAGTAAATTATTCCAACACAGAGTCTTCTCAATTAAATTTGGGAAATGTTTATCCAAAGTTTCAGGCAGTGGAAGTTGGTAAACAGTTTTATGTGGAATGCTTCAGTAATGATAAGATTAAATGGTACTTTAACGGTGATAATTTGCCTGTAAATATGAGATTCAATAAAGTGCTTGATTTTTCAAAGGCATCACATGACAATACTGGAGAGTATACATGTACAGGAACCTTTATAGATGAATTAGGTACCACAGAATTTATAGCTACCGCTAAAGTACTTGTTGGAAGTAAGTAAAATAAAGAAAAACTCTTAACAATATTATTCTGACTCAATGAATAGGGGTAGCAATATACTACAGCCTACCGTTGAGTGACCTTACTGTGGGCTGCAAACACCGAATTTGTGGGAGCCCTTGCATATGTGACCGGATTTGTGAAAACCCGGCTAAACGCGGCATCTAAAGTTTTCTAATTTATTCTACCAGTAGGCTGCACGGGGCCTTGGGATGCCTTCCTCCGAATTTGGAAGCTGTAGCACAAGCCGTCTTCGCCCTACGCACTACAACACTTCAGTATTTTTGCTAAACTTATTATTGCTGATTTCGAAAAAACGCCGGGTAAAGGCGTTGCTAAGGTCAGGGGGCGTGGCTTGTGTCCGTATACTATTACTGCGTGTTAGCTACAGTTTTTTCCCGGCTGTTAGTGAAAAGTCCGCCAAGAATTTCTTAGCAACTCTCCGTACACGAGTCCAACCGGCTAGTGTTTCTAGCCTCCTAGTGTGAGTTCTAGAGCACGCCAGAGCTTACAACTGCGTCATAAGCTAGAGCTAACTGGTGTCTATCGATTTCTGCCATAAAAAATTTTTCGAAAAAAATCGACCCATAAGGCTTTACCCGGTGATACTGAAAAAAATTGTTTGCCGCGTTTAGGCGGATTTTCCCAAATCCGGTCACATATAGTAGGGCAGATCACATACATCTTCCCCAGCCCATTGAAATATCCCAATCAAAAAATGTCACTTTCCCACTTGTTTTTTCCCCCTCAAAATTCACCCCAAAATTATAACTGCTGAACCTATTTCAGCCTAAGAGAATAATGTCCTAGCTTCCCCATTCCTCCCTCTACTCCAGGGAGTTCAACTAGTAATGAATGAAACAATAATCAGCAACAGCATTGCCCTACCATCATCTTAGTTTTGTCTGTGTAACTAGCCAGAAGGCCTAAAGAGAGAGTATGCTACTAATTTTTTTATTAACATAAAAAAATAACAGGTGTATTAAGTTAGTATCCCCCCAGCTAAATATCCTAAAGTAATACAGCACCCAGCCAAGAAATTTTGACTCTCTGCAGCTAGTCCAGCGTAACCAGAAAGCCCTTGGGAGGATAGTAAGAAACCCAGCGAGCAGCACATACCCGATCGAGCTAGGGTGAGCCTACCATGAGTTACTGCCCCATACACAATTTCAATAGTTGTTGAATTGTAATGTGCTAATTTAACCTACACAGCCAATGACCACAAGAGAAATAGTGCTCTTAGGTCTTCTATGCTTTTATAACAAAATATCTAGGCGTATAGGCCATGTCCAAGACCCACAACTCGATGTTCACAGATCCATTTCTTTATTTTATCAAAACGCTTTACCAACTTACACAATTAGTGGCACGCGCGAAAAAGGGTCGCACGCACAATAATAAAAAGCACGTCATTTAGTGACGAGCTTGAGCACAAAACGACTGAGCGATTATTGATTGGAACTTCCAATACTCAAGTTACTAAATAAAGTCGAGTTTTTTTAATTACGTAACTATATGTGGTAAAGGGGTTTCAATGCAATATCACTCCCCGTAAATGTTAAAATTGATAGGCAACATAAAAGTCACGTTATTTAAACGATTTCTTTGTGATTATCTTTAGCTAAGTGTTAGATGTTACGCACAGTACATTCACTCAACTAGACATACCTACACAAGACTCCAGTAAGTTGGGGTTTTTAAGTTTTAACTGCACTCACAAAGAATTCAAAGCGGTAAGTAATTCAGTTTCTAGGATTATAGAAGTAATGAAAGCTAAACTGGAGGATTCGGTTTAATGAAGTTTGGGACGAGGTCGAACACCTACCTAACTCAAAACAAAAAACAAACAATAAAAAAACAAGGTCATAGTATATCCCCGATTCCATTTGACAGGACTGTATTGTCTCGCTTCGCTAACTGGCCAACTTGCATGGATAGCGAGCGAGCTTTGTTAAAGGATTCATTTTAACCTCCTAGCTAATACTCAAGCTAATAAAAAAGTTAAGTTTTTAAATTACGAATATATAAGTAAAGGGGATTCAATGCCGCAGTAACCACTCCCCAAAACTGTTTGAATTGAAAAAAAGCAACAACAAACAAACAAGTCACATTATTTATACACTTTCTTTGCGATATTCTTTAGCTAAGTAGTAGTTATAGCGCACAATACTTTCACACAACTGAATATACCTACACAAAACTTATCTTTGTGATTAGGCCAGTGGGCAATGAATTCTCAAGTAAATATGGTTGCATAGGGCCTATAACGATGACAAATAGAGCGTTAGCTTACCCCCCCCCCCCCCCCCTGAACCAAAATACGAAAATACGAGAGGATCAAAGTAGAAATGATATACGTACGTCCAAACGTTATATATAGAAATATCCCCGAGTATCAATATTTGACACAAGTGCATGCCCGAATATAAACTAGTGGTGCGCTCGAATAGCGCAAATGCATGGCGAGCGAGTAAATATATGAGTATAGGTAAAGATGATTTGTGAAGGAAATCGCTAAATAATAGCAATAATTAGGCATGAAGAGTTAACAATAACAGAATTACCTGAATAAACTTCGAAAAGCAGTGGCAAAAAAGCGCAGCTTGACAAAGACTTAACAATTGTTTCAAGAAGAGAGTAGCTGTAAACTTTTTGGTTGAAACAAAGTTGCGTAAGGCAGTGCAGCAGGATTCTCCGTGCTCGTTAATTGAAAAATACTGGAACTGTGAACGCTTTACCTAACGTACGTAATTAGAAGCGCGGGCGAAATTTTGACGTACGCATACATACCTATATATATATATATATCTGAAATCTCAATTGAACACGACTGAGAGTCAGCTTCGCTCGCTTCGCTCGCTCGCTGAATAAATTTGTGTGGGACAAGTTCAAACTGTCCTATCAGGTTACTCAATTCGAGGTAAATATATTTCATGCCTACCTAGCTCCGAGGAGGCGAATAAGTGAACGTGCAGCCTAGAGCCAGGTATAAGTTGGTTGCACCCCAACGTTAGGTCAGTAGGGATTTACAATGTACTAGGGCCTTTGACCCGCATGGGTTGTGTAAATCCCTACCGACCTCCAAGACGTAAACTATACAAACAGCAGGTAGCTATCTCAAATATGCAACACCTGTAAGTGTTTCACTCAATGGTGAACTAGTGACATGATGCAGTACAAACGACATGCGAGCCATTGTGCCAAGTAATTCACACAAGCTAAAATCTGATAAAAGGTGATTACAAAATCTGTATGAAAAGTAATAACAAGGCTACATTTCTTCAGTTTCCCTCTACTTAATCTCTTTGTTCAGGCCTAGACGTCTGGAGTGATGCAGCACTATTTGCAGGCGACCACACTTTCTGGAAGGTGAACATTACATCATGTCATTTCCATATCCCCCTCCCTTTATTTATTTTTTTTTTTTATGTCCTGCGTGCTTGGCTCACGTGTTAGTAATTCTCCAGCGCTTTTTTTATTATTCTTTGGTTGAATGAAACTTGTTCAACGCTAATCCGAGCTAGTGATAGTAATTAGCTTAGTTTGGGGAATAGCCACACTTCTTGTCTTTCCTCAACTTGAGCCAAGGTTCTGTGCTGGCTTTACAACCTGGTGGTCTGTAATAACAGTCCTAGCAGAACACTCTTAGATCCTGTTGTTAACCTAGTTTTAGAAGGCATCTTTCAGTCTACAGTCCTAAAATAGCTACAAGTCACTATGTAGCCATTGACAATGATAGTGATAGCTTCATCTAAATGACCTGTGTTCCTGACTAAAAACTCTGAAACCACTTAATAACGTCCTAGTTTTTAATGGTATGGGACATCAATGCCATTCTGTGCAACTATTTGACATGGAAAAAGGAATTACCATATAGTTTATAGTCTTACCCTGTTTGTGAGTGTGTAAGACTCACAAGCTAAGGACCACTCTGCTAGCAGAGATTGAGCACAGCAGCTAGCCTTTGTAGCTGTGCCCAACTTGATATTTTGTTTTCTTGTTAGTGTTGCTAGGCCTCTCAACTGCTCACTACCATAAAAAGGCAGGATAGGCAAAACTAGCCAAGCTATTGCCACAGATTACCAAAGATACAAACTTCCACGTAACTTTTCAATTGTCACCTTCATCAAGAAAAAACATGTGGCATGTGACTAAAGTGTGAATAATGATTCAGCATAATGAATGAGCATGCTCCAATGATACAGGAAGTGACTCAGCATGTATGCTAATAATATTAAGTATCAAATGAAATAGAAACAATAAAGGTGTGTTGTGTAAAACAATAAAGAATGTTTGGTGTTTGGGTAAGGCCTAACTGGGGGCCAGGCATTTGTGATGAGTTATTGTTCCAGCTGTAGTGATGTTTTTACACCACTGCACACCTCCACTGCTCTAATGAGACCATCCTTGCCTGGAAACACCTGTGTAATTCTTGCCAATGGCGACCTTTGGTTTTGCATTAATGTTTCATCCTTGAGATACACAACTTCACCAACTTGTGGATTCTTTCTTTCCTTTCTCCATTTACTTCTGGATTGGAGGGATTGCAAATAACCAGCTTTCCATGCAGTTTCATAATTTTGACACAATTTCTGTACCAACTGCCACTTCTTCAGTGATGATATTTTTGCTGCCGATGTTGTTGTGGTTGGTGATGACTTCATAGGCCTGTGGATGAGAAAATGTGCAGGAGTGAGCACTAGTTCATCCTCTGCTTCAACACTGTCCACTGTCACAAGTGGCCTACTGTTCATGATAGCTTCAATTTCAGTTGTGACATTCAGCATTTCGTCCAGCCTAAATGGATGTGGTTCCACAATTTTTTGTAATAACTTCTTCATAACTTTTACCCCAGCCTCCCAAATTCCACCAAAATGTGGTGATCTGGGTGGTGAAAAATGCCATTTGATATGCTGTGTACTTTGGTCCATGGTAATTTGCTGTTGTGTCTTTGCCAATATCTCCTGAATTTTTTTAATTTCATTGGCTGCACCATTAAAATTGCTGCCGTTATCCGAATAGATGTCACTTGGGCTGCCTCTCCTGTTACTGAATCTTTTCAGAGCTGCCATAAATTCAATAGTATCCAATGTCTTGCATATCTCAATGTGGATACATCTAGTTGTCATGCAGACAAATAGACATAAATAACTTTTCACCATCACTGGACGTCTCACTGCACCTTCTTTGATTGTGATTGGGCCAGCAAAGTCAATGCCACATTTGAAGAATGGCGGCTGCAACGTGGTCCTTACTGGTGGCAGCATACCCATTAGTTGAGTCAATGGGTTAGCATTGACTTGCTGGCACTTGGGACATGATTTGGCAATTAGGTTCAGTTGATTTTTAATACCAATGATGTAGTATTCATTGCCCACAATGCTGATGATTGTTGAAACACTAGCGTGCTGGTATGTTTTGTGGTAGGTGGACAACATCAACTTGGTCAATTTGTGTTTGGCTGAAAGGGGAATCAATTGTCTTTCTTCTACTCTGCCTCTTCCAATTATGATTTGTTTGTCAGTATCCATTCTGACACACAGCCCCCCCAAGGGTGAGCCTTTGGGCACCGTTGACTTTTTTGACAATGCATTCCATTCTGCTGCAAAGCTTTGCATTTGTTGAATTCTAATCAATGCATGTTTGGCATACCTCAAGTCATCACAACTTAAATGAGTGGGAGTTGGTGGGTCCACATTCAACTTCCTGATCCTGTAGGCAGTGAGAAATTTGAGCAGCCATGCTGCAATTCTATTCAATTTAGCATACGAGGAATACATGTCCCACAACTTGCAATTTTCCGCTGTTCCCATGGCAACCAACACTATTGCATCTTTCTTCATTCCTGGTAAATGGTCATCAGGGATGTACACAGTCACTTCCGGCCACACCTCTTCTTTGCACAACCATTTTGGCCCCTCCCACCATAATTTGGAAGTAATGAGCTCAGTTGCAGACACACCTCTGCTTGGCAAATCAGCTGGATTCTCATTGGAACTAACATGTCTCCATTTGACTTGTGGAAGCAGTTCAGTAATCAATGACACACGGTTTGCCACGAATGTTTTTAACTTGCACAAGGGTTTTGTAACCATGCCAAGACTATCATGGAATCTGACCAACAAACAGTATTGGATAATGGTATTTGCAACAATGCTGCTACATGTGACAACAATTGAGCAAGTAACTTAGCAGCCTCCATTTCCAGCTCCGGCAACGTCCTTTTCTTCAATAGGCATACCCTAGCTTTGGTATAAAGGAGTGAACATTTGACATTGTTGTTGTTGCTTTTGATTCTGGCATACACGGCAGCTGCAAATGCTTTGCAGCTACTATCTGCAAAACCATGTAGTGTTACCATGGTGACATCACTGAGCATGCCTGTGTATCTGTTGATGGGATGGCACTTGACCATGTGCATTTCTTCCAACCACTGTTGCCAAGATTCAACTAATGTAGCAGGTATTTCTTCATCCCAACCAATATTGTTCTCCCACAAGCATTGCAACAATATCTTGCCTGTTATGGTGTATGGTGCCATCAAGCCTAGCACATCGTAAATCCCAGCCACTATTCTAGCCACAACCCTTTTGGTTACCTTCTCAACAGTTGGTGGGGAGGGTGTACTCACAAACAGACAGTCCATGGATGCATCCCAGTGAGTGCCCAGTGTCTTCAATGCATCCTGTTTCACCAGCAACTTCCTGTCTTCCGTTTCCACCAATTCTTGTGGAATTGAATCAAGCACTTCCGTGGATGATGAACGCCATTTCTTCAGTGTCATTCCTGCTGCATTTAGCTGCTGGCATAATGATTGCTGCAATTCAATTGCTTCCTCCACTGTTGCTGCTCCTGATAGGAAATCATCCACATAAAATGATTGAAATATTTCCTTACTTGCTGCTGGATACTTGCGTTTGTTATTTTTTGCATGGAGCCTGATGACAGATGTAGCAAAGAATGGAGATGGCCTAATACCAAATGTTGGTCTCGTCATTCTAGCCACTGCAATCTTTCCATCACTGGTTCTGCAGAAAAATCTGTGGTATTCTTTATCATCAGGATGTAACTCAATCTCTCGGTACATTTTGCTAATATCTGCAGTTATAGCAATTTTGTGATTTCTAAATTTCAGAAGCACATCTGCTATCAGTGGGTACAGATCAGGTCCTACTAAAAGTAAGTCATTGATAGCCACACCACTGGATGATTTTGCAGAACCATCAAATACAGGACGTATTTTTGTTGATGTTGATTCTGGCTTTGTACAGGTAGGTAGTACATGCCATTATTAATTTCATTCTGTGGCACAATCTCAGCATGTCCCATTGAGATGTAGCTGCTCAATTCCTTATTGAATGAATCCAAAACTTGCAATTTCAACATTTTCCTTTCGTTTTGCAGGAATCTAGCTTTGGCCATGTTCCTTGATTCACCTAGTTGTGGTAGATTTGCTATTCTTGGTAATTTGCATACGTATCTTCCATCCTCCTTCTGATGCACCGAGTCATGAAATTGTTTTACTGCTGATTTTTCTTCTGCAGTCAATTTGGAAGCTTTCTCCAATTGATACATGGATTGAAATAACATGGCATTTTCATCCAATGTCTTCAGTGTGGGCAACTTGTCATCCAAACCTAAGTGTTTGGTCCACTCTGTGAGCAATTCTGAATCAAAATCTTTCACTATCAATGCCACAGTCAACATCTCAATATTGTTTGCTTCTAACTTGTCCATTTCTATCAACACTCTTTGTGATCTATCCATCATCAACTTCATGCTCTCTCTTGAATAATCGTACTTATCCCTCTTGACTAACTCATCCACTAGTTGTGGAAATATGATTGTTTTCCTTCCATAGTTTGCTTGTAATTCAGTCATTGCTGCATCATATCCAGTGGAATAACAACCAAGCACCACATTCCTGGCATCACCGTCGTCCATAGCTTCAGCTAGTATGCTCAATTTTTCTGAGTCTGAGTAATATCTTTTGTGAGTATCCATCATGGCAGTGAATCTTGTTTTGAAAATTTGAAATTCTCGAGGCTTGCCACTAAACGTTGGTGGCTTCCCCTTGTATGGTGGTGGCACCATTGGCATGGGGCTAGTTCCAGTTGCCGTTGAGGCTGCTGCAGGTGTAGTTGTCACTGCTGCTTCTGCAAACAATTTGGTTGATAATTCTTCATGAATTGTTTCTGCTCTAGCCAATTGTCCAGCCACAAAAGTGTTTCCTTTGTATGGTTTCATGTCACTGATTATTGATTCCAGCTCCTCCCTTCTTGCATTGCCTTCCATGCTGAAAGAAGCTGAACCTCTGACACTATTTTTCAAACATAGAGAAGCACTCCTTTGTATTTTGTTATTTCTTTGAGCCAATGATCCTAATTCAGCATATTCCAATAATCTTTCCAAATCATTGTCATGACTCTGTTCCACCTCATCATTTGCCTGATCCTCTGCTAGAAATTCTGTAGCTTCTTTCCCTTCTAGCTCCAATGCATTTAAGTAGGCATGATGCACTTCACTATGCTCATTAGCTGCATTTTGTGCTGTTTTAATCTTGGTGGTCAACTCTTTCAATTTGATTGTGTCAAGCTCTTCTGATACTAATTTTAATGCATATTTGATTGCTTTGGTGGTTTTTGTCCTACAGTGGGACCTCTTATTCTTTAGTGAATTACTGTCAGCCATTTCTATTCCTTTCTTTTCAATTGCTTTTATTTCCAAATTCAAATTATCTGCTTCCAATTAACTGTTTCCAGTTATTAATTTCGATTATCTATTTCCAATTATCAATTTCAATTATCTATTTCCAGTTATCAAATCTTGATTCGAATACAGTTCTTTCTCTGTAAAAGGACTTCAGCCACTCAATCTGTGCTGATGTTTCTAGGTCCCTCCTCTAGTGAAGTTGCTGTATTTCTTTGTCGATAGAGTTGGATTAGCTTATACAGCTTCCAAGTCACTTTCTTCCTTCAATAGCTTCGTTTCTTGAGCTTAGGCCACTGGTCCTTCTCCCAAACCCCTGTCCCGCATCCGGCTCGAAGAACCAATGTTTGTGAGTGTGTAAGGCTCACAAGCTAAGGACCACTCTGCTAGCAGAGATTGAGCACAGCAGCTAGCCTTTGTAGCTGTGCCCAACTTGATATTTTGTTTTCTTGTTAGTGTTGCTAGGCCTCTCAACTGCTCACTACCATAAAAAGGCAGGATAGGCAAAACTAGCCAAGCTATTGCCACAGATTACCAAAGATACAAACTTCCATGTAACCTTTCAATTGTCAACTTCATCAAGAATAAACATGTGGCATGTGACTAAAGTGTGAATAATGATTCAGCATAATGAATGAGCATGCTCCAATGATACAGGAAGTGACTCAGCATGTATGCTACTAATATTAAGTATCAAATGAAATAGAAATAATAAAGGTGTGTTGTGTAAAACAATAAAGAATGGTTGGTGTTTGGGTAAGGCCTAAACATACCCTAAGTGGTGACATGCTGACTGCAGCAAAAAGGCAGCTAACATGTTTATTAGGTAATAATTTACTTGGTGCCATTCTTCAGCTAACCAGTAACACTCTACACTATCACACACACTTCTTCATTGGATATACCAGCACAAGACTTACTTTTATGACTTGACTATAGGACAATGAATTTTCAAGTAAGAATGATACTGTTTCTGGGGTTAACTATGACAAACAGGCATTAACCAAGATATTAACCACCACCCCTAAATGAACACCTAAGTATGTAAGACATAACAGATCCCACTAAAATATCTATCATGTCAGAGGTAAACAATTGAGCCTGCTAAAGATCGCTAAACTTTAGCAAACCATTTAGTGGAAACAAAAAACACTGATCAAAGTACAAAATGACAACATTTCAGTATTTTTGTTTAATTTATTATTGCCAATTTCGAAAGAAAAAAAAAGCTGCGTGAAGGAGCTACTAAGAGGCTTGTCTGTATTTTGTATACTATTACCATGCGTCTCCATGACACTAGCACTTAGCATCGTTAGATACACGAAATAACCAGCTAGTGTCTCTAGCCTCATTGCTACACTTTTTACAGCCTAAGCTAGGAAAATAGCCAGTGGTTTGTTTGTTTTTTGGTCCCACATCAGCTAATTGGGAAATTGTAGTAACTATTTCTACTATAGTGGACGGTACGTTTTAGGAAAGATCCTCAAATATAGTTTTTACTCCCTGAGACTGTACTCTGTTGTCCATGCAAGTGATGAAGTTAAGAGCAGAGGTTAATAAAAAGGAAGAAGAAATCAAGATTACGTGTGAAGCAGGCAGGAGTGGTGTATGGTCTTAAATCAATGGACAGTAAGTGATTACAAACAAAAGTTATTGATGCATAATTCAGATGCTACTGCCCTGGCACAAATTTTAGATAATCCTACATCTGATACATAACTTATTATTGCTGGTGAATCTCTTCTGAAACAACACCAGTGTCTAGAAAAAGAACCCTCTTGCAAAGCAAAAATACTTCTACACCAAAAGGATGTTTGTTTGCAGGTGGGTGGGTGTGGTTTTAATTGTTGTAGCATGAGATAGTTAGGGGTACAATATTTTTGGAGATAAGATACTATAAACTAAAAGTGGAATTAATTCAGTGGCCACTTGGCAAATCAATACGAGAATGGCACATTGAGTGAATGTTATGTGTCAAATCTTTCATGAATGTCAATTTTTTACTAGTTATAAATTTTTTGCAAGAAATTAAAAATAAGTGGATTTAAGGACAATTTTTGGATTTTAGTGACTACAATTGATTTTGACTTCTAACACTGAAGCTACTGAAAATAAGGTCCAGTTTTTTAGGGTAAAGGGATTTCAGTGCCATAGTAACAACTCTCTGCAACTGCTTGGAAGGAAAACAACAACAACAAAACAATACACGTTATTTAAAAGTTTTCTTTGTGATATTCTTTAGCTAAGTAGTGGTTGTAACACACAATGCTTTGACACAACTGGACATGCACCTACACAGACTTACCTTCGCAGTAGTCTAGTGGACAATGTATTTTCAAGTAAATACTGTTGCGCACGGCTTATAACCATGACAAAGAGCGCATTGACTTGCCACCACCACCAACTCGAATAGAAATGGAAGTCCCTTAAGTTTTCAAGTTTTAACTGCACCCGCAAAAGAATTCAAAACGGTAAACAATTCAATTTCTAGGGTGATACGGGTACTGATCGATAAACCAGAGGATTTAGTTTAGTGCAATTGTAACGGGTCGACAACTGAACTAACACAAAAACGCGAGGGTCAAAGTACAAAATGACATACATACATCCATACATATATACAAATAAATAAATAAACTAGTGGTGTGCTTGAGCACAAATGGCGAGCGAGCCTTAAACTACACTATTGTTAAATTTGATTTTAACAACTAACACTCAAGCTATTAAAATAAAGTCGAGTTTTTAAATTACGTATGAGGTAAAGGAGTTTCAATGTCATAGTAACCCTCCCGCAACAGTTTGAATTGAAAAAGAAGCAACAAAATCAAATCACGTTATTTAAAATTTTCTTTGTGATATTCTTAATTGGCGAGCGAGCGTAGAGAGCGAGACACTTACAGGGGTAACACAATCGAAAATCGGGGATGTTTGTTTATTTATTTATATATATGGACGTACGTATGTCATTTTGTACTTTGACCCTCCATATTTTTGTGTTCGCTCCGCGTTCGACCCCGTCCCAAACTTCGCTAAACAGAATCCTCAGGTTTAGCGACCATTACCCTTATCACCTTAGAAATTGAATTGTTTACGGCTTTGAATTGTTTTGCGGGTGCAGTTAAAACTCAAAATCTTATGGGAGCTCCATTTCTATTCGAGTTAGTGGCGTGGTAAGGTAATGCGCTATTTGTCACTGTTATAAGCCCTACTCAACAGTATTTACTTAAAAATGCATTGTCCACTAGACGAACCACGAAGGTAAGTCTTGCGTAGGTATGTTCAGTTGTGTGAAAGTATTGTGCGTTACAACTACTATTAAGAATATCACAAAGAAAATTTTAAATAACGTGATTTGATTTTGTTGCTTCTTTTTCAATTCAGACTGTTGCCGGAGCGGTTACTATGACATTGAAACCCCTTTACCTCATACGTAATTTAAAAACTCGACTTTATTTTAATAGCTTGAGTGTTAGTTGTTAAAATCAAATTTAACAATAGTGTAGTTTAAGGCTCGCTCGCCATTTGTGCTCAAGCACACCACTAGTAGTTGTAGTTGTTACGCACAATACTTTCACACAACTGAACATACACCTACGCAAGACTTACCTTCGTGGTTCGTCTAGTGGACAATGCATTTTTAAGTAAATACTGTTGAGTAGGGCTCATAACTGTGACAAATAGCGCATTAACTTACCACCGCCACTAACTCGAATAGAAATGGAGCTCCCATAAGATTTTGAGTTTTAACTGCACCCGCAAAACAATTCAAAGCCGTAAACAATTCAATTTCTAAGGTGATACGGGTAATGGTCGCTATACCTGAGGATTCTGTTTAGCGAAGTTTGGGACGGGGTCGAACGCGGAGCGAACACCAAAATACGAAGGGTCAAAGTACAAAATGACATACGTACGTCCATATATATAAATAAATAAACAAACATCCCCGATTTTTTCATTTTTACTCCCGTAAATGTCTCGCTCGCTACGCTCGCACGCCAATAAATAAATAAACTAGTGATGTGCTTGAGCACAAATGGTGAGCGAGCCTAAAGACTATACTATTTTTATATGAATGATTTTGACTTCTAACACTGAAGCTACTGAAAATAAGGTACAGTTTTTAAATTTAGCATACAGGGTAAGGGGATTTCAGTGCCTTAGTAACAACTCTCTGCAACTGCTTGGAAGGAAAAAAACAACAACAAAACAATACACGTTTAAAAGTTTTCTTTGTGATATTCTTTAGCTAAGTAGTGGTTGTAACACACAATGCTTTGACACAACTGGACATGCACCTACACAGACTTATCTTCGCAGTAGTCTAGTGGACAATGTATTTTCAGGTAAATACTGTTGCGCACGGCTTATAACCATGACAAAGAGCGCATTGACTTACCACCGCCACTAACTCGAATAGAAATGGAAGTCCCTTAAGTTGTCAAGTTTTAACTGCACCCGCAAAAGAATTCAAAACGGTAAACAATTCAATTTCTAGGGTTATACGGGTACTGAGCGATAAACCAGAGAATTCTGTTTAGTACAATTTAGGGAGGGGTCGACAACCCGAACTAACCAAAAAACGCGAGGGTCAAAGTATAAAAATGACTTACGTCCGTCCATACATACAAATAAACAAACATCCCCGATTTTTTTCATTTTTACCCCTGTAGCTCAGTGTCTCGCTCGCTACACTCTCTCCCCGATTAATAAATAAACATCCCCAATTTTCGATTGTGTTACCCATGTAAGTGTCTCGCTCACCAATTATACAGTAAACGGTTGATGAGCATGGCTAAGTTAACTTATCAAGTAAACGGCTAGCCCAGTGTGCAGTTTTAAAGTCACTTCATTTTCATTCTATAGGATCTGCACCCGAAAGATTATTTCTAAAACAGGCTGAAGTTCATGTTGGAGACTCAGCTCATTTCAAATGCATTTCAGACTCAGAGTCATTTCCAGCTAATCGAGTAATTGCATGGACATTTGAAGGTTATCATCCTGTTAATGGAAAAGCTGACAAAGGACAAAACAGAGTGCACATTGATTTAGTTAATCTAATGCACAATGGTCAATACACTTGTATTGGTATAGAAATGAGTAAAAGTAAACGTGGATGGAATTATTTTATAGCCAGTGCAGACTTACATGTTCTTGGTAAGACTAATGCAAGTAAAATTAATATACTCAGCTAAACAGCTAATGAGGTAATGATTAGTTAATATTATGACCAGAATACATGTGTAATGATTAAGGGTGGCCGCACATAGCAACACGCACCGCCTGTAGATCAGGACATTAATTTATTCCCCGCCAATACCCCACCATTCGATAATACTCGAGCAGAAACAATCGCGCAGTAGTAGCAGAAGTATAATTTGCGAAGTTGTGGTGTTTTAATTTAGCTTCTTGTTGTCTCATATTCGTTTGTAGCAACTCTCCATACGTCGTCTGAGCTCACGCGGCAAGGTGCACCAGGCTGCCTCTCCTCCAGTAGCCGTTCTCCGGACTCTGCGCACCTGAACTCAAGCGGATGGATCCACCAGGCTCGATTTCTGCGAAGCGAAGACTTCCCAAGATGCGCAGATCTAATACCTTCACCTCTGGCTATCTCCAATAAACTGCTCTCTCTTCTGACTCTCTTGTTATTGTTCATGTTTGTTTACTCTTGATATAGGCGGGCTCTTTTTAGAACCAATACAAACTAATTGAGGAAAAAAATTGCTCGCGTACTCTTAGTACGAGATATGGGGGTGGGGCTATTTCTTAAGAATTGCGAGTGGAATTAAAGTTCCAAACTTTGTAACAGTTTTTCTTGGAATCTAATAATGAGAACGACATAAAAATTTTACACACGGGTAAACCAAAAAAAAATGAACTGCACCACGTAGAGAATTTTTCAATATCTTATAAATAGAAAAAATTGCGAATAAATCATTAAGTAATATTGAAATGGAGAATAACTCTTTGTCTTGCAGTAGAGTATCGGCTCGGCTAGTAGTGCACCAAATTGTGGAACTCCAACTTACCGCACCGCTCCAAAAAAATGCTACAAAGTTTTATAACCAGGCCCCGATATTTCCTGATATTTCTTCCAGATTCGCTCTAAAATTAGTGAGCGGCTCCTGGGGCAGGTACTTTGTCCTTGTGTAGTAGTGGAGAAGCCCCTGTAAGTATACAATAGTAGGTGTGCGGCCACCCTTAAGAGAATACATGTGTAATGATTAAATTGTCTGTAAAGTAGGTTTGCTACAAGTATTCACAGGTTGTTCTTATGTACAAGCAGTTGTATTTATAGTTTTGACTGTTTTGTGGAGTAGAAAGTCAGGGGCCAGGGGCGCTGATAGCCCATCCAATTATTCTGATGTGTATTGTGCCCCTCCAATATTTCAATCCGATTATACACGAATAAAATATTTAATTACGCCTTACGTAATGCTCACTGGTGCTCATTAGGATCAGAGGATTTGATTGCTTGGTGGGTGGGTGGCCCAAAACTAGAGAAACAAGACGAAGAGGTTGAAGATTGCCATGGGAACAGTATTATCAAATGATAGAGTAGTAGGTTATTGGGAAAAGTGTAAACTTGACGATAACTAGCTGTTCCTGACTTAAACAGAACAAACTACTCTTGTCGTTTGCAATAATTGTATGGCATCACTACAGCTCTTAGTAACCAGGTTAGTAAGGCTGAAATTATGTTTTCGTGGCTGAAACAGTTTTCTACTGAATCAAAAAAGTAAGAGAAAGTGTTTTTTGTACACAATTGTTTTACATTCAGGAAGAATTTGTTGATATTTAGGTTCGGTGTGGTTCATTTTGAACTAAGAGTCTGTTGTAAGTTTGTAAACTGAGCAGCCTTTTAGAGGCATTGTGTATGGAAACAGGTACATCTCAAATAAATGGTATGATATTTGAATGTATTCAGTTTGATACTCCAAGGTGTTTTTACTTTTTTGTGCTGGTAGACTGTATTATTGCTGTTGTGATCTTTGAGGTATTTTGTGTAGGTGTTCTTTTCTTCCTTCAAGTTTCACTCATATTAGTAAGTTGAAGATCAAGGAAGCTCTACTGCATGCATATCACCCTCCAGGATATACAGTAAGTGTACCCTCCAGAAATCTCGCTGTTTACATTGTGTTATTATATCACCATGGAGAGTTTGACCTAAGTTGACCCCTGAAGAGGACTTCGGCAAGAAGTCTAAACATCGGGTTAAGTTATAATTAACTATATTGGCTTTTAAAAAGTGAATTTTTTCAGCCCAGAATGACTGAAAAATACATATTTTATTATATAGCAGGTGTGACTGAAGAAAGCCCTCTTACATTAACTTCATATATGCTATAGACTAGTTACACTTAATAGTAATGGTTATGACAACGCAATCATTAGGGCAGGCTCTAAAGAGTTTCCTTCTAAAGATCACACAGATACTGAGCAAGAGAAAGGTTTGATTCTTACTATTCCATACATAGCAGGATTGAGTGAGAACATTCAGAGAGTATGTAGAGACTTTGTGACATCAAAACAGCATTTAAGTCGGGTAAGACACTAAGACCACATCATACTAAAGTCAAAGATACTATACCTATTACCACAGAGTCACCCATAGTGTACAGTATACCCTGCAGTTGTTGTAAAGTATACATAGATGAAACAACTAGAAGGCTTAAGCAGAGAGTGAAAGAACAACAAAATGCTTTCAAGAGTGGTGATGAGAAGGTTTCAGCCATTGCTGAACATGCTAGGCAGCAGCATCACCCATTAAATGGAAGGAGGTGAGAGAGTTGTAGACAGAGCCAGTAAGAATCGTGATTTGAAGATCAAGGAAGCTCTACACATACAGATGACACCTGACAACAACAAGTTTAACAGAGACATAGGTTTAGAGCTTCCAGGATGCTGGCTGTCCACCCTGCATGCATGCAACCCTCCAGGGTATAATAAACAATAAGCGTACCCTCCAGAAATCTTGCTGTTTACATTGTGTTAATATATAAGCTGGACCCCAGAAGAGGACTTCGGCAAGAAGTCGATACTTAGGGTTAAGTTTTAATTAACTATATTGGCTGTTAAAAATAGAAAAATTTGCTATTATTATATTTATTTTTACTTATTGTTCTAAAGTGGTTGAAATTCCTGTGCAAATCACAACTTTCAGAATCATCGTTCTGTTCTTGTCAGAGTCCTCGACCATCTAGTCGTTACTACAGTCACCACACCCATCTTCACTGAAGTCATTCTCACTGTTATCAAACTCCTTGTAACAATCATCTAGTTACGGCCATCCTGGTCACTGCCATCCTGTACACTGTCCCCCCCCCCCCCCCCCCCCCCCCCCCCCCCCCCCCCCACCCCCCATACAAACTATTATTATATCAGATCCAAAGTTTTGTACAAAAATCACAGTATCATAGCCACAATGAGTCTGATGTAGTTTAACCGATTGATTGCGGTGGACGCGAAAACACATCAATTAAGAAAACAGCTGAGGATGCAAAAATGGTCAATAATGCATCTTGCAACTATAATGCACTACAGCTTTGTGGAGTCAGGGAAGACTTGCAGATGATTCTATATTATTGTTAGTATAATTCAGGCTTATAAATTATATAGATTGTCATAAGAAATAGCTGAGTAAATTTTATTGTGACCACAACAAGACTTCTCTCTGATAAAAATAATAGGTGGAAAATATGTTTTATAACATATTAAGGAACACAGAATAATACTTTAGAAACCAACACTACTTTATATATAACTGCTCATGATATGACAAGTAGAAAGCTATCTGCAAGTGGAACACTGGCACTTCAGCATCTAAATCATTAAGGGTGCCCGCACACCGCCTACGCAATTTTTTGTTGATGGTTGCTATGCACGATTACTACTATTTGTATACTTACAGGGGCTTCTCCACTACAACACAAGGACAAAGTACCTGCCGAAGGAGCCGCTCACTAATTTTAGAGCGAATCTGGAAGAAATATCGGGGCCTGGTTATAAAACTTTGGGACACTTTTTTGGAGCGGTGCGGTAAGATGGAGCTCCGCAATTTGGTGCACTACTAGCCGAGCCGATACTCTACTGCAAGACAGAGAGTTCTTATCCATTTCAATATTACTTTATGATATATTCGCAATTTTTTCTATTTATAAGATATTGAAAAATTCTCGCTGTAGTGCAGTTCATTTTTTTTTGGTTTACCCGTGTATAAAATTTTTGTGTCGTTCTCATTATTAGATTCCAAGAAAAACTGACCCAAAATTTGGAACTTTAATTCCACTCGCAATTGTTAAGAAATAGCCCCACCCCCATATCTCGTACTATGAGTACGCGAGCAATTTTTTTTCAATTAGTTTGTATTGTTTCTAAAAAGAGCCCGCCTATATCAAGAGTAAACAAACATCAATACAACAATAACAAGAGAGAGTCTGAAGAGAGAGCAGTTTATTGGAGTTAGCCAAAGGTGAAGGTATTACATTTGCCAGCTTGGGAAGTCTTCGCTCCGCAGAAATCGTGCCTGGTGGATCCATCCACTTGAGTTCAGGTGCGCATAGTCCGGAGAACGGCTACTGGTGGAGAGGCAGCCTGGTGCAACTTGCTGCGCGAGCTCAGACGACGTATGGAGAGTTGCTGTAAACGAATATGAGACAACAAGAAGCTAAACTAAAACACCACAACTTCGCAAAGTATGCTTCTGCTACTACTGCGCGATTGTTTCTGCTCGCGTATTATCGAATGGTGGGGTATTGGCGGGGAATAAATTAATGTCCGGATCTACAGGCGGTGCGCGTTGCTATGTGCGGGCACCCTTAAGACATTTTATTCTTGGCTGAGAGGGCCACACCACCTTTCAACCAAGTTTTTGAAATAAATTATAAGAATGAATATACTAATACAGGCAATCCAGTTTATATGTCAACTGCATGCTAACTTATGTTCTTCAATCATAACTTAATATTTATATCATTATACAATCAATCATTAATATTTTTAAATTTTCGTGAGTTTGACCAAAATACATTTCGTCCCCTCCCTGTCACTAGTGCTGGATCCACCCCTGATGGAAACTAGCAGTTGCTGAATTAGCTACCAGTGTGCTATTGATACAGCTGTAAACAGATTTAGCTTTGTTTCACTATGGCCGAGAGAAATTTAGTGCAGGATTCTTCTCCAAAAATTGTTTTTCAGTCTGACCAGAATGCAATGACTCCAGTTACTCCACTTTATACCATGGCTGATTATGTCCTAGTACAAACTACAGCAGTGAAGATATTTAATCTGAATGATATGGCAAGATATTTCACTCTCAGGCTTTATTTTCACTCATGGCTCACGAAAATAAATTGGCCTGCTCATGAAGTATTTCGCCATATCATACTCTGACTCATGTACCAGTATCTCTTTAATCAAGGACCGAAGGCTCAGTAATTCGGTTCATGGCTATTTAATTAAGTCGTATTTTTATTAAAAACCGGCTTGTGAATTACATAACTAAAGACTGACTGATTGGGTGAGCAGATAGGCCAGTATATTATAGAAAACCTGTCAACACACCCACATCCTGGGTGAGCATGATACAGGAGCAATATCTCTGAAAGCTGGCTGAATTTCATAAGTTTGAATTATTATGTAGTGATCATAAATAAAGCTAGGGTGCATGAAGTGTGAAAAGGTGTAAATGAAATAGTTAGGTGAACAATAAATAAATAAAAGAAAAATAAACATGCCAGCCTTACAGCAAACAAAGGTAATATATAAACTTGAGTATGGTTTATACTGGCCTGAAGCTGTGGCTGGAGATGAAACATCAGTGGTCTCCACCACACTACCCACAAACCCAACTGATGTTTTAGCAGCTGCTGAGTACTAACCCCCCAAACCTCTAGGTCATCTGCTTGGATGGCACCCTTCCTTTATCTAGCAGCCACACAATAGTAATATTTATATATAATGTATATAGTATATGCATAATATATAATGTTTATGTACTTTTGTGTAGATAATCAATTTATTGATCCTAAGGAGATTGTGGCTGATCAAGGAGTCACCATACAATTTACTTGTTCATCTCACAGTCAAGTTTTTTGGGCTCTCAGTTTAACTGACGATATACCTCTTGAAAATAATGTTATAGTTCTTCCTAATAATACTATTCTAATTAAAAATGTACAAAAAATTAATCAAGGAAAGTATTATTGCAGAGGTAAAACTTTTAATCCAGCGCAGGAAGGAGTAAAAAAAGAATTAATAGACTACTATGCAAGAGCTTTTCTGTGGCTAAGAGGTAAAATGTTATTATACTACTATTTAGTAATAGTAGTAGTAGTAGTAGTAGTAGTAGTAGTATTAATGGGTACCGGTTTTGGCACTGAAATGATCTAAAGTGAATCCGGAGGCACAGACAGTTCAAAGTGTATTAGAAACTAGAATGCGTATATCTCTTACAGATTGTAAATTAACTGCCAAGTTATACTGTCTCACACACATAGTTAAAGATGCATTAGTTAGATAAGTTGAAAATAGAAAAGTAGACCACAAGCATTAGAGCTAAATAACTACAAATACAATAATCCAGTGAAGGCAAGTAATCACATACAGAGTTAAAAACAGAAATGGTAAAAATGCATTGTCAGGCCTAAGGCCTTCAGAGACTTGTATTTAACCCATGAAGTAATCATATTCACTCGTCATTTTCTTATACGTATGCTTCCATTGTTATTTTCGGTGTCATTTAACAGTTCGTCCTAGTTATGCTCAGTTCATAATAATTATATAATAATTGTTAAGTATTCTCAGTAGTATCTATTTTTTCATTTACGTGTACAAATAAATAAATATACACGTATATTAATGATATACATGTTGTTCACAGTGTTCAGTGGCCAGAACATTATTATTTCTATTATTGTTGTTGTGGTTGTTGTTATTGTTGTTGTCATTAGTTGCTGGTTATGCCAAGTTGTTCTAATATTTTGTCCTTACGATCATGATTAGGTTCAGTAATAGTTGAGCCTGCTGTACAGTATATGGAGGTTTTCAGTTTTGCAGAGTTTGTATGTAAGACTTACAATCCTGTGAAATGGACTTATAATCGAGGCAGACTTCCAAGTGAAGCAACAACAAGTGGAAGATTAAGTCAAGTATTGACCATACATAGAGTTACCCCCCATGTTGTTGGAGTTTATGAATGTGTAATGGAAGATGGAGGGAAATTGTACTCATCAATGGGCCTCCTTCATCTAAAGAGTGAGTTATATATTTTTTTTGAAGAAAGAAACATCTTGGCTAATAGCTTGATTGCCTCACTATAACATGGAAATCCTTTTATTATTTCTTTATCTGTCTCTCTGCTAACTGATAAAGTAGTTCAGTACACTTCAGGGGAGGATCCAGGGAGGTAGGGGGGCCCTCCTCCCAATCCTAACCAAGATTTTTTTGTTTTTGTTTTTTAATTAACTTAACCAATAAGGGAAACACAGTTTACAGGACACTCTTTTCATAAATTAATATTCAAATCATGTATAACCATCACTAGTGTTGGATTTATACCCTTGTCAATTTTATATTATGGTGTGCTTCAGCTAGATCTCAAGATACAAGAAGTACACATAATTGAAGAATTTACTTTTCTATTTAATGAGATGTTTATGGCATAAAAAATTGTTATTTTTTGCTTTTTACAGAATAATAGTGAAGGATATGCATGCTTCTTGAAGTTTTTACAAGAATATTAAAACCACAATTGTATTATGCCCTAACCCCACTACAGAGAATTCAATTATATATTATCTCATATAATAATCTATGTAGCTCATAGAAAGCCCTTACTTAGCTCACTTTAAAGAAATGAAAGGATAAATGTAAGCGGAAATGGAATTATTAATTTTTTTTGTGTCAAATATGAACATGTCTTCAAGCGTACTTGTTTTTGACAATTGGCTGTTGACATTTGGCTGGTCAGTCAATCTCTCCATGGGTAATTTTCTAAGTAAATGGGTATGGCTTGTGTCATGGACGTAGACAAGTACTCTAGAAATTTTGGTATACATGCCCACTCATGCTATTAATTAAAGTAATACATTTGCAAATATTTCTAGCTATAGCAAAAAGCAACAAGGTATTTTTTAAAGTGAAATCTATAATTATAATCATTATTATTGGACATTGCTAGATAACTAATATCGTAATATGGTCAGGGTAATAAAAGGGGAGAGGGTAATGTATAGCTTGACAATTGATAGTCACAAGAAAAAGCTGTTCTAGAGAAGTCTAAATGGCATGAAAATGAGAACAGCACCACTACTACAACTTGTTGTTCTAGACGGCATAGAATAGGCTGTTAGCCTATTCTATGGCTAACAAATAATTGCAGCTACAATTAGAAAAGTAGCAATTTCAAGCCACATTTATATTCATTTGTATCAAAAATTAGGGTAGTAGAGAGGAAAGGCTGAAGCACTAACCCCCCCCCCCCCCCCCCCCTCCTAGTCCCCATCGGTCTATAGCCATGTAAGTGGTTGGGTGTGTAGTTTTTTTTGGTTGGTCGGACAATGAACAAGTGAGAAGCTAGGTGTGTTGGACGGCAGGTGGGCATGTGTTGATGAATAAATGGATAAATGGATGGACAAATGGATATATAAACTGATAATATGAACATTGATTAATTATATGCATTTCCATCCTATACACCGTCCAGTATTGAGCTGATTCATTATCCGTTTGACTCATTTATATATTATAGGACGATCTTGTTAACATTATAATAATTTATCATCACAATCGTTGTGATGCCAGTTCCCCTGATCTGAGTATAAATGCAGACAAACACAGAAATGAGAAATGGGACGAATGTAGTTTTGTCAGAAAGCATGGTGTCAAAGCTAAGCTGCTATTACTTAAAGCAGCAGCACTGGACTCTATCATTCTAAGCGCAGCTGCCATTTTGACAATGTCCCATGAAGCAGTGCATAACATCCTTTGTTCTTTTGACATCATTCTGTTTGAATCATGCACACACACATTTTAGTATAACTGGTGATCAAGAGAACTATGGAATTGCTGTATAGTACATAAAACATGTAGAAGAAGGATAATGAATTAGTTCAATATTGAATAAATACATGCCTTGCAGAGCTGGTTAGCTATGTGGTAGCCATAGTAATATAACAAATAACCTTAAAATATTATGTACTATAGTTTCAACAATTGTTCATTTTATTGTTGTTGTTTTTGTTGTTTATTATATCACATTACTTTCAGGTCCTGATACACCTAAAATGAGTAAGCATTATACTTTTCTTATACAATGTATAGATTATATAGGAAGTATATACAGCATTACTGACATGCTTCCAACTCTTCACAACACTGTAACACTACTATAGAGAAAAAACTGGTACTGTTTGATTAAAAGTAAAATTTTATTTATAAACAAATTGAAGTATCATGGTGCACTTGAAATGTTTATTGAAAGTTAATTTATTGAAAGTTAAAAAGCTGAGTATTGCTTAGAACGAAAATTTGATTGCTCAGTTAAAATATGTATAATTCATAAATACAACAGAAATTCTGTACTTACAAATTTTTGATTCAAATTACAAATATTCATCTTTTAGAATTCTTTCATAGTATTCGGTTGCAGTATTGTGACGTCTTTCTCAGTTGGAAACTTCAATGACGTATACTTGCCTAAAGAATAGACTGCATAGAACAAGATGTGAAATGTTAGATAACAAAAATATAAAAAAAGCAATAATAACAACAACAATTACAACAATGCTGTACTGATGATGACAACAGTGTGCGCCATCTTGAATAATTCATTAGCTGTGTGGGTTTGAAAAGACTATCGTCATGAACTGTAGGGTAAAACATAATGGCATTCAGTTTAGTTATAGTACTGAATGAATGCTGATTATTTCATCCTGCGTCCTAAAGAACTTCAAAATGTTGGCTCAGTGGAAAGTAATAGCTGACAGTAATTCATGGAGAGATGATATTGGTAAACACGATTAATAATTGATTGGCAACTAACTGTTATAAGAGCTTTAATAAAAATTGTTGCTTAAATAGTAGGATGGCTATTCAGTTCACTTTGTCAGTTGAAACATGAAATATGGTTTGTCCACTTCATTTTAGACCCTTAACTGAACATAATGAACAAACTTTAAGAAACACTGTTTCTCAAGAGCATAATGTGAGTTCACTTCAGGCTTCTAGCCTAGCACACCACCTGTTAGTAAAGGATCTGGCATGTAAGAATGTATTGCTATTCATCTATTACTCAGGATACAATTGGACTTCAGCAAGCAGTCCAATAGGAATACGTAAACCAGTGTTTGGCCTCTACTTGGGCTTCAAGAAAACTAGAAGCGAGAATTGCGCTACAAGCTGCGGCTCTTAAGGTGTTGCAAAGTGAGCAAGGGGAAGAATTTATTAATATACATTCCAATTAGTACAGATTAACAAATTTCTTTTCTCCTGTTAGTTGGTTCACATGATTATAACAAGACCAACTAGTTTGCTAATATGTGTGTGGGATTATTATTATCATTACAATGATAATATCATAAAAACATTAATAATGTATTATATTTCTTATGTTTTCAGCTAAGAGACGACAAAAAGGTAAGTATTTCATTATAATGCATAAAAAACTAGAATTAATATTTGAAGAAAACAGAATTTATTACTATACATTCCAATTAATACCGATTAGCAAATTTCTCTTCTGTAGCTTGGGTATAGACATTTCAGTCCCGCCCACAAGCAATGTAAAACATGTGGCAAGACCATTGACGATCTCACCAAAAGTCATGCATACCCCCAAAGAACACTGATACAGAAATGTTTTCATGAATACTGAATTTTTCTAGTGAAATTACATCAGATGACAGGGCATGTTTACCTTACATAAATCTCATTTAGTAACTATACAGTGAATTAACAAAATGTTGATCAAGATCTAAAAAACTTCTCGACAAAATTGAGGACAATATACCAGAGGTTCAGATATCAATACCATGGAAAGTGTTATATCTTATTCTTGCAATGTAACAACCATATGTAGGTCAAGATCTGTTAAAACAATCTGCACTACTACTACCAGATGTTTATGAAATATTCGAAGAAAAACTAAAAGAAATTACACAAAAATGTGATATTGAGTACAGCACAACTCATAATATCTCAGCTACTTGGTTAAGGAATCAGCTCTCATTAATAATCCAACCTCAATTGGCGTACAAGTGCTAGGTTAAGAAAAGTCGTACAATTCTATATCGGCATGGGGGTGATTTGTTGTATGCTCTTAATGGGCAAGTACTCAATCTCACCCAACAGTCTAGAAAAAACCTACTGATCAAAATTTAGAAAGAAACATTACAGAAACTTGTCACTCACTAAACACTAAACTGCATGCCTGCATTAAAAAGTTGAGAGAACAAGACACATGCCGTCCATAGAGGATATTAACAGTTACTCTTTCATAAATAGTACTGACCCTGACATTTGGAAGGCTGTATGTCTATTATCACAGCCTATCTCTTCAAAAGCAAAGAAAGGTAGTGAAGCTTCTAATCACCTACATAAGATCAGACGTTTCTATTGTCTCTGTGTAATATTATTTTCCACCAACAGTGAGCGTTCATTTTCATTGCACACATTAATCACAGATGTCAAAACTTGTGGTGGATCAGCTAGACAACAAAAACTATTGAATCGATTGGGGGCTTGTGCTAGTGTTGATAAACATGCAAGGTATGTTCAGTATAGAATTCAAAAATAAACGAAGAGGAACCTATGGTACCTATTAAACATGTTGTTTGCAAGGATATACAGTGGGAAACAGCAATTAAGTTGGCATGGAACAACTGTACAATTGTTGCAAACCACAACCACAACAACATCTTGATGAAGTTACAGTGAGTACTGAATTGCCATTCAAGAGACTACACTCATCTCTATCACCTCATACCAGTCCTGGTAAACCATTTGAATTGTTATCTCCAGTACGCAAGAAGGAGCTGAGAATGAGAACAGGGATAAAAATTGAACAATTAGCCACCACTTCCAGCCAGCATATTACTTTGACAGGTCACTTCACAGATTTACAGAAACCAAATCTCAAACTTTTACAGACAAACAAACAGTCAATGACTGAACGCACAAATATTTATTATCTTTTATTCTATTAACACTTACAAGAAATGATCTGGGAAATATAATGGTCTCCTTACAGTCTTATGTATCTCTTGCAAGCAAAGTTACTAAACCAAAATGCACAAATATAATTTACTAAAGAGTTCTACAACAGAGATGTGATGATAAAGAAACTTTACTGGACATAATAAATGATTTGTATACCGAGTTTTTTGTCACAAAGAAAAAAAACACATACATTTAGAAGGCGATCAAACCGCATATAAAAGACTTCAAATAGGAGTATCCTCAAGACTTTTCTTGGATGTCACCCTTTCTTGGAGATTGGCATAATACTAAAGAATTTTCAAGAGGTACTAATAAAAGTTTATTTTGATACTGGTTTGTGTAATTTAGCTTGGGCAAGTGGATCCACAAAATTCTGTGGGTGTGAATTTTACACGTACTCTTAATTTCTTACTTGAAGTATGGGAAGCTCTATATTGGCTCTGTCTATCACCTTGTCTGATCAAGAATAAGGTGGCATATGACTCCTTAGAGTCAACTTGTAATGGGATTTCCTCTCTACTTCCCATGCAGATGACATAAGTGCACAGTGTAACTTAAATGAAATGTTTGCAGACTTATTGGAAAAACATAATTATTAGAAGTCTTTCGAGAATGCATGTGGTTTTTGATGACCCAAATTGTCAGGGTAGGAGTCCAAAGTTTTTTTTGAAAGGCAATGTAACAGAAGCAAAACCAATCCAGTGCCTGAAAATCACCTCGGTAGAGATTTTTCTGCAGATATGGCAATACCATTGAAGTGAAGAGAAAATATTCTTAATTGTCATAGTGTAAACAAGTCTCATTTGCTTTGTCCAGGATTACTTTTTGAAAAACAATACAACAATCTATACATGCTGACTGAAGATTTGTCACTTCTGGAGGATTTGATAATGAATTGCAAAACAAAGCTATGTTTGTATGTATGAATACTTCACCAAGGAGATATAATTCATTAGAATGTAATGCAGAAGAGGCTGATAAAAGGATATGGCTACACACAGTGAATTCTGCTGGTACTAAGAAATTAGTATTAAGCCCAGATACTGATGTATACCATTATATTATAGGTTTTCCCGTTGCAGCTTCCAGTAACATTGATGTGCTAGCACAGCTTAGTAAGTTTAACTCTGTGTAACACCGAATTTTGGATATGCAGGCTGCAACAATGACCAAGACCTTGCAACTATTCCTTCGCTTTCCTTACCATCTGCAATACAAGCACTCTTTGTGTGCACTGGATATGACTTCATTTCTTTCTTTAATGGATTGGGTAGTGCATCTTTTTTGGCTACTCTCCTTGATTACTCTGAGTTAGTCTTTGTAACAATAAGCAGTATCCAGGAAATCTTGCAAATTCCAACTCAGACGGAAGATTTTCATTTTATAGACTAATAGGACGTGCATACTTTATAGAACACAGAGCTGTATTTTTACCTGCCTATCCCACCCCTATTGCCCTATATAACTCACTAAAGAAAGACAATCAATTGCCTCAGGAGCATCAAATTTCTTGACTTGACATGATGAGAGAAAGACTTTGGAGCAGGATTACGTATGAAGAAGATATAATTCCTTCTATGGGAGCTCTTGCAAAACATTGGGAAAGAACCTGCTGAGTCTTGAACATATGGAAGCATGCTGACTCAAACCACATAATCCCCCACTGGAAGGAAATGAATGGAAGCAGCCTGTTGCTGACACTCTTGTGATGGACTGGGATAGTGATGACCATCTCAGTGGAGTCAGAACCAGAGTAGCACTCCTACAAAAGGGATGTGGGTTTTACATCCGTAATACAAGCACTCTTTGTGTGCACTGGATGTGACTTCATGTGGTGCATCTTTTTGGCTACTCTCCTTGATTACTCTGAGTTAGTCTTTGTAACAATAAGCAGTATCCAGGAAATCTTGCAAATTCCAACTCAGACAGAAGATTTTCATTTTATAGACTGGTAGGATGTGTGTACTTTATAGAACACAGAGCTGTATTTTTACCTGCCTATCCCACCCCTATTGCCCTATATAACTCACTAAAGAAAGACAATCAATTGCCTCAGGAGCATCAAAATTCTTGATTTGACATGATGAGAGAAAGACTTTGGAGCAGGATTACGTATGAAGAAGATATAATTCCTTCTGTGGGAGCTCTTGCAAAACATTGGGAAGGAACCTGCTGAGTCTTGAACATATGGAAGCATGCTGACTCAAACCACAGTCTACCCACTGGAAGGAAATGAATGGAAGCAGCCTGTTGCTGACACTGTTGTGATGGACTGGGATAGTGATGATCATCTCAGTGGAGTCAGAACCAGAGTAGCACTCCTACAAAAGGGATGTGGGTGCAAAAATGGATGCCTCAATCATCGCTGAAGTGTAAAAAAATCATTAGTAATTGTGGTCCTAAATGTAAATGTCATAGCTGCCTTAATCTACTTACCTCAAACACTTGTCAACCATCATTTTTTGGTAACACATCAAAAATTCTGAGATATGCCAAAGTGTGGAGATGATCTGTCAAAAAATGGTAGCAATAGGGAAGATGAGGGCAATTCTGATCTAGATTAAGAAGTTAATAAACTGATGTACAATGTTTTGGGGGACTAAGGATATGATGATATAAGTGAAACTACATTTAGTTCGTAACTGCTAATTTCACACTTGTATTTGTTTTTCCAATGATTTTGAATGTCCTATTTAGCAATGCACAATTCAGAATGTATGCATGGGAACAAAATTCTTAAGATTTTTAAAGCTATACTAGACCCATACTATAGTTGCCTTCATATTGATCTTTTCTGGGAACTGCTTTTTGACCGCTTTCCGCAGAGGTCATTTGCCATGAACAATTCCGCTTACTACCATTGCCATATTTTTTCAGGGAAAATATCATTGTTTAAAACTTTACACCTATTACTATGAAGTCATGGCATTCTTTGGTAACAAATCTAGAGTTCTGCAATGAGAGAAGAAGGGATGAGAGATCGTTAAAAATAAGCACAGAATCTGCCATCTTCACCGGGTACCCATCCAAATGACGCAATCACTAATGCATATTTAATAAGGCTAGTACGAAAGTTTAAGACTTCCGGTTATAGTGGCGATTGGACTCTTCAATAAAAAATAAGACAATACATTAGGAGAGCTTTGGCTGTTTGAAATTTTATATGATGATTATGTGTTCACACTGCTCTGCTCTAAATTAATTCTAAGTGTTATGTATATAAAGTATAAGAACTACCAGGAAGGCAGGCAATCACCTCCCCCCCCCCCCCCCCCCCCCCCGTTACAGCCCTGCTAATTGTTTATAGAATATCTCTATTAATTTATAAATAACAAAATTTAATATTTGAATGAAACATAGAATTTATTAATAATCATTCCAATTGGTACAGATAAACAAGTTTCTCTTTTGTTGTAGTTAGTTGATTGATATGATTATAACAAAACTGACTAGTTTATTAATTGTGTGTGAAATTATATCATTGTTAAGGTATATCACCTCATAAAAACATCAATAATGTATATATTTTTATTTTATTCAGTTTTGAGACACAGAGGAGGTAAGCATTAAATTTATCTACATTATTAATGTTGTATAAAAATTTAATATTTGGAGGAAAGCATAGAATTTCTTAATGTACATTCCAATTATAATAGTAATTAGATAATTTCTCATCTCTGCAGTTAGTCACTTGACATATTATAACAAAACCAACTAGTTTGCTAATTATGAGTGGAATTAAATCGTTATAATGATATATTATAAACTCATGAAAACATCAATGATGTTATTTTTTCCAGTTTTGAGACACAAAGGAGCTAAGTATTTAATTTATGTACATGAATTAATGAATAAAAAAAATAATGTTAGGAATAAAACACAAATTTATTATATTATCCAATTAGAAGTGATTTGGAAATTACACTTCTACTGCAGTTAGTCTTGTTATATCCATCTATGTACATTTTGAAGTTCACTGCACTGTAAACCAAAAGGTGTGTAGTTCACACCAAATTAAGCGTGAATCACTTGTAACAATAGTCACACCAAAATATGGTGTGATGCGCACACCTCATCGTTTGGGTGTGAAGTACACACCAAATTTAGTGTGAATTCTCACCACAATCACTATGAACTCATACTTACATTAATGCTGAATTATTTTAAGTTACATTGATTCTAGTAATACATATCAACATTTTTTTTCCAAAAAGAGATTGGTGTGATCCCAGATCTCATTAATCAGACGACTATAATCTTAGTCAACTCTCTTATCAAACACACAAGTGTACAAAACATTAATAAGGTAGATTACAATGATAATAGCATTGGTTTTTGCCTGCACATGAATATAATTAATGTTCGGTAAAGGGTCCATGCTATTCCATTGAGTGTGAATTTCACACTAAGTGTGCAATCACACTAGGAAGAAAGTGTGAAGGACACACTATGCATAGGTGGTGGGCATTCACACCACCAGTTTGGTGTGAATTTGGTGGGTTTTCACGCTATAATTTTTACAGTGTAATTATGTTTTGATTAAATTTTCTTTCAAAGAAGTGGTGCCAGATTGCTTTGTACATTAGTATTGACTTCATTTTTATTTTGTTCATTATATGATTTTTTTTTACTGTTTTTGCAACAGCTATTTTTGTCTCACTTATTTTGCAGCTAATGATGAGCAAACACAGTCTCTGTTATCATCAGTGGATGACGATGATTATGAAGGTAAGTACAAGTTGTTAGAATTCCGATTGTAGTCGAATGAGTATAATGATCTCGCCTTAATTTACATATTGAGAGAGTGGGTTTCAGAATTTATAGCAAGTTAACTAACATAGCTTAATTTAAATCAGATTGATTATGTTTCCAGAGTAAGCAAGGAGTAATAATATTCTTTTGACAGGATATAATGGCCTAGCTATAGTATTGCAGTTGCTGTGATAGCTGAACCGTAATCCTGCACCGTTCAAGCATTTCCTAGAATAATTTCATATTTAGTTGTACTGAATGAATGCCGATTTCATCCTGTGCCCTTTAGAACCTCAAAATGTTGGCTCACAGGCAAGCATAGCTGACAGTAATTCATGGAGGGACAATAAAATTCCTCAAAGATCTTTCCTATCCGACGAATTTCAGAGAAACGGTAACTTTACTTATCACCTCTTCGTGATTTATGGCCATGGCGATATCACATAGCTGCATACTAACAACAAATAATTAATTGGTTTAATGTTGTTTATCTGTAGGTCAGAGTGAAATATCCAATACACATCAAAGCCAACCATCTAATCAATTTCAATCACATGAATATTTATCTAGTGATGTCAGAAGTCAAGATAAAACTGGTAAACATAAATAATAATTGTTTGGTAACAATAAAAAATGTTGCTCAAATACTAGGATGGCTATTTAGTTCACCTTGTCAATTAAAACAGGAAATATCATTTGACCACTTCAACTTTAACCCCTTACAAAACATATAAACAAACATTAAGAACCACTTTTTCTCTAGAGTATTGTTAAATGCGAGTTCACTTCTGACTTCTAGTCTAGCAAGTCCCTTTATTTTACCTCCCTGTTAATAGAGGTTCTGGCATGCAAGTACTTATTGCTATTCAGCTATTACTCAGAATAAAAATGAACTTCAGCATGCAGTCCAAAAGGTATACATAGATCAGTGTTCTGCCTAATGCTATACTTGGACTTAAGGAAAGCTAGAAGTGAGACGAGTGGGCAAAGCTAGCAAGGGGTAAAGCAATATAATTGAGGATTTGAGAAAGTCAAGAGAACAAGGCAGTATTGAGTGAATTGTCTAAATAAATCGGGTAGCAATATGCTGCTAGTGAGCTTGCAAAGCAAGTGAAACTGTATAAGTGCATTCAATTGAAAATCATGTATATGTTAACTATTTGGTGAGTAAGCAGAGCAAGCTAGACACTAGTTAGGATGAAAAATTGAAAATTGGATACACATTCTAGGCGAACAATTATTAAGGGTAAACAGTTTAAAACCTTGTAAGGCCACACAACGTTATTCATTAGTTTTTCAGGCACTATTCATTGAAAAAGTGAGCGGAAAGAGGCTTTTTTAGTCTGCGTGCAGCACTGGGGTAGTGCCTGATGTTACTGGTTGTAGCAACTAATGACCACTCTCTAGCTACCAAACCCAGAACCGCTTGCTTAACGCACAAGTGATCTGTCACTGAGCTATGACAACCAGCCAGCAAATAAATACTTCTTAAGGGGTACTGTGTTAATTTATCACTTCACCTTATGAGTAATAAAGGCTGATGAAGAAAGTGGGACCGGTTCATTCTAATTTAGCTTGTAGCTATATGTTGGTGTAAATACATGTGTGTGTGTGTGAGCAAGTCTAGGAAATAGGAACTTACGGAGCAAAAATTGAACTTCAGATATGGGCTCCTGAAGTAAATCATCGTAAAAATGGGTTTTGCTTTTTCTCCATCTATTGTTGCTTTTTTTAAGAAATAGAACACTTACTCTACTTTTATACCAAATTTCAAATAACAAAACAATTTAAAACTGCCCAAATGTGCCATGAAAAGACAGGCTACTTTTAATCTCTCTGATTACCAAAATACAATAGACAGTGGAATGGGAAGAGTTTAAATGTAGCAATTTTATAATCCAGTACAGCTTTGAGATCACTGCACTCACTCTAGAGCTAACCTCTAGAAGGTTTACCAAAGAATAACCAATTAGCTCTGACCAGTCTCGCTTTAACACAGTAAAAGCTAACGGGATTATATAAGAAAACTTTGTTAGTGGGCGTTAAAAAGCTCTTGCCAGTAGCTAAATTACATATGAGAAGTATGATGCAAGTATAATTATAGAAACGTCAAGTATACCCGAAATGGTGTCTCAATTCTGATTTGCTTCAATCGCTTGCTTAATATAGCCCATTTCAACTGCCAATTTCTGTTCCTGTGGAATGTTTTATCCCCCAACTAAGTGGAGGTGAATTGTATCTTGCTAGTACCTAAAATAAATTCAATTTTCTGGTTTGCACTAAATAATCCCTTTATCTAGATTCATACATGTAATGTGAAGTATGCCCTTATTAGTAGTGCATAACTTAATCTAGGCTCAAATTGTGATATAATTTCTTTGAAATGCAGGGGGGTTTTTTTAGTCACAAAAAGTTGGTGTGAGTGGTAATTATGGTAGATTGGGCTGACACAAATTCTTTTATACTTCAAAGCCAATTTAAATAATAATTTTATCATGTAATTTTAGATCCCTCAAAAGTTAGATCACAGACCAGCAGTAGTTCAATGGATCTTACAGATTATACAAAAGACTTACAGATAAATGGTAACTTCAGTTGTATATTGCAATACTTAGTGATCATGTGCATGTTGACATCATTACAAATGTTTGTCATACGTAACTTTAGAACCCCCAAAAGTTGGATCACGAAGTGGCAGTACTTCATTGGATCTTATAGGTTTTAAAAAAGATTTACAGATAAATGGTAACTTCAGTTGTATGTTGAAATATCTTGGTGATTTGCATGGGTAAGTATAGACACAGCACTGAGTCTGGCTGCTCTGGTAATTGCCAGACCAATACTCTCATTCAACCACACCCACTTCTGGGGGTAGCTTGCCGATTACAGTAGTCTTATGGTAAATACATGGCTTCATCAACTTTGTGTAGCAGCAGGGGCGGATTCGGTTGATGAGGGGTGGGGCTCGACTGGTCTGGTGTTGTACAAACCCTACACTTTTTCGGAATGAGGCCTCATATTTAAGCTACTTTATTTCTTACAAGAGTATAGTAGCAATAATTTTTGTTCGCCGTTATTTTTCATTATCGTCCTGTAATTCAGTAATTGTGATCTTTAGAACGCATCCTACTTATTGATATGCTGAGTCAGGATTTTTACTATTCGTCCGTACAATATGGCCAGTGAATTATAATAATTTCATCATTAATTTTAGCTCGATGTCTTCGTAAACATTTTTATCTTTCTCATACATTGGTTAAAAATTTTTTTATTAACTGGAATATTCGTTCATTTTCTTTATTCTGGACAAAATTTCCTTTGTAAATTAGTTTTGTTCTTTGTGAATTATTTTCCTTATTTTAGCAGTTTAATTATTTGAATATTAGAATAAATTTTGGAGGAAAACACAATATAGCCAACAGTTTTCCAAAAGTAACTATAGCTATTTCACCCCTTCTTAAAAATCCGAGATCCACCCCTGACTGAAACCAATGTTGTGATGTTTAGGACAACTAACTGGAACTGTGCTAGCAATCTAGCTGCACAAGAAAATTGTAGCATACTGAAGAGAAGAGGAAAAATCATGTAAATGAGGAATTGGCTATCTGTTTGGCACCGTAGCATTCAAGGTGACCATAATCCACACTTCTTGGGGATCATGTGCGGTGGAAAGAACAAGGTTTTATTGAAGGCTATAATTCCATGTACTGAATTTCCTTTTTTGTTATGTTCAACATTTCTGGGGCCAGCCGTCTTGCTATAGAATGGACTGGTTGGCCATAGGTAGAGATATTGTGAGTGACATTGAGTGGACTATAGCTATGGATGGTTTGAGAGAAGAGGAAGGTATCAATACACCAGAGATCCGAGAGTTGAGGTGCACTCTACCAGAGAGGTGGAAGTTATGGCTCCAAGAACTGGCAGTATGCTGCCATGAAGATCCAAGGAACAGAGCATCATAAATATAGGTTGAAGGTAAGAGACTTCCCTCCTAAAGTGGTAATGAGAGAGATATTAGCAGGTTGGAAGTTGAATTGCAACTATGGATGTCGTCTGTTAGCAGATTGCAGAGCCAGCATCTAAAAAAAATGTTTACTTATTGGAAGAATTGTGAATGTGTAATAGGCGACATTGTGTTGAAAAAGATGAGAAGCTTGTTTGCTTGCAACTGGCTGTCCATTTTGGTAATCACAGCATAATACACATTGGAAGGAATCATCTCCAAATTTCCGATGGTACCAAAATAACTGACAAAAGAGGACAGAAAGGTGAAGGAAAACTACGTCAAGAACGTGAAAGAGTTGAACTTTTGTCTGTTTACGTGAGTGCATGAACAGTTACTTGTTGTTTGGCAAGTTTATTCAAAATCTGCTCATAGTTGGCTGATGAAGGCTTTGGGAGGAGCAGTAGCTTGTAAAAAATTCTGGAGTTCTTTAATGGGAGGAGTAGCAGGAGAAAGAGGGGAAGTTGGGATATAGCTTTTAATAGCACAGAGTCCCAGCAACTTCCGTCACCTTATCAAGCTTAGTTGTCTACAGGAGTGGAGTTGGGTGAAGAATCTAATACCATTCGAACATTGTTTGGCAAGCGTTGAAGAAGTAACTCCTGAGAGAACTCTCCAATGGAGCCTTGCCGAGAAGTTGAAGCCCACATCACAAAAGTTGGATTCAGTTTTTAGTCCCCCCAGTTCCTCAACTTGAGAAAGTTGTAATCAAAGTCGCTGCTTAAACGCAGCCATACATTTAATTAATTTATCCTTTTGAGCATTCTGTATGAGTCAATTTCTGATGGGGAGAGAATTAAGTCCCGGACTTTTGGCTGATAATTCAGATGCCACCACGAAATACAACATAGTCGCCTGGGCCGTGATTCTTCTGGTAATGACCTTGTGGACTCTATGTGACACTACAAGCCATGCCTATTTATGAAAATATCGGAACGGCCTTGGCCACACAGCCGCACCTATTACAACACACCCTGTAATGGAACTCTTTCACATATTTTTTTTTTAACAATGCAGAATTTTAAAATGTTTGGCTGTACGAGCAGTAGCCCTTAGCAGTAAAAGTATAGAATTGAAATGTATAGTTCCCATTGGTTGTTGTAGCTCAGCGATAGAGCACTTGGGCATTATGCAAGATGTCCTGGGTACAAGTCCTGGTTACAGCTAAGATGTTTACTTTAGTATTGTTAAAATAAAAAGAATTGTGAAATAAAGAAAATACATCTAATGAAAAATGAAACAGCAAAAATTAGTAGTGCAGGCTTACATGCACAGAATATGAGCATTAGATTATCCCTTTTGAATACTTCATTCTACATTATAATAATATGCTTGTGTGTCAAAATGACAACAAATGAGGACGAACGATAATGGTGACGACAATGGTGACGACAATGATGACGACAATGGTGACGACAATGGTGACGACAATGGTGACGACAATGGTGACGACAATGATGTGTGTATTCATGAATAATGCATGAGTTTTATCAGTTGAACTGACACATAAAGTAAATACAAGAAAATGATTTTTATTTCAGGAGCATACATTTATACATAATTATATATAATAGCACAAATAGCAAGTGTGCTAACCTAGCCTCATACATTCTGTGTCCTTTTAAAACCTCAAAATGTTGACTCACAGGCAAGCATAGATGACAGTAATTATTGGGGAGATTATCAATCTTCTCAAAAATATTTTTCACAAGAAGAATTTCAGATAAAAGGTAACTTCACTAACAATATGTTCTAATATAGCTTACATACTAATAACGGATAATTGGCAAGCAAATGAAGTGAGTGAGATACTATACAGGGTAACACAATAACAATCGAGGATATTTAATTGTATGTTTATGTGTATGTTTATATGTATGTTTGGACATACATATATCATTTTGTATCTTGAACCCTCTCGTATTAGTGTTAGCTCGGCGGTCTGTCCCATCCCAAACTTCACTGAACAGAATCCTCTGGTCTATCGACCAATATTACTACCGCTTTGAATCCTCTTTTTAAGATGCACTTAAAACTTACAAACTCATCAGAGTTTATTTTCTATTGGAATGAGTGGCAGAAGGAAGTTGATGAAGGTAAGTTTTGTGTTGGTATGTCCAGTGAACAATTGTGTGTGAAAGTTGTTGTGTGTTACAGCTACTGCTTAGCTAAAGAATAGAATAAAGTCAACGTTTAACTAAATAGGGTTATACTCAAGCCTTAGAAAAGCCTGTTGTTTTCGTTTTGTTTTGTTTTTTTAAGTCTAACAGTTGTGGCAAGTGGTGGTTACTATGGCATCGAAACCCTTAACTGTATATGCATAATTTAAAAACTCGACAAATTTTTCATAACTGAAGCAACAGAAGTTGAAATTATTCACAATACTGTAGTTTTATGTAACCTAGCAAGAGAGGCTTGCTCGCCACTTGTGCTCAAGCACACCACTAGTTATATTGCGGATGCATTGTCTTGTCAAGGCTAGTCATCTGGCTCCAAAAACTCAGAAGACCTCAAACTTCCAGCTGATGAGTGGAAGATATGGTGAAATCACCATCACCACATTATTAAACTCTATCACTTGCAACAAAAAAAACTATCTAATTTAAGGATAGCCCAAATCATCTTATTGACTCAAATTAATTAACACATTATGTGCCATGACCATAATGGACCATCATGATACACGGGAGCACTATATATCATTGAACTCGGTTTTATAGTCAGTCTTACCTTGTTCTCTAATAGTTGAGGACAAATCTCTGTCACTCTGCTAGCTAGAGGGAATCCATAGGTTTGGCAACCTAGCTTCCTCTGGGAATACAATATAATTTCAGCCTGAGCTAATTTAATTAAAAATGTTTTATCATTATGTATTTTTAGATCCCAAAAAGGTGACATCAACGGCTGGCAGTAATTCAATGGATCTTATAGATTTTACACAAGAATTACAAATAAATGGTAATTTAAGTTTAATATTTATATAGCTCAGTAATCATTTGCGTAATTACAAATGTTTGATCATAGCTATGTCAATTTAAATCCCCCAAAATTTGGATCACTGGTTGACAGTAGTTCATATTATCTTGTAAGTTTTGAATTATTCAGTAACTCTTTACTGCACATAATTTTGAAAAACTAGGCAGTTAAATGTTGTTGAGAGTTAGGGGTAAATAGTCATTCAAATATTTATCTAAATACCGTATATAGTTAGACATTTGTAGCTTAGATAGAAAGTGAACTAATCTAGCTAAATTTCAAATCAGAAGGACATTTTTTCCTACATTACCATGAAAATATTTGTATATTAAATAAGCTAAGCAAGAGAGAGCCCTACTTAAATCTTGTTTCTGTGATTTTTTTGTTTCACTCAAGAACATTTCAGACTGAAGTCCTTCTTCAGCTGGTTCTACAAAATTGAAAAGGTGGAATGATGAGCGACTTGAATGGTGAATGAATGGTTATATACTGTCAATACATGATACTAAATAAGTGTTGATGGATGGTTAATTATGCGTCAAGGGATGTTCAGTCCATTAATGTGGTTCTGATAGAGTTCATCTGAATGCCTTGATCTAAATTATTATGTTTGAGGTGTGATTCTTTATTATTGATTTTGTGGGTGGCTTGTACTGTTCTAGTGACCATTTTACTCTTTCACAGAGCAATTGTACAGTTTGAGCATCTAATTTTCTGGCAGTATCTTCCGTGTTTACAATAACTTCTTTTACTGGTAGATCTTGAAGTGAAAGTGCAAAATTTTGACCTAATGAAAGTACTTCTTGTTCAGAGGATGTTAGAGTTGTGCTGCTTCTGTTAATGACAGTGATCTCTGGTTCAATGGGATGCTCGAGTGCTCTTTCTCTTTCTCTAGGATTAGCTATTTGAACTTTGTTTTTGCTTAATTTTTATATCCCCATAAATTCTCTTTGCATGCTATTTCTGTCAGACCATCATAATGTCTTGGAACTTCTGTGGATTCAGTGTTCCTTGTAGTATTGGGTGAGTTTTGTCATCTCTTCTGTTACTGTCATCTTGATCAAGCTTGAAAGCTTGATCTTTTCCTACACAATTGCCACATTTTGTTCTTTGTGCAATCCTTTGATTGTTGTCTGTATTGCTGCCTGCTCTGAGCATTCAATTATATTATATAGGTTGAAATTACAAGTTTTAGTCTTAAACCTTTAGGTATAATTCTATTATCTCTACACTTCATCAAGAGAGTTAAGTGCTTCTTGAATCTTGCGAATTTTGCCTTTGCATTTTTTTAGTCTGTGAGCTGTCTGTATTGCTGCCTGCTCTGAGCAATCAATTATATTATATAGGTTAATTGCTATGTTGTTTGTACTAATCAAAAAGTTACTGGCTACTCTCCCCATTAACTTGTGTATAGGAAGGAAGTCATTGGTCCCCTTCATATTTTGTACTCTGGCTGGACCAACTGCAAATTTGAGAGTATTGACACTGAGGATTGGTTGTTACCCTTGCATGATAAGTTGACTGTCATTCATGACTTGGCTGTGTCTAATGTGTCTAATGAGAGTAAGAGTGCAGAAGAAAGAGTGCTTAGTTTTAACAAAGGAAAGAGTGACAGGGAGCTTGAAATTGGTGATAGGGTGTTGCTGAGAATCCCTGGATTGCATAGTTCCTTACAAGCATCTTTGGAAGGTCCCTATACAGTTTCTAATAAAGTGTCCCGGGTTACATATAAAGTTACAAAAGGAGTGGGTAATGCTGAGAAGTTGGCCCACATTAATAAAATGAAAGCTTTCCACGATAGACCTTTGACAGTTAATGCCATTACTTTAGTGGCTGAGGAGAATGGTATAGATTGTCTTGACAAGAAAGCCGTTCTTAGTGAAGACAAATGCGACGGTTATTGTGAGAAAGAGTTGCAATTGGTGCTGTCTAGACTTGAGAAATTCTTTAGCCTGAAGCCTGGCTTGTGTAAAAACGGCCAGTGTAAGATTGATTTGGTTGATGGTGCTTCCCCTGTTAACCTTCCCCCCAGGCAAGTCCCTGGTGGTATCAAAGAGTCTGTCAAAAATGAGATCCGAAGTTTGCTAAATGGTTGCATTATTGTTCAATCTCAATCCCAATGGGCCAGTCCTTTAGTCCCAGTGAGGAAAAAAGATGGTTCCTTACGACAGGGCGTTGATTTTAGAGCCCTCAATGCTTTGACCCCACTTAAAAGGTTTTGGTTACCTTCACTTGTTGAGCTTTTGGAGCAGGTTGGTCCAAACCCTTGTCTGTCTACCGTGGACCTAACCTCTGGCTTTCATCAGCTGGAAATGGATGAAGCCAGTAGTGATCTAACCACTTTTGTGTGTCCCTTTAGCCGCTATAAATATGTCAGGATGCCTTTCAGCCTAAAAAATGCGCCTGCTGTATTCCAGGAGGTTGTGAGTCAGGTTCTTGTTCCAGTGAGTGATATTAGTAATAACTACATAGACGATGTAATCATTTACAGTCCCAATTGGAAGCAGCATTTGTTGGATTTGGAGAAGGTTATAATTTGTTTGGGTCATGCAGGCTTTACTCTTAAGGCTAAGAAATGTTCCTTTGGTAGGAAATACTTGACCTATTTGGGTCACAAAATTGGGAATGGTACTATTTCCGTTCCTCAAGCAAGAGTTAAGGCTATGGCTGATTATGAAAGACCTGTTACAAAGAAACAGCTTAGATCTTTTCTTGGGAGTATGTCCTATTATAGGAAGTTTGTTAAGGACTTTGCCAAGCAGTCTAGTGTTTTGACTCCGGCTGTGTCTCTCAAAGCTCACCAGAGGTTGGAGTGGACCTCGGAGATGTTGAAGGCATTCAGTGAGTTGCGTATTTCATTGTGTCAGTATGTTGTTTTGTGTATCCCTCAACCCTCAGATTCTTTTGTGTTGCATACAGACGCCTCTGGCGCTGGAGTTGGTGGTTGTCTATACGTCCTCAGAGATGGAGAAGAACTCCCAGTGGCTTTCTACAGCCGTCAATTGAAGTCAGCAGAGAAGCAGTACTCCGTAACTGAATTGGAGTCTCTGGCCATCGTGTCATCCATCAAGCATTTTGACTACTATGTCTATGGGAGACCTCTGACTGTGATTACAGATCATAGAGCTTGCCTGGCGTTGATCAATGGTTCTACACTCAACAAACGTTTGCTGAGCTTTGCTATGGCTCTACAAAAACAGGAGATAAAGATGGTGCATCATCCTGGACTTCAACATGGCAACGCAGATGGACTGAGCAGACAAGCCTGGGAGAATGATGTGGCCGACCAAGATGGTTTGTCAGCCTCATCCCCTGGTCTCGGCTTGGCGGGGGAAGATGTGGGTACGGTCACAGAGAGTAGAGTCGAGAGGAGGAAGAGATAAGAAGAGGAAGAAGAAAGAGCAAGAACAGAACATTATATGTATCATTTATCTTTAATTATTATTAGCAGAGTGGAATGTGTGTCATTAAGTGAATGTAATTTAAGTCTGTTCATTTGTGCCCCGGATGTCCAGTTGACCCTCCCATCTTTATGTGTGCGCATGCGTGGGTTTGGCTTTAATACCCTGACCACGCATGCGTCGGTCAGTTCCCCCAAAACCCCGAGAATAGTTAGGCGTAAAACTCTGACAACTGGGAGGGAGAACTCTGGTGGCAGCGACCTGCGCTGACTATTGCCCCAGAGCTGACAAGAGTCTGCGCAACCCCAAGGCCGAGTCGTTCCCTATGTTGAGCACTCGTCCCACAGGCACTCTTGAGTTCCTTGAGTTTGATGCAATGAACCACCCTAGCTATTCCACTATAATTATTCTGTGTATTTGACAAAATATACTGAACGAAATTCACCAAAACATATTGTATGGATTACAGACATGATATGTAAATGGTTAGGATTTCATCAAAAATATTGTTTCTAATTCATCCATGTTAATTTTTCCTAATGTGCACAACTTTGCTGTGTTTTACTGATGCATCCACAAGTGAGATGGAAGGTGTGCTAAGTGTATGCAGGAGTGATATGTGAATACCGGTGTCATTCTACTCGTGCCCCTTAAAGCACCACCAAATAAGATATTCAGTAATGGGAAACAAAGCACTGACTATGCTGAATTCAATTGAACATTTTTGCATACTATTTGGTGGGAAGGAATTATCGAGTATACTGATCTCAAGACCCAACTCAGTCTGTTTTCCTGACAATTTCTGTTCCTGTGGGAAATTTTATCCTCCAACATAAATGGAGGTGGATTGTATCTTGCTAATACCTAAATAAAATTCAATTTGTACTAAATAATCCCTTTTTCTATATCCATACATATATACATAGGTATAATGTGAAGTATGCGTCTATTAATTGTCAGGATTAAGGGCCTTTTTTTTTCAATGTACAGCTTTTCAACCATAATCCCTGTTTCTTCTGATACAACAGCAGTGAGAAAGTCTCAACTTAAGGCTAGGCTCAATTGTGATATAATTTCTTGGAAATGCTAGTTTTTACGTCACAAAAATTGGTGTGAGTGGTAAGGGCAGGCACAAATTATTTATACTTCAAAGCCAATTTAATTACAAATTTTAATTATGTAATTTTAGATCCCCCAAAATTAGATCAGAGACCGGCAGTAGTTCAATGGATCTTATAGTTTTTATGAAAGATTTACAGATAAATGGCAACTTCAGTTTTATATTGCAATACTTAGTGATCATTTGCAAGCTGACAGTACTATACAAATGTTTATCATCGTATATGTATATTTAGATCCCTTAAAAGTTGGATCACAGGGTGGCAGTAGTTCATTGGATCTTATAGATTTTACGAAAGATTTACAAATAAATGGTAGCTCTCATTTTATATTGAAATAGCTTAGTGATCATTTGCATGTTGGCATCATTACAAATATTTATCATATGTGAATTTAGATGACCCAAAAGTTGGATCACAAAGTGGCAGTAGAGCATTGGATCTTATAGATTTTACAAAAGATTTAAATGGTAACTTTAGTTTTATGTTGGAATATCCTGGTGATTTGCATGGGTAATTTGACATTTGTCTGGTGCTGTATGAGCCCTACCTTTTATTTATTTATTATTTCGGAATGAACCCTCAATATTATAGCAACTTTATTTCTTACAAGAGTAGAGTAGCAATACTTTTTTGTTCAACGTCATTTTTCATCGTGCTCCTGTAATTCAGTAATTGCGGTCTTTAAAATGCACCCTACTGATTGATATGCTGAATCAGGATTTTTACTTACAGTATGGCAAACCAAACACGTAGTATACCAAAGCATTCGTAGTTAGCAGTGTTGTATTTAGTGATTATAGCTTATTTCCATTTTTCTTCATGGTTGAATTGACAACTATAGCTTATTATAACAACTTTCATCATTTTTAGCTAAAATGTCTTTGTAACTATTATTTTTGTGTTTTCATAAATTGGTTTAATTTCTTTTTATTAACTTAAATATTCACTCATTCCTTCTTTGTTCTTCATTTATTGTTTTCCTTCTAGATTTCAGCAGTTTATAATTTTTCAGTCATGGACAATCACATTATATTCACATTATTATTGTGTTAGTGATTATTAGAATAATTGTGGAGGAATATAAATTATATTCCTCGGAGGCCCCACTCACTTATATAGGCATGAACAGTCAACATTATTAAACACTATCACTTGCAACAAAATAAACTATCTAATTTAAGGATAGCCAAAATCATCTTATTGACAAAAATTAATTCACACATTATGTAGCGTGACCATATATTATGGTCCATCATGTTTGCACACTATACACCATTGAACTCTTGGTTTTGTAGTTAGTTTTATTTGTTCTATAATAGCTGAAGACAAATCTCCATCACTCTGCTAGCTAGAGTGAGTCCATAGGTTTGACCACCTGGATTCCTCTTGGAGTGGAATATAACTTTAACCAGAGTTAGCTTAAACAGCTCCATGTCTACAGCAAGATTTTGGTGGCAGAGACCCCGTTGTAGACTCTAGTTGCTACCACAGTAGGTAAGATATTGGTCTGAGAGCCTTTTGCTCTGTGCTGCTGCTACTTCATTTGTTCCTGAGGCTAACCATTTCACCACAATGCTATTCATTCATTTCTGTGATGAGAAGATTCTCACAAAGAGATTAGATAGCTTGCTATAGCCCCACACTACAATGTGAACATATAGCTATGTGGATTTAGAAGTGTTCCTCAATTTCATAGATCTTGCTGGCATATGAACTACACATTTCTTGGTATATTTATTATAAGTCTACCTCTATCTATAATAGCTGTCATTCTTCAAAAGCTAAAATGTATTTTTAATATCTTTTCGGGCTCCAGCCCTCCACAAAATGAGCACTTCAGCATATAACTTATTTAGCTAGCTACACGCACTTCATACACACGCATGCTCAGTTTTAATATCATTATCGCCAACGTTCGTCATCAATGTTTCATTCCTTTTTGTTTATAACTCAAAACACAGCATCATTTTAGTTAGTTACCACTATTTCATAAAATTGTACAGTGCTAATTTTCATCCTGTTGGTATTTTCGGAACTGTACTTGCTTGTGAGTAATTGTCACATGTTAACTCAGCTATACTTTAGCGGGACACGATTCTAGAACTTCTAGATGGTCCTGCACATAGGTCATATCTCACTTGACATTAGTGCTGAAATACACCACATTGTAGTATAACAATTATTTGACAATACAGTTGCAATAGATAATTATTGATATATTTTATAAATTGCAGAAGAAAATCCTTTTGAGGGACTATAGACAGCTTATTCTAATGATTTGAACATTTATACTATTTATTAAATATTATTTAAAAAGCACATTTATGAAATATACTTAACTTTAATGTAATAAGTATGCCTCTTCTATTGGAGGTGATTAAATAACCAAAAATAGCTTAAAAACTAAAAATGTTTAATGCATGTACAAACTAAATGAATTAACTGAATTAATTCTATATTCTGCAACTTACTCATAGCTAGTGATTGGTGATTCCAAAGACTCTCTTTTTTTTACTTTACCTCTCCAAATACAAGAAGTGGCCTAGCTGGTTACTATGTTTAGCTAAAAGTTTCTTAGATTTGTTACATATTGATGTTGCTTACTGATATTGATGTTTAATTTTATCAAGATGTTTCAATCCCGTAGGATCCTCATCAGTTGAACAATGAAAGTAACTGAAAATTCATTGTTCAACTGAAGAAGATCTTATGGGATCGAAAAGTCTTGACAAAATTTAACTTCATACGACAAGTTCAAAAAAATAAGATTATAATGTTCACTTATAAGTATTGTAGTAGTTAAAAATGAATTTGTACAATATTATTTGATTATCAGCTTTCAAGTGATGTCTCATCAATGCAATAAAACTGACTCATATTTCTTTCATTGGAGAGTCAGAAGTATTCTTTCATTGGAAACAAATGCCTCCTGATTCACCAGAGGTTTCATTGATTGACTGAGCTGGATATCTGCACACACCTTCCCAAGTCTCCTAAGATGCTCCTGGTCTTTTGTTGATGAACCATCACCAAAAGACAAGGAGAATCTTAGGAGACTCACCACAAATACACTAAGGATAAGTGCCAAAACTAGCAACGCACATCAAAAATAGTTCAACTCACAACACCACCGCCAAATTTCAAGACATAGGCAACTACACAAGAAGTAGAGATAAAAACTAGGTAGAGTCAGAAGTATTATACTTACCGCAGGTCAACTAGACAATTACAAACTGGTAAGGAGAAACTAGACACAGTCGGAAGCACTCAATAAAGCAGTCAGAAGCACTCAAAAAAGCAGTCCAAACACTCAAGGAAAGCAGTCAGAAACACCCAATGAAAGCAGAGCTGTGATAAATTCTGCTTCCTCATAGCAGTCAATATTCAGTCACATGTTACGCAGTGTCAGCAACAGACAAGGTTTGATCTACTTTGACCTGATCGATTAAGATATGTAAAAAAAACTAACAATAGCACCAATAGGTAGACAATAACATTAAACCAAGACAGAGTTAGCAGAAGTGCAATAATTTATATTTCAATTTATAAAATAAAATATTAATTAACAGTGTAATAATAACCCATAATTTGTACAGTATAACCATACTACTTGCTATGCCCTACAGAGTGATGTGGCAAAATATTTGACTCTCAAGCTGTATTTTTAATGGCTGTGGCTCATGAAAAAAATTAGCCTGCTTATGAAAAAAAATTAGCCTGCTCATGAAATATTATCATATCACACTCAACTCATAAGTATTATATTATAATATATTATATAATATTTATTTATATACTCATATAATTCTCAAGTTCTGACCCTTCATGATTGAAACTTTCTCACCTAAAGGGATCTGAAAAAAGATGTAAAAAAATCTTAGTTGTCACCGGACACTCAAACCCAGTGCTACTGGCTTAGCCACCAGTTGCTAGGCTAGAGCCAGTCACCCTGACTCCCGGCGACAACAGATTTTTTCACATTTTCCTTTGTTTTGTTTTTTTTCGGACCCTTTAGGTGAGAAAGTTTCAATATACTTATAATAATTATATATTCTTACATTTTAGACTCCTTAATTTCATGACAATTTGTGAATATATGGTCAGATTTATTATTGTCCTTTCAAAAATAGTAAAGATGTGGGATGTCAGGGTCTATGAGGAACCATGACCAGGGTATTAGCTCAGGCTGATTCTGAATAAAATATCTTGATAAGAGATAGCCAATGATGGGACTCTTACCTAGACTTGGGTCCCATCTTTCCTTTCAAAACGCCTCTATAGTCATGTATGCAATAAAAACCACTAATCTCAGGGTCTCGAATAGTTTTACGTTGTGGAGAATTCGATCTACATAAACCAAACACATGCAGAGGTAATTTTGAACTCCAGACCTTTGGTGCCATCTGAAAGCATTGAATTAGAAGGTCTAGTGCTAACACCTGCACACTAATACAAAGACCCACGAAGTCCCTGCCAACAGCACCAGCAGAATAGACAAAGATCTCTACCCTAAGAAGATGCAAGCTGGTACAGAAAGTAAATCAAAAGTTGGAAACTGATTCGAAAAGCTGTTATCATCAAGCCAATGGAAACAAGGAGCAAATGGAAGAACCTTAAGAAGAATGTCAAAGAGCATGATATTGTCTTCATCAAGGATGACACCCTGGCTACCATTCACAGATGGCCTCTGGGAATAATCAGAAAGGTGTTCCCAGAAAATGATTCACTAGTCAGGACCACAAACCAAACTAATCTAATTCTTCACTTCAGGAGGTATTCAAGTAATGTGTTAGGATGCAACCACTTCAGTTGTAACAGTTAACATCTCATCCAGCCTCAGCTTGTGGGGAGCAACACTTTTCTTAATCTGCCTTTTCATGCTCTTCACTGCTGCCTCCCAGAGGCCAACAAACTTTGTTGGCCTCTGGGAGGCAGCAGTTGTGTAAGTACCCAGAAGGGTAGGAAACCACGCAGGTGCGCAAATATAAGTCAAGAGATAGTTCAATTCAAATTCATAAATTCTCGGTCTTGTGGACCTTCTAGTGAAATGAATTACAAGGGCCAGAGAAGGCTATTGTTATATGAACACAGAATACATGAGGTGGTCAGTGAGCATGCCCCAATGATGAGGTGATAATGAGTTAGGTGGACATGAAGTGAATGACTTAAGAATTTGTAGAGCAGCCTTGTTGCTAATGAGTAGGTGATAAGAGTGAAGTGAATGGAATTACAGTGAGACTTTACTGTAATCTTACCCACAAAAACAACTTTAATTACATGGAGCGGGGCCTCGGAGGCCGGAGAGGACCCGCTCCATGTGAACCTCCAAGATAGGCTGGAGGCGCCATGTTCAAGAAGTGTATATGTAAGGGTGACTGAATTAATAAGATAAGTAAGGAATGAGTGAGGAGGTTACGTGGCTTTGAGTTGTAGAAATTCTTCTGCTGTGAGTGCCTTTCTCCCTCTGAGGTTATATCTGTGTGCTTCTTCCATGGAGGGCGTGGCAGCTTTGACGAGCAGCGAAGCATGGGAGGGCGGTGCCCTTCTGGCAACAATTGGTTGGAAGGGTAGTTCCACATCTGTGAGTACCTCTCTGATGGCACTGGACTTGATGGCTGGGTGGTTCTTGACCGACAGTATGGTGGTACAGTCAGGTAATGATCTGTTGCTCGAGTGTTTGAGGAGCTCCTGTCTGTCCGTGTATTTGATGCTGTCTGCTGCAGTTCTGAGATTGTCTCTGCTGTAGCCTCTGTCTTTGAACCAGATCTGAAGTTCTGCAATTGCTGAGGCGTAGATTTGGGCGGACGAGCTTCTTCTGAGGGCTCTGACATATTCCCCCCTGACCAGGCCAACCAGTACTGATCTGTTGTGGCCAGAGGAGAAGTGAAGGTAGGAGTGGGGGTCAATCAGTTTGCAATAGGGTCTGATGTCCAGAATGCCTTGGGACTCAAATCTAGGGCCTTTGAAGATGGTCAAATCCAAAAAGTCTATGGACTGTGTGGATGATTCCTTTGTGAACTTGATTGAGCTGACTCTACCGTTGAGGTGGGCCAGGAGTTCCGTCAGACAGTCATCTGACATTTTGGATTTGTCCATATTAAAAGGCCCTAGATTTGAGTCACAAGGCATTCTGGACATCAGACGACTCTATTGCAATTGTGTAAGTACCCAGAAGGGTAGGAAACCACGCAGGTGCGCAAATATAAGTCAAGAGATAGTTCAATTCAAATTCATAAATTCTCGGTCTTGTGGACCTTCTAGTGAAATGAATTACAAGGGCCAGAGAAGGCTATTGTTATATGAACAGCGCGGGACCTGCCAGGACCTAGTACCTCAGCAGCTGCCCCCATGGGAGCCAGTACACCAGTCCCTGAGACACCAGTGGAGGAGGACCCAGATGGACCTTACCCACCACCGGTGGAAAATCCGAAGAGCAACTGCCAATTCAATCAACTGAATCTGGTAAGGGTCAATGATAACAACATACATCCTATTCTTGTATTATCCAGCCGCCAGCTCACCTTGGAAGAACATGAGGTCCTGTTGTTGGGCCTCAAGTTCGCCCCTACTCCCAGGAGAGTTCCGGACTCACTGGAATACTTTGACCGCTACCATGAACAGTGTAGGAGAACCTACAACAAACTGACCCACGTCAGAGCAGACAGACCTCTCCCCAAGCTCATAGAGGAACACCTGGTCGTGATCAAAGACAAACTGTCCCATCTGGCAGTCATCGGGAAGAAAGACAACAAAGCCCAGACACATGAACAGTGGAACAACCTCTCCACCAAACACCAGCAAGCCATACGTAGACTCAGACTAGACAAATCTCTAACCATCAAACCCGCGGACAAGGGTTCGTGCATAGTCGTGATGGACACCAAAGACTACCTGTCGGAAGGACTGAAAGAGTTGGCAGACAAGTCCACCTACATGGAACTAGAGTCGGACCCCACAGCAGAGATCACGGACGCCTCCAATGCCATTCTAGACAAGTACCATGGGATCGGTATGATCAACAAATATACCCGTGACAAATACTTCACCTCTATAGATGATGTCAGGACCCAGAGAATGTATTTCCTCAGGAAAGTTCACAAGTCCCCTCACCAGTTGAGGCCAATTGTCTCCTGCTGCTCAGGCCCGACCCAGAAGCTGTCCCAACTCACAAACAACTTGCTCAGAGATTATTTACATTCTGTGCCGTCACTCATCGTCTCATCAACACAAGTGATCAAAGTGATAGAATCTCTCACCGTTCCAATCGACAGCAGAAAGCAACTGCTTCTCGCCACTCTAGATGTCAAAGCACTTTACCCATCTATTCCCCAAGCATTGGGAGTCAACTTCGCCCTCCAGCAGGCACTGCCAACAGACCCGCCGACATCCACCAGCCACCCGCTCAAGAACATGCTCAAGGAGATGCTGCTCCACGTCATCAGACATAACACGTTTGAATTCGCCAAAAAGAACTTCAGACAGATCAAAGGAGTGGCCATGGGCACCCCTGTAGCGACCACTCTAGCCAATCTCTTCATGGGCAAAGTAGAGTTTGATGCTCTCAACGCCTGGCCAGGCACCCAACCAATCGTCTGGCTCAGATACATTGACGACATACTACTACTACTGGAAGACACAGATGACTGTCTGACGGAACTCCTGGCCCACCTCAACGATAGAGTCAGCTCAATCAAGTTCACAAAGGAATCATCCACACAGTCCATAGACTTTTTGGATTTGACCATCTTCAAAGGCCCTAGATTTGAGTCCCAAGGCATTCTGGACACCAGGCCAACCAGTACTGATCTGTTGTGGCCAGAGGAGAAGTGAAGGTAGGAGTGGGGGTCAATCAGTTTGCAATAGGGTCTGATCAGGGGGGAATATGTCAGAGCCCTCAGAAGAAGCTCGTCCGCCCAAATCTACGCCTCAGCAATTGCAGAACTTCAGATCTGATTCAAAGACAGAGGCTACAGCAGAGACATTCTTAGAACTGCAGCAGACAGCATCAAATACACGGACAGACAGGAGCTCCTCAAACACTCGAGCAACAGATCATTACCTGACTGTACCACCATACTGTCGGTCAAGAACCACCAAGCCATCAAGTCCAGTGCCATCAGAGAGGCACTCACAGATGTGGAACTACCCTTCCAACCAATTGTTGCCAGAAGGGCACCGCCCTCCCATGCTTCGCTGCTCGTCAAAGCTGCCACGCCCTCCATGGAAGAAGCACACAGATATAACCTCAGAGGGAGAAAGGCACTCACAGCAGAAGAATTTCTACAACTCAAAGCCACGTAACCTCCTCACTCATTCCTTACTTATCTTATTAATTCAGTCACCCTTACATATACACTTCTTGAACATGGCGCCTCCAGCCTATCTTGGAGGTTCACATGGAGCGGGTCCTCTCCGGCCTCCGAGGCCCCGCTCCATGTAATTAAAGTTGTTTTTGTGGGTAAGATTACAGTAAAGTCTCACTGTAATTCCATTCACTTCACTCTTATCACCTACTCATTAGCAACAAGGCTGCTCTACAAATTCTTAAGTCATTCACTTCATGTCCACCTAACTCATTATCACCTCATCATTGGGGCATGCTCACTGACCACCTCATGTATTCTCTGTTCATATAACAATAGCCTTCTCTGGCCCTTGTAATTCATTTCACTAGAAGGTCCACAAGACCGAGAATTTATGAATTTGAATTGAACTATCTCTTGACTTATATTTGCGCACCTGCGTGGTTTCCTACCCTTCTGGGTACTTACACACTTTGAAATTCAAAGTGTGGTGCTCTGGGAGGGTTGAAGTGCCAAGTAACTTCATTCTTTGTCTCCCATTGAGATATGTGCTACTGTGAGTCCATTAATCCCTAGGCGTCAGGGTTGGTGGACCAGACCCCGTCAACTCTGATACTGAAAATGGGAGTCAAGAAGATGATCGAGGTAAGCTTGTCTTTCTCTTGTCTTTCTCTTGAAAAATAGAAAGCTTATGTTGTGGAAAGGACTTATTTATAGCTATATTGAGATAAAGTAAGCTGTTTAGCTATAATATAATTATATATATTTCATTGAGTTTTGAGATTTGAAAGTGGCTTGTGGTTTTTTGAACAAATTCAAATTTTCAAAAAAATTAAAAAAATTTTTACAACATATACTACTAGGACCAGATGTAAATGCAGTCACCGACCCCGATTACGCAGATGAGGCGACAGGAGCAGAGTCTTCCAGTGATGAAGGAGAGGATACCGAACCTGAATCTTCCAATGATGAAACACGAATAGGCAGCAGGTTCCAATGATGAAGAAGAGGAAGTGGCTCCTCCTGCTCCAAGTTCTGGACGTCCTCGCGGTCGGAGAAGGCGGCAACCGAAGAACAAGCGTCGGGTGGATGAGGTAGGGGGAGAGTGGAAGACAGATGACAACGCACCCATTGATATTCCATAATCTTTTGTGTGAAGGACCACAGACTTTGATATTTGTGGCTGCACCCCCTCCCCCCCCTGAACATCCCAAAAGTTGTAATATGTATTGTTATTGTCGTTGTCGTTGTCTGTGTTTTTGTGGTGTTGTAGTGGACCTTCACACTCGATGTGTATGTGTGTGCGTGGAGTTGAAATGTTATTCTGGCGCTTCCAGATCTAACTCGGGGTGGGGGAGATCTTTTCCAATCGAGACTACTGTGCCCATGTAAGTTGAATTTCATGTATGTGTGTGTGTGTACACCAGTCAATTTATATTATACATTTATTTTTATGATCTGTATTCACCTGTATCTTCTTTTTTCTAGTGTGTGTGTGTCTATGTGTGTGCGTGCATTTGTGGAACGAGAGAGAGCAACCGTGGACAAGCAGTATGTGGCGCTTCCGTATACAACCTAAGAGGGAACTCTGGATCTTTTTGGATTGTGACTACTATTCCCATGTAAGTTGAATTTCATGTGTGTGTCTACACCAGTCAATTTATGTATAATAAATTATACATTTTTTATTTTTATGATCTGTATTCACCTGTAGCTTCTTTTTTCTTGTGTGTGTGTATAAATGTGTGTGTGTGTGTGTGCATTTGTGGAAAGAGAGAGAGAGCAACCATGAACAAACAGTGAGTGGCGCTTCCAGATCCAACCTGAGAGAGCACGAACTCGGGGGTCTTTTTCGGTCTGTGACATCATGAACATTTTGGAAGCATTTATTTTATTGTACATATCCCATTATGTTCCTATCATAACTGAGCAATTTTGTGCATAGGACCGAACACTGATCATCGGTGTGAAGTATAGACTCTTATGCAAAGATGTTCATCAAAGTAGTGAAGGTTCCAAAAAATGGGTGTGGCGAAGTACACTTGGAGCCCCACCCCCCCACCCCAAACAAAAATCCTGTATGAAACCTCATACAATACATCATAAAGTTACAATTATATAGGATCATGAATAATTTGTTGTTTGTATTACAAATATCTTTGTTTTTTGTGTTTTTGTGTATATGAAATTGTTTTGTAGTGGAGCTCGACGTCCGATGGCATATGTTCCTTGTGGACACTCATAGATGTGTCCTACATGATCACAATCAGCACCAAACACAACAAACAACATATTTTATTGTTGAACTAATATTATAATATTGGTGTACAATACATCAAACCATTATTACTTCTATTTTTTTTTTTTTTTTTATTGATGGGAAAACAAAAAAAAATATTTTTTTTAAAGTATTAGTAGAGGGCCTAAATATTATTCAATTTTCTCAATAAATGAGGGGAATCCCAAACTCTTGGTCTATTTAGTGATATATGGTTGCTATGGGGTTTTCCCAGACAGCATTGAGTTAAAAAATAAAACGGTAATGCTCTATTCCCCAGAAGAAAATTAGATTTTTCCACGCATCCAAACAATTTAGGAACGAAAGGGTTAAGTGGTTCTTTCTAGCACAGCGCCAAAAAGCGAAGTTTACAAATTGCAAACTAGCTCGTTAACTACTAGTTGCGCGTAGTTACCTAGTGGTTAACAAATTTTGGAACTCCGTTTTGACGTCTGGAACGGACACTAGTTAACAAGCTAGTTAACAAACCTCCAAACTTCTCTGAAAACTCGCTGTTAACCAGGCGACAAGTCTGTAATGTTTTGGTAACCTGCATGACAAGTCTGTAACTTTTTGGCAACTACTATGACAAGGCTACAACTTTTTGGCAACTTCTTTGAGACAAGGCTGCAACTTTTTGGCAACTTCTTTGACAAGGCTGAAACTTTTTGGCAAACTACTTTCTTAATTTCTTAGAAACATCTATGTTAACCACTTTGACAACCATATAAAAATGTTAGGAATAATCAATATGTTCATTAATATAATTTAAATACATAGTAACATTATTTAATTGTTAATGAATGATCTATAATTAAACTTTTTATCGTTCTTTTCAAAAGATAATTCAGTCAATCTACATACACAGACAACATCATTGATAAATAGACAAAATATATAATAGGCTACATTAAAACTGTGTCTTACCACTTCCATCTCCACTTTCACCACTTTGTCCAGAAAAAAAAACAAAAAAACATAGATAATGGTGATAGCTAAAATATAGTTCAAATAAGTGAAAATACTATACTTGGCCAAACCATTTTATTATAGCTAATAAAGTTATCTTAAAACTGTTACTTAGCAAATACAATGGTGAGTTTATAGCTTTCTTTAAATGCAGACATTATAAGGGAGTCTTGTGTTAAAATTATAATGAATCCTTTAACAAACATTTTTTAAAAACTGAGCAAATACCTATAAACACAAGAATTATCCAAAATGAAAGCATAGCCAGACATGGCAACCCAGTATTATCAAGCTCCTAGAGCTGAGAGAGAGTTTTAGCGGCTACAGAAAGCTTATTAGTATATAACTGGGGGCGTGATCATGATATTTGAGCGCACAATGCGCATACTGATCAATTTGTCTCCCTCTCCAACCAATCAAAAAATGTTAAATTTCATTAGGTTCCGTAAAGTTTACAGGTGATAGGGTACATAAATTATTCTGGTCTGTGACGGTGTCTCAGTGTTTTAGCGCTTGACGTAATTCCAGGCGCTGTGTTAATTCTTGAAAGCAGGACTAAATTATGGTTCTCAAAATGGATTACTAGTTCTTGTAAATTTGCATGGCATCCATAAAAATTTCTTAGCAAACTAGATATCAAAATTCAGCCGTTTCTGTTTTTGTGCCCCCAATAAAAAAGATTTTGCCCCCACAAGCAGTGAGAGTGGGAACCCTCAGCGTTACAACACACTGGCTGACTATTAAAAAGAACAATATTAACCCTCAGCGTGCACGCGCGAGAGGGTTACAGAACTGGGTTTGTATGTCTGTCAGCTAGTAATTCGATCAGGCAGTCATACCATCACACAACAAAAATTTGATCGCGAAGGTGGTAGCCTCCCAAGATTGAAACAAGCATCAAAAAGTTGCACTGGACATTTTATTATTAAAATGTCCAGTGCAACATTTTGATGCTGGATAAGCTACTTGTGCTGAAACACAGCTTATCCACTTGCCCAAGCTGTACATATCGACTTGCCCAAGCTGTACATATAGACTTGCACGATCTACACAGCGGAGCGATTTGTTAAAGGGTCTGGCAAGCAAAACTACTTCCACCCCCCCTTGAAATATTGTAATGTGAATGTACCGATAGAACGGGCAATACTATTCTTAGGACAAATTCACCACGATCCAAGTCAATGTGTAAATTAAACATAGATATTTTAATAAATATTTTAAATAGGCAATGGTATTAATATATATTATAAATATGTATATTTCACCCTAGATACCTTAGCCAAGTTATTTTTCAATACAAAAAAGTGTAGTACTATTTTGAAAAACAACAGCCGTGCAAATCTGAAATAATAATCTGTTTAATCATGGAGGTCTCTTTGGGACCTTGCCACACTTATACCCTTTAGGCAATGTCCCCGCGAAATTGCAGGGAAACGCTATAGTAACGGTAAAAAAAGTATGATGAATAGCTGGGGTAAAAAAAATTCTTAGACAGAAATATAATGATATTCATAGCTGCAGAATGAACGGTTGTCTTTGGCTAAGTATTAACACAAGATAGCACGGAAAATTGTGGTATTCCGATAGATTTTCTCCGCTGCACAGGTACTATTAATCCCGAAAAACACAGTTTTCCAATATATATATTATTTATTTATTCCATATCCTAACAATGTTATTTTTAGGTTTGTGAACACTGAAATCATTTCACAGTGTTATTGTGTTCTTTCAGCTATATTGCTCCTAATCTGTGTTTACATCAATTCTAATAATTAAGTTTTGACCATTCTTATAAAACTTTTTACAATTAAATGGGTTCAAGGTAAAGATGAGGTAAGTGTGTTCAGTTGTTGCCATGAATGAACCAAGGATACCTACCTGGCTTTAGTGCCTTGCAAATGAATTTTCACAACTTCCCTTTGCTATTCCTCAGACCCATTTGATTGAGTAACGTTCATTGTAATTCTAAGTAATTAGTCTTTGAACTGCTCTGAGAAAAGAAGTTGATATTGATTGCTGGGAGAGGAATTCCAGTCGCTCTACATGTTGGACCAAAATAACAGACATTTTTTTTATCTAGGGAAGCGTTTATCAAAGTTGACCTAGCTGTGGGTTACACAGCCTGGCCTTACAGAGCGTCCTGTGTACAATTAACTGAAAGACTTCCGCAATGCTGCTGATAATAACTCTGGCAAGTGTGGTTTTAAGAACAGGTATTGTTGTTTGTTATCGTTGTTTCTATTAAAGGACAATTATTACCAGTAAATTATTCCAACACAGAGTCTTCTCAATTAAATTTGGGAACTGTTTATCCAAAGTTTCAGGCAGTGGAAGTTGGTAAACAGTTTTATGTGGAATGCTTCAGTAATGATAAGATTGAATGGCATTTTAACGGTGATAATTTGCCTGTAAATATGAGATTCAATAAAGTGCTTGATTTTTCAAAAGCATCACATTACAATACTGGAGAGTATACATGTACAGGAACCTTTATAGATGAATTAGGTACCACAGAATTTATAGCTACAGCTGAAGTAATTGTTGGAAGTAAGTAAAATAAGAAAAACTCTTAACAATATTATTCTGACTCAATGATTAGGGTAGCAATATATTACAGCCTACGTTGAGTGACCCTACTGTGGACTGCAAACACCGAATTTGTGGGAGCCCTTGCATATAGTAGGGCAGATCGCATACATCTTCCCCAGCCCATGGAAAATTCCTAGTCAAAATAAATGGTCACTTTCCTACTCGTTTTTCCCCCCTCAAAATTCACCCCAAAATTATAACTGCTGAACATATTTCAGCCTAAGAGAATAATGTCCTACACTGTAAAAATTATAGTGTGAAAACCCACCAAATTCACACCAAACTGGTGGTGTGAATGCCCACCAAGGCCTAAAGAGAGAGTATGCTACTAATTTTTTTATTAACATAAAATAACAGGTGTATTAAGTTAGTATCCCCCCAGCTAAATATCCTAAAGTAATACAGCACCCAGCCAGGAAATTTTGACTCTCTGTACCTAGTTCAGCTAACCAGAAAGCCCTTGGGAGGATAGTAAGAAACCCAGCGAGCAGCACATACTGGATTGAGCTAGGGTGAGCCTACCATGAGCTACTGCCCCCAACACAATTTCAATAGTTGTTGAATTGTAATGTGCTAATTTAACCAACACAGCCAATGACCACAAGAGAAATAAAAGTTATTATTGATTTGAACTTCCAATACTCAAGCTACTATTAATAAAGTCTAGTTTTTTTTTAATTACGTAGCTATATGTGGTAAAGGGGTTTCAATGCAATATCACTCCCCGTAAATGTTAGAATTGATAGGCAACATCACGTTATTTAAACGATTTCTTTGTGATTATCTTTAGCTAAGTGTTAGCTGATACGCACAGTACATTCACTCAACTAGACAAACCTACACAAGACTCCAGTAAGTTGTTGTTGTTTTTTTATTTTAACTGCACCCACAAAAGAATTCAAAGCGGTAAGTAATTCAGTTTCTAGGATTATAGAAGTAATGGAAGCTAAACTGGAGGATTCCGTTTAATGAAGTTTGGACGAGGTCGAACACCTACCTAACTCAAAACAAAAAAAAACAAAAAACAACAACAAGGTCATAGTATATCCCCGATTCCATTTGACAGGACTGTATATTATTGTCTCGCTTCGCTAACTGGCCAACTTGCATGGATGGATAGCGAGCGAACTTTGTTAAAGGATTCATTTTAACCTCAGCTAATACTCAAGCTAATAATAAAGTTAAGTTTTTAAATTACGAATATATAAGTAAAGGGGATTCAATGCCGCAGTAACCACTCCCCAAAACTGTTTGAATTGAAAAAAAGCAACAACAAAAAAACGAGTCACATTATTTAAACACTTTCTTTGCGATATTCTTAGTTATAGCGCACAATACTTTCACACAACTAAATATACCTACACAAAACTTATCTTTGTGATTAGTCCAGTGGACAATGAATTTTCAAGTAAATATAGTTGCATAGGGCTTATAACGATGACAAACAGCGCGTTAGCTTACCAGCGCCACTAACTCCAATAGAACTGGAACTCCTTAAAGTTTTTTATTTTTAACGGCAGCGGCAAAAGAATTCAAAGCGGTAAACAATTAAATTTCTAGTAGGATACAGGTAATGATCGCTGAACCCGGGAATTCTATTTAGTGAAGTTTGGGTGGGGTCCCCACCCAGCTAGAACCAAAATACGAAAATACGAGAGGGTCAAAGTAGAAATGATATACTTAAGTCCAAACGTTATATATACAAATATCCGGGAGTATCAATTTGACACAAGTGCACAGTGTCAGGCGGTCTTCGTTCGCCAATAAATAATTTTGTGTGGGACATGTTCAAACTGTCCTATCAGGTTACTCAATTCAGGTAAATATATTTCATGCCTACCTAGCTCCCAGGAAGAATAAGTGAACCTGCAGCCTAGAGCCAGGTATAAGTTGGTGCACCCCACCGTTAGGTCAGTAGGGATTTACAATGTACTAGGGCCTTTGACCCGCTTGGGTTGTGTAAATCCCTACCGACCTCTACGTGGTGGTGTAAACTATACAAACAGCAGGTATCACAAATATGCAACACCTGTAAGTGTCTCACTCAATGGTGAACTAGTGACATGCTGCAGTACAAACGACATGGGAGCCATTGTGCCAAGTAATTCACACAAGCTAAAATCTGATAAAAGGTGATTATAAAATCTGTATGAAAAGTAAATCAGTTTCCCTCTAGTTAATCTCTTTGTTCAGGCCTAGACGTCTGGAGCGATGCAGCGCTATTTGCAGGCAACCACACTTTCATGAAGGTGAACATTACATCATGTCATTTCCATGTCCCCCTCATTTTTATTTTTTGTTTGCTTGTCTCACCTGTTAATCATTCTCCAGCGCCTCTTTATTATTCTTGGGTTGACTGAAACTCGTCGAACGCTAATCTGAGCTATTGATTGTAATAAGCTTAGTTTGGGGAATAGCCACACTTCTTGCCGTTCCTCAACCTTAGCCAAGGTTCTGTGCTGGCTTTACAACCTGGTGGTCTGTAATAACAGTCCTAGCAGAACACTCTTAGATCCTGTTGTTAACCTAGTTTTAGAAGGCATTTTTCAGTCTATTCAGTACTAAAATAGCTACAAGTCACTATGTAGCCATTGACAATGATAGTGATAGCTTCATCTAAATGACATGTGCTCCTGACAAATAACTCTGAAACCACTTAAAAACGTCCTAGTTTTTAATGGTATGGGACAACAATGCCATTCTGTGCAACTATTTGACATGGAAAAAGGAATTACCATATAGTTTATAGTCTTACCCTAAGTGGTGACATGCTGACTGCAGCAAAAAGGCAGCTAACATGTTTATTAGGTAATAATTTACTTGGTGCCATTCTTCAGCTAACCAGTAACACTCTACACACTTCTTCATTGGATATACCAGCACAAGACTTACTTTCATGACTTGACTATAGGACAATGAATTTTCTAGTAAGAATAATACTGTTGCTTGGGCTATAACTATGACAAACAGGCATTAACCAAGATATTAACCACCACCCCTAAATGAACACCTAAGTATGTAAGACATAACAGAGCCCACTAAAATATATATCACATCAGAGGGTAAACAATTGAACCTGGTAAAGATCGCTAAAATTTAGCAAACCATTAGTGGAAACAAAAAACACTGATCAGAGTACAAAATGACAACATTTCAGTATTAGTTTAATTTATTATTGCTAATTTCGAAAGAAAAAAAAATGCGTGATGGAGCTGCTAAGAGGCTTGTCCTGCTAAGAGGCTTGTCCGTATTTTGTATACTATTACCATGCGTCTCCATGACACTAGCAGGCAATTGAAAGAAGTAAAAATAGGCTTAAGGCCCTATCAAAATAATTTATTGTTTATCATCCCCTCCCTCTCCAATTTTTGACTCAAGAGAAAAAAATTATTTAATGCAATTTGTTTTTTTTGTGGTTCGGAAGAGGATTTCAAAGAGCAAACAGAAGGTTACCCTATCTGCAAGACCTGCTTTTCTGGTGGCAAACGCCCCAGCCAAACGAACACGGCAGTTTAAACCAAAGGACTAAAAAACAACTGTCATATATACCTTTTTTTCTTTTCACAGACACATCTGGTTGTGATTTCACTTAAAAAAAAGTAATTTTGAAACTTAAAAAAAAAAAAGCCTCCCCCCCCCCTCTCCAATTTTTTGAAAATTTCGGATGATAAACAAGAAATTATTTTGATAGGGCCTAATGTGCGCATTATTGAGAAACTACAATCGCACGAATTGCTGCTGGATTGTGCTGAAAATTTGTTAGCTACAGTAATCTTTCAGCTGTTAGTGAAAAGCCAACCAAAAGATTTCTTAGAATCGTTAGATACAGTACACAAACTAACCATCTAGTAGTGTCTCTCAGCCTCATTGCCACACTTTTTTACAGCCCAAGCTAGGAAAATAGCCAGTGGTTTGTTTGTTTTTTGGTCCCACATCAGCTAATTGGGAAATTGTAGTGACTATTTCTACTATAGTGGAAGGTATGTTTTAGGAAGGATCCTCAAATATAGTTGTTACCCCCTGAGACTGTACTCTGTTGTCCATGCAAGTGATGAAGTTAAGAGCAGAGGTTAATAAAAAGGAAGAAGAAATCAAGATTACGTGTGAAGCAGGCAGGAGCGGTGTATGGTCTTAAATCAATGGACAGTACTAAGTGATTACAAACAAAAGTTATTGATGCATAATTCAGATGCTACTGCACAAATTTTAGATAATCCTACATCTGATACATAACTTATTGTTGCTGGTGAATCTTCCGAAACAACACCAGTGTCCAGAAAAAGAACCCTCTTGCAAAGCAAAAATACTTCTACACCAAAAAGATGTTTGTTTGCAGGTGGGTGGGTGTGGTTTTAATTGTGGTAGCATGAGATAGTTAGGGGTACAATATTTTTGGAGATAAGATACTATAAACTAAAAGTGGAATGAATTCAGTGGCCACTTGGCATATCAATACGAGAATGGCACATTGAGTGAATGTTATGTGTCAATTCTTTCATGAATGTCAATTTTTTACTAGTTATAATTTTTTTGCAAGAAATTAAAAAGTGGATTTAAGGACAATTTTTGGATGTGAGTGTAGCTGTGTAGCAATGGATAGCAATAAAGAATAAACAAATAATAAATAAATATGTACGTAAGTAAATAAGTAAATAAATAAATAAATAAATAATAAATCAATAAGTAAATAAAATAACAAAGAAGGGCTCATTGGCAAGTGAAGCGAGCGAGACACTCTCAGGGGTAACACAATTGAAAATCGGGGATATTTGTTTGTTTACATATTATATTATGTGTATGGAAAAAAGCAACGGAAAAATGTAAAAAAATCTTAGATTTTTTCACATTATTCTTTATCTTTTTTCCAGACCTCTTTAGGTGAGAAAGTGTCGATCTAGTTTTTATGAAGGGTCAGAACTTGATAATTATATTATGTGTGCACGTACATATGTCATTTTGTACTTTGACCATCGCGTTTATGTGTATGCTTCATGGTCTAACCCTTTTCTTACCTTCACTGAACATAATCTTTTGGTTGTGATCTCATGTCTTTCAAGAAAATTAATTGTTTACCACTTCGTATTAGATTGTTTCTGAATAACACAAGGCACACTCACTGTCTTGCAAACTTACTGTTTAACTTAACACTGTACAGTAATTCTTTATAACTTTCAATATTCAATTATAATTGCAAATTATTCTTTAGAACTTCTCGTTTTTTTTCTTTTCAAGTTGTTAAATATGTTGTGGCGAATGGTTACTATGATATTGAAACCCTTTACCAGACGTTTTTTTTTTAACTCCGCCTTTATAAGCTGTGAGTGTTTACTGTCAAAGAGCCACTGGTAATTCAGATAGTCAGAGACTAGGAAAATACCAGTACTCTGGAATTGAGGTACACCAAGTTACTGGTAATTAAGACAATCAGAATGGCTTAAATTAGATGCTACAGAATCTACCACTACTTTGGAAATGGTGGTTAGAAAGCAATTCTGTAATTTTGTTGAGTAAAATTAAAGGTCAGAATGGTTCAAATTAATTTATACTAAGAAGTTACCATTACTCAGGTTAGAGAATAATTCTGTATTGTTTGCTTAAATTAATGATCAACTCTTATTTTACTGTTTTTGCATGAACTAAGCTAAAATATGTTATGTAACAATTATTGTACTTTTGTGTTACCTAATTAGCCCTCTCACGGGCAGATAAAATTCAGTTATTTTATTTTTTCTATATGAATAATTTTTTTAAATAAATATAAAATCAGGAGTTAAAAAAAGGACCTAGCAACCATATATCACGTGAAAGTACATGTGTTGTTCAACATTTTTGGTCAAATTTGGTTGCTTAGCAACAAACCACAAAGTTGTTTTTGGGACCACAAAGTAACTATATCATAACAAAGTGATCTGTATGCTTCCAGTGCAATATTAGCAATTGTTTGTGCGTGATTCGATATTTTTTACTGTTATAATAGACAGTTATCTCAGCCAGCAATGCTGTTGCTCATTGATGACACCAGGAGAGGGTGACTGGTAGCTGGGCAATAGCTGGGCAGAAGAACATAAAGAATACAAGAATATTTTACTAACAATTCCAGTCCTCTGCACACACTCACTCCTCCCTCTAGCCACATTCTTACTAATACTCTTACTTTTTCATCCATTCAATACTTTGTCAACCATTCTTCATGCTTTCAACATAATCAGTATTACCATTATCTCAATATTCTAGACCTTGCAGAAGTAGAGACATCATCCTTTGAATGAATAGGAAGTCCAAAGTAATTCAGAGAGCAAAGGTGGCTAAGTCAAATCATTACTCATTGCTGGGAGTTTGTAAGAAAAGAGTTTACAGCTGTGACCAAATTAGCGCCATATTCCTGGGAAAGCTTTTGGGCATAATAAAACTTACCGCCATGTTCCAGGGAAAACTATTTCTTACTTTTTTCCTCCAATATACTGCGTAACTAATGATGTGCTTGAGCACAAATGGCGAGGGAGCATAAAGACTATACTATTTTTATATGAATGATTTTGACTTCTAACACTGAAGCTACTGAAAATAAGGTCCAGTTTTTAAATTTCGCATACACGGTAAAGGGATTTCAGTGCCATAGTAACAACTATCTGCAACTGCTTGAATTGAAGGAAAAACACAACAACAAAACAATACACGTTATTTAAAAGTTTTCTTTGTAATATTCTTTAGCTAAGTAGTGGTTGTAACACACAATGCTTTGACACAACTGCACCTACACAGACTTACCTTCGCAGTAGTCTAGTGGACACAATGTATTTTCAAGTAAATACTGTTGCGCACGGCTTATAACCATGACAAAAAGCGCATTGACTTACCACTGCCACTAACTCGAATAGAAATGGAAGTCCCTTAAGTTTTAAAGTTTGAACTGCACCCGCAAAAAAATTCGAAACGGTAAACAATTCAATTTGGGTGATACGGGTACTGATCGATAAACCAGAGGATTCTGTTTAGTGCAATTTGGGACGGGGTCGACCACATAACTAACACAAAAACGCGAGGGTCAAAGTACAAAATGACATACGTACATCCAAACATATAATACAAATAAACATCCCCGATTTTCGATTGTGTTACCCCTGTAAGTGTCTCGCTCGCTACACTCGCTCACCAAATAGCTGCTTTTCTTACCTGGAATATAAAGTTCCATATCCTCTTTGACATAGCTGCTGGTAAGTTCGCTACCTACAGTGCTCTAGTAGCTCTACTACCGGCAATGAAATGACAGCTTTAGCGAGCAAGTCCAACTCTCTATTCTCGACAGTAGTACCCTCTGCGGTAGCTATATAGCTCCTGTACCCCTTCCCTCTCACGTTCGCAGTCGAAAACATCGTCGCAGACAAGATCAACCGCCTTATGCGGACAAATTTATCGCCATTTTTCGAACTAACGTTAAGTTTATTTTTAGCCTGACTACCTTAGTTACGTAGTAGGTATTTCTATTCTAAAAATACATGCAATAGAACAACACATTAGCCGTGCTCTGGACGCTGCAGCTAAGCTTTAGCGTTTATCGTTTAGGGGGAAAATATTTCTTCCCCATTATGTCATCCTTGAGCGCCTATAGGCGCTTGTGCCGGTGAAAGGGTTAGGCAGGCTCACTCTATATTTATGTTCAAGTATATCACTAGTATACATGTGTGTGGACGTATGTATATCATTAGCACTTTGACCCTCACATAATATATGTTTGTGTTAGCTCGGTGGTCAACCCAGTTCCAAATTTCACTAAACAGAATCCTCTGGTTTATTGGTCATTACCCATATTATCCAATTGAATTTAATTGTTTACCGCTTTGAATTCTCTTTTGTGGGTGTAATTAAACTTACAAACTTACCAGAGTTCATATTTTATTCAATTAATTGTGGTGGTAAGTTAATGCACTATTTGTCACATTTCTACACCTTACTTAACAGTGTTGTTCCTTACTTAAAATTTCATTATCTAATAGTCTAACCACAAAGATAAGTCATGTGTTGGTAAGACCAACGAAATAGTGCATGTGAAAGTGTTATAGGTAACAGCTACTGCTAACAATACCACAAAGTAAACATTGAACAACCAAACAAATATATTAGCTGCCTTTAGCTTTTCAAGCTACTACATCAGTAAGAATGTCTTATTATAGATGATGTGCAAACTTGTGCAGTATTTCCTTACAAATGTCTGCTATTATTTTTTGTTTTTTGTTTTTTTAAATTAAAGTCAAACAGCTGCGGCGAGTGGTTACCATTCTTTCCATGTATATCTAAATTTTTTTTAACTGTTTTTTAATGGCTACAAAGGAATGTCAGGAGTTAAAATTAATCGACCACACCTTATTTTTATGTAGCATAGCTAGGGAGGCGTGCTCACCATTTGTGCTTAAGCACACCACTAGTTATATAGATTGATAAAATCACTTATGATCTAAATTATGTCAGCATAATTCACCAATCTAAAAACCTGGCAAAAGTTACTAGATGTTGTCCTTCCTCACTGCCCTACCCCTTTTTGCGCAGTGAAAGGCTGGTTTACGAGACTAATTTTTTCCTTCCTCCCACGATGCCCGTATACAATAGGGACAAGGTCAACTATGCCAGACTAACACCCATAGGCTGGGTTAACTAAACTTGCCTACGTTTTTGTTCCTTGCACAGTCAGTATATTATACAGCAAACCGTTGATGAGCATGGTTAAGTTAACTCATCAAGTAAGTACATTGTGTCACAAAATGACTCAGTTCGTAACAAAGTAATTATTCTTATTATATGCAACAATTACTGCTAGCACAGTGTGCAGTTTTAAAGTCACTTCATTTTCATTCTATAGGATCTGCACCCGAAAGAATATTTCTAAAAGAGGCTGAAGTTCATGTTGGAGACTCAGCTCATTTCAAATGCATTTCAGACTCAGAGTCATTTCCAGCTCATAAATGGGTATTTAACGGTTATCATCATGTTGATGGAAAATCAAACAGTAAACGAACCAGATTGGACATTGATTCAGTTAATCTAATGCACAATGGTCAATACACTTGTATTGGTATAGAAATGAGTAAAAGTAAACGTGAATGGAATTATTTTATAGCCAGTGCGTACTTACATGTTCTTGGTAAGACTAATGCAAGTAAAATTAATATGCTCAGCTAAACAGCTAATGAGGTAATGATTAGTTAATTTTATGACGAGAATACATGTGTAATGATTACATTGTCTGTAAAGTAGGTTAGCTACAAGTATTTACAGGTTGTTCATTATGTACAAGCAGTTGTAATTATAGTTTTGACTGTTCTGTGGAGTAGAAAGTCAGGGGCCAGGGGTAAGAGAGTTGTAGACAGAGCCAGTAAGAATCGTGATTTGAAGATCAAGGTAGCTCTAAACATACAGATGACACCTGACAACAACAAGTTTAACAGAGACATAGGTTTAGAGCTTCCAGGATGCTGGCTGTCCATGCTGCATGCATACCACCCTCCAGGGTATAATAAACAGTAAGCGTACCCTTCAGAAATCTTGCTGTTTATATTGTGTTAATTATAAGCATGGACCCCTGAAGAGGACTTCGGCAAGAAGTCGATACATTGGGTTAAGTTTTAATTAACTATATTGGCTGTTAAAAATAGAAAAATTTGCTATTATTATACTTATTTTTACTTATTGTTCTAAAGTGGTTGAAATTCCTGTGCAAAACACCACTTTCAGAATCATCGTTCTGTTCTTGTCAGAGTCCTCGACCATCTAGTCGCTACTACAGTCACCACACCCATCTTCACTGAATTCATTCTCACTGTTATCAAACCCCTTGTAACTATCATCTAGTTACTGCCATCTTGGTCACTACCATCCTATACACTGTCAAGAATAAAATGTATTAATGATTTAGATGCTGAAATACCAGTGTTTCACTTGCAGATAGTTTTCTACTTGTCATATCATGAGCAGTTATATCTAAATTAGTATTGGTTTCTAAAGTATTATTCTGTGTTCCTTAATAATGTTATAAAATATATTTTCCACCTATATTTTATCAGAGAGAAGTCTTATTGTGGTCACAATAAAATTTACTCAGCTATTTCTTATGACAATCTATATAATTTATAAGCCTGAATTATACTAACAACAATATAGAATCATCTGCAAGTCTTCCCTTACTTCACAAAGCTGTAGTGCATTGTAGTTGCAAAGATGCATTATTGATGCATTTTCGCATCCTCAGCTGTTTTCTTAATTGATGTGTTTTCGCGTCCACCGCAATCAATCGGTTAAACTACATCAGACTCAGTGTGGCTATGATACAGTGATTGTAGTACAAAACTTTGGATCTGATATAATAATAGTTTGTATGGGGGAGGAGGGGGCTGAGAGGGCCACACCACCTTTCAACCAGGTTTTTGAAATAAATTATAAGAATACATATACCAATACAGGCAATCCAGTTTATATGTCAACTACATGCTAACTTATGTTCTTCACTCATAAATTAATATTTAAATAATCAATCATTAATGTTAAAAAATTTTCGCGAGTTTTGACCAAAATATATTTCGTCCCCTCCCTGTCACTAGTGCTGGATCCACCCCTGATGGAAACTAGAAGTTGCTGAATCAGCTACCAGTGTGCACAGATTTAGCTTTGTTTCACTATTGCCAAGAGAAATTTAATGCAGGAGTCTTCTCCAAAAATTGTTTATTAGTCTGACCAGAATGCAATGACTCCAGTTACGCCACTTTATACCATGGCTGACTATGTCCTAGTACAAACTACAGCAGTGAAGATATTTAATCTGAATGATATGGCCAGATATTTCACTCTCAGGCTTTATTTTCACTCATGGCTCACGAAAATAAATTGGCCTGCTCATAAAATATTTCGCCATATCATACTGTGATGCATGCACCAGTATCTCTCTAATCAAGGACTGAAGGCTCAGTAATTCGGTTCATGGCTATTTAATTAAGTTGTATTTTTATTAAAAACCGGCTTGTGAATTACATAACTAAAGACTGACTGATTGGGTGAGCAGATAGGCCAGTATATTCAACACACCCACATCCTGGGTGAGCATGATACAGGAGCAATATCTCTGAAAGCTGGCTGAATTTCATTAGTTTGAATTATTATGTAGTGATCATAAATAAAGCTAGGGTGCATGAAGTGTGAAAAGGTGTAAATGAAATAGTTAGGTAATACAGATGAACATTCAATAAATAAAAGAAAAATAAACATGCCAGCCTTACAACAAACAAAGGTAATATATAAACTTGAGTATGGTTTATTCTGGCCTGGGGCATGTGTGGCTGGAGATGAAACATCAGTGGTCTCCACCACACTTCCCACAAACCCAGCTGATGTTTAGCAGCTGCTGAGTATTTGTAGTTTATTCACCACTCCCTCCCAAGGTAGGACCACTGCATGCTTGTTTAGACTAGCCACCAACCCCCCAAACCTCTAGGTCATCTGCTTGGATGGCACCCTTCCTTTATCTAGCTGCCACACAATAGTAATATTTATATATAATATTTATGTACTTTTATGTAGATAATCAATTTATTGATCCTAAGGAGATTGTGGCTGATCAAGGAGTCACCATTCAATTTACTTGTTCATCTCACAGTCAAGTTTATTGGGCTCTCAGTTTTACTAAAGTTATACAATTTGAAAATAATGTTATAGTTCTTCCTAATAATACAATTCTAATTAAAAATGTACAAAAAATTAATCAAGGAAAGTATTATTGCAGAGGTAAAACTTTTAATCCAGTGCAGGAAGGAGTAAAAAAAGAATTTATAGACTACTATGCAAGAGCTTTTCTGTGGCTAAGAGGTAAAATGTTATTATACTACTATTTAGTAATAGTAGTAGTTGTAGTAGTAGTATTTATGGGTACCGGTTTTGGCACTGAAATGATCTAAAGTGAATCCGGAGGCACTGACAGTTCAAAGTGTATTAGAAACTAGAATGCGTATATCTCTTACAGATTGTAAATTAATTGCCAAGTTATACTGTCTCACACACATAGTTAAAGATGCGTTAGTTAGATAAGTTGAAAATAGAAAAGTAGACCACAAGCATTAGAGCTAAATAACTACAAATACAATAATCCAGTGACAGCAAGTAGTCACACACAGAGTTCAAAACAGAAATGGTAAAAATGCATTGTCAGGCCTAAGGCCTTCAGAGACTTGTATTTAACCCATGAAGTAATCATATTCACTCGTCATTTTCTTATACGTATGCTTCCATTGTTATTTTCGGTGTCATTTAACAGTTCGTCCTAGTTATGCTCAGTTCATAATAATTATATATAATTGTTAAGTATTCTCAATAGTATCTATTTTTTCATTTACGTGTACAAATAAATTAATATACACGTATATTATTGATATACATGTTGTTCGTAGTGTTCAGTGGCCAGAACATTATTATTTCTATTATTGTTGTTGTGGTTGTTGTTATTGTTGTTGTCATTTGTTGCTGGTTAAGCCAAGTTGTTCTATTATTTGTCCTTATGATCATGATTAGGTTCAGTATTAGTTGAGCCTGCTGTACAGTATATAGAGGTTTTCAGTTTTGCGGAGTTTGTATGTAAGACTTACAATCCTGTGAAATGGACTTATAATCGAGGCAGACTTCCAAGTGAAGCAACAACAAGTGGAAGATTAAGTCAAGTATTGACCATACATAGAGTTACCCCCCATGTTGTTGGAGTTTATGAATGTGTAATGGAAGATGGAGGGAAAATGTACTCATCAATGGGCCTCCTTCATCTAAAGAGTGAGTTATATATATTTTTTGAAGAAAGAAACATCTTGGCTAATAGCTTGATTGCCTCACTATAACATGGAAATCCTTTTATTATTTCTTTATCTGTCTCTCTGCTAACTGATAAAGTAGTTCAGTACACTTCAGGGGAGGATCCAGGGAGGTAGGGGGGCCCTCCTCCCAATCCTAACCAAGATTTTTTTGTTTTTGTTTTTTAATTAACTTAACCAATAAGGGAAACACAGTTTACAGGACACTCTTTTCATAAATTAATATTCAAAGCATGTATAACCATCACTAGTGTTGGATTTATACCCTTGTCAATTTTATATTATGGTGTGCTTCAGCTAGATCTCAAGATACAAGAAGTAGATGACATTTTTTTAATTTGGGAATATCCTCTACTTCAATTCGAGCAATTCGAAAACGATCTGGACTGCTATCATGAAGCTATAAAATTTACAAGTGAAATAGATAATAATAAAGTTAATTTTTTAGAGTAGACATAATTGAAGAATTTACTTTTCTATTTAATGAGATGCGTATGGCATTAAAAATTGTTATTTTTTGCTTTTTGCAGAATAATAGTGAAGAATATGCATGCTTCTTGAAGTCTTTACAAGAATATTAAAACCACAATTGTATTATGCCCTAACCCCACTACAGAGAATTCAATGATATATATCTCATATAATAATCTATGTAGCTCATAGAAAGCCCTTACTTTGCTCATTACTTTAAAGAAATGAAAGTATAAATGTAAGCGGAAATGGAAATGTTGATTTTTTTGGTGTCAAATATAAACATGTCTTCAAGCGTACTTGTTTTTGACAATTGGCTGTTGACATTTGGCTGGTCAGTCAATCTCTCCATGGGTAATTTGCTAAGTAAATGGGTATGGCTTGTGTCATGGACGTAGACAAGTACTCTGGAAATGTTGGTATACATGCCCACTCATGCTATTAATTAAAGTAATACATTTGCAAATATTTCTAGCTATAGCCAAAAGCAATAAGGTATTGTTTGAAGTGAAATCTATAATTATAATCATTATTATTGGACATTGCTAGATAACTAATATCGTAACATGGTCAGGGTAATAGAAGGGGGGGAGTAATAATATAGCTTGACAATTGATAGTCACAAGAAAAAGCTGTTCTAGAGAAGTCTAAATGGCATGAAAATGAGAACAGCACCACTACTACAACTTGTTGTTCTAGACGGCATAGAATAGGCTGTTATCCTATTCTATGGCTAACAAATAATTGCACCTACAATTAGAAAAGTAGCAATTTCAAGCCACATTTATATTCATTTTTATCAAAAATTAGGGTGGTAGAGAGGAAAGGCTAAAGCACTAACCCCCCCCAACCAGCCCCCAACGGTCTAGCCATGTTGGTTGGGTGTGTAGCTTTTTTCGGTTGGTCAGACAATGAACAAGTGAGAAGCTAGGTGTGTTGGACAGCAGGTGGGCATGTGTTGATGAATAAATGGATAAATGGATGGACAGATGGATATAAGCTGATCAAATGAACATTGATTAAATATATGCATTTTCATCCTATACACCGTCCAGTTTTGAGCTGATTCATTATCCGTTTGACTCATTTGTATATTATAGTACGATCTTGTTAACATTATAATAATTTATCATCACAATCGTTGTGATGCCAGTTCCCCTGAGCTGAGTATAAATGCAGACAAACACAGAAATGAGAAATGGGACTAATGTAGTTTTGTCAGAAAGCATGGTGTCAAAGCTAAGCTATTACTTGAAGCAGCAGCACTGGACTCTATCATTCTAAGCGCAGCTGCCATTTTGACCATGTCCCATGAAGCAGTGCATAACTTCCTTTATTCTTTTGACATCATTCTGTTTGAATCATGCACACACACATTTTAGTATAATTGGTGATCAAGAGAACTATGGAATTGCTGTATATTATTATAGACATAAATGTGGTACATAAAACATGTAGGAAGAATGATAATAAATTAGTTCAATAATGAATAAATACATGCTTTGCAGAGCTGGTTAGCTATGCGATACCCATAGTAATATAACAAATAACCTTAAAATATTATGTACTATAGTTTCAACAATTGTTCATTTCATTGTTGTTGTATTTGTTGTTTACTCTATCACATTACTTTCAGGTCCTGATACACCTAAAATGAGTAAGCATTATACTTTTCTTATACAATGTATAGATTATATAGGAAGTAAATACAGCATTACTGACATGCTTCCAACTCTTCACAACACTGTAACACTACTGTAGAGAAAAAACTGGTACTGTTTGATTAAAAGTAAAACTTTATTTATAAACAAATTGAAGTATCATGGTGCACTTGAAATGTTTAAAGCTGAGTATTGATTAGAAAGAAAATTTGATTTCTCAGTTAAAATATATGTATAATTCATAAATACAACAGAAATTCTGTATTATTACAAATTTTTGATTCAAATTACAAATATTCATCTTTTAGAATTCTTTCATAGTATTCGGTTGCAGTATTGTGACGTCTTTCTCAGTTGGAAACTTCAATGACGTATACTTGCCTAAAGAATAGACTGCATAGAACAAGATGTGAAATGTTAGATAACAAAAATATAAAAAATGCAATAATAACAACAACAATGACAACAATGCTGTACTGATGATGACAACAGTGTGCGCCATCTTGAATAATTCATTAGCTGTGTGGGTTTGAAAAGACTCGTCATGAACTGAAGGGTAAAACATAATGGCATTCAGTTTAGTTATAGTACTGAATGAATGCTGATTTTCATCCTGCGTCCTTAAGAACTTCAAAATGTTGGCTCAGTGGAAAGCAATAGCTGACAGTAATTCATGGAGAGATGATATTGGTAAACATGATTAATAATTGATTGGCAACAAACTGTTATAAAAGCTTTAATAAAAAATGTTGCTTAATTAGTAGGATGGCTACTCAGTTCACTTTGTCAGTTGAAATATGAAATACTGTTTGACCACTTCATTTTTAAACCCTTAACAAAACATATGAACAAACTTTAAGAAACACTGTTTCTCAAGAGCATAATGTGAGTTCACTTCAGACTTCTAGCCTAGCAAGTCAGATATTTTATTTCACCACCTGTTAGTAAGGATCTGGCATGTAAGAATGTATTGCTATTCATCTATTACTTAGGATACAATTGGACTTCAGCAAGCAGTTCAAAAGGAATATGTTAGACCAGTGTTTGGCCTAAAGCTATACTTGGGCTTCAAGAAAACTAGAAGCGAGAATTGCGCTACAAGCTGTGTCTCATAAGGTGTTATTGCTTATTATGATAAGTGAGCAAAGTGAGCAAGGGGAAGAGTGTATTAATTTACATTCCAATTAGTACAGACTCCAGTTAGTTGGTTCACATGATTATAACAAGACCAACTAGTTTGCTAATTTGTGTGTGGGATTATTATTATCATGATAATATCATAAAAACATCAATAATGTATATATTTCTCATGTTTTCAGCTAAGAGACGACAAAAAGGTAAGTATTTCATTATATAAATTATTAATGCATAAAAAACTTAAATTAATATTTGAAGAAAACAGAATTTATTACTATACATTCCAATTAATACCGATTAGCAAATTTCTCTTCTGTAGCATGGGTATAGACATTTCAGTCCAGCCCACAAGCAATGTAAAACATGTGGCAAGACCATTGACGATCTCACCAAAAGTCATGCTTACCCCCAAAGAACACTGATACAGAAATGTTTTCATGAAAATACTGATTTTTTCTAGTGAAAATACACCAGATGACAGGGCATGTTTTACCGTACATAAATCTCATTTAGTAACTATACAGCGACTTAACAAAATGTTGATCAAAATCTAAAAAACTTCTCGACAAAATTGAGGACAATATACCAGAGGTTTCAGATATCAATACCATGGAAAGTGCCGTATCTTATTCTTGCTATGTAACAACCATATGATATGTAGGTGAAGCTCTGTTAAAACAAACTGCACTACTACTACCAGATGTTTATGAAATATTCGAAGAAAAACTAAAAGAAATTACACAAAAATGTGATATTGAGACAGCACAACTCATAATATCTCAGCTACTTGGTTAAGGAATCAGCTCTCATTAATACTCCAACCTCAATTGGCGTACAAGTGCTAGGTTAAGAAAAGTCGTACAATTCTACATTGCCATGAGGGTGATTTATTGTATGCTCTTAATGGGCAAGTGCTCAATCTCACCCAACAGTCTAGAAAAAACCTACTGATCAAAATTTAGAAAGAAACATTACAGAAACTTGTCACTCACTAAACACCAAACTGCATGCCTGCATTAAAAAGTTGAGAGAACAAGACACATGCCGTCCATAGAGGATATTAACAGTTACTCTTTCATAAATAGTACTGACCCTGACATTTGGAAGGCTGTATGTCTATTATCACAGCCTATCTCTCCAAAAGCAAAGAAAGGTAGTGATGCTTCTAATCACCTACACAAGATCAGACGTTTCTATTGTCTCTGTGTAACATTATTTTCCACCAACAGTGAGTGTTCATTTTCATTGCACACATTAATCACAGATGTCAAAACTTGTGGTGGATCAGCTAGACAAGAAAAACTATTGAATCGATTGGGGGGCTTGTGCTAGTATTGATAAACATGCAAGGTATGTTTAGTATAGAATTCAAAAATAAACGAAGAGGAACCTATGGTACCTATTAAACTCATTTATGCTAGTTGTTTGCAAGGATATACAGTGGGAAACAGCAATTAAGTTGGCATTGAACAACTGTACAATTGTTGCAAACCACAACCACAACAACTTCTTGATGAAGTTACATTGAGTACTGAATTGCCATTCAAGAGACTACACTCATCTCTAACACCTCATAACAGTCCTGGTAAACCATTTGAATTGTTATCTCCAGTACGCAAGAAGGAGCGGAGAATGAGAACAGGGATAAAAATTGAACAATTAGCCACCACTTCCAGCCAGCATATTACTTTGACAGGTCACTTCACTGATTTACAGAAACCAGATCTCAAACTTTTACAGACAAACAAACAGTCAATGACTGAACGCACTAATATTTATTATCTATATATTCTATTAACACTTACAAGAAATGATCAGGGAAATTATAATGGTCTCCTTACAGTCTTATGTATCTCTTGCAAGCAAATCACTAAACCAAAATGCTCAAATATAATTTACTACAGAGTTCTACAACAGAGATGTGATGATAAAGAAACTTTACTGTACATAATAAATGATTTGTATACCGAGTTTTTTGTCACAAAGAAGAAAAAAACACATACTTTTAGAAGGCGATCAAACCGCATATAAAAGACTTCAAAGCATTAAGAAGGAGTATGCTCAAGACTTGTCTTGGATGTCACCCCTTCCTGGAGATTGGCATATACTCATGAATTTTCAAGAGGTACTAATAAAAGTTTATTTTGATACCGGTTTGTGTAATTTAGCTTTAGCAAGTGGATATCCACAAAATTCTGTGGTTGTGAACTTTACACGTACTCTTAATTTCTTACTTGAAGTATGGGAAGCTCTATATTGGCTCTGTCTGTCACCTTGTTGTCTGATCAAGAATAAGGTGGCATATGACTCCGTAGAGTCTACTTGTAACTGGATTTCATCTCTACTTCCCCTGCAGATGACATAAGTGCACAGTGTAACTTAAATGAAATGTTTGCAGACTTATTGGAAAAACATAATTATCAGGAGTTTTTCGAGAAGTTTATGACTGAAAACATGAAAAAAATGAAAATTTCAAATTTTGGGGGCAATTTAATTTTTATGATTGTTATGCCTATGACATAGCAGTGCGCACAAGTAATTGGAAGTTAAGAATTGCTGCAATAACATTAATGGCTGCATTATTCACAGCTTTTCACAGGCAAAAATATCAAAAGTTAATTCCACAACACATTTTAGACATGCTTACAATTCCTACTGATGTTCTATCTAAATTAGAATCTGGGGATTTACATTAAGCCTTAGTGGTCATCTCTGTCACAATGTTGCTGTGAATGAAGCACATGAACTGTGCATCAACAAAGATTGCAAGAAATACATAACAATACCATATTAGAAGGACATCATTGTTCATACCTGTGAGAGCCACAGCCATGACAAAATTTGAACAGGAAATTTTTCAAGAAAAATATACTAAAAACTCACCCGTAAAAATGTTTAACTCTGCTATATCAAATAATAGAAAGTTAGAAGAAAATATACAACAACAGATCAAGAAGCTTGAAACAAGCTCCCTTTCTAACCAACACTGTGGTAATAATACCCTGCACCACCTTTGCAATCAAGTTGTGCTCACACCTGATCAATCTCACGATCTCCTTAATTTTAGAGAAATTGGTCAAAGAGATTACGAAACTGAAATTAAATACTATGTGATTCGTAAACCTGGTGTAAAACCCCCAAAACACCGTAAACATCTGCAAACATTCACTATAAATAATACGACTACATAAGGTTAATTCAGTCTTCAACTACAGTTCTGGAAAAAGAGAGTAGCTTATTCTTCAACTACTGGAGCACAAATGAACGGCACGTATGAGCAGTGTATCGAGTTGCCAAGGGCAATTGCAGGTACTGATAGTACACCTACAAAAGGGACAATATCTACCTCTACTAACTGCCTTGTAGGAGTCCTAAGTTTTTTTAAAGGCAATGTAACATGAAGCAAAACCAATCAGTGCCTGAAATCACCTCGGTACAGAGTTTTCTGCTGGCCGAAGATTTGTCACTTCTGGAGGATTTGATGATGAATTGCAGAACAAAGCTATGTTTGTATGTGTAGGGGAGCCCCGCAGTAGTTGTAAATTACCGCAGGGGTGATTCACCCGCAGATGATCTACCTCGGCCTGGTAAGGGTCGAAGGACCAGAAGAAGAGTACAGTCCGTGAAGCTGTCTACTTGCAGTGATGCGAGCTAGAATCGCACGCAGCCGCTGGCTTCCGCTTGCAGCCTTGTTTGATAGCTAGAAAAGCGCGTACTCGCTAACGTTGTTAAGCGCTAGAGTCGGCAGTGGTGGACTGTTTAAGCTTCTTAAAGATTATGATTACAGGTTCAGTATATAAGTGAATGGCTGGAACTAAAGAGCTATGGGTATTGAGTGGTCATGAATATGATTAAGTGAATGGTAATGGGCATACATACATAGGTGATAACGAGGTGGTGATTGATAAGTGTTTATAAGTGGCTAAGTTCTATCTTTAATTGTCCATACTGCGGATTGTGAATTTCTTATGTCTTCTTTGTCTGGGTTAAGTCCCAGACAGTATGTATGCACACTTCACCAAGGAGAGATAATTCATTAGAATGTAACGCAGAAGAGGCAAGGATATGGCTACACACAGTAAACTCTGCTGGTACCAAGAAATTAGTATTAAGCCCAGATACTGATGTATACCATTATAATAGGTTTGCCCGTTGCAGCTGCCAGTAACATTGATGTGCTAGCACAGCTTAGTAAGTTTAACTCTGTGTAACACAGAATTTTGGATATGCAGGCTGCAACAATAACCCAGACCTTGCAACTATTCCTTCGCTTTCCTTACCATCTGCAATACAAGCACTATTTGTGTGCACTGGATATGACTTCATTTCTTTCTTTAATGGATTGGGTAGTGCATCTTTTTTGGCTACTCTCCTTGATTACTCTGAGTTAGTCTTTGTGACAATAAGCAGTATCCAGGAAATCTTGCAAATTCAACTCAGACGGAAGATTTTCATTTTATAGACTGGTAGGACGTGCGTACTTTATAGAACACAGAGCTGTATTTTTACCTGCCTATCCCACCCCTATTGCCCTATATAACTCACTAAAGAAAGACAATCAATTGCCTCAGGAGCATCAAAATTCTTGACTTGACATGATGAGAGAAAGACTTTGGAGCAGGATTACGTATGAAGAAGATATAATTCCTTCTGTGGGAGCTCTTGCAAAACATTGGGAAGGAACCTGCTGAGTCTTGAACATATGGAAGCATGCTGACTCAAACCACATAGTCTATCCACTGGAAGGAAATGAATGGAAGCAGCCTGTTGCTGACACTCTTGTGATGGACTGGGATAGTGATGACCATCTCAGTGGAGTCAGAACCAGAGTAGCACTCCTACAAAAGGGATGTGGGTACAAAAATGGATGCCTCAATCATCGCTGCAAGTGTAAGAAAATCAATAGTTATTGTGGTCCTAAATGTAAATGTCAAAGCTGCCTTAATCTACTTACCTCAAACACTTGTCAACCATCATTTTCTGGTAACACATCAAAAATTCTGAGATATGCCAAAGTGTGGAGATGATCTGTCAAAAAACGGTAGCAATAGGGAAGATGAGGGCAATTCTGATCTACATTAAGAAGTTAATAAACTGATGTACAATGTTTTGGGAGACTAAGGATATGATGATATAAGTGAAACTACATTTAGTTCGTAACTGCTAATATTACACTTGTATTTGTTTTTCCAATGATTTTGAATGTTCTATTGCAATGCACAATTCAGAATGTATGCATATGGAATATCTCATAGGTAGTATTTCATATTATTAATAATTTATAAATAACAAAATTTAATATTTGAATGAAACATAGAATTTATTAATAATCATTCCAATTGGTACAGATAAACAAGTTTCTCGTTGGTTGTAGTTAGTTGATTGACATGATTATAACCAAACTGACTAGTTTATTAATTGTGTGTGAAATTATATCATTGTAAAGGTATATCACCTCATAAAATCATCTATAAAGCTTTGAAATACAGAGGAGGTAAGCATTAAATTTATCTACATTATTAATGTTGTATAAAAATTTAATATTTGGAGGAAAGCATAGAATTTCTTAATGTACATTCCAATTATAGTAGTAATTAGATAAATTCTCATCTCTGCAGTTAGTCACTTGACATATTATAACAAAACCAACTAGTTTGCTAATTATGAGTGGAATTAAATCGTTATAATGATATATAACCTCATAAAAACATCAATGATGTTATTTTTTCCAGTTTTGAGACACAAAGGAGCTAAGTATTTAATTTATGTACATGAATTAATGAATAAAAAAAATAATGTTAGGAATAAAGCACAAATTTATTAATATATTATCCAATTAGAAGTGATTTGGAAATTACACTTCTACTGCAGTTAGTCTTGTTACATCCATCTATGTACATTTTGAAGTTCACTGTAATTCTGTTTTGATTAAATTTTCTTTCAAAGAAGTGGTGCCAGACATTAGTATTGACTTCATTTTTATTTTGTTCATTATATGATATTTTTTTTACTGTTTTTGCAACAGCTATTTTTGATAATGATGAGCAAACACAGTCTCTGTTATCATCAGTGGATGACGATGATTATGAAGGTAAGTACAAGTTGTTAGAATTCCGATTGTAGTCAAAAGAGTATAATGATCTCGCCTTAATTTACATATTGAGAGAGTGGTTTTCAGAATTTATAGCAAGTTAACTAACATAGCTTAATTCAAATTAGATAGATTATGTTTCCAGAGTAAGCAAGGAATAATATCCTTTAGACAGGATTGGCCTAGCTATAGTATTTTAGTTGCTGTGCTAGCTGAACCGTAATCCTGCACTGTTCAAGCATTACCTAGAATAATTTCATATTTGGTTATAGTACTGAATGAATGTTGATTATTTCATCCTGTGCCCTTTAGAACCTCAAAATGTTGGCTCACAGGCAAGCATAGCTGACAGTAATTCATGGAGGGATGATAAATTTCCTCAAAGATCTTTCCTATCTGACGAATTTCAGAGAAACGGTAACTTTATTTATGACCTCTTCGTGATATATGGCCATGGCGATATCACATAGCTGCATACTAACAACAAATAATTAATTGGTTTAATGTTGTTTATGCATTTCTGTAGGTCAGAGTGAAATCTCCAATACACATCAAAGCCAACCATCTAATCAATTTCAATCACATGAATATTTATCTAGTGATGTCAGAAGTCAAGATAAAACTGGTAAACATAAATAATAATTGTTTGGTAACAATAAAAAATGTTGCTCAAATACTGGGATGGCTATTTAGTTCACCTTGTCAATTAATACAGGAAATATTGTTTGACCACTTCAACTTTAACCCCATACAAAACATATGAACAAACATTAAGAACCACTTTTTCTCTAGAGTATTGTTAAATGCGAGTTCACTTCTGACTTCTAGTCTAGCAAGTCCCTTTATTTTACCTCCCTGTTAATAGAGGTTCTGGCATGCAAGAATTTATTGCTATTCAGCTATTACTCAGAATAAAAATGAACTTCAGCATGCAGTCCAAAAGGTATACATAGATCAGTGTTCTGCCTAATGCTATACTTGGACTTCAGGAAAGCTAGAAGTGAGAATTGTACTACTACAAGCTGCACCTCATAAAGTGCTTTTGCTTTATTATGACGAGTGGGCAAAGCTAGCAAGGGGTAAAGCAATATAATTGAGGATTTGAGAAAGCCAAGAGAACAAGGCAGTATTGAGTGAATTGTCTAAATAAATCGGGTAGCAATATGCTGTTAGTGAGCTTGCAAAGCAAGTGAAACTGTATAAGTGCATTCAATTGAAAATCATGTATATGTTAACTATTTGGTGAGAAAGCAGAGCAAGCTAGACACTAGTTAGGATGAAAAATTGAAAATTGGATACACATTCTAGGCGAACAATATAATATTAAGGGTAAACAGTTTAAAACCTTGTAAGGCCACACAACGCTATTCATTAGTTTTTCAGGCACTCTTCATTGAAAAAGTGAGCGGGAAGAGGCTCTTTTAGTCTGCGTGCAGCACTGGGGTAGTGCCTGATGTTACTGGAGCAACTAATGACCACTCTCTAGCTACCAAACCCAGAACCGCTTGCTTAACGCACAAGTGATCTGCCACTGAGCTATGACAACCAGCCAGCAAACAAATACTTCTTAAGGGGTACTGCTATGCTATAGTCTCGCTCTCAACAGACCAACAGAAGTGGGGGTTTTTTCCAACGATTTTTTTCACTGGATTTATTCACTTTGTTAATTTATCACTTCACCTAATGAGTAATGATAAAGAAAGTGGGACCGGTTCATTCTAATTTAGCTTGTAGCTATATGTTGGTGTAAATACATGTGTGTGTGTGTGAGCAAGTCTAGGAAATAGGAACTTACGGAGCAAAAATTGAACTTCAGATATGGGCTCCTGAAGTAAATCATCGTAAAAATGGGTTTTGCTTTTTCTCCATTTTTTGTTGCTTTTTTTAAGAATTAGTCTTACAACACTTACTCTACTTTTATACCAAATTTCAAATAACAAAACAATTTAAAACTGCCCAAGTGTGCCATGAAAAGACAGGCTACTTTTTAATCTCTCTGATTACCAAAATACAATAGACAGAGGAATGGGAAGAGTTTAAATGTAGCAATTTTATAATCCAGTACAGTTTTGAGATCACTGCACTCACTCTAGAGCTAACCTCTAGAAGGTTTACCAAAGAGTAACCATTTAGCTCTTACCAGTCTCGCTTTAACAACAGGATTATATAAGAAAAATTTGTTAGTGGGCGTTAAATAGCTCTTGCCAGTAGCTAAATTACATATGAGAAGTATGATGCAAGTATTATTATAGAAACGTCAAGTATACCCGAAATGGTGTCTCAATTCATGTTTTCTCTATTTTGCTTCAATGGCTTGCTTATTATAGCCCATTTCAACTGCCAATTTCTGTGCCTGTGGAATGTTTTATCCCCCAACTAAATGGAGGTGAATTGTATCTTGCTAGTACCTAAAAAAATTCAATGTTCTGGTTTGCACTAAATAATCCCTTTTTCTAGATTCATACATGTAATGTGAAGTATGCCCTTATTAATAGTCCAGAACTTAAATCTAGGCTCAAATTGTGATATAATTTCTTTGAAATGCTGGGTTTTTATTTAGTCACAAAAAGTTGGTGTGAGTGGTAATTAGCTATGGTAGATTGGGCTGACACAAATTCTTTTATACTTCAAAGCCAATTTAAATAGAAATTTTATCATGTAATTTTAGATCCCCCAAAAGTTAGATCACAGACCAGCAGTAGTTCAATGGATCTTACAGATTATACAAAAGACTTACAGATAAATGGTAACTTCAGTTGTATATTGTAATACTTAGTGATCATGTGCATGTTGACATCACTACAAATGTTTGTCATACGTAACTTTAGAATCCCCAAAAGTTGGATCACAAAGTGGCAGTACTTCATTGGATCTTATAGATTTTACAAAAGATTTACAGATAAATGGTAACTTCAGTTTTATGTTGAAATATCTTGGTGATTTGCATGGGTAAGCATAGACACAGCACTGAGTCTGGCTGCTCTGGCAATTGCCAGACCAATATTCTCATGCAAACACACCCACTTCTGGGGGTAGCTTGCCGATTACAGTAGTCTTATGGTAAATACATGGTTTCATCAACTTTGTGTAGCATCAGGGGCGGATTCAGTTGATGAGGGGTGGGGCTCGACTGGTCTGGTGTTGTACTAACCCTGCCCTTTTTTCGGAATGAGGCCTCATTTTTTAAGCTACTTTATTTCTTACAAGAGTATAGTAGCAATAATTTTTGTTCGCCGTTATTTTTCATCATCGTCCTGTAATTCAGTAATTGTGATCTTTAGAACGCATCCTACTTATTGATATGCTGAGTCAGGATTTTTACTATTCGTCCGTACAAATGGCCAGTGAATTATAACAATTTCATCATTAATTTTAGCTCAATGTCTTTGTAAACATTTTTATTTTTCTCATACATTGGTTAAAAAAATTTTTATTAACTGGAATATTCGTTCATTTTCTTTATTCTGGACAAAATTTCCTTGTAAATTAGTTTTGTTCTTTGTGAATTGATTTCCTGATTTTAGCAGTTTAATTATTTGAATATTAGAATAAATTTTGGAGGAAAACACAATATAGCCAACAGTTTTCCAAAAGTACCTATAGCTATTTCACCCCTTCTTAAAAATCTGAGATCCACCCCTGACTGAAACCAATGTTGTGATGTTTAGGACAACTAACTGGAACTGTGCTAGCCACCTAGCTACACAAGAAGATTGTAGCATACTGAAGAGAAGAGGAAAAATCATGTAAATGAGGTGTGGGGGTAGGTTCACACGCTGCCACCAGGAGTTGAGGGGAGAAGTTTCTCAGCGTTGTAGTTGAGCCATGCTCTCAGTAATCGCCCACAGCAATCCCTAGATAGGCTGACCCTAGTCTTGCCTTAAGGAGACAACCGGGCTTCTTCTCTGATTGCATAAAACTCTTGCTTGAGGACTTTCACAAAACTCAACATCGAACCCTTGCAGCTGGGCCACTGTTTAAATAACCCAACTACCAGGGAGGGTGAAACACAATGGATGGCACTAGGAACATGATCTACACTAATTACTAAGATAATTCTATGACATATGTTTATGTTCTCATGGTCTAATGTTTATGTTCTTGACTCCATCAATGCATTCCTTTCATGGTGGGCGGTCCCACATGAGGAATAGGCTATCTGTTTGGCACCGTAGCATTCAGGTGACGATAATCCACACTTCTTGGGGATCATGTGCAATGGGAAGAACAAGGTTTTATTGAAGGCTATAATTCCATGTACTGAATTTCCTTTTTTGTTATGTTCAACATTTCTGGGGCCAGCCGTCTTGCTATAGAATGGACTGGTTGGCCATAGGTAGAGATATTGTGAGTGACATTGAGTGATCATGGTAACTTGTGTTGTTGAGAGCTTTGAGGACATTCAGTCAGGAGCCTGAAAAATGGATTGGGAGAGTGAGGGACTATAGCTATGGATGGTTTGAGAGAAGAGGAAGGTATCAATACACCAGAGATCGAGAGTTGAGGTGCAGTCTACCAGAGAGGTGGAAGTTATGGCTCCAAGAACTGGCAGTATGCTGCCATGAAGATCCAAGGAACAGAGCATCATAAATATAGGTTGAAGGTAAGAGACTTCCCTCCTAAAGTGGTAATGAGAGAGATATTAGCAGGTTGGAAGTTGAATTGCAACTATGGATGTCGTCTGTTAGCAGATTGCAGAACCAGCATCTAAAATAATGTTTACTTATTGGAAGAATTGTGAATGTGTAATAGGCGACATTGTGTTGAAAAACAAGGGAAGCTTGTTTGCTAGTACCTGGCTGTGCATTTGGGTAATCACAGCATAATACACATTGGAAGGAATCATCTCCAAATTTTCGATGGTACCAAAATAACTGACAAAAAGAGGACAGAAAGGTGCAGGAAAACTACGTCAAGAACGTGAAAGAGTTGAACTTTTGTCTGTTTACGTGAGTGCATGAACAGTTACTTGTTGTTTGGCAAGTTTATTCAAAATCTGCTCATAATTGGCTGATGAAGGCTTTGGGAGGAGCAGTAGCTAGCTTGTAAAAAATTCTGGAGTTCTTTAATGGGAGGAGTAGCAGGAGAAAGAGGGGAAGTTGGGATATGGCTTTTCATAGCACAAGAGTCCCAGCAACTTCCATCACCTTATCAGTAAATTAAGCTTAGTTGTCTAGAGGAGTGGAGTTGGGTGAAGAATCTAATACCATTCGAACATTGTTTGGCAAGCGTTGAAGAAGTAACTCCTGAGAGAACTCTCCAATGGAGCCTTGCCGAGAAGTTGAAGCCCACATCACAAAAGTTGGATTCAGTTTTTAGTCCCCCCAGTTCCTCAACTTGAGAAAGTTGTTATCAAAGTCGCTGCTTAAATGCAGCCATACATTTAATTAATTTATCCTTTTGAGCATTCTGTACGAGTCAATTTCTGATGGGCAGAGAATTAAGTCCCGGACTTTGGCTGCTAATTCAGATGCCACCACGAAATACAACTTAGTCGCCTGGGCCGTGATTCTTCTGGTAATGACCTTGTGGACTCTATGTAACACTACAAGCCATGCCTGTTTATGAAAATATCGGAACGGCCTTGGCCACACAGCCGCACCTATTACAACACACCCTGTAATGGAACTCTTTCACATATTTTTTTTTTAACAATGCAGAATTTTAAATTGTTTGGCTGTACGAGCAGTAACCCTTAGCAGTAAAAGTATAGAATTGAAATGTATAGTTCCCATTGGTTGTTGTAGCTCAGCGATAGAGCACTTGGGCATTATGCAAGATGTCCTGGGTACAAGTCCTGGTTACAGCCAAAATGTTTACTTTAGTATTGTTAAAATAAAAAGAATTGTGAAAGAAAGAAAATACATCTAATGAAAAATGAAACAGCAAAAATTAGTAGTGCAGGCTTACATGCACAGAATATGAGCATTAGATTATCCCTTTTGAATACTTCATTCTACATTATAATATGCTTGTGTGTCAAAATAACAACAAATGAGAACGAACGACAATGGTGACGACAATGGTGACGACAATGATGACGACAATGGTGATGACAATGGTGACGACAATGGTGACGACAATGATGTGTGTATTCATGAATAATGCATGAGTTTTATCAGTTGAACTGACACATAAAGTAGATACAAGAAAATGATTTTTTTTCAGGAGCATACATTTATACATAATATATATAATAGCACAAATAGCAAGTGTGCTAACCTAGCCTCATACATTCTGTGTCCTTTTAGGACCTCAAAATGTTGACTCACAGGCAAGCATAGATGACAGTAATTATTGGGGAGATTATCAATCTTCTCAAAAATATTTTTCACAAGAAGAATTTCAGATAAAAGGTAACTTCACTAACAATATTATGTTCTAATATAGCTTACATACTAATAACGGATAATTGGCAAGCAAGTGAAGTGAGCGAGATAATATACAGAGTAACACAATAACAATCGAGGATATTTAATTGTATATATGTTTATGTGTATGTTTATATGTATGTTTGGACATACATAATCATTTTGTATCTTGAACCCTCTCGTATTTGTGTTAGCTCGTCTGTCTGTCCCATCCCAAACTTCACTGAACAGAATCCTCTTGTCTATCGACCAATATTACTACCGCTTTGAATCCTCTTTTTAAGATGCACTTAAAACTTGCAAATTTATCAGAGTTTATTTTCTATTGGAATGAGTGGCAGAAGGAAGTTGATGAAGGTAAGTTTTGTGTTGGTATGTCCAGGGAACAATTGTGTGTGAAAGTTGTTGTGTGTTACAGCTACTGCTTAGCTAAACAATAGAAAAAGTCAACGTTTAACTAAATAGGGTTTTACTCAAACCTTAGAAAAGCCTGTTGTTTTTGTTTTGTTTTGTTTTTTAAGTCTAACAGTTGTGGCAAGTGGTGGTTACTATGGCATCGAAACCCTTAACTGTTTATGCATCGCCACTTGAGCTCAAGCACACCACTAGTTACATTGCGGATGCATTGTCTTGTCAAGGCTAGTCATCTGGCTCCAAAAACTCAGAAGACCTCAAACTTCCAGCTGATGAGTGGAAGATATGGTGAAATCACCATCACCACATTATTAAACGCTATCACTTGCAACAAAAAAACTATCTAATTTAAGGATAGCCCAAATCATCTTATTGACTCAAATTAATTAACACATTATGTGCCATGACCATAATGGACCATCATGATACACGGGAGCACTATATATCATTGAACTCGGTTTTATAGTCAGTCTTACCTTGTTCTCTAATAGTTGAGGACAAATCTCTGTCATTCTGCTAGCTAGAGGGAATCCATAGGTTTGGCAACCTAGCTTCCTCTGGGAATGCAATAAAATTTCAGCCTGAGCTAATTTAAATAAAAATGTTTTATCATATGTATTTTTAGATCCCAAAAAAGTGACATCAACGGCTGGCAGTAATTCAATGGATCTTATAGATTTTACACAAGAATTACAAATAAATGGTAATTTAAGTTTCATATTTATATAGCTCAGTAATCATTTGCGTAATTACAAATGTTTGATCATAGCTATGTCAATTTAAATCCCCCAAAATTTGGATCACTGGTTGACAGTAGTTCATATTATCTTGTAGGTTTTGAATTATTCAGTAACTCTTTACTGCACATAATTTTGAAAAACTAGGCGGTTTAATGTTGTTGAGAGTTAGGGGTAAATAGTCATTCAAATATTTATCTAAATAGCGTATATAGTTAGACATTTGTAGCTTAGATAGAAAGTGAACTAATCTAGCTAAATTTCAAATCAGAAGGACATTTTTTCCTACATTACCATAAAAATATTTGTATATTAAATAAGCTAAGCAAGAGAGAGCCCTTCTTAAATCTTGTTTCTGTGATTTTTTTGTTTCACTCAAGAACATTTCAGACTGAAGTCCTTCTTCAGCTGGTTCTACAAAATTGAAAAGGTGGAATGATGAGCGACTTGAATGGTGAATGGATGGTTATATACTGTCAATACATGATACTAAATAAGTGTTGATGGATGGTTAATTATGCATCAAGGGATGTTCAGTCCATTAATGTGGTTCTGATAGAGTTAATCTGAATGCCTTGAACTAAATTATTATGTTTGAGGTGTGATTCTTTATCATTGATTTTGTGGGTGGCTTGTAATGTTCTAGTGACCATTTTACTCTTTCACAGAGCAATTGTACAGTTTGAGCATCTAATTTTCTGGCAGTATCTTCCGTGTTTACAATAACTTCTTTTACTGGTAGATCTTGAAGTGAAAGTGCAAAATTTTGACCTAATGAAAGTACTTCTTGTTCAGAGGATGTTAGAGTTGTGCTGCTTCTGTTAATGACAGTGATCTCTGGTTAAATGGGATACTCGAGTGCTCTTTCTCTTTCTCTAGGATTAGCTATTTGAACTTTGTTTTTGCTTAATTTTTATATCCCCATAAATTCTCTTTGCATGCTATTTCTGTCAAACCATCATAATGTCTTGGAACGTCTGTGGATTCAGTGTTCCTTGTAGTATTGGGTGTGTTTTGTCATCTCTTCTGTTACTGTCATCTTGATCCAGCTTGAATGCTTGATCTTTTCCTACACAATTGCCACATTTGTTCTTTGTGCAATCCTTAGATTATTGTCTGTATTGCTGCCTGCTCTGAGCATTCAATTGTATTATATAGGTTGAAATTACAAGTTTTTGTCTTAAACCTTTAGGTATAATTCTATTATCTCTACACTTCATCAAGAGAGTTAAGTGCTTCTTGAATCTTGCGATTTTTGCCTTTGCATTTTTTAGTCTGTGAGCTGTCTGTATTGCTGCCTGCTCTGAGCAATCAATTATATTATATAGGTTAATTGCTATGTTGCTTGTACTAATCGAAACCTAACTTTTTTAAACAATTATAAACAAAGAATGGAGAGGGAGCCAATATGGAGCAAGAGGAGATACAAGGAAGGCATCCACATAAAGAAACATACCTCAAACATGAATTTAGCTAGAATTAGAAAACAATTTGACAGACTAGCTGTGCTAAGCTATATAGCTGAACCATAATATTGCACTAATTTTAGCATTTTCCAGTATAATAATATATTATTTTTATACAATATATACTTAATATTATATTTTGTGTCATTTTAGAACCCCAAAATGTTAGATCACAGGCAAGCATAGCTGGCAGTAGTTCCGGGATGGATTCTTTGCAGAATTTTGTTAAGTCACAAAGATATCAAACAACAGGTAGCTACGTATACAACCCATTTTAATATTACTTACGTACTAAATCAAAATTTTGTTGATATTATTTTGTAGATCAGACTAAATTCTCCAAAGAACTTCATAGCACACCACATAATACAATTTCACAGCAAAAATCTTCATCTAGAGGTGGTAAAAAAAAAGAGTAAAAGTGATAAAAATTAATACAGAAATTGTTATTAGAGTGTTAATGGAAAATTAAGAAAGACAGCATTGGGCATGGCTAAATACTTAAACTTACTCTGTCAATTGCCTAGAATGCAATGCCAACTAACCATTTAGATGTGACTAACTATGGAGACAATAATTATTAGGCTTTAAACTGGGATGTCCAGGCAGTGCCTCCTCACCAAAACTAAGTTATCCAAACACCCCATACAGTAGTGAAGATATCTAGTGTGGAATAAATCACTTATTACACTTGTCAGAGTGTTATGGCGAGATATTTCACTCTCAGGCTTTATTTTCACTCGCCTCTGGCTCCTGAAAATAAATTAGTCTGCTCATGAAATATCTCCCATATCACACTCTGACTCATGTAATAAGTATTATATATATAATAGTGAAATAATTGACAATAAAAAAATAAGCCTAAACAATAGTACAAGTTTCGAACTATGACAATAGTGCCATCCTTGTGAACTACAGCAGAATCTCACAGGTAGACACCGTGAATGTTTCAATATTCCCAAAAAGCTTACAACATTGGGCCCCCTTAGTCATTTGTGCCTGGTAATTTTACTCCTCAGGTTCTTCCCTCTAAGAGCATATCTGTGAATAGAACAGTGCCAGGAAATAACTATTTAGAACTGCAAGACAGCCTAGACTAAACTCTAATAAAAGTTATTGCATTAAAAATGTGCACCCAAGTAGCCACCCTTTTCACGTGAACGAGATTTACTGTGTGTCATTTGCAATTAGTTGACACAACTAAATTGCTTCTGGTTTATTACCTAATTGTGTTACCCCTGTAAGTGTCTCGCCCTCCAATATAATATGTATATAAACAGCTCCCACTAACCTGTCTTTCTCTACATCAAATACATTTGTGTGATAATTTTTACTTTTATGTTGATATAAACTTACTCTAGATTAAAGATAGAAGTAAATAATATAATTTATATGTGGGCACGTCATGCCTGACCGAAATTTAGCTCCTTCACTTTTCAGAGTAGTGTCTATGCATTACAAATAAATTAGATATTAATTGTTTATTATTTTATGAGTTGCAGATGAAAACCCTTTTCAGAAACTAGAAGAAGAATGGAGATCTGAACATTCATAATACCATTGCAAATACTATTTAATGCTTATTTTGTTAAATATACTTAACTTGGCGTAATAAATAGAGTTCAAGAAAAATTAAATAATTATTGGGTTTCCTCTATATTACGTGACAGATTGTATGCGATCTAAAGATCCAGAAAATGTAGCAGAAATTAAAAAAAAAATAGCGAATCATTTTTCAATACAAAAATGTGTGGTATTATTTTGAAATACCACAGAGGAGAAAACTGAAATACCACAGAGGGGAAAACTGAAACACCACAAAGGGGAAAACTGAAATAATGATTTGATTGGTCACAGCGATCTCTGTGCGACCTTGCAGCAATGATTTGACGAATTATGGATTTCTTAGCTGCAGAAATTAATTGTTATCTTTGGCTATAGTATTAATATTATGATAGCGGGAAAAAACTTCGCCATTCGACAAATCCCTAATAGAGATGTTGGATATTCTCCCCATATGCTTGTGTTTGGCAGGGAGGTAGCTGGACCGTTAGATCTTTTGTACAGTGGTTGGGTCGAGAGAAATTTAGATTGTATGGACATTGAAGAGTGGCTTGTGACATTGAGTGATCAGCTAAGTGTCATTCATGATGTGGCTTCTGTTACAGAGGCCAAGGCTATTGAGAATAGAGCCAGTGTGTATAATAAGGGGAAGTGTGATAGAATTGTAAATGTGGGTGATACTGTTTTAATGAGAGTTCCTGGCCTCCATGCAGCCCTGCAGGCTTCGTGGGAAGGGCCTTATAATATTGTTGAGAAGGTGTCTAAAGTGACCTTTAAGGTGTCCAAGGGAGATGGTCATCCCACCAGAATTGCTCATATTAATAATTTAAAGGACTATATTGTGAGACCAGTGAGCATCAATGCTGTGACTTTGGTAGCTGAGGATGTCGGGATTGACAATGAACTGTTAGAGGGTTCTCCTTTGTTGTCCATGGATAAGTGTCCAGGGTTCAACCAGAAACATCTCAATAGTGTCTTAAGTGAGTCAGCGGACCACTTTAGCGAAACCCCAGGGTTGTGTACTAAGGCCAAGTGTACTATTGTCCTTTCTGAGAATGCTGTGCCTGTGTCACAACAGGGCAGAAATATACCTGTGGGGATCGAGAAAGCTGTGAGGGATGAGATTAGTAAACTGTTGCGTGAAGGTATAATTGTGAAATCTAGTTCTTTGTGGTCCTCCCCTCTAGTTCCTGTTCGGAAGAAAGATGGCTCTGTACGCATATGCGTTGACTTCCGGCAGTTGAATGATGTCACGCCTCTTGTGAGGTATTGGGTGCCCTCTCTGGATGAGATTCTCCAGAAGGTGGGCCAGTGTAGCTGTCTTTCCACTCTGGATTTGACAGCGGGATTCCATCAGTTGGAAATGGATCCTGTGTCTAGCGAGTTAACCACGTTTGTTTGCCCGTTAGGCAAGTTTAAATATGTTCGGATGCCCTTTGGGCTGAAGAACGCCCCAGCAGTTTTTCAGGCTGCTGTTGAGGCAGTGTTAGAACCTGTTAGTTCCATGTGTTGCAACTATATTGATGATGTTGTAGTTTATAGTGTGAATTGGGAGCAACATATGAAAGATTTACGGAGTGTTATTGAGTGTTTGGGTGATGCTGGATTTAAGATAAAAATGAGGAAGTGTGTGTTCGGGAGAAAATATCTGACCTATTTAGGACATAGAATTGGGGGTGGAGGTGTGTCTATCCCTGAGTGCAGAGTAAAAGCCCTGAGAGAGTTTGTGAAGCCTCGCACCAAGAAGGACATGCGTGCCTTCTTGGGTGCCATGTCATATTATAGGAGGTTCATTAAAGGGTTTGGAAGTTTGTCCTCTTGCCTCACACCAGCTGTCTCTCTCCGAGCTACCCGCCAGGTGGAATGGACGCGGAGGATGAATTCAGCGTACAGTGAGTTACGGTCATTGTTGTGTGATCATGTAATGCTGTGTGTTCCTAGCGTGGACGATGAGTTACGCCTGTATACAGACGCTTCAGGAGATGGAATTGGTGCCTGTTTGCACGTGGCTAGAGATGGAGTTGAGTTGCCTGCGGCCTTCTTCAGTCGTCAGCTGAGGCCAGCGGAGAAAAACTATTCTATTACCGAGCTGGAGAGTTTGGCCATCGTGGCTGCTATACGCCACTTTGAGCGCCTTGTGTATGCGAGACCTCTGGAAGTGATTACCGACCATAAAGCGTGCTTGGCCTTATTGAGTGGGAAAGGCCTGAACCGACGACTTTTGAGATTTGCATTGGCCTTACAAGATAGAGCTATCAAGTTGGTTCATCGTGCGGGATCGTTGCATTCGAACGCGGATGGGTTTTCACGCCAATCATGGACTGTGGACACCAACTCAGACCCGGTGTTGTCAGCTTGTCCCACGGGTCCAAGCTTGGTGGGGGGAGATGTGGGTCTGCCCAGGAAGGAGAAAGACAGAGATGAGAAGACGAAGGGAGATAAAGAGAAGAAGACAGAGAAGCACAGAGATGTGGGTGGAGTCTAGCCCTACCCACATGAACTCAGAACTTGTTTATGTTATGTTATTTTGTTCTTTAATTGTATCAGCCTTTCATTTAATTGTACCAGCCCTTAGAGAGTTTTTGTAAGTCATGTGTTTGAGTGTCAATTAGCGGTGAGTGTGTGTGCCTGCTCTGCAGTGCGAACTAAACGCTGCAGAGCAGGAAGTATAGATCGTGTACGTCATTGTGGGTCATAATAGGTGGAGTTTCATGTTCGTATTTAAGTTAAGTTTTATGTCACGTGTATCAGTTCTTGCATGCCTTACTTTTATTAAAAGCTGAATCTTTGTCAGTTGGGCTGTGAGAACTCTGGTGGCAGCGGACCTGCGTTGTGAGAGCAGCGCAAGAAACCCAACCCCACAAGCAGGCTAATTTATTTTCATGAGCCAGAGTCTGAGTGAAAATAAAGCCTGAGAGTGAAATAGCTTGCCATATCACTCTGACAAGTGTAATAAGTGGTTTATTCCACGCTAAATATCTTTACTTAGTACTAGGGAAAGGTAACTCACAGGTAAATTTGGTTGTAGGGGCTACCCACACCCCCAGCCAACATTTTAGCAGCTGCTCTAAACCCTGTAGAGCAGGGTACACTAGAGGAAGGTAGCTGTAAAAACCAAGAAAATTGAAATGAAATAACAGCATGAAATATCTTGAGTTATTTCACAGTGTCATGTACCAAAGATATCATTGTGAAGATATCTAGGGTGAAATAAATAATAATATATTATATTATATAATCAATTGAATAGTAATAAATTATTATTTAATATTTATTATATCCTAAGTATTTATCCAATCATTCTGCAACTTCCAAATTAACTCTCTAATTATTAGTCATATCTGTGGTTCCACAGTATTCTTTTAGAACTTCACCCAGTTCAAGAAATGGCTTGTTTTAATATAGAATTTGGCTGAACTGTTCTTGAATTTTAATATTATGGGTTGTGGGATCCAGCCAACCATGATGATTATGGACCTGGGGTTGTAAGTCCTAGTACCAAAGGTTGTGGGTCCCACAAAGAGTGTAGTCTGCCGAGTGCCTTGTACAGTTAATTCTGAGAAGTGCCTTCTGAGGGTAACTCTGACAACAGTTAGAGATACTTAATCTTAATCAAACACTGACTGACAAGGGGTTATGCAGGAAGTGATGTAATAAATGTGCACGCCCTACACGCAGCCATTTTGAGTGGCAATAGTGAAGAGCTTTTGTGCCGTTGGTTGTACGAACTGCTTTAAAAAAAAAGGCTCTGATGTTACATTTTTGGTTTTTCTGAGGATGAACTGGGACGATTATGATGGATAGCGGTTGTAGGCTGGAAAGACCGGATACCTAAAGAGTACACTAGGCTATGTAGCGATCATTTTGTATCAGGATGTTAATGTAACTATCCCTTGTCTTCTGTCGTATTGTAAGTATTTGCACACATTACAAGCCCTCTAAAATGAAAAGCTATCGATGGCATGGGTTTAAAAGGAGTGCTGAAGTGAATAAAAGAAGAAGAGAAAAGACACAGCATGATTAGAAGCTGCCAAAAGCCAGGTACAGCTCTGTGATTATGGAAATGATGAAGTTACTGTGAACCACACTGAAGCAGATAAAGAAGATAAAAATAATGGAGTAGATAAAGAAGATATGAAGATTTCCAGGTGAACTTGTTTTAGCAGATAGAGGTTTTAATATTCATGAAAGTGCTGGTGTCTACTGTGTCAAGCTTTCACCATTTACTGGTGGAAAACCACAGCTGACAAAAAGTGAAGTAGATTTTTCTCGTCAACTGTCAAGAGTTTAGTTCATGTTGAACGAGTCATAGGCATACTTTGTCAATAGTACAGTATATTTGAATCAACACCAATCAACTTTATTATGACCAATGAAAAAGAATGTATACTAGTCCAAAAGATAAAATAGCTAGTCATTATAAGTTGTGCACTAGGTAATTTATGTCCATCAGCAGTTGTTTCACCTTAATTAAAACCATTCCCAATTTTTTGCTGTTACAATGTTAAATAATGAAATGTGATTTTATAATATTTGGTTGGGGGAAAAAATTATTCCATAAAACATAGCTAATTAACTGTACAATAACAGAGTTTACTTAGACTTCAACTTTTTTCCCCATGCAATGACGGAATGGACATAGTCACTTTCCTTTGGGAATCCATTTCAACTTCAGGCACGTCAGTCGTATGAAACCATTCTGTTGGGCAGTTACTATTATCACAGCAGATCATCTTTCCAGACTCTGCTTTCCTGCAGTAGCACCATAATCTAACGGGACCTTCCATGGTCACAATATTATCAGAAGAAAAGCTAGAAGACAGATGTACTGAAATAACCGTTGCTTCTTGGTGAACCATTTACCAACAAAGTCAGGTAAAAGCTCCATCTCGATTAGCTCAATTGGTTTAATAAATGCAATTGTTTTAATAAATGCAATTGTTATGAAGGGTTCATCCAAATAGTTCATTGAACAAAGGAGTTGCTGGAGGTACTGTAAGCATTTGTGAGTGACGCACTGAACACATTACTAAGTGGGAATCAGAACCTGATACTACTACACCCTTAACATTAGCTACCCAACCATTAATAAAAATACATGTAGAAATCAAGATTTTTATATAAGCTTTCAACAATTCACCAGTATACTTACAAGTCTATTCAATGAGGTACCAAAATATATCTGGATACTACTTCAGGCCATATTTATCTCAAGATTTCAATAAATCCCAAGGATTCAATAAATCCTTCCTTTTAGCTGAGGTAAGGGTCTTCAGGCTTCCAGCTTAGTTAACTTTCCCTGTACGCATTCAAGCTGCGTCCAATGAGAAATAATAAGCAGAAATGACAGGTGAAGACAAAATTAGCCTAGAATACGCCATGCGCAACTCGACGTTTTGCCACTCAAAATGGCGACCTAGCAACTGTTGCTAAGTAAACGTCACTTCTATGTCACTTCCTGCATAACCTCTAAAAACCAGTGCGCACTTTGGTGAGGTGAGAAAATCATAAGAGGCAAGTGCTCTGGTTAGTGCCGGAATGATAGTTCAAATAATTGTCTGTTGTGGTTTGTGCAGTCCATCAGACCAGCACATTCTGGGGGGGGGGGGGGGGGGGGGGGGGGTTCTGTGCTTCTCTGCCATCCCTTAGCACCAGAAGGACAAATTTGTGGGTTGAACAAAGCTAAAGTCGGCTTGATAACAACAAATTTGTTACCTGAGATTATTTTACTGTGAAGAAGCTACTACTTCCATGATGACAAAAGTCCAGTGATGTAGGAAGAAGGAGAAGGAAGTGGAGGGGTGTGTGCTCCAGGGGTTAGCTAGAGCCTCCCCTATAATTTTGGGGCACAATTTAGCTTCATGATTTTTCGCAAGTACACCCTAATCGCTCCGCTCGAAGGGGTCTGGTTACCCTAACGCATCCTTTCCCCTGGATTGGGGAACTTATAAAATGTGTACTTATTACGCCAAGTTGTGTGTGGGCATCTATAAAATGTGCGTACAAATATTTTTAGCTAGTCCCACCTCCGAACTTGTTCTACTATGAGCTCCGACCTGGAAAGCGTCCACCAAAATGAAGAGTTCTGAAAAAAGGACAATAATTGAAGTGGCTGATTCGCACACTACTGGTATAGAGCCCTAGCTAGAACCTCCATCATACAACACCAGCTCGCAAAGATTTATGACAGGATGGTAAGAAAACCCGCAAGGTTTATTTGCATTCCACAATTAACCAGACTTAGCCAGAGTGATGTGGCCTAAGAGTGTGAAATTATCCTGCTAATATGTATTTCACCTTATCACACACTCTGACTCACCCTGTGTTTATTTTTTTTTTCGGCCTCGCTTGCCAATATCATCGAGTGGTTAGTTCCAATTGTAGTAGTTGCAAAGAAAGAAGGGAATATTAGAGTGTGATTGCTCTTTTGATATCACCAGTGCACCTACGAATTTAAGATCATAGAAACTACTATGCAGAGACTTCCACATTATAATGTGTTATGTTATATTAATGATTTACAACTGGAACATTTGAATAATAGTCCAGGCAAGAGCACCAATAACCTTGTTTTAGGATATAAAGTAAGTTTTGATTGGCTTTTCTAGACCCATTTTTGTGCTGAATTCAGATCTGGTGAGTGCCAGTGATGAAATATTGAGCATTTTGTTTTAAAATTAAAAAAACGAAAATTATCTCAAATATTTTTGGAAATGCTGCTTTAAGTCTACAAAATCCTATATGAAAGTTACTTTTACAGATTTGCATCCCCAAGTGGTTCTAATAAATTTAATTTGGCTTACCCAAGTGGTAAGTTTGGAAAACTCCAGGTAATCGTGAAAATTTAATTGTTCCTGATGTATATTGTAGGTTCCAAAAAACAAATTTTCAAAGTTATATGTCCAGTGAGCATTCTGTATGAGTCAATTTCCGTGGGCAGAGAATTAAGTCCCGACACATTGGCTTCTAATTCAGATGCCACCACGAAATACAACTTAGTCGCCTGGGCAATGATTCTTCTGGTAGTGAATCAGAGCAAAACAAACAGCAGGATCGGCAGGTCAGAATGGTGGAAATTTGAAATGGAGAGCAGTTGCAGCCAAATATGGTGCAGAGTTTCGGATATATCTTTAAAAACCAACTATATTGGCTATTTACTTCCCCGGGAAGATATTGCCAACGACCAGAGAGAGAGACTCTACGTGACACTACAAGCCATGCCTGTTTTATCAAAATATAGGAACGGCCTTGGCCACACAGCCTCACCCATTACAACACCCCTGTAATGAAACTCTTTCAATGAAATTTAATGCATTCATTCGGGGAAGCTAGGAGCAAGCAGGTAAAGCGTCGCCGGCGCAACTAATCCGCCCGGTCGAGCTAGCGCAGGCGCGCATAAAAATAAATGGGCGGGGCGCCCGCGTGAACAGCATCAGTTGAGACTTTGCAGCGAATAAGCAGCGTGACGAGTTGATTGTGTTAGAGAAATGGCGACCGAACGAGAACTGAGCGAAGAAGCGCTAAAGGCGACAGTGGACGGCGTGACTGCCAAACTCCGTGAGACCTTGCCAGCTGACAGCGAGCAAGGCAGGGCGTAGGTCGGGTGGTGAACCCGGCGCTTCGGACGAGACGCCCCGAACTCCGCTGGACAAGGCGGAGCCACTGATAGGTGAGGAATAAGATAAGCACGGATAAAATTAGGCCACACCATTCTCCCTCTATCTGCTAGGGTGTGATACACAGCGGTAATGGTGGGCCTGTAGCTTGTGCTGGCTTAAGGGCAGTGGCAAAGATTAGTGGGGATTGGTGTATAGCCAAAAAATATATAATTATATATAATTATATACAGTGCGTCCAGCTTAAAGAGTGAAATTTTTGAATTTATCATATAGAAACAAAATACAGCGTTTTGATATGCATGTATCTTATTGTTACTCCTCCAAATATTGTTTCCAACTGCTACAAAATCACTTTAACTCATAGAAGGTAGAGAATCGCGCATCGCCCACAGTCTAAGCGTCGTCATTAATCGTAATTAATCGTAATTGGTTTGTGCCGCGCAACGCTTTACCCACCAGTAATACGGGGTATTCCCCTTCATAGTCGCTTGCATCGCATGCTTGATATGGCTTCTGGTTGACCACTATGAGCGTTGCTGGTACTCGTAGGGAAGTGAATGCAGTTGCTGCAGGACACCACTAATTGTGCTACTCCTTCCAAGAGATCTTCCTATTTTAAGGCTGAAGGGAAGTTGAAGGAACTGAAAAAACTCAATGCTACACAAGCCCCTAGAGGTAGACATGTTATGTCCCCACAACCAAGTAGTGCTATACTTTCACAGCAAGTAGTCCCACATTCTCCTTCAGCCTCTCCTTCACCTGCCCCATCACCCTCACCCTCACCTGCCCCATCACCCTCCCCATAGAAGGATGTGTTGCATGCTGTAATAAAGCAACGTTCATTTGTGATTGAAGTTTTTGTTGACTTCTTTGGAATCATTTCCTCTCTTGAGGATGTAACTGATGAGAAGTTGCAGGATGAATTGGAGTCAGGAAGAGGCAGACATCCAAAGTGGTCATCATTGAGCTCTGACGAGAACTTCCAGAGCGAATGTAGAAGCTTTGTTCACCTGTCTGTGCCCCCCAGCACAGGTTCGTCTGTGCCCCTCCGTGCAGGTCCGTCTGTGCCCCTCAGTGCAGGTCAGGTCGTCTGTGCCCCCATAGGTTTGTCTGTGGCCCCCAATGCAGGTCCAACAGTGCCCCTCAGCGCAGGTCCATCTATGCCTTCTGGCTCATGTCCATTTGTACCAGCTCACGCAGTTTCCTCTAGAGAATCCAGCACTGGTATTCCTGGGCTGACTAATAGTAAGGCACCACCATCTGCAAGTTTCATGTTCCTGAGGCAAAGCCGGCTAATTTTTCTGGATCAGCTGTAGCAGATGTGCCTAGAATTGTGTTGAACAACAGTGAAGGTATGTTTAATTAATTTGTTATTTCATTTTCTTTGTCTTTCTTGGGATGAGCACGTATATAAAATATATCAAAATTTTAATCTCTCTACTATGTGTGTATATATGCATCAGGGCTTCACACAGAAGGGGATTAGCCCTGGAATTTTACTCCCTTAATTATAATCATAGATCTATTCTTATAAATAAATTAATCAATAAATATAATCGTAAAAATAAGTTAATAAAAATAATTTTTTAATTAATTTTTACTATCACTTACAGTGTCCAACTCTGATGTGACCGCGAGTTCATGGAGTATGATGATGGCTTACTTGCAGAGGAGTTTGATAGCACCCTCAAAGATGACTTGATAGACCGCTTGTTTCTGCTCTGTGATTACATCAAGTTTCCTCACAATGATGACATGATATCAACATGCACATCTACTGGCACAGTCAGTTTTTGTCATTCCATGAGCCTTCAGATTCACCATTCTAGCTGTTCATAGAAACAGTACTATCCAGTCTTATCGTTTCTGATCAGTGGTCATTTGTATGCTGATTACGCTCGCCTAAGTAGTCTGCTAGGTCTGCCAAGTTGCTCGAGCACTCATAGCCAAGGTGATCCAACCTCCTGGTTCCATCCCCAATCGAACTTTTTCCTCTCTGGTTTCGACCAGCCGAAACATTTCTGGTGCTGGAATTATATAAATACATTGTAAATAAGTAATATTAGTTCTAAGGTAACAGGTATCACCTCCAATCTTTTAAAGAGTAAACAGCCAGTCTGTTGTGTTGCCAAAATTTTTAGAGTGGATTGCAAGTAACACCACTCTAGTCAGTGAAAAAACGGGATTCCTCACTATCTGGGTATGCAAAAGTATTACCCCCCTCTTTTTATTCATTTTTAATCTATGTACATACATTAGTCTTGGTAGCACACAACGGATCTGCTTTTGAAATCCCCATTTTGTTTGCGATGTTGAACAAAATGGTGAGTTGGCAACTCAACTTTCCGAATAATGTCCACTTCTATGACATGCTACCAGTATTATGGAAGGTAAAAATATATTATTGCAGCCTCTAATTAATAATTTTATTTAGATGAAGAAGGACCGAGAAGAGGTGCTGCAGGGAACATCACTTGGCATGGAATTTTTACTATTATTATCATTATTATTATTATTATATTATTATTATTATTATTATTATTATTATATTACCATTATTATTATTATTATTATTATTATTACTATACTACTACCTACTAAACAACTATTATTAATAATAATATTATTATTATTGTACCACTACTGTTATTGTTATTGCTATTACTGTTGTTATTACCTTACTCTTCCCGATGTACTGGCACTTGAGAGAGTTTTGCTGCATCCATCACTGAGTTTGAACTCTCCTTTCTGACTAGATGCAACTGAAGAAGTGGCTTTCCCAAAAGACTCTGTTTATCAAAGCAGCAGCACTCACCAGGTCCTTAGAAAAACCCAGTGTCATACCAACACAAGCCAAGAAGCTGGTTACAGAGGGCTTTGACCACCAGAGCCTATCGCTTCTCCACCGAACCAGCCTTACTAAGGACGACAGCCGCTGGCGAGAAGCTGTTCAAGGCGCTCAGTTCCCGTTAGAAGTCTGCTGTTCGCCGCCTTCTCCATTCGCTGTTCGCCGCCTTCTCCATTGTTGTTCCCGTGTTTTGTTTATTATTTTCCAAACGGGCTCTTCTCGGAGCCACTCAATAACGAAAGATTTCGTTGACAACAAAATGCGCGTATTCCTTAACCGCCAGAAAGGGTGGGGCTGTTATAGAATAAAGTATGCGTACCAATACTTTTAGCTTCTGCAAGCTATTTCTTGCCAAAACTACAGAATGACGTATCAGAGCCGTGCTAAATTTGGAATAGAGTTACACAAGACTACAACAAATAAAGTTACAGAAAGAGACTACGTAATAAAGGTACACAACGGAAGTAAAGCGTCAAAGTTTGTCATAAAAGAACTACTGCTGTGCATAATTAGAAAAGTAAATTGTGAATCGGAAAAAGCTTCTGTAAATTTGTCTGGCTTGAGCTCCAAGGTCCGTAGAATGCTTAAACGGGCGCTGAAGCCTTGAACTGCCAACTGTAGCTCCCTCTGTAGGGTGTGAAATTGGAGGGCTCATGCCTTCCGTGTTGGAGTCCAATTTCAGGTAAGCTTGCTTCTGGAAGGGTTCACTTCACAGTCCGCTGTATAGAGTAGGCAGCAAATAATACAAAGTATATAAACTTGGGCCATAGTACATTCTACCTTCAATATGGCTTTGTGTGCTAGTGTGTGTGCCATTCATGGGGCTACAGCTAAACTAAGGGGATCTAAGGCTTCAGAAGGTAATGCCTAAGTAAAACCAGGAGGATTAGTGCTAGGCCTGGAACTGAGCAGGGATGGGACTTCTAGGTAATTGCTTCTTACCCAGCTAAATCATGACTTCAGCTATACAAATAACCTATATGATAATTTACAGAAGTTAAGAGCACATAGTTATATAGAATTGACTTACGCATGAGCTTGAAATCCAGCCCTGAGAAGAGGAGCCAGTAACTGGGCTGCTTCCCTGGCAAGATGGCCGAGCATCTTATGCCCTGGCAACATCAAAACGACGCAGTTGACGTCGTAGGGGTTGTAAGGCTCAAGGCAGCAACTGAACTCTTGTCCAGTCAACGGGAAAGCGTCGTAAAACATGATTCCCCTAGCCTGGGATACGAAGAAAGCCAAGTCACTGAAGCCATACTTTGAAGAAAGTTCGATAAATAGGCGCCACCAGCTGGACCTATCGCAGCAATACGCATGCGCACATTTTAGACGTCACGCTTATGTAGATCAGCCCGCGTAATTTTACCTCAAACGTCATCATTTGGAGACCCATACCATAAAAATGTAAATTTAATGAAAAATTGGCCATAATTCAGTGATTATTAAAAATGAAGCTATCAAATTAATACACATAAATAGTATCATAATTTTATACCATAGAACAAATTTATACAGATATAACCCAATAAATTCAAAAGTTTTTTCTTAAACACTTTTTTTCATAAAACGTTAAATATTGGACGTAAAATATTTCACCAACTTACAAAATTGGGTTCAAATGAAAGCTTAGGAGCTTAACTATCAGTGAACCAAGTTAGAAAGATAAGGACCAACAATTTCTCTTTTTTTTCTTAAAAACTACCAAATCCACTGCCCAAAAGCTCTCAGTTGTATCACCTGTTACCACAAAACTGACCACAAAACCAAAAAAATAATTTCAGTGCAGCTTTGTATGCCAATAATGTGTAACTTTTCAAAAATTTACATATTGATCATGTATACTTCAGTGATTATTGTGATAGCATCATAAATTTTTTTCTTGAGGTCAAAGCAATTAAAAAAATAAAATAAAAAATAAATAAAAGGGTAAGGGCAAAGGCCTAGAGCAAATGGCCCAGAGCAGAGGCCTGGAGCAATAAGTACAAAGGCCCAGAGCAAAAAGGGCAACTAAGTACAAAGGTCCGGAGCAAAGGTCAATTATGTACAAGAGCCCAGAGCAACCAGGGCATTTAAGTGCAAAGGCCCAGAGCAAAAGGCAAGATCAAACAGAGAAAAGGGGGCATGTCCAGGATCCTCAGCAAGAAGACTGAACTTGCTTCTGATCTGAACAGAGAACTTTTTCATTCATCCAATTTATCCCTGTGTATTGCCATCCCATTTATTTCTAATGTTTATCTTATCCAAATGTATGCATCTCCCATTTGTTTCTAATGTCGACCCTTTCCCATCCATGCCATCCGTTAATGATATTCATATGTGCTGTAACCCAATCCTCACTGCATCCTGATGTATTGTATATATTGTCTTGTCTTATTATATGAAAACTCGTTGTCTACCTCTACAAACCCTGGCAAGTACCACCGTTAGGGAGTACGCGCTTTAGGTGACTACTCAAGACCGCAAGCTTGCGCCAGCGGTTGCGAATAGTTAATACCACGCGTCAGAGCAAGTAGACACCTGGTCCTTCACTGAGAGGCCATTCTGTATAAGACTTAACTCGAGCCTTTACATTTTGGTCCTTCGAGCCCGTGCCGTGCCAACGTCGAGCTCTGCCGACTGGACTTCGTTGCTGTTCCGTGCTCCGTCCGAGAGCATCCAGGATCAGTTTGCTACGAGTTCTGCCGTCTTTCTACTTCGCACTTGCCTATCGACACCTTTTCATTCCAATTAACACCTTGGGACTTACCTCACACCGTTTCCTGCGACTTTGTGGAGTTCCATCTTCCTTATCCATTCCATTTGTGTATCATCCTATCTGTCATGGAAGAGAATCCAGATCCTACTGCCGCCATTGACCGCCTGCGACGTCAACACGCACACAAGCGAGGTCTTGTGACCAAGCTACTCAAGAAAATCCAATTCCTGGACACCTGCCACCCTGATGACTTAGATCTTGTCGTCATTGATGGCCTGTCCGATGAGTTGTCTTCGACTGTCTCTGCTCACAACCAGATACAAGCTCAGATCAACGATCTTGTGCTGGACTCCGAGGAAGCATATGAATCGGAGCTAGTTGAGTCCGAGAGACACGACGAGATACACACCGACCTTCGCCGGACTCTACGCAGAGTAAGGGAAAGATACCAGCTGTGGTCCGACAGCAACAGCATAGTGGGTGAAATAAAGCTTCTGCTTGCCGCGACTGACACCACCTCTCCCAGATTCGAGGCCCGGTTCCAGTCTTTCATCTCACGCTGTACTCCATTCCTCAATTCCGGCAAATGCCACCGACTTGTTCCAGCTTTCCGTGACAGATTCACCGCCTTCGAAGAAGCACGTGACATTCTCTTCAGGCACGAGGGCACCCCGCTTCCTACTCCTGCTTCAGCCTCACCCTTTCTGCTTCTACCTGCTCTTCGGGACACAATGCACTGCGCATTGAGGTGCCATCCTTCGATGGAGACCCTGAGCACTGGGAGCAGTTTGAGAGCCTGTTTGTCTCTACCATCAAGACTAGAGCCAAAGGCTACAGTCCCATGGAGGTTCGCGGACTGCTCAGAAGTGCTGTGAAGCCGGACAAGGCCAGAAGACTCCTGGATAACTTGCCACACGTTGACTGTAACCTAGAGAAAATGATGGCCGAGCTGAAGTCTGTTTACGGTGCACCCAACATCGTATGCCCCATCCTGACGAGAAAAATCCAAAGTGTATCCAAGATAGGGTTTGATTTCAACAGTTTTACACACTTTCATGACAATTTCTGTCTTCCTTGGCGTAGGTTCATCTCAATTGCAGGTACAGATTCGTCACACTTCCTGGCTACCCTGGCCGTCCAGATGATGACAGAACCCTGCCGTGCGGAGTGGATGCGCTCCATGGATGCCAGCACCGTGCCATGCATGGAGGACATTATTGAATTCACCAAGAAGTGGCTGGTCAATTTCAATAACGCTGCTGCCAGCTCGTCCACCGCCTCTTCTGTCCACTCCTTCGAGTCCACTCCCCAGCAACAGCCTTCCTTCTCTACTCCTAAGTCCAGCCACCGGAAGCCGTCATCTGGATGCGTAGCCTGTGGCGAATTCCATGGACTTACCCGCTGTGACAGTTTCAGGGGATTTGATGTCAACAAAAGAAATCTGTTGGTGAGGGAGAAGAAATTATGCATTAATTGTTTCTCTCATGCACACGGTTACAAGTCCTGCCCAAACAAGTTTTCGTGTAAGACGTGTGGCGGTCGTCACCACACGATGCTCCACCATGAAAGAGAAAAACACCACACCTCCCACCGTTGTTGCCAATATGTCCATCACTACCACATCAACCGAAGAAGCCAAGCTCCCAAGAAATCCAAGATCTCTCTACACCGCTGTGGTGATTATGGAGAATGGTCACCGTTGTGTCCAGGCACGAGCACTCTTAGATGGAGGGGCATCCATTGCCGTGATGTCAGAGAGACTGGCCATGGACTCAGGTTTGACTAGGGTCCACGAACGCCTACCCGTGGAGGGGTTAGGCGGCGTTACCACCAGCAAGTTTGGTGTGATGACCCGGATCCAGTCCAGAGATGGATCATTCACCACAGCACCAATAGCATTCACCGTCATTCCGTCGCTGAAGAAGCTCGACCATCCAACCAATAAAGATTCTATCCGGAACAACCCTGCCTTCTCATCTTACCTACTAGCCGATCCCGAGCTGGGTGGTGAGGTGGATTTGATTCTGCCTCTAGGCGAAACCAGTGAGCTAACCACAGGACCCCCTTTCTGCATTGAGGGATTCCTAGCTCTTCCCACACGCCTAGGCTTGTGCCTGTCTGGTCCTACAGAAGAACCTCTAAGCCGTCACTCTCAGATGCCATGGCCGATCCTACAGCCGCCCTGCCTGCCGACTAGTCCCACTCCTCCTGGATGACGACACCATTGCCCCCCCGGAGTAAGAGGTCGCTGGTTCGTATCCGGCTCGAAGGACCACAAAATGTAAAGGCTCGAGTTAAGTCTTATACAGAATGGCCTCTCAGTGAAGGACCAGGTGTCTACTTGCTCTGACGCGTGGTATTAACTATTCGCAACCGCTGGCGCAAGCTTGCGGTCTTGAGTAGTCACCTAAAGCGCGTGCTCCCTAACGGTGGTACTTGCCAGGGTTTGTAGAGGTAGACAACGAGTTTTCATATAATAAGACAAGACAATATATACAATACATCAGGATGCAGTGAGGATTGGGTTACAGCACATATGAATATCATTAACGGATGGCATGGATGGGAAAGGGTCGACATTAGAAACAAATGGGAGATGCATACATTTGGATAAGATAAACATTAGAAATAAATGGGATGGCAATACACAGGGATAAATTGGATGAATGAAAAAGTTCTCTGTTCAGATCAGAAGCAAGTTCAGTCTTCTTGCTGAGGATCCTGGACAGGGCAAGCCATGATAAAAGGGCATGTGCAAAGGCCCAGAAAAGAGAAAGGACGAAGGCTCAGAGAGAAAGGGATAGCTGAAAAAGCTGAGAGCAAAAAAGGGGGAAAGTATGTACCCTTAGAGAAAGGAGCCGATGTTGGCGCACAATGGAGAAGTCGTGCAAAAAATAAATAAAATAGTTACACACCATTGTTATTTTGCTGCAGGTGCAGAGGGCAGGTCCATGATGAGTGGAGGACACTCAGCAGAGGAGCCTGCTAGCCTTCTCCAGCGAGGGAACCAGGGCCAGGGCAGCCATGGGGGATGTACTGCGGAGCCCCCATGCCCAACAGTCGCTTGTACAACTAGGGACAGGTCTGCCAACACTGCCAAAGAAGCTTGTGGATAGAATACAGGCGAATGAGTACATAATATTCATGGAGCTCCCAGCAGCTCGTGGAAAGGCCAAGCCGGTGAACCAGGATGTGGGCGGCCACATTGTGGTATTGCAGGCAACTGAGCTGACAAACACACGAAAAATCATACCAGATTTGGGAACGTGGATGCAGTGCTTTGTGTTATATACGGCGGTCATCCTGCAGGACTACCCGGAGAGGGCAGCAGAGTTGATGGCTTATCAGTCCATCATTGCTAAGGCCAGTAGCCGTTACAAGTGGTCCTCTTGGGTATTATATGACTGGAGTTTTCGGCAGGAAATGTCAGGTGTCACAGGGGCATCCTGGGCAAAGGTGGACCCAAGCATTTATTCCCTGTGTTTCACAGAACAGGCAACAGGAGCTGAGAACTGGTGTCCAAACTGCCACACAGTTGAGCACACACAGCAGACTTGCCCCATAGGGCCAAGAAAGCGTCAGCGAACCTCAACGTGGAGTTCGACAACACCCCAGTCAGCGGGAAAGTCCGCCGAAGTGTACCGTCGGTATAACAGATTCGCAGGCGACTGCAAGTTCGGAAGAGATTGCCGGTACAAGCATGCCTGCAGTGCCTGTGGTGATCCTCACCCAATTAGCAAATGCAAGGCAGGCGGCAAGTCGCAAGCAGAGGGCCACCCAGTCTGACGGACCCAAGTGAACACAAAACCAGGACAACTGTAGCAAGCAATGACTTATACAATGATGCTGTCATAACTGTGTATTATGCGTATATTATAGTGAGTTGCTATTGAATTAAAAAAAATAAAGAGAGAGATGGGAACTAAGAAGCAATAAGGGGACTAATCTAGCACACGAGGGGTGCCTGTAATTCGGCATACATAAGTTCTAGTACTTAGCGGCAGGTAATGGGGGCCAGCAATAATTTCTATTTCAATCTTTCCTCTTCCCTCCTCTTCTTTCCTTCTCTCCTCTAGACACACCCAACAAATACACCAAACAACTGCTGGAATTAGAGGTAAGGCAAAATGAGATGGGTAAAGAGTCGTTACCACCTAAGTTGAAAGTAAATGTGACCGTCTACGGGAAAACCGGGCACAACGCGGCGTGCGTAATATCGAGAAAAGATCGATCGATTTCTTAAAAATGTATTGTTTCAAGCCTACGGAAGGGAACGGTTAGGTCTATTATAGCAGGAACGACTAAAGCTGCGACGATAAAACTTTGAGAGCTCAATATCTGGACGCCGACAACTCCGTAAGTGCAAAAAAAAAAATTCGAAGGTGCCACGTTGTGCCTGGTTTTCCTATAGACGGTCACAAATATCACCCCATTAGAGAGTGCAAAGTGGGCCTAGCTACTAATCAGGTTACCCAGACATAGAGTTCATGAACTATGTGCTAAGAGGCCTGAAACACGGCTTCCAAATTGGTTTCAGTTACCAGAGCCGAGAGTTGGGGAGCTGCCAGAAGAATTTCTTATCAGCGCAAGAGAGACCAGAAGTGGTAAAAGATTACATCGAGGAAGAGCTGGCAAGGGGTCGCATACTGGAAGTGTCTGACAAAGAAACCCAAGACCTACTGGTGCACTGCAGCCCATTTGGAGCAATTCCAAAGAAAAGTAACCCCAAAAAGTGGAGGCTGATATTCGACGAGAGACAAAGTCATGCTGTGGACGGCGTCCCTGTGCTTCTTCGGGTTTTTAAGGTCAGGAGAGATCACAGTACCATCAGACGCTGCATTCGACGAAGGAACCCACCTCTCCTTCAGTGATGTAACGGTGGACAGACTGGACGACCCATCAAGATTAAAAGTATCTAAAACTGACCTATTTCGAGTGGGGGTGGAAGTATGCATGGGGCGGTCTGGGTGTTCACTCTGCCCGGATGGGGGCAAAGTTGGACTACCTAGTAGTCACGGGCCCCAGGTAGGGTCCGCTATTCAGATTTGCGGATGAAAAACCCTTGACTCGAGCCAGGCTAGTCGAGCAGGTCAGAGGGGCTTTATCAAGTGCTGGAGTGGACAGTTCATAGTACTCCGGTCATAGCTTCCGGAACGGAGCAGCCACGACAGCAGCACAACATGGTATCAATGACGCCACCATAAAGACATTGGGCAGGTGGAAGGGCAACGCCTACCACCAATATATTAAAATGCTGAGAGAACAGTTGGCGTCAATGACAAAGAAACTGGCCAAGAAGGCATAAAAACCGCTGAACTGCTCCAGTCCTCTATTCCTTCTGTATCATTTGTGCTGTATCACTGTTTAAGGTCATATTATAAAAGAAAAAAAGAAAAAAAAGACTAAGAGGTGACTATTAGGTGGTAGTTCATAGGAGAAGGCAAGGAAGAGAGGGTCATAGGTATGATCGGGCTGAGTTTGGAGTGTGAAAATAAGCACGATAGGGTGCTAATTGGTGCTAATTGGTAATTAGTACCCACTCATACCATAGCATAATTAAAAAAGAAAAATACCTCTTTGCCCTGCCTCCAAACCAATCCACTAATATGAGACATTGCAACAACGTTAAATGAAGTTTAATGCATTCATTAAACGGAGTTAACAGGGAAGCAAGGAGCAAACAGGTAAAGTATCGCCGGTGCAACAAGCGCCGGCGCGCATAAAAATTAATGGGCGGGGCGCCCGCGGGGACAGCATCAGTTGAGACTTTGCAGCGAATAAGCAGTGTCACGAGTTGATTGTCCCATCCACCACATACCCAACCACAAGAGACAAGCAACACTTCTCCACTCGGAATTGTTAGCCTCTCTGGTGTGAAGGGTGCAAGGAGTATTTTGGAGTGTGAAAATAAGCATCATAGGATGCTAATTGATGCTAAATGCTAATTGGTAATTAATACCCACTCATACCTTAGCATAATTAAAAAAGAAAATACCTCCTTGCCCTCGCCTCCAAACAAATCCACTAATATGAGACATTGCAACAACGTTAACATTTTTTTTAACAATGCAGGATTTTTAAATGTTTGGCTGTACCACCTGGGATTGACCTCAGAACTACTTGCTGAACATGCAAGTTAGACTGTAGTAGAGCAGTAGCCCTTAGCAGTAAAAGTACAGAATTGAAATGTATCCATTGGTTGTTGTAGCTCAGCGATAGAGCACTTGGGCATTATGCAAAATGTCCTGGGTACAAACCATGGTTACAGCCAAGATCTGTTACATTGTTACAAAAAAAAAAAAGACTTGAAGTAAATAAATTACATCTAATGAAAAATGAAACTGAAAAAATTAGTAGTGCAGGCTTATTTTTTCGGAATGAACCCTCAATAATATAGCAACTTTAATTCTTACAAAAGTAGAGTAGCAATAATTTTTTGTTCAACGTCATTTGTCATGTGCTCCTGTAATTCAGTAATTGCAATCTTTAAAATGCACCATACTGATTGATATGCTGAATCAGGATTTTTACTCACAGTATGGCCAACCAAACTCGTAGTATACCAAAACATCCGTAGTTAGCAGTGTTAGCTTATTTCCATTTTTCTTCATGGTTGAATTGACAATTATAGCTTATTATAATAACTTTCATCATTTTTAGCTAAAATGTCTTTGTAACTATTATTTTGTGTTTTCATAAATTGGTTTAATTTCCTTTTATTAACTTAACTATTCACTCATTCCTTCTTTGTTCTTCATTTATTGTTTTCCTTCTAGATTTCAGCAGTTTATAATTTTTCAGTCATGGACAATCACATTATAATTCTATTATTGAGTTAGTGATTATTAGAATAAATTGTGGAGGAATACAATACAATATAATCCTCGGAGGTCCCACTCACTTATATGGGCATGTACAGTGAACATTATTAAACAAACTATCTAATTTAAGGATAGCCCAAATCATCTTATTGACAAAAATTAATTCACATATTATGTAGCGTGACCATATAGTATGGTCTATCATGTTTGCACACTATACACCATTGAACTCTTGGTTTTGTAGTTAGTCTTATTTGTTCTATAATAGCTGAAGACAATCTCCATCACTCTGCTAGCTGGAGTGAGTCCTTAGGTTTGACCACCTGGATTCCTCTTGGAGTGGAATATAACTTTAACCAGAGTCTTAGCTAAAACAGCTTCATGTCTACAGCAAGATTTTGGTGGCAGAGACCCTGTTGTAGACTCTAGTTGCTACCACAGTAGGTAAGATATTGGTCTGAGAACCTTTTGCTCTGTGCTGCTACTTCATTTGTTCCTGAGGCAAACCATCTCACCACAATGCTATTCATTCATTTCTGTGATGAGAAGATTCTCACAAAGAGATTAGATAGCTTGCTATAGCCCCACACTACAATGTGAACATAATAGCTATGTGGATTTAGAAGTTTTCCTCAATTTCATAGATCTTGCTGGCATATGAACTACATATTTCTTGGTATATATATTATAAGTCTACCTCTATCTATAATAGCTGTCATTCTTCAACAGCTAAAATGTATTTTTAATATCTTTTCGGGCTCCAGCCCTCCACAAGATGAGCACTTCAGCATATAACATATTTAGCTAGCTACACGCACTTCATACACACACATGCTCAGTTTTAATATCATTATCGCCAACGTTCGTCATCATTTTCATTCCTTTTTGTTTATAACTCAAAACACAGCATCATTTTAGTTAGATTCACTAGAGCTTCCATTGATTGACTGAGCTAGATATCTGCACACACCTTCCCAAGTCTCCCAAGTCTCCTAAGATGCTCCTTGTCTTTTGTTGATGGTCCATTTTCATAGCCATTGGAAACTCTTCCGCATTTGTTAGGTACCAGCATAGTTTTTTTAGAGGTCTTGTTAATAATTTCATTTAGAAATTACATAGCTACAACACAGTGGTCTTCCTGAATATTAGAAGTGTCCATCTCGTCTTAAGCTAATGAACTCATACTAGTAATGTAATAGCAAGTATAGTATGGTTCAAGACTCACCAGCGATAAAATAGGCAGACTGAAGCACTTTAATGCAACAGATTAATCCTCACCACAAATACACTAAAGACAAGTACCAAAACTAGCAACGCACATCTAATTCAACTAACAACACCACCGCCAAATTTAAAGACATAGGCAACTACACAAAAAGTAGAGATAAAAACTTGGTAGAGTCAGAATTATTATACTTACCTGTTTCGTTCAAGTTAGAGCTCCTCAACCTCAAGTATATAATCCACAACTCCTCCGCGGGTGCCGTCGCTGACGAGCCCATTCTTCGTCTACTGATACATTTGTTGATTGTCTTCAAAACCTTCGTTGTACTTTTTCTCAAATCTGCTTTGTTTTGTCTAGTTGACTGTGCTGATTTGATCCTGGCAGCAGCGCGCCCAAATTTTTTTCTTTCAAAAAAATTTGAAACAACATTTTGTAGCTAAGATCGCAGTCAGCCTGTGTACGAAATTTGGAGTCATTTCTACTCGTAGTTTCTGAGAAGAAACACAAAATAGACTCCAGGACTAAAAATTAGTCCACGTGATCTTTTGGCAAAGACTTGATTGCTTTCAAACCACAACCACAACAGATTCAATTAATTCCCCCGGGAAAGTGAGTTCCAGGTGCTCTCTAACCTGCGGGCGCCTACTGGTTACCAAACCAGTTATCTGGCCGCCTTTCCTTCTCGATGATAAGCCCTACAGAAACGAGTGTGAGGAGGTTATTGTAGTCTTGTTAATAGTGTTTTTCTGGGCATGGTCAGGTAAGGGAAGCCTTTTATCAATCAAGCTAGATGCATATTCAGAGTGAACCATTTTTGCTGCTGGAAAACTCTACAGTTTCAGTTTGTGTACAGTTTTCTGTACTTAGCTATTCACTTCATTTGTTTATTCATCCTTATTTAGCTAGCTACATCACAAAATATTCATCTATATTTAGCTGGCTATTTCAAAATAGTTTTTATATAAAATAAGTATCATTATAATTATTATATACATTCATAAAAATTATCTCTGGTCATCACAATACTATAAAATAAAAAAATCATGAGTGATATATCAGGAAGAAATTTTGCACAAGAATAAAAATTTAAAATAATGGAGTCATTAGTGCGTATAATTTACCTGTCAAAGCTTGGATACAATCTGGGAGCCAGTGTCTGTTCTAGGGAGAAACAATACTGATAACGTAAGCCAAGAAATACAATATCAAACAGCTGGCTCATTACAACTTATAGCGGAGGGGAGGCCTCGGTTAGTTTTATCAATTGCTGGGCGGAAGCTTTGAATTACCAGCGCAAGCTAAGTTAGCGGTTGATTTTACTATTGCGAGCATGGCGATTTTTGTGGTAATTTGTGGTGCGTGCACGCGCGTTGCTATGTCCCAGCACCATTAAGATATGTAAAAAAAAACTAACAATAGCACCAATAGGTAGACAATAACATTAAACCAAGACAGTTAGAGTTAGCAGAAGTGTAATACTTTATATTTCAATTAATAAAATAAAATATTAATTAACAGTGTAATAATAACCCATAATTTGTAGAGTGTAACCATACTACTTGCTATGCCCTACAGAGTGATGTGGCAAAATATTTGACTCTCAAGCTGTATTTTTAATGGCTGTGGCTCATGAAAAACATTAGCCTGCTTATGAAAAAAAATAAGCCTGCTCATGAAATATTATCATATCACACTCAACTCATAAGTATTATATATTATTATATAATTATATACTCATATAATTCTCAAGTTCTGACCCTTCATGATTGAAACTTTCTCACCTAAAGGGATCTGAAAAAAGATGTAAAAAAATCTTAGTTGTCACGGGAGACTCGAACCCAGTGCTACTGGCTTAGCCACCACTTGCTAGGCTAGAGCCAGTCACCCTGACTCCCTGGGACAACAGATTTTTTCACATTTTCCTTATTTGTTTTTTTTTCGGACCCTTTAGGTGAGAAAGTTTCAATATACTTATATAATTATATATTCTTACATTTTAGACTCCATAATTTCATGTTCTTTTACAATTTGTGAATATAATATGGTCAGTTTTATTATTGTCCTTTCAAAAATAGTAAAGATGTGGGATGTCAGGGTCTATGAGGAACCATGACTCGGGTATTAGCTCAGGGTGTTTCTGAATAAAATATCTTGATAAGAGATAGCCAATGATGGGACTCTTACCTAGACTTGGGTCCCATCTTTCCTTTCAAAAGGCCTCTATAGTCATGTATGCAATAAAAACCACTAATCTCAAGGTCTCGAATAGTTTTACGTTGTGGAGAATTCGATCTACATAAACAAAACACATGCAGAGGCAATTTTGAACTCCAGACCTTTGGTGCCATCTGAAAGCATTGAATTAGAAGAAGCTCTAGTGCTAACACCTGCACACTAATACAAAGACCCATGAAGTCCCTGCAAACAGCACCAGCAGAATAGACAAAGATCTCTACCCTAAGAAGATGGACTTGGCACTTCAACCCTCCCAGTGCACCACACTTTGTTGGCCTCTGGGAGGCAGCAGTGAAGAGCATGAAAAGGCAGATTAAGAAAAGTGTTGCTCCCCACATGCTGAGGCTGGATGAGATGTTAACTGTTACAACTGAAGTGGTTGCATCCTAACATATTACTTGAATACCTCATGAAGTGAAGAATTAGATTAGTTTAGTTTGTGGTCCTGACTAGTGAATCATTTTCTGGGAACACCTTTCTGTAACTTCATTCTTTGTCTCCCATTGAGATATGTGCTACTGTGAGTCCATTAATCCCTAGGCGTCAGGGTTGGTGGACCAGACCCGTCAACTCTGATACTGAAAATGGGAGTCAAGAAGATGATCGAGGTAAGCTTGTCTTTCTCTTGTCTTTCTCTTGAAAAATAGAAAGCTTCTGTTGTGGAAAGGACTTATTTATAGCTATATTGAGATAAAGTAAGTTGTTTAGCTATAATATAATTATATATATTTCCTTGAGTTTTGAGATTTGAAAGTGGCTTGTGGTTTTTTGAACAAATTCAAATTTTCAAAAAAATTAAAAAAAATTTTTTTACCACATATACTACTAGGACCAGATGTAAATGCAGTCACACCGACCCGATTACGCAGATGAGGCGACAGGAGCAGAGTCTTCCAGTGATGAAGGAGAGGATACCGAACCTGAATCTTCCAATGATGAAACACGAATAGGCAGCAGGTTCCAGTGATGAAGAAGAGGAAGTGGCTCCTCCTGCTCCAAGTTCTGGATGTCCTCGCGGTCGGAGAAGGCGGGAACCGAAGAACAAGCGTCGGGTGGATGAGGTAGGGGGAGAGTGGAAGAAAGATGACAAGCACCCATTGATATTCCATAATCTTTTGTGTGAAGGACCACAGACTTTGATATTTGTGGCTGCTCCCACTCCCCCCCTGAACATACCAAAAGTTGTAATATGTATTGTTATTGTCGTTGTCGTTGTCTGTGTTTTTGTGGTGTTGTAGTGGAGCTTCACACACTATGTGTGTGTGTGGAGTTGAAATGTTATTCTGGCGCTTCCAGATCTAACTGGGGGGGAGGAGATCTTTTCCAATCGAGAACACTGTGCCCATGTAAGTTGAATTTCATGTATGTGGGTGTGTGTACACCAGTCAATTTATATTATACATTTATTTTTATGATCTGTATTCACCTGTATCTTCTTTTTTCTAGTGTGTGTGTGTGTATGTGTGTGCGTACATTTGTGGAATGAGAGAGAGCAACCGTGGACAAACAGTATGTGGCGCTTCCGTATACAACCTGGGAAGGAACTCTGGATCTTTTTGGATCGTGACTACTATTCCCATGTAAGTTGAATTTCATGTGTGTGTCTACACCAGTCAATTTATGTATAATAAATTTTACATTTTTTTTTATTTTTATGATCTGTATTCACCTGTAGCTTCTTTTTTTCTTGTGTGTGTGTATATGTGTGTGTGTGTATATGTGTGTGTGTGTGTGTGTGCATTTGTGGAAAGAGAGAGAGAGCAACCATGAACAAACAGTAAGTGGCGCTTCCGGATCCAACCTGAGAGAGAACGAACTCGGGGGTCTTTGTCGGTCTGTGACATCATGAACATTTTGGAAGCATTTATTTTATTGTACGTATCCCATTATGTTCCTATCATAACTGAGCAATTTAGTGCATAGGACCGAACACTGATCATCAGTGTGAAGTATAGACTCTTATGCAAAGATGTGCATCAAAGTAGTGAAGGTTCCAATAAATGGGTGTGGCGAAGTACACTTGGAGCCCCACCCCCCACCCCAAACAAAAATCCTGTATGAAATATCATACAATACATCATAAAGTTACAATTATATAGGATCATGAATAATTTGTTTGTATTACAAATATCTTTGTTTTTTGTGTTTTTGTGTATATGAAATTGTTTTGTAGTGGAGCTCGACGTCCCATGGCATATGTTCCTTGTGGACACTCATAGATGTCTCCTACATGATCACAATCAGCACCAAACACAACAAACAACATATTTTATTGTTGAACTAATATAATATTGGTGTACAATACATCAAACCATTATTATTTCTATTTTTTATTTTATTTTTTAAAACAAAAAAAAATTTTTTTTTAAGTATTAGTAGAGGGCCTAAATAATTATTCAATTTTCTCAATCCAAAAATGAGGGGAATCCCAAACTCTTGGTCTATTTAGTGATTATGGTTGCTATGGTGTTTTCCCAGCCAGCATCGAGTTAAAAAATAAAACGGTAATGCTCTATCCCAGTAGAAAATTAGATTTTTCCGTGGGGGTCCAAACAATTTAGAAACGAAAGGGTTAAGTGGTTTTTTCTAGCAAAGTGCCAAAAAGCGAAGTTTACAAATTGCAAACTAGCTCGTTAACTACTGATTCGCGCGTAGTTACCGAGCGGTTAACAAATTTTGGAACTCCGTTTTGACGTCTGGAACGGACACTAGTTAACAAGCTAGTTAACAAACCTCGCAAACTTCTCAGAAAACTCGCTGTTAACCGCGCGGACAAGTCTGTAATGTTTTGGTAACATGCATGACAAGTCTGTAACTTTTTGGCAACTACTATGACAATGCTGCAACTTTTTGGCAACTACTATGACAATGCTGCTACTTTTTGGCAACTTCTTTGACAAGGCTGAAACTGTTTGGCAAACTACTTTCTTAATTTCTTAGAAACATCTATGTTAACCACTTTGACAACCATATAAAAATGTTAGGAATAATCATTCATTAATATAGTTTAAATACATAGTAATATTATTTAATTGTTAATGAATGATCTATAATTAAACTTTTTATCATTCTTTTCAAAAGATAATTCAGTCACTCCATCTACATACACAGACAACATCATTGATAAATAGACAAAATATATAATAGGCTACAATAAAACTGTGCCTTACCACTTCCATCTCTACTTTCACCACTTTGTCCTGAAAAAAAACAAAAAAACATAGATAATGGTGATAGATAGTTCAAATAAGTGAAAATACTATACTTGGCCAAACCATTTTATTATAGCTAATTAAGTTATCTTAAAACTGTTACTTAGCAAATACAATGGTGAGTTTATAGCTTTCTTTAAATGCAGACATTCTAAGGGAGTCTTGTGTTAAAATTATAATGAATCCTTTAACAAACATTTTTTAAAAACTGAGCAAACACCTATAAACACAAGAATTATCCAAAATGAAAGCATAGCCAGACATGGCAACCCAGTATTATCAAGCTCCTAGAGCTGAGAGAGAGTTTTAGGGGCTACAAAAAGCTTATTAGTATATAACTGGGGGCGTGATCATGATATTTGAGCGCACAATGCGCATATTCATCAATTTGTCTCCCTCTCCAACAAACCAAAAAATGTTAAATTTCATTAGGTTCCGGTAAAGTTTACAGGTGATAGAATACATAAACTAGTGATGTGCTTGAGCACAAATGGCAGCGAGCCTAAAGACTATACTATTTTTATATGAATGATTTTGACTTCTAACACTGAAGAAGGTCCAGTTTTTTTATTTAGCATACAGGGTAAAGGGATTGCAGTGCCATAGTAACAACTCTCTGCAACTGCTTGAATTGAAGGGGAAAAAACAACAGAAAAACAATACACGTTATTTAAACGTTTTCTTTGTGATATTCTTTAGCTAAGTAGTGGCTGTAACACACAATGTTTTGACATAACTGAACAAGAACCTACACAGACTTACCTTCGCAGTAGTCGAGTGGACAATGTATTTTCAAGTAAATACTGTTGCGCACGGCTTATAACCATGACAAAGAGCGCATTGACTTACCACTGCCACTAACTCGAATAGAAATGGAAGTCCCTTAAGTTTTCAAGTTTGAACTGCACCCGCAAAAGAATTCAAAACGGTAAACAATTCAATTTCTAGGGTGATAGGGGTACTGATCGATAAACCAGAGGATTTTGTTTAGTGCAATTTGGGACTGGGTAGACCACATAACTAACACAAAAACGCGAAGGTCAAAGTACAAAATGACATACGTACGTCCATATCTAAACATCCCCGATTTTCGATTGTGTTACCCCTGTAAGTGTCTCGCTCGCTACGCTCGCTCGCCAATTATTCTGGTCTTTTTGTCGGTGTCTCAGTGTTTTAGCGCTTGACGTAATTCCAGGCGCTGTGTTAATTCTTGAAGCAGGACTAAATTATGGTTCTCAAAATGTGACGTCTACAGGAAAACCGGGCACAACGCAGCGTGCGTAAATATCGAGAAAAGATCGATCGATTTCTTTGTTTCAAGCCTACAGAAGGGAACGGTTAGGTCTATTATAGTGGGAACAACTTAAGCTACGACGATAAAACTTGGAGAGCTCGATGTCTGGACGCCGACAACTCTGTAAATGCAAAAAAAAATTTTCGAAGGGTGCCACGTTGTGCCCGGTTTTCCTGTAGACGGTCACAAATGGATTACTAGTTCTTGTAAATTTGCATGGCATCCATAAAAATTTCTTAATGGTATCAAAGTGATGCAAACTAGATATCAAAATTCAGCCGTTTCTGTTTTTGTGCCCCCAATAAAAAAGATTTTGCCCCCACAAGCAGTGAGAGTGGGAACCCTCAGCGTTAAAACACACTGGCTGACTATTAAAAAGAACAATTTATTAACCCTCAGCGTGCACGCGCGAGAGGGTTACAGAACTCGGTTTGTATGTCTGTCAGCTAGTAAGTCGATCAGGCAGTCATACCGTCACACAACAAAAATTTGATCGGGAAGGTGGTAGCCTCCCGAAGATTGAAACAAGTATCAAAAAGTTGCACTGGACATTTTATTATTAAAATGTCCAGTGCAACATTTTGATGCTAGATAAGCTACTTGTGCTGAAACACAGCTTATCCACTTGCCCAAGCTGTACATATCGACTTGCCCTAGCTGTACATATAGACTTGCACGAGGTACACAGCGGAGCGATTAGTTAAAGGGTCTGGCTAGCAAAACTACTTCCCCCCCTTGAAAGATTGTAATGTGAATGTACCGATAGAACGGGCAATACTATTCTTAGGACAAATTCACCACGATCCAAGTCAATGTGTAAATTAAACATAGATATTATAATAAATATTTTTAATAGACAGTGGTATTAATATATATTATAAATGTATATTTCACCCTAGATACCATAGCCAAGTTATTTTTCAATACAAAAAAGTGTAGTACTATTTTAAAAAACAACAGCCGTGCAAATCTGAAATAATAATCTGTTTAATCATGGCGGTCTCTTTGGGACCTTGCCACACTTATACCGTTTAGGCAATGTCCTGGCGAAATTCCAGGGAAACGCTATAGTAACGGTAAAAAAAGTAAGAATATAGCATAGCTGGGGTAAAAAAAAATTCTTAGACAGAAATATAATGATATTCTTAGCTGCAGAATGAACGGTTATCTTTGGCTAAGTATTAACACACGATAGCACGGAAAACTGTGGTATTCCGTTAGATTTTCTCCACTGCACTCGTACTATTAATCCCGAAAAACACAGTTTTCCAATATATATATATTATTTATTTATTCCATATCCTAACAATGTTATTTTTAGGTTTGTGAACACTGAAATCATTTCACAGTGTTATTGTGTTCTTACAGCTATATTGCTCCTAATCTGTGTTTACATCAATTCTAATAATTAAGTTTTGACCATTCTTATAAAACTTTTTACAATTAAATGGGTTCAAGGTAAAGATGAGGTAAGTGTGTTCAGTTGTTGCCATGAATGAACCAAGGATACCTACCTAGCTTTAGTGCCTTGCAAATGAATTTTCACAACTTCTCTTTGCTATTCCTCAGACCCATTTGATTGAGTAAGGTTCATTGTAATTCTAAGTAATTAGTCTTTGAACTGCTCTGAGAAAAGAAGTTGATATTGAGGATTGCTGGGAGAGGAATTCCAGTCGCTCTATATGTTGGACCAAAATAACAGACATTTTTTTTATCTAGGGAAGCGTTTATCAAAGTTGACCTAGCTGTGGGTTACACAGCCTGGCCTTACAGAGCGTCCTGTGTACAATTAACTGAAAGATTTCCGCAATGCTGCTGATATTAACTCTGGCAAGTGTGGTTTTAAGAACAGGTATTGTTGTTTGTTATCGTTGTTTCTATTAAAGGACTATTATTACCAGTAAATTATTCCAACACAGAGTCTTCTCAATTAAATTTGGGAACTATTTTTCCAAAGTTTCAAGCAGTGGAAGTTGGTAAACAGTTTTATGTAAAATGCTTCAGTAATGATAAGATTGAATGGCATTTTAACGGTGATCTTTTGCCTGTAAATATGAGATTCAATAAAGAGCTTGGCTTTTCAAAAGCATCACATTACAATACTGGAGAGTATACATGTACAGGAACCTTTATAGATGAATTAGGTACCACAGAATTTATAGCTGCAGCTGAAGTAATTGTTGGAAGTAAGTAAAATAAGAAAAACTCTTAACAATATTATTCTGACTCAATGATTAGGGTAGCAATATATTACAGCCTAGTTGAGTGACCCTACTGTGGACTGCAAACACCGAATTTGTGGGAGCCCTTGCATATAGTAGGGCAGATCGCATACATCTTCCCCAGCCCGTTGAAACATCCTAGTCAAAAAAATTGTCACTTTCCTCTACTTGTTTTTTCCCCCTCAAAATTCACCCCAAAATTATAACTGCTGAACCTATTTCAGCCTAAGAGAAAAATGTCCTAGCTTCCCCATTCCTCCCTCTACTCCAGGGAGTTTAACTAGATGAATGAAACAATAATCAGCAACAGCATTGCCCTACCATCATCTTAGTTTTGTCTGTGTAACTAGCCAGAAGGCCTAAAGAGAGAGTATGCTACTAATACATAAAATAACAGGTGTATTAAGTTAGTATCCCCCCAGCTAAATATTCTAAAGTAATACAGCACCCATCCAAGAAATTTTGACTCTCTGTACCTAGTTCAGCTAACCAGAAAGCCCTTGTGAGGACAGTAAGAAACCCAGCTAGCAGACATACCCGATCGAGCTAGGGTGAGCCTACCATGAGCTACTGCCTCCAGCACAATTTCAATAGTTGTTGAATTGTAATGTGCTAATTTAACCTACACAGCCAATGACCACAAGAGAAATAAAAGTTATTATTGATTTGAACTTCCAATACTCAAGCTACCAAATAAAGTCGAGTTTTTTTTAATTACATAGCTATATGTGGTGAAGGGGTTTCAATGCAATATCACTCCCCGTAAATATTAGAATTGATAGGCAACATCACGTTATTTAAACGATTTCTTTGTGATTATCTTAGCTAAGTGTTAGCTGTTACGCACAGTACATTCACTCAACTAGACAAACCTACACATGACTCCAGTAAGTTGTTGTTAGTTTTAACTGCACCCACAAAAGAATTCAAAGCGGTAAGTAATTCAGTTTCTAGGATTATAGAAGTAATGGAAGCTAAACTAGAGGATTCCGTTTAATGAAGTTTGGGATGAGGTCGAACACCTACCTAACTCAAAACAAAAACAAAACAAAACAAAACAAAAAAGGTCATAGTATATCCCCGATTCCATTTGACAGGACTGTATACTGTCTCGCTTTGCTAACTGGCCAACTTGCATGGATGGATAGCGAAAGAACTTTGTTAAAGGATTCATTTTAACCTCTAGCTAATACTCAAGCTAATAATAAAGTTAAGTTTCTAAATTACGAATATATAAGTAAATGGGATTCAATGCCGCAGTAACCACTCCCCAAAACTGTTTGAATTGAAAAAAAGCAACAACAAAAAAACAAGTCACATTATTTAAACACTTTCATTGCGATATTCTTTAGCTAAGTAGTAGTTATAGCGCACAATACTTTCACGCAACTGAATATACCTACACAAAACTTATTTTTGTGATTAGTCCATCGGCAGTGAATTTTCCAGTAAATGTGGTTGCATAGGGCTTATAACGATGACAAACAGCGCGTTAGCTTACCAGCGCCACTAACTCGAATAGAACTGGAACTCCGTAAACTTTTTGATTTTTAACGGCAGCGGCAAAAGAATTCAAAGCGGTAAACAATTAAATTTCTAGTAGGATACCGGTAATGATCGCTGAACCGGGGAATTCTATTTAGTGAAGTTTGGGAGGGGTCCCCAACCAGCTAGAACCAAAATACGAGAGGGTCGAAGTAGAAATGATATTGACTTACGTCCAAACGTTATATATACAAATATCCTGGAGAATCAATTTGACACAAGTGCGTAGTGTCAGGCGGTCTTCAGTCACCAATAAATAAATTTGTGTGGGACACGTTCAAACTGTCCTATCAGGTTACTCAATTCGAGGTAAATATATTTCATGCCTACCTAGCTCCAAGGAAGCGAATAAGTGAACCTGCAGCCTAGAGCCAGGTATTAGTTGGTTGCCACCCCACCGTTAGGTCAGTAGGGACTTACAATGTACTAGGGCCTTTGACCCGCTTGGGTTGTGTAAATCCCTACCGACCTCCATGTCGTGGTGTAAACTATACAAACAGCAGGTATCTCAAATATGCAACACCTGTCAGTGTCTCACTCAATAGTGACATGCTGCAGTACAAACGACATGCGAGCCATTGTGCCAAGTAATTCACACAAGCTAAAATCTGATAAAAGGTGATTACAAAATCTGTATGAAAAGTAAATCAGTTTCCCTCTAGTTAATCTCTTTGTTCAGGCCTAGACGTCTGGAGCGATGCAGCGCTATTTGCAGGCAACCACACTTTCTGGAAGATGAGCATTACATCATATCATTTCCATATCCCCCTCCCTTTTTTCTTTCTTTTTTATGTCTGCTTGGCTCACGTGTTAGTCATTCTCCAGCGCCTCTTTATTATTCTTGGGTTGAATGAAACTTGTTCAACGCTAATCTGAGTTATTGATTGTAATTAGCTTCGTTTGGGGAATAGCCACACTTCTTGTCGTTCCTCAACTTGAGCAAAGGTTCTGTGCTGGCTTTAGAACCTGGTGGTCTGTAATAACAGTCCTAGCAGAACACTCTTAGATCCTGTTAACCTAGTTTTAGAAGGCATCTTTCAGTCTATTCAGTCCTAAAATAGCTACAAGTCACTATGTAGCCATTGACAATGATAGTGATAGCTTCATCTAAATGACCTGTTGTGGAATGCTGACCTTCACAACACATTCAGCATCCACAAAGACACTAATTAACATTATTGACAACAGCATTCCATAATTCAAAGTGCATTGTCACTTAGCTAGTTATATTTAGAACACTATATTTGGTAACACTTTCTGCACTGATATAAAAGGAAGCTCTGTAGACAACTTCCTTTCGTTCTGCAAATGTCTTCATGTCCTTGTGTGTGTTTTGTCTTTGTAAATGTTTTCATAACTAACCCCCTGTCAATATCAAGAGAAAGCTTGTGGGTTACTGCAAAGGACAATTCTACATCACTTGCTGCAAAGTCTGGTGGCAGCTTACCCAATTACTGCTGCAAAGCCTTTTAAGTGAGGAGCTGATTTTTGCCAACCTTAGGCAAGAACAGAAATTTCCCACAATTGGTGGCAGCGGTGGGAAAAGAACAATCCAACAAAACCAGTGAAGAAGAAGCAGAAGAAAACTACATTAATGCAGAACAGACCTGCAAAAGGAAAGAAGAAAGAAGTACAAGTTAACAGAGGAGGAGAATTAAAAACAGTTCCAGTTAGTTGGAGAGAAGCTCTTTTACCTGTAACTCCTCCAGTACCAGCTGCTGTCCAGAGACAGAGCACAGCTTATAATTTGAGAAAAAATCCCAAGAAAAGAAAGGAGACACAGTTTTTCAAGCTATTGGAATTTAGTTATAGTGATACTGAGGAATTTGCTGAAACATTGGCAGTTCCCTTGGCAGAGAGAGTCACTGAAACTGAAACATTTATTGAAAGTGAAAGAATAGAAAATACTTCCACAATAGAAACTTCAAAAAGTAGTACAATTACCAACATTACTACAGAAGTCAGCAGGGAAATCTCTGAAGAAGAAATAGTTCCTGAAACGGTTGAACTCAACACTGAGTGTGAAACTTCTACAGAAGTAACTATAGAAAAGGAAACAAGAATGGCAACTGGAATTTCAAGTCTGGAGGCCACCATGGCCCAATTATTAGCAACAAATGTTAGAAAATCAAGCAAGACTAGAAGAAAGGGAGAGAAAGGAAAAAGAAGAAAGGAAAAAGAAGAAAGGAAAAAGGAGCAAGAAGAACAGGGACGGAAACAAGAAGAACAAAGGCAAAGAGAAAAGGAATTGATGGCAATAGAGAAAAAGAAATTAGAACTTGAAAAATCTAGATTGGAAGCTGAAAAGGAAAGAATGGAAGCCGATGAAAGAAGGAGTAGAGAGGAAAGAAGATTAAGGAAATTGGATGATGAAAGGAGAGAGAAATTTTCTGGATTCAGCAGTTACAAAACAGGAAATGATCTGAGGCATACTTTCTACAATTTGAAACCATCATGAGAGATTGTCATTATGAAAAGGATACTTGGAAATCAAAGCTATTCCCAAAATTGGATTCAACTTTGGCAGAAAGAATGCAACCTCTCATAGAGCAACATCAAGATTATGAATACATCAAGAAGACACTGTTGAAATCAGTTGGAGCCACTTCAATTGCATTTGGTCAGCAAGTACAAGAAATGAACATGGATAAATTGAAGCACAAAACTGCATCTCAGATTATTGAACTCCTCAGGAAAATAACTGAAGGATGGTTACAGGATGCCACTTCCTTAGAGGAAACAATATTTGCTATAGTGAGGTCTGTATTGAGGAGATGTCTGCCTATCATGGTATTTCTTTTCTGGATGGGAAAACCAGCTCAAATCTTACTGAATTAACTGACCACTTGAATGATTGGATGAACTCTAGACAACCTGGTGATTATTCCAAAATACCTGGCCAAAGCAGCAAAACTCATGAGAAGAAAGGAAACTCTCACCATAGAGAAGACAGAAGTGATGCAAAGAGTTGTACCATTTGTAAGAAGTTAGGTCACACCAGTGACCAATGCTGGTTCAGAAAAGATGGCAAGTATGGAGATTCCAGCAATAGTAATGGCAGCAACAACAACAGAAGTTCTAAAAACAACAATTGCTTCATCTGCAATGGAACTGGGCACAGGTCTTATGAATGTCCCCAAAAGAAGTCATCTGTAAAGAAAGAGAAGAATCTGAAGGAGCCAAACATGGGTGCTTTCAGACAAGCCTCAAGTTGGATTTCTGGGAAAGTGAATGGAACAGAACATAGAATCCTGATTGATACTGGTGCCTCAGTAGGAGTTGTCACTCCAGAAGTTGCAGAAATGTCAACATATAAATCTGACAAAGAGATTTCCTGGATGGTGCAATCAGAGGATATAGGAAACTTGTGTTGGTGGAATATGAATTTAATGGAATCACTTTGGAAAGAGAGGCTGCAATAAGTGACAAACATAAAGACTTTCAAGGAATCATTTTCCCTTGGAACCCTAAAGACAAGCAAGAAAATGAGTTACTTGTTCCAATGTTTGAAAGAAAAGCTGAACCCAAAGATATTGCTGTGATAACAAGGCAACAGAAGAGAAATGGAAAACTTTTGAAGAAGCAACAACCAGTTATTCCTGCCAAACCTCTTGTGACAGATTCTGAGGCAGCAACTTCCGCTTATAGAATCAACAGAGTCAGGGAACACTTCCACTGAAGCAACTCCAGCTTTAGAGGATGGTATTGTTGGTGAAGAGGACACTTTGACAGCTGCAACACCAGCAACTGATAATGATGTTCATGAAGACACATCCATAGAGGAGGCAGTAATCACTGATGATAAAGTCGCTGAGCCTATAATCACAGAGGAAGCAGAGGAAAATGATGAATGTGAGTCTGGAATTCAAGGAATCCCTACAGAATTAGAAGCAGATAGCAATATGCAAGAGAGTGACAGTATGATGAAATATATTGAGGAATTAAAGCCGGTGACAGAAGGAACTGAAAGGCAGGAGTTTGTAAAAGATATTGAAAGTGACACAACAATCAATGTTTGGAGAGAACTTGGCAAGAAGAAACTGCAAGGATTCAGAATCAATAATGGCCTACTGACACAAGAAAGAGAAATTGAATGGGGAACATTTGGTGAAGTCATTGTTGTTCCAAAGTCATGGAGAAATAAGCTGATGGAACTTGGGCATGAAAAGATGGGCCATCTTGGAGGAGAAAAAGTATTGTTAATGATAAAGAAGAGATTTATTTGGCCCAACATGAAGAAAGAAATATACCAACATTGCTCCAGCTGCACAAAGTGCCAATACAATTCTAAGTATCAGCCAAAGAAAGCTTCAATGGTTCCCAGACCAGTTATCACTGAACCATTTCAAAGTGTGGCCATAGACTTAGTGGGACCCCTCCCCAAAGGAAGAGGAGGATGTCAGTTTATTCTTACAAGTATTTGCCTAGCAACCAGGTGGCCTAGTGCTATAGCCTTAAAATCAACCACATCAAGAGCAGTTGCTGAAGCTCTCTGGACCATCTTTTCAAACACTACTATACCAGAGAAAATACCGAGTGATAAGGGTCCTTAGTTCATGAGTGCTGTAATAAAAGATTTAACATCATTTTGGGGAATAACTCATGTCACAAGCTCTGCTTATCACCCCCAAACAAATGGATGTTTGGAGAGGGTTCATGGCACCTTCAAATCCATCTTGAAGATGTGTATCAGCTGCAAAACTGACTGGGTGCAACAAATTCCATTTGTCCTTTTTGTTCTGAGGCAAATGCCAAATTCGAAACATGGATTTAGTCCATTCGAATTAATCTATGGCAGCAGAAGTAGAACCCCCCTGGAGGCATTGAATTTTGGCTTAAATGAATTCAATGGAAGGAATCTGAAGACAGGTGCTTGGGTTAATGATCTGGCTGACAAACTACAGCTAATCAGGGATAAGGCAGCTTTGGCAACGGCACACACCATTGTAAAAAGGAAGGAAATGTATGACAAGAATGTAAAAGACAGAAAATTTCAAGTTGGACAGAAAGTGAGATACAGAATCCCAGGGAAGTTGAGTGCTCTCTCTGAAAGTTGGGATGGACCCTACATTGTGAAGAAGAAACTGGGAAGTGTAAACTATCGAATTCTGAAGGAAGGAGCCAAAAGTGAAGGCAAAGTGACACACATCAATAATCTAATGAAATTGACAGAAAGAGGAACTGTGAACAGGCTGGATGTTGTGTCAGAGGAAGAAGATGAAGAAGTTCAACAAGAATTGACAGGAAAACAGATATTGAAAGACAGATGTAAATTTTTCAATGAAGAAGAGTTGAGAGAAGTTTTGAAGAAATTTGATGGATGTATGAAAGATGAACCTGGTGTCACCAAAGTAACAGAACTAAAGATTGACACTGGAGATCATCCACCAATACAATGTCAACCCTACTCAGTACCTATGTCTTTGAGAGGCAAGGTCAAACAAGAACTGGAGAACTTGGAGGATAATGGAATTATTGTCAGAAATAACAGCAAATGGTGTTCACCAATGGTGCCTGTTAGAAAACCAGATGGTTCAATCCGGATCTGTGGAGATTTCAGGAAGCTAAATTCAATTACAACAACTGAACCATATTGCATCCCCAGATTGGAGGAACTTGTCAGTACAGTTGGAGACTCAGCTGTTCTAAGTAAAATTGACTTAGCTAAAGGCTTTCATCAAGTCTCAGTAAATAATGAAGATACCATCATTACACCATTTGGAAAATGGAAATACTTGAAGATGCCATTTGGAGTTGCCAGTGCTCCTGCTACATTTCAGAAGCTGATGGACCTAGTGCTGAAGGATTGTACAGAAATCAGTTGTGTGTATATTGATGATATTTTGATCTGGAGCCCAACTTGGCAACAACACTTGAAAGATCTCAACATGGTGTTCACAGAACTCAAGAAAGCTGGACTAACATGCAAACCTGCAAAGTGTCAGTTTGGGATGACCACTTTGCAATTCCTAGGGCATGAGATTGGAAATGGCAAGATAAGTGTGCCAGCAGCAAGAGTCAGGGATCTCAAGAAGTTTCCCAAACCAGCCACAAAAAAGCAAGTCAGAAGATTCCTTGGAACAGTCAATTATTATAGGAAGTTTGTCAAGAACTTTAGTGCATTGCAACAAGTATTGACTCCAGCCACAACCAAGAGTGCGCCAACTAAGGTGGCATGGAATGCAGAAATGGAGGATGTCAGCAACCAAGTGAAATTGTGCATCCCTGTTCAATGTGACAAATTTGTGCTGGAAACAGATGCCAGTGCAAATGGAATTGGTGCTGTATTATCAGTGATCAGAGAAGGCAGAAAATCAACTGTAGCATTTTATTCCAAGCAGCTACATGGGGCTCAGAAAAAGTACTCTGCTCAAGAACTTGAAGGATTGGCCCTATATCAATCTATTCAACATTTTGCTTTCTATCTATATGGGAAGGAATTTTCAGTAATAACAGATCACTGTGGCCTGGAAAGGATGATGTCTAGACCTCAGGAGAATAACAGAATCCTGAGATGGGCATTGAAGTTGAGCAATTACAGATTCTCCATATCCTACAGGCCTGGAAAAGAAAACATCATTGCTGATTGCCTAAGCAGAGCATGTGAAGAAGCCACACCTACGAATGAATCAAACTCCCTCTGGAAGTACAAGAACGCCACCCACGACAGGTGGTTCCCAGCTGGGAAGCTGTGGAATGCTGACCTTCACAACACATTCAGCATCCACAAAGACACTAATTAACTTTTATTGACAACAGCATTCCATAATTCAAAGTGCATTGTCACTTAGCTAGTTAGAACACTATATTTAGTAACAGTTTCTGCACTGATATAAAAGGAAGCTCTGTAGACAACTTCCTTTCGCTCTGCAAATGTCTTCATGTCCTTGTGTGTGTTTTGTCTTTGTAAATGTTTTCATAACTAACCCCCTGTCAATATCAAGAGAAAGCTTGTGGGTTACTGCAAAGGACAATTCTACATCACTTGCTGCAAAGTCTGGTGGCAGCTTACCCAATTACTGCTGCAAAGCCTTTTAAGTGAGGAGCTGATTTTTGTCAACCTTAGGCAAGAACAGAAATTTCCCACACCTGTGCTCCTTACAAAAATCTCTGAAACCACTTAAAAATGTCATAGTTTATAATGGTATGATGCCATTCTGTGCAACTATTTGACATGGAAAAAGGAATTACCATTAGTTTATAGTCTTACCCTAAGTGGTGACATGCTGACTGCAGCAAAAAGGCGGCTAACATGTTTGTTAGGTAATAATTTACTTGGTGCCATTCTTCAGCTAACCAGTAACACTCCACACACTTCTTCACTGAATATACCAGCACAAGACTTATACTTTCATGACTTGACTATAGGACAATGAATTTTCAAGTAAGAATAATACTGTTGCTTGGGCTATAACTATGACAAACAGGCATTAACCAAGATATTAACCACCACCCCTAAATGAACACGTAAGTATGTAAGACATAACAGAGCCCACTAAAATGTCTATCATGTCAGAGGGTAAACAATTGAGCCTGCTAAAGATCGCTAAACTTTAGCAAACCATTTAGTGGAAACAAAAAACACTGATCAAAGTACAAAATGACAACATTTCAGTATTTTTGTTTAATTTATTATTGCTAATTTCGAAAGAAAAAAAAACTGGTGAAGGAGCTGCTAAGAGGCTTATCTGTATTTTGTATACTATTACCATGCGTCTCCATGACAATAGCAGGCAATTGAAAGAAGTAAAATAGGCTTAATGTGCGCCTTATTGAGAAACTACAATCGCACGAATGGCTGCGGATTGGGCTGAAAATCAGTATTTTTTCCGCTGTTAGTGAACAGCCCACCAAAAGATTTCTTAGCATCGTTAGATACACGAACTAACCAGCTAGTGTCTCTAGCCTCATTGCCACACTTTTTTACAGCCCAAGCTAGGAAAATAGCCAGTGATTTGTTTGTTTTTTGGTCCCACATCAGCTAATTGGGAAATTGTAGTAACTATTTCTACTATAGTATCTTATCTCCAAAAATATTGTACCCTAACTATCTCATGCTACCACAATTAAAACCACACCCACCCACCTGCAAACAAATATCTTTTTGGTGTAGAAGTATTTTTGCTTTGCAAGAGGGTTCCTTTTCTGGACATTGGTGTTGTTTCAGAAGATTCACCAACAATAATAAGTTATGTATCAGATGTAGGATTATCTAAAATTTGTGCCAGGGCAGTAGCATCTGAATTATGCATCAATAACTTTTGTTTGTAATCACTTACTGCCCATTGATTTAAGACCATACACCACTCCTGCCTGCTTCACACGTAATCTTGATTTCTTCTTCCTTTTTATTAACCTCTGCTCTTAACTTCATCACTTGCATGGACAACAGAGTACAGTCTCAGGGGGTAACAACTATATTTGAGGATCCTTCCTAAACATACCGTCCACTATAAACTAAAAGTGGAATGAATTCAGTGGCCACTTGGCAAATCAATACGAGAATGGCACATTGAGTGAATGTTATGTGTCAATTCTTTCATGAATGTCAATTTTTTACTAGTTATAAATTTTTTGCAAGAAATTAAAAAATAAGTGGATTTAAGGACAATTTTTGGATTTGAGTGTAGCTGTGTAGCAATGGATAGCAATAAAGAATAAACAAATAATAAATAAATATGTACGTAAGTAAGTAAGTAAATAAATAAATAAATAAATAAATAAGTAAATAAAATAACAAATTAGGGCTTATTGGCAAGTGAAGCGAGCGAGACACTCTCAGGGGTAACACAATTGAAAATCGGGGATATTTGTTTGTTTACATATATTAAGTGTATGGAAAAGGCAACGAAAAAATGTAAAAAAATCTTAGATTTTTTCACATTTTTCCTTTGCTTTTTTCCAGACCCCTTTAGGTGAGAAAGTGTCGATCTAGTTTATATGAAGGGTCAGAACTTGATAATTATATTATGTGTGCACGTACATATGGCATTTTATACTTTAACCATCGCATTTTTGTCTTTATAATATGTTTTGTGTTAGCTCGGTGGTCAACCCCGTTCCAAATTTCACTAAACAGAATCCTCTGGTTTAGTGGTCATTACCTGTATTATCCAATTGAATTTAATTGTTTACCGCTTTGAATTCTCTTTTGTGGGTGTAGTTAAACTTACAAACTTACCAGAGTTCATTTTTTATTCAATTAATTGTGGTGGTAAGTTAATGCACTATTTGTCACATTTATACACCTTACTTAACAGTGTTGTTCCTTACTTAAAATTTTATTATCTGATAGTCTAACCACGAAGATAAGTCATGTGTTGGTAAGACCAACGAAATAGTGCATGTGAAAGTGTTATACGTAACAGCTACTGCTAACAATACCACAAAGTAAACATTGAACAACCAAACAAAATTAATATATTAGCTGCCTTTAGCTTTTCAAGCTACTACATCAGTAAGCATGTCTTATTATACGATGATGTGCAAACTTGTGCAGTATTTCCTTACAAATGTCTGCTACTATTTTTTGTTTTTGTTCTTTTTATTAAAGTCAAACAGCTGCGGCGAGTAGTTACCATTCTATCTCATGTATATCTAATTTTTTTTAACTGTTTGTTAATGGCTACAAAGGAATGTCAGGAGTTAAAATTAATCAACAACACCTTATTTTTTTTGTAGCATAGCTAGGGAGGCTCGCTCACCATTTGTGCTTAAGCACACCACTAGTTATATAGATTGGTGAAATCACTTATGATCTAAATTATGTCAGCATAATTTACCAATCTATAAACCTGGCAAAAGTTACTAGATGTTGTCCTTCCTCACTACCCTACCCCTTGTTGAGCAGTGAAAGGCTGGTTTACGAGACTGACCTTTTCCTTCCTCCCACGATGCCCATATACAATAGGGACATGGTCAACTATGCCAGACTAACACTCATAGGCTGGGTTAACTAAACTTGCCTATGTTTTTGTTCCTTGCACAGTCAGTATATTATACAGCAAACCGTTGATGAGCATGGCTAAGTTAACTTATCAAGTAAGTACATTGTGTCACAAAATGACTCTGTTCGTAACAAAGTAATTATTCTTATTATATGCAGCAATTACTGCTAGCACAGTGTGCAGTTTTAAAGTCACTACATTTTCATTCTATAGGATCTGCACCCGAAAGAATATTTCTAAACCAGGCTGAAGTTCATGTTGGAGACTCAGCACATTTCAAATGCATTTCAGACTTAGAGTTATTTCCAACTCATAAATGGGTATTTAACGGTTATCATCTTATTGATGGAAAAGCTGACGAAAAACAAACCAGAGTGCACATTGATTCAGTTAATTTAAAGCACAATGGTCAATACACTTGTATTGGTAGAGAAATCAGTAAAAGTAAACGTAAATGGAATTATTTTATAGCCAGTGCGTACTTACGTGTTCTTGGTAAGATTAATGCAAGTAAAATTAATATGCTCAGCTAAACAGCTAATGAGGTAATGATTAGTTAATATTATGACGAGAATACATGTGTAATGATTACATTGTCTGTAAAGTAGGTTTGCTACAAGTATTTACAGGTTGTTCATTATGTACAAGCAGTTGTGAGTATATTTTGACTGTTCTGTGGAGTAGAAAGTCAGGGGCCAGGGGTAAGAGAGTTGTAGACAGAACCAGTAAGAATCGTGATTTGAAGATCAAGGAAGCTCTACACATACAGATGACACCTGACAACAACAAGTTTAACAGAGACATAGGTTTAGAGCTTCCAGGACGCTGGCTGTCCATGCTGCATGCATACCACCCTCCAGGGTATAATAAACAGTAAGCGTACCAATCTTGCTGTTTACATTGTGTTAATATATAAGCATGGACCCCTGAAGAGGAATTCGGCAAGAAGTCGATACGTTGGGTTAAAATTAACTATATTGGCTGTTAAAAATAGAAAAATTTGCTATTATTATATTTATTTTTACTTATTGTTCTTAAGTGGTTGAAATTCCTGTGCAAAACGCCACTTTCAGAATCATCGTTCTGTTCTTGTCAGAGTCCTCGACCATCTAGTCGCTACTACAGTCACCACACCCATCTTCACTGAATTCATTCTCACTGTTATCAAACTCCTTGTAACTATCATCTAGTTACTGCCATCCTGGTCACTGCCATCCTATACACTGTCAAGAATAAAATGTCTTAATGATTTAGATGCTGAAGTGCCAGTGTTCCACTTGCAGATAGCTTTCTACTTGTCATATCATGAGCATTTATATCTAAAGTAGTATTGGTTTCTAAAGTATTATTCTGTGTTCCTTAATATGTTATAAAACATATTTTCCACCTATATTTTATCAAAGAGAAGTCTTGTTGTGGTCACAATAAAATTTACTCAGCTATTTCTTATGACAATCTATATAATTTATAATCCTGAATTATACTAACAACAATATAGGATCATCTGGAATTGTGATCAATGTCTTCCCTTACTCCACAAAGCTGTAGTGCATTGTAGTTGCATAGATGCATTATTGACGCATTTTCGCATCCTCAGCTAGCGCTGTTTTCTTAATTGACGTATTTTCGTGTCCACCGCAATCCAGTGGCGGATCTAGAGGGGTTTCCAAGGTTTCCATTGAAACCCCCTTTTAGTAACTTAGCTAAAGTAACTCACTTCAGGTCAGAAGTCTCGAGATCGCAGCTCGCATGCTCCGACCCAACCGCTACGCTGGGAGAACGTAGCGGTTGGGTAAAGGGTCTGGCCCCGCGAGACTAACTCCGACTACTGCATGCAATCGCATATCAATCATTTGTGGGCGGGGTCAATATAATTGCCACATGGCACTTTTTAGCTCTGCTATTAATTGGCACTTAGTGTAGATATAAGCTAGCTATCATGAAAAGAAAGCAGTGCTCCTTGTCATCCTTCTTTTCCAAGAAAATAGCGCAAGGTAAGCTTCAGTCTCCCTGCTGGTGAACTAATTTTGAATCTAGCTGACTGTTCAGAGACTGGGCCTGCTTCCAGTGATTGTGATGATGATGGTGATGTACAAGTAGAGGAAATCTTGAACTCAGCCTCTGACTCCCAGATCTGCACTCATAATGATACTGATGAGAGTGATTTACCAGGTGACTGGACTAAGCCATGAGCTGTTATTAACACCTATTATGTATAATATATTATTCATAGCTAGCTAGCTAACTACACTGATAAATGTACAGTAGCTACTCTCTTTATCACAACCAATACATTTTCTACCAACTACATGATGTGTGTATAGGAGTTGAATCTATGGTTATGCCTGCTGAAATCAGTGAATCTGCTACTGAGTGTGATATTGGAAAAATATTACATCTAAGGAGCGGTAGCTTGCGTGACCTCAGCAGGGAAGAGAAATACTGTATCCTAAGCAAAGATCCAAACTCTGATGTATCTGTTTATCCCCGAACTCGTCCATATGGTTCAGGTGCATTTCGTCAGTTTCAACCATCATGGCTGGCACAGTTTCCCTGGATACATTATAGTACCTTTTGTGATGGTGTCTTTTGTAGGGCATGTGCAATTTTTGCTCCAAAAGTGGTTGGTGGTCATACACTTGGTCAGTTTGTTACCAAACCCTTCAAATCTTGGACAAATAAGACACAGAAAATGAAAAGTCATGGTAAGCTTGATTATCACTTGACAGCTTGTGCTAAGATGAGTGAATTCTTGACTGCATATCAGCAACCATCGCATGCAGTTAATGTCAGGCTTGATAGCCAAGCTCAAAAACAGGTTGAAGCCAACCAATGTGTGATTGAGTCTCTTTTTAAGATTGTTTTGCTGTTGGGAAAGCAGGGTCTTGCTTTTCGTGGGCATCGGGATGATCGGATTGAATGGGAAGAGCAAGGTGACCATGATAATCGTGGTAATTTTGTTGAGTTGGTAAGGTTTCGAGCAGAAACTGATGAAACATTGTTAAAGCACTTACAAAATGCTCCCAAAAATGCCAGGTACACTTCAAAAACCATCCAGAATGAGTTAATTTCTGTAGTAGGCAAACACATCCAATCTAAAATATTGCTTGAGATCGAGAAGGCAAAATATTATTCAGTGCTAGCCGATGAGCTAGCAGATGTTGCTAATAAGGAGCAACTGTCAATCTCATTTCGGTATGTTTATGATCGCATGGTTAAGGAAGTATTTGTCGACTTTGTGGAAGTTGAGCGAATCACAGGTAAAGCATTAGCTGAGGCCATAATCCACTCACTCACTGTGTGGGGTTTGTCACTATCACACATGAGAGGCCAATGTTTTGATGGTGCCTCCAACATGGCTGGTGCTAGGTCAGGTTGTAGCGCCATTTTACGTCAGGCTGCTCCCTTAGCTGTATACCATCATTGTGCTTCACATAGGTTAAACCTTGCTGTTGTTTCATCTTGCAAAATTGCTGCTTTTAGAAACACTGAATCCTACATTGGAGAAATGGCACGATTTTTTCACTTTTCAGCTAAACGGCAACGTCTCTTGGATAGAGCTATTGACATAGTATGCCCAAAAGCACATGCCAAGAAGCTGAAGGATTCCTGCAAAACACGGTGGATTCAGCATATTGATTCCTATATAGTGTTCCTTGAACTTCTTCCAGCTGTTCACATGACATTGGAGGCAATGGTTTCTCCTGATAGTTTTGATGATTTAGGAACTGACTGGAATTGGGTTGGAGAAACAGTAATGAAGGCCAACGGGTTTATCCATCAGTTGGAGTGCTCTACTTTTTTGGCTAGCTTCAAAATCCTCTTAGAATGTCTCTCATGTCTTCGTAGTCTCACTATGAAATTGCAAATGCAGGCAATAGATGTTATATATGCTTACAAGGAAGTCAATCGTGTTCTTTCATCTTTGAAAAGCATGAGAAGTGATGCCACATCTAGATACAGTGCCATCTTTAAGGAGACCACCAAACTTGCCAAGAGTCTTCATGGAGAGGACTTTGAATTGAAGCAGCCTAGGGTAAGTGCACGGCAAACACATCGTGACAATGTTCCAGCGTCTTCAGCGGAGGAATACTTTAGGATTACTCTGTACAATGAATTTGTGTCTCATCTAATTGAGGAGTTAGAGGAAAGGTTTACTAGACTGAGTACTCCAATCAACACTGTTGGTCTCCTACAGCTCTTGCCAAGTCAGTGTACTGCGAGCACATCAGAACTAATGCCTGAAGCTAGCATGCCTGAGGAGCTGTCTGAAGCTGCTGAATTTTACATGAATGACTTACCACATGCTGTAATCTTGCCTACAGAGTATCGGATGTGGGTAGCTAAGTGGAATGAGCCTGGCTGTGAAGTTCCAGGGAAGTTAATTGACGTGTTCAAAGCCTGTGACCCAGTAGCTTTTCCCAATATCCATGTTCTCCTTCACCTTGCACTGACTCTTCCAATTACGACCTGTGAATGTGAAAGAAGCTTCAGTCAACTGAAACTAATCAAAACTCCTCACCGATCAACAACATCTGCTATTCGTTTGAGTGGTTTATCCCTAATCAAAATGAATCGAGATATTTGTGATAAACTTAATTCACCATCACAAATGAAGGCATTGGTGCAACAATTTTATCAGCTGCACCCAAGGAGGATGAAGCTTCCATTCATGCTAGTAGACTAGTCCCAGTTAGTCCAAGTAGATAGTAGCTAAATTAATCATCATCCCTAACAACTCAATTTCATTGAATTCTCAATTTAAATTAAACACAAAAGTGGGCATGGCTAGCTAGTTGACTATAGCAGCGCAGTAGAAGATTTGAAACCCCCCTTCTCAAATTATAGATCCGCCACTGCAATCAATCGGTTAAACTACATCAGACTCAGTGTGGCTATGATACTGTGATTGTAGTACAAAACTTTGGATCTGATATAATAATAGTTTGTATGGGGGGGGGGGGGGGGCAGAGAGGGCCACACCACCTTTCAACCAAGTTTTTGAAATAAATTATAAGAATGAATATACCAATACAGGCCATCCAGTTTATATGTCAACTGCATGCTAACTTATGTTCTTCACTCATAAATTAATATTTAAATCATTTATATCAATCATTAATGTTTAAAAATGTTCGCGAGTTTTGACCAAAATATATTTCGTCCCCTCCCTGTCACTAGTGCTGGATCCACCCCTGATGGAAACTAGAAGTTGCTGAATCAGCTACCAGTGTGCTATTGATACAGCTGTAAACAGATTTAGCTTTGTTTCACTATGGCCAAGAGAAATTTAGTGCAGGAGTCTTCTCCAAAAATTGTTTCTTAGTCTGACCAGAATGCAATGACTCCAGTTACGCCACTTTATACCATGGCTGACTATGTCCTAGTACAAACTACAGCAGTGAAGATATTTAATCTGAATGATATGGCAAGATATTTCACTCTCAGGCTTTATTTTCACTCAAGGCTCACGAAAATAAATTGGCCTGCTCATTAAATATTTCGCCATATCATACTCTGACTCATGTACCAGTATCTCTCTAATCCAGGACCGAAGGCTCAGTAATTCGGTTCATGGCTATTTAATTAAGTTGTATTTTTATTAAAAACCGGCTTGTGAATTACATAACTAAAGACTGACTGATTGGGTGAGCAGATAGGCCAGTATATTATAGAAAACCTGTTAACACACCAACATCCTGGGTGAGCATGATACAGGAGCAATATCTCTGAAAGCTGACTGAATTTCATAAGTTTGAATTATTATGTAGTGATCATAAATAAAGCTAGGGTGCATGAAGTGTGAAAAGGTGTAAATGAAATAGTTAGGTGAACAATCAATAAATAAAAGAAAAATAAACATGCCAGCCTTACAGCAAACAAAGGTAATATATAAACTTGAGTATGGTTTATACTGGCCTGAAGCTGTGGCTGGAGATGAAACATCAGTGGTCTCCACCACACTACCCACAAACTCAGCTGATGTTTTAGCAGCTGCTGAGTACCAACCCCTCAAACCTCTAGGTCATCTGCTTGGATGGCACCCTTCCTTTATCTAGCTGCCACACAATAGTAATATTTATATATAATGTATATAGTATATACATAATATATAATGTTGATGTACTTTAATGTAGATAATCAATTTATTGATCCTAAGGAGATTGTGGCTGATCAAGGAGTCACCATACAATTTACTTGTTCATCTCACAGTCAAGTTTATTGGGCTCTCAGTTTAACTGACTTTATACCTCTTGAAAATAATGTTATAGTTCTTCCTAATAATACTATTCTAATTAAAAATGTACAAAAAATTAATCAAGGAAAGTATTATTGCAGAGGTAAAACTTTTAAGCCAGCGCAGGAAGGAGTAAAAAAAAAATTTATAGACTACTATGCAAGAGCTTTTCTGTGGCTAAGAGGTAAAATGTTATTATACTACTATTTAGTAATAGTAGTAGTAGTAGTAGTAGTAGTAGTAGTGTTTATGGGAACCGGTTTTGGCACTGAAATGATCTAAAGTGAATCCGGAGGCACAGACAGTTCAAAGTGTATTAGAAACTAGAATGCGTATATCTCTTACAGATTGTAAATTAACTGCCAAGTTATACTGTCTCACACACATAGTTAAAGATGTGTTAGTTAGATAAGTTGAAAATAGAAAAGTAGACCACAAGCATTAGAGCTAAATAACTACAAATACAATAATCCAGTGACGGCAAGTAGTCACACACAGAGTTAAAAACAGAAATGGTAAAAATGCATTGTCAGGCCTAAGGCCTTCAGAGACTTGTATTTAACCCATGAAGTAATCATATTCACTCGTCATTTTCTTATACGTATGCTTCCATTGTTATTTTCGGTGTCATTTAACAGTTCGTCCTAGTTATGCTCAGTTCATAATAATTATATATAATTGTTAAGTATTCTCAGTAGTATCTAATTTTTCATTTACGTGCACAAATAAATTAATATACACGTATATTAATGATATACATGTTGTTCATAGTGTTCAGTGGCCAGAACATTATTATTTCTATTATTGTTGTTGTGATTGTTGTTATTGTTGTTGTCATTTGTTGCTGGTTAAGCCAAGTTGTTCTATTATTTGTCCTTATGATCATGATTAGGTTCAGTATTAGTTGAGCCTGCTGTACAGTATATAGAGGTTTTAAGTTTTGCAGAGTTTGTATGTAACACTTACAATCCTGTGAAATGGACTTATAATCGAGGCAGACTTCCAAGTGAAGCAACAACAAGTGGAGGATTAAGTCAAGTATTGACCATACATAGAGTTACCCCCCATGTTGTTGGAGTTTATGAATGTGTAATGGAAGATGGAGGGAAAATGTACTCATCAATGGGCCTCCTTCATCTAAAGAGTGAGTTATATATTTTTTTTGAAGAAAGAAACATCTTGGCTAATAGCTTGATTGCCTCACTATAACATGGAAATCCTTTTATTATTTCTTTATCTGTCTCTCTGCTAACTGATAAAGTAGTTCAGTACACTTCAGGGGAGGATCCAGGGAGGTAGGGGGGCCCTCCTCCCAATCCTAACCAAGATTTTTTTGTTTTTGTTTTTTAATTAACTTAACCAATAAGGGAAACACAGTTTACAGGACACTCTTTTCATAAATTAATATTCAAATCATGTATAACCATCACTAGTGTTGGATTTATACCCTTGTCAATTTTATATTATGGTGTGCTTCAGCTAGATCTCAAGAATTTACTTTTCTATTTAATGAGATGCGTATGGCATTAAAAATTGTTATTTTTTGCTTTTTGCAGAATAATAGTGAAGAATATGCATGCTTCTTGAAGTCTTTACAAGAATATTAAAACCACAATTGTATTATGCCCTAACCCCACTACAGAGAATTCAATGATATATATCTCATATAATAATCTATGTAGCTCATAGAAAGCCCTTACTTTGCTCATTACTTTAAAGAAATGAAAGTATAAATGTAAGCGGAAATGGAAATGTTGATTTTTTTGGTGTCAAATATAAACATGTCTTCAAGCGTACTTGTTTTTGACAATTGGCTGTTGACATTTGGCTGGTCAGTCAATCTCTCCATGGGTAATTTGCTAAGTAAATGGGTATGGCTTGTGTCATGGACGTAGACAAGTACTCTGGAAATGTTGGTATACATGCCCACTCATGCTATTAATTAAAGTAATACATTTGCAAATATTTCTAGCTATAGCCAAAAGCAATAAGGTATTGTTTGAAGTGAAATCTATAATTATAATCATTATTATTGGACATTGCTAGATAACTAATATCGTAACATGGTCAGGGTAATAGAAGGGGGGGAGTAATAATATAGCTTGACAATTGATAGTCACAAGAAAAAGCTGTTCTAGAGAAGTCTAAATGGCATGAAAATGAGAACAGCACCACTACTACAACTTGTTGTTCTAGACGGCATAGAATAGGCTGTTATCCTATTCTATGGCTAACAAATAATTGCACCTACAATTAGAAAAGTAGCAATTTCAAGCCACATTTATATTCATTTTTATCAAAAATTAGGGTGGTAGAGAGGAAAGGCTAAAGCACTAACCCCCCCCAACCAGCCCCCAACGGTCTAGCCATGTTGGTTGGGTGTGTAGCTTTTTTCGGTTGGTCAGACAATGAACAAGTGAGAAGCTAGGTGTGTTGGACAGCAGGTGGGCATGTGTTGATGAATAAATGGATAAATGGATGGACAGATGGATATAAGCTGATCAAATGAACATTGATTAAATATATGCATTTTCATCCTATACACCGTCCAGTTTTGAGCTGATTCATTATCCGTTTGACTCATTTGTATATTATAGTACGATCTTGTTAACATTATAATAATTTATCATCACAATCGTTGTGATGCCAGTTCCCCTGAGCTGAGTATAAATGCAGACAAACACAGAAATGAGAAATGGGACTAATGTAGTTTTGTCAGAAAGCATGGTGTCAAAGCTAAGCTATTACTTGAAGCAGCAGCACTGGACTCTATCATTCTAAGCGCAGCTGCCATTTTGACCATGTCCCATGAAGCAGTGCATAACTTCCTTTATTCTTTTGACATCATTCTGTTTGAATCGTGCACACGCACATTTTAGTATAATTGGTGATCAAGAGAACTATGGAATTGCTGTATATTATTATAGACATAAATGTGGTACATAAAACATGTAGGAAGAATGATAATGAATTAGTTCAATAATGAATAAATACATGCCTTGCAGAGCTGGTTAGCTATGCGATACCCATAGTAATATAACAAATAACCTTAAAATATTATGTACTATAGTTTCAACAATTGTTCATTTCATTGTTGTTGTATTTGTTGTTTACTATATCACATTACTTTCAGGTCCTGATACACCAAAAATGAGTAAGCATTATACTTTTCTTATACAATGTATAGATTATATAGGAAGTAAATACAGCATTACTGACATGCTTCCAACTCTTCACAACACTGTAACACTACTGTAGAGACAAAACTGGTACTGTTTGATTAAAAGTAAAACTTTATTTATAAACAAATTGAAATATCATGGTGCACTTGAAATGTTTATTGAAAGTTAAAAAGCTGAGTATTGCTTAGAAAGAATTTGATTGCTCAGTTAAAATATGTATAATTCATAAATACAACAGAAATTCTGTACTTATTACAAATTTTTGATTCAAATTACAAATATTCATCTTTTAGTATTCTTTCATAGTATTCGGTTGCAATATTGTGACATCTTTCTCAGTTGGAAACTTCAATGACGTATACTTGCCTAAAGAATAGACTGCATAGAACAAGATGTGAAATGTTAGATAACAAAAATAAAATAAAAACAATAATAACAACAACAATGACAACAATGCTGTACTGATGATGACAACAGTGAATGTATATATTTCTTGTGTTTTCAGCTAAGAGACGACAAAAAGGTAAGTATTTCATTATATAAATTATTAATGCATAAAAAACTAAAATTAATATTAGAAGAAAACAGAATTTATTACTATACATTCCAATTAATACCGATTAGCAAATTTCTCTTCTGTAGCATGGGTATAGACATTTCAGTCCAGCCCATAAGCAATGTAAAACATGTGGCAAGACCATTGACGATCTCACCAAAAGTCATGCTTACCCCAAAGAATACTGATACAGAAATGTTTTCATGAAAATACTGATTTTTTCTAGTGAAAATATACCAGATGACAGGGCATGTTTTACCTTACATAAATCTCATTTAGTAACCATACAGCAACTTAACAAAATGTTGATCAAAATCTAAATAACTTCTCGACAAAATTGAGGACAATATACCAGAGGTTTAAGATATCAATACCATGGAAAGTGCCATATCTTATTCTTGCTATGTAACAACCATATGTAGGTGAAGATCTGTTAAAATAATCTGCACTACTACTACCAGATGTTTATGAAATATTCGAAGAAAAACTAAAAGAAATTACACAAAAATGCGATATTGAGTACAGCACAACTCATAATATCTCAGCTACTTGGTTAAGGAATCAGCTCTCATTAATACTCCAACCTCAATTGGCGTACAAATGCTAGGTTAAGAAAAGTTGTACAATTCTATATCGCCATGGGTGTGATTTGTTGTATGCTCTTAATGGGCAAGTACTCAATCTCACCCAACAGTTTAGAAAACACCTACTGATCAAAATTTAGAAAGAAACATTACAGAAACTTGTCACTCACTAAACACCAAACTGCATGCCTGCATTAAAAAGTTGAGAGAACAAGACACATGCCGTCCATAGAGGATATTAACAGTTACTCTTTCATAAATAGTATTGGCCCTGACATTTGGAAGGCTATATGTCTATTAACACAGCCTATCTCTTCAAAAGCAAAGAAAGGTAGTGAAGCTTCTAATCACCTACATAAGATCAGACGTTTCTATTGTCTCAGTGTAATATTATTTTCCACCAACAGTGAGTGTTCATTTTCATTGCACACATTAATCACAGATGTCAAAACTTGTGGTGGATCAGCTAGACAACAAAAACTATTGAATCGATTGGGGGCTTGTGCTAGTATTGATAAACATGCAAGGTATGTTCAGTATAGAATTCAAAAATAAACGAAGAGGGACCTATGGTTTCCTACCCATTAAATTCATTTATGCTAGTATCAGCTGATAATCTGGACTTCAAAAGTACTGAATTGCCATTCAAGAGACTACACTCATCTCTAACACCTCATACCAGTCCTGGTAAACCATTTGAATTATTATCTCCAGTACGCAAGAAGGAGCAGAGAATGAGAACAGGGATAAAAATTGAACAATTAGCCACCACTTCCAGCCAGCATATTACTTTGACAGGTCACTTCACAGATTTACAGAAACCAAATCTCAAACTTTTACAGACAAACAAACAGTCAATGACTGAACGCACAAATATTTATTATCTATATATTCTATTAACAGTTACAAGAAATGATCTGGAAAATATAATGGTCTCCTTACAGTCTTATGTATCTCTTGCAAGCAAAATTATTAAACCAGAATGCTCAAATATAATTTACTACAGAGTTCTACAACAGAGATGTGATGATAAAGAAAATTTACTGTACATAATAAATGATTTGTATACCGAGTTTTTTGTCACAAAGAAAAAAAAACACATACTTTTTGAAGGCGATCAAACCGCATATTAAAAAACTTCAAAGCATTAAGAAGGAGTATGCTCAAGACTTGTCTTGGATGTCACCCTTTCCTGGAGATTGGCATATACTCATGAATTTTCAAGAGGTGCTAATAAAAGTTTATTTTGATACCGGTTTGTGTAATTTAGCTTTAGCTAGTGGATATCCACAAAATTCTGTGGGTGTGAATTTTACACGTACTCTTAATTTCTTACTTGAAGTATGGGAAGCTCTATATTGGCTCTGTTTGTCACCTTGTCTGATCAAGAATAAGGTGGCATATGACTCTTTAGAGTCAACTTGTAACTGGATTTCCTCTCTACTTCCCCTACAGATGACATAAGTGCACAGTGTAACTTAAATGAAATGTTTGCAGACTTATTGGAAAAACATAATTATCAGGAGTTTTTCGAGAAGTTTATGACTGAAAACATGAAAAAAATGAAAATTTCAAATTTTGGGGGCAATTTAATTTTTATGATTGTTATGCCTATGACATAGCAGTGTGCACAAGTAATTGGAAGTTAAGAATTGCTGCAATAACATTAATGGCTGCATTATTCACAGCTTTTCACAGGCAAAAATATCAAAAGTTAATTCCACAACACATTTTAGACATGCTTACAATTCCTACTGATGTTCTATCTGAATTAGAATCTGGGGATTTACAGAAAGCCTTAGTGGTCATCTCTGTCACAATGTTGCTGTGAATGAAGCACATGAACTGTGCATCAACAAAGATTGCAAGAAATACATAACAATACCATATTAGAAGGACATCATTGTTCATACCTGTGAGAGCCACAGCCATGACAAAATTTGAACAGGAAATTTTTCAAGAAAAATATACTAAAAACTCACCCGTAAAAATGTTTAACTCTGCTATATCAAATAATAGAAAGTTAGAAGAAAATATACAACAACAGATCAAGAAGCTTGAAACAAGCTCCCTTTCTAACCAACACTGTGGTAATAATACCCTGCACCACCTTCGCAATCAAGTTGTGCTCACACCTGATCAATCTCACGATCTCCTTAATTTTAGAGAAATTGGTCAAAGAGATTACGAAACTGAAATTAAATACTATGTGATTCGTAAACCTGGTGTAAAACCCCCAAAACACCGTAAACATCTGCAAACATTCACTATAAATAATACGACTACATAAGGTTAATTCAGTCTTCAACTACAGTTCTGGAAAAAGAGAGTAGCTTATTCTTCAACTACTGGAGCACAAATGAACGGCACGTATGAGCAGTGTATCGAGTTGCCAAGGGCAATTGCAGGTACTGATAGTACACCTACAAAAGGGACAATATCTACCTCTACTAACTGCCTTGTAGGAGTCCTAAGTTTTTTTAAAGGCAATGTAACATGAAGCAAAACCAATCAGTGCCTGAAATCACCTCGGTACAGAGTTTTCTGCTGGCCGAAGATTTGTCACTTCTGGAGGATTTGATGATGAATTGCAGAACAAAGCTATGTTTGTATGTGTAGGGGAGCCCCGCAGTAGTTGTAAATTACCGCAGGGGTGATTCACCCGCAGATGATCTACCTCGGCCTGGTAAGGGTCGAAGGACCAGAAGAAGAGTAGAGTCCGTGAAGCTGTCTACTTGCCGTGACGCGAGCTTGAATGGCACGCAGCCGCTGGCTTCCGTTTGCAGCCTTGTTTGATAGCTAGAAAAGCGCGTACTCTCTAACGTTGTTAAGCGCTAGAGTTGGCAGTGGTGGACTGTTTAAGCTTCTTAAAGATTATGATTACATGTTCAGTATATAAGTGAATGGCTAGAACTAAAGAGCTATGAGTAGTGAGTGGTCATGAATATGATTAAGTGAATGGTAATGGGCATACATACATAGGTGATAACAAGGTGTTGATTGATAAGTGTTTTTAAGTGGCTAAGTTCTATCTTTAATTGTCCATACTGCGGATTGTGAATTTCTTCTGTCTTCTTTGTCTGGGTTAAGTCCCAAACAGTATGTATGAACACTTCACCAAGGAGAGATAATTCATTAGAATGTAACGCAGAAGAGGCAAGGATATAGCTACACACAGTAAATTCAGCTGGTACTAAGAAATTAGTATTAAGCCCAGATACTCATGTATACTATTATATAGGTTTGCCCGTTGCAGCTTCCAGTAACATTGATGTGCTAGCACAGCTTAGTAAGTTTAACTCTGTGTAACACCGAATTTTGGATATGCAGGCTGCAACAATGACTCAGACCTTGCAACTATACCTTCGCTTTCCTTACCATCTGCAATACAAGCACTCTTTGTGTGCACTGGATATGACTTCATTTCTTTCTTTAATGGATTGGGTAGTGCATCTTTTTTGGCTACTCTCCTTGATTACTCTGAGTTAGTCTTTGTAACAATAAGCAGTATCCAGGAAATCTTGCAAATTCCAACTCAGACGGAAGATTTTCATTTTATAGACTGGTAGGACGTGCATACTTTATAGAACACAGAGCTGTATTTTTACCTGCCTATCCCACCCCTATTGCCATAACTCACTAAAGAAAGACAATCAATTTCCTCAGGAGCATCAAAATTCTTGACTTGACATGATGAGAGAAAGACTTTGGAGCAGGATTACGTATGAAGAAGATATAATTCCTTCTGTGGGAGCTCTTGCAAAACATTGGGAAGGAACCTGCTGAGTCTTGAACATGTGGAAGCATGCTGACTCAAACCACATAGTCTATCCACCACTGGAAGAAAATGAATGGAAGCAGCCTGTTGCTGACACTCTTGTGATGGACTGGGATAGTGATGACCATCTCAGTGGAGTCAGAACCAGAGTAGCACTCCTACAAAAGGGATGTGGGTACAAAAATGGATGCCTCAATCATCGCTGCAAGTGTAAGAAAATCATTAGTTATTGTGGTCCTAAATGTAAATGTCAAACCTGCCTTAATCTACTTACCTCAAACACTTGTCAACCATCATTTTTTGGTAACACATCAAAAAATCTGAGATATGCCAAAGTGTGGAGATGATCTGTCAAAAAACGGTAGCAATAGGGAAGATGAGGGCAATTCTGATCTAGATTAAGAAGTTAATAAACTGATGTACAATGTTTTGGGGACTAAGATGATATAAGTGAAACTAGTTCGTAACTGCTAATTTGTCACTTGTATTTGTTTTTCCAATGATTTTGAATGTCCTATTTAGCAATGCACAATTCAGAATGTATGCATGGGAACAAAATTCTTAAGATTTTTAAAGCTATACTAGACCCATATAGTTGCTTTCATATTGATCGTTTCTGGGAACTGCTTTTTGACCGCTTTCCGCAGAGGTCATTTGCCATGAACAATTCCGCTTACTACCATTGCCATATTTTTTCAGGGAAAATATCATTGTTTATAACTTTACACCTATTACTATGAAGTCATGGCATTCTTTTGGTAACAAATCTAGAGTTCTGCAATGAGAGAAGAAGGGCTGAGAGATCGTTAAAAATAAGCACAGAATCTGCCATCTTCACCGGGTACCCATCCAAATGACGCAATCACTAATGCATATTTAATAAGGCTAGTACGAAAGTTTAAGACTTCCGGTTATAGCTTTGGCGATTGGACTCTTCAATAAAAAATAAGACAGACAATTATTTTTAGGCTATTGGCTTTGAGAAAGATAAGTGCATATGATGATTATGTGTTCACACTGCTCTGCTCTAAATTAATTCTAAGTGTTGTGTATATAAAGTATAAGAACGTAATAGTATGTATAAAAATTTAATATTTGGAGGAAAGCATAGAATTTCGTAATTTACATTCAAATTATAATAGTATTTAGATAATTTCTCATCTCTGCAGTTAGTCGCTTGACATAATATTATAAGAAAACCAACTAGTTTGCTAATTATGAGTGGAATTAAATCGTTATAATGATATAACCTCATAAAAACATCAATGATGTTATTTTTTCCAGTTTTGAGACACAAAGGAGGTAAGTATTTAATTTATGTACATGAATTAATGAATAAAAAAATAATGTTAGGAATAAAACACAAATTTATTAATATATTATCCAATTAGAAGTGATTTGGAAATTACACTTCTACTGCAGTTAGTCTTGTTACATCCATCTATGTACATTTTGAAGTTCACTGTAATTCTGTTTTGATTGGTGCCAGATTGCTTTGAACATTAGTATAGACTTCATTTTTATTTTGTTCATTATATGATTTTTTTTACTGTTTTTGCAACAGCTATTTTTGTCTCACTTATTTTGCAGCTAATGATGAGCAAACACAGTCTCTGTTATCATCAGTGGATGACGATAATTATGAAGGTAAGTACAAGTTGTTAGAATTCCGATTGTAGTCGAATGAGTATAATGATCTCGCCTTAATTTACATATTGAGAGAGTGGGTTTCAGAATTTATAGCAAGTTAACTAACATAGCTTAATTCAAATCAGATAGATTATGTTTCCAGAGTAAGCAAGGAATAATATCCTTTTGACAGGATTGGCCTAGCTATAGTATTTTAGTTGCTGTGCTAGCTGAACCGTAATCCTGCACCGTTTAAGCATTTCCTAGAATAATTTCATATTTGGTATAGTGTATTGAATGAATGCTGATTTCATCCTGTGCCCTTTAGAACCTCAAAATGTTGGCTCACAGGCAAGCATAGCTGACAGTAATTCATGGAGGGATGATAAATTTCCTCAAAGATCTTTCCTATCTGACGAATTTCAGAGAAACGGTAACTTTATTTATGACCTCTTCGTGATTTATGGCCATGGCGATATCACATAGCTGCATACTAACAACAAATAATTAATTGGTTTAATGTTGTTTATGCATTTCTGTAGGTCAGAGTGAAATCTACAATACACATCAAAGCCAACCATCTAATCAATTTCAATCACATGAATATTTATCTAGTGATGTCAGAAGTCAAGATAAAACTGGTAAACGTAAATAATAATTGTTTGGTAACAATAAAAAATGTTGCTCAAATACTGGGATGGCTATTTAGTTCACCTTGTCAATTAAAACAGGAAATATCGTTTGACCACTTCAACTTTAACCCCTTACAAAACATATGAACAAACATTAAGAACCACTTTTTCTCTAGAGTATTGTTAAATGCGAGTTCACTTCTGACTTCTAATCTAACAAGTCCCTTTATTTTACCTCCCTGTTAATAAAGGTTCTGGCATGCAAGAATTTATTGCTATTTAGCTATTACTCAGAATAAAAATGAACTTCAGCATGCAGTCCAAAACGTGTACATAGATCAGTGTTCTGCCTAATGCTATACTTGGACTTAGGAAAGCTAGAAGTGAGAATTGTACTACTACAAGCTGCACCTCATAAAGTGCTTTTGCTTTATTATGACGAGTGGGCAAAACTAGCAAGGGGTAAAGCAATATAATTGAGGATTTGAGAAAGCCAAGAGAACAAGGCAGTATTGAGTGAATTGTCTAAATAAATCGGGTAGCAATATGCTGTTAGTGAGCTTGCAAAGCAAGTGAAACTGTATAAGTGCATTCAATTGAAAATCATGTATATGTTAACTATTTGGTGAGTAAGCAGAGCAAGCTAGACACTAGTTAGGATGAAAAATTGAAAAATGGATACACATTCTAGGCGAACAATATAATATTAAGGGTGAACAGTTTAAAACCTTGTAAGGCCACACAACGTTATTCATTAGTTTTTCAGGCACTATTCATTGAAAAAGTGAGCGGGAAGAGGCTCTTTTAGTCTGCGTGCAGCACTGGGGTAGTGCTTGATGTTACTGGTTGTAGCAACCAATGACCACTCTCTAGCTACCAAACCCAGAACCGCTTGGTTAACGCACAAGTGATCTGCCACTGAGCTATGACAACCAGCCAGCAAACAAATACTTCTTAAGGGGTACTGCTATGCTATAGTCTCGCTCTCAACAGACCAACAGAAGTGGGGGTTTTTTCCAACGATTTTTTTCATTGGAATTATTGTTAATTTATCACTTCACCTAATGAGTAATAGAGGCTTATAAAGAAAGTGGGACCGGTTCATTCTAATTTGTAGCTATATGTTGGACCAAAATAACAGACATTTTTTTATCTATGGAAGCGTTTATCAAAGTTGACCTAGCTGTGGGTTACACAGCCTGGCCTTACAGAGGGTCCTGTGTACAATTAACTGAAAGATTTCCGCAATGCTGCTGATATTAACTCTGGCAAGTGTGGTTTTAAGAACAGGTATTGTTGTTTGTTATCGTTGTTTCTATTAAAGGACTATTATTACCAGTAAATTATTCCAACACAGAGTCTTCTCAATTAAATTTGGGGACTGTTTATCCAAAGTTTCAAGCAGTGGAAGTTGGTAAACAGTTTTATGTGGAATGCTTCAGTAATGATAAGATTGAATGGAGTTTTAACGGTGATAATTTGCCTGTAAAATTGAGATTCAATAAAGTGCTTGATTTTTCAAAAGCATCACATTACAATACTGGAGAGTATACATGTACAGGAACCTTTATAGATGGATTAGGTACCACAGAATTTATAGCTAGAGCTAAAGTAATTGTTGGAAGTAAGTAAAATAAAGAAAACCTCTTAACAATATTATTCTGACTCAATGAATAGGGTAGCAATATATTACAGCCTACCGTTGAGTGACCCTACTGTGGGCTGCAAGCACCGAATTTGTGGGAGCCCTTGCATATAGTAGGGCAGATCGCATACATCTTCCCCAGCCCGTTGAAACATCCTAGTCAAAAAAAATTGTCACTTTCCTACTTGTTTTTTCCCCCTCAAAATTCACCCCAAAATTATAACTGCTGAACCTATTTCAGCCTAAGAGAATAATGTCCTAGCTTCCCCATTCCTCCCTCTGCTCCAGGGAGTTCAACTAGTAATGAATGAAACAATAATCACCAACAGCATTGCCCTACCATCATCTTAGTTTTGTCTGTGTAACTAGCCAGAAGGCCTAAAGAGAGAGTATGCTACTAAATTTTTTTATTAACATAAAATAACAGGTGTATTAAGTTAGTATCCCCCCAGCTAAATATCCTAAAGTAATACAGCACCCAGCCAAGAAATTTTGACTCTCTGTAGCTAGTCCAGCGTAACCAGAAAGCCCTTGAGAGGATAACAAGAAACCCAGCGAGCAGCACATACGGGATCGAGCTAGCCTCACCTTAAAGGGTGAGCCTACCATGAGCTACTGCCCCCAACACAATTTCAATAGTTGTTGAATTGTAATGTGCTAATTTAACCTACACAGCCAATGACCACAAGAGAAATAGTGCTCTTAGGTCTTCTATGCTTTTATAACAAAATATCTAGGCGTATAGGCCTTGTCCAAGACCTACAACACAACTCGATGCTCACAGATCCATTTCTTTATTTTATCAAAACGCTTTACCAACTTACATAAAGAGTGGCACGAGCGAAAAAGGGTCGCACGCAAAATTATAAAAAGCAAGTCATTATTAGTGACGAGCTTGAACACAAAACGACTGAGCGAGCCTAAAGTTATTATTGATTTGAACTTCCAATACTCAAGCTACTAAATAAAGTCGAGTTTTTTTAATTACGTAGCTATATGTGGTAAAGGGGTTTCAATGCAATATCACTCCCCGTAAATGTTAGAATTGATAGGCAACATAAAAGTCACGTTATTTAAACGATTTCTTTGTGATTATCTTTAGCTAAGTGTTAGCTGACAATCATTCAACTAGACAAACCTACACAAGACTCCAGTAAGTTGTTGCTGTTTTTTTTTAGTTTTAACTGCACCCACAAAAGAATTCAAAACTGTAAGTAATTCAGTTTCTAGGATTATAGAAGTAATGAAAGCTAAACTGGAGGACTCCGTTTAATGAAGTTTGGGACGAGGTCGAACACCTACCTAACTCAAAACAAAAAAAAACAAAAAAAAAAACAAGCTCATAGTATATCCCCGATTCCATTTGACAGGACTGTATATTGTCTCGCTTCGCTAATTGGCCAACTGGCATGGATAGCGAGCGAGCTTTGTTAAAGGATTCATTGTAACCTCTAGCTAATACTCAAGCTAATAAAAAAGTTAAGTTTTCTAAATTACGAATATATAAGTAAAGGGGATTGAATGCCGCAGTAACCACTCCCCAAAACTGTTTGAATTGAGAAAAAGCAACAACATAAAAACAAGTCACATTATTTAAACAATTTCTTTGCGATATTCTTTAGCTAAGCAGTAGTTATAGCGCACAATACTTTCACACAACTGAATATACCTACACTAAACTTATCTTTGTGATTAGTCCAGTAGACAATGAATTTTCAAGTAAATATTGTTGCATAGGGCTCATAACGATGACAAATAGCCGTTAGCTTACCAGTGCCACTAACTCGAATAGAACTGGAACTCCGTAAACGTTTTGATTTTTAACGGCAGCGGCAAAAAAATTCAAAGCGGTAAACAATTAAATTTCTAGTAGGATACAGGTAATGATCGCTGAACCGGGGAATTCTATTTAGTGAAATTTGGGAGGGGTCCACACCGAGCTAGAACCAAAATACGAAAATACGAGAGGGTCGAAGTACAAATGATATACCTACATCCAAACGTTATATATACAAATATCCCGAGTATCAATTTGACACAAGTGCATAGTGTCAGGCGGTCTTCGATCGCCAATAAATAAATGTGTGTGGGACACGTTCAAACTGTCCTATCAGGTTACTCAATTCGAGGTAAATATATTTCATGCCTACCTAGCTCCAAGGTGGCGAATAAGTGAACCTGCAGCCTAGAGCCAGGTAGTCTCGCGTAGCCAGACCCTTTACCAACAGTAACCACAGTAACCGCTACGCGGGGAAGGAAAGGGTCTGGGAACATACAATACAACGACTTGTTCAGCAGCACCCCAAAAAGGGTGCTCAATTACCACATTGCAACAAGTTTGCGGTACAATGTGTGACGTCAACATCGCATCCGGGAGGGGGAAAACATTGCGAGACTTCATTAAAACTAGCTGGTGAAATTGTTTGTTTTTTTGTCGGCGATTTATTGGTGGAAATGGACTTAGTTATAGAAGATGCAGCTTCTTCAGCTGTGAGGAGGCTGGGTTACAAGTGTTTGAAGGACGAGCAGATGAAAATTGTGATGGAATTTGTCAAAGGTGACTACACATTGAGCTCAGATATCAAATTGCTATTGCTAGCCAGCCTACTTGTATCTTTTCCTTTATTATTTTTTTTATTTTTTAGGCAATGATGTATTTGGAGTCCTACCTACTGGCTATGGGAAGAGCTTACGCTATGCTTGCTTGCCTTATATATTTGACTCTATTCTTCAGTCTGAGGAGAAATCTATCATTGTTGTTGTTACACCTTTAACAGCAATAATGGATGATCAGGTAAAACAAAATTATCATGTCTAAATTGATCTTTGAAACCTATCTTTTCCTTAAAAGGTTCTCAGAAAAAGACCTCTCAGTTGCAGCTATTACTGGCAATAGTAGTACAGCTGTAAAAGATGCCGTTAATAAGGAATAATTAGTCTAGTATTTTTCACTCCTGAATTGTTGTTACTCTCTAAAAAATGGAGATATCTGCTACAGAAGGAACATTAATCAAAGAGATTAAAGGGATTCGTCATAGATGAGGCTCATACCATAAAGAAATGGTAAGTAGATAAATAGGTTGTGCTGCATACACCACAAAATGTCTCCATGAGTTTTTATTTATTTATTTTTTAACTACAGGGGTGAAACATTCAGGCACTCATTGCTCAGGATTGGTGAAATTCGAAGTATCCTCCCTGCGGATGTACATATAATGGCATTAACAGCTACTGCTACCAAGTCACTGCAGCGTGAAGTTGGTGTCATTCTGGGCATGCATAACCACATATCTGTTGCTGTGTCTCCATGTAGAACAAACATAATGTATGCAGTTTCTACATTCTCCACTGCGAAAGAAACATTTCAAACCCTACTTTTACGTTTAAAAGAGGAATGACTTGATATGCCAAGAATTATCATTTACTGTAGACGTCATGAAGAAGCTGCTGATTTGTATTTGTTTTTCCGAGGTGGACTAGGAGATTCGTTCACCGAGCCAAAAGATGCACCAGATCATTCTGGATTTCGTCTTGTAGACATGTTTACAAGTTGTACAGACTCTGAAGTCAAATCAGACATAATCTCCTCTTTTACACAGCCAAATTCCCCATTACGAATAGTATGTGCTACTATTACTTTTGGCTTAGGGATTGACTGCAGAAATATTAGACAAGTGATACACATTGGAATTCCAGATGATATTGAGTCCTATGTGCAAGAAAGCGGCAGTGCTGGAAGAGATGGACAACCTGCACTTGCTCTACTACTAAAAACAAAACGGAATCAGCATGCCAACAAGTGTATGCTTCAGTACAATAATAATACTGATATTTGTCGAAGGGACTTGCTATTTCATGATATGGACAATTACACACATTTAGATACTAGTTCACACTGTTTGTGCTGTGATATATGTTCAATTATTTGTACTTGTGGTTTTTGTAGCACTTATCACTCTTCATTTACATTCTTGTAAGTCATACAAGCAATTTTTTATTGAAATTTAGATTGTGAATTTGATTTCAATGACCTCATTAGTTAAATATGTACACCAAATAAAAATATTTAAAAAAACTGAACTGTTATAACTTTAAATGTGCCTTGATAAAATCTTTTATTTCTTCAACGGTCTTATGATGTAAAGGATCTCTCGGATTTTTGAAGCTCCTGTGCATGCGCCCAGGAGTTTCTTCAAATACATTTTCTAAATGTTTCAAAATAAGTTCCATGTCTCTCATGGCTTTTGTAGCTCGATGGCCCCCTGAAATGTCTGTAACTTGATTTTCTGAATCAAAATTTGCCAATACAGGATCAATGACACTGAGTACTTTGGCAGACTTCACTATTGTTGCCCCAGTCTTATTTGCTCCCAATCCTTGCAGTGCAGGCTTTAGTAGTCTGTTGAGATGCTCCATGTGAAGGTCATTGGGAATGTTTTTTCCTCGTAAACCATGGACGTTGACAAATCGACCCCACATAAGTTCCATTGCCAGACGAGGTGGCAAAGAGAAGTCATGCTGAAACAAAACATGAAGGCTTTCTAAAGCATAGTTGTTTCTTCTGGAGCTATGGAACATGGGTAAAAGATACCTCCAACACCTCAATACTCGCTCACCATCACCCTCTCGTATGCTATCACTATACTCCAGGTAGAAACAGCCCAGTGATAATATTCCTTTAGCATAAGCAAATACCTCATCACTAGAATCTACATCACAAGTTTCCTCGCTTTGAACATTAAAGTCCAAATTTATAAATTTTTCCACAATTTTTGAAGAAACAGAATGTAGCATTTTCTTTCTGCTTTCAGCTGACTCCATCCATTCCACTTCTAGACCAGGAAATGGAGAACTTGAAGGAATTTCATTGACATCGGATATGCCTAGCATTTTCATTGCTGCTGCCAATATATGTGCATGGACAACTAACACAAAGAAGTCATCACAGGCATTAAAATTGTCCAATGGTCGCTGAACTACATTTGTTCTTCCAAGTACATTTCGCAGCTGATATAGAGTGCCACAATCTGCCAAGGATTTCTTGCTAAAGTAGTGCCTGAATATTAGCTGCATTAATAAAAAACAAACTTAATAAGAAAATACTAGAACAATTTGTCAGCAACCATACTCCACATATACCTGCACTAATGGAAACCATTCATATCATTAACACACACACAGGCCATTGATACACAACGTACTTACCCAGGAAACTTCCTATGACTTGCCACTTCACCCCTCCATTCATTATTACCATTATGGTTGCCACCAACTCACATTCTCATGTCAACAGAGGTCATTAGTAAAGTTAGAATTATATTATAATTTATAATTTACTGCAACAGCTCATTGAAAACAGTAGAGATGATGGGGGAAGCTGAGAAGGGGGGATGGAGTTGGGAGAATGGATTAATTGCATAGCTATATGCAAGTTTTCATTTTTGGTAATCAGTAGTACCGTGGTCATTCATATAATAATTTCATTAGAAATGATATTTAATTTACATTCAACCCAATTATGTCATCTGTAAACTTCTGAAATGTATTTTATTAAAGTTGTACTTGATATTAAATAACCGCATTCATCCAATTCATGCTTTACTTATAAGCATAAATTGGGGACAAAGCATTAAAAAATATACTATGTACTTACTCCGAGAAAGTTTGCTTTGGTATGCCAATCCTCTACAGCTGGTATAATGCCTGCAAACTTCTTAGATGAAAAGTTGCTATTCGCTCTGACTTTCATGGCTCCTCTTATTCTTGCAGCCGTCAGTTGATCCCCACCAAATAAGATTGGATGTAAAGTTGTTCTTTCCTTTGCAATACTCTCACCAGTGCTGCAATACTGCTTTTCCTGATGAACAACTGAAGGAACATACTCGTGGTGATGTCGCAATATGTCAACCATTTCTTCCAGTTTATTCTCATTTTCTAACACAACACCAAGAGGTACCTACATAATAATAATAACAAAAACATTAGCAACAACCAGAAGACTAATAATGTGACAATAAAATATATAAAATTCTAAACAATGATAATGATACATCTAAATGTTGCTTACTACAGTAGATTTTGTAGACATTTCTCCATAAAATGCATGATTAATATGCCATTCCACCACATCTTCAAAAGCAAATTTGAAGTACTCCATGTGATTTACTAAAACTCGAGTTATGATTGTGGCAATATTATCTTTAATTGCTAAATCATCTGCTACAGATGGCAAGAGGGAATTTGCTACAGTTTCGATATTAAGCTTGCTTGTGTCTGGTACAGTCTCTGAAAACTGAGAAGTGTCAATGCGGTTTAGAACGGCATAGGAATGAAAGTAGTGTAGTGAAACATTTTGTTTGTCAGATCTCATATAACGAGTTTTGATAGTTTTGTCAATATTGTCACCACAAAATCTGTATCCGAAGCATTCTCTCATTGGTCCAGCCTCCTTGACAATATAGTGACTTGGCTCAAGCACTTGTGGTGGTTCTACAACTAATGGGTGAGAAGGTAAAGCTTGTGACTCAAATGCATTGTCATCATCATCATCATCATCATCATCATCATCATCATCATCATCATCATCATCATCGTCAGTGTCACTATCTTCATCTTCTGAGTCCCTCATTGAAAACTCATTACCTGACGAACATAATTGAGTAGTCTGTTGTAAAAAATCAAGTGCATTGTCATCTACATCTTGTAAGTCATTGTAACTTCCATCGGAACTTTCATCAGAATCACTTTCATCACTATCCATTTCACGCTGAACTTGAGAATTTATCTCACTCATAGATTGATTTTCCAAAAAAATGCATCATATTATTACATTATTTGCAAAAACCACAACAATTTTTCTAACCATGGATGCTTTGAGAATGGGAAGAAATAATTCCTGCCACTCAATGACAGATTCATCAAATTTATTTCCTATACTGGAAAGTAGTCTGAGTAGTGTCATGTGAGATATTGACACATTCAACTTCTGCAGTCTTGCATATACCTTGAATGATAAAAATAATGTCATGCAGTTATTAGCATTAGCTACAAGATTTATAATATACCTGCTTTGCACAATGCCCTGTGTGGGTGGGCAGCTCTCCAGAACAACGATCTCCGAGTAACGACGCCACCAATTGTGGGTTGGCGGCGATATATGTGGTCAAGGACCGTCTCCACTGCTATGCCACCAACTACGGGCTGGCAAGTTCAATTACTGAGATGAAGGTAAGCCACCAGAGACTCCGACACTTATGACTCAGAAACTCTGACGACCGCTGCCACCAGAGTTCCTACCGACTTGCTAGCCTTCCCCCAAAGTCTAAATTCGGTTTGGACTAACTAAATCTAATGTAGGGAACTAACTGATACGCAGGCGGGTTTGAGTTTATATGGCTCAAGACCCGCATGCGCAAAGGGGATATGAAATGGGGTCAACCGGAAATCCGGGGCACAAAATAAGTATGCATACATAATAATATAACGAAGTGCAACACCAGAAATACAGTTGGCAAATATGAAACACTGCTTACAAACAAAATGGTTATGTAATGACAGACACACACACACAGTTCCAATTATCTCTGTTCTCTGTCTTCTCTTCTAACTTCTCTTCTAACTTCTCTTCTCATCTTCTCTATTTCCATCTCTCCGCCCACATATCCCCCCACCAAGATTTGGCTTCGGGACAAATCTGACAACCTCCTGGGCGGGGTTAGCATCTGGCTCTGGCCACGCCTGTCTACTCATGCCATCAGCATTGCCATGGTTCTTTCCCGGTTGGTACTCCATACGAACATCGAACTGTTGGAGGGCTAGAGCAAATCTCAGTAGGCGTTTATTCAAAGAGGTTCCATCCAACAAGGCTAAACACGGCCTATGATTTGTCACGACCCGGACTCTCTTGGTATACAGATAAAATTCAAAATGTTTGAGCGAGGCCACAATCGCCAGACTCTCAAGTTCTGAGACGGAGTAATTTTTCTCTGCTGCACGTAACTGTCTCGAGAAGAATCCAACGGGGAGCTCTTCTTCACCGCGCAGGACATGCAGGCAACCACCAACACCTGCACCTGACGCATCCGTGTACAGGACGAATTCATCGGAAGCAACTGGTATGACTAACAAACACTGAGTACATAATGACACTTTCAACTTACGAAAACATGAGTCCATTTCCTCTGTCCAGACCACCTGGAGAGGAGCCTTCAGAGAGGTAGAAGGAGTGAGTGCACTAGAACAATCTGCAAAGCCAGGCATGAACCGGCGGTAATAAGAGATGGAGCCCAGAAACGAGCGGAGCTGCTTCTTGGTTTTGGGCTTAGCAAAATTAGCAAGGGCAGTGACTCTGTGTTCAGGGACAGCAAGCAACCCAGCCCCAATCTTGTGGCCTAGGTATAACAAATGTTGCCTGCCGAAGCAGCATTTTCTCAGTTTAATAGTCAGCCCTGCGGCACCAAGGCACTCAATGACACTTCTCAAGTGTACTAAATGGTCAGACCAGCACTTGCTGTAAACAACCACGTCATCAACATAATTCTTAGAGCAATAAGACACAGGTTTCAAGACATCCTCTATAACAGCTTGGAAAATAGCCGGGGCGTTCTTGAGCCCGAAAGGCATTCTAAGGTACCGAAACTTCCCAAAGGGGCACACGAATGTAGTGAGATGACTAGAATTCTCTTCCATGGCTAACTGGTGAAAACCAGCTGTCAGATCTAACGTGGACAAACATGCGTTTGGCCCAACTTGGTCTAAAATTTCAGCAAGGGAAGGTAACCAATATCTCCTTAAGGGAGTAACAGCATTCAATAAACGGAAATCTACACAAATGCGGACACTACCGTCCTTTTTCCTGACAGGAACTAGTGGACTTGCCCAGGCAGAGTTTGATTGGACAATAATACCATCTTGCACCAGCTTATCCAGTTCACTCTGAACAGCATCCCGAATACCAACGGGAATCTGCCTGGGGGGCAGGTTAACTACTACAGCGCCGTCTGCAAGTTCAATCTTGCAGGTACCTGCTGAGCACAGACCAGGTGTTTCACTAAAGTGGCTACTCAAGTCACTCAAAAGGGTATCTAATTGATCTTGGTGAAACCCAGGACACACATCATTTCCCAGGGTTGCCTTACTAGTGAGCAGGTTCTGATCAATACCCTGCTCTTCCGCAATCAGGGTAACCGCGTTCACAGACAGCGGTCTAGGTGAGTATACTTTCAAATTATCTCTATGGGCCAGTCTAACAGGGTGGCCATCCCCTTTGGAGACCTTGTATGTCACCCTGGAAGAGCTACCAACAACCTTGTAGGGGATTTCCCAGGCAGCCTGTAGGGCAGCCTTCATGCCGGGGACCCTCATAAGCACACTGGAACCCATGTCCAGAGGCTTCTCTTGCTTGCTAAAACTCACAGCACGCTTCTCACTATTCTCAGCTTGATGAGCTACGGCCAAGTCATGTATTACTGCTAACCTGTCATTTAATTGGAGGAGCCAATCATCAACATTGACCGGCTCAAATTCCTGGTCAACCCAACCCTTGTATAGGATATCTAGGGGACCCATCACATCCCTCCCATATACAATACAATGGGGAGAGAAACCAATGTCCCTATTTGGAACTTGTCGTAGGGCGAAAAGAGCAAGGGGAAGGAATTCAACCCAGTCCAGCCCTGCCTCTACGGCTTTTGAAAGCATGGGTTTTAAACTGCCGTGCATCCGCTCTACCACACCGTTAGACTGTGGGCGGTACAGGGAAGTTGCAATGGCATCTATGCCTAACATGTCACAAACACCAGACATCAGCTTGGATAGAAAAATAGTCCCTCTATCTGACAACACGCGAAGGGGTATACCCGTGCGACTCAAGATCTCTACAAAGCATTGGGCAGCCTCGGTAGCTGAGGCAGTGCGCATTGGCAAAGCATCAGGCCAACGACTGGCCAGGCAAACATAAGTGAAAAGATACTTTGCACCTCTCTTGCCCTTGGGCAAGGGACCGACCAGGTCCACACACACACTCTCAAAAGGGACACACACTATAGGTCGTTCAATCAACTTAGACTTACGATTTCCAGCACTATTGACACGACAACAAACATCACATGACTTCACATACATCACTATATCATTATAAATTCCAGGCCACACAAAACGTTTACCCAGAACACCTCTCATGCCCCGGACTCCCACATGAGCCGTCTTATCATGGGCAAGAGACAACAACTTCTGTCTGAAAGCAGTAGGGACAACAATTCTTGACACAGTGGACTCATCCACTATCACGGAATGGACTAGCAGGCCATTAACAAAAGAGTAACCATTTAACTCTCTTTTTCCAAGGTCTCTGAATCTAGACAAAGACTCATCTGCAAGCAAAGCATTTTTAATATCACACACATCCGACAACTCCGGAGGAGCTAATTGCAATTCATCAACAACATTCCCATCACAAGGTACAGAGGGTACGCTATCAGGTAAGGGATCAGTATTGGAATGGGAAGGAGAAACACCAAGTTGCCCGTCACTGACAGCACTACCTTCACCACCAGCCCCAGACCCATCCTCGTCAGAACCATTGAGAAGATCAACTCCAGAAGGATCACTAGCAACAGACCCAGCACCTACTACGGGAGGTACATATGAAACGTCAATGGCTGCAAGCCTACATGAAAAGGTTGAGGATCAGATTCTCTAACATGCACAGACTCATTACGAGCATTATCACTAGCCAATTTCTTGGTCACACTTCTAGTTACCACTCTGACATTCAATGACTCCTCTGGGTTAATGGAAGGAGTGGAGGAAGCAGAACGAGCCTCCTCCACAACACCACCAGAGCCAGCATCCACCGGAGTGGATGGCTGGATGCTACGGGTGTCACGTAGTTGCCCCGCCCCAAGACCAGAAACATCCGACTTGGAGGCGGCATCCAGCAGGAGTTGCTCAGCTGTGGCTGTCTCCATGGGAACCGAGAACAACACACAACCACACAAGCTATCTGTATGAGCAACAGCCACTTTGGCACTAAACATCTTGCTTTTAAACATGAACTCTACTACAGCAGTCTCTAGGGTGACAGGTCTACCGTCCCACCCTTTTACATCAACTAATTCACCAGTGAGTTGATCACCATACACCAAACACCCTGGCACAATGGAGATCTCGGCCCCCGTGTCAGGAACAATCTTACAACGGGTGCCATTGACAAAACCCATGACATGCGGAGCCCCATTTTCAACTGAAACCCAGTTGGTGTTAAAAGTTCTCGTCTTCTTCACACCTGCCCTGTTGTTACCATGATTACGGTCAGATCTATGGTCACTACTCTCATTGGATTTTCTGGTAGGGCAATCGGGCGACTTGTGCCCGGGCTCATGACAAGTGAAACAAACTATACCCTGAGGTCTACTACTGAAATTACTAGGAGGACTATTACTCTCATGATTAGGGACCGTGCTTCTGCACTCATAAAACCTGTGTCCCCGTTTATGACACTTGAAGCATTCTACAGAACTACTAGCATTGTACTTAAAGTGTCTACCACCACTATGGGAAGGTCTCTCAGACTCAGAGGTATTGATGGATAGTGCGAATTTATTTAAGTCTCTAACGGATGTGAACTCTCGTTGGTCCATAAGTGCACGCTGTGCAACGGGCCTGGACGCTCGATACGTGGCGCAAGCCATTAAAAGCAGCAACTCCTCCTTAGAGTGACACATCATATCCACAGAATCTACAATAGACTTAAGATGCACATACGTTTCCAGGGGAGACATGGCTTTCGTAGCCTGGGCGAACTCCGTCGTTAGCTTAGCTCCCAATGCAGTTAAATTACAGCCTAAGGCTTCAATAAGGATCTCTTTAAGCTGATCATAGCTAGTGCAATCACGATCAATACCAGCAACAATAGCAGACGCCGATTTTGACTGTAGCTTTTGCAACAATATTTGCTTCCAACGCCCACTGGGATAGCCAATGTCTGACAAGTCGGCTTCCAATTTGCGAATAAATTTAGCGATATCCATCCCGTCTTTATGGGAACTCAAGGAACCAATCTGCCTTAACATATCAGACTCACAAGGGCCACTACTAGGTCTAGCAGACATGAGGCCGGACCTGTTAAACTCTGAGAAGAATTCACGAAACATAGAACGCATCTCAGGGTTAATGGAGGAGGCACTGTGATCAGCACTCCTACGCTCAGACGCTCTTTCATCATCAGACATGGTGGGGTACTCAAGAGTAGTGTCACTATCAGTTAAATCACCCAAAATATTATGACCCAAAGCTTGGAAATTATTCAAGATAGCAGCAACACGAATCTGCACAGGTTCACTACTATTCTCACCAGAATTACTACGCTCACCCTCGGGCGAGACAATTGTAATATCCGAAATGTCACTAGCAACAGAGCTTGACTCACTAGGAATACTAGACACGGCTGCCAAGTCACTACAAGACAACGGACTAGGTGGAACAGAAGTATCAGAACTACGCTCCACACTACCACTAGAATTACCACGGCACAATACCTGACCCTGTTTCTTGCGTTTGCACACTCTATCCGGTTGCTCCCTCTGGCTCATCCAGGTGATCCGAAGAGGAAATGTCCTACAGAGACACAAAACAACCACGCAAAAAATGACAGTCTAAAAATGCCAAGTAAGCAAACAAAAACACTGAGACAACAAATGACAAAGTAATAATCAACACGAGACCAAATAAGGAAGTATAAAACTGTAAAGACAACAAATGACAAAGTAATAATCAACACGAGACCAAATAAGGAAGTATAAAACTGTAAAGACAACAAATGACAAAGTAATAATCAACAAGAGACCAAATAAGGAAGTATAAAACTCAGGCTGCCTGTAAAACGCACAAACAAACAAAGTGCCACAAATGACAAACCACAGTGCCGCAAAGACAATAGACCCTATTAGTGCACAAAACGGAAATGACAAGTCAACTCAGCCGAAATCCAATTAGGCACCACGTGTAGTGAGCTCCAAATACTGATAGAGAAGCGAATAATGGCGAATAAACGAAATCGACACAGGAACAATCCACCCGAGTTTGAAATCGGCAGTAGGCGTCCGAATGTTAGCTTAATTCGACAAACGTAGGAAAGACTCGTTTCCGCACCGCAGCCACCAATTGTGGGTGGGCAGCTCTCCAGAACAACGATCTCCGAGTAACGACGCCACCAATTGTGGGTTGGCGGCGATATATGTGGTCAAGGACCGTCTCCACTGCTATGCCACCAACTACGGGCTGGCAAGTTCAATTACTGAGATGAAGGTAAGCCACCAGAGACTCCGACACTTATGACTCAGAAACTCTGACGACCGCTGCCACCAGAGTTCCTACCGACTTGCTAGCCTTCCCCCAAAGTCTAAATTCGGTTTGGACTAACTAAATCTAATGTAGGGAACTAACTGATACGCAGGCGGGTTTGAGTTTATATGGCTCAAGACCCGCATGCGCAAAGGGGATATGAAATGGGGTCAACCGGAAATCCGGGGCACAAAATAAGTATGCATACATAATAATATAACGAAGTGCAACACCAGAAATACAGTTGGCAAATATGAAACACTGCTTACAAACAAAATGGTTATGTAATGACAGACACACACACACAGTTCCAATTATCTCTGTTCTCTGTCTTCTCTTCTAACTTCTCTTCTAACTTCTCTTCTCATCTTCTCTATTTCCATCTCTCCGCCCACACCCTGCATAAAGAATCAGTGAAATTATCTTCTGCACCAAATTCATTCTTCTGTAGTGCTGTTTGATTATAATGGATGCTATAAAACAAACTGTGCCAGTTTGATTTCTGTGCTGGACTCTAGTCTTGGTACATGAAAAGAGGATATCAGTTAGAACAGGTGCATGCAGTTTCAATTCACTCAGAACGCTGTCCCATGTAAACATCTCCAAATCGTTGGTGTCGAGGCTCTTCAATACAGAATTAGTAGATCCAGAACACATTGCTTTGATCTCATGTCGAATCACTTGTCCAAGTTTATTCAAAATATGTGAGCGAGCAATATGGTCTTTAAAACACTCACTTATCATAGCTTTCTTGCTACCTCTAGCAATAGATTTGCCTATGTGCCTACTGCGAGGTGTTAGCAAGGTGTAATGCTTAACTCCAGACTTATACCGAATGTCTACCTATAAAAGATGAAATGTGCAAAAGTAATTATAATTTATAAATTAATAAACAGCAAATGATACAAAAAATGAGAATTTGCTGGAAATAATAGCTATAATAATAATAATAATAATAGTAGTAGTAATAATAATAATAATAATAATAATAATAATAATAATAGTCTTAAATATGTCATGAAGTTGTATTATTAATTCGTAATACTTGCGCTTACTTGAGCAGAAGGTGATGCTAGATCTGATTGGTCTTGCACATTCTGTGTAGAACTGGTTCTCCTGGATGGAGTCGCTAGAGGATTAGAAGAATGTCCTTGAGACACTGATCTGCATGCCCTACAAGCTGCTTTGGATACTTTTTCTTTGACACTGACAATTTTCTTAGATTGGTTTTCAAACACTTTAAAACAATTCTTACACATTCTCAAGCAAGCATTTTCATCAGTGAAAACTCTACTACTGTAACATAGACCTTGGCTTTCCACAGCTTCCTTCATTAAATCCAGCCAAGTAGAGGCTACTCCCAGATTTACTGTACAAGAAGAAGCTGAAGAAGGAAAGCTCAAGTTACGTATATACTTTTTAGAGTTAGGAAGATCAGACCCGCAACCAACGCAAAAATCCATCGCTGCCGCATTCGCAAGCACTCCTGGCCAGCACTAAACGTACGAGCATAAATAAGAGACCAGCCACCCAGACGTGGCCGTGACGTCATTGACTAACGCAAGCGTTGGAATGTGACAATTGGAGCACCCTTTTTGGGGTGCTGCTGAACAAGTCGCTGTATTGTATGTTCCCAGACCCTTTCCTTCCCTGCGTAGCGGTTACGGTTGGTAAAGGGTCTGGCTACGCGAGACTAAGAGCCAGGTATAAGTTGGCTGCACCCCACCGTTAGGTCAGTAGGGATTTACAATGTACTAGGGCCTTTGACCCGCTTGGGTTGTGTAAATCCCTACGGACCTCCACGTCGTGGTGTAAACTATACAAACAGCAGGTATCTCAAATATGCAACACCTGTAAGTGTCTCACTCAATAATGAACTAGTGACATGCTGCAGTACAAACGACATGCGAGCCATTGTGCCAAGTAATTCACACAAGCTAAAATCTGATAAGAGGTGATTACAAAATCTGTATGAAAAGTAAATCAGTTTCCCACTATAGTATATGTCCAAGTTGAGTTGGCGCGGTAAAAACCGTTAATAACTTTTGAACGGAAGTAGCTACGCTTCCGGGGTTTTATTCCATTCGAAAGCTCGTGCCGAAGCGGTCCAAAAAATTCCCTTTAAAAACTTCTGAGCCAGCGGGAAAGTGCAGTTTCAAATCTCAATAGAAAAGTCTATGGGAATAAATAAAACCACACGTTTCACGCGGCGGGATTTAGTCGCGCGCTCAAACCGGGCCAAACACGTGCGCAGTACCTCAGAGACAATTGTAAACAAAAAGCAGTCGTAGTTTGGTGACTTCGTTTCTACCCTTCTGCTTGACGTTCTGGTTCATTTTAGGCTCAGGAATTTGTTGCTATTCAAGGCTACTTAACAAGAGCAAGCTACAATGTGAGGTACGTTTGTATCACGGGTTGCTTGTCCACTCAGATCTTCTTACCTGTTTAAATAGGGCCGATTTATTTAGAAATTCAGCCAATTTACTGTTTGCTGACCAAGATAATAAGATATACAATTCATCATAGACTCTATATGCCACTATTTATGCTTTAGCTGTCCATTACTCCTCATGTCTATATAGGTACAGTTCTCTATGGTTATGGTGATGCAATTTACCACCCTCCAAATTCAACTGCTGCTTGTATCTACCACAATTTCATGTCATCATAAAATTATATAATATCTATATTGTACATGTTAAAATAAAATTATATTAATTGTCAATTTTTTTGTATAATTTAAAAAAAAGTTGAAATTTAACAAGTAGATAGAAAATATAGTAAAATCATGAATAAAACTAGAGCACTGAAGTGCAAACCCTCAGCGCTAGTTAGCTAGTATGATAAAGAAAATAATAACAGGAAAAGTGTAGAAACAAAAAAAAAAAAGAGAAGTGGCATGAAGAGAGGCAGGAAAGAGAAAAAGACAATGAAGAGGGACAAAAGATAGAGGAATGAATGAAAAAAGGTAGGAAGAAAAGAAAAAGGAAGAAGAAAGAAAGAAAAACAGTACAGGAAAAAAAGAGGAAATGAAAGGAAAAGGCAGGAAAGAAATAATAACAGTAGGAAGAGAAAAATAAGGCAAGAAGACAAAACGAAAAAGAAAAAAAAACAGAATGAAAAAAAAAATGAAAGTAGAAAACGTCTACTTGGGTTCGAACCTGAGACTTCCAGGTTAGCTCTTTGCTCACTCAACAACAACTACGCAACGCTACACCTCTCGCCTAATGCATGTAATTGTTAGCTATTTAAAACTGATTTGCAACCTGCAAGCTGGCTCACGTGACAAGCAAGTTTTTTAAGGGGCGGCTCCCATTACCGTAACGTACGATTGTAGGCTACTCGCTTTATCTTGAAAACTAAGTCAAAACTAACAATTCCGGCACATTAAAGGGACTTACTCTGTGAAGTGCTATAGTTTGATGTCGCTTTCAAAGCCTGGGTAGCCGTACTCTTCGAGATCCCTTGTTGACTGAATGAATGAACTATATACCCTCAGGCGCATGCGCACTTAGGGTTAATGACAGATTGACTACTATATACCCTCAGGCGCATGCGCACTGAGGGTTAATGAATGAACTAGAGCACTGAAGTGCAAGTAGAAACCAAAAAAGAAAAGAAAGAGAAGTGGCATGAAGAGAGGCAGGAAACAGAAAAAGACAATGAAGAGGGACAAAAGAAAGAGGAAATGAAAGGAAAAGGTAGGAAAGCAATAAAAACCGTAGGAAGAGGAAAATAAGGCAAGAAGGGGAAAAAAAACAGATGAAAAAAAAGAAAAGAAAAAAAAAGCGTCTACTAGGGTTCGGGTTCGAACCAGAGACTTCTAGGTTAGCTATTTGCTCACTCAAGAACTATGCCACGGATCACCTCATGCTCAATCCATGTAATTGTTAGCTATTTAAAAGTGATTTGCAACCTGCAAGCTGGCTCACGTGACAAGCAAGTTTTAAGGGGCGGTTCCCATTACCGTAACGTACGATTGTAGGACTGAAATTCTACTCGCTTTTTCTTGAAAAATAAGTCAAAACTAACAATTCTGGCACATTAAAGGGACTTACTCTTTGAAGTGCTATAGTTTGATGTCGCTTTCAAAGCCTGGGTAGCCGTACTCTTCGAGATTCCCTGTTGACTGAATGACTGAACTAGAGCACTTAAGTGCAAACCCTCAGCGCTAGTTAGCTAGTGTGATAAAGAAAAGGAAAAGTGTAGAAACAAAAAAAAAAGAGAAGTGGCATGAAGAGAGGCAGGAAAGAGAAAAAGACTAAGAGGGACAAAAGAAAGAGGAAATGAAAGAAAAAGGTAGGAAAGCAATAAAAACAGTAGGAAGAGGAAAATAAGGCAAGAAGAAAAAAAAAACAGGATGAAAAAAAAAATGAAAAAAAAGAAGCATCTACTAGGGTTCGAACCAGAGACTTCTAGGTTAGCTATTTGCTCACTCAAGAACTATGCCACAGATCACCTCATGCTCAATCCATGTAATTGTTAGCTATTTAAAAGTGATTTGCAACCCGCAAGCTGGCTCACGTGACAAGCAAGTTTTTAAGGGGCGGTTCCCATTACCGTCACGTACGATTGTAGGACTGAAATTCTACTCGCTTTTTCTTGAAAACTAAGTCAAAACTAACAGTTCTGGCACATTAAAGGGACTTACTCTGTGAAGTGCTATAGTTTGATGTCGCTTTCAAAGCCTGGGTAGCCGTACTCTTCGAGATCCCTTGTTGACTGAATGAATGAATGAATGAATGAACTACTGTAACCCTCTGGGCGCATGCGCGCTGAGGGTTAATGACGGGTTGACTACTATATACCCTCAGGCGCATGCGCACTGAGGGTTAATGAGTGAATGAAGTGCAAACCCTCAGCGCTAGTTAGCTATAGTATGTTCAAGTTGAGTTGGCACGACCGCAAGCGCGGTAATTGAGGAATGCATTTAGTACTTTACCGGAAGCAATTTAGTCATGTGAATCCAAGTCAATTAAGCGCGCAAACGTCAACGTTGCACGTGAAAAAGGGGCGGTAGCGCAGGTGCGCATTAATACTGTAACTATTGAAAGAAAGAAATTTAGTGAAGTTTATGGAGTTTTTCGGGCGCTGTACAGCTCATCTCGTCTGTTTTCAATGATATTTATGTTTCTTATGCGCAGATAATGTACAGCAGATGGAAAACGCAAACTGGTGGGAGTTCTTCTAAAGAGACAGGATTAAAATCAGTGGATTCTACCTACTGTGTCCCAACAAATATTCTGATGTTCACAGGATTCAGCAGTACAGCACTGTAAACTTGTAGCTAAAGTTACTAGACTTTCATGTTAAATAAAATTATCAATTCTTTCATTTATTTATAATAAGGTATATGAAAATTGATGAAATGATAGAATTTAAGTAGTACACATTCAAAAAATAGTTGTGATCCGAGTTGAAGGTGGAGTTCTGCCTGAGTTGGTCCTAATTCTTACAATAAACGGCATCTATAATAGTGAAGAAAAGGAATTGGCATAAACACGGCTTTGACAAGCACACAATTTAACGGCAAACAGCTTAAGTGTGGCTGTATTACAAGTTGCTAGCTAAATGATAGCTATATCACTGAAATATATTGGCTATATGGCATTTGTTTGAACAGGTAGACAAATAATCTTACCAACATCCTATCAGGTGGTCCTGTACCCTCCCCAACAACAGAACACTCCGTCTATCCTGTTTCCACACTCGCAACCTAAGCTAATCGTGATATAAAGCTAGAAACACAGCAATCTGAGAAGAAGACGCTCATTGTTTACAAAATTCTTAATTAAGACAGTCCGCGTGATAAATTGAGCCATACCGCGTGACTAAAAGCGGGCGCGTTTTGAGCGGGAAACCTGTGGTTTTTTCTACTCCCATAGACTTTTGTATTGAGTTTTGGAATAGCACTTTTTCTCCGGTTTTGGAGTTTACTGAGGGAATATTTTTAACCGCTTCGGCGCGAGCTTTCCAATGGTGCAAACCCCGGATGCGTAGCTGCTTCCGTTCTAAAGTTATTCAAGTTTTTCTTGCGGCCAACTCAACTTGGACATACTATAGTGATGTGCCTGAGCATAAAGGGCGAGTGAGCCTATGCACGAACGAAACATTTTAATGGAATATATCAGTCCATTTCTAAATGTATAGCTAAGTACGCAGCCGTTGTGATCATTATAATATACTTTAGCTAACTAACACGAAACTAATTTCTTACCTCAATTCCCCGAGTAATAGTATTTTCTGTAGTCTCTGACTATCTGAATTACCAGTAGCTCTTGACAAATTACCAGTAGCTCTTGAACACGAACACTCGAAACTACTGAAAGGGGCGAGTTTTTTTTTTAAAGTTATATCTGGTAATGGGTTGATACGGTTGTAACCATCTCTATTATACTGGAACTTTAATGAAGTGATTTGCAACCTGCAAGCTGGCTCACGTGACAAGCAAGTTTTTAAGGGGCGTTCCCATTACCGTAACGTACGATTGTAGGACTGAAATTCTACTCGCTTTTTCTTGAAAACTAAGTCAAAACTAACAGTTCTGGCACATTAAAGGGACTTACTCTGTGAAGTGCTATAGTTTGATGTCGCTTTCAAAGCCTGGGTAGCGGTACTCTTCGAGATCCCTTGTTGACTGAATGAATGAATGAATGAATGAATGAATGATGAATGAATGAACTAGAGCACTGAAGTGCAAACCCTCAGCGCTAGTTAGCTAGTATGATGAAGAAAATAATAACCAAGTAAAAGTGTAGAAACAAAAAAAAGAAAGAGAAGTGGCATGAAGAGAGGCAGGAAAGAGAAAAAGACAATGAAGAGGGACAAGAGATAGAGGAATGAATGAAGAAAGTAGGAAGAAAAGAATAAGGAAGAAGAAAAAAAAAGAGGAAAAGAAGGGAAAAGGTAATGAAGAGGAAAATAAAGAAAAATAAGGCTAAAAGACAAAAGGAAAAAAAAAAAAAAAACGGGATGAAAAAAAAATGAAAACAAAGGCGCCGACGAGGGTTCGAACCAGAGACTTCCAGATCAGGTATCTGCTCACTCAATAATACGCAACGCAACACCTCACGCTGACGGCATGTAAATGTAAGCTATTTTAAAGTGATTTGCAACCTACAAGCTGGCTCACGTGACAAGCAAGTCTTTTAAGGGGCGGTTCCCATTACCGTAGCGTACGATTGTAGGACTGAAATTCGATTCGCTTTTTCTTGAAAACTAAGTCAAAACTAACAATTCTGGCACATTAAAGGGACTTACTCTGTGAAGTGCTATAGTTTGATGTCGCTTTCAAAGCCTGGGTAGCCGTACTCTTCGAGATCCGTTGTTGACTGAATGACAGGTTGACTACTATATATCCTCAGGCGCATGCGCACTGAGGGTTAAATAAGGTTTAACAGTAGTGGGTAGCCGTACTCTTCGAGATCCGTTGTTGACTGAATGACAGGTTGACTACTATATATCCTCAGGCGCATGCGCACTGAGGGTTAATGACGGGTTGACTACTATATATCCTCAGGCGCATGCGCACTGAGGGTTAATGATATGAATGATTCAGTGTGAAGGACAAAGTAATACTGGAATGTGTGTGGCCATAGCTAAAGTGTAGGTGATGTGCTGGATTCTTCACATTACTGTTGAGTACTTCAGAAATTCGTCACACCAAGAGAGTAAGAATAGAGTTTAAATACACGCTTAAGCACACAACAATCAGACTTACTTGTGAGGAGGCATTCAGCCGCGGTCCTGTGCTTCTAACCCTCCGCAACCTTCAACCAGTTTTAGCGCACAACTAGAAGCTTGTACAAATTATAAACTACGAGTGATTAGTTATAACTGGGCATATATTGAATACAACCGGGGAAGAAACTGCCATAGCTTCTTTTTCATTTCAACAAGTAAACTTACGGTAATAATGCGCACCTTGGACCCGCCCCGTTTTTACTGTGGGCGTCGACGTTTTCGCGCGTTTGAGCTACTACTGTCATGTGACCTTAATTGGTCTCCGGTTTCGCCAAGTGCATTCCTCATTTACCACATTTGTGGTCGCGCCAACTCAACGTGGTACTTCAGACCTAGACGTCTGGAGTGATGCAGCGCTATTTGCAGGCAACCACACTTTCTGGAAGGTGAACATTACATCATGTCATTTCCATGTCCCCCTCCCTTTTTTTTCTTTTTTTTTATGTCCTGCGTGTTTGGCTCACATGTTATATTATAGTCATTCTCCAGCACATTTTTATTACTCTTCGGTTGAATGAAACTTGTTCAACGCTAATCTGAGCTATTGATTGTAATTTAGTTTGGGGAATAGCCACACTTCTTGTCATTCCTCAACTTGTGCCAAGGTTCTGTGCTGGCTTTACAACCTGGTGGTCTGTAATAAAAGTCCTAGCAGAACACTCTTAGATCCTGTCAACCTAGGCATCTTTCAGTCTATTCAGTCCTAAAATAGCTACAAGTCACTATGTAGCCATTGACAAGGATAGTGATAGCTTCATCTAAATGACCTGTGTTCCTGACAAAAAACTCTGTAACCACTTAAAAACGTCCTAGTTTTTAATGGTATGGGACATCAATGCCATTCTGTGCAACTATTTGTCATGGAAAAAGGAATTACCATATAGTTTATAGTCTTACCCTAAGTGGTGACATGCTGATTGCAGCAAAAAGGCAGCTAACATGTTTATTAGGTAATAATTTACTTGGTGCCATTCTTCAGCTAACCAGTAACACTCTACACTATCACACACACTTCTTCATTGGATATACCAGCACAAGACTTACATTCATGACTTGACTATAGGATAATGAATTTTCAAGTAAGAATAATACTGTTGCTTGGGCTATAACTATGACAAACAGGCAATAACCAAAATACCACCACCCCTAAGTGAACATCTAAGTATGTAAGACATAACAGAGCCCACTAAAATATTTGAGGGTAAACAATTGAGCCTGGTAAAGATCGCTAAACTTTAGCAAACCATTTAGTGGAAACAAAAAACACTGATCAAAGTACAAAATGACAACATTTCAGTATTTTTGTTTAATTTATTATTGCTAATTTCGAAAGAAAAAAAAACTGGTGAAGGAGCTGCTAAGAGGCTTGTCGGTATTTTGTATACTATTACCATGCGTCTCCATGACACTAGCAGGCAATTGAAAGTTAGTGAAAAGCCCACCAAAAGATTTCTTAGAATCGTTAGATACAGTACACGAACTAACCATCTAGTGTCTCTAGCCTCATTGCCACACTTTTTTACAGCCCAAGCTAGGAAAATAGCCAGTGATTTGTTTGTTTTTTGGTCCCACATCAGCTAATTGGGAAATTGTAGTAACTATTTCTACTATAGTGGACGGTATGTTTAAGGAAGGATCCTCAAATATAGTTGTTACCCCCTGAGACTGTACTCTGTTGTCCATGCAAGTGATGAAGTTCAGAGAAGAGGTTAATAAAAAGAAAAAAGAAATCAAGATTACGTGTGAAGCAGGCAGGAGCGGTGTATGGTCTTAAATCAATGGACAGTAAGTGATTACAAACAAAAGAAATTGATGCATAATTCAGATGCTACTGCCCTGGCACAAATTTTAGATAATCCTACATCTGATACATAACTTATTATTGCTGGTGAATCTTCTGAAACAACACCAGTGTCCAGAAAAAGAACCCTCTTGCAAAGCAAAAATACTTCTACACCAAAAAGATGTTTGTTTGCAGGTGGGTGGGTGTGGTTTTAATTGTGGTAGCATGAGATAGTTAGGGTACAATATTTTTGGAGATAAGATACTATAAACTAAAAGTGGAATGAATTCAGTGGCCACTTGGCAAATCAATACGAGAATGGCACATTGAGTGAATGTTATGTGTCCATTCTTTCATGAATGTCAATTTTTTACTAGTTATAAATATTTTGCAAGAAATTAAAAAATAAGTGGATTTAAGGACAATTTTTGGATTTGAGTGTAGCTGTGTAGCAATGGATAGCAATAAAGAATAAACAAATAATAAATACAAGTGAAGCGAGCGAGACACTCTCAGGGGTAACACAATTGAAAATTGGCGGATATTTGTTTGTTTACATATATTATATGTGTATGGAAAAAAGCAACGGAAAAATGTAAAAAAATTCTTAGATTTTTTCACATTATTCCCTTGCTTTTTTCCAGACTCCTTTAGGTGAGAAAGTGTCGATCTAGTTTTTATGAAGGGTCAGAACTTGATAATTATATTATGCGTGCACGTACATATGTCATTTTGTACTTTGACCATCGCATTTTTGTGTTTGCTTCATGGTCTAACCCTTTTCTTACCTTCACTAAACATAATATTTTGGTTTAGTGATCCCATGTCTTTCAAGGAAATTAATTGTTTACCACTTCGTATTAGATTGTTTCTGAATAACACAAGGCACACTTAGCTAAGTCTTGCAAACTTACTGTTAAATTCAACACTGTACGTAGAGCTTTCAATATTCTATTATAATTGCAATTATTCTTTAGAACTTCTTGTTTTACTTCTTTTCAAGTTGTTAAATATGTTGTGGCGAATGGTTACTATGGTATTGAAACCCTTTACCAGACGTAATTTTTTTTAAACTCAGCCTTTATAAGCTGTGAGTGTTTACTGTCAAAGAGACACTGGTAATTACATAAAATATCAGCACTCAGGAATTGAGGTACACCAAGTTACTGGTAATTAAGACAATCAGAATGGCTTAAATTAGATGCTACAGAATCTACTACAAATTGGAAATTGTGGTTAGAAAGCAATTCTGTAATTTTGTTGAGTAAAATTAAAGGTCAGAATGGTTCAAATTTTATACTAAGAAGTTACCATTACTCAGGTTAGAGAATAATTCTGTATAGTTTGCTTAAATTAATGATCAGCTCTTATTTTACTGTTTTTGCATGAACTAAGCTAAAATATGTTATGTAACAATATTGTACTTTCGTGTTACCTAATTAGGCAGGCTCACTCGATATTTATGCTCAAGTATATCACTAGTATATATGTGTGTGGACATATGTATATCATTAGCACTTTCACCCTCACATAATATGTTTGTGTTAGCTCGGTGGTCAACCCCGTTCCAAATTTCACTAAACAGAATCCTCTGGTTTAGTGGTCATTACCTGTATTATCCAATTGAATTTAATTGTTTACCGCTTTGAATTCTCTTTTGTGGGTGTAGTTAAACTTACAAACTTACCAGAGTTCATTTTTTATTCAATTAATAGTGGTGGTAAGTTAATGCACTATTTGTCACATTTATACACCTTACGTAACAGTGTTGTTCCTTACTTAAAATTTTATTATCTGATAGTCTAACCACGAAGATAAGTCATGTGTTGGTAAGACCAACAAAATAGTGCATGTGAAAGTGTTATACGTAACAGCTACTGCTAACAATACCACAAAGTAAACATAATTAATATATTAGCTGCCTTTAGCTTTTCAAGCTACTACATCAGTAAGCATGTCTTATTATACGATGATGTGCAAACTTGTGCAGTATTTCCTTACAAATGTCTGCTACTATTTTTTGTTTTTGTTCTTTTTATTAAAGTCAAACAGCTGTGGCGAGTGGTTACCATTCTATCCCATGTATATCTAATTTTTTTTAACTGTTAAATATATATGCTGCCTTTAGCTTTTCAAGCTACTACATCAGTAAGCATGTCTTATTATACTATAAAATTAATATATTAGCTGCCTTTAGCTTTTCAAGCTACTACATCAGTAAGCATGTCTTATTATACGATGATGTGCAAACTTGTGCAGTATTTCCTTACAAATGTCTGCTACTATTTTTTGTTTTTGTTCTTTTTATTAAAGTCAAACAGCTGTGGCGAGTGGTTACCATTCTATCCCATGTATATCTAATTTTTTTTAACTGTTTGTTAATGGCTACAAAGGAATGTCAGGAGTTAAAATTAATCAACAACACCTTATTTTTTTGTAGCATAGCTAGGGAGGCTCACTCACCATTTGTGCTTAAGCACACCACTAGTTATATAGATTGGTGAAATCACTTATGATCTAAATTATGTCAGCATAATTCACCAATCTATAAACCTGGCGAAAGTTACTAGATGTTGTCCTTCCTCACTGCCCTACCACTTTTTGAGCAGTGAAAGGCTGGTTTACGAGTCTAACCTTTTCCTTCCTCCCACGATGCCCATATACAATAGGGACATGGTCAACTATGCCAGACTAACACCAATAGGCTGGGTTAACTAAACTTGCCTACTTTTTTGTTCCTTGCACAGTCAGTATATTATACAGCAAACCGTTGATGAGCATGGCTAAGTTAACTTATCAAGTAAGTACATTGTGTCACAAAATGACTCTGTTCGTAACAAAGTAATTATTCTTATTATATGCAGCAATTACTGCTAGCCCAGTGTGCAGTTTTTAAAGTCACTTCATTTTCATTCTATAGGATCTGCACCCGAAAGAATATTTCTAAACCAGGCTGAAGTTCATGTTGGAGACTCAGCACATTTCAAATGCATTTCAGACTCAGAGTCATTTCCAGCTCATCTATGGATATTTAACGGTTATCATCATGCTGATGGAAAATCTAACAGAAAACGAACCAGATTGGACATTGATTCAGTTAATCTAATGCACAATGGTCAATACACTTGTATTGGTAGAGAAATGAGTAAAAGTAAACGTAAATGGAATTATTTTATAGCCAGTGCGTACTTACGTGTTCTTGGTAAGACTAATGCAAGTAAAATTAATATGTTTAGCTAAACAGCTAATGAGGTAATGATTAGTTAATATTATGACGAGAATACATGTGTAATGATTACATTGTCTGTAAAGTAGGTTTGCTACAAGTATTTACAGGTTGTTCATTATGTACAAGCAGTTGTAATTATAGTTTTGACTGTTCTGTGGAGTAGAAAGTCAGGGGCCAGGGGTAAGAGAGTTGTAGACAGAGCCAGTAAGAATCGTGATTTGAAGATCAAGGTAGCTCTAAACATACAGATGACACCTGACAACAACAAGTTTAACAGAGACATAGGTTTAGAGCTTCCAGGATGCTGGCTGTCCATGCTGCATGCATACCACCCTCCAGGGTATAATAAACAGTAAGCGTACCCTTCAGAAATCTTGCTGTTTATATTGTGTTAATTATAAGCATGGACCCCTGAAGAGGACTTCGGCAAGAAGTCGATACATTGGGTTAAGTTTTAATTAACTATATTGGCTGTTAAAAATAGAAAAATTTGCTATTATTATACTTATTTTTACTTATTGTTCTAAAGTGGTTGAAATTCCTGTGCAAAACACCACTTTCAGAATCATCGTTCTGTTCTTGTCAGAGTCCTCGACCATCTAGTCGCTACTACAGTCACCACACCCATCTTCACTGAATTCATTCTCACTGTTATCAAACCCCTTGTAACTATCATCTAGTTACTGCCATCTTGGTCACTACCATCCTATACACTGTCAAGAATAAAATGTATTAATGATTTAGATGCTGAAATACCAGTGTTTCACTTGCAGATAGTTTTCTACTTGTCATATCATGAGCAGTTATATCTAAATTAGTATTGGTTTCTAAAGTATTATTCTGTGTTCCTTAATAATGTTATAAAATATATTTTCCACCTATATTTTATCAGAGAGAAGTCTTATTGTGGTCACAATAAAATTTACTCAGCTATTTCTTATGACAATCTATATAATTTATAAGCCTGAATTATACTAACAACAATATAGAATCATCTGCAAGTCTTCCCTTACTTCACAAAGCTGTAGTGCATTGTAGTTGCAAAGATGCATTATTGATGCATTTTCGCATCCTCAGCTGTTTTCTTAATTGATGTGTTTTCGCGTCCACCGCAATCAATCGGTTAAACTACATCAGACTCAGTGTGGCTATGATACAGTGATTGTAGTACAAAACTTTGGATCTGATATAATAATAGTTTGTATGGGGGAGGAGGGGGCTGAGAGGGCCACACCACCTTTCAACCAGGTTTTTGAAATAAATTATAAGAATACATATACCAATACAGGCAATCCAGTTTATATGTCAACTACATGCTAACTTATGTTCTTCACTCATAAATTAATATTTAAATAATCAATCATTAATGTTAAAAAATTTTCGCGAGTTTTGACCAAAATATATTTCGTCCCCTCCCTGTCACTAGTGCTGGATCCACCCCTGATGGAAACTAGAAGTTGCTGAATCAGCTACCAGTGTGCACAGATTTAGCTTTGTTTCACTATTGCCAAGAGAAATTTAATGCAGGAGTCTTCTCCAAAAATTGTTTATTAGTCTGACCAGAATGCAATGACTCCAGTTACGCCACTTTATACCATGGCTGACTATGTCCTAGTACAAACTACAGCAGTGAAGATATTTAATCTGAATGATATGGCCAGATATTTCACTCTCAGGCTTTATTTTCACTCATGGCTCACGAAAATAAATTGGCCTGCTCATAAAATATTTCGCCATATCATACTGTGATGCATGCACCAGTATCTCTCTAATCAAGGACTGAAGGCTCAGTAATTCGGTTCATGGCTATTTAATTAAGTTGTATTTTTATTAAAAACCGGCTTGTGAATTACATAACTAAAGACTGACTGATTGGGTGAGCAGATAGGCCAGTATATTATAGAAAACCTGTTAACACACCAACATCCTGGGTGAGCATGATACAGGAGCAATATCTCTGAAAGCTGGCTGAATTTCATAAGTTTGAATTATTATGTAGTGATCATAAATAAAGCTAGGGTGCATGAAGTGTGAAAAGGTGTAAATGAAATAGTTAGGTGAACAATCAATAAATAAAAGAAAAATAAACATGCCAGCCTTACAGCAAACAAAGGTAATATATAAACTTGAGTATGGTTTATTCTGGCCTGGGGCTTGTGTGGCAGGAGATGAAACATCAGTGGTCTCCACCCCACTACCCACAAACCCAGCTGATGTTTTAGCAGCTGCTGAGTACCAACCCCCCAAACCTCTAGGTCATCTGCTTGGATGGCACCCTTCCTTTATCTAGCTGCCACACAATAGTAATATTTATATATAATGTATATAGTATATGCATATTATATAATGTTTATGTACTTTTATGTAGATAATCAATTTATTGATCCTAAGGAGATTGTGGCTGATCAAGGAGTCACCATACAATTTACTTGTTCATCTCACATTCAAGTTTCTTGGGCTCTCAGTTTAACTGACGATATACCTCTTGAAAATAATGTTATAGTTCTTCCTAATAATACTATTCTAATTAAAAATGTACAAAAAATTAATCAAGGAAAGTATTATTGCAGAGGTGAAACTTTTAAGCCAGCGCAGGAAGGAGTAAAAAAAAAATTTATAGACTACTATGCAAGAGCTTTTCTGTGGCTAAGAGGTAAAATGTTATTATACTACTATTTAGTAATAGTAGTAGTAGTAGTAGTAGTAGTAGTAGTAGTAGTAGTATTTATGGGTACCGGTTTTGGCACTGAAATGATCTAAAGTGAATCCGGAGGCACAGACAGTTCAAAGTGTATTAGAAACTAGAATGCGTATATCTCTTACAGATTGTAAATTAACTGCCAAGTTATACTGTCTCACACACATAGTTAAAGATGCGTTAGTTAGATAAGTTGAAAATAGAAAAGTAGACCACAAGCAGCATTAGAGCTAAATAACTACAAATACAATAATCCAGTGACAGCAAGCAGTCACACACAGAGTTAAAAACAGAAATGGTAAAAATGCATTGTCAGGCCTAAGGCCTTCAGAGACTTGTATTTAACCCATGAAGTAATCATATTCACTCGTCATTTTCTTATACGTATGCTTCCATTGTTATTTTCGGTGTCATTTAACAGTTCGTCCTAGTTATGCTCAGTTCATAATAATTATATATAATTGTTAAGTATTCTCAGTAGTATCTAATTTTTCATTTACGTGCACAAATAAATTAATATACACGTATATTAATGATATACATGTTGTTCATAGTGTTCAGTGGCCAGAACATTATTATTTCTATTATTGTTGTTGTGATTGTTGTTATTGTTGTTGTCATTTGTTGCTGGTTAAGCCAAGTTGTTCTATTATTTGTCCTTACGATCATGATTAGGTTCAGTATTAGTTGAGCCTGCTGTACAGTATATAGAGGTTTTAAGTTTTGCAGAGTTTGTATGTAACACTTACAATCCTGTGAAATGGACTTATAATCGAGGCAGACTTCCAAGTGAAGCAACAACAAGTGGAGGATTAAGTCAAGTATTGACCATACATAGAGTTACCCCCCATGTTGTTGGAGTTTATGAATGTGTAATGGAAGATGGAGGGAAAATGTACTCATCAATGGGCCTCCTTCATCTAAAGAGTGAGTTATATATATTTTTTTAAGAAAGGAACATCTTGGCTAATAGCTTGATTGCCTCACTATAACATGGAAATCCTTTTATTATTTCTTTATCTGTCTCTCTGCTAACTGATAAAGTAGTTCAGTACACTTCAGGGGAGGATCCAGGGAGGTAGGGGGGTCCTCCTCCCAATCCTAACCAAGATTGTTTTTGTTTTTGTTTTTTAATTAACGTAACCAATAAGGGAAACACAGTTTACAGGACACTGTTTTCATAAATTAATATTCAAATCATGTATAACCATCACTAGTGCTGGATTTATACCCTTGTCAATTTTATATTATGGTGTGCTTCAGCAAGATCTCAAGATACAAGAAGTGAAGAATTTACTTTTCTATTTGATGAGATGCGTATAGCATAAAAAATTGTTATTTTTTGCTTTTTGCAGAATAATAGTGAAGAATATGCATGCTTCTTGAAGTCTTTACAAGAATATTAAAACCACAATTGTATTATGCCCTAACTCCACTACAGAGAATTCAATGGTATATATCTCATATAATAATTTATTTAGCTAATAGAAAGCCCTTACTTTGCTCATTACTTTAAAGAAATGAAAGTATAAATGTAAGCGGAAATGGAAATGCTGATTTTTTTTGTGTCAAATATGAACATGTCTTCAAGCGTACTTGTTTTTGACAATTGGCTGTTGACATTTGGCTGGTCAGTCAATCTGTCCATGGGTAATTTTCTAATTAAATGGGTACGGCTTGTGTCATGGACGTAGACAAGTACTCTAGAAATGTTGGTATACATGCCCACTCATGCTATTAATTAAAGTAATACATTTGCAAATATTTCTAGCTATAGCCAAACGCAATAAGGTATTGTTTAAAGTGAAATCTATAATTATAATCATTATTATTGGACATTGCTAGATAACTAATATCGTAACATTGTCAGGGTAATAGAAGGGGGTGGGTAATGTATAGCTTGACAATTGATAGTCACAAAAAAAAGCTGTTCTAGAGAAGTCTAAATGGCATGAAAATGAGAACAGCACCACTACTACCTTGTTGTTCTAGACGGCATAGAATAGGCTGTTAGCCTATTCTATGGCTAACAAATAATTGCAGCTACAATTAGAAAAGTAGCAATTTCAAGCCACATTTATATTCATTTTTATCAAAAATTAGGGTGGTAGAGAGGAAAGGCTAAAGCACTAACCCCCCACCAGCCCCCAACGGTCTATAGCCATGTTGGTTGGGTGTGTAGCTTTTTTCGGTTGGTCAGACAATGAACAAGTGAGAAGCTAGGTGTGTTGGACAGCAGGTGGGTATGTGTTGATGAATAAATGGATAAATGGATGGACAGATGGATATATAAGCTGATCAAATGAACATTGATTAATTATATGCATTTCCATCCTATACACCGTCCAGTATTGAGCTGATTCATTATCCATTTGACTCATTTATATATTATAGGACGATCTTGTTAACATTATAATAATTTATCATCACAATCGTTGTGATGCCAGTTCCCCTGAGCTGAGTATAAATGCAGACAAACACAGAAATGAGAAATGGGACTAATGTAGTTTTGTCAGAAAGCATGGTGTCAAAGCTAAGCTATTACTTGAAGCAGCAGCACTGGACTCTATCATTCTAAGCGCAGCTGCCATTTTGACCATGTCCCATGAAGCAGTGCATAACTTCCTTTATTCTTTTGACATCATTCTGTTTGAATCGTGCACACACACATTTTAGTATAATTGGTGATCAAGAGAACTATGGAATTGCTGTATATTATTATAGACATAAATGTGGTACATAAAACATGTAGGAAGAATGATAATGAATTAGTTCAATAATGAATAAATACATGCCTTGCAGAGCTGGTTAGCTATGCGATACCCATAGTAATAACAAATAACCTTAAAATATTATGTACTATAGTTTCAACAATTGTTCATTTCATTGTTGTTGTTTTTGTTGTTTACTATATCACATTACTTTCAGGTCCTGATACACCAAAAATGAGTAAGCATTATACTTTTCTTATACAATGTATAAATTTATATAGGAAGTAAATACAGCATTACTGACATGCTTCCAACTCTTCACAACACTGTAACACTGCTGTAGAGAAAAAACTGGTACTGTTTGATTAAAAGTAAAACTTTATTTATAAACAAATTGAAGTATCATGGTGCACTTGAAATGTTTATTGAAAGTTAAAAAGGCTGAGTATTGCTTAGAAAGAATTTGATTTCTCAGTTAAAATATATGTATAATTCATAAATACAACAGAAATTCTATACTTATTACAAAATTTTGATTCAAATTACAAATATTCATCTTTTAGAATTCTTTCATAGTATTCGGTTGCAGTATTGTGACGTCTTTCTCAGTTGGAAACTTCAATGACGTATACTTGCCTAAAGAATAGACTGCATAGAACAAGATGTGAACTGTTAGATAACAAAAATATAAAAAAAGCAATAATAACAACAACAATGACAACAATGCTGTACTGATGATGACAACAGTGTGTGCCATCTTGAATAATTCATTAGCTGTGTGGGTTTGAAAAGACTCGTCATGAACTGAAGGGTAAAACATAATGGCATTCAGTTTAGTTATAGTACTGAATGAATGCTGATTATTTCATCCTGCGTCCTTTAGAACTTCAAAATGTTGGCTCAGTGGAAAGCAATAGCTGACAGTAATTCATGGAGAGATGATATTGGTAAACACGATTAATAAATGATTGGCAACTAACTGTTATAAAAGCTTTAATAAAAATTGTTGCTTAAACAGTAGGATGGCTATTCAGTTCACTTTGTCAGTTGAAACATGAAATATGGTTTGACCACTTCATTTTAGAAAACTTCTACAAAAACTATTGAATCGATTGGGGGCTTGTGCTAGTATTGATAAACATGCAAGGTATGTTCAGTATAGAATTCAAAAATAAACGAAGAGGAACCTATGGTACCCATTAAACTCATTTATGCTAGTTGTTTGCAAGGATATACAGTGGGAAACAGCAATTAAGTTGGCATTGAACAACTGTACAATTGTTGCAAACCACAACCACAACAACTTCTTGATGAAGTTACATTGAGTACTGAATTGCCATTCAAGAGACTACACTCATCTCTAACACCTCATACCAGTCCTGGTAAACCATTTGAATTGTTATCTCCAGTACGCAAGAAGGAGCGGAGAATGAGAACAGGGATAAAAATTGAACAATTAGCCACCACTTCCAGCCAGCATATTACTTTGACAGGTCACTTCACAGATTTACAGAAACCAGATCTCAAACTTTTACAGACAAACAAACAGTCAATGACTGAACGCACTAATATTTATTATCTATATATTCTATTAACACTTACAAGAAATGATCTGGGAAATATAATGGTCTCCTTACAGTCTTATGTATCTCTTGCAAGCAAAATTACTGAACCAGAATACTCAATTATAATTTACTACAGAATTCTACAACAGAGATGTGATGATAAAGAAACTTTACTGGACATAATAAATGATTTGTATACCGAGTTTTTTGTCACAAAGAAAAAAAAACACATACTTTTAGAAGGCGATCAAACCGCATATAAAAGACTTCAAAGCATTAAGAAGGAATATGCTCAAGACTTTTCTTGGATGTCACCCTTTCCTGGAGATTGGCATATACTCATGAATTTTCAAGAGGTACTAATAAAAGTTTATTTTGATACTGGTTTGTGTAATTTAGCTTTAGCTAGTGGATATCCACAAAATTCTGTGGGTGTGAACTTTACACGTACTCTTAATTTCTTACTTGAAGTATGGGAAGCTCTATATTGGCTCTGTCTGTCACCTTGTCTGATCAAGAATAAGGTGGCATATGACTCCGTAGAGTCTACTTGTAACTGGATTTCATCTCTACTTCCCCTGCAGATGACATAAGTGCACGGTGTAACTTAAATGAAATGTTTGCAGACTTATTGGAAAAACATAATTATCAGGAGTTTTTCGAGAAGTTTATGACTGAAAACATGAAAAAAATGAAAATTTCAAATTTTGGGGGCAATTTAATTTTTATGATTGTTATGCCTATGACATAGCAGTGCGCACAAGTAATTGGAAGTTAAGAATTGCTGCAATAACATTAATGGCTGCATTATTCACAGCTTTTCACAGGCAAAAATATCAAAAGTTAATTCCACAACACATTTTAGACATGCTTACAATTCCTACTGATGTTCTATCTAAATTAGAATCTGGAGATTTACAGAAAGCCTTAGTGGTCATCTCTGTCACAATGTTGCTGTGAATGAAGCACATGAACTGTGCATCAACAAAGATTGCAAGGAATACATAACAATACCATATTAGAAGGACATCATTGTTCATACCTGTGAGAGCCACAGCCGTGACAAAATTTGAACAGGAAATTTTTCAAGAAAAATATGCTAAAAACTCACCCATAAAAATGTTTAACTCTGCTATATCAAATAATAGAAAGTTAGAAGAAAATATACAACAACAGATCAAGAAGCTTGAAACAAGCTCCCTTTCTAACCAACACTGTGGTAATAATACCCTGCACCACCTTTGCAATCAAGTTGTGCTCACACCTGATCAATCTCACGATCTCCTTAATTTTAGAGAAATTGGTCAAAGAGATTACGAAACTGGAATTAAATACTATGTGATTCGTAAACCTGGTGTAAAACCCCCAAAACACCGTAAACATCTGCAAACATTCACTATAAATAATACGACTACAGAAGGTTAATTCAGTCTTCAACTACAGTTCTGGAAAAAGAGAGTAGCTTATTCTTCAACTACTGGAGCACAAATGAACGGCACGTATGAGCAGTGTATCGAGTTGCCAAAGGCAATTGCAGGTACTGATAGTACACCTACAAAAGGGACAATATCTACCTCTACTAACTGCCTTGTAGGAGTCCTAAGTTTTTTTAAAGGCAATGTAACAAGAAGCAAAACCAATCAGTGCCTGAAATCACCTCGGTACAGAGTTTTCTGCTGGCCGAAGATTTGTCACTTCTGGAGGATTTGATGATGAATTGCAGAACAAAGCTTGTTTGTATGTGTAGGGGAGCCCCGCAGTAGTTGTAAATTACCGCAGGGGTGATTCACCCGCAGATGATCTACCTCGGCCTGGTAAGGGTCGAAGGACCAGAAGAAGAGTAGAGTCCGTGAAGCTGTCTACTTGCCGTGATGCGAGCTTGAATCGCACGCAGCCGCTGGCTTCCGCTTGCAGCCTTCTTTTGATAGCTAGAAAAGCGCGTACTCTCTAACGTTGTTAAGCGCTAGAGTCGGCAGTGGTGGACTGTTTAAGCTTCTTAAAGATTATGATTACAGGTTCAGTATACAAGTGAATGGCTAGAACTAAAGAGCTATGGATATTGAGTGGTCATGAATATGATTAAGTGAATGGTAATGGGCATACATACATAGGTGATAACGAGGTGGTGATTGATAAGTGTTTATAAGTGGCTAAGTTCTATCTTTAATTGTCCATACTGCGGATTGTGAATTTCTTCTGTCTTCTTTGTCTGGGTTAAGTCCCAGACAGTATGTATGCACACTTCACCAAGGAGAGATAATTCATTAGAATGTAACGCAGAAGAGGCAAGGATATGGCTACACACAGTAAACTCTGCTGGTACTAAGAAATTAGTATTAAGCCCAGATACTGATGTATACCATTATAATAGGTTTGCCCGTTGAAGCTGCCAGTAACATTGATGTGCTTGCACAGCTTAGTAAGTTTAACTCTGTGTAACACCGAATTTTGGATATGCAGGCTGCAACAATAACCCAGACCTTGCAACTATTCCTTTGCTTTCCTTACCATCTGCTATACAAGCACTCTTTGTGTGCACTGGATATGACTTCATTTCTTTCTTTAATGGATTGGGTAGTGCATCTTTTTTGGCTACTCTCCTTGATTACTCTGAGTTAGTCTTTGTAACAATAAGCAGTATCCAGGAAATCTTGCAAATTCCAACTCAGACAGAAGATTTTCATTTTATAGACTGGTAGGACGTGCGTACTTTATAGAACACAGAGCTGTATTTTTACCTGCCTATCCCACCCCTATTGCCCTATATAACTCACTAAAGAAAGACAATCAATTGCCTCAGGAGCATCAAAATTCTTGACTTGACATGATGAGAGAAAGACTTTGGAGCAGGATTACGTATGAAGAAGATATAATTCCTTCTGTGGGAGCTCTTGCAAAACATTGGGAAGGAACCTGCTGAGTCTTGAACATATGGAAGCATGCTGACTCAAACCACATAGTCTATCCACTGGAAGGAAATGAATGGAAGCAGCCTGTTGCTGACACTCTTGTGATGGACTGGGATAGTGATGACCATCTCAGTGGAGTCAGAACCAGAGTAGCACTCCTACAAAAGGGATGTGGGTACAAAAATGGATGCCTCAATCATCGCTGCAAGTGTAAGAAAATCATTAGTTATTGTGGTCCTAAATGTAAATGTCAAAGCTGCCTTAATCTACTTACCTCAAACACTTGTCAACCATCATTTTCTGGTAACACATCAAAAATTCTGAGATATGCCAAAGTGTGGAGATGATCTGTCAAAAAACGGTAGCAATAGGGAAGATGAGGGCAATTCTGATCTACATTAAGAAGTTAATAAACTGATGTACAATGTTTTGGGAGACTAAGGATATGATGATATAAGTGAAACTACATTTAGTTCGTAACTGCTAATATTACACTTGTATTTGTTTTTCCAATGATTTTGAATGTTCTATTTAGCAATGCACAATTCAGAATGTATGCATATGGAATATCTCATAGGTAGTATTTCATATTATTAATAATTTATAAATAACAAAATTTAATATTTGAAAGAAACATAGAATTTATTAATAATCATTCCAATTGGTACAGATAAACAAGTTTCTCGTTGGTTGTAGTTAGTTGATTGACATGATTATAACAAAACTGACTAGTTTATTAATTGTGTGTGAAATTATATCATTGTAAAGGTATATCACCTCATAAAATCATCTATAAAGCTTCAAAACACAGAGGAGGTAAGCATTAAATTTATCTACATTATTAATGTTGTATAAAAATTTAATATTTGGAGGAAAGCATAGAATTTCTTAATGTATACATTCCAATTATAATAGTAATTAGATAAATTCTCATCTCTGCAGTTAGTCGCTTGACATATTATAACAAAACCAACTAGTTTGCTAATTATGAGTGGAATTAAATCGTTATAATGATATAATTATAACCTCATAAAAACATCAATGATGTTATTTTTTCCAGTTTTGAGACACAAAGGAGCTAAGTATTTAATTTATGTACATGAATTAATGAATAAAAAAATTAATGTTAGGAATAAAACACAAATTTAATATATTATCCAATTAGAAGTGATTTGGAAATTACACTTCTACTGCAGTTAGTCTTGTTATATCCATCTATGTACATTTTGAAGTTCATTGTAATTCTTTTTGATTAAATTTTCTTTCAAAGAAGTGGTGCCAGATTGCTTTGTACATTAGTATTGACTTTATAATAAAGTAGCTAAAGCTACAGAGGCGCGCCAAGTGTGTCTCTTTAGACAGTAGTTAGTATAATTTAAAAAGCCATAAAGTCTAGGTCTTGTGGACCTTTGAGTGGCTATACTAATGAGAGTAATGACCTGCAACATGAGAATATAAACTGAGCTGAGTGAGGTGTTGATACCTGTGCTGAGTGAGGTGTTGATACCTGTGCATCACCTGACTCAAGCAAGCAAAAGCCTGCTCAAGACTGCAATAGTAAACAAGTGCACAAACAGAACAGTAAGTAATTGTGACTAAAAATTAAAAAGAATTAACTGATATACAAGAGCAAAGCAACAGGTCCTTCTGGCGCCTGACGAAGCTGAGGAAGGCGCCAGAAGGACCTGTTGCTTTGCTCTTGTATATCAGTTAATTCTTTTTAATTTTTAGTCACAATTACTTACTGTTCTGTTTGTGCACTTGTTTACTATTGCAGTCTTGAGCAGGCTTTTGCTTGCTTGAGTCAGGTGATGCACAGGTATCAACACCTCACTCAGCACAGGTATCAACACCTCACTCAGCTCAGTTTATATTCTCATGTTGCAGGTCATTACTCTCATTAGTATAGCCACTCGAAGGTCCACAAGACCGAGACTTTATGGCTTTTTAAATTATACTAACTACTGTCTAAAGAGACACACTTGGCGCGCCTCTGTAGCTTTAGCTACTTTATTATAGAGCATTTTTATTTTGTTCATTATATGATTTTTTTTACTGTTTTTGCAACAGCTATTTTTGTCTCACTTATTTTGCAGCTAATGATGAGCAAACACAGTCTCTGTTATCATCAGTGGATGACGATGATTATGAAGGTAAGTACAAGTTGTTAGAATTCTGATTGTAGTCGAATGAGTATAATGATCTCGCCTTAATTTACATATTGAGAGAGTGGGTTTCAGAATTTATAGCAAGTTAACTAACATAGCTTAATTCAAATCAGATAGATTATGTTTCCAGAATAAGCAAGGAGAATAATATCCTTTAGACAGGATTGGCCTAGCTATAGTATTTTAGTTGCTGTGCTAGCTGAACCGTAATCCTGCACCGTTCAAGCATTTCCTAGAATAATTTCATATTTGGTTATAGTACTGAATGAATGCTGATTATTTCATCCTGTGCCCTTTAGAACCTCAAAATGTTGGCTCACAGGCAAGCATAGCTGACAGTAATTTATGGAGGGATGATAAATTTCCTCAAAGATCTTTCCTATCTGACGAATTTCAGAGAAACGGTAACTTTATTTATGACCTCTTCGTGATATATGACCATGGCGATATCACATAGCTTCATACTAACAACAAATAATTAATTGGTTTAATGTTGTTTATGCATTTCTGTAGGTCAGAGTGAAATCTACAATACACATCAAAGCAAACCATCTAATCAATTTCAATCACATGAATATTTATCTAGTGATGTCAGAAGTCAAGATAAAACTGGTAAACATAAATAATAATTGTTTGGTAACAATAAAAAATGTTGCTCAAATACTGGGATGGCTATTTAGTTCACCTTGTCAATTAAAACAGGAAATATTGTTTGACCACTTCAACTTTAACCCCTTACAAAACATATGAACAAACATTAAGAACCACTTTTTCTCTAGAGTATTGTTAAATGCGAGTTCACTTCTGACTTCTAGTCTAGCAAGTCCCTTTGTTTTACCTCCCTGTTAATAGAGGTTCTGGCATGCAAGAATTTATTGCTATTCAGCTATTACTCAGAATAAAAATGAACTTCAGCATGCAGTCCAAAAGGTATACATAGATCAGTGTTCTGCCTAATGCTATACTTGGACTTCAGGAAAGCTAGAAGTGAGAATTGTACTACTACAAGCTGCACCTCATTAAGTGCTTTTGCTTTATTATGACGAGTGGGCAAAGCTAGCAAGGGGTAAAGCAATATAATTGAGGATTTGAGAAAGCCAAAGAACAAGGCAGTATTGAGTGAATTGTCTAAATAAACTGGGTAGAAATATGCTGTTAGTGAGCTTGCAAAGCAAGTGAAACTGTATAAGTGCATTCAATTGAAAATCATGTATATGTTAACTATTTGGTGAGTAAGCAGAGCAAGCTAGACACTAGTTAAAATGAAAAATTGAAAATTGGATACACATTCTAGGCGAACAATTATTAAGGGTAAACAGTTTAAAACCTTGTAAGGCCACACAACGATATTCATTAGTTTTTCAGGCACTCTTCATTGAAAAAGTGAGCGGGAAGAGGCTCTTTTAGTCTGCGTGCTGCACTGGGGTAGTGCCTGATGTTACTGGTTGTAGCAACTAATGACCACTCTCTAGCTACCAAACCCAGAACCGCTTGCTTAACGCACAAGTGATCTGCCACTGAGCTATGACAACCAGCCAGCAAACAAATACTTCTTAAGGGGTACTGCTATGCTATAGTCTCGCTCTCAACAGACCAACAGAAGTGGGGTTTTTTTCCAACGATTTTTTTCATTGGAATTTTTCACTCTGTTAATTTATCACTTCACCTAATGAGTAATAAAGGCTGATAAAGAAAGTGTGACCGGTTCATTCTAATTTAGCTTGTAGCTATATGTTGGTGTAAATACATGTGTGTGTGTGAGCAAGTCTAGGAAATAGGAACTTACGGAGCAAAAATTGAACTTCAGATATGGGCTCCTGAAGTAAATCATTGTAAAAAAATGGGTTTTGATTTTTCTCCATTTTTTGTTGCATTTTTTTTAAGAAATAGTCTTACAACACTTACTCTACTTTTATACCAAATTTCAAATAACAAAAAACATTAAAACTGCCAAAATGTGCCATGAAAAGACAGGCTACTTTTTAATCTCTTTGATTACCAAAATATAATAGACAGAGGAATGGGAAGAGTTTAAATGTAGCAATTTAAATCCAGTACAGTTCACTCTAGAGCTAACCTCTAGAAGGTTTACCAAAGAGTAACCAATTAGCTCTGACCAGTCTCGCTTTAACACAGTAAAAGCTAACGGGAATATATAAGAAAACTTTGTTAGTGGGCGTTAAAAAGCTCTTGCCAGTAGCTAAATTACATATGAGAAGTATGATGCAATTATAATTATTATAGAAACGTCAAGTATACTCGAAATGGTGTCTCAATTCATGTTTTCTCTAATTTGCTTCAATCACTTGCTTAATATAGCCCATTTCAACTGCCAATTTCTGTGCCTGTGGAATGTTTTATCCCGCAACTAAGTGGAGGTGAATGGTATCTTGCTAGTACCTAAAAAATTCAATTTTCTGGTTTTCACTAAATAATTCCTTTTTCTAGATTCATACATGTAATGTGAAGTATGCCCTTATTAGTAGTCCATAACTTAATCTAGGCTCAAATTGTGATATAATTTCTTTGAAAAGCAGGGTTTTTATTTAGTCACAAAAAGTTGGTGTGAGTGGTAATTAGCTATGGTAGATTGGGCTGACACAAATTCTTTTATACTTCAAAGCCAATTTAAATAGAAATTTTATCATGTAATTTTAGATCCCCCAAAAGTTAGATCACAGACCAGCAGTAGTTCAATGGATCTTACAGATTATACTAAAGACTTACAGATAAATGGTAACTTCAGTTGTATATTGTAATACTTAGTGATCATGTGCATGTTGACATCATTACAAATGTTTGTCATACGTAACTTTAGAACCCCCAAAAGTTGGATCACGAAGTGGCAGTACTTCATTGGATCTTATAGATTTTAAAAAAGATATACAGATAAATGGTAACTTCACTTTTATGTTGAAATATCTTGGTGATTTGCATGGGTAAGCATAGACACAGCACTGAGTCTGGCTGCTCTGGTAATTGCCAGACCAATATTCTCATGCAACCACACCCACTTCTGGGGGTAGCTTGCCGATTACAGTAGTCTTATGGTAAATACATGGCTTCATCAACTTTGTGTAGCAGCAGGGGCGGATTCGGTTGATGAGGGGTAGGGCTCGACTGGTCTGGTGTTGTACAAACCCTACCCTTTTTCGGAATGAGGCCTCATATTTTAAGCTACTTTATTTCTTACAAGAGTATAGTAGCAATAATTTTTGTTCGCCGTTATTTTTCATTATCGTCCTGTAATTCAGTAATTGTGATCTTTAGAACGCATCCTACTTATTGATATGCTGAGTCAGGATTTTTACTATTCGTCCGTACAATATGGCCAGTGAATTATAACAATTTCATCATTAATTTTAGCTCAATGTCTTCGTAAACATTTTTATTTTTCTCATACATTGGTTAAATTTTTTTTATTAACTGGAATATTCATTCATTTTCTTTATTCTGGACAAAATTTCCTTTGTAAATTAGTTTTGTTCTTTGTGAATTATTTTCCTTATTTTAGCAGTTTAATTATTTGAATATTAGAATAAATTTTGGAGGAAAACACAATATAGCCAACAGTTTTCCAAAAGTAACTATAGCTATTTCACCCCTTCTTAAAAATCCGAGATCCACCCCTGACTGAAACCAATGTTGTGATGTTTAGGACAACTAACTGGAACTGTGCTAGCCACCTAGCTACACAAGAAGATTGTAGCATACTGAAGAGAAGAGGAGAAATCATGTAAATGAGGAATTGGCTATCTGTTTGGCACCGTAGCATTCAAGGTGACGATAATCCACACTTCTTGGGGATCATGTGCTGTGGGAAGAACAAGGTTTTATTGAAGGCTATAATTCCATGTACTGAATTTCCTTTCTTGTTATGTTCAACATTTCTGGGGCCAGCCGTCTTGCTATAGAATGGACTAGTTGGCCATAGGTAGAGATATTGTGAGTGACATTGAGTGGACTATTGCTATGGATGGTTTGAGAGAAGAGGAAGGTATCAATACACCAGAGATCGAGAGTTGAGGTGCAGTCTACCAGAGAGGTGGAAGTTATGGCTCCAAGAACTGGCAGTATGCTGCCATGAAGATCCAAGGAACAGAGCATCATAAATATAGGTTGAAGGTAAGAGACTTCCCTCCTAAAGTGGTAATGAGAGAGATATTAGCAGGTTGGAAGTTGAATTGCAATGATGGATGTCGTCTGTTAGCAGATTGCAGAGCCAGCATCTAAAAAAAATGTTTACTTATTGGAAGAATTGTGAATGTGTAATAGGCGACATTGTGTTGAAAAAGAAGGGAAGCTTGTTTGCTAGCAACTGGCTGTCCATTTGGGTAATCACAGCATAATACACATTGGAAGGAATCATCTCCAAAATTCAGACGATACCAAAATAACTGACAAAAGAGGACAGAAAGGTGAAGGAAAACTACGTCAAGAACGTGAAAGAGTTGAACTTTTGTCTGTTTACTTGAGTGCATGAACAGTTACTTTTTGTTTGGCAAGTTTATTCAAAATCTGCTCATAGTTGGCTGATGAAGGCTTTGGGAGGAGCAGTAGCTTGTAAAAAATTCTGGAGTTCTTTAATGGGAGGAGTAGCAGGAGAAAGAGGGGAAGTTGGGATATAGCTTTTAATAGCACAAGAGTCCCAGCAACTTCCGTCACCTTATCAGTAAATTAAGCTTAGTTGTCTAGAGGAGTGGAGTTGGGTGAAGAATCTAATACCATTCGAACATTGTTTGGCAAGCGTTGAAGAAGTAACTCCTGAGAGAACTCTCCAATGGAGCCTTGCCGAGAAGTTGAAGCCCACATCACAAAAGTTGGATTCAGTTTTTAGTCCCCCCAGTTCCTCAACTTGAGAAAGTTGTTATCAAAGTCGCTGCTTAAACGCAGCCATACATTTAATTAATTTATCCTTTTGAGCATTCTGTATGAGTCAATTTCTGATGGGCAGAGAATTAAGTCCCAGACTTTTGGCTGCTAATTCAGATGCCACCACGAAATACAACTTAGTCGCCTGGGCCGTGATTCTTCTGGTAGACCTTGTGGACTCTATGTGACACTACAAGCCATGCCTATTTATGAAAATATCGGAACGACCTTGGCCACACAGCCGCACCTATTACAACACACCCTGTAATGGAACTCTTTCACATATTTTTTTTTTAACAATGCAGAATTTTAAAATGTTTGGCTGTACGAGCAGTAGCCCTTAGCAGTAAAAGTATAGAATTGAAATGTATAGTTCCCATTGGTTGTTGTAGCTCAGCGATGGAGCACTTGGGCATTATGCAAGATATCCTGGGTACAAGTCCTGGTTACAGCCAAGATGTTTACTTTAGTATTGTTAAAATAAAAAGAATTGTGAAATAAAGAAAATACATCTAATAAAAAATGAAACAGCAAAAATTAGTAGTGCAGGCTTACATGCACAGAATATGAGCATTAGATTATCCCTTTTGAATACTTCATTCTACATTATAATAATATGCTTGTGTGTCAAAATGACAACAAATGAGGACGAACGACAATGGTGACGACAATGGTGACGACAATGATGACGACAATGGTGACGACAATGGTGACGACAATGGTGACGACAATGATGTGTGTATTCATGAATAATGCATGAGTTTTATCAGTTGAACTGACACATAAAGTAAATACAAGAAAATGATTTTTATTTCAGGAGCATACATTTATACATAATTATATATAATAGCACAAATAGCAAGTGTGCTAACCTAGCCTCATACATTCTGTGTCCTTTTAGGACCTCAAAATGTTGACTCACAGGCAAGCATAGATGACAGTAATTATTGGGGAGATTACCAATCTTCTCAAAAATATTTTCCACAAGAAGAATTTCAGATAAAAGGTAACTTCACTAACAATATGTTCTAATATAGCTTACATACTAATAACGGATAATTGGCAAGCAAGTGAAGTGAGTGAGATACTATACAGGGTAACACAATAACAATCGAGGATATTTAATTGTATGTTTATGTGTATGTTTATATGTATGTTTGGACATACATATATCATTTTGTATCTTGAACCCTCTCGTATTTGTGTTAGCTCGACGGTCTGTCCCATCCCAAACTTCACTGAACAGAATCCTCTGGTCTATCGACCAATATTACTACCGCTTTGAATCCTCTTTTTAAGATGCACTTAAAACTTACAAACTCATCAGAGTTTATATTCTATTGGAATGAGTGGCAGAAGGAAGTTGATGAAGGTAAGTTTTGTCTTGGTATGTCCAGTGAACAATTGTGTGTGAAAGTTGTTGTGTGTTACAGTAGAATAAAGTCAACGTTTAACTAAATAGGGTTATACTCAAGCCTTAGAAAAGCCTGTTGTTTTTGTTTTGTTTTGTTTTTTTAAGTCTAACAGTTGTGGCAAGTGGTGGTTACTATGGCATCGAAACCCTTAACTGTATATGCATAATTTAAAAACTCGACAAATTTTTCATAACTGGAGCAACAGAAGTTGAAATTATTCACAATACTGTAGTTTTATGTAACCAAGCAAGAGAGGCTTGCTCGCCACTTGTGCTCAAGCACACCACTAGTTACATTGCGGATGCATTGTCTTGTCAAGGCTAGTCATCTGGCTCCAAAAACTCAGAAGACCTCAAACTTCCAGCTGATGAGTGGAAGATATGGTGAAATCACCATCACCACATTATTAAACACTATCACTTGCAACAAAAAAACTATCTAATTTAAGGATAGCCCAAATCATCGTATTGACTCAAATTAATTAACACATTATGTGCCATGACCATAATGGACCATCATGATACATGGGAGCACTATATATCATTGAACTCTGTTTTATAGTCAGTCTTACCTTGTTCTCTAATAGTTGAGGACAAATCTCTGTCACTCTGCTAGCTAGAGGGAATCCGGTTTGGCAACCTAGCTTCCTCTGGGAATACAATATAATTTCAGCCTGATCTAATTTAATTAAAAATGTTTTATCATAATGTATTTTAAGATCCCAAAAAAGTGACATCAACGGCTGGCAGTAATTCAATGGATCTTATAGATTTTACACAAGAATTACAAATAAATGGTAATTTAAGTTTAATATTTATCAAGCTCAGTAATCATTTGCGTAATTACAAATGTTTGATCATAGCTATATCAATTTAAATCCCCCAAAATTTGGATCACTGGTTGACGGTAGTTCATATTATCTTGTAAGTTTTGAATTATTCAGTAACTCTTTACTGCACATAATTTTGAAAAACTAGGCAGTTAAATGTTGTTGAGAATTAGGGGTAAATAGTTATTCAAATATTTATCTAAATAGCGTATATAGTTAGACATTTGTAGCTTAGATAGAAAGTGAACTAATCTAGCTAAATTTCAAATCAGAAGGACATTTTTTCCTACATTACCATTAAAATATTTGTATATTAAATAAGCTAAGCAAGAGAGAGCCCTACTTAAATCTTGTTTCTGTGATTTTTTTGTTTCACTCAAGAACATTTCAGACTGAAGTCCTTCTTCAGATGGTTCTACAAAATTGAAAAGGTGGAATGATGAGCGACTTGAATGGTGAATGGATGGTTATATACTGTCAATACATGATACTAAATAAGTGTTGATGGATGGTTAATTATGCGTCAAGGGATGTTCAGTCCATTAATGTGGTTCTAGTTCATCTGAATGCCTTGATCTAAATTATTATGTTTGAGGTGTGATTCTTTATTATTGATTTTGTGGGTGGCTTGTACTGTTCTAGTGACCAATTTACTCTTTCACAGAGCAATTGTACAGTTTGAGCATCTAATTTTCTGGCAGTATCTTCCGTGTTTACAATAACTTCTTTTACTGGTAGATCTTGAAGTGAAAGTGCAAAATTTTGACCTAATGAAAGTACTTCTTGTTCAGAGGATGTTAGAGTTGTGCTGCTTCTGTTAATGACAGTGATCTCTGGTTCAATGGGATGCTCGAGTGCTCTTTCTCTTTCTCTAGGATTAGCTATTTGAACTTTGTTTTTGCTTCCGAGAATAGTTAGGCGTAAAACTCTGACAACTTGGAGGGAGAACTCTGGTGGCAGCGACCTGCGCTGACTATTGCCCCAGAGCTGACAAGAGTCTGCGCAACCCCAAGGCCGAGTCGTTCCCTCTGTTGAACACTCGTCCCACAGGCACTCTTGAGTTCCTTGAGTTTGATGCAATTGACCACCCTAGCTATTCCACTATAATTATTCTGTGTATTTGACAAAATATACTGAACGAAATTCACCAAAACATATTGTATGGATTATAGACATGATATGTAAATGGTTTGGATTTCATCAAAAATATTGTTTCTAATTCATCCATGTTAATTTTTCCTAATGTGCACTCTGATAACTTTGCTGTGTTTTACTGATGCATCCACAAGTGAGATGGAAGGTGTGCTAAGTGTACGCAGGAGTGATATGTGAATACCGGTGTCATTCTACTCGTGCCCCTTAAAGCACCACCAAATAAGATATTCAGTAATGGGAAACAAAGCACTGACTATGCTGAATTCAATTGAACATTTTTGCATACTATTTGGTGGGAAGGAATTATCGAGTATACTGATCTCAAGACCCAACTCAGTCTGTTTTCCTGACAATTTCTGTTCCTGTGGGAAATTTTATCCTCCAACATAAATGGAGGTGGATTGTATCTTGCTAATACCTAAATAAAATTCAATTTGTACTAAATAATCCCTTTTTCTATATCCATACATATATACATAGGTATAATGTGAAGTATGCGTCCAGCATTTCAACCATAATCCCTGTTTCTTCTGATACAACAGCAGTAAGAAAGTCTTAACTTAAGGCTAGGCTCAATTGTGATATAATTTCTTGGAAATGCTAGTTTTTACGTCACAAAAATTGGTGTGAGTGGTAAGGGCAGGCACAAATTATTTATACTTTAAAGCCAATTTAACTACAAATTTTAATTATGTAATTTTAGATCCCCCAAAATTAGATCAGAGACCGGCAGTAGTTCAATGGATCTTATAGTTTTTATGAAAGATTTACAGATAAATGGCAACTTCAGTTTTATATTGCAATACTTAGTGATCATTTGCAAGCTGACAGTACTATACAAATGTTTATCATCGTATATGTATATTTAGATCCCTTAAAAGTTGGATCACAGGGTGGCAGTAGTTCATTGGATCTTATAGATTTTACGAAAGATTTACAAATAAATGGTAGCTTTCATTTTATATTGAAATAGCTTAGTGATCATTTGCATGTTGGCATCATTACAAATATTTATCATATGTGAATTTAGATGACCCAAAAGTTGGATCACAAAGTGGCAGTAGAGCATTGAATCTTATAGATTTTACCAAAGATTTAAATGGTAACTTTAGTTTTATGTTGGAATATCCTGGTGATTTGCATGGGTAATTTGACATTTGTCTGGTGCTGTATGAGCCCTACCTTTTATTTATTTATTTTTTCGGAATGAACCCTCAATATTATAGCAACTTTATTTCTTACAAGAGTAGAGTAGCAATACTTTTTTGTTCAACGTCATTTTTCATCGTGCTCCTGTAATTCAGTAATTGCGGTCTTTAAAATGCACCCTACTGATTGATATGCTGAATCAGGATTTTTACTTACAGTTTGGCAAACCAAACAGGTAGTATACCAAAGCATTCGTAGTTAGCAGTGTTGTATTTAGTGATTATAGCTTATTTCCATTTTTCTTCATGGTTGAATTGACAACTATAGCTTATTATAACAACTTTCATCATTTTTAGTTAAAATTTCTTTGTAAATATTTTTTTGCGTTTTCATAAATTGGTTTAATTTCCTTTTATTAACTTAACTATTCACTCATTCCTTCTTTGTTCTTCATTTATTGTTTTCCTTCTAGATTTCAGCAGTTTATAATTTTTCAGTCATGGACAATCACATTATAATCACATTATAATTCTATTATTGTGTTAGTGATTATTAGAATAAATTGTGGAGGAATACAATATATTCCTCGGAGGCCCCGCTCACATATATAGGCATGAACAGTGAACATTATTAAACACTATCACTTGCAACAAAATAAACTATCTAATTTTTAAGGATAGCCCAAATCATCTTATTGACAAAAATTAATTCACATAATTATGTAGCGTGACCATATATTATGGTCCATCATGTTTGCACACTATACACCATTGAACTCTTGGTTTTGTAGTTAGTCTTATTTGTTCTATAATAGCTGAAGACAAATCTCCATCACTCTGCTAGCTAGAGTGAGTCCGTAGGTTTGACCACCTGGATTCCTCTTGGAATGGAATATAACTTTAACCAGAGTTAGCTTAAACAGCTTCATGTCTACAGCAAGATTTTGGTGGCAGAGACCCCGTTGTAGACTCTAGTTGCTACCACAGTAGGTAAGATATTGGTCTGAGAGCCTTTTGCTCTGTGCTGCTACTTCATTTGTTCCTGAGGCTAACCATCTCACCACAATGCTATTCATTCATTTCTGTGATGAGAAGATTCTCACAAAGAGATTAGATAGCTTGCTATAGCCTCACACTACAATGTGAACATATAGCTATGTGGATTTAGAAGTGTTCCTCAATTTCATAGATCTTGCTGGCATATGAACTACATATTTCTTGGTATAATTATTATAAGTCTACCTCTATCTATAATAGCTGTCATTCTTCAAAAGCTAAAATGTATTTTTAATATCTTTTCGGGCTCCAGCCCTCCACAAGATGAGCACTTCAGCATATACCTGATTTAGATAGCTACACGCACTTCATACACACCCATGCTCAGTTTTAATATCATTATCGCCAACGTTCGTCATCAATGTTTCATTTCTTTTTGTTTATAACTCAAAACACAGCATCATTTTAGTTAGTTACCACTATTTCATAAAATTGTACAGTGCTAATTTTCATCCTGTTGGTATTTTCGGAACTATACTTGCTTGTGAGTAATTGTCACATGTTAACTCAGCTATACTTTAGCGGGACACGATTCTAGAACTTCTAGATGGTCCTGCACATAGGTCGTATCTCACTTTCCATTAGTGCTGAAATACACCACTTTGTAGTATAACAATTATTTGACAATACAGTTGCAATAGATAATTATTGATATTTTTTATAAATTGCAGAAGAAAATCCTTTTATGCAGCTTATTCTAATGATTTGAACATTTATAATATTAATTAAATATTATTTAAAAAGCACATTTATGAAAATATACTTAACTTTAATGTAATAAGTATGCCTCTTCAATTAGAGGTGATCAAATAAATAGTTGAACCAAAAATAACTTAAAAACTAAAAATGAAATGAATTAACTGAATTAATTCTATATTCTGCAACTTACTCATGGCTAGTGATTGGTGATTCCAAAGTCTCTCTTTTTTTTACTTTACCTCTCCTAGTACAAGAAGTGGCCTAGCTGGTTACTACATTTGGCTAAAAGTTTCTTAGATTTGTTACATATTGATGTTGCTTACTGATATTGATGTTTAATTTTATCAAGATGTTTCAATCCCGTAGGATCCTCATCAGTTGAACAATGAAAGTAACATTGTTCAATTATTGAAGAAGATCTTATGGGATTGAAACGTCTTGATAAAATTTAACTTCATACGACAAGTTCAAAAAAATAAGATTATAATGTTAACTTATAAGTATTGTAGTAGTTAAAAATGAATTTGTACAATATTATTTGATTATCAGCTTTCAAGTGATGTCTCATCAATGCAATAAAATTGACTCTTATTTCTTTCATTGGAGAGTCAGAAGTATTCTTTCATTGGAAACAAATGCCACCTGATTCACCAGAGCTTTCATTGATTGACTGAGCTGGATATCTGCACACACCTTCCCAAGTCTCCTAAGATGCTCCTGGTCTTTTGTTGATGAACCATCAACAAAAGACCAGGAGAATCTTAGGAGACTCACCACAAATACACTAAGGATAAGTGCCAAAACTAGCAACGCACATCAAAAATAGTTCAACTCACAACACCACCGCCAAATTTCAAGACATAGGAAACTACACAAGAAGTAGAGATAAAAACTTATAGGTAGAGTCAGAAGTATTATACTTACCGCAGGTCAACTAGACAATTACAAACTGGTAAGGAGAAACTAGACACAGTCAGAAGCACTCAATAAAGCAGTCAGAAGCACTCAAAAAAGCAGTCCAAACACTCAAGGAAAGCAGTCAGAAACACCCAATGAAAGCAGAGCTGTGATAAATTCTGCTTCCTCATAGCAGTCAATATTCAGTCACATGTTACGCAGTGTCAGCAACAGACAAGGTTTGATCTACTTTGACCTGATCGATTAAGATATGTAAAAAAACTAACAATAGCACCAATAGGTAGACAATAACATTAAACCAAGACAGAGTTAGCAGAAGTGCAATAATTTATATTTCAATTTATAAAATAAAATATTAATTAACAGTGTAATAATAACCCATAATTTGTACAGTATAACCATACTACTTGCTATGCCCTACAGAGTGATGTAACAAAATATTTGAATCTCAAGCTGTATTTTTAATGGCTGTGGCTCATGAAAAAAATTAGCCTGCTTATGAAAAAAAATTAGCCTGCTCATGAAATATTCCCATTTCACACTCAACTCATAAGTATTATATATAGTATATAATATTATTATACTCATATAATTCTCAAGTTCTGACCCTTCATGATTGAAACTTTCTCACCTAAAGGGATCTGAAAAAAGATGTAAAAAAATCTTAGTTGTCACCGGAGACTCGAACCCAGTGCTACTGGCTTAGCCACCAGTTGCTAGGCTAGAGCCAGTCACCCTGACTCCGGCGACAACAGATTTTTTCACATTTTCCTTTGTTTGTTTTCTTTCGGACCCTTTAGGTGAGAAAGTTTCAATATACTTATATAATTATATATTCTTACATTTTAGACTCCATAATTTCATGTTCTATTACAATTTGTGAATATAAATGGTCAGATTTATTATTGTCCTTTCAAAAATAGTAAAGATGTGGGATGTCAGGGTCTATGAGGAACCATGACTTGGGTATTAGCTCAGGGTGTTTCTGAATAAAATATTTTGATAAGAGATAGCCAATGATGGGACTCTTACCTAGACTTGGGTCCCATCTTTCCTTTCAAAAGGCCTCTATAGTCATGTATGCAATAAAAACCACTAATCTCAAGGTCTCGAATAGTTTTACGTTGTGGAGAATTCGATCTACACAAACCAAACACATGCAGAGGTAATTTTGAACTCCAGACCTTTGGTGCCATCTGAAAGCATTGAATTAGAAGAAGGTCTAGTGCTAACACCTGCACACTAATACAAAGACCCATGAAGTCCCTGCCAACAGCACCAGCAGAACAGACAAAGATCTCTACCCTAAGAAGATGGAAGCTGGTACAGAAAAGTTGGAAACTGATTGGAAAAACTGTTATCATCAAGCCATTGGAAGCAAGGAGCAAATGGAAGAACCCTAAGAAGAATGTCAAACAGCATGATATTGTCTTCATCAAGGATGACACCTTGGCTACCATTCACAGATGGCCTCTGGGAATAATCAGAAAGGTGTTCCCAGAAAATGATTCACTAGTCAGGACCACAAACCAAACTAATCTAATTCTTCACTTCATGAGGTATTCAAGTAATATGTTAGGATGCAACCACTTCAGTTGTAACAGTTAACATCTCATCCAGCGTCAGCATGTGGGGAGCAACAATTTTCTTAATCTGCCTTTTCATGCTCTTCACTGCTGCCTCCCAGAGGCCAACAAAGTGTGGTGCTCTGGGAGGGTTGAAGTGCCAAGTAACTTCATTCTTTGTCTCCCATTGAGATATGTGCTACTGTGAGTCCATTAATCCCTAGGCGTCAGGGTTGGTGGACCAGACCCCGTCAACTCTGATACTGAAAATGGGAGTCAAGAAGATGATCGAGGTAAGCTTGTCTTTCTCTTGTCTTTCTCTTGAAAAATAGAAAGCTTCTGTTGTGGAAAGGACTTATTTATAGCTATATTGAGATAAAGTAAGCTGTTTAGCTATAATACAATTATATATACTTCATTGAGTTTTGAGATTTGAAAGTGGCTTGTGGTTTTTTGAACAAATTCAAATTTTCAAAAAAAATTTAAAAAAATTTTTTTACCACATATACTACTAGGACCAGATGTAAATGCAGTCACCGACCCCGATTACGCAGATGAGGCGACAGGAGCAGAGTCTTCCAGTGATGAAGGAGAGGATACCGAACCTGAATCTTCCAATGATGAAACACGAATAGGCAGCAGGTTCCAGTGATGAAGAAGAGGAAGTGGCTCCTCCTGCTCCGAGTTCTGGACGTCCTCGCGGTCGGAGAAGGCAGGAACCGAAGAACAAGCGTCGGGTGGATGAGGTAGGGGGAGAGTGGAAGAAAGATGACAACACACCCATTGATATTCCATAATCTTTTGTGTGAAGGACCACAGACTTTGATATTTGTGGCTGCTCCCCTTCCCCCCCTGAACATCCCAAAAGTTGTAATATGTATTGTTATTGTCGTTGTCGTTGTCTGTGTCTTTGTGGTGTTGTAGTGGAGCTTCACACTCGATGTGTATGTGTGTGCGTGGAGTTGAAATGTTATTCTGGCGCTTCCAGATCTAACCGGGGAGGGAACGAACTCTGGAAGGGGGGGGATCTTTTCCAATCGAGACTACTGTGCCCATGTAAGTTGAATTTCATGTATGTGTGTGTGTACACCAGTCAATTTATAGTATACATTTATTTTTATAATCTGTGTTCACCTGTATCTTCTTTTTTCTAGTGTGTGTGTGTGTGTGCGTGCATTCGTGGAACGAGAGAGAGCAACCGTGGACAAACAGTATGTGGCGCTTCCGTACACAACCTGGGAGGGAACTCTGGATCATTTTGGATCGTGACTACTATTCCCATGTAAGTTGAATTTCATGTGTGTGTCTACACCAGTCAATTTATGTATAATAAAATTATACATTTTTTTTATTTTTATGATCTGTATTCACCTGTAGCTTCTTTTTTCTTGTGTGTGTGTGTGTGTGCATTTGTGGAAAGAGAGAGAGAGAGAGCAACCATGAACAAACAGTAAGTGGCGCTTCCGGATCCAACCTGAGAGAGAACGAACTCGGGGGTCTTTTTCGATCTGTGACATCATGAACATTTTGGAAGCATTTATTTTATTGTACGTATCCCATTATGTTCCCATCATAACTGAGCCATTTAGTGCATAGGACCGAACACTGATCATCAGTGTGAAGTATAGACTCTTATGCAAAGATGTGCATCAAAGTAGTGAAGGTTCCAAAAATTGGGTGTGGCGAAGTACACTTGGAGCCCTACCCCCCCACCCCAAACAAAAATCCAGTATGAAACCTCATACAATACATCATAAAGTTACAATTATATAGGATCATGAATAATTTGTTGTTTGTATTACCAATATCTGTTTTTGTGTATATGAAATTTTTTGTTGTGGAGTTCGACGTCCGATGGCATATGCTCCTTGTGGACACTCATAGATGTCTCCTACATGATCACAATCAGCACCAAACACAACAAACAACATATTTTATTGTTGAACTAATATAATATAGGAATACAACACATCAAACCATTATTATTTCTATTTTTTATTTTATTTTTATTGATGGGAAAACAAAAATTTTTTTTTTTTTTTAAAGTATTGGTAGAGGGCCTAAATATTATTCAATTTTCTCAATCAAAAAATGAGGGGAATCCCAAACTCTTGGTCTATTTAGTGATATATGGTTGCTAATGGGTTTTCCCAGCCAGCATTGAGTTAAAAAATAAAACGGTAATGCTCTATTCCCCAATAGAAAATTAGATTTTCCGAGCGTCCAAACAATTTAGGAACGAAAGGGTTAAGTGGTTTTTTCTAGCACAGCGCCAAAAAGCGTAGTTTACAAATTGCAAACTAGCTCATTAACTACTAGTTGCGCCGTAGTTACCACGGTTAACAAATTTTGGAACTCCGTTTTGGCGTCTGGAACGGACACTAGTTAACAAGCTAGTTAACAAACCTCCAAACTTCTCTGAAAACTCGCTGTTAACGCGGGGACAAGTCTGTAATGTTTTGGTAACCTGCATGACAAGTCGGTAACTTTTTGGCAGCTACTATGACAATGCTGCAACTTTTTGGCAACTTCTTTGACAAGGCTGAAACTTTTTGGCAAACTACTTTCTTAATTTCTTAGAAACATCTATGTTAACCACTTTGACAACCATATAAAAATGTTAGGAATAATCAATATTATGTTCATTAATATAATTTAAATACATAGTAACATTATTTAATTGTTAATGAATGATCTATAATTAAACTTTTTATCATTCTTTTCAAAAGATAATTCAGTCACTCCATCTACATACACAGACAACATCATTGATAAATAGACAAAATATATAATAGGCTACATTAAAACTATCTTACCACTTCCATCTCCACTTTCACCACTTTGTCCTGAAAAAAAACAAAAAAACATAGATAATGGTGATAGCTAAAATATAGTTCAAATAAGTGAAAATACTATACTTGGCCAAACCATTTTATTATAGCTAATAAAGCTATCTTAAAACTGTTACTTAGCAAATACAATGGTGAGTTCATAGCTTTCTTTAAATGCAGACATTATAGGGGAGTCTTGTGTTAAAATTAAAATGAATCCTTTAACAAACATTTTTTAAAAACTGAGCAAATACCTATAAACACAAGAATTATCCAAAATGAAAGCATAGCCAGACATGGCAACCCAGTGTTATCAAGCTCCTAGAGCTGAGAGAGAGTTTTAGCGGCTACAGAAAGCTTATTAGCATATAACTGGGGGCGTGATCATGATATTTGAGCGCACAATGCGCATATTGATCAATTTGTCTTTTTTTTTTTTTTTTTTTTTTTTTTTTTTCAAGCCGATGGAAAGGAAATTGCATTGCATGGCATATATACAACTGGTTAAAAGAAAAAGACAATAAATATACAAAAAGTTCAGGCTACACCGTCCAGGGAGGGGGGTATGGTGGGGAGACGGTGGAGCCACAGCGATGCATTGCCCCGCCATAAAGCAATTGCCACGCGGCCAAACAGGTGACTGGTAGTTGGGGTGGAGTCAGAAGTGCCGCAGCGATTCTCGATGGCCCTGCTGATGATGGTGATGGTGCGGATGGTGTCCTCAGCCAACCCACCTAGTGTCTCAGCCACAAGAGGGACGAAGTCCGTCCCGGAAGAGCGGCAAGCTGAGAGGTTGGCTGCAAGCTTCAATTTGTCTCCCTCTCCAACAATCCAAAAAATGTTAAATTTCATTAGGTTCGGTAAAGTTTACAGGTGATAGGGTACATAAATTATTCTGGTCTGTGACGGTGTCTCAGTGTTTTAGCGCTTGACGTAATTCCAGGCGCTGTGTTAATTCTTGAAGCCCGACTAAATTATGGTTCTCAAAATGGATTACTAGTTCTTGTAAATTTGCATGGCATCCATAAAAATTTCTTGATGGTATCAAAGTGATGCAAACTAGATATCAAAATTCAGCCATTTTGTTTTTGTGCCCCCAATAAAAAAGATTTTGCCCCCACAAGCAGTGAGAGTGGGAGTGCACACGCGAGAGGGTTACAGAACTCGGTTTGTATGTCTGTCAGCTAGTAAGTCGATCAGGTAGTCATACCATCACACAACAAAAATTTGATGGGAAGGTGGTAGCCTCCCAAGATTGAAACAAGCATCAAAAAGTTGCACTGGACATTTTATTATTAAAATGTCCAGTGCAACATTTTGATGCTGGATAAGCTACTTGTGCTGAAACACAGCTTATCCACTTGCCCAAGCTGTACATATCTGACTTGTTGCACGACCTACACAGGGGAGCGATTAGTTAAAGGGTCTGGCAAGCCAAACTACTTCCCCCCCCCCCCCCCCCCTTGAAAGATTGTAATGTGAATGTACCAATAGAACGGGCAATACTATTCTTAGGACAACTTCACCACGATCCAAGTCAATGTGTAAATTAAACATAGATATTTTAATAAATATTTTTAATAGGCAGTGGTATTAATATATATTATAAATATGTATATTTCACCCTAGATACCATAGCCAAGTTATTTTTCAATACAAAAAAGAGTAGTACTATTTTGAAAAACCACAGCCGAGCAAATCTGAAATAATAATCTGTTTAATCATGGCGGTCTCTTTGGGACCTTGCCACACTTATACCCTTTAGGCAATGTCCCGGCGAAATTCCAGGGAAACGCTATAGTAACGGTAAAAAAAGTATGAATATAGCATAGCTGGGGTAAAAAAAATTCTTAGACAGAAATATAATATTCTTAGCTGCAGAATGAACGGTTATCTTTGGCTAAGTATTAACACAAGATAGCACGGAAAACTGTGGTATTCCGATAGATTTTCTCCACTGCACTCGTACTATTAATCCCGAAAAACACAGTTTTCCAATATATATATATATATATATTATTTATTTATTCCATATCCTAACAATGTTATTTTTAGGTTTGTGAACACTGAAATCATTTCACAGTGTTATTGTGTTCTTACAGCTATATTGCTCCTAATCTGTGTTTACATCAATTCTAATAATTAAGTTTTGACCATCCTTATATAACTTTTAACAATTAAATGAATTCAAGGTAAAGATGAGGTAAGTGTGTTCAGTTGTTGCCATGAATTGACCAAGGATACCTACTGGCTTTAGTGCCTTGCAAATGAATTTTCACAACTTCTCTTTGCTATTCCTCAGACCCATTTGATTGAGTAACGTTCATTGTAATTCTAAGTAATTAGTCTTTGAACTGCTCTGAGAAAAGAAGTTGATATTGAGGATTGCTGGGAGAGGAATTCCAGTCGCTCTATATGTTGGACCAAAATAACAGACATTTTTTTTATCTAGGGAAGCGTTTATCAAAGTTGACCTAGCTGTGGGTTACACAGCCTGGCCTTACAGAGCGTCTTGTGTACAATTAACTGAAAGATTTCCGCAATGCTGCTGATATTAACTCTGGCAAGTGTGGTTTTAAGAACAGGTATTGTTGTTTGTTATCGTTGTTTCTATTAAAGGACTATTATTACCAGTAAATTATTCCAACACAGAGTCTTCTCAATTAAATTTGGGAACTATTTATCCAAAGTTTCAAGCAGTGGAAGTTGGTAAACAGTTTTATTTGGAATGCTTCAGTAATGATAAGATTGAATGGCATTTTAACGGTGATAAATTGCCTGTAAATAAGAGATTCAATAAAGTGCTTGATTTTTCAAAAGCATCACATTACAATACTGGAGAGTATACATGTACAGGAACCTTTATAGATGAATTAGGTACCACAGAATTTATAGCTACAGCTAAAGTATTTGTTGGAAGTAAGTTAAATAAAGAAAAACTATTAACAGTATTATTCTGACTCAATGAATAGGGTAGCAATATATTACAGCCTACCGTTGAGTGACACTACTGTGGGATGCAAGCACCGAATTTGTGGGAGCCCTTGCATATAGTAGGGCAGATCGCATACATCTTCCCCAGCCGGTTGAAACATCCTAGTCAAAAAAAATTGTCACTTTCCTACTTGTTTTTCCCCCTCAAAATTCACCGCAAAATTGTAACTGCTGAACCTATTTCAGCCTAAGAGAATAATGTCCTAGCTTCCCCATTCCTCCCTCTGTTCCAGGGAGTTCAACTAGTAATGAATGAAACAATAATCAGCAACAGCATTGCCCTACCATCATCTTAGTTTTGTCTGTGTAACTAGCCAGAAGGCCTAAAGAGAGAGTATGCTACTAAATTTTTTTATTAACATAAAATAACAGGTGTATTAAGTTAGTATCCCCCAGCTAAATATCCTAAAGTAATACAGCATCCAGCCAAGAAATTTTGACTCTCTGTAGCTAGTCCAGCGTAACCAGAAAGCCCTTGGGAGGATAGTAAGAAACCCAGCGAGCAGCACATTACGGGATCGAGCTAGCCTCACTTTAAAGGGTGAGCCTACCATGAGCTACTGCCCCCAACACAATTTCAATAGTTGTTGAATTGTAATGTGCTAATTTAACCTACACAGCCTATGACCACATGAGAAATAGTGCTCTTAGGTCTTCTATGCTTTTATAACAAAATATCTAGGCGTATAGGCCTTGTCCAAGACCCACAACACAACTCGATGTTCACAGATCCATTTCTTTATTTTATCAAAACGATTTACCAACTTACATAATGAGTGGCACGCGCGAAAAAGGGTCGCACGCACAATAATAAAAAGCAAGTCATTTAGTGACGAGCTTGAACACAAAACGACTGAGCGAGCCTAAAGTTATTGTTGATTTGAACTTCCAATACTCAAGCTACTAAATAAAGTCGAGTTTTTTTTAATTACGTAGCTATATGTCGTAAAGGGGTTTCAATACAATATCACTCCCCGTAAATGTTAGAATTGATAGGCAACATAAACGTCACGTTAACGATTTCTTTGTGATTATCTTTAGCGAAGTGTTAGCTGACATTCACTCAACTAGACAAACCTACACAAGACTCCAGTAAGTTGTTGTTGTTGTTTTTTAGTTTTAACTGCACCCAAAAAAAAAAAACAAGCTCATAGTATATCCCCGATTCCATTTGACAGGACTGCGTATTGTCTTCTAAATTACGAATATATAAGTAAGGGGGATTGAATGCCGCAGTAACCACTCCCCAAAACTGTTTGAATTGAGAAAAAGCAACAACAAAAAAACAAGACACATTATTTAAACACTTTCTTTGCGATATTCTTTAGCTGTAGTTATAGCGCACAATACTTTCACACAACTGAATATACCTACACTAAACTAATTTTTGTGATTAGTCCAGTAGATAATTAATTTTCAAGTAAATATTGTTGCATAGGGCTTATAACGATGACAAATAGCGCGTTAGCTTATACCAGTGCCACTAACTCGAATAGAACTGGAACTCCGTAAACGTTTTGATTTTTAACGGCAGCGGCAAAAGAATTCAAAGCTGTAAACAATTAAATTTCTAGTAGGATACAGGTAATGATCGCTGAACCGGGGAATTCTATTTAGTGAAGTTTGGGAGGGGTCCACACAAAGCTGAACCAAAATACGAAAATACGAGAGGGTCGAAGTAGAAATGATATACGTACGTCCAAACGTTATATATACAAATATCTGGGAGTATCAATATGACACAAGTGCATAGTGTCAGGCGGTCTTCGATCGCCAATAAATAAGTTTGTGTGGGACACGTTCAAACTGTCCTATCAGGTTACTCAATTCGAGGTAAATACATTTCATGCCTACCTAGCTCCCAGGAGGCGAATAAGTGAACCTGCAGCCTAGAGCCAGGTATTAGTTGGTTGCACCCCACCGTTAGGTCAGTAGGGATTTACAATGTACTAGGGCCTTTGACCCGCTTGGGTTGTGTAAATCCCTACGGACCTCCACGTCGTGGTGTAAACTATACAAACAGCAGGTATCTCAAATATGCAACACCTGTAAGTGTCTCACTCAATGGTGAACTAGTGACATGCTGCAGTACAAACGACATGGGAGCCATTGTGCCAAGTAATTCACACAAGCTAAAATTAGATAAAAGGTGATTACAAAATCTGTGTATGAAAAGTAAATCAGTTTCCCACTATAGTATATGTCCAAGTTAAGTTGGCGCGGTAAAAACCTTTAATAACTTTTGAACGGAAGTAGCTACGCTTCCTGGGTTTGTACCATTCGAAAGCTCGTGCCGAAGCGGTCCAAAAAATTCCCTTTAAAAACTTCTGAGCCAGCGGGAAAGTGCAGTTTCAAAACTCAATAGAAAAGTCTATGGGAATAAATAAAACCACACGTTTCCCGCGCTACACGCGGCGGGATTTAGTCACGCGCTCAAACCGGGCCAAACACGTGCGCAGTACCTCAGAGACAATTGTAAACAAAAAGCTGTCGTAGTTTGGTGACTTCGTTTCTACCCTTCTGCTTGACGTTCTGGTTCATTTTAGGCTCAGGAATTTGTTGCTATTCAAGGCTACTTAACAAGAGCAAGCTACAATGTGAGGTACGTTTGTATCCTGGGTTGCTTGTCCACTCAGATTTTCTTACCTGTTTAAATAGGGCCGATTTATTTAGAAACTCAGCCACCAATTTACTGTTTGCTGACCAAGATAATAAGATATACAATTCATCATAGACTCTATATGCCACTATTTATGCTATAGCTGTCCACTACTCCTCATGTCTATATAGGTACAGTTCTCTATGGTTATGGTGATGCTATTTACCACCCTCCAAATTCAACTGCTGCTTGTATCTACCACAATTTCATGTCATCAAAAAATTATATAATATATATTGAACATGTTATTATAAAATTATATTAATTGTCAATTTTTTTGTATAATTTAAAAAAAAGTTGAAATTTAACAAGTAGATAGAAAATATAGTAAAATCATGAATAAAATGATATGAATGATTCAGTGTGAAGGACAAAGTAATACTGGAATGTGTGTGGCCATAGCTAAAGTGTAGGTGATGTGCTGGATTCTTCACATTACTGTTGAGTACTTCAGAAATTCGTCACACCAAGAAAGTAAGAATAGAGTTTAAATACACGTTTAAGCACACAACAATCAGACTTACTTGAGGAGGCATTCAGCCGCGGTCCTGTGCTTCTTTCCTCTAACTTTGTAGCTCCAGATAACCCTCCGCAACCTTCAACCAGTTTTAGCGCACAACTAGAAGCTTGTACAAATTATAAACTACGAGTGATTAGTTATAACTGGGCATATATTGAATACAACCGGGGAAGAAACTGCCATAGCTTCTTTTTCATTTCAACAAGTAAACTTACGGTAATAATGCGCACCTTGGACCCGCCCCGTTTTTACTGTGGGCGTCTACGTTTTCGCGCGTTTGAGCTACTACTGTCATGTGACCTTAATTGGTCTCCGGTTTCGCCAAGTGCATTCCTTTGTGGTCGCGCCAACTAAACGTGGTACTTCAGGCCTAGACGTCTGGAGTGATGCAGCGCTATTTGCAGGCAACCACACTTTCTGGAAGGTGAACATTACATCATGTCATTTCCATGTCCCCCTCCCTTTTTTTTTTTTTTTTTTCATGTCCTGCGTGCTTGGCTTACATGTTAGTCATTCTCCAGCACATTTTTATTACTCTTCGGTTGAATGAAACTTGTTCAACGCTAATCTGAGCTATTGATTGTAATTAGCTTAGTTTGGGGAATAGCCACACTTCTTGTCATTCCTCAACTTGAGCCAAGGTTCTGTGCTGGCTTTACAGCCTGGTGGTCTGTAATAACAGTCCTAGCAGAACACTCTTAGATCCTGTCAACCTAGTTTTAGAAAGCATCTTTCAGTCTATTCAGTCCTAAAATAGCTACAAGTCACTATGTAGCCATTGTGATAGCTTCATCTAAATGACCTGTGTTCCTGACAAAAAACTCTGAAACCACTTAAAAACGTCCTAGTTTATAATGGTATGGGACATCAATGCCATTCTGTGCGACTATTTTGACATGGAAAAAGGGATTACCATATAGTTTATAGTCTTACCCTAAGTGGTGTCATGCTGATTGCAGCAAAAAGGCAACTTGGTGCCATTCTTCAGCTAACCAGTAACACTCTACACTATCACACACACTTCTTCATTGGATATACCAGCACAAGAATTCATGACTTGACTATAGGACAATGAATTTTCAAGTAAGAATAATACTGTTGCTTGGGCTATAACTATGACAAACAGGCATTAACCAAAATACCACCACCCCTAAATGAACATCTAAGTATGTAAGACATAACAAAGCCCACTAAAACATCTATCATGTCAGAGGGTAAACAATTGAGCCTGGTAAAGATCGCTAAACTATAGCAAACCATTTAGTGGAAACAAAAAACACTGATCAAAGTACAAAATGACAACATTTCAGTATTTTTGTTTAATTTATTATTGCTAATTTCGAAAGAAAAAAAACTGGTGAAGGAGCTGCTAAGAGGCTTGTCTGTATTTTGTATACTATTACCATGCGTCTCCATGACACTAGCAGGCAATTGAAAGAAGTAAAATAGGCTTAATGTGCGCCTTATTGAGAAACTACAATCGCACGAATTGCTGCGGATTGTGCTGAAAATTTGTTAGCTACAGTATTTTTTCCGCTGTTAGTGAAAAGCCCACCAAAAGATTTCTTAGAATCGTTAGATACAGTACACGAACTAACCATCTAGTGTCTCTAGCCTCATTGCCACACTTTTTTACAGCCCAAGCTAGGAAAATAGCCAGTGGTTTGTTTGTTTTTTGGTCCCACATCAGCTAATTGGGAAATTGTAGTAACTATTTCTACTATAGTGGACGGTATGTTTTAGGAAGGATCCTCAAATATAGTTGTTACCCCTTGAGACTGTACTCTGTTGTCCATGCAAGTGATGAAGTTAAGAGCAGAGGTTAATAAAAAGGAAGAAGAAATCAAGATTACGTGTGAAGCAGGCAGGAGTGGTGTATGGTCTTAAATCAATGGACAGTAAGTGATTACAAACAAAAGTTATTGATGCATAATTCAGATGCTACTGCCCTGGCACAAATTTTAGATAATCCTACATCTGATACATAACTTATTAATGCTGGTGAATCTTCTGAAACAATACCAGTGTCCAGAAAAAGAACCCTCTTGCAAAGCAAAAATACTTCTACACCAAAAAGATGTTTGTTTACAGGTGAGTGGGTGTGGTTTTAATTGTGGTAGCATGAGATAGTTAGGGGTACAATATTTTTGGAGATAAGATACTAAAATGGAATGAATTCAGTGGCCACTTGGCAAATCAATACGAGAATGGCACACTGAGTGAATGTTATGTGTCAATTCTTTCATGAATGTTAATTTTTTACTAGTTATACATTTTTTGCAAGAAAATAAAAATAAGTGGATTTAAAGACAATTTTTGGATTTGAGTGTAGCTGTGTAGCAATGGATAGCAATAAAGAATAAACAAATAATAAATAAATATGTACGTAAGTAAATAAGTAAATAAATAAATAAATAAATAAATAATAAATCAATAAGTAAATAAAATGACAAAGTAGGGCTTATTGGCAAGTGAAGCGAGCGAGACACTCTCAGGGGTAACACAATTGAAAATTGGGGATATTTGTTTGTTTACATATATTATGTGTATGGAAAAAAGCAACGGAAAAATGTAAAAAAATCTTAGATTTTTTCACATTATTCCTTTGCTTTTATCCAGACCCCTTTAGGTGAGAAAGTGTCGATCTAGTTTTTATGAAGGGTCAGAACTTGATAATTATATTATGTGTGCACGTACATATGTCATTTTGTACTTTGACCATCGCATTTTTGTGTTTGCTTCATGGTCTAACCCTTTTCTTACCTTCACTAAACATAATATTTTGGTTTAGTGATCCCATGTCTTTCAAGGAAATTAATTGTTTACCACTTCGTATTAGATTGTTTCTGAATAACACAAGGCACACTTAGCTATGTCATGCAAACTTACTGTTAAATTCAACACTGTACAGTAATTCAGTAGAGCTTTCAATATTCAATTATAATTGCAATTATTCTTTAGAACTTCTTGTTTTTTTTTCTTTTCAAGTTGTTAAATATGTTGTGGCGAATGGTTACTATGGTATTGAAACCTTTACCAGACATAATTTTTTTTAAACTCAGCCTTTATGAGCTGTGAGTGTATACTGTCAAAGAGCCACTGGTAATTACACAAAATATCAGCACTCAGGAATTGAGGTACACCAAATTACTGGTAATTAAGACAATCAGAATGGCTTAAACTAGATGCTACAGAATCTACCACTACTTTGGAAATTGTGGTTAGAAAGTAATTCTGTAATTTTGTTGAGTAAAATTGAAGGTCAGAATGGTTCAAATTTTATACTAAGAAGTTACCATTACTCAGGTTAGAGAATAATTCTGTATTGTTTGCTTAAATTAATGATCAGCTCTTATTTTACTGTTTTTGCATGAACTAAGCTAAAATATGCTATGTAACAATATTGTTCTTTCGTGTTACCTAATTAGGCAGGCTCACTCGATATTTATGCTCAAGTATATCACTAGTATATTATATGTGTGTGGACGTATGTATATCATTAGCACTTTGACCCTGACATAATATGTTTGTGTTAGCTCGGTGGTCAACCCCGTTCCAAAATTCACTAAACAGAATCCTCTGGTTTATTGGTCATTGCCTATATTATCCAATTGAATTTAATTGTTTACCGCTTTGAATTCTCTTTTGCGGGTGTAGTTAAACTTACAATCTTACCAGAGTTCATTTTTTATTCAATTAATTGTGGTGGTAAGTTAATGCACTATTTGTCACATTTCTACACCTTACGTAACAGTGTTGTTCCTTACTTAAAATTTTATTATCTGATAGTCTAACCACGAAGATAAGTCATGTGTTGGTAAGACCAACGAAATAGTGCATGTGAAAGTGTTATATGTAACAGCTACTGCTAACAATACCACAAAGTAAACATTGAACAACCAAACAAAATTAATATATTAGCTGCCTTTAGCTTTTCAAGCTACTACATCAGTAAGCAAGTCTTATTATACGATGATGTGCAAACTTGTGCAGTATTTCCTTACAAATATTTTTTATTAAAGTCAAACAGCTGCGGCGAGTGGTTACCATTCATTCCCATGTATATCTAATTTTTTTTAACTGTTCGTTAATGGCTACAAAGGAATGTCAGGAGTTAAAATTAATCAACAACACCTTATTTTTATGTAGCATAGCTAGGGAGGCTCGCTCACCATTTGTGCTTAAGCACACCACTAGTTATATAGATTGGTGAAATCACTTATGATCTAAATTATGTCAGCATAATTCACCAATCGATAAACCTGGCAAAAGTTACTAGATGTTGTCCTTCCTCACTGCCCTACCCCTTTTTGAGCAGTGAAAGGCTGGTTTGCGAGACTAACCTTTTCCTTCCTCCCACGATGCCCACATACAATAGGGACATGGTCAACTATGCCAGACTAACACCCATAGGCTGGGTTAACTAAACTTGCCTACTTTTTTGTTCCTTGCACAGTCAGTATATTATACAGCAAACCGTTGATGATCATGGCTAAGTTAACTTATCAAGTAAGTACATTGTGTCACAAAATGACTCTGTTCGTAACAAAGTAATTATTCTTATTATATGCAGCAATTACTGTTAGCCCAGTGTGCAGTTTTTAAAGTCACTTCATTTTCATTCTATAGGATCTGCACCCGAAAAAATATTTCTAAAACAGGCTGAAGTTCATGTTGGAGACTCAGCACATTTCAAATGCATTTCAGACTCAGAGTCATTTCCAGCTCATCAATGGATATTTAACGGTTATCATCATGCTGATGGAGAATCTAACAGAAAACGAACCAGATTGGACATTGATTCAGTTAATCTAATGCACAATGGTCAATACACTTGTATTGGTAGAGAAATGAGTAAAAGTAAACGTAAATGGAATTATTTTATAGCCAGTGTGTACTTACGTGTTCTTGGTAAGACTAATGCAAGTAAAATTAATATGTTTAGCTAAACAGCTAATGAGGTAATGATTAGTTAATATTATGACGAGAAAACATGTGTAATGATTACATTGTCTGTAAAGTAGGTTTGCTACAAGTATTTACAGGTTGTTCATTATGTACAAGCAGTTGTAATTATAGTTTTGACTGTTCTGTGGAGTAGAAAGTCAGGGGCCAGGGGTAAGAGAGTTGTAGACAGAGCCAGTAAGAATCGTGATTTGAAGATCAAGGTAGCTCTAAACATACAGATGACACCTGACAACAACAAGTTTAACAGAGACATAGGTTTAGAGCTTCCAGGATGCTGGCTGTCCATGCTGCATGCATACCACCCTCCAGGGTATAATAAACAGTAAGCGTACCCTTCAGAAATCTTGCTGTTTATATTGTGTTAATTATAAGCATGGACCCCTGAAGAGGACTTCGGCAAGAAGTCGATACATTGGGTTAAGTTTTAATTAACTATATTGGCTGTTAAAAATAGAAAAATTTGCTATTATTATACTTATTTTTACTTATTGTTCTAAAGTGGTTGAAATTCCTGTGCAAAACACCACTTTCAGAATCATCGTTCTGTTCTTGTCAGAGTCCTCGACCATCTAGTCGCTACTACAGTCACCACACCCATCTTCACTGAATTCATTCTCACTGTTATCAAACCCCTTGTAACTATCATCTAGTTACTGCCATCTTGGTCACTACCATCCTATACACTGTCAAGAATAAAATGTATTAATGATTTAGATGCTGAAATACCAGTGTTTCACTTGCAGATAGTTTTCTACTTGTCATATCATGAGCAGTTATATCTAAATTAGTATTGGTTTCTAAAGTATTATTCTGTGTTCCTTAATAATGTTATAAAATATATTTTCCACCTATATTTTATCAGAGAGAAGTCTTATTGTGGTCACAATAAAATTTACTCAGCTATTTCTTATGACAATCTATATAATTTATAAGCCTGAATTATACTAACAACAATATAGAATCATCTGCAAGTCTTCCCTTACTTCACAAAGCTGTAGTGCATTGTAGTTGCAAAGATGCATTATTGATGCATTTTCGCATCCTCAGCTGTTTTCTTAATTGATGTGTTTTCGCGTCCACCGCAATCAATCGGTTAAACTACATCAGACTCAGTGTGGCTATGATACAGTGATTGTAGTACAAAACTTTGGATCTGATATAATAATAGTTTGTATGGGGGAGGAGGGGGCTGAGAGGGCCACACCACCTTTCAACCAGGTTTTTGAAATAAATTATAAGAATACATATACCAATACAGGCAATCCAGTTTATATGTCAACTACATGCTAACTTATGTTCTTCACTCATAAATTAATATTTAAATAATCAATCATTAATGTTAAAAAATTTTCGCGAGTTTTGACCAAAATATATTTCGTCCCCTCCCTGTCACTAGTGCTGGATCCACCCCTGATGGAAACTAGAAGTTGCTGAATCAGCTACCAGTGTGCACAGATTTAGCTTTGTTTCACTATTGCCAAGAGAAATTTAATGCAGGAGTCTTCTCCAAAAATTGTTTATTAGTCTGACCAGAATGCAATGACTCCAGTTACGCCACTTTATACCATGGCTGACTATGTCCTAGTACAAACTACAGCAGTGAAGATATTTAATCTGAATGATATGGCCAGATATTTCACTCTCAGGCTTTATTTTCACTCATGGCTCACGAAAATAAATTGGCCTGCTCATAAAATATTTCGCCATATCATACTGTGATGCATGCACCAGTATCTCTCTAATCAAGGACTGAAGGCTCAGTAATTCGGTTCATGGCTATTTAATTAAGTTGTATTTTTATTAAAAACCGGCTTGTGAATTACATAACTAAAGACTGACTGATTGGGTGAGCAGATAGGCCAGTATATTCAACACACCCACATCCTGGGTGAGCATGATACAGGAGCAATATCTCTGAAAGCTGGCTGAATTTCATTAGTTTGAATTATTATGTAGTGATCATAAATAAAGCTAGGGTGCATGAAGTGTGAAAAGGTGTAAATGAAATAGTTAGGTAATACAGATGAACATTCAATAAATAAAAGAAAAATAAACATGCCAGCCTTACAACAAACAAAGGTAATATATAAACTTGAGTATGGTTTATTCTGGCCTGGGGCATGTGTGGCTGGAGATGAAACATCAGTGGTCTCCACCACACTTCCCACAAACCCAGCTGATGTTTAGCAGCTGCTGAGCAGCTGCTGAGTATTTGTAGTTTATTCACCACTCCCTCCCAAGGTAGGACCACTGCATGCTTGTTTAGACTAGCCACCAACCCCCCAAACCTCTAGGTCATCTGCTTGGATGGCACCCTTCCTTTATCTAGCTGCCACACAATAGTAATATTTATATATAATATTTATGTACTTTTATGTAGATAATCAATTTATTGATCCTAAGGAGATTGTGGCTGATCAAGGAGTCACCATTCAATTTACTTGTTCATCTCACAGTCAAGTTTATTGGGCTCTCAGTTTTACTAAAGTTATACAATTTGAAAATAATGTTATAGTTCTTCCTAATAATACAATTCTAATTAAAAATGTACAAAAAATTAATCAAGGAAAGTATTATTGCAGAGGTAAAACTTTTAATCCAGTGCAGGAAGGAGTAAAAAAAGAATTTATAGACTACTATGCAAGAGCTTTTCTGTGGCTAAGAGGTAAAATGTTATTATACTACTATTTAGTAATAGTAGTAGTTGTAGTAGTAGTATTTATGGGTACCGGTTTTGGCACTGAAATGATCTAAAGTGAATCCGGAGGCACTGACAGTTCAAAGTGTATTAGAAACTAGAATGCGTATATCTCTTACAGATTGTAAATTAATTGCCAAGTTATACTGTCTCACACACATAGTTAAAGATGCGTTAGTTAGATAAGTTGAAAATAGAAAAGTAGACCACAAGCATTAGAGCTAAATAACTACAAATACAATAATCCAGTGACAGCAAGTAGTCACACACAGAGTTCAAAACAGAAATGGTAAAAATGCATTGTCAGGCCTAAGGCCTTCAGAGACTTGTATTTAACCCATGAAGTAATCATATTCACTCGTCATTTTCTTATACGTATGCTTCCATTGTTATTTTCGGTGTCATTTAACAGTTCGTCCTAGTTATGCTCAGTTCATAATAATTATATATAATTGTTAAGTATTCTCAGTAGTATCTAATTTTTCATTTACGTGCACAAATAAATTAATATACACGTATATTAATGATATACATGTTGTTCATAGTGTTCAGTGGCCAGAACATTATTATTTCTATTATTGTTGTTGTGATTGTTGTTATTGTTGTTGTCATTTGTTGCTGGTTAAGCCAAGTTGTTCTATTATTTGTCCTTATGATCATGATTAGGTTCAGTATTAGTTGAGCCTGCTGTACAGTATATAGAGGTTTTAAGTTTTGCAGAGTTTGTATGTAACACTTACAATCCTGTGAAATGGACTTATAATCGAGGCAGACTTCCAAGTGAAGCAACAACAAGTGGAGGATTAAGTCAAGTATTGACCATACATAGAGTTACCCCCCATGTTGTTGGAGTTTATGAATGTGTAATGGAAGATGGAGGGAAAATGTACTCATCAATGGGCCTCCTTCATCTAAAGAGTGAGTTATATATTTTTTTTGAAGAAAGAAACATCTTGGCTAATAGCTTGATTGCCTCACTATAACATGGAAATCCTTTTATTATTTCTTTATCTGTCTCTCTGCTAACTGATAAAGTAGTTCAGTACACTTCAGGGGAGGATCCAGGGAGGTAGGGGGGACCTCCTCCCAATCCTATATCATTGAATTCTCTGTAGTGGGGTTAGGGCATAATATAGTTGTGGTTTTAATATTCTTGTAAAGACTTCAAGAAGCATGCATATTCTTCACTATTATTCTGCAAAAAAAATAACAATTTTTATGCTATACGCATCTCATTAAATAGAAAAGTAAATTCTTCAATTATGTCTACTTCTTGTATCTTGAGATCTTGCTGAAGCACACCATAATATAAAATTGACAAGGGTATAAATCCAGCACTAGTGATGGTTATACATGATTTGAATATTAATTTATGAAAACAGTGTCCTGTAAACTGTGTTTCCCTTATTGGTTACGTTAATTAAAAAACAAAAACAAAAACAATCTTGGTTTAGCTCATATAATAATCTATGTAGCTCATAGAAAGCCCTTACTTAGCTCATTACTTTAAAGAAATGAAAGTATAAATGTAAGCGGAAATGGAAATGTTGATTTTTTTTGTGTCAAATATGAACATGTCTTCAAGCGTACTTGTTTTTGACAATTGGCTGTTGACATTTGGCTGGTCAGTCAATCTCTCCATGGGTAATTTTCTAATTAAATGGGTACGGCTTGTGTCATGGACGTAGACAAGTACTCTAGAAATGTTGGTATACATGCCCACTCATGCTATTAATTAAAGTAATACATTTGCAAATATTTCTAGCTATAGCCAAAAGCAATAAGGTATTGTTTAAAGTGAAATCTATAATTATAATCATTATTATTGGACATTGCTAGATAACTAATATCGTAACATGGTCAGGGTAATAAAAGGGGAGAGGGTAATGTATAGCTTGACAATTGATAGTCACAAGAAAAAGCTGTTCTAGAGAAGTCTAAATGGCATGAAAATGAGAACAGCACCACTACTACCTTGTTGTTCTAGACGGCATAGAATAGGCTGTTAGCCTATTCTATGGCTAACAAATAATTGCAGCTACAATTAGAAAAGTAGCAATTTCAAGCCACATTTATATTCATTTTTATCAAAAATTAAGGTGGTAGAGAGGAAAGGCTAAAGCACTAACCCCCCACCAGCCCCCAACGGTCTATAGCCATGTTGGTTGGGTGTGTAGCTTTTTCCGATTGGTCAGACAATGAACAAGTGAGAAGCTAGGTGTGTTGGACAGCAGGTGGGCATGTGTTGATGAATAAATGGATAAATGGATGGACAGATGGATATATAAGCTGATCAAATGAACATTGATTAATTATATGCATTTCCATCCTATACACTGTCCAGTATTGAGCTGATTCATTATCCATTTGACTCATTTATATATTATAGGACAATCTTGTTAACATTATAATAATTTATCATCACAATCGTTGTGATGCCAGTTCCCCTGAGCTGAGTATAAATGCAGACAAACACAGAAATGAGAAATGGGACTAATGTAGTTTTGTCAGAAAGCATGGTGTCAAAGCTAAGCTATTACTTGAAGCAGCAGCACTGGACTCTATCATTCTAAGCGCAGCTGCCATTTTGACCATGTCCCATGAAGCAGTGCATAACTTCCTTTATTCTTTTGACATCATTCTGTTTGAATCGTGCACACACACATTTTAGTATAATTGGTGATCAAGAGAACTATGGAATTGCTGTATATTATTATAGACATAAATGTGGTACATAAAACATGTAGGAAGAATGATAATGAATTAGTTGCCTTGCAGAGCTGGTTAGCTATGCGATACCCATAGTAATATAACAAATAACCTTAAAATATTATGTACTATAGTTTCAACAATTGTTCATTTCATTGTTGTTGTTTTTGTTGTTTACTATATCACATTACTTTCAGGTCCTGATACAACAAAAATGAGTAAGCATTATACTTTTCTTATACAATGTATAAATTTATATAGGAAGTAAATACAGCATTACTGACATGCTTCCAACTCTTCACAACACTGTAACACTACTGTAGAGAAAAAAGTGGTACTGTTTGATTAAAAGTAAAACTTTATTTATAAACAAATTGAAGTATCATGGTGCACTTGAAATGTTTATTGAAAGTTAAAAAGGCTGAGTTTTGCTTAGAAAGAATTTGATTTCTCAGTTAAAATATATGTATAATTCATAAATACAACAGAAATTCTGTACTTATTACAAATTTTTGATTCAAATTACAAATATTCATCTTTTAGAATTCTTTCATAGTATTCGGTTGCAGTATTGTGACGTCTTTCTCAGTTGGAAACTTCAATGACGTATACTTGCCTAAAGAATAGACTGCATAGAACAAGATGTGAAGTGTTAGATAACAAAAATATAAAAAAAGCAATAATAACAACAACAATGACAACAATGCTGTACTGATGATGACAACAGTGTGCGCCATCTTGAATAATTCATTAGCTGTGTGGGTTTGAAAAGACTCATCATGAACTGAAGGGTAAAACATAATGGCATTCAGTTTAGTTATAGTACTGAATGAATGCTGATTATTTCATCCTGCGTCCTTAAGAACTTCAAAATGTTGGCTCAGTGGAAAGCAATAGCTGACAGTAATTCATGGAGAGATGATATTGGTAAACATGATTAATAATTGATTGGCAACTAACTGTTATAAGAGCTTTAATAAAAATTGTTTCTTAAATAGTAGGATGGCTATTCAGTTCACTTTGTCAGTTGAAACATGAAATATGGTTTGACAACTTCATTTTAGAAAACTTCTACAAAAACTATTGAATCGATTGGGGGCTTGTGCTAGTATTGATAAACATGCAAGGTATGTTCAGTATAGAATTCAAAAATAAACGAAGAGGAACCTATGGTACCCATTAAACTCATTTATGCTAGTTGTTTGCAAGGATATACAGTGGGAAACAGCAATTAAGTTGGCATTGAACAACTGTACAATTGTTGCAAACCACAACCACAACAACTTCTTGATGAAGTTACATTGAGTACTGAATTGCCATTCAAGAGACTATACTCATCTCTAACACCTCATAACAGTCCTGGTAAACCATTTGAATTGTTATCTCCAGTACGCAAGAAGGAGCGGAGAATGATAACAGGGATAAAAATTGAACAATTAGCCACCACTTCCAGCCAGCATAATACTTTGACAGGTCACTTCACAGATTTACAGAAACCAAATCTCAAACTTTTACAGACAAACAAACAGTCAATGACTGAACGCACAAATATTTATTATCTATATATTCTATTAACACTTACAAGAAATGATCTGGGAAATATAATGGTCTCCTTACAGTCTTATGTATCTCTTGCAAGCAAAATTACTGAACCAGAATACTCAAATATAATTTACTACAGAGTTCTACAACAGAGATGTGATGATAAAGAAACTTTACTGAACATAATAAATGATTTGTATACCGAGTTTTTTGTCACAAAGAAAAAAAAACACATACTTTTTTAAGGCGATCAAACCGCATATAAAAGACTTCAAAGCATTAAGAAGGAGTATGCTCAAGACATGTCTTGGATGTCACCCTTTCCTGGAGATTGGCATATACTCATGAATTTTCAAGAGGTGGTTTATTTTGATACTGGTTTGTGTAATTTAGCTTTAGCAAGTGGATATCCACAAAATTCTGTGGGTGTGAATTTTACACGTACTCTTAAGGGTGCTGGGACAACTCCCACCCAAATATTCACAATAATTGGATTTTGGTTGCTAGGGATTACTAACTTTTTTATTGGCGTTTGTAGAGCTCCAACTAAGGGTGGATCCTAAAGAGTACTGCTAATGGACTAACTAAATAAAAAGAACGGGCCTTGGGAGCTTGTTTCGTTCAAGTTACGAGCTCCTCAGCCTCAAGTATATAATCCACAACTCCTCCGCGGGTGCCGTCGCTGACGAGCCCATTCTTCGTATACTGCTACATTTGTTGATTGTCTTCAAAACCTTTGTTTTACTTTTTCTCAATTCTGCTTTTTTTTGTCTAGTTGACTGTGCTGATTTGATCCTCGCGGGAGCGCGCCCGAATTTTTTTCTTTCAAATAAAATCGCAACGAACATTTTGTAGCTAAGGTCATAGTCAGCCTGTGTACGAAATTTGGAGTCTGTACTCGTAGTTTCTGAGAAGAAACACAAAATAGACTCCATGACTAAAAATTAGTCCACGCGATCTTTTGGCAGAGACTTGATTGCATTCAAACCACACCCACAACAGATTCAATTGATTCCGCGGGAAAGTGAGTTCCAGGTGCTCTCTAACTTTCGGGCGCCTACCTGTTAGCAAACCAGTTTTCTGGCCGCCTCTCCTTCTCGATGATAAGCCCTACTGAAACGAGTGTGAGGAGATTATTGTAGTCTTGTTAATAGTGTTTTTCTCGGCATGGTCAGGTAAGGTAAGCCTTTTATCAAGCTAGCTAGATGCATATTCAGTGTGTGTGTGTACCTGTAATAGATTAGTGAACCATTTTTGCTGCTGGAAAACTCTACAGTTTCAGTTTGTGTACAGTTTTCTGTACTTAGCTATTCACTTCATTTGTTTATTCATCCTTACTTAGTATAGCTAGATCACAAAATATTCATCTAGCTATATTTAGCTGGCTATTTCAAAATAATATTTATATAAATAATAAGTATCATTATATTATATACATTCATAAAAATTATCACTGGTCATCACAATACTGTAAAATAAAATAAAAATGAGTGATATATCAGGAAGAAGTTTTGCACAAGAATAAAAAATTAAAATAATGGAGTCATTAGTGAGGTATTATTTACCTGTCAAGGCTTGGAGACAATCTGGGAGCCAGTGTCTGCTCTAGGGAGAAACAATACTGATAAAGTAAGCCAAGAAATACAATATCAAACAGCTGCGCTCTTTACAACTTATAGCAGGGGCGGGGCCTCGGTTAGTTTTATCAATTGGTGGGCGGGAAGCTTTGAATTACCCACGCTAGCTAAGTTAGCGGTCGTTTTTACTATTGCGAGCAAGGCGGATTTTTGTGGTTTTTTGGAGTGCGTGCGGGTGCGCGCGCGTTGCTATGTCCCAGCACCCTTAATTTCTTACTTGAAGTATGGGAAGCTCTATATTGGCTCTGTCACCTTGTCTGATCAAGAACAATGTGGCATATGACTCCTTAGAGTCAACTTGTAACTGAATTTCCTCTAGATGACATAAGTGCACAGTGTAACTTAAATGAAATGTTTACAGACTTATTGGGAAAACATAATTATCAGGAGTTTTTCGAGAAGTTTATGACTGAAAATATGAAAAAAATGAAAATTTCAAATTTTGGGGGCAATTTAATTTTTATGATTGTTATGCCTATGACATAGCAGTGGCACAAGTAATTGGAAGTTCAGAATTGCTGCAATAACATTAATGGCTGCATTATTCACAGCTTTTCACAGGCAAAAATATCAAAAGTTAATTCCACAACACATTTTAGACATGCTTACAATTCCTACTACTGATGTTCTATCTAAATTAGAATCTGGGGATTTACAGAAAGCCTTAGTGGTCATCTCTGTCACAATGTTGCTGTGAATGAAGCACATGAACTGTGCATCAACAAAGATAGCAAGGAATACATAACAATACCATTAGAAGGACATCATTGTTCATACCTGTGAGAGCCACAGCCATGACAAAATTTGAACAGGAAATTTTTCAAGAAAAACATACTAAAAACTCACCCATTAAAATGTTTAACTCTACTATATCAAATAATAGAAAGTTAGAAGAAAATATACAACAACAGATCAAGAAGCTTGAAACAAGCTCTCTTTCTAACCAACACTGTGGTAATAATACCCTGCACCACCTTTGCAATCAAGTTGTGCTCACACCTGATCAATCTCACGATCTCCTTAATTTTAGAGAAATTGGTCAAAGAGATTACGAAACTGGAATTGAATACTATGTGATTCGTAAACCTGATGTAAAACCCCCAAAGCACCGTAAACATCTGCAAACATTCACTATAAAAAATACGACTACAGAAGGTTAGTTCAGTCTTCAACTACAGTTCTGGAAAAAGAGAGTAGCTTATTCTTCAACTACTGGAGCACAAATGAACGGCACGTATGAGCAGTGTATCGAGTTGTCAAGGGCAATTGCAGGTACTGATAGTACACTTACAAAAGGGACAATATCTACCTCTACTAGAAAATGCTCGTGTAGCATTGGTTGGGCGAGCGAGGTTCTGGGGAAATGTTGACACTTTCAATTGCATTGGGGTCGTTTGATTTGAATTTGCATTGGTGGAGATCTTCACATTTGCCCACTTGCTGCAGATTGACATTCAGTCATATTCACAACTCAACACTACCTGGCAGAGGTACTCTCCCACTCTCAGGATTGAAGACACCATAAATATGATGCCAGGAGAAGACAGCAACATGGCTTTATACATCAAGCACATCCCATCTCATTTTCAGGTCGTACAATCTGTCCTCTAATTGTAGGGTACTATTTCTATGCCAATTAGCTATGGCCAGCTTCCACTATTATGCGTCTGTAAAACTGAGACTTGAATTACTGTCACGTTTAAACGACGACGTATGCACGCGCGCGTTTAAAGGACCACGTATTCAGGATTTCCATAGACTACATCTTAGAGTTGCTCGCTCGCTTCGCTCGCTCGCCAACTAACTGCCTTGTAGGAGTCCTAAGTTTTTTTAAAGGCAATATAACAAGAAGCAAAACCAATCCAGTGCCTGAAATCACCTCAGTAGAGATTTTTCTGCTGCCTGAAGATTTGTCACTTCTGGAGGATTTGATGATGAATTGCAGAACAAAGCTATGTTTGTATGTATGAACACTTCACCAAGGAGAGATAATTCATTAGAATGTAACGCAGAAGAGGCAAGGATATGGCTACACACAGTAAATTCAGCTGGTACTAAGAAAGTAGTATTAAGCCCAGATACTCATGTATACCATTATATAGGTTTGCCCGTTGCAGCTTCCAGTAACATTGATGTGCTAGCACAGCTTAGTAAGTTTAACTCTGTGTAACACCGAATTTTGGATATGCAGGCTGCAACAATGACCAAGACCTTGCAACTATTCCTTCGCTTTCCTTACCATCTGCAATACAAGCACTCTTTGTGTGCACTGGATATGACTTCATTTCTTTCTTTAATGGATTGGGTAGTGCATCTTTTTTGGCTACTCTCCTTGATTACTCTGAGTTAGTCTTTGTAACAATAAGCAGTATCCAGGAAATCTTGCAAATTCCAACTCAGACGGAAGATTTTCATTTTATAGACTAATAGGACGTGCGTACTTTATAGAACACAGAGCTGTATTTTTACCTGCCTATCCCACCCCTATTGCCCTATATAACTCACTAAAGAAAGACAATCAATTGCCTCAGGAGCATCAAATTTCTTGACTTGACATGATGAGAGAAAGACTTTGGAGCAGGATTACGTATGAAGAAGATATAATTCCTTCTATGGGAGCTCTTGCAAAACATTGGGAAAGAACCTGCTGAGTCGATGGAAGCATGCTGACTCAAACCACATAATCCACCACTGGAAGGAAATGAATGGAAGCAGCCTGTTGCTGACACTCTTGTGATGGACTGGGATAGTGATGACCATCTCAGTGGAGTCAGAACCAGAGTAGCACTCCTACAAAAGGGATGTGGGTACAAAAATGGATGCCTCAATCATCGCTGCAAGTGTAAGAAAATCATTAGTTATTGTGGTCCTAAATGTAAATGTCAAAGCTGCCTTAATCTACTTACCTCAAACACTTGTCAACCATCATTTTCAGGTAACACATCAAAAATTATGAGATATGCCAAAGTGTGGAGATGATCTGTCAAAAAACGGTAGCAATAGGGAAGATGAGGGCAATTCTGATCTAGATTAAGAAGTTAATAAACTGATGTACAATGTTTTGGGGGACTAAGGATATGATGATATAAGTGAAAAACTAGTTCGTAACTGCTAATTTCACACTTGTATTTGTTTTTCCAATAATTTTGAATGTCAATGCACAATTCAGAATGTATGCAAGGGAACAAAATTCTTAAGATTTTTAAAGCTATACTAGACCCATATAGTTGCTTTCATATTGATCTTTTCTGGGAACTGCTTTTTGACCGCTTTCCGCAGAGGTCATTTGCCATGAACCATTCCGCTTACTACCATTGACATATTTTTTCAGGGAAAATATCATTGTTTATAACTTTACACCTATTACTATGAAGTCATGGCATTCTTTTGGTAACAAATCTAGAGTTCTGCAATGAGAGAAGAAGGGCTGAGAGATCGTTAAAAATAAGCACAGAATCTGCCATCTTCAAGGGGTACCCATCCAAATGACGCAATCACTAATGCATATTTAATAGGGCTAGTACGAAAGTTTAAGACTTTGAAAGAAACATAGAATTTATTAATAATCATTCCAATTGATACAGATAAACAAGTTTCTCTTTTGTTGTAGTTAGTTGATTGACATGATTATAACAAAACTGACTAGTATATTAATTGTGTGTGAAATTATATCATTGTAAAGGTATATCACCTCATAAAAACATCAATAATGTATGTATTTTTATTTTATTCAGCTTTGAGACACAGAGGAAGTAAGCATTAAATTTATCTACATTATTAATGTTGTATAAAAATTTAATATTTGGAGGAAAGCATAGAATTTCTTAATGTACATTCCAATTATAATAGTAATTAGATAATTTCTCATCTCTGCAGTTAGTCGCTTGACATTATTATAACAAAACCAACTAGTTCGCTAATTATGAGTGGAATTAAATCGTTATAATGATATATAACCTCATAAAAACATCAATGATGTTATTTTTTCCAGTTTTGAGACACAAAGGAGCTAAGTATTTAATTTATGTACATGAATTAATGAATAAAAAAAATAATGTTAGGAATAAAACACAAATTTATTAATATTATCCAATTAGAAGTGAATTGGAAACTACACTTCTACTGCAGTTAGTCTTGTTACATCCATCTATGTACATTTTGAAGTTCACTGTAATTCTGTTTTGATTAAATTTTCTTTCAAAGAAGTGGTGCCAGATTGCTTTGTACATTAGTATTGACTTCATTTTATTTTGTTCATTATGATTTTTTTTTACTGTTTTTGCAACAGCTATTTTTGTCTCACTTATTTTGCAGCTAATGATGAGCAAACACAGTCTCTGTTATCATCAGTGGATGACGATGATTATGAAGGTAAGTACAAGTTGTTAGAATTCTGATTGTAGTCGAATGAGTATAATGATCTCGCCTTAATTTACATATTGAGAGAGTGGGTTTCAGAATTTATAGCAAGTTAACTAACATAGCTTAATTCAAATCAGATAGATTATGTTTCCAGAGTAAGCAAGGAGTAATAATATTCTTTTGACAGGATATAATGGCCTAGCTATAGTATTGCAGTTGCTGTGCTAGCTGAACCGTAATCCTGCACCGTTCAAGCATTTCCTAGAATAATTTCATATTTGGTTATAGTACTGAATGAATGCCGATTTCATCCTGTGCCCTTTAGAACCTCAAAATGTTGGCTCACAGGCAAGCATAGCTGACAGTAATTCATGGAGGGATGATAAATTTCCTCAAAGATCTTTCCTATCTGACGAATTTCAGAGAAACGGTAACTTTATTTATGACCTCTTCATGATTTATGACCATGGCGATATCACATAGCTGCATACTAACAACAAATAATTAATTGGTTTAATGTTGTTTATGCATTTCTGTAGGTCAGAGTGAAATCTCCAATACACATCAAAGCAAACCATCTAATCAATTTCAATCACATGAATATTTATCTAGTGATGTCAGAAGTCAAGATAAAACTGGTAAACATAAATAATAATTGTTTGGTAACAATAAAAAATGTTGCTCAAATACTAGGATGGCTATTTAGTTCACCTTGTCAATTAAAACAGGAAATATCGTTTGACCACTTCAACTTTAACCCCTTACAAAACATATGAACAAACATTAAGAACCACTTTTTCTCTAGAGTATTGTTAAATGCGAGTTCACTTCTGACTTCTAGTCTAGCAAGTCCCTTTATTTTACCTCGCTGTTAATAGAGGTTCTGGCATGCAAGAATTTATTGCTATTCAGCTATTACTCAGAATAAAAATGAACTTCAGCATGCATTCCAAAAGGTATACATAGATCAGTGTTCTGCCTAATGCTATACTTGGACTTCAGGAAAGCTAGAAGTGAGAATTGTACTACTACAAGCTGCACCTCATAAAGTGCTTTTGCTTTATTATGACGAGTGGGCAAAACTAGCAAGGGGTAAAGCAATATAATTGAGGATTTGAGAAAGCCAAGAGAACAAGGCAGTATTGAGTGAATTGTCTAAATAAATCTATGCTGTTAGTGAGCTTGCAAAGCAAGTGAAACTGTATAAGTGCATTCAATTGAAAATCATGTATATGTTAACAATTTGGTGAGTAAGCAGAGCAAGCTAGACACTAGTTAGGATGAAAAATTGAAAATTGGATACACATTCTAGGCGAACAATATAATATTAAGGGTGAACAGTTTAAACCTTGTAAGGCCACACAACGTTATTCATTAGTTTTTCAGGCACTATTCATTGAAAAAGTGAGCGGAAGAGGCTCTTTTAGTCTGCGTGCAGCACTGGGGTAGTGCCTGATGTTACTGGTTGTAGCAACTAATGACCACTCTCTAGCTACCAAACCCAGAACCGCTTGCTTAACGCACAAGTGATCTGCCACTGAGCTATGACAACCAGCCAGCAAACAAATACTTCTTAAGGGGTACTGCTATGCTATAGTCTCGCTCTCAACAGACCAACAGAAGTGGGGGTTTTTTCCAAAAATTTTGTTCATTGGAATTTTTCACTTTGTTAATTTATCACTTCACCTAATGAGTAATAAAGGCTGATAAAGAAAGTGTAACCGGTTCATTCTAATTTAGCTTGTAGCTATATGTTGGTGTAAATACATGTGTGTGTGTGTGAGCAAGTCTAAGAAATAGGAACTTATGGAGCAAAAATTGAACTTCAGATATTGGCTCCTGACGTAAATCATCGTAAAAATAGGTTTTGCTTTTTCTCCACTTTTTGTTGCTTTTTTTAAGAATTAGTCTTACAACACTTACTCTACTTTTATACCAAATTTCAAATAACAGAACAATTTAAAACTGCCCAAATGTGCCATGAAAAGACAGGCTACTTTTTAATCTCTCTGATTACCAAAATACAATAGACGGAGGAATGGGAGAAGTTTAAAGTTAGCAATTTTATAATCCAGTACAGTTTTGAGATCACTGCACTCACTCTAGAGCTAACCTCTAGAAAGTTTACCAAAGAGTAACCAATTAGCTCTGACGAGTCTCGCTTTAACACAGTAAAAGCTAACAGGATTATATAAGAAAACTTTGTTAGTGGGCGTTAAATAGCTCTTGCCAGTAGCTAAATTACATATGAGAAGTATGATGCAAGTATAATTATAGAAACGTCAAGTATACCTGAAATGGTGTCTCAATTCATGTTTTCTCTATTTTGCTTCAATGGCTTGCTTAATATAGCCCATTTCAACTGCCAATTTCTGTGCCTGTGGATTGTTTTATCCCCCAACTAAATGGAGGTGAATTGTATCTTGCTAGTACCTAAAAAAATTCAATTTTCTGGTTTGCACTAAATAATCCCTTTTTCTAGATTCATACATGTAATGTGAAGTATGCCCTTATTAATAGTCCAGAACTTAAACCTAGGCTCAAATTGTGATATAATTAAATGAAATGCTGGGTTTTTATTTAGTCACAAAAAGTTGGTGTGAGTGGTAATTAGCTATGGTAGATTGGGCTGACACAAATTCTTTTATACTTCAAAGCCAATTTAAATAGAAATTTTATCATGTAATTTTAGATCCCCCAAAAGTTAGATCACAGACCAGCAGTAGTTCAATGGATCTTACAGATTATACAAAAGACTTACAGATAAATGGTAACTTCAGTTGTATATTGTAATACTTAGTGATCATGTGCATGTTGACATCATTACAAATGTTTGTCATACGTAACTTTAGAATCCCCAAAAGTTGGATCACAAAGTGGCAGTACTTCATTGGATCTTATAGATTTTACAAAAGATTTACAGATAAATGGTAACTTCAGTTTTATGTTGAAATATCTTGGTGATTTGCATGGGTAAGCATAGACACAGCACTGAGTCTGGCTGCTCTGGCAATTGCCAGACCAATATTCTCATGCAACCACACCCACTTCTGGGGGTAGCTTGCCGATTACAGTAGTCTTATGGTAAATACATGGTTTCATCAACTTTGTGTAGCAGCAGGGGCGGATTCAGTTGATGAGGGGTGGGGCTCGACTGGTCTGGTGTTGTACTAACCCTGCCCTTTTTTCGGAATGAGGCCTCATTTTTTAAGCTACTTTATTTCTTACAAGAGTATAGTAGCAATAATTTTTGTTCGCCGTTATTTTTCATCATCGTCCTGTAATTCAGTAATTGTGATCTTTAGAACGCATCCTACTTATTGATATGCTGAGTCAGGATTTTTACTATTCGTCCGTACAATATGGCCAGTGAATTATAACAATTTCATCATTAATTTTAGCTCAATGTCTTTGTAAACATTTTTATTTTTCTCATACATTGGTTTAAAAATTTTTTATTAACTGGAATATTCGTTCATTTTCTTTATTCTGGACAAAATTTCCTTTGTAAATTAGTTTTGTTCTTTGTGAATTGATTTCCTGATTTTAGCAGTTTAATTATTTGAATATTAGAATAAATTTTGGAGGAAAACACAATATAGCCAACAGTTTTCCAAAAGTACCTATAGCTATTTCACCCCTTCTTAAAAATCTGAGATCCACCCCTGACTGAAACCAATGTTGTGATGTTTAGGACAACTAACTGGAACTGTGCTAGCCACCTAGCTACACAAGAAGATTGTAGCATACTGAAGAGAAGAGGAAAAATCATGTAAATGAGGTGTGGGGGTAGGTTCACACGCTGCCACCAGGAGTTGAGGGGAGAAGTTTCTCAGCGTTGTAGTTGAGCTATGCTCTCAGTAATCGCCCACAGCAATCCCTAGATAGGCTGACCCTAGTCTTGCCTTAAGGAGACAACCGGGATTCTTCTCTGATTGCATAAAACTCTTGCTTGAGGACTTTCACAAAACTCAACATCGAACCCTTGCAGCTGGGCCACTGTTTAAATAACCCAACTACCAGGGAGGGTGAAACACAATGGATGGCACTAGGAACATGATCTACACTAATTACTAAGATACTTCTATGACATATGTTTATGTTCTCATGGGCTAATGTTTATGTTCTTGACTCCATCAATGCATTCCTTTCATGGTGGGCGGTCCCACATGAGGAATCGGCTATCTGTTTGGCACCGTAGCATTCAGGTGACGATAATCCACACTTCCTTGGGATCATGTGCTATGGGAAGAACAAGGTTTTATTGAAGGCTATAATTCCATGTACTGAATTTCCTTTTTTGTTATGTTCAACATTTCTGGGGCCAGCCGTCTTGCTATAGAATGGACGGGTTGGCCATAGGTAGAGATATTGTGAGTGACATTGAGTGATCATGGTAACTTGTGTTGTTGAGATCTTTGAGGACATTCAGTCAGGAGCCTGAAAAATGGATTGGGAGAGTGAGGGACTATAGCTATGGATGATTTGAGAAAAGAGGAAGGTATCAATACACCAGAGATCGAGAGTTGAGGTGCAGTCTACCAGAGAGGTGGAAGTTATGGCTCCAAGAACTGGCAGTATGCTGCCATGAAGATCCAAGGAACAGAGCATCATAAATATAGGTTGAAGGTAAGAGACTTCCCTCCTAAAGTGGTAATGAGAGAGATATTAGCAGGTTGGAAGTTGAATTGCAACTATGGATGTCGTCTGTTAGCAGATTGCAGAGCCAGCATCTAAAAAAAATGTTTACTTATTGGAAGAATTGTGAATGTGTAATAGGCAACATTGTGTTGAAAAAGAAGGGAAGCTTGTTTGCTAGCACCTGGCTGTCCATTTGGTAATCACAGCATAATACACATTGGCAGGAATCATCTCCAAATTTCCGATGGTACCAAAATAACTGACAAAAAGAGAACAGAAAGGTGCAGGAAAACTACGTCAAGAACGTGAAAGAGTTGAACTTTTGTCTGTTTACGTGAGTGCATGAACAGTTACTTGTTGTTTGGCAAGTTTATTCAAAATATGCTCATAGTTAGCTGATGAAGGCTTTGGGAGGAGCAGTAGCTTATAAAAAATTCTGGAGTTCTTTAATGGGAGGAGTAGCAGGAGAAAGAGGGGAAGTTGGGATATGGCTTTTAATAGCGCAAGAGTCCCAGCAACTTCCATCACCTTATCAGTAAATTAAGCTTAGTTGTCTAGAGGAGTGGAGTTGGGTGAAGAATCTAATACCATTCGAACATTGTTTGGCAAGCATTGAAGAAGTAACTCCTGAGAGAACTCTCCAAAGGAGCCTTGCCGAGAAGTTGAAGCCCACATCACAAAAGTTGGATTCAGTTTTTAGTCCCCCAGTTCCTCAACTTGAGAAAGTTGTTATCAAAGTCGCTGCTTAAACGCAGCCATACATTTAATTTATTTATCCTTTTGAGCATTCTGTACGAGTCAATTTCTGATGGGCAGAGAATTAAGTCCCGGACTTTGGCTGCTAATTCAGATGCCACCACGAAATACAACTTAGTGGCCTGGGCCGTGATTCTTCTGGTAATGACCTTGTGGACTCTATGTGACACTACAAGCCATGCCTGTTCATGAAAATATCGGAACGGCCTTGGCCACACAGCCTCACCTATTACAACACACCCTGATGGAACTCTTTCACATATTTTTTTTTAACAATGCAGAATTTTAAAATGTTTGGCTGTACGAGCAGTAGTCCTTAGCAGTAAAAGTACAGAATTGAAATGTATAGTTCCCATTGGTTGTTGTAGCTCAGCGATAGAGCACTTGGGCATTATGCAAGATGTCCTGGGTACAAGTCCTGGTTACAGTCAAGATCTGTTACTTTTGTATTGTTAAAAAAAAGAATTGTAAAAGAAAGAAAATACATGTACATCTCTAATTAAAAATGAAACTGCAAAAATTAGTAGTGCATGCTTACATGCACAGAATATGAGCATTAGATTATCCCTTTTGAATACTTCCATCTACATTATAATATGCTTGTGTGTCAAAATAACAAATGAGGACGAACGACAATGGTGTCGACAATGGTAACGACAATGGACAATGGTGACGACAATGGTGACGACAATGATGACGACAATGGTGACAACAATGGTGACGACAGTGGACAACGGTGACGACAATGGTGACGACAATGATGACCACAATGGTGACGACAATGGTGACGACAATGGTGACGACAATGGTGACGACAATGGTGACGACAATGGTGACGACAATGGTGACGACAATGATGACGACAATAGTGATGACAATGGTGACGACAATGGTGACGACAATGGTGACGACAATGGACAATGGTGACGACAATGGTGATGACAATGACGACGACAATGGTGACGACAACGGTGACGACAATGGTGGCGACAATGGTGACAACAATGGACAATGGTGACGACAATGGTGACGACAATGATGACGACAATGGACAAAAGTGACGACAATGATGACCACAATCGTGATGACAATGGTGACGACAATGGTGACGACAATGGTGACGACAATGGTGACGACAATGGACAATGGTGACAACAATGGTGACGACAATGATGACCACAATGATGACAACAATGGTGACGACAATGATGACGACAATGGTGACGACAATGGTGACGACAATAGTCAATGGTGACGATAATGGTGACGACAATGATGACGACAATGGTGATGACAATGGTGACGACAATGGTGACGACAATGGTGATGACAATGGACAATGGTGACGACAATGGTGACGACAATGATGACCACAATGGTGACGACAATGGTGACGACAATGATGACAACAATGGTGACGACAATGGTGACGACAATGGACAATGGTGACGACAATGATGACGACAATGGTGACGACAATGGTGACAACAATGGACAATGGTGACGACAATGGTGATGACAATGATGACCACAATGGTGAAGACAATGGTGACGACAATGGTGACGACAATGACGACAACAATGGTGACGACAATGGTGACGACAATGGTGACGACAATGATGTGTGTATTCATGAATAATGCATGAGTTTTCTCCACATAAAGTAGATACAAGAAAATTATTTTTATTTCATGAGCATATAGTTATACATAATTATACATAATAGCACAAATAACAAGTGTGCTAACCTAGCCTCATACATTCTGTGTCCTTTTAGGACCTCAAAATGTTGACTCACAGGCAAGCATAGATGACAGTAATTATTGGGGAGATTATCAATCTTCTCAAAAATATTTTCCACAAGAAGAATTTCAGATAAAAGGTAACTTCACTAACAATATGTTTTAATATAGCTTACATACTAATAACAGGTAATTGGCAAGCAAGTGAAGTGAGTGAGACACTATACAGGGTAACACAATAACAATCGAGGATATTTAATTGTATGTTTATGTGTATGTTTATATGTATGTTTGGACATGCATAATATCATTTTGTATCTTGAACCCTCTCGTATTTGTGTTAGCTCGGCGGTCCGTCCCATCCCAAACTTCACTGAACAGAATCCTCTGGTCTATCGACCAATATTACTACCGCTTTGAATCCTCTTTTTAAGATGCACTTAAAACTTACAAACTTATCAGAGTTTATTTTCTATTGGAATGAGTGGCAGAAGGAAGTTGATGAAGGTAAGTTTTGTGTTGGTATGTCCAGTGAACAATTGTGTGTGAAAGTTGTTGTGTGTTACAGCTACTGCTTAGCTAAAGAGAATAGAATAAAGTCAACGTTTAACTAAATAGGGTTATATTCAAACCTTAGAAATGCCTGTTGTTTTTGTTTTCTGTAGTTTTATGTAACCTAGCAAGAGAGGCTTGCTCGCCACTTGTGCTCAAGCACACCACTAGTTACATTGCGGATGCATTGTTAAGTCAAGGCTAGACATCTGGCTCCAAAAACTCAGAAGACCTCAAACTTCCAGCTGATGAGTGGAAGATATGGTGAAATCAACATCACCACATTATTAAACGCTATCACTTGCAAACAAAAAAAAACTATCTAATTTAAGGATAGCCCAAATCATCTTATTGACTCAAATTAATTAACACATTATGTGCCATGACCATAATGGACCATCATGATACACGGGAGCACTATATATCATTGAACTCGGTTTTATAGTCAGTCTTACCTTGTTCTCTAATAGTTGAGGACAAATCTCTGTCACTCTGCTAGCTAGAGGGAATCCATAGGTTTGGCAACCTAGCTTCCTCTGGGAATACAATATAATTTCAGCCTGAGCTAATTTAATTAAAAATGTTTTATCATATGTATTTTTAGATCCCAAAAAAGTGACATCAACGGCTGGCAGTAATTCAATGGATCTTATAGATTTTACACAAGATTTACAAATAAATGGTAATTTAAGTTTCATATTTATATAGCTCAGTAATCATTTGCGTAATTACAAATGTTTGATCATAGCTATGTCAATTTAAATCCCCCAAAATTTGGATAACTGGTTGACAGTAGTTCATATTATCTTGTAAGTTTTGAATTATTCAGTAACTCTTTACTGCACATAATTTTGAAAAACTAGGCGGTTTTTCGTTGTTGAGAGTTAGGGGTAAATAGTCATTCAAATATTTATCTATATAGCGTATATAGTTAGACATTTGTAGCTTAGATAGAAAGTGAACTAATCTAGCTAAATTTCAAATCAGAAGGACATTTTTTCCTACATTACCATAAAAATATTTGTATGATTTCGAAGGGTCATTCTTGACGTGGAATCGGTAATTTCTAGATTAAGTTAGTGGACTGCACACGTCTTTTTTTATTTAAAATACAACGTTTCGATCGAAAATGCTCGATCTTCTTCAGGTAGAATATAACTGAAATGGCTGGGTGATGGTGATACAGAAGTTTATATAGGTATGGGATATAATAGAGCAGTTGGTGACTGAATGAAGGTGTTGATAAGAGTCTATTGATGCTTTTATTGATGTGTTAATAGATGATAGAATGAGTCTGACTAGTGGGGTAAGGAATGCCAGAGTAAAATGGGTGAATAACCAATAATTAAGTCAGTAAGTAAAGGAAAAAAAAAAAATAATAATAATAATAATAATAATAAATAAAAAAAATTTAAAAAAATTTTTTTTTAAATAATAATAATAATAATAATAATAATAAAAAATAATAATAATAATAAATAAATAAATTTTTTTTAAAAATAAATAAATATATTAATTAAAAAAATAAAAATAAAAATATATATATATTTGAAATAAAATAATAAAATAAATAAGTAAGCAAATAATGATAATAAAGATATGCACTTATGTGATGTCTCATCCATATTGGGCTGATGTTAAGTCCTTGGTCTTGGTTAAAATTTGGAAAACTTTTGATATGGATTGCCTCCTTAATTCTTCTTCTATGCCAGATGCTTTCTTTTTCTATGACAGTGCTGCCTTGCCAGTCAATTCTATGGTGTTCCTCCAGGCAGTGTTGTGCAACTGCTGACTTCTGAGTTTCAAAGTTCTTGCAACACCTCTGATGTTCAGATAGTCTAACTCGTAGTGTTCTTCCTGTCTTTCCTATATAGGAACGGTCACAATCTAAACAGGGAATGCGGTAGTAACTCCAGGGTGATTGAGGAGGTCCGGTTGTGGTTTCACATGTGAAAGAATTGATCTGAGAGTCCTCCCAGAGCGGAAGATCACCTTTGTGTTATGTTTCGCACAAATCCTTCTTATTCTTTCACTAACTCCTTTGACATAGGGAATGGTTGTTGTCACTTCTGTTCTTTGAGTTTGTTCTTCTTTATTTCTCCTCTTGTTCCTCTGATGATGGAGGGCTCTGTTGACTATGTCACATGGGTATCCATTCTTCTTGAAGACTGATTTTAGGTGTTCCATTTCCTCCGTAAGTGTGATCTCATCCCGGCATATTGTTTTGGCACGATGTTTTAGTGTGTGTATGATGCCATTCTTAACAGAGTGTGAGTGGTAGGATCGGCAGTTAAGGTAGCGATCTGTATGCGTTGGCTTGCGGTAAACTTTGGTTATGATGCTGTTTGAGTTGGTGCGCTCGACCATGACATCCAGAAATGGCAGTTGGTGGTTGGATTCTACCTCCATTGTGAATTTTATGGAAGGACGAAGGGAGGTCAGATGTTCTAGGAACATGTTAAGAGATTGTCTATTATGTGGCCAAAGTGTGAATGTGTCATCTACGTAGCGTAGCCAGAGTGATGGTTTGATGTTGGCTGTCTGGAGTGCTATATCTTCTAAAAATTCCATGAAAATGTTGGCAATGATTGGAGAGAGAGGAGATCCCATAGCTGCACCTTGGCTTTGTTGGTATAATTTGTTGTTGTATAGGAAATAGGTGGATTTCAAGCACATGTATAGGAGATCTATCAAGGAGGTTATGGAGAGATTGGTTCTGTCATGTATGAAGTGGTCTGCCTCAAGTCTATCTTTCACAATATCTAGAGCTTCTTCAACAGGGACGTTAGTGAATAGGGAGCTGACATCAAAGCTGACCATTAGTTCATTATTTCTTACTTGTCGTTGATTGATGAGTTCACTGAAGTGAAGATATCTAGTGTGGAATAAATCACTTAATACACTTGTCAGAGTGTTATGGTGAGATATTTCACTCTCAGGCTTTATTTTCACTCCCCTCTGGCTCCTGAAAATAAATTAGTCTGCTCATGAAATATCTCCCATATCACACTCTGACTCATGTAATAAGTATTATATATATATATATATATATATATATATATATATTTATTGCACCTTTTATATTTTTAATTGAATATTTCCGCATCACGCGAGCGTTCTGTATTCTCCCATATTGTACGGTTTATATTGTACGGTACACTACGCATGCGCGTAGCGAGTAAAATCAATGAAAATTGAATTGTAACCGGTTGAGAAAAAATATCAAGGCAGCAATAAATCACTTATCACACTCGTCGTACAATATGGGAATGATATTTTACTCTCACGCCACATTTTCACTCGCCTTTGGCTCGTGAAAATATTTTGCGTGCTCGTAAAATATTTTCACATATTGTACTCTGACTCGTGCTATAAGTATTATATATAATACTTATAGCACGAGTCAGAGTACAATATGGGAAAATATTTTACGAGCACGCAAAATATTTTCACGAGCCAAAGGCGAGTGAAAATGTGGCGTTAGAGTAAAATATCATTCCCATATTGTACGACGAGTGTGATAAGTGATTTATTGCTTCTTTGAAATTTTTCTCAACCTGTTACAATACAATTTTCATTGATTTTACTCGCTACGCGCGCGCTACAAGGAGCGTACAATATAAACCGTACAATATGGGAGAATACAGAACGCTCCGTGATGCGGAAATATTCAAGTAAAAATATCAAAGCTGCAATAAATATATATATATATATATATATATATATAGTGAAATAATTGACAATAAAAAAAAATAAGCCTAAACAATAGTACAAGTTTCGAACTATGACAATAGTGCCATCCTTGTGAACTACAGCAGAATCTCACAGGTAGACACCGTGAATGTTTCAATATTCCCAAAAAGCTTACAACATTGGGCCCCCTTAGTCATCTGTGCCTGGTAATTTTACTCCTCAGGTTCTTCCCTCTAAGAGCATACCTGTGAATAGAAGAGTGCCAGGAAATAACTATTTAGAACTGCAAGACAGCCTAGACTAAACTCTAATAAAAATTATTGCATTAATAATGTGCATCCAAGTAGCCGCCCTTTTCACTTGAACGTAGATTTACTCGTGTGTCATTTGCAATTAGTTGACACGACTAAATTGCTTCTGGTTTATTACCTAATTGTATTACCCCTGTAAGTGTCTCGCCCTCCAATATAATATGTATATAAACAGCTCCCACTAACCTGTCTTTCTCTACATAACAGATATTTGTGTGATAATTTTTACTTTTATGTTGATATAAACTTACTCTAGATTAAAGATAGAAGTAAATATGTGGGCACGTCATGCCTGACCGAAATTTTGCCCCTTCACTTTTCAGAGTAGTGTCTATGCATTACAAATAAATTAGATATTAATTGTTTATTATTTTATGAGTTGCAGATGAAAACCCTTTTCAGAAACTAGAAGAAGAATGGAGATCTGAACATTTATAATACCATTGTAAATACTATTTAATGCTTATTTTGTTAAATATACTTAACTTGACGTAATATAGAGTTAAAGAAAAATTAAATAATTATTGGGTTTCCTCTATGTTACGTGACAGATTGTATGCGATCCAAAGATCCAGATAATGGAGCAGAAATTTAAAAAATTATAGCGAGTAATTTTTCAACACAAAAATGTGTGGTATTATTCTGCAGAGGGGACAACTGAAATACCACAGAGGGGAAAACTGAAACACCACAGAGGGGAAAACTGAAACACCACAAAGGGGAAAACTGAAATAATGATCTGATTGGTCACAGCGATCTCTGCCCGACCTTGCAGCACTTATGAGGATTATGGATGGGGTTGTAAGTCCCAGTTCTACCAAAGGTTGTGGGTCCCACAAAGAGTGTAGTCTGCCGAGTGCCTTGTACAGTTAACTCTGAGAAGAGCCTTCTGAGGGTAACTCTGACAGTTAGAGAGACTTACTTATTCTAATTTTAATCAAACACTGACTGACAAACTAGTGCTGCACAGTATTGATAAACCAGTGGCACTTGGTGAGGTGAGAAAACTATAAGAGGCAAGTGCTCTGGTTAGTGCAGGAATGATAGTTAAAATAATTGTCTGTTGTTGTGGTTTGTGCAGTCTGTCAGACCAGCACATTCTGGGGGGGGGGGGGGGGGGGGGCAGGTAACAAATTTGTTGTTATCACTCCGACTTTAGCTTTGTTCAACCCACAAATTGGTCCTTCTGGTGCTAAAGGATAGCAGAGAAGCACAGAACCCGATGTATTTTACTGTGAGGAAGCTTCTATTTCCATGATGACAAAAGTCCAGTGATGTAGGAAGAAGGAGAGGGAAGTGGAGGGGGTGTGCTCAAGGGGCTAGCTAGAGCCTCCCCTATAATTTTGGGGCACAATTTAGCTTCATGATTTTTCACAAGTACACCATCTAATCGCTCCACTCGAAGGGGTCCGGTTACCCTAACGCATCCGTTTGGTATCTTTCCCCTGTAGTGTGTGGGCGTCTATAAAATGTGTACAAATATTTTTAGCTAGTCCCACCTCCGAACTTATTCTACTATGAGCTCCGACCTGGAAAGCGTCCCCAAAATGGCGAGTTCTGAAAAGGACAATAATTGAAGTGACTGATTCGCACACTACTGGCATAGCCCTAGCTAGAACCTCTATCATACAACACCAGCTCGCTAAGATTTATGACAGGAACCAGACCTAGCCAGAGTGATGTGGCCTACGAGTGTGACATTAGCCTGCTAATATGTATTTCACCTTATCACACTCTGACTCACCCAGTGTTTAATTTTTTTTCGGCCTCGCTTGCCAATATCATTCTGCACGAACTTCGGAATAAATCCACCATTACACTAATTATAATGGGTAGCTAATACTCTATAGACCACTCGTACTATATACTTGACTGTTGCATAAAATGAACCAATTGATTTTAATGGAGGAGTCAAGGCTGTATTCCACAGTGAACACTCAGTTCCCCTGGATGCCTTTTGATATCACCAGTGCACCTGCAAAATTTAAGATCATAGAAACTACTATGCAGAGGCTTCCACATTATATTATGTGTTATGTTATAGCTATTAATGATTTACATTTGAATAATAGTCCAGGCTAGAGCACCAATAACCTTGTTTTAGGATATAAAGTAAGTTTTGATTGACTTTTCTAGACCCTTTTTTGTGCTGAATTCAGATCTGGTGAGTGCAAGTGATGAAATATTGAGCATTTTGTTTTAAATTTTAAAAAAACAAAAATTGATGAATATTGTTGGTTCCAAATAAAATATTTTTTTTCAAGTTATATGTTCGCATGGTTATTAGCTAGGTGTACAAATTCATTTCAGATGGGTTTTTTTTTTTTTTCAATCTGAAGCCTCAGACACTGCAAAAATTGCAAAATAACTGCCAAAAAATGGTCAACTCTAAGTAAGGGATTTATGAATACCTCTAGTAGCTATAGAGTTTATGGTTGTTTTACTATCATTGTTTCCAGTTAAGGTCTTGGACACTGCAAAACATCATCAAGCCTTGAAAATACAATTATGATAGCTGATCTTGCCCATGATAAAGTTACATAGCTATGACATGGATTTACTGTTTCATAAAGTCAGTAGCTAATACATATGTTGAGGATAATTCTACTACATTACAAATGATGGGACTCACTCAAACAGCTGGTAAAATATTTCACTGGTATGATAACTTGCAGGAATTATACTAGATATAGTACCTAAAAAAAATTGTTGGATCAGATCAATTTCATGGTGACCATTTTAAATTTTCACAATTTCCCTGAGTTTCCCAAATAAAATAAATCATAGAACTCCAAATTACTTGGCGTATTGAGTCAGCAGGACTACTCACTGGACTATTTGGAAGTTGTCTTCCATCCAGTAGTCCTACACACATGTGTTCTACATGAAGCTACTGGAATTTTTTTGAGGATGCTTTACTGAACATTCTTGACAACAGAACATGCAGTCTTTAAGGTAATTAAATGCAAAGTTTTTTCATAGCTTTGTAAAACTCAGCTAGTCATCATTACTTTAAAGAAATGAAAGGATGAATGTAAGCGGAAATGGAAATGTTAATTTTTTTGTGTCAAATATGAACATGTCTTCAGGCGTACTTGTTTTTGACAATTGGCTGTTGACATTTGGCTGGTCAGTCAATCTCTCCATGGGTAATTTTCTAAGTAAATGGGTATGGCTTGTGTCATGGACGTAGACAAGTACTCTAGAAATTTTGGTATACATACCCACTCATGCTATTAATTAAAGTAATACATTTGCAAATCTTTCTAGCTATAGCAAAAAGCAACAATGTATTTTTTTAAGTGAAATCTATAATTATAATCATTATTATTGGACATTGCTAGATAACTAATATCGTAACATGGTCAGGGTAATAAAAGGGGAGAGGGTAATGTATAGCTTGACAATTGATAGTCACAAAAAAAAACTGTTCTAGAGAAGTCTAAATGGCACGAAAATGAAAACAGCACCACTACTACAACTTGTTGTTCTAGACGGCATAGAATAGGCTGTTAGCCTATTCTATGGCTAACAAATAATTGCAGCTACAATTAGAAAAGTAGCAATTTCAAGCCACATTTATATTCATTTGTATCAAAAATTAGGGTAGTAGAGAAGAAAGACTGAAGCACTAACCCCCCCCCCCCCTCCTAGTCCCCATCGGTCTATAGCCATGTAAGTGGTTGGATGTGGTTTGTTTTGGTTGGTCAGACAATGAACAAGTGAGAAGCTAGGTGTGTTGGACAGCAGGTGGGCATGTGTTGATGAATAAATGGATAAATGGATGGACAGATGGATATATAAGCTGATCAAATGAACATTTATGCATTTCCATCCTATACACCGTCCAGTATTGAGCTGATTCATTATCCGTTTGACTCATTTATATATTATAGGACGATCTTGTTAACATTATAATAATTTATCATCACAATCGTTGTGATGCCAGTTCCCCTGAGCTGAGTATAAATGCAGACAAACACAGAAATGAGAAATGGGACGAATGTAGTTTTGTCAGAAAGCATGGTGTCAAAGCTAAGCTGCTATTACTTGAAGCAGTAGCACTGGACTCTATCATTCTAAGCGCAGCTGCCATTTTGACCATGTCCCGTGAAGCAGTGCATAACTTCCTTTGTTCTTTTGACATCATTCTGTTTGAATCATGCACACGCACATTTTAGTATAATTGGTGATCAAGAGAACTATGGAATTGCTGTATAGTACACATAAAACATGTAGAAGAAGGATAATGAATTAGTTCAATATTGAATAAATACATGCCTTGCAGAGCTGGTTAGCTATGCGGTACCCATAGTAATATAACAAATAACCTTAAAATATTATGTACTATAGTTTCAACAATTGTTCATTTCATTGTTGTTGTATTTGTTGTTTACTATATCACATTACTTTCAGGTCCTGATACACCTAAAATGAGTAAGCATTATACTTTTCTTATACAATGTATAGATTATATAGGAAGTATATACAGCATTACAGACATGCTTCCAACTCTTCACAACACTGTAACACTACTGTAGAGAAAAAACTGGTACTGTTTGATTAAAAGTAAAATTTTATTTATAAACAAATTGAAGTATCATGGTGCACTTGAAATGTTTATTGAAAGTTAATTTATTGAAAGTTAAAAATCTGAGTATTGCTTAGAACGAAAATTTGATTGCTCAGTTAAAATATGTATAATTCATAAATACAACAGAAATTCTGTACTTACAAATTTTTGATTCAAATTACAAATATTCATCTTTTAGAATTCTTTCATAGTATTCGGTTGCAGTATTGTGACGTCTTTCTCAGTTGGAAACTTCAATGACGTATACTTGCCTAAAGAACAGACTGCATAGAACAAGATGTGAAATGTTAGATAACAAAAATATAAAAAAAGCAATAATAACAACAACAATTACAACAATGCTGTACTGATGATGACAACAGTGTGCGCCATCTTGAATAATTCATTAGCTGTGTGGGTTTGAAAAGACTCGTCATGAACTGAAGGGTAAAACATAATGGCATTCAGTTTAGTTATAGTACTGAATGAATGCTGATTATTTCATCCTGCGTCCTTTAGAACTTCAAAATGTTGGCTCAGTGGAAAGCAATAGCTGGCAGTAATTCATGGAGAGATGATATTGGTAAACACGATTAATATTTGATTGGCAACTAACTGTTATAAGAGCTTTAATAAAAATTGTTGCTTAAATAGTAGGATGGCTATTCAGTTCACTTTATCAGTTGAAACATGAAATATGGTTTGACCACTTCATATTAGACCCTTAACTGAACATATGAACAAACTTTAAGAAACACTGTTTCTCAAGAGCATAATGTGAGTTCACTTCAGGCTTCTAGCCTAGCAAGTCAGACATTTTATTTCACCACCTGTTAGTAAAGGATCTGGCATGTAAGAATGTATTGCTATTCATCTATTACTCAGGATACAATTGGACTTCAGCAAGCAGTCCAATAGGAATACGTAGACCAGTGTTTGGCCTCTACTTGGGCTTCAAGAAAACTAGAAGCGAGAATTGCGCTACAAGTTGCGGCTCAAAAGATGTTGCAAAGTGAGCAAGGGGAAGAATTTATTAATATACATTTCAATTAGTACAGATTAACAAATTTCTTTTCTCCTGTTAGTTGGTTCACATGATTATAACAAGACCAACTAGTTTGCTAATTTGTGTGTGGGATTATTATTATCATTACAATGATAATATCATAAAAACATTAATAATGTATTATATTTCTTATGTTTTCAGCTAAGAGACGACAAAAAGGTAAGTATTTCATTATAATTATAAATTATTAATGCATAAAAAACTAAAATTAATATTTGAAGAAAACAGAATTTATTACTATACATTCCAATTAATACCGATTAGCAAATTTCTCTTCTGTAGCTTGGGTATAGACATTTCAGTCCCGCCCACAAGCAATGTAAAACATGTGGCAAGACCATTGACGATCTCACCAAAAGTCATGCATACCCCCAAAGAACACTGATACAGAAATGTTTTCATGAATACTGATTTTTTCTAGTGAAATTACATCAGATGACAGTGCATGTTTTACCTTACATAAATCTCATCTAGTAACTATACAGTGACTTAACAAAATGTTGATCAAGATCTAAAAACTTCTCGACAAAATTGAGGACAATATACCAGAGGTTCAGATATCAATACCATGGAAAGTGCCATATCTTATTCTTGCTATGTAACAACCATATGTAGGTGAAGATCTGTTAAAACAATCTGCACTACTACTACCAGATGTTTATGAAATATTCGAAGAAAAACTAAAAGAAATTACACAAAAATGTGATATTGAGTACAGCACAACTCATAATATCTCAGCTACTTGGTTAAGGAATCAGCTCTCATTAATACTCCAACCTCAATTGACGTACAAGTGCTAGGTTAAGAAAAGTTGTACAATTCTATATCGGCATGGGGGTGATTTGTTGTATGCTCTTAATGGGCAAGTACTCAATCTCACCCAACAGTCTAGAAAAACCTACTGATCAAAATTTAGAAAGAAACATTACAGAAACTTGTCACTCACTAAACACTAAACTGCATGCCTGCATTAAAAAGTTGAGAGAACAAGACACATGCCGTCCATAGAGGATATTAACAGTTACTCTTTCATAAATAGTACTGACCCTGACATTTGGAAGGCTGTATGTCTATTATCACAGCCTATCTCTTCAAAAGCAAAGAAAGGTAGTGAAGCTTCTAATCACCTACATAAGATCAGACGTTTCTATTGTCTCTGTGTAATATTATTTTCCACCAACAGTGAGTGTTCATTTTCATTGCACACATTAATCACAGATGTCAAAACTTGTGGTGGATCAGCTAGACAACAAAAACTATTGAATCGATTGGGGGCTTGTGCTAGTATTGATAAACATGCAAGGTATGTTCAGTATAGAATTCAAAAATAAATGAAGAGGAACCTATGATACCCATTAAACATGTTGTTTGCAAGGATATACAGTGGGAAACAGCAATTAAGTTGGCATGGAACAACTGTACAATTGTTGCAAACCACAACCACAACAACATCTTGATGAAGTTACAGTGAGTACTGAATTGCCATTCAAGAGACTACACTCATCTCTATCACCTCATACCAGTCCTGGTAAACCATTTGAATTGTTATCTCCAGTACGCAAGAAGGAGCGGAGAATGAGAACAGGGATAAAAATTGAACAATTAGCCACCACTTCCAGCCAGCATATTACTTTGACAGGTCACTTCACAGATTTACAGAAACCAAATCTCAAACTTTTACAGACAAACAAACAGTCAATGACTGAACGCACAAATATTTATTATCTTTTATTCTATTAACACTTACAAGAAATGATCTGGGAAATATAATGGTCTCCTTACAGTCTTATGTATCTCTTGCAAGCAAAGTTACTAAACCAAAATGCACAAATATAATTTACTAAAGAGTTCTACAACAGAGATGTGATGATAAAGAAACTTTACTGGACATAATAAATGATTTGTATACCGAGTTTTTTGTCACAAAGAAAAAAAACACATACATTTAGAAGGCGATCAAACCGCATATAAAAGACTTCAAATAGGAGTATCCTCAAGACTTTTCTTGGATATCACCCTTTCTTGGAGATTGGCATAATACTAAAGAATTTTCAAGAGGAACTAATAAAAGTTTATTTTGATACTGGTTTGTGTAATTTAGCTTGGGCAAGTGGATCCACAAAATTCTGTGGGTGTGAATTTTACATTTACTCTTAATTTCTTACTGGAAGTATGGGAAGCTCTATATTGGCTCTGTCTATCACCTTGTCTGATCAAGAATAAGGTGGCATATCACTCCTTAGAGTCAACTTGTAACGGGATTTCCTCTCTACTTCCCATGCAGATGACATAAGTGCACAGTGTAACTTAAATGAAATGTTTGCAGACTTATTGGAAAAACATAATTATTAGGAGTCTTTCGAGAATGCATGTGGTTTTTGATGACCCAAATTGTCAGGTTAGGAGTCCAAAGTTTTTTTTGAAAGGCAATGTAACAGAAGCAAAACCAATCCAGTGCCTGAAAATCACCTCGGTAGAGATTTTTCTGCAGATATGGCAATACCATTGAAGTGAAGAGAAAATATTCTTAATTGTCATAGTGTAAACAAGTCTCATTTGCTTTGTCCAGGATTACTTTTTGAAAAACAATACAACAATCTATACATGCTGACTGAAGATTTGTCACTTCTGGAGGATTTGATAATGAATTGCAAAACAAAGCTATGTTTGTATGTATGAATACTTCACCAAGGAGATATAATTCATTAGAATGTAACGCAGAAGAGGCTGATAAAAGGATATGGCTACACACAGTGAATTCTGCTGGTACTAAGAAATTAGTATTAAGCCCAGATACTGATGTATACCATTATAATAGGCTTGCCCGTTGCAGCTGCCAGTAACATTGATGTGCTAGCACGGCTTAGTGAGTTTAACTCTGTGGAACACAGAATTTCGGATATGCAGGCTTCAACAATGACCCAGACCTTGCAACTATTCCTTCGCTTTCCTTACCATCCGTAATACAAGCACTCTTTGTGTGCACTGGATGTGACTTCATGTGGTGCATCTTTTTGGCTACTCTCCTTGATTACTCTGAGTTAGTCTTTGTAACAATAAGCAGTATCCAGGAAATCTTGCAAATTCCAACTCAGACAGAAGATTTTCATTTTATAGACTGGTAGGATGTGTGTACTTTATAGAACACAGAGCTGTATTTTTACCTGCCTATCCCACCCCTATTGCCCTATATAACTCACTAAAGAAAGACAATCAATTGCCTCAGGAGCATCAAAATTCTTGATTTGACATGATGAGAGAAAGACTTTGGAGCAGGATTACGTATGAAGAAGATATAATTCCTTCTGTGGGAGCTCTTGCAAAACATTGGGAAGGAACCTGCTGAGTCTTGAACATATGGAAGCATGCTGACTCAAACCACAGTCTACCCACTGGAAGGAAATGAATGGAAGCAGCCTGTTGCTGACACTCTTGTGATGGACTGGGATAGTGATGATCATCTCAGTGGAGTCAGAACCAGAGTAGCACTCCTACAAAAGGGATGTGGGTGCAAAAATGGATGCCTCAATCATCGCTGAAGTGTAAAAAAATCATTAGTAATTGTGGTCCTAAATGTAAATGTCATAGCTGCCTTAATCTACTTACCTCAAACACTTGTCAACCATCATTTTTTGGTAACACATCAAAAATTATGAGATATGCCAAAGTGTGGAGATGATCTGTCAAAAAATGGTAGCAATAGGGAAGATGAGGGCAATTCTGATCTAGATTAAGAAGTTAATAAACTGATGTACAATGTTTTGGGGGACTAAGGATATGATGATATAAGTGAAACTACATTTAGTTCGTAACTGCTAATTTCACACTTGTATTTGTTTTTCCAATGATTTTGAATGTCCTATTTAGCAATGCACAATTCAGAATGTATGCATGGGAACAAAATTCTTAAGATTTTAAAAGATATACTAGACCCATACTATAGTTGCCGTCATATTGATCTTTTCTGGGAACTGCTTTTTGACCGCTTTCCGCAGAGGTCATTTGCCATGAACAATTCCGCTTACTACCATTGACATATTTTTTCAGGGAAAATATCATTGTTTATAACTTTACACCTATTACTATGAAGTCATGGCATTCTTTGGTAACAAATCTAGAGTTCTGCAATGAGAGAAGAAGGGATGAGAGATCGTTAAAAATAAGCACAGAATCTGCCATCTTCACCGGGTACCCATCCAAATGACGCAATCACTAATGCATATTTAATAAGGCTAGTACGAAAGTTTAAGACTTCCGGTTATAGTGGCGATTGGACTCTTCAATAAAAAATAAGACAATACATTAGGAGAGCTTTGGCTGTTTGAAATTTTATATGATGATTATGTGTTCACACTGCTCTGCTCTAAATTAATTCTAAGTGTTATGTATATAAAGTATAAGAACTACCAGGAAGGCAGACAATCACCTCCCCCCCCCCCCCCCCCCCCCCCCCCCCCCCGTTACAGCCCTGCTAATTGTTTATAGAATATCTCTATTAATTTATAAATAACAAAATTTAATATTTGAATGAAACATAGAATTTATTAATAATCATTCCAATTGGTACAGATAAACAAGTTTCTCTTTTGTTGTAGTTAGTTGATTGACATGATTATAACAAAACTGACTAGTTTATTAATTGTGTGTGAAATTATATCATTGTTAAGGTATATCACCTCATAAAAACATCAATAATGTATATATTTTTATTTTATTCAGTTTTGAGACACAGAGGAGGTAAGCATTAAATTTATCTACATTATTAATGTTGTATAAAAATTTAATATTTGGAGGAAAGCATAGAATTTCTTAATGTACATTCCAATTATAATAGTAATTAGATAATTTCTCATCTCTGCAGTTAGTCGCTTGACATATTATAACAAAACCAACTAGTTTGCTAATTATGAGTGGAATTAAATCGTTATAATGATATATTATAAACTCATGAAAACATCAATGATATTATTTTTTCCAGTTTTGAGACACAAAGGAGCTAAGTATTTAATTTATGTACATGAATTAATGAATAAAAAAAAATAATGTTAGGAATAAAACACAAATTTATTATATTATCCAATTAGAAGTGATTTGGAAATTACACTTCTACTGCAGTTAGTCTTGTTATATCCATCTATGTACATTTTGAAGTTCACTGTAATTCTGTTTTGATTAAATTTTCTTTCAAAGAAGTGGTGCCAGATTGCTTTGTACATTAGTATTGACTTCATTTTATTTTGTTCATTATGATTTTTTTTTACTGTTTTTGCAACAGCTATTTTTGTCTCACTTATTTTGCAGCTAATGATGAGCAAACACAGTCTCTGTTATCATCAGTGGATGACGATGATTATGAAGGTAAGTACAAGTTGTTAGAATTCTGATTGTAGTCGAATGAGTATAATGATCTCGCCTTAATTTACATATTGAGAGAGTGGGTTTCAGAATTTATAGCAAGTTAACTAACATAGCTTAATTTAAATCAGATTGATTATGTTTCCAGAGTAAGCAAGGAGTAATAATATTCTTTTGACAGGATATAATGGCCTAGCTATAGTATTGCAGTTGCTGTAATAGCTGAACCGTAATCCTGCACCGTTCAAGCATTTCCTAGAATAACTTCATATTTGGTTGTACTGAATGAATGCCGATTTCATCCTGTGCCCTTTAGAACCTCAAAATGTTGGCACACAGGCAAATATAGCTGACAGTAATTCATGGAGGGACAATAAATTTCCTCAAAGATCTTTCCTATCCGACGAATTTCAGAGAAACGGTAACTTTACTTATCACCTCTTCGTGATTTATGGCCATGGCGATATCACATAGCTGCATACTAACAACAAATAATTAATTGGTTTAATGTTGTTTATCTGTAGGTCAGAGTGAAATCTCCAATACACATCAAAGCCAACCATCTAATCAATTTCAATCACATGAATATTTATCTAGTGATGTCAGAAGTCAAGATAAAACTGGTAAACATAAATAATAATTGTTTGGTAACAATAAAAAATGTTGCTCAAATACTAGGATGGCTATTTAGTTCACCTTGTCAATTAAAACAGGAAATATCATTTGACCACTTCAACTTTAACCCCTTACAAAACATATGAACAAACATTAAGAACCACTTTTTCTCTAGAGTATTGTTAAATGCGAGTTCACTTCTGACTTCTAGTCTAGCAAGTCCCTTTATTTTACCTCCCTGTTAATAGAGGTTCTGGCATGCAAGTACTTATTGCTATTCAGCTATTACTCAGAATAAAAATGAACTTCAGCATGCAGTCCAAAAGGTATACATAGATCAGTGTTCTTCCTAATGCTATACTTAGACTTCAGGAAAGCTAGAAGTGAGAATTGTACTACTACAAGCTGCACCTCATAAAGTGCTTTTGCTTTATTATGACGAGTGGGCAAAACTAGCAAGGGGTAAAGCAATATAATTGAGGATTTGAGAAAGCCAAGAGAACAAGGCAGTATTGAGTGAATTGTCTAAATAAATCGGGTAGCAATATGCTGTTAGTGAGCTTGCAAAGCAAGTGAAACTGTATAAGTGCATTCAATTGAAAATCATGTATATGTTAACTATTTGGTGAGTAAGCAGAGCAAGATAGACACTAGTTAGGATGAAAAATTGAAAATTGGATACACATTCTAGGCGAACAATTATTAAGGGTAAACAGTTTAAAACCTTGTAAGACCACACAACGTTATTCATTAGTTTTTCAGGCACTATTCATTGAAAAAGTGAGCGGGAAGAGGCTCTTTTAGTCTGCGTGCAGCACTGGGGTAGTGCCTGATGTTACTGGTTGTAGCAACTAATGACCACTCTCTAGCTACCAAACCCAGAACCGCTTGCTTAACGCACAAGTGATCTGCCACTGAACTATGACAACCAGCCAGCAAACAAATACTTCTTAAGGGGTACTGCTATGCTATAGTCTCGCTCTCAACAGACCAACAGAAGTGGGGGTTTTTTCCAACAATTATTTTCATTGGAATTTTTCACTTTGTTAATTTATCACTTCACCTAATGAGTAATAAAGGCTGATAAAGAAAGTGGGACCGGTTCATTCTAATTTAGCTTGTAGCTATATGTTAATGTAAATACATGTGTGTGTGTGTGTGAGCAAGTCTAGGTAATAGGAACTTACGAGCAAAAATTGAACTTCAGATATGGGCTCCTGAAGTAAATCATCGTAAAAATGGGTTTTGCTTTTTCTCCATTTTTTGTTGCTTTTTTTTAAGAAATAGTCTTACAACACTTACTCTACTTTTATACCAAATTTCAAATAACAAAAAAACATTAAAACTGCCCAAATGTGCCATGAAAAGACAGGCTACTTTTTAATCTCTCTGATTACCAAAATATAATAGACAGAGGAATGGGAAGAGTTTAAATGTAGCAATTTTATATCCAGTACAGTTTGGAGATCACTGCACTCACTCTAGAGCTAACCTCTAGAAGGTTTATTAAAGAATAACCAATTAGCTCTGACCAGTCTCGCTTTAACACAGTAAAAGCTTTATATAAGAAAACTTTGTTAGTGGGCGTTAAAAAGCTCTTGCCAGTAGCTAAATTACATATGAGAAGTATGATGCAAGTATAATTATAGAAACGTCAAGTATACCCGAAATGGTGTCTCAATTCATGTTTTTTCTAATTTGCTTCAATCGCTTGCTTAATATAGCCCATTTCAACTGCCAATTTCTGTTCCTGTGGAATGTTTTATCCCCCAACTAAGTGGAGGTGAATTGTATCTTGCTAGGACCTAAAATAAATTCAATTTTCTGGTTTGCACTAAATAATCCCTTTATCTAGATTCATACATGTAATGTGAAGTATGCCCTTATTAGTAGTGCATAACTTAATCTAGGCTCAAATTGTGATATAATTTCTTTGAAATGCAGGGGGGTTTTTTTAGTCACAAAAAGTTGGTGTGAGTGGTAATTATGGTAGATTGGGCTGACACAAATACTTTTATACTTCAAAGCCAATTTAAATAATAATTTTATCATGTAATTTTAGATCCCTCAAAAGTTAGATCACAGACCAGCAGTAGTTCAATGGATCTTACAGATTATACAAAAGACTTACAGATAAATGGTAACTTCAGTTGTATATTGTAATACTTAGTGATCATGTGCATGTTGACATCATTACAAATGTTTGTCATAAGTAACTTTAGAACCCCCAAAAGTTGGATCACGAAGTGGCAGTACTTCATTGGATCTTATAGATTTTAAAAAAGATTTACAGATAAATGGTAACTTCAGTTGTATGTTGAAATATCTTGGTGATTTGCATGGGTAAGCATAGACACAGCACTGAGTCTGGCTGCTCTGGTAATTGCCAGACCAATACTCTCATTCAACCACACCCACTTCTGGGGGTAGCTTGCAGATTACAGTAGTTTTATGGTAAATACATGGCTTCATCAACTTTGTGTAGCAGCAGGGGGGATTCGGTTGATGAGGGGTGGGGCTCGACTGGTCTGGTGTTGTACAAACCCTACACTTTTTCGGAATGAGGCCTCATATTTAAGCTACTTTATTTCTTACAAGAGTATAGTAGCAATAATTTTTGTTCGCCGTTATTTTTCATTATCGTCCTGTAATTCAGTAATTGTGATCTTTAGAACGCATCCTACTTATTGATATGCTGAGTCAGGATTTTTACTATTCGTCCGTACAATATGGCCAGTGAATTATAACAATTTCATCATTAATTTTAGCTCAATGTCTTTGTAAACATTTTTATTTTTCTCATACATTGGTTAAATTTTTTTTTATTAACTGGAATATTCGTTCATTTTCTTTATTCTGGACAAAATTTCCTTTGTAAATTAGTTTTGTTCTTTGTGAATTGTTTTCCTAATTTTAGCAGTTTAATTATTTGAATATTAGAATAAATTTTGGAGGAAAACACAATATAGCCAACAGTTTTCCAAAAGTACCTATAGCTATTTCACCCCTTCTTAAAAATCCTAGATCCACCCCTGACTGAAACCAATGTTGTGATGTTTAGGACAACTAACTGGAACTGTGCTAGCCACCTAGCTACACAAGAAGATTGTAGCATACTGAAGAGAAGAGGAAAAATCATGTAAATGAGGAATTGGCTATCTGTTTGGCACCCTAGCATTCAGATGACGATAATCCACACTTCTTGGGGATCATGTGCAGTGGGAAGAACGAGGTTTTATTGAAGGCTAGAATTCCATGTACTGAATTTCCTTTATTGTTATGTTCAACATTTCTGGGGCCAGCCGTCTTGCTATAGAATGGACGGGTTGGCCATAGGTAGAGATATTGTGAGTGACATTGAGTGATCATGGTAACTTGTGTTGTTGAGATCTTTGAGGACATTCAGTCAGGAGCCTGAAAAATGGATTGGGAGAGTGAGGGACTATAGCTATGGATGATTTGAGAAAAGAGGAAGGTATCAATACACCAGAGATCGAGAGTTGAGGTGCAGTCTACCAGAGAGGTGGAAGTTATGGCTCCAAGAACTGGCAGTATGCTGCCATGAAGATCCAAGGAACAGAGCATCATAAATATAGGTTGAAGGTAAGAGACTTCCCTCCTAAAGTGGTAATGAGAGAGATATTAGCAGGTTGGAAGTTGAATTGCAACTATGGATGTCGTCTGTTAGCAGATTGCAGAGCCAGCATCTAAAATAATGTTTACTTATTGGAAGAATTGTGAATGTGTAATAGGCGACATTGTGTTGAAAAACAAGGGAAGCTTGTTTGCTAGTACCTGGCTGTGCATTTGGGTAATCACAGCATAATAAACATTGGAAGGAATCATCTCCAAATTTCCGATGGTACCAAAATAACTGACAAAAAGAGGACAGAAAGGTGCAGGAAAACTACGTCAAGAACGTGAAAGAGTTGAACTTTTGTCTGTTTACGTGAGTGCATGAACAGTTACTTGTTGTTTGGCAAGTTTATTCAAAATATGCTCATAGTTGGCTGATGAAGGCTTTGGGAGGAGCAGTAGCTAGCTTGTAAAAAATTCTGGAGTTCTTTAATGGGAGGAGTAGCAGGAGAAAGAGGGGAAGTTGGGATATGGCTTTTCATAGCACAAGAGTCCCAGCAACTTCCATCACCTTATCAGTAAATTAAGCTTAGTTGTCTAGAGGAGTGGAGTTGGGTGAAGAATCTAATACCATTCGAACATTGTTTGGCAAGCGTTGAAGAAGTAACTCCTGAGAGAACTCTCCAATGGAGCCTTGCCCAGAAGTTGAAGCCCACATCACACAAGTTGGATTCAGTTTTTAGTCCCCCCAGTTCCTCAACTTGAGAAAGTTGTTATCAAAGTCGCTGCTTAAACGCAGCCATACATTTAATTAATTTATCCTTTTGAGCATTCTGTACGAGTCAATTTCTGGTGGGCAGAGAATTAAGTCCTGGACTTTGGCTGCTAATTCAGATGCCACCACGAAATACAACTTAGTCGCCTGGGCCGTGATTCTTCTGGTAATGACCTTGTGGACTCTATGTGACACTACAAGCCATGCCTGTTTATGAAAATATCGGAACGGCCTTGGCCACACAGCCCACCTATTACAACACACCCTGTAATCGAACTCTTTCACATATTTTTTTTAACAATGCAGAATTTTAAATTGTTTGGCTGTACGAGCAGTAACCCTTAGCAGTAAAAGTATAGAATTGAAATGTATAGTTCCCATTGGTTGTTGTAGCTCAGCGATAGAGCACTTGGGCATTATGCAAGATGTCCTGGGTACAAATCCTGGTTACAGCCAAAATGTTTACTTTAGTATTGTTAAAATAAAAAGAATTGTGAAAGAAAGAAAATACATCTAATGAAAAATGAAACAGCAAAAATTAGTAGTGCAGGCTTACATGCGAAGTTGAAGCCCACATCACAAAAGTTGGATTCAGTTTTTAGTCCCCCCAGTTCCTCAACTTGAGAAAGTTGTTATCAAAGTCGCTGCTTAAACGCAGCCATACATTTAATTTATTTATCCTTTTGAGCATTCTGTACGAGTCAATTTCTGATGGGCAGAGAATTAAGTCCTGGACTTTGGCTGCTAATTCAGATGCCACCACGAAATACAACTTAGTCGCCTGGGCCGTGATTCTTCAGGTAATGACCTTGTGGACTCTATGTGACACTACAAGCCATGCCTGTTTATGAAAATATCGGAACGGCCTTGGCCACACAGCCGAACCTATTACAACACACCCTGTAATGGAACTCTTTCACATATTTTTTTTTTAACAATGCAGAATTTTAAATTGTTTGGCTGTATGAGCAGTAACCCTTAGCAGTAAAAGTATAGAATTGAAATGTATAGTTCCCATTGGTTGTTGTAGCTCAGCGATAGAGCACTTGGGCATTATGCAAGATGTCCTGGGTACAAGTCCTGGTTACAGCCAAAATGTTTACTTTAGTATTGTTAAAATAAAAAGAATTGTGAAAGAAAGAAAATATATCTAATGAAAAATGAAACAGCAAAAATTAGTACTGCAGGCTTACATGCACAGAATATGAGCATTAGATTATCCCTTTTGAATACTTCATTCTACATTATAATATGCTTGTGTGTCAAAATAACAACAAATGAGGACGAACGACAATGGTGACGACAATGGTGACGACAATGATGACGACAATGGTGACGACAATGGTGACGACAATGGTGACGATTATGGTGACAACAATGGTGACGACAATGGTGACGACAATGATGTGTGTATTCATGAATAATGCATGAGTTTTATCAGTTGAACTGACACATAAGTAGATACAAGAAAATGATTTTTTTTCAGGAGCATACATTTATACATAATATATATAATAGCACTAATAGCAAGTGTGCTAACCTAGCCTCATACATTCTGTGTCCTTTTAGGACCTCAAAATGTTGACTCACAGGCAAGCATAGATGACAGTAATTATTGGGGAGATTATCAATCTTCTCAAAAATATTTTCCACAAGAAGAATTTCAGATAAAAGGTAACTTCACTAACAATAATTTATGTTCTAATATAGCTTACATACTAATAACGGATAATTGGCAAGCAAGTGAAGTGAGCGAGATACTATACAGAGTAACACAATAACAATCGAGGATATTTAATTGTATGTTTATGTGTATGTTTATATGTATGTTTGGACATACATAATAATTTTGTATCTTGAACCCTCTCGTATTTGTGTTAGCTCGGCAGTCTGTCCCATCCCAAACTTCACTGAACAGAATCCTCTTGTCTATCGACCAATATTACTACCGCTTTGAATCCTCTTTTTAAGATGCACTTAAAACTTACAAACTTATCAGAGTTTATTTTCTATTGGAATGAGTGGCAGAAGGAAGTTGATGAAGGTAAGTTTTGTGTTGGTATGTCCAGGGAACAATTGTGTGTGAAAGTTGTTGTGTGTTACAGCTACTGCTTAGCTAAACAATAGAAAAGTCAACGTTTAACTAAATAGGGTTTTACTCAAACCTTAGAAAAGCCTGTTGTTTTTGTTTTGTTTTGTTTTTTAAGTCTAACAGTTGTGGCAAGTGGTGGTTACTATGGCATCGAAACCCTTAACTGTATATGCATCGCCACTTGTGCTCAAGCACACCACTAGTTACATTGCAGATGCATTGTCTTGTCAAGGCTAGTCATCTGGCTCCAAAAACTCAGAAGACCTCAAACTTCCAGCTGATGAGTGGAAGATATGGTGAAATCACCATCACCACATTATTAAACGCTATCACTTGCAACAAAAAAAACTATCTAATTTAAGGATAGCCCAAATCATCTTATTGACTCAAATTAATTAACACATTATGTGCCATGACCATAATGGACCATCATGATACACGGGAGCACTATATATCATTGAACTCGGTTTTATAGTCAGTCTTACCTTGTTCTCTAATAGTTGAGGACAAAATAATCTCTGTCATTCTGCTAGCTAGAGGGAATCCATAGGTTTGGCAACCTAGCTTCCTCTGGGAATGCAATAAAATTTCAGCCTGAGCTAATTTAAATAAAAATGTTTTATCATAATGTATTTTTAGATCCCAAAAAAGTGACATCAACGGCTGGCAGTAATTCAATGGATCTTATAGATTTTACACAAGAATTACAAATAAATGGTAATCTAAGTTTCATATTTATATAGCTCAGTAATCATTTGCGTAATTACAAATGTTTGATCATAGCTATGTCAATTTAAATCCCCCAAAATTTGGATCACTGGTTGACAGTAGTTCATATTATCTTGTAGGTTTTGAATTATTCAGTAACTCTTTACTGCACATAATTTTGAAAAACTAGGCGGTTTTATGTTGTTGAGAGTTAGGGGTAAATAGTCATTCAAATATTTATCTAAATAGCGTATATAGTTAGACATTTGTAGCTTAGATAGAAAGTGAACTAATCTAGCTAAACTTCAAATCAGAAGGACATTTTTTCCTACATTACCATGAAAATATTTGTATATTAAATAAGCTAAGCAAGAGAGAGCCCTTCTTAAATCTTGTTTCTGTGATTTTTTTGTTTCACTCAAGAACATTTCAGACTGAAGTCCTTCTTCAGCTGGTTCTACAAAATTGAAAAGGTGGAATGATGAGCGACTTGAATGGTGAATGGATGGTTATATACTGTCAATACATGATACTAAATAAGTGTTGATGGATGGTTAATTATGCATCAAGGGATGTTCAGTCCATTAATGTGGTTCTGATAGAGTTAATCTGAATGCCTTGAACTAAATTATTATGTTTGAGGTGTGATTCTTTATCATTGATTTTGTGGGTGGCTTGTAATGTTCTAGTGACCATTTTACTCTTTCACAGAGCAATTGTACAGTTTGAGCATCTAATTTTCTGGCAGTATCTTCCGTGTTTACAATAACTTCTTTTACTGGTAGATCTTGAAGTGAAAGTGCAAAATTTAAAGTACTTCTTGTTCAGAGGATGTTAGAGTTGTGCTGCTTCTGTTAATGACAGTGATCTCTGGTTAAATGGGATACTCGAGTGCTCTTTCTCTTTCTCTAGGATTAGCTATTTGAACTTTGTTTTTGCTTAATTTTTATATCCCCATAAATTCTCTTTGCATGCTATTTCTGTCAGACCATCATAATGTCTTGGAACGTCTGTGGATTCAGTGTTCCTTGTAGTATTGGGTGTGTTTTGTCATCTCTTCTGTTACTGTCATCTTGATCCAGCTTGAATGCTTGATCTTTTCCTACACAATTGCCACATTTGTTCTTTGTGCAATCCTTAGATTATTGTCTGTATTGCTGCCTGCTCTGAGCATTCAATTGTATTATATAGGTTGAAATTATAAGTTTTAGTCTTAAACCTTTAGGTATAATTCTATTATCTCTACACTTCATCAAGAGAGTTAAGTGCTTCTTGAATCTTGCGATTTTTGCCTTTGCATTTTTTAGTCTGTGAGCTGTCTGTATTGCTGCCTGCTCTGAGCAATCAACTTTATTATATAGGTTAATTGCTATGTTGTTTGTACTAATCGAAACCTAACTTTTTTAAACAATTATAAACAAAGAATGGAGAGGGAGCCAATATGGAGCAAGAGGAGATACAAGGAAGGCATCCACATAAAGAAACATACCTCAAACATGAATTTAGCTAGAATTAGAAAACAATTTGACAGACTAGCTGTGCTAAGCTATATAGCTGAACCATAATATTGCACTAATTCTAGCATTTTCCTGTATAATAATATATTATTTTTATACAATATATACTTAATATTATATTTTGTGTCATTTTAGAACCCCAAAATGTTAGATCACAGGCAAGCATAGCTGGCAGTAGTTCCGGGATGGATTCTTTCCAGAATTTTGTTAAGTCACAAAGATATCAAACAACAGGTAGCTACGTATACAACCCATTTTAATATTACTTACGTACTAAATCAAAATTTTGTTGATATTATTTTGTAGATCAGACTAAATTCTCCAAAGAACTTCATAGCACACCACATAATACAACTTCACAGCAAAAATCTTCATCTAGAGGTGGTAAAAAAAAAGAGTAAAAGTGATAAAAATTAATACAGAAATTGTTATTAGAGTGTTAATGGAAAATTAAGAAAGACAGCATTGGGCATGGCTAAATACTTAAACTTACTCTGTCAATTGCCTAGAATGCAATGCCAACTAACCATTTAGATGTGACTAACTATGGAGACAATATTAGGCTTTAAACTGGGATGTCCAGGCAGTGCCTCCTCACCAAAACTAAGTTATCCAAACACCCCATACAGTATTGAAGATATCTAGTGTGGAATAAATCACTTATTACACTTGTCAGAGTGTTATGGCGAGATATTTCACTCTCAGGCTTTATTTTCACTCGCCTCTGGCTCCTGAAAATAAATTAGTCTGCTCATGAAATATCTCCCATATCACACTCTGACTCATGTAATAAGTATTATATATATAATAGTGAAATAATTGACAATAAAAAAATAAGCCTAAACAATAGTACAAGTTTCGAACTATGACAATAGTGCCATCCTTGTGAACTACAGCAGAATCTCACAGGTAGACACCGTGAATGTTTCAATATTCCCAAAAAGCTTACAACATTGGGCCCCCTTAGTCATTTGTGCCTGGTAATTTTACTCCTCAGGTTCTTCCCTCTAAGAGCATATCTGTGAATAGAACAGTGCCAGGAAATAACTATTTAGAACTGCAAGACAGCCTAGACTAAACTCTAATTAAAGTTATTGCATTAAAAATGTGCATCCAAGTAGCCACCCTTTTCACGTGAACGAGATTTACTCGTGTGTCATTTGCAATTAGTTGACACAACTAAATTGCTTCTGGTTTGTTACCTAATTGTGTTACCCCTGTAAGTGTCTCGCCCTCCAATATAATATGTATATAAACAGCTCCCACTAACCTGTCTTTCTCTACATCAAATACATTTGTGTGATAATTTTTACTTTTATGTTGATATAAACTTACTCTAGATTAAAGATAGAAGTAAATAATATAATTTATATGTGGGCACGTCATGCCTGACCGAAATTTAGCTCCTTCACTTTTCAGAGTAGTGTCTATGAATTACAAATAAATTAGATATTAATTGTTTATTATTTTATGAGTTGCAGATGAAAACCCTTTTCAGAAACTAGAAGAAGAATGGAGATCTGAACATTCATAATACCATTGCAAATACTATTTAATGCTTATTTTGTTAAATATACTTAACTTGACGTAATATAGAGTTCAAGAAAAATTAAATAATTATTCGGTTTCCTCTATATTACGTGACAGATTGTATGCGATCTAAAGATCCAGAAAATGTAGCAGAAATTTTTAAAAAAATAGCGAATCATTTTTCAATACAAAAATGTGTGGTATTATTTTGAAATACCACAGAGGAGAAAACTGAAATACCACAGAGGGGAAAACTGAAACACCACAAAGGGGAAAACTGAAATAATGATTTGATTGGTCACAGCGATCTCTGTGCGACCTTGCAGCAATGATTTGACGAATTATGGATTTCTTAGCTGCAGAAATTAATTGTTATCTTTGGCTATAGTATTAATATTATGATAGCGGGGAAAAACTGTGGTGCTCGGATAAATAGCACTCTGTGCAGTGAGAATTTCACTCAGCTTAGCCTCCTTGAAAATTTTCTTGCTTGTGCTATTAGAATACCACAGTTTTCCAGGCTATTATATCTCCAAATAGTATATTATATAATAACATTACTAATTATATATAATACATGAGTCAGGATGTGATAAGGCAGAATATTTCAAGAGCAGTGTGGGTCTGCCCAGGAAGGAGAAAGACAGAGATGAGAAGACGAAGGGAGATAAAGAGAAGAAGACAGAGAAGCACAGAGATGTGGGTGGAGTCTAGCCCTACCCACATGAACTCAGAACTTGTTTATGTTATGTTATTTTGTTCTTTAATTGTATCAGCCTTTCATTTAATTGTACCAGCCCTTAGAGAGTTTTTGTAAGTCATGTGTTTGAGTGTCAATTAGCGGTGAGTGTGTGTGCCTGCTCTGCAGTGCGAACTAAACGCTGCAGAGCAGGAAGTATAGATCGTGTACGTCATTGTGGGTCATAATAGGTGGAGTTTCATGTTCGTATTTAAGTTAAGTTTTATGTCACGTGTATCAGTTCTTGCATGCCTTACTTTTATTAAAAGCTGAATCTTTGTCAGTTGGGCTGTGAGAACTCTGGTGGCAGCGGACCTGCGCTGTGAGAGCAGCGCAAGAAACCCAACCCCACAATTAAAGGCAGCGGTGTGGAGTGTCGATTTAAAACTCGCCTTCTTCCACGTCTTCGAAAGTGTGCCGTGCTACTGATCTACCTGACTGTCTTGAACTGTTGTCTCCGATTTAAGACTCGGTCGTCGTCACTATCTTCAGCCGGGCTTGACCAGAAGTTACCTTGGGTGTTGTTGTGCCTGAGATCTGTGGTTGCCAATATTTGGCCTGTTGTTGTATGTCTGTAAATTCCTCCGCTTCAGGACACTTGGTGTGGATGAGCCGGAGAGAGAAAAAGGAGAGAGCCTGTAAGGGAAAGAGTCAATTTGATTCTGGAGTTGAAAGAAGTTCAGAGAGTTCTATTGGTAGTTTACTACCTAGCAGGGTGAAAGTATCTAACAAAGAGAAAGATAAAGGCAAGTCTGTGTGTGCGTCCCGGTTGCCTGAGATTAGTGATAATTCAGAGTGTGGTTCAGAGATGGATGGTTTGAGCGAATATAATAGTGGTAGTGGTATGTCTAGAGAAAGAGAGAGGGAATTGGAAAGAGAAAGAGATAGGGAATTGGAAAGAGAAAGAGAGGGTAATGATGATCTTACGGGAGGTGGTTTGACCTCTGGTGTGAATTTAGGTGGTAATAGTGAGAGTGACTCTAATGTCATGAGGTCCTTTATGCTATCTTTTACTGAGGCCATGAGAAGCCTTGGGTCCTCTGGTAGGTCCTCTGGTGACACCTCTAGTGGCGAGCTAAACAGGCAAATTACTGCCTTGGCTCCTCACAAAGAGGGCACCGACATTGCAAAATATATAAGGAAATTGGAAGCAGATCTATCTGATCTTGCTTGTCCGAGATCGCGGTTTAAATCTATCCTGCTGCAGAAACTTCAGTCTAAAGCAGGCACTGCCTTCGTTGCTTCTATAGATAGAGATGAGATTTCCTACACCGAATTGAAAGAGTTGTTGATTGAGGGATTAGGCTCCAGCAAGACTACGCTGGGAGTCAAGCTCATAGCGGAGTTTTCAAATACAGTGAGGTCCATGAACTCCCTTGAATCATATGTGCATTTGAATGGCCTAATCGACTCTGTTGATATGGCCACTGTGGAGAAAAGCGAGGTCCTGCTCTTCTTCACTACAGCTATTTACAGAGCCTCACGGCCTGTTAGCCAGAGAACGCTGATGGACGCGAGAGACATCACGTCTTTCAAGGACTTGAATCGCGTAGCGCTGTCATTTCAGACGGCGGAACCAGAGAAACCTGTGGCGAGAGTGAGTAGTTCTAGTATTGGCTTTAGAGGTGTTCAGTGTTTTGTGTGCCGTAAGTATGGCCATAGATCTTATGATTGTAGATATCGGAATAGTGAGCAGAATAGTGGTAGTTTTAAGGTTCCCCCTGTAGTATGCTATGCTTGCAATGAACCTGGGCACAAAGTACCTGAGTGTCCGAATAGGGGCAGAAATAATGTGAACAATAAAAGTGAGAACAGGAAAGTGGAAGTGAAAAAGGGTAGTCGTACCTATAATGCAAGTTGGGTAGCAGTCCGGGATGGTGCGTCTCATGTGGAGGGGATGATAAATGGTATGCCATGCCAGATTGTCCCCGACACGGGTGCTGAGATCACTATAGTACCTGGATGTTTAGTGTATCATAATCAGTTGCTTGATGAGTATGTGAGAGTTAAGGGGTGGAATGGTGAACCCAAGACTCTCCAGACTGCTAGAGTAGACTTTGAATATGGAGGCAAAGCCTTTATGTCTGTTGTTGCGGTGGCTCATGAAGATGACCTCTGCAACAGGGTCCTGTTTTCAGTCCCCATGGACGGTAACATGGCTTCCCGGCTCCTTCTGGACGCTGCCTCAAATGCTCCTCCCAGGGCAAGCGAGGCAGGGCACCCTGATCAGGGGAGTAGGAACAGGGGGGGTAGGGGGGGCACAGGACCCCCCAATATTTTTAGTGGGGGGTAAATGAGGGTTTTACCCCCCCAATAATTCTGGCACTAATTTGTAATACTAACAGTAAATATAATTCTGGCAAGAATTTATAAAATACTGTTATCAAAAGCTGTTTAGTGCTTCTATTATACCTTTTAGTCATTTCTACTGATTAAAGCATTGTATAGTGTGCCAAAAAGTTTAAAATTTTGGAATTTAGAATAATTTATTGTGGCTAATAGCAATAAAATAACTAATAAAGCTTCAATTATTGTTTTTTCATATCGCACAGCAGACCTACCATTTTGCCCCCCCAATATTTTTCATCTTCCTACTCCACTGCTGATGATACCTCAGGCGTCCAGACATCAGCTGATGCTGATGCTGGCTCTGTTGCCAACCCGCAGGAGGCATGTAAGACCTCTCAGGGCGCTGACAACATCCAGAAGAGTGCAACAGTCAGTATTGTGACTAGGGCCAAGAGTAAGGCCATGAGACAGAAAAAGAGTGAGAAACATGTTGCTGATGTGTGTGATGCAAATCCGTTAGCTTTTGATCAAGAGTGGGAGAGACTGGCTCAAATTGGGTCAGGTTTTGAGGAGATGGCTGTCCTTAAAGATTGTATTGCTTCGGTTGATGATAGTAGTGCTTCGGGATCTGGGCTTGGTGTAGTATCTGAAGAATGTATGGACGATGTGCAGAGTAGCCAAGTCTCTAATCCCACTGATAGTACTGTTGCTGATAATGGTGTTGTGCCAGTTGCAGTTGAGTCAGCTGGTGAAAATAACGGTGTCAAGTCTAGTGTTACTAAGAACGTTAATCAGTTTAGTGAGACTAGTGAAAGCGTTTTAGACGTTGATTTTAATTTAGTTTGCCCATCAGTCAGTGATAATTCTAGTGTTGCTACTTTGATTGATGAAATTAAGTGTGACGAGACCCTTGCACATATTCGGGGTTTGGCTGATAAGTGCATGAATGGATATGCATGGGCAGATAATGGTATTCTAGTCCATAAGTCTGTGGATGAGTTGAATAATGTGTGTGTCAGAATTGTCCTTCCCTTACCCAAGCGTGCAAAGGCCCTAAAGCTGGCGCACGAGAATACTGCTCACATCGGGGTGAGAGGGATGAGGAGAGTGTTGGGTGCTAGGTTTGTGTGGCCTGGTATCCATGGTGATATAGTTAAGTTCGTTAAGTCTTGTGATGTGTGTCTAAGGATGAATCAAGCGGGCAATAAGAAAGCCCTGATGGTCGAAAGAAAGATTTTAACTGTGCCCTTTGAATCGGTTGCAGTTGACTTAGTTGGGCCCCTCCCCAAAGGGAAACGGGGAGCGAAGTATATGTTTACATACATTTGTTTGGCCAGTAGATGGCCGGAAGCAATCCCAATGCGGACTGCCTCAGCTGAGGAGGCAGCCCAGTGCTTTGTCCAGATCATCTCTAGAACAAGTATCCCATTGAGAGTTTTGTCAGACAGAGGTACCATTTTCCTGTCCAAGTTGTTGGCTAATCTATGTTCTATGTTGGGTATTGATATTATTCAGTCGTCACCGTATAGACCCCAGTCCAACGGGGTAGTCGAGCGGCTCCATGGCACCCTCAAGCCTATGTTGGCCAAGGCCATGGACGCCGGCATTGACTGGGTTGAGTTTCTCCCCTTGGCGCTTTTCGCCATTCGACAAATCCCTAATAGAGATGTTGGATATTCTCCCCATATGCTTGTGTTTGGCAGGGAGGTAGCTGGACCGTTAGATCTTTTGTACAGTGGTTGGGTCGAGAGAAATTTAGATTGTATGGACATTGAAGAGTGGCTTGTGACATTGAGTGATCAGCTAAGTGTCATTCATGATGTGGCTTCTGCTACAGAGGCCAAGGCTATTGAGAATAGAGCCAGTGTGTATAATAAGGGGAAGTGTGATAGAATTGTAAATGTGGGTGATACTGTTTTAATGAGAGTTCCTGGCCTCCATGCAGCCCTGCAGGCTTCGTGGGAAGGGCCTTATAATATTGTTGAGAAGGTGTCTAAAGTGACCTTTAAGGCGTCCAAGGGAGATGGTCATCCCACCAGAATTGCTCATATTAATAATTTAAAGGACTATGTTGTGAGACCAGTGAGCATCAATGTAGCTGAGGATGTCGGGATTGACAATGAACTGTTAGAGGGTTCTCCTTTGTTGTCCATGGATAAGTGTCCAGGGTTCAACCAGAAACATCTCAATAGTGTCTTAAGTGAGTCAGCGGACCACTTTAGCGAAACCCCAGGGTTGTGTACTAAGGCCAAGTGTACTATTGTCCTTTCTGAGAATGCTGTGCCTGTGTCACAACAGGGCAGAAATATACCTGTGGGGATCGAGAAAGCTGTGAGGGATGAGATTAGTAAACTGTTGCGTGAAGGTATAATTGTGAAATCTAGTTCTTTGTGGTCCTCCCCTCTAGTTCCTGTTAGGAAGAAAGATGGTTCTGTACGCATATGCGTTGACTTCCGGCAGTTGAATGATGTCACGCCTCTTGTGAGGTATTGGGTGCCCTCTCTGGATGAGATTCTCCAGAAGGTGGGCCAGTGTAGCTGTCTTTCCACTCTGGATTTGACAGCGGGATTCCATCAGTTGGAAATGGATCCTGTGTCTAGCGAGTTAACCACGTTTGTTTGCCCGTTAGGCAAGTTTAAATATGTTCGGATGCCCTTTGGGCTGAAGAACGCCCCAGCAGTTTTTCAGGCTGCTGTTGAGGCAGTGTTAGAACCTGTTAGTTCCATGTGTTGCAACTATATTGATGATGTTGTAGTTTATAGTGAGCAACATATGAAAGATTTACGGAGTGTTATTGAGTGTTTGGGTGATGCTGGATTTAAGATAAAAATGAGGAAGTGTGTGTTCGGGAGAAAATATCTGACCTATTTAGGACATAGAATTGGGGGTGGAGGTGTGTCTATCCCTGAGTGCAGAGTAAAAGCCCTGAGAGAGTTTTTGAAGCCTCGCACCAAGAAGGACATGCGTGCCTTCTTGGGTGCCATGTCATATTATAGGAGGTTCATTAAAGGGTTTGGAAGTTTGTCCTCTTGCCTCACACCAGCTGTCTCTCTCCGAGCTCCCCGCCAGGTGGAATGGACGCGGAGGATGAATTCAGCGTACAGTGAGTTACGGTCATTGTTGTGTGATCATGTAATGCTGTGTGTTCCTAGCGTGGACGATGAGTTACGCCTGTATACAGACGCTTCAGGAGATGGAATTGGTGCCTGTTTGCACGTGGTTAGAGATGGAGTTGAGTTGCCTGCGGCCTTCTTCAGTCGTCAGCTGAGGCCAGCGGAGAAAAACTATTCTATTACCGAGCTGGAGAGTTTGGCCATCGTGGCTGCTATACGCCACTTTGAGCGCCTTGTGTATGCGAGACCTCTGGAAGTGATTACCGACCATAAAGCGTGCTTGGCCTTATTGAGTGGGAAAGGCCTGAACCGACGACTTTTGAGATTTGCATTGGCCTTACAAGATAGAGCTATCAAGTTGGTTCATCGTGCGGGATCGTTGCATTCGAACGCGGATGGGTTTTCACGCCAATCATGGACTGTGGACACCAACTCAGACCCGGTGTTGTCAGCTTGTCCCACGGGTCCAAGCTTGGTGGGGGGAGATGTGGGTCTGACCAGGAAGGAGAAAGACAGAAATGAGAAGACGAAGGGAGATAAAGAGAAGAAGACAGAGAAGCACAGAGATGTGGGTGGAGTCTAGCCCTACCCACATGAACTCAGAACTTGTTTATGTTATGTTATTTTGTTCTTTAATTGTATCAGCCTTTCATTTAATTGTACCAGCCCTTAGAGAGTTTTTGTAAGTCATGTGTTTGAGTGTCAATTAGCGGTGAGTGTGTGTGCCTGCTCTGCAGTGCGAACTAAACGCTGCAGAGCAGGAAGTATAGATCGTGTACGTCATTGTGGGTCATAATAGGTGGAGTGTCATGTTCGTATTTAAGTTAAGTTTTATGTCACGTGTATCAGTTCTTGCATGCCTTACTTTTATTAAAAGCTGAATCTTTGTCAGTTGGGCTGTGAGAACTCTGGTGGCAGCGGACCTGCGTTGTGAGAGCAGCGCAAGAAACCCAACCCCACAAGCAGGCTAATTTATTTTCATGAGCCAGAGTCTGAGTGAAAATAAAGCCTGAGAGTGAAATAGCTTGCCATATCACTCTGACAAGTGTAATAAGTGGTTTATTCCACGCTAGATATCTTTACTTAGTACTAGGGAAGGGTAACTCACAGGTAAATTTGGTTGTAGGGGCTACCCACACCCCCAGCCAACATTTTAGCAGCTGCTCTAAACCCTGTAGAGCCGGGTACACTAGAGGAAGGTAGCTGTAAAAACCAAGAAAATTGAAATGAAATAACAGCATGAAATATCTTGAGTTATTTCACAGTGTCATGTACCAAAGATATCATTGTGAAGATATCTAGGGTGAAATAAATAATAATATATTATATTATATAATCAATTGAATAGTAATAAATTATTATTTAATATTTATTATATCCTAAGTATTTATCCAATCATTCTGCAACTTCCAAATTAACTCTCTAATTATTAGTCATATCTGTGGTTCCACAGTATTCTTTTAGAACTTCACCCAGTTCAAGAAATGGCTTGTTTTAATATAGCATTTGGCTGAACTGTTCTTGAATTTTAATATTATGGGTTGTGGGATCCAGCCAACCATGATGATTATGGACCTGGGGTTGTAAGTCCTAGTACCAATGGTTGTGGGTCCCACAAAGAGTGTAGTCTGCCGAGTGCCTTGTACAGTTAATTCTGAGAAGTGCCTTCTGAGGGTAACTCTGACAACAGTTAGAGAGACTTAATCTTAATCAAACACTGACTGACAAGGGGTTATGCAGGAAGTGATGTAATAAATGTACACGCCCTACACGCAGCCATTTTGAGTGGCAATAGTGAAGAGCTTTTGTGCCGTTGGTTGTACGAACTGCTTTAAAAAAAAAGGCTCTGATGTTACATTTTTGGGTTTTCTGAGGATGAACTGGGACGATTATGATGGATAGCGGTTGTAGGCTGGAAAGACCGGATACCTAAAGAGTACACTAGGCTATGTAGCGATCATTTTGTATCAGGATGTTAATGTAACTATCCCTTGTCTCCTGTCGTATTGTAAGTATTTGCACACATTACAAGCCCTCTAAAATAAAAAGCTATCGATGGCATGGGTTTAAAAGGAGTGCTGAAGTGAATAAAAGAAGAAGAGAAAAGACACAGCATGATTAGAAGCTGCCAAAAGCCAGGTACAGCTCTGTGATTATGGAAATGATGAAGTTACTGTGAACCACACTGAAGCAGATAAAGAAGATAAAAATAATGGAGTAGATAAAGAAGATATGAAGATTTCCAGGTGAACTTGTTTTAGCAGATAGAGGTTTTAATATTCATGAAAGTGCTGGTGTCTACTGTGTCAAGCTTTCACCATTTACTGGTGGAAAACCACAGCTGACAAAAAGTGAAGTATATTTTTCTCGTCAACTGTCAAGAGTTTAGTTCATGTTGAACGAGTCATAGGCCTACTTTGTCAATAGTACAGTATATTTGAATCAACACCAATCAACTTTATTATGACCAATGAAAAAGAATGTATACTAGTCCAAAAGATAAAATAGCTAGTCATTATAAGTTGTGCACTAGGTAATTTATGTCCATCAGCAGTTGTTTCACCTTAATTAAAACCATTCCCAATTTTTTGCTGTTACAATGTTAAATAATGAAATGTGATTTTATAATATTTGGTTGGGGGAAAAAATTATTCCATAAAACATAGCTAATTAACTGTACAATAACAGAGTTTACTTAGACTTCAACTTTTTTCCCCATGCAATGACGGAATGGACATAGTCACTTTCCTTTGGGAATCCATTTCAACTTCAGGCACGTCAGTCGTATGAAACCATTCTGTTGGGCAGTTACTATTATCACAGCAGATCATCTTTCCAGATCTGCTTTCCTGCAGTAGCACCATAATCTAACGGGACCTTCCATAATCACAATATTATCAGAAGAAAAGCTAGAAGACAGATGTGCTGAAATAACCGTTGCTTCTTGGTGAACCATTTACCAACAAGGTCAGGTAGAAGCTCCATCTCGATTAGCTCAATTGGTTTAATAAATGCAATTGTTTTAATAAATGCAATTGTTATGAAGGGTTCATCCAAATAGTTCATTGAACAAAGGAGTTGCTGGAGGTACTGTAAGCATTTGTGAGTGACGCACTGAACACATTACTAAGTGGGAATCAGAATCTGATACTACTACACCCTTAACATTAGCTACCCAACCATTAATAAAAATACATGTAGAAATCAAGATTTTTATATAAGCTTTCAACAATTCACCAGTATACTTACAAGTCTATTCAATGAGGTACCAAAATATATCTGGATACTACTTCAGGCCATATTTATCTCAAGATTTCAATAAATCCCAAGGATTCAATAAATCCTTCCTTTTAGCTGAGGTAAGGGTCTTCAGGCTTCCAGCTTAGTTAACTTTCCCTGTACGCATTCAAGCTGCGTCCAATGAGAAATAATAAGCAGAAATGACAGGTGAAGACAAAATTAGCCTAGAATACGCCACGCGCAACTCGACGTTTTGCCACTCAAAATGGCGACCTAGCAACTGTTGCTAAGTAAACGTCACTTCTATGTCACTTCCTGCATAACCTCTAAAAACCAGTGCGCACTTTGGTGAGGTGAGAAGATCATAAGAGGCAAGTGCTCTGGTTAGTGCCGGAATGATAGTTCAAATAATTGTCTGTTGTGGTTTGTGCAGTCCGTCAGACCAGCACATTCTGGGGGGGGGGGGGGGGGGGGGGGGTTCTGTGCTTCTCTGCCATCCCTTAGCACCAGAAGGACAAATTTGTGGGTTGAACAAAGCTAAAGTCGGCTTGATAACAACAAATTTGTTACCTGAGATGTATTTTACTGTGAAGAAGCTACTACTTCCATGATGACAAAAGTCCAGTGATGTAGGAAGAAGGAGAAGGAAGTGGAGGGGTGTGTGCTCCAGGGGTTAGCTAGAGCCTCCCCTATAATTTTGGGGCACAATTTAGCTTCATGATTTTTCGCAAGTACACCACCTAATCGCTCCGCTCGAAGGGGTCCGGTTGCCCTAACGCATCCTTTCCCCTGGATTGGGGAACTTATAAAATGTGTACTTATTACGCCAAGTTGTGTGTGGGCATCTATAAAATGTGCGTACAAATATTTTTAGCTAGTCCCACCTCCGAACTTGTTCTACTATGAGCTCCGGACCTGGAAAGCGTCCACCAAAATGGAGAGTTCTGAAAAAAGGACAATAATTGAAGTGGCTGATTCGCACACTACTGGTATAGAGCCCTAGCTAGAACCTCCATCATACAACACCAGCTCGCAAAGATTTATGACAGGATGGTAAGAAAACCCGAAAGGTTTATTTGCATTCCACAATTAACCAGACTTAGCCAGAGTGATGTGGCCTAAGAGTGTGACATTATCCTGCTAATTATGTATTTCACCTTATCACACTCTGACTCATCCTGTGTTGTTGTTTTTTCGGCCTAGCTTGCCAATATCATCGAGTGGTTAGTTCCAATTGTAGAAGTGAGTGCCAGTGATGAAATATTGAGCATTTTGTTTTAAAATTAAAAAAACGAAAATTATCTCAAATATTTTTGGAAATGCTGCTTTAAGTCTACAAAATCCTATATGAAAGTTACTTTTACAGATTTGCATCCCCAAGTGGTTCTAATAAATTTAACTTGGCTTACCCAAGTGGTAAGTTTGGAAAACTCCAGGTAATCGTGAAAATTTAATTGTTCCTGATGTATATTGTAGGTTCCAAAAAAAAAATTTTCAAGTTATATGTCCAGTGAGCATTCTGTATGAGTCAATTTCCGTGGGCAGAGAATTAAGTCCCGACACATTGGCTTCTAATACAGATGCCACCACGAAATACAACTTAGTCGCCTGGGCAATGATTCTTCTGGTAGTGAATCAGAGCAAAACAAACAGCAGGATCGGCAGGTCAGAATGGTGAAAATTTGAAATGGAGAGCTGTTGCAGCCAAATATGGTGCAGAGTTTCGGATATATCTTTAAAAACCAACTATATTGGCTATTTACTTCCCCGGAAGATATTGCCAACGACCAGAGAGAGAGACTCTACGTGACACTACAAGCCATGCCTGTTTTATCAAAATATAGGAACTGCCTTGGCCACATAGCCTCACCCATTACAACACCCCTGTAATGAAACTCTTTCAATGAAATTTAATGCATTCATTCGGGAAGCTAGGAGCAAGCACGTAAAGCGTCGCCGGCGCAACTAATCCGCCCGGTCGAGCTAGCGCAGGCGCGCATAAAAATAAATGGGCGGGGCGCCCGCATGAACAGCATCAGTTGAGACTTTGCAGCGAATAAGCAGCGTGACGAGTTGATTGTGTTAGAGAAATGGCGACCGAACGAGAACTGAGCGAAGAAGCGCTAAAGGCGACAGTGGACGGCGTGACTGCCAAACTCCGTGAGACCTTGCCAGCTGACAGCGAGCACGGCAGGGCGTAGGTCGGGTGGTGAACCCGGCGCTTCGGACGAGACGCCCTGAGCCACACCATTCTCCCTCTATCTGCTAGGGTGTGATACACAGAGGTAATGGTGGGCCTGTAGCTTGTGCTGGTTTAAGGGCAGTGGCAAAGATTAGTGGGGATTGGTGTATAGCCAAAAAATATATAATTATATATAAATTATATACAGTGCGTCCAGCTTAAAGAGTGAAATTTTTGAATTTATCATATAGAAACAAAATACAGCGTTTTGATATGCATGTACCTTATTGTTACTCCTCCAAATATTGTTTCCAACTGCTACAAAATCACTTTAACTCATAGAAGGTAGAGAATCGCGCATCGCCCACAGACTGCAATACATTATTCGCCATTTTATTTGACGTCAAACTTTCGTCTAAGCGTCGTCATTAATCGTAATTAATCGTAATTGGTTTGTGCCGCGCAACGCTTTACCCACCAGTAATACGGGGTATTCCCCTTTATAGTCGCTTGCATCGCATGCTTGATATGGCTTCTGGTTGACCACTATGAGCGTTGCTGGTACTCGTAGGGAAGTGAATGCAGTTGCTGCAGGACACCACTAATTGTGCTACTCCTTCCAAGAGATCTTCCTATTTTAAGGCTGAAGGGAAGTTGAAGGAACTGAAAAAAACTCAATGCTACAAAAGCCCCTAGAGGTAGACATGTTATGTCCCCACAACCAAGTAGTGCTATACTTTCACAGCAAGTAGTCCCACATTCTCCTTCAGCCTCTCCTTCACCTGCCCCATCACCCTCACCCTTACCCTCACCTGCCCCATCACCCTCCCCATAGAAGGATGTGTTGCATGCTGTAATAAAGCAACGTTCATTTGTGATTGAAGTTTTTGTTGACTTCTTTGGAATCATTTCCTCTCTTGAGGATGTAACTGATGAGAAGTTGCAGGATGAATTGGAGTCAGGAAGAGGCAGACATCCAAAGTGGTCATCATTGAGCTCTGACGAGAACTTCCAGAGCGAATGTAGAAGCTTTGTTCACCTGTCTGTGCCCCCCAGCACAGGTTCGTCTGTGCCCCTCCGTGCAGGTCCGTCTGTGCCCCTCAGTGCAGGTCAGGTTGTCTGTGCCCCCATAGGTTTGTCTGTGGCCCCCAGTGCAGGTCCAACAGTGCCCCTCAGCGCAGGTCCATCTATGCCTTCTGGCTCATGTCCATTTGTACCAGCTCACGCAGTTTCCTCTAGAGAATCCAGCACTGATATTCCTGGGCTGACTAATAGTAAGGCACCACCATCTGCAAGTTTCATGTTCCTGAGGCAAAGCCGGCTAATTTTTCTGGATCAGCTGTAGCAGATGTGCCTAGAATTGTGTTGAACAACAGTGAAGGTATGTTTAATTAATTTGTTATTTCATTATCTTTGTCTTTCTTGGGATGAGCACGTATATAAAATATATCAAAATTTTAATCTCTCTACTATGTGTGTATATATGCATCAGGGCTTCACACAGAAGGGGATTAGCCCTGGAATTTTACTCCCTTAATTATAATCATAGATCTATTCTTATAAATAAATTAATCAATAAATATAATCGTAAAAATAAGTTAATAAAAAAAATTTTTAATTAATTTTTACTATCACTTACAGTGTCCAACTCTGATGTGACAGCGAGTTCATGGAGTATGATGATGGCTTACTTGCAGAGGAGTTTGATAGCACCCTCAAAGATGACTTGATAGACCGCTTGTTTCTGCTCTGTGATTACATCAAGTTTCCTCACAATAATGACATGATTTCAACATGCACATCTACTGGCACAGTCAGTTTTTGTCATTCCATGAGCCTTCAGATTCACCATTCTAGCTGTTCATAGAAACAGTACTATCCAGTCTTATCGTTTCTGATCAGTGGTCATTTGTATGCTGATTACGCTCGCCTAAGTAGTCTGCTAGGTCTGCCAAGTTGCTCGAGCACTCATAGCCAAGGTGATCCAACCTCCTGGTTCCATCCCCAATCGAACTTTTTCCTCTCTGGTTTCGACCAGCCAAAACATTTCTGGTGCTGGAATTATATAAATACATTGTAAATAATTAGAGTTGTAATATTAGTTCTAAGGTAACAGGTATCACCTCCAATCTTTTAAAGAGTAAACAGCCAGTCTGTTGTGTTGCCAAAATTTTTAGAGTGGATTGCAAGAAACACCACTCTAGTCAGTGAAAAAACGGGATTCCTCACTATCTGGGTATGCAAAAGTATTACCCCCCTCTTTTTATTCATTTTTAATCTATGTACATACATTAGTCTTGGTAGCACACAACGGATCTGCTTTTGAAATCCCCATTTTGTTTGCGATGTTGAACAAAATGGTGAGTTGGCAACTCAACTTTCCGAATAATGTCCACTTCTATGACATGCTACCAGTATTATGGAAGGTAAAAATATATTATTGCAGCCTCTAATTAATAATTTTATTTAGATGAAGAAGGACCGAGAAGAGGTGCTGCAGGGAACATCACTTGGCATGGAATTTTTACTATTATCATTATTATTATTATTATATTATTATTATTATTATCATTATTATTATTATTATATTACCATTATTATTATTATTATTATTATTATTACTATACTACTACCTACTACTACTATTACTACAACAACTATTATTAATAATAATATATTATTATTGTACCACTACTGTTGTTGTTATTGCTATTACTGTTGTTATTACCTTACTCTTCCGATGTACTGGCACTTGAGAGAGTTTTGCTGCATCCATCACTGAGTTTGAACTCTCCTTTCTGACTAAATGCAACTGAAGAAGTGGCTTTCCCAAAAGACTCTGTTTATCAAAGCAGCAGCACTCACCAGGTCCTTAGAAAAACCCAGTGTCATACCAACACAAGCCAAGAAGCTTTTTAGCACATTTTAGACGTCACGCTTATGTAGATCAGCCCGCGTAATTTTACCTCAAACGTCATCATTTGGAGACCCATACCACAAAAATGTAAATTTAATGAAAAATTGGCCATAATTCAGTGATTATTAAAAATGAAGCTATCAAATTAATACACATAAATAGTATCATAATGTTATACCATAGAACAAATTTATACAGATATAACCCAATAAATTCAAAAGTTTTTTCTTAAACACTTTTTTTCATAAAACGTTAAATATTGGACGTAAAATATTTCACCAACTTACAAAATTTGGTTCAAATGAAAGCTTAGGAGCTTAACTATCAGTGAACCAAGTTAGAAAGATAAGGACCAACAATTTCTCTTTTTTTTCTTAAAAACTACCAAATTCACTGCCCAAAAGCTCTCAGTTGTATCACCTGTTACCACAAAACTGACCACAAAACCAAAAAAATAATTTGAGTGCAGCTTTGTATGCCAATAATGTGTATTTTTTCAAAAATTTACATATTGATCATGTATACTTCAGTGATTATTGTGATAGCATCATAAATTTTTTTCTTGAGGTCAAAGCAATTAAAAAAATAAAATAAAAAATAAATAAAAGGGCAAGGGCAAAGGCCCAGAGCAAATGGCCCAGAGCAGAGGCCTGGAGCAATAAGTACAAAGGCCCAGAGCAAAAAGGGCAACTAAGTACAAAGGTCCGGAGCAAAGGGCAATTATGTACAAGAGCCCAGAGCAACCAGGGCATTTAAGTGCAAAGGCCCAGAGCAAAAGGCAAGATCAAACAGAGAAAAGGGGGCAAGCCATGATAAAAGGGCATGTGCAAAGGCCCAGAAAAGAGAAAGGACGAAGGCTCAGAGAGAAAGGGATAGCTGAAAAAGCTGAGAGCAAAAAAGGGGGAAAGTATGTACCCTTAGAGAAAGGAGCCGATGTTGGCGCACAATGGAGAAGTCGTGCAAAAAATAAATAAATAAAATAGTTACACACCATTGTTATTTTGCTGCAGGTGCAGAGGGCAGGTCCATGATGAGTGGAGGACACTCAGCAGAGGAGCCTGCTAGCCTTCTCCAGCGAGGGAACCAGGGCCAGGGCAGCCATGGGGGATGTACTGCGGAGCCCCCATGCCCAACAGTCGCTTGTACAACTAGGGACAGGCCTGCCAACACTGCCAAAGAGGCTTGTGGATAGAATACAGGCGAATGAGTACATAATATTCATGGAGCTCCCACCAGCTCGTGGAAAGGCCAAGCCGGTGAACCAGGATGTGGGCGGCCACATTGTGGTATTGCAGGCAACTGAGCTGACAAACACACGAAAAATCATACCAGATTTGGGAACGTGGATGCAGTGCTTAGTGTTATATACGGCGGTCATCCTGCAGGACTACCCGGAGAGGGCAGCAGAGTTGATGGCTTATCAGTCCATCATTGCTAAGGCCAGTAGCCGTTACAAGTGGTCCTCTTGGGTATTATATGACTGGAGTTTTCGGCAGGAAATGTCAGGTGTCACAGGGGCATCCTGGGCAAAGGTGGACCCAAGCATTTATTCCCTGTGTTTCACGGAACAGGCAACAGGAGCTGAGAACTGGTGTCCAAACTGCCACACAGTTGAGCACACACAGCAGACTTGCCCCATAGGGCCAAGAAAGCGTCAGCGAACCTCAACGTGGAGTTCGACAACACCCCAGTCAGCGGGAAAGTCCGCCGAAGTGTACCGTCGGTATAACAGATTCGCAGGCGACTGCAAGTTCGGAAGAGATTGCCGGTACAAGCATGCCTGCAGTGCCTGTGGTGATCCTCACCCAATTAGCAAATGCAAGGCAGGCGGCAAGTCGCAAGCAGAGGGCCACCCAGTCTGACGGACCCAAGTGAACACAAAACCAGGACAACTGTAGCAAGCAATGACTTATACAATGATGCTGTCAAAACTGTGTATTATGCGTATATTATAGTGAGTTGCTATTGAATTAAAAAAAAGAAAGAGAAAGATGGGAACTAAGAAGCATAAGGGGACTAATCTAGCACACGAGGGGTGCCTGTAATTCGGCATACATAAGTTCTAGTACTTAGCGGCAGGTAATGGGGGCCAGCAATAATTTCTAATTCCATCTTTCCTCTTCCCTCCTCTTCTTTCCTTCCCTCCTCTAGACACACCCTACAAATACACCAAACAACTGCTGGAATTAGAGGTAAGGCAAAATGAGATGGGTAAAGAGTCGTTACCACCTAAGTTGAAAGTAAATATCACCCCATTAGAGAGTGCAAAGTGGGCCTAGCTACTATCAGGTTACCCATACATAGAGTTCATGAACTATGTGCTAAGAGGCCTGAAACACGGCTTCCAAATTGGTTTCAGTTACCAGAGCCGAGAGTTGGGGAGCTGCCAGAAGAATTTCTCATCAGCGCAAGAGACCAGAAGTGGTAAAAGATTACATCGAGGAAGAGCTGGCAAGGGGTCGCATACTGGAAGTGTCTGACAAAGAAACCCAAGACCTACTGGTGCACTGCAGCCCATTTGGAGCAATTCCAAAGAAAAGTAACTCCAAAAAGTGGAGGCTGATATTCGACGAGAGACAAAGTCATGCTGTGGACGGCGTCATCCCTGTGCTTCTTCGGGTTTTTAAGGTCAGGAGAGATCACAGTACCATCAGACGCTGCATTCGACGAAGGAACCCACCTCTCCTTCAGGGATGTAACGGTGGACAGACTGGACGACCCATCAAGATTAAAAGTATCTAAAACTGATCTATTTCGAGTGGGGGTGGAAGTATGCATGGGGCGGTCTGGGTGTTCACTCTGCCCGGATGGGGGCAATGTTGGACTACCTAGTAGTCAGGGGCCCCAGGTAGGGTCCGCTATTCAGATTTGCGGATGAAAAACCCTTGACTCGAGCCAGGCTAGTCGAGCAGGTCAGAGGGGCTTTATCAAGTGCTGGAGTGGACAGTTCATAGTGCTCCGGTCATAGCTTCCGGAACAGAGCAGCCACGACAGCAGCACAACATGGCATCAATGACGCCACCATAAAGACATTGGGCAGGTGGAAGAGCAACGCCTACCACCAATATATTAAAATGCCGAGAGAACAGTTGGCGTCAATGACAAAGAAACTGGCCAAGAAGGCATAAAAACCGCTGAACTGCTCCAGTCCTCTATTCCTTCTGTATCATTTGTGCTGTATCACTGTTTAAGGTCATATTATAAAAGAAAAAAAGAAAAAAAAAGACTAAGAGGTGACTATTAGGTGGCAGTTCATAGGAGAAGGCGAGGAAGAGAGGGTCATAGGTATGATCGGGCTGAGTTTGGAGTGTGAAAATAAGCACGATATAGTGCTAATTGGTGCTAATTGGTAATTAGTACCCACTCATACCATAGCATAATTAAAAAAGAAAAATACCTCTTTGCCCTCGCCTCCAAACCAATCCACTAATATGAGACATTGCAACAACGTTAAATGAAGTTTAATGCATTCATTAAACGGAGTTAACAGGGAAGCAAGGAGCAAACAGGTAAAGCATCGCCGGTGCAACAAGCGCCGGCGCGCATAAAAATTAATGGGCGGGGACAGCATCAGTTGAGACTTTGCAGCAATAAGCAGTGTGACGAGTTGATTGTCCCACCCACCACATACCCAACTACAAGAGACAAGCAACACTTCTCCACTCGGAATTGTAGCCTCTCCAGTGTGAAGGGTGCAAGGAGTATTTTGGAGTGTGAAAATAAGCATCATAGGATGCTAATTGGTGCTAATTGGTAATTAATACCCACTCATACCTTAGCATAATTAAAAAAGAAAATACCTCCTTGCCCTCGCCTCCAAACAAATCCACTAATATGAGACATTGCAACAACGTTAACATTTTTTTTAACAATGCAGGATTTTTAAATGTTTGGCTGTACCACCTGGGATTGACCTCAGAACTACTTGCTGAACATGCAAGTTAGACTGTAGTAGAGCAGTAGCCCTTAGCAGTAAACGTACAGAATTGAAATGTATAGTTCCCATTGGTTGTTGTAGCTCAGCGATAGAGCACTTGGGCATTATGCAAGATGTCCTGGGTACAAACCATGGTTACAGCTAAGATCTGTTACATTGTTACAAAAAAAAAAAGACTTGAAATAAATAAATTACATCTAATGAAAAATGAAACTGAAAAAATTAGTAGTGTAGGCTTATTTTTTAGGAATGAACCCTCAATATTATAGCAACTTTAATTCTTACAAAAGTAGAGTAGCAATAATTTTTTGTTCAACGTCATTTGTCATCGTGCTCCTGTAATTCAGTAATTGCAATCTTTAAAATGCACCATACTGATTGATATGCTGAATCAGGATTTTTACTCACAGTATGGCCAACCAAACTCGTTGTATACCAAAGCATTCGTAGTTAGCAGTGTTGTATTTAGTGATTATACTCATTTCCATTTTTCTTCATGGTTGAATTGACAATCATAGCTTATTATAACAACTTTCATCACAGGTGTTCCTCAATTTCATAGATCTTGCTGGCATATGAACTACATATTTCTTGGTATATATATTATAAGTCTACCTCTATCTATAATAGCTGTCATTCTTCAACAGCTAAAATGTATTTTTAATATCTTTTCGGGCTCCAGCTCTCCACAAGATGAGCACTTCTGCATATAACATATTTAGCTAGCTACACGCACTTCATACACACACATGCTCAGTTTTAATATCATTATCGCCAACGTTCGTCATCATTTTCATTCCTTTTTGTTTATAACTCAAAACACAGCATCATTTTAGTTAGATTCACTAGAGCTTCCATTGATTGACTGAGCTAGATATCTGCACACACCTTCCCAAGTCTCCCAAGTCTCCTAAGATGCTCCCGGTCTTTTGTTGATGGTCCATTTTCATAGCCATTGGAAACTCTTCCGCATTTGTTAGGTACCAGCATAGTTTTTTTAAGGGTCTTGTTAATAATTTCATTTAGAAATTACATAGTTACAACACAGTGGTCTTCCTGAATATTAGAAGTGTCCATCTCCCTCTTAAGCTAATGAACTCATACTGGTAATGTAATAGCAAGTATAGTATGGTTCAAGACTCACCAGCGATAAAATAGGCAGACTGAAGCACTTTAATGCAACAGATTAATCCTCACCACAAATACACTAAATACAAGTACCAAAACTAGCAACGCACATCTAATTCAACTAACAACACCACCGCCAAATTTAAAGACATAGGCAACTACACAAAAAGTAGAGATAAAAACTTGGTAGAGTCAGAATTATTATACTTACCTGTTTCGTTCAAGTTACGAGCTCCTCAGCCTCAAGTATATAATCCACAACTCCTCCGGGGTGCCGTCGCTGACAAGCCCATTCTTCGTCTACTGATACATTAGTTGATTGTCTTCAAAACCTTCGTTGTACTTTTTCTCAAATCTGCTTTGTTTTGTCTAGTTGACTGTGCTGATTTGATCCTCGCCGCAGCGCGCCCAAAATTTTTTCTTTCAAAAAAATTTGAAACGAACATTTTGTAGCTAAGGTCGTAGTCAGCTTGTGTACGAAATTTGGAGTCATTTCTACTCGTAGTTTCTGAGAAGAAACACAAAATAGACTCCAGGACTAAAAATAAGTCCGCGCGATCTTTTGGCAAAGACTTGATTGCTTTCAAACCACAACCACATCAGATTCAATTAATTCCCGCGGGGAAAGTGAGTTCCAGGTGCTCTCTAACTTTCGGGCGCCTACTGGTTAGCAAACCCGTTATCTGGCGCCTTTCCTTCTCGATGATAAGCCCTACAGAAACGAGTGTGAGGAGGTTATTGTAGTCTTGTTAATAGTGTTTTTCTGGGCATGGTCAGGTAAGGGAAGCCTTTTATCAATCTAGCTAGATGCATATTCAGAGTGAACCATTTTTGCTGCTGGAAAACTCTACAGTTTCAGTTTGTGTACAGTTTTCTGTACTTAGCTATTCACTTCATTTGTTTATTCATCCTTATTTAGCTAGCTACATCACAAAATATTCATCTATATTTAGCTGGCTATTTCAAAATAGTTTTTATATAAAATAAGTATCATTATAATTATTATATACATTCATAAAAATTATCTCTGGTCATCACAATACTATAAAATAAAAAAATCATGAGTGATATATCAGGAAGAAGTTTTGCACAAGAATAAAAATTTAAAATAATGGAGTCATTAGTGCGTATAATTTACCTGTCAAAGCTTGGATACAATCTGGGAGCCAGTGTCCGTTCTAGGGAGAAACAACACTGATAACGTAAGCCAAGAAATACAATATCAAACAGCTGGCTCATTACAACTTATAGCGGAGGCGAGGCCTCGGTTAGTTTTATCAATTGGTGGGCGGAAGCTTTGAATTACCAGCGCAAGCTAAGTTAGCGGTTGATTTTACTATTGCGAGCATGGCGGATTTTTGTGGTAATTTGTGGTGGTGCACGCGCGTTGCTATGTCCCAGCACCATTAAGATATGTAAAAAAAAACTAACAATAGCACCAATAGGTAGACAATAACATTAAACCAAGACAGTTAGAGTTAGCAGAAGTGTCAATTTATAAAATAAAATATTAATTAACAGTGTAATAATAACCCATAATTTGTACAGTGTAACCATACTACTTGCTATGCCCTACAGAGTGATGTGGCAAAATATTTGACTCTCAAGCTGTATTATTAATGGCTGTGGCTCATGAAAAAAATTAGCCTGCTTATGAAAAAAAATTAGCCTGCTCATGAAATATTATCATATCACACTCAACTCATAAGTATTATATATTATATTATATAATTATATACTCATATAATTCTCAAGTTCTGACCCTTCATGATTGAAACTTTCTCACCTAAAGGGATCTGAAAAAAGATGTAAAAAAATCTTAGTTGTCACCGGAGACTCGAACCCAGTGCTACTGGCTTAGCCACCACTTGCTAGGCTAGAGCCAGTCACCCTGACTCCCGGGGACAACAGATTTTTTCACATTTTCCTTATTTGTTTTTTTTTAGGACCCTTTAGGTGAGAAAGTTTCAATATACTTATATAATTATATATTCTTACATTTTAAACTCCATAATTTCATGTTCTTTTACAATTTGTGAATATATAATGGTCAGTTTTATTATTGTCCTTTCAAAAATAGTAAAGATGTGGGATGTCAGGGTCTATGAGGAACCATGACTCGGGTATTAGCTCAGGGTGTTTCTGAATAAAATATCTTGATAAGAGATAGCCAATGATGGGACTCTTACCTAGACTTGGGTCCCATCTTTCCTTTCAAAAGGCCTCTATAGTCATGTATGCAATAAAAACCACTAATCTCAAGGTCTCGAATAGTTTTACGTTGTGGAGAATTCGATCTACATAAACAAAACACATGCAGAGGCAATTTTGAACTCCAGACCTTTGGTGCCATCTGAAAGCATTGAATTAGAAGAAGCTCTAGTGCTAACACCTGCACACTAATACAAAGACCCATGAAGTCCCTGCAAACAGCACCAGCAGAATAGACAAAGATCTCTACCCTAAGAAGATGGACTTGGCACTTCAACCCTCCCAGTGCACCACACTTTGTTGGCCTCTGGGAGGCAGCAGTGAAGAGCATGAAAAGGCAGATTAAGAAAAGTGTTGCTCCCCACATGCTGAGGCTGGATGAGATGTTAACTGTTACAACTGAAGTGGTTGCATCCTAACATATTACTTGAATACCTCATGAAGTGAAGAATTAGATTAGTTTAGTTTGTGGTCCTGACTAGTGAATAATTTTCTGGGAACACCTTTCTGTAACTTCATTCTTTGTCTCCCATTGAGATATGTGCTACTGTGAGTCCATTAATCCCTAGGCGTCAGGGTTGGTGGACCAGACCCGTCAACTCTGATACTGAAAATGGGAGTCAAGAAGATGATCGAGGTAAGCTTGTCTTTCTCTTGTCTTTCTCTTGAAAAATAGAAAGCTTCTGTTGTGGAAAGGACTTATTTATAGCTATACTGAGATAAAGTAAGCTGTTTAGCTATAATATAATTATATATATTTCCTTGAGTTTTGAGATTTGAAAGTGGCTCGTGGTTTTTTGAACAAATTCAAATTTTCAAAAAAATTAAAAAAAATTTTTACACCATATACTGCTAGGACCAGATGTAAATGCAGTCACACCGACCCGATTACGCAGATGAGGCGACAGGAGCAGAGTCTTCCAGTGATGAAGGAGAGGATACCGAACCTGAATCTTCCAATGATGAAACAGAATAGGCAGCAGGTTCCAGTAATGAAGAAGAGGAAGTGGCTCCTCCTGCTCCAAGTTCTGGATGTCCTCGTGGTCGGAGAAGGCGGAACCGAAGAACAAGCGTCGGGTGGATGAGGTAGGGGGAGAGTGGAAGAAAGATGACAAGCACCCATTGATATTCCATAATCTTTTGTGTGAAGGACCACAGACTTTGATATTTGTGGCTGCTCCCACTCCCCCCCTGAACATACCAAAAGTTGTAATATGTATTGTTATTGTTGTTGTCGTTGTCTGTGTTTTTGTGGTGTTGTAGTGGAGCTTCACACACGATGTGTATGTGTGTGGAGTTGAAATGTTATTCTGGCGCTTCCAGATCTAACTGGGGGGAGGAGATCTTTTCCAATCGAGACTACTGTGCCCATGTAAGTTGAATTTCATGTATGTGGGTGGGTGTACACCAGTCAATTTATATTATACATTTATTTTTATGATCTGTATTCACCTGTATCTTCTTTTTTCTAGTGTGTGTGTGTGTATGTGTGTGCTACATTTGTGGAACGAGAGAGAGAGCAACCGTGGACAAACAGTATGTGGACAAACAGTATGTGGCGCTTCCGTATACAACCTGGGAGGGAACTCTGGATCTTTTTGGATGTGACTACTATTCCCATGTAAGTTGAATTTCATGTGTGTGTCTACACCAGTCAATTTATGTATAATAAATTTTACATTTTTTTTTATTTTTATGATCTGTATTCACCTGTAGCTTCTTTTTTCTTGTGTGTGTGTATATGTGTGTGTGTGTGTATATGTGTGTGTGTGTGTGTGCATTTGTGGAAAGAGAGAGAGAGCAACCATGAACAAACAGTAAGTGGCGCTTCGGATCCAACCTGAGAGAGAACGAACTCGGGGGTCTTTGTCGGTCTATGACATCATGAACATTATGGAAGCATTTATTTTATTGTACGTATCCCATTATGTTCCTATCATAACTGAGCAATTTAGTGCATAGGACCAACACTGATCATCAGTGTGAAGTATAGACTCTTATGCAAAGATGTGCATCAAAGTAGTGAAGGTTCCAATAAATGGGTGTGGCAAAGTACACTTGGAGCCCCACCCCCCACCCCAAACAATAATCCTGTATGAAACCTCATACAATACATCATAAAGTTACAGTTATATAGGATCATGAATAATTTGTTTGTATTACAAATATCTTTGTTTTTTGTGTTTTTGTGTATATGAAATTGTTTTGTAGTGGAGCTCAACGTCCCATGGCATATGTTCCTTGTGGACACTCATAGATGTCTCCTACATGATCACAATCAGCACCAAACACAACAAACAACATATTTTATTGTTGAACTAATATAATATTGGTGTACAATACATCAAACCATTATTATTTCTATTTTTTATTTTATTTTTATTGATGGGAAAACAAAAAAAAAATTTTTTTTAAGTATTAGTAGAGGGCCTAAATAATTATTCAATTTTCTCAATCCAAAAATGAGGGGAATCCCAAACTCTTGGTCTATTTAGTGATTATGGTTGCTATGGTGTTTTCCCAGCCAGCATTGAGTTAAAAAATAAAACGGTAATGCTCTATCCCAGTAGAAAATTAGATTTTTCCGTGGGGGTCCAAACAATTTAGAAACGAAAGGGTTAAGTGGTTTTTTCTAGCAAAGTGCCAAAAAGCGAAGTTTACAAATTGCAAACTAGCTCGTTAACTACTGATTCGCGCGTAGTTACCGAGCGGTTAACAAATTTTGGAACTCCGTTTTGACGTCTGGAACGGACACTAGTTAACAAGCTAGTTAACAAACCTCGCAAACTTCTCAGAAAACTCGCTGTTAACCGCGCGGACAAGTCTGTAATGTTTTGGTAACATGCATGACAAGTCTGTAACTTTTTGGCAACTACTATGACAATGCTGCAACTTTTTGGCAACTACTATGACAATGCTGCTACTTTTTGGCAACTTCTTTGACAAGGCTGAAACTGTTTGGCAAACTACTTTCTTAATTTCTTAGAAACATCTATGTTAACCACTTTGACAACCATATAAAAATGTTAGGAATAATCATTCATTAATATAGTTTAAATACATAGTAATATTATTTAATTGTTAATGAATGATCTATAATTAAACTTTTTATCGTTCTTTTCAAAAGATAATTCAGTCACTCCATCTACATACACAGACAACATCATTGATAAATAGACAAAATATATAATAGGCTACAATAAAACTGTGCCTTACCACTTCCATCTCTACTTTCACCACTTTGTCCTGAAAAAAAAACAAAAAAACATAGATAATGGTGATAGATAGTTCAAATAAGTGAAAATACTATACTTGGCCAAACCAATTATAGCTAATTAAGTTATCTTAAAACTGTTACTTAGCAAATACAATGGTGAGTTTATAGCTTTCTTTAAATGCAGACATTATAAGGGAGTCTTGTGTTAAAATTAAAATGAATCCTTTAACAAACATTTTGTTAAAACTGAGCAAACACCTATAAACACAAGAATTATCCAAAATGAAAGCATAGCCAGACATGGCAACCCAGTATTATTAAGCTCCTAGAGCTGAGAGAGAGTTTTAGGGGCTACAAAAAGCTTATTAGTATATAACTGGGGGCGTGATCATGATATTTGAGGCACAATGCGCATATTCATCCATTTGTCTCCCTCTCCAACAAACAAATGTTAAATTTCATTAGGTTCCTGTAAAGTTTACAGATGATAGGGTACATAAACTAGTGATGTGCTTGAGCACAAATGGCGAGCGAGCCTAAAGACTATACTATTTTTATATGAATGATTTTGACTTCTAACACTGAAGAAGGTCCAGTTTTTTTATTTAGCATACAGGGTAAAGGGATTGCAGTGCCATAGTAACAACTCTCTGCAACTGCTTGAATTGAAGGGGAAAAAAACAACAGAAAAACAATACACGTTATTTAAACGTTTTCTTTGTGATATTCTTTAGCTAAGTAGTGGTTGTAACACACAATGTTTTGACATAACTGAACATGAACCTACACAGACTTACCTTCGCAGTAGTCGAGTGGACAATGTATTTTCAAGTAAATACTGTTGCCACGGCTTACAACCATGACAAAGAGCGCATTGACTTACCACTGCCACTAACTCGAATAGAAATGGAAGTCCCTTAAGTTTTCAAGTTTGAACTGCACCCGCAAAAAAATTCAAAACGGTAAACAATTCAATTTCTAGGGTGATAGGGGTACTGATCGATAAACCAGAGGATTTTGTTCAGTTCAACCACATAACTAACACAAAAACGCGAAGGTCAAAGTACAAAATGACATACGTACGTCCATATCTAAACATCCCCGATTTTCGCTTGTGTTACCCCTGTAAGTGTCTCGCTAGCTACGCTCGCTCGCCAATTATTCTGGTCTTTTTGATGGTGTCTCAGTGTTTTAGCGCTCGTAATTCCAGGAGCTAAGGTTACGGGATACAGTTTGCTCATTAATTATTCATGAGTTACAACTTTTGTTTATATCACCAACTACACTTATTTTTATGTAACTAAACTTAAAACAATGAAAGTTTGCTGTTAAAAGTTCCTATTTCTTTAGTAGTCAGCTCTTCATAGCAAATAGGCAGCCCAAGATCGACCTCCTGCAAATATAACATTTTCGGCTTCAAATTACAGCATGGTCGTCAACAACTCTGCCGTATAGGCTGCACTATCTAATTGTAGGAACATCATTGCAGGGCCAGTCAAAAAGTTTTCGTGAATAAAGCTGACGGTTGTCGAGAAAATCTCAGTTTTGTCTCCCAGATCAAGATAAAATGGCGTCTCTAAAGCACAAAATCGTGAATATCTGGAGATCCATGGCCCATTGAGCCAAAATCGCTGTGACTGGCCCTCGAGTAAGTCCTAAAGTAGCCAGGGGAGCTGTCACACTAAAGCTAGGAGTGATGATGAAGCCAAGATTTGATGCCGAAAATCTGCCGAAAAAATGCCTCAGGGGGTCCTCGGTCAAGCCTTGCTGGCTGCTCATTGAAAAGCAAGAGCTAGCTAATAAAGAAACTTGAACACATTATAATTTCATGTTTGGAGCATAGTTCATAAAAATAAGTGTAGTGGATGATACAAACAAAAACAGTAACTCATGAATAATTAATGAGCAAATTGTATACCGTAACCTTAATTCTTGAAGCAGGACTAAATTATGGTTCTCAAATTGTGACGTCTACAGGAAAACCGGGCACAACGCGGCGTGCGTAAATATCGAGAAAAGATCGATCGATTTCTTTGTTTCAAGCCTACAGAAGGGAACGGTTAGGTCTATTATAGTGGGAACGACTTAAGCTACGACGATAAAACTTGGAGAGCTCGATGTCTGGACGCCGACAACTCTGTAAATGCAAAAAAAAAATTTCGAAGGGTGCCGCGTTGTGCCCGGTTTTCCTGTAGACGGTCACAAATGGATTACTAGTTCTTGTAAATTTGCATGGCATCCATAAAAATTTCTTAATGGTATCAAAGTGATGCAAACTAGATATCAAAATTCAGCCCTTTCTGTTTTTGTGCCCCCAATAAAAAAGATTTTGCCCCCACAAACAGTGAGAGTGGGAACCCTCAGCGTTACAACACACTGGCTGACTATTAAAAAGAACAATTTATTAACCCTCAGCGTGCACGCCGAGAGGGTTACAGAACTCGGTTTGTATGTCTGTCAGCTTAAGTCGATCAGGCAGTCATACCGTCACACAACAAAAATTTGATCGGGAAGGTGGTAGCCTCCCGAAGATTGAAACAAGTATCAAAAAGTTGCAATGGACATTTTATTATTAAAATGTCCAGTGCAACATTTTGATGCTAGATAAGCTACTTGTGCTGAAACACAGCTTAACCACTTGCCCAAGCTGTACATATCGACTTGCCCAAGCTGTACATATAGACTTGCACGATGTACACAGCGGAGCGATTAGTTAAAGGGTCTGGCAAGCAAAACTACTTCCCCCCCCTTGAAAGATTGTAATGTGAATGTACCGATAGAACGGGCAATAATTCTTAAGACAACTTCACCAGATCCAAGTCAATGTGTAAATTAAACATAGATATTTTAATAAATATTTTTAATAGAAAGTGGTATTAATATATATTATAAATGTATATTTCACCCTAGATACCATAGCCAAGTTATTTTTTCAATACAAAAAAGTGTAGTACTATTTTGAAAAACCACAGCCATGCAAATCTGAAATAATAATCTGTTTAATCATGGCGGTCTCTTTGGGACCTTGCCACACTTATACCCTTTAGGCAATGTCCTGGCGAAATTCCAGGGAAACGTTATAGTAACCGTAAAAAAAGTAAGAATATAGCATAGCTGGGGTAAAAAAAAATTCTTAGACGGAAATATAATGATATTCTTAGCTGCAGAATGAACGGTTATCTTTGGCTAAGTATTAACACACGATAGCACGGAAAACTGTGGTATTCCGTTAGATTTTCTCCACTGCACTCTTACTATTAATCCCGAAAAACACAGTTTTCCAATATGTATATATTATTTATTTATTCCATATCCTAACAATGTTATTTTTAGGTTTGTGAACACTGAAATCATTTCATAGTGTTATTGTGTTCTTACAGCTATATTGCTCCTTTTTACATCAATTCTAATAATTAAGTTTTGACCATTCTTATAAAACTTTTTACAATTAAATGGGTTCAAGGTAAAGATGAGGTAAGTGTGTTCAAGTGTGTTGCCATAAATGAACCAAGGATACCTACCTACCTAGCCTTAGTGCCTTGCAAATGAATTTTCACAACTTCTCTTTGCTATTCCTCAGACCCATTTGATTGAGTAACGTTCATTGTAATTCTAAGTAATTAGCCTTTGAACTGCTCTGAGAAAAGAAGTTGATATTGAGGATTGCTGGGAGAGGAATTCCAGTCGCTCTATATGTTGGACCAAAATAACAGACATTTTTTTTATCTAGGGAAGCGTTTATCAAAGTTGACCTAGCTGTGGGTTACACAGCCTGGCCTTACAGAGCGTCCTGTGTACAATTTACTGAAAGATTTCCGCAATGCTGCTGATATTAACTCTGGCAAGTGTGGTTTTAAGAACAGGTATTGTTGTTTGTTATCGTTGTTTCTATTAAAGGACTATTATTACCAGTAAATTATTCCAACACAGAGTCTTCTCAATTAAATTTGGGAACTATTTTTCCAAAGTTTCAAGCAGTGGAAGTTGGTAAACAGTTTTATGTAAAATGCTTCAGTAATGATAAGATTGAATGGCATTTTAACGGTGATATTTTGCCTGTAAATATGAGATTCAATAAAGAGCTTGGCTTTTCAAAAGCATCACATTACAATACTGGAGAGTATACATGTACAGGAACCTTTATAGATGAATTAGGTACCACAGAATTTATAGCTACAGCTGAAGTAATTGTTGGAAGTAAGTAAAATAAGAAAAACTCTTAACAATATTATTCTGACTCAATGATTAGGGTAGCAATATATTACAGCCTAGTTGAATGACCCTACTGTGGACTGCAAACACCCAATTTGTGGGAGCCCTTGCATATAGTAGGGCAGATGCATACATCTTCCCCAGCCGTTGAAACATCCTAGTCAAAAAAATTGTCACTTTCCTCTACTTGTTTTTTCCCCCTCAAAATTCACCCCAAAATTATAACTGGTGAACCTATTTCAGCCTAAGAGAAAAATGTCCTAGCTTCCCCATTCCTCCCTCTACTCCAGGGAGTTTAACTAGATGAATGAAACAATAATCAGCAACAGCATTGCCCTACCATCATCTTAGTTTTGTCTGTGTAACTAGCCAGAAGGCCTAAAGAGAGAGTATGCTACTAATTTTTTTATTAACATAAAATAACAGGTGTATTAAGTTAGTATCCCCCCAGCTAAATATTCTAAAGTAATACAGCACCCATCCAAGAAATTTTGACTCTCTGTACCTAGTTCAGCGTAACCAGAAAGCCCTTGTGAGGACAGTAAGAAACCCAGCTAGCAGCACATACCCCATCGAGCTAGGGTGAGCCTACCATGAGCTACTGCCTCCAGCACAATTTCAATAGTTGTTGAATTGTAATGTGCTACTTTAACCTACACAGCCAATGACCACAAGAGAAATAAAATACTCAAGCTACCAAATAAAGTCGAGTTTTTTTTAATTACATAGCTATATGTGGTGAAGGGGTTTTAATGCAATATCACTCCCCGTAAATATTAGAATTAATAGGCAACATCACGTTATTTAAACGATTTCTTTGTGATTATCTTTAGCTAAGTGTTAGCTGTTACGCACAGTACATTCACTCAACTAGACAAACCTACACATGACTCCAGTAAGTTGTTGTTAGTTTTAACTGCACCCACAAAAGAATTCAAAGCGGTAAGTAATTCAGTTTCTAGGATTATAGAAGTAATGGAAGCTAAACTAGAGGATTCCGTTTAATGAAGTTTGGGACGAGGTCGAACACCTACCTAACTCAAAACAAAAACAAAACAAAACAAAACAAAAAAGGTCATAGTATATCCCCGATTCCATTTGACAGGACTGTATACTGTCTCGCTTTGCTAACTTGCCAACTTGCATGGATGGATAGCGAAAGAACTTTGTTAAAGGATTCATTTTAACCTCTAGCTAATACTCAAGCTAATAATAAAGTTAAGTTTCTAAACTACGAATATATAAGTAAAGGGGATTCAATGCCGCAGTAACCACTCCCCAAAACTGTTTGAATTGAAAAAAAGCAACAACAAAAAAACAAGTCACATTATTTAAACACTTTCTTTGCGATATTCTTTAGCTAAGTAGTAGTTATAGCGCACAATACTTTCACACAACTGAATATACCTACACAAAACTTATTTTTGTGATTAGTCCATCGGGCAGTGAATTTTCAAGTAAATGTGGTTGCATAGGGCTTATAACGATGACAAACCTGAATATACCTACATTAAACTTATTTTTGTGATTAGTCCATCCGGCAGTGAATTTTCAAGTAAATGTGGTTGCATAGGGCTTATAACGATGACAAACAGCGCGTTAGCTTAACCAGCGCCACTAACTCCAATAGAACTGGAACTCCGTAAACTTTTTGATTTTTAACGGCAGCGGCAAAAGAATTCAAAAGCGGTAAACAATTAAATTTCTAGTAGGATACTGGTAATGATCGCTGAACCGGGGAATTCTATTTAGTGAAGTTTGGGAGGGGTCCCCACCCAGCTAGAACCAAAATACGAGAGGGTCGAAGTAGAAATGATATACTTACGTCCAATCGTTATATATACAAATATCCTGGAGAATCAATTTGACACAAGTGCGTAGTGTCAGGCGGTCTTCGGTCACCAATAAATAAATTTGTGTGGGACACGTTCAAACTGTCCTATCAGGTTACTCAATTCGAGGTAAATATATTTCATGCCTACCTAGCTCCGAGGAAGCGAATAAGTGAACCTGCAGCCTAGAGCCAGGTATAAGTTGGTTGCACCCCACCGTTAGGTCAGTAGGGACTTACAATGTACTAGGGCCTTTGACCCGCTTGGGTTGTGTAAATCCCTACCGACCTCCACGTCGTGGTGTAAACTATACAAACAGCAGGTATCTCAAATATGCAACACCTGTAAGTGTCTCACTCAATGGTGAACTAGTGACATGCTGCAGTACAAACGACATGCGAGCCATTGTGCCAAGTAATTCACACAAGCTAAAATCTGATAAAAGGTGATTACAAAATCTGTATGAAAAGTAAATCAGTTTCCCTCTAGTTAATCTCTTTGTTCAGGCCTAGACGTCTGGAGCGATGCAGCGCTATTTGCAGGCAACCACACTTTCTGGAAGATGAGCATTACATCATATCATTTCCATATCCCCCTCCCTTTTTTCTTTCTTTTTTATGTCTGCTTGGCTCACGTGTTAGTCATTCTCCAGCGCCTCTTTATTATTATTGGGTTGAATGAAACTTGTTCAACGCTAATCTGAGTTATTGATTGTAATTAGCTTCGTTTGGGGAATAGCCACACTTCTTGTCGTTCCTCAACTTGAGCAAAGGTTCTGTGCTGGCTTTAGAACCTGGTGGTCTGTAATAACAGTCCTAGCAGAACACTCTTAGATCCTGTTAACCTAGTTTTAGAAGGCATCTTTCAGTCTATTCAGTCCTAAAATAGCTACAAGTCACTATGTAGCCATTGACAATGATAGTGATAGCTTCATCTAAATGATCTGTTGTGGAATGCTGACCTTTACAACACATTCAGCATCCACAAAGACACTAATTAACATTATTGACAACAGCATTCCATAATTCAAAGTGCATTGTCACTTAGCTAGTTATATTTAGAACACTATATTTGGTAACACTTTCTGCACTGATATAAAAGGAAGCTCTGTAGACAACTTCCTTTGGTTCTGCAAATGTCTTCATGTCCTTGTGTGTGTTTTGTCTTTGTAAATGTTTTCATAACTAACCCCCTGTCAATATCAAGAGAAAGCTTGTGGGTTACTGCAAAGGACAATTCTACATCACTTGCTGCAAAGTCTGGTGGCAGCTTACCCAATTACTGCTGCAAAGCCTTTTAAGTGAGGAGCTGATTTTTGCCAACCTTAGGCAAGAACAGAAATTTCCCACAATTGGTGGCAGCGGTGGGAAAAGAACAATCCAACAAAACCAGTGAAGAAGAAGCAGAAGAAAACTACATTAATGCAGAACAGACCTGCAAAAGGAAAGAAGAAAGAAGTACAAGTTAACAGAGGAGGAGAATTAAAAACAGTTCCAGTTAGTTGGAGAGAAGCTCTTTTACCTGTAACTCCTCCAGTACCAGCTGCTGTCCAGAGACAGAGCACAGCTTATAATTTGAGAAAAAATCCCAAGAAAAGAAAGGAGACACAGTTTTTCAAGCTATTGGAATTTAGTTATAGTGATACTGAGGAATTTGCTGAAACATTGACAGTTCCCTTGGCAGAGAGAGTCACTGAAACTGAAACATTTATTGAAAGTGAAAGAATAGAAAATACTTCCACAATAGAAACTTCAAAAAGTAGTACAATTACCAACATTACTACAGAAGTCAGCAGGGAAATCTCTGAAGAAGAAATAGTTCCTGAAACGGTTGAACTCAACACTGAGTGTGAAACTTCTACAGAAGTAACTAGAAAAGGAAACAAGAATGGCAACTGGAATGTCAAGTCTGGAGGCCACCATGGCCCAATTATTAGCAACAATGTTAGAAAATCAAGCAAGACAGAAGAAAGGGAGAGAAAGGAAAAAGAAGAAAGGAAAAAGAAGAAAGGAAAAAGGAACAAGAAGAACAGGGACGGAAACAAGAAGAACAAAGGCAAAGAGAAAAGGAATTGATGGCAATAGAGAAAAAGAAATTAGAACTTGAAAAATCTAGATTGGAAGCTGAAAAGGAAAGAATGGAAGCCGATGAAAGAAGGAGTAGAGAGGAAAGAAGATTAAGGAAATTGGATGATGAAAGGAGAGAGAAGTTTTCTGGATTCAGCAGTTACAAAACAGGAAATGATCTGAGGCATACTTTCTACAATTTGAAACCATCATGAGAGATTGTCATTATGAAAAGGATACTTGGAAATCAAAGCTATTCCCAAAATTGGATTCAACTTTGGCAGAAAGAATGCAACCTTTCATAGAGCAACATCAAGATTATGAATACATCAAGAAGACAATGTTGAAATCAGTTGGAGCCACTTCAATTGCATTTGGTCAGCAAGTACAAGAAATGAACATGGATAAATTGAAGCACAAAACTGCATCTCAGATTATTGAACTCCTCAGGAAAATAACTGAAGGATAGTTACAGGATGCCACTTCCTTAGAGGAAACAATATTTGCTATAGTGAGGTCTGTATTGAGGAGATGTCAGCCTATCATGGTATTTCTTTTCTGGATGGGAAAACCAGCTCAAATCTTACTGAATTAACTGACCACTTGAATGATTGGATGAACTCTAGACAACCTGGTGATTATTCCAAAATACCTGGCCAAAGCAGCAAAACTCATGAAAAGAAAGGAAACTCTCACCATAGAGAAGACAGAAGTGATGCAAAGAGTTGTACCATTTGTAAGAAGTTAGGTCACACCAGTGACCAATGCTGGTTCAGAAAAGATAGCAAGTATGGAGAATCCAGCAATAGTAATGGCAGCAACAACAACAGAAGTTCTATAAACAACAATTGCTTCATCTGCAATGGAACTGGGCACAGGTCTTATGAATGTCCCCAAAAGAAGTCATTTGTAAAGAAAGAGAAGAATCTGAAGGAGCCAAACATGGGTGCTTTCAGACAAGCCTCAAGTTGGATTTCTGGGAAAGTGAATGGAACAGAACATAGAATCCTGATTGATACTGGTGCCTCAGTGGGAGTTGTCACTCCAGAAGTTGCAGAAATGTCAACATAAATCTGACAAAGAGATTTTCCTGGATGGTGCAATCAGAGGATATAGGAAACTTGTGTTGGTGGAATATGAATTTAATGGAATCACTTTGGAAAGAGAGGCTGCAATAAGTGACAACATAAAGACTTTCAAGGAATCATTTTCCCTTGGAACCCTAAAGACAAGCAAGAAAATGAGTTATTTGTTCCAATGTTTGAAAGAAAAGCTGAACCCAAAGATATTGCTGTGATAACAAGGCGACAGAAGAGGAATGGAAAACTTTTGAAGAAGCAACAACCGGTTATTCCTGCCAAACCTCTTGTGACAGATTCTGAGGCAGCAACTTCTGCTGTTATGGAATCAACAGAGTCAGGGAACACTTTCACTGAAGCAACTCCAGCTTTAGAGGATGGTATTGTTGGTGAAGAGGACACTTTGACAGCTGCAACACCAGCAACTGATAATGATGTTCATGAAGACACGTCCATAGAGGAGGCAGTAATCACTGATGATAAAGTCGCTGAGCCTATAATCACAGAGGAAGCAGAGGAAAATGATGAATGTGAGTCTGGAATTCAAGGAATCCCTACAGAATTAGAAGCAGATAGCAATATGCAAGAGAGTGACTGTATGATGAAATATATTGAGGAATTAAAGCCGGTGACAGAAGGAACTGAAAGGCAGGAGTTTGTAAAAGATATTGAAAGTGACACAACAATCAATGTTTGGAGAGAACTTGGCAAGAAGAAACTGCAAGGATTCAGAATCAATAATGGCCTACTGACACAAGAAAGAGAAATTGAATGGGGGACATTTGGTGAAGTCATTGTTGTTCCAAAGTCATGGAGAAATAAGCTGATGGAACTTGGGCATGAAAAGATGGGCCATCTTGGAGGAGAAAAAGTATTGTTAATGATAAAGAAGAGATTTATTTGGCCTAACATGAAGAAAGAAATATACCAACATTGCTCCAGCTGCACAAAGTGCCAATACAATTCTAAGTATCAGCCAAAGAAAGCTTTAATGGTTCCCAGACCAGTTATCACTGAACCATTTCAAAGTGTGGCCATAGACTTAGTGGGACCCCTCCCCAAAGGAAGAGGAGGATGTCAGTTTATTCTTACAAGTATTTGCCTAGCAACCAGGTGGCCTAGTGCTTTAGCCTTAAAATCAACCACATCAAGAGCAGTTGCTGAAGCTCTCTGGACCATCTTTTCAAACACTACTATACCAGAAAAAATACCGAGTGATAAGGGTCCTCAGTTCGTGAGTGCTGTAATAAAAGATTTAACATCATTTTTGGGAATAACTCATGTCACAAGCTCTGCTTATCACCCCCAAACAGATGGATGTTTGGAGAGGGTTCATGGCACCTTCAAATCCATCTTGAAGAAGTGTATCAGCTGCAAAACTGACTGGGTGCAACAAATTCCATTTGTCCTTTTTGTTCTGAGGCAAATGCCAAATTCGGAACATGGATTTAGTCCATTCGAATTAATCTATGGCAGCAGAAGTAGAACCCCCCTGGAGGCATTGAATTTTGGCTTAAATGAATTCAATGGAAGGAATCTGAAGACAGGTGCTTGGGTTAATGATCTGGCTGACAAACTACAGCTAATCAGGGATAAGGCAGCTTTAACAACGGCACACACCATTGAAAAGAGGAAGGAAATGTATGACAAGAATGCAAAAGACAGAAAATTTCAAGTTGGACAGAAAGTGAGATACAAAATCCCAGGGAAGTTGAGTGCTCTCTCTGAAAGTTGGGATGGACCCTACATTGTGAAGAAGAAACTGGGAAGTGTAAACTATCGAATTCTGAAGGAAGGAGCCAAAAGTGAAGGCAAAGTGACACACATCAATAATCTAATGAAATTGACAGAAAGAGGAACTGTGAACAGGCTGGATGTTGTGTCAGAGGAAGAAGATGAAGAAGTTCAACAAGAATTGACAGGAAAACAGATATTGAAAGACAGATGTAAATTTTTCAATGAAGAAGAGTTGAGAGAAGTTTTGAAGAAATTTGATGGATGTATGAAAGATGAACCTGGTGTCACCAAAGTAACAGAACTAAAGATTGACACTGGAGATCATCCTCCAATACAATGTCAACCCTACTCAGTGCCTATGTCTTTGAGAGGCAAGGTCAAACAAGAACTGGAGAACTTGGAGGATAATGGAATTATTGTCAGAAGTAACAGCAAATGGTGTTCACCAATGGTGCCTGTTAGAAAACCAGATGGTTCTATCCGGATCTGTGGAGATTTCAGGAAGCTAAATTCAATTACAACAACTGAACCATATTGCATCCCCAGATTGGAGGAACTTGTCAGTACAGTTGGAGACTCAGCTGTTCTAAGTAAAATTGACTTAGCTAAAGGCTTTCATCAAGTCTCAGTAAATAATGAAGATAGTGATAAACTTACCATCATTACACCATTTGGAAAATGGAAATACTTGAAGATGCCATTTGGAGTTGCCAGTGCTCCTGCTACATTAATTCAGAAGCTGATGGACCTAGTGCTGAAGGATTGTACAGAAATCAGTTGTGTGTATATTGATGATATTTTGATCTGGAGCCCAACTTGGCAACAACACTTGAAAGATCTCAACATGGTGTTCACAGAACTCAAGAAAGCTGGACTAACATGCAAACCTCAGTTTGGGATGACCACTTTGCAAGTCCTAGGGCATGAGATTGGAAATGGCAAGATAAGTGTGCCAGCAGCAAGAGTCAGGGATCTCAAGAAGTTTCCCAAACCAGCCACAAAAAAGCAAATCAGAAGATTCCTTGGAACAGTCAATTATTATAGGAAATTTGTCAAGAACTTTAGTGCATTGCAACAAGTTTTGACTCCAGCCACAACCAAGAGTGCGCCAACTAAGGTGGCATGGAATGCAGAAATGGAGGATGTCAGCAACCAAGTGAAATTGTGCATCCCTGTTCAATCTGACAAATTTGTGCTGGAAACAGATGCCAGTGCAAATGGAATTGGTGCTGTATTATCAGTGATCAGAGAAGGCAGAAAATCAACTGTAGCATTTTATTCCAAGCAGCTACATGGGGTTCAGAAAAAGTACTCTGCTCAAGAACTTGAAGGATTGGCCCTATATCAATCTATTCAACATTTTGCTTTCTATCTATATGGGAAGGAATTTTCAGTAATAACAGATCACTGTGGCCTGGAAAGGATGATGTCTAGACCTCAGGAGAATAACAGAATCCTGAGATGGGCATTGAAGTTGAGCAATTACAGATTCTCCATATCCTACAGGCCTGGAAAAGAAAACATCATTGCTGATTGCTTAAGCAGAGCATGTGAAGAAGCCACACCTACGAATGAATCAAACCTCCCTCTGGAAGTACAAGAACGCCACCCACGACAGGTGGTTCCCAGCTGGGAAGCTGTGGAATGCTGACCTTCACAACACATTCAGCATCCCCAAAGACACTAATTAACTTTTATTGACAACAGCATTCCATAATTCAAAGTGCATTGTCACTTAGCTAGTTAGAACACTAGTAACAGTTTCTGCACTGATATAAAAGGAAGCTCTGTAGACAACTTCCTTTCGCTCTGCAAATGTCTTCATGTCCTTGTGTGTGTTTTGTCTTTGTAAATGTTTTCATAACTAACCCCCTGTCAATATCAAGAGAAAGCTTGTGGGTTACTGCAAAGGACAATTCTACATCACTTGCTGCAAAGTCTGGTGGCAGCTTACCCAATTACTGCTGCAAAGCCTTTTAAGTGAGGAGCTGATTTTTGTCAAGCTTAGGCAAGAACAGAAATTTCCCACACCTGTGCTCCTTACAAAAATCTCTGAAACCACTTAAAAACGTCCTAGTTTATAATGGTATGATGCCATTCTGTGCAACTATTTGACATGGAAAAAGGAATTACCATATAGTTTATAGTCTTACCCTAAGTGGTGACATGCTGACTGCAGCAAAAAGGCGGCTAACATGTTTATTAGGTAATAATTTACTTGGTGCCATTCTTCAGCTAACCAGTAACACTCCACACACTTCTTCACTGAATATACCAGCACAAGACTTATACTTTCATGACTTGACTATAGGACAATGAATTTTTAAGTAAGGATAATACTGTTGCTTGAGCTATAACTATGACAAACAGGCATTAACCAAGATATTAACCACCACCCCTAAATGAACACAAAAGTATGTAAGACATAACAGAGCCCACTAAAATGTCTATCATGTCAGAGGGTAAACAATTGAGCCTGCTAAAGATAGCTAAACTTTAGCAAACCATTTAGTGGAAACAAAAAACACTGATCAAAGTACAAAATGACAACATTTCAGTATTTTTGTTTAATTTATTATTGCTAATTTCGAAAGAAAAAAAAACTGGTGAAGGAGCTGCTAAGAGGCTTGTCTGTATTTTGTATACATGTACTATTACCATGCGTCTCCATGACACTAGCAGGCAATTGAAAGAAGTAAAATAGGCTTAATGTGCGCCTTATTGAGAAACTACGATCGCACGAATGGCTGCGGATTGGGCTGAAAATTTGTTAGCTACAGTCATTTTTTCCGCTGTTAGTGAACAGCCCACCAAAAATTTTCTTAGCATCGTTAGATACACGAACTAACCAGCTAGTGTCTCTAGCCTCATTGCCACACTTTTTTACAGCCCAAGCTAGGAAAATAGCCAGTGGTTTGTTTGTTTTTTGGTCCCACATCAGCTAATTGGGAAATTGTAGTAATTATTTCTACTATAGTATCTTATCTCCAAAAATATTGTACCCTAACTATCTCATGCTACCACAATTAAAACCACACCCACCCACCTGCAAACAAATATCTTTTTGGTGTAGAAGTATTTTTGCTTTGCAAGAGGGTTCTTTTTCTGGACATTGGTGTTGTTTCAGAAGATTCACCAACAATAATAAGTTATGTATCAGATGTAGGATTATCTAAAATTTGTGCCAGGGCAGTAGCATCTGAATTATGTATCAATAACTTTTGTTTGTAATCACTTACTGCCCATTGATTTAAGACCATACACCACTCCTGCCTGCTTCACACGTAATCTTGATTTCTTCTTCCTTTTTATTAACCTCTGCTCTTAACTTCATCACTTGCATGGACAACAGAGTACAGTCTCAGGGGGTAACAACTATATTTGAGGATCCTTCCTAAAACATACCGTCCACTATAAACTAAAAGTGGAATGAATTCAGTGGCCACTTGGCAAATCAATACGAGAATGGCACATTGAGTGAATGTTATGTGTCAATTCTTTCATGAATGTCAATTTTTTACTAGTTATTTTTTTGCAAGAATTAAAAAATAAGTGGATTTAAGGACAATTTTTGGATTTGAGTGTAGCTGTGTAGCAATGGATAGCAATAAAAAATAAACAAATAATAAATAAATATGTACGTAAGTAAGTAAATAAATAAATAAATAAATAAATAAGTTAATAAAATAACAAATTAGGGCTTATTGGCAAGTGAAGCGAGCGAGACACTCTCAGGGGTAACACAATTGAAAATCGGGGATATTTGTTTGTTTACATATATTAAGTGTATGGAAAAAGCAACGAAAAAATGTAAAAAAATCTTAGATTTTTTCACATTTTTCCTTTGCTTTATTCCAGACCCCTTTAGGTGAGAAAGTGTCGATCTAGTTTTTATGAAGGGTCAGAACTTGATAATTATATTATGTGTGCACGTACATATGGCATTTTATACTTTAACCATCACATTTTTGTCTTTATAATATGTTTTGTGTTAGCTCGGTGGTCAACCCCGTTCCAAATTTCACTAAACAGAATCCTCTGCTTTAGTGGTCATTACCTGTATTATCCAATTGAATTTAATTGTTTACCGCTTTGAATTCTCTTTTGCGGGTGTAGTTAAACTTACAAACTTACCAGAGTTCATTTTTTATTCAATTAATTGTGGTGGTAAGTTAATGCACTATTTGTCACATTTATACACCTTACGTAACAGTGTTGTTCCTTACTTAAAATTTTATTATCTGATAGTCTAACCACGAAGATAAGTCATGTGTTGGTAAGACCAACGAAATAGTGCATGTGAAAGTGTTATACGTAACAGCTACTGCTAACAATACCACAAAGTAAACATTGAACAACCAAACAAAATTAATATATTAGCTGCCTTTAGCTTTTCAAGCTACTACATCAGTAAGCATGTCTTATTATACGATGATGTGCAAACTTGTGCAGTATTTCCTTACAAATTTCTGCTACTATTTTTTGTTTTTGTTCTTTTTATTAAAGTCAAATAGCTGCGGCGAGTAGTTACCATTCTATCTCATGTATATCTAATTTTTTTTAACTATTTGTTAATGGCTACAAAGGAATGTCAGGAGTTAAAATTAATCAACAACACCTTATTTTTTTGTAGCATAGCTAGGGAGGCTCGCTCACCATTTGTGCTTAAGCACACCACTAGTTATATAGATTGGTGAAATCACTTATGATCTAAATTATGTCAGCATAATTCACCAATCTATAAACCTGGCAAAAGTTACTAGATGTTGTCCTTCCTCACTACCCTACCCCTTGTTGAGCAGTGAAAGGCTGGTTTACGAGTCTAACCTTTTCCTTCCTCCCACGATGCCCATATACAATAGGGACATGGTCAACTATGCCAGACTAACACTCATAGGCTGGGTTAACTAAACTTGCCTATGTTTTTGTTCCTTGCACAGTCAGTATATTATACAGCAAACCGTTGATGAGCATGGTTAAGTTAACTAATCAAGTAAGTACATTGTGTCACAAAATGACTCAGTTCGTAACAAAGTAATTATTCTTATTATATGCAACAATTACTGCTAGCACAGTGTGCAGTTTTAAAGTCACTTCATTTTCATTCTATAGGATCTGCACCCGAAAGAATATTTCTAAAAGAGGCTGAAGTTCATGTTGGAGACTCAGCTCATTTCAAATGCATTTCAGACTCAGAGTCATTTCCAGCTCATAAATGGGTATTTAACAGTTATCATCATGTTGATGAAAAATCTAACAGTAAACGAACCAGAGTGCACATTGATTCAGTTAATCTAATGCACAATGGTCAATACACTTGTATTGGTATAGAAATGAGTAAAAGTAAACGTGAATGGAATTATTTTATAGCCAGTGCGTACTTACATGTTCTTGGTAAGACTAATGCAAGTAAAATTAATATGCTCAGCTAAACAGCTAATGAGGTAATGATTAGTTAATTTTATGACGAGAATACATGTGTAATGATTACATTGTCTGTAAAGTAGGTTAGCTACAAGTATTTACAGGTTGTTCATTATGTACAAGCAGTTGTAATTATAGTTTTGACTGTTCTGTGGAGTAGAAAGTCAGGGGCCAGGGGTAAGAGAGTTGTAGACAGAGCCAGTAAGAATCGTGATTTGAAGATCAAGGTAGCTCTAAACATACAGATGACACCTGACAACAACAAGTTTAACAGAGACATAGGTTTAGAGCTTCCAGGACGCTGGCTGTCCATGCTGCATGCATACCACCCTCCAGGGTATAATAAGCAGTAAGCGTACCAATCTTGCTGTTTACATTGTGTTAATATATAAGCATGGACCCCTGAAGAGGAATTCGGCAAGAAGTCGATACGTTGGGTTAAAATTAACTATATTGGCTGTTAAAAATAGAAAAATTTGCTATTATTATATTTATTTTTACTTATTGTTCTTAAGTGGTTGAAATTCCTGTGCAAAACGCCACTTTCAGAATCATAGTTCTGTTCTTGTCAGAGTCCTCGACCATCTAGTCGCTACTACAGTCGCCACACCCATCTTCACTGAATTCATTCTCACTGTTATCAAACTCCTTGTAACTATCATCTAGTTACTGCCATCCTGGTCACTGCCATCCTATACACTGTCAAGAATAAAATGTCTTAATGATTTAGATGCTGAAGTGCCAGTGTTCCACTTGCAGATAGCTTTCTACTTGTCATATCATAAGCATTTATATCTAAAGTAGTATTGGTTTCTAAAGTATTATTCTGTGTTCCTTAATATGTTATAAAACATATTTTCCACCTATATTTTATCAAAGAGAAGTCTTGTTGTGGTCACAATAAAATTTACTCAGCTATTTCTTATGACAATCTATATAATTTATAATCCTGAATTATACTAACAACAATATAGGATCATCTGGAATTGTGATCAATGTCTTCCCTTACTCCACAAAGCTGTAGTGCATTGTAGTTGCATAGATGCATTATTGACGCATTTTCGCATCCTCAGCTAGCGCTGTTTTCTTAATTGACGTATTTTCGCGTCCACCGCAATCAATCGGTTAAACTACATCAGACTCAGTGTGGCTATGATACTGTGATTGTAGTACAAAACTTTGGATCTGATATAATAATAGTTTGTATGGGGGGGGGGGGGGGCAGAGAGGGCCACACCACCTTTCAACCAAGTTTTTGAAATAAATTATAAGAATGAATATACCAATACAGGCCATCCAGTTTATATGTCAACTGCATGCTAACTTATGTTCTTCACTCATAAATTAATATTTAAATCATATATCAATCATTAATGTTTAAAAATGTTCGCGAGTTTTGACCAAAATATATTTCGTCCCCTCCCAGTCACTATAGTGCTGGATCCACCCCTGATGGAAATTAGAAGTTGCTGAATCAGCTACCAGTGTGCTATTGATACAGCTGTAAACAGATTTAGCTTTGTTTCACTATGGCCAAGAGAAATTTAGTGCAGGAGTCTTCTCCAAAAATTGTTTCTTAGTCTGACCAGAATGCAATGACTCCAGGTACGCCACTTTATACCATGGCTGACTATGTCCTAGTACAAACTACAGCAGTGAAGATATTTAATCTGAATGATATGGCAAGATATTTCACTCTCAGGCTTTATTTTCACTCAAGGCTCACGAAAATAAATTGGCCTGCTCATAAAATATTTCGCCATATCATACTCTGACTCATACCAGTATCTCTCTAATCCAGGACCGAAGGCTCAGTAATTCGGTTCATGGCTATTTAATTAAGTTGTATTTTTATTAAAAACCGGCTTGTGAATTACATAACTAAAGACTGACTGATTGGGTGAGCAGATAGGCCAGTATATTATAGAAAACCTGTTAACACACCAACATCCTGGGTGAGCATGATACAGGAGCAATATCTCTGAAAGCTGGCTGAATTTCATAAGTTTGAATTATTATGTAGTGATCATAAATAAAGCTAGGGTGCATGAAGTGTGAAAAGGTGTAAATGAAATAGTTAGGTGAACAATCAATAAATAAAAGAAAAATAAACATGCCAGCCTGACAGCAAACAAAAGTAATATATAAACTTGAGTATGGTTTATACTGGCCTGAAGTTGTGGCTGGAGATGAAACATCAGTGGTCTCCACCACACTTCCCACAAACCCAGCTGATGTTTTAGCAGCTGCTGAGTACCAACCCCTCAAACCTCTAGGTCATCTGCTTGGATGGCACCCTTCCTTTATCAAGCTGCCACACAATAGTAATATTTATATATAATGTATATAGTATATACATAATATATAATGTTGATGTACTTTAATGTAGATAATCAATTTATTGATCCTAAGGAGATTGTGGCTGATCAAGGAGTCACCATACAATTTACTTGTTCATCTCACAGTCAAGTTTATTGGGCTCTCAGTTTAACTGACTTTATACCTCTTGAAAATAATGTTATAGTTCTTCCTAATAATACTATTCTAATTAAAAATGTACAAAAAATTAATCAAGGAAAGTATTATTGCAGAGGTAAAACTTTTAAGCCAGCGCAGGAAGGAGTAAAAAAAAAATTTATAGACTACTATGCAAGAGCTTTTCTGTGGCTAAGAGGTAAAATGTTATTATACTACTATTTAGTAATAGTAGTAGTAGTAGTAGTAGTAGTAGTAGTGTTTATGGGAACCGGTTTTGGCACTGAAATGATCTAAAGTGAATCCGGAGGCACAGACAGTTCAAAGTGTATTAGAAACTAGAATGCGTATATCTCTTACAGATTGTAAATTAACCGCCAAGTTATATTGTCTCACACACATAGTTAAAGATGTGTTACTTAGATAAGTTGAAAATAGAAAAGTAGACCACAAGCATTAGAGCTAAATAACTACAAATACAATAATCCAATGACGGCAAGTAGTCACACACAGAATTAAAAACAGAAATGGTAAAAATGCATTGTCAGGCCTGAGGCCTTCAGATACTTGTATTTAACCCATGAAGTAATCATATTCACTCATCATTTTCTTATACGTATGCTTCCATTGTTATTTTCGGTGTCATTTAACAGTTCGTCCTAGTTATGCTCAGTTCATAATAATTATATATAATTGTTAAGTATTCTCAGTAGTATCTATTTTTTCATTTACGTGCACAAATAAATTAATATACACGTATATTAATGATATACATGTTGTTCATAGTGTTCAGTGGCCAGAACATTATTATTTTTATTATTGTTGTTGTGGTTGTTGTTATTGCTGTTGTCATTTGTTGCTGGTTAAGCCAAGTTGTTCTATTATTTGTCCTTATGATCATGATTAGGTTCTGTATTAGTTGAGCCTGCTGTACAGTATATAGAGGTTTTCAGTTTTGCAGAGTTTGTATGTAACACTTACAATCCTGTGAAATGGACTTATAATCGAGGCAGACTCCCAAGTGAAGCAACAACAAGTGGAGGATTAAGTCAAGTATTGACCATACATAGAGTTACCCCCCATGTTGTTGGAGTTTATGAATGTGTAATGGAAGATGGAGGGAAAATGTACTCATCAATGGGCCTCCTTCATCTAAAGAGTGAGTTTTTTTTTTTTTTGAAGAAAGAAACATCTTGGCTAATAGCTTGATTGCCTCACTATAACATGGAAATCCTTTTATTATTTCTTTATCTGTCTCTCTGCTAACTGATAAAGTAGTTCAGTACACTCTAGGGGAAGATCCAGGGAGGTAGGGGGCCCTCCTCCCAATCCTAACCAAGATTGTTTTTGTTTTGGTTTTTTAATTAACTTAACCAATAAGGCTAATACAGTTTACAGGACACTCTTTTCATAAATTAATATTCAAATCATGTTAAAATATGTATAATTCAAAAATACAACAGAAATTCTGTACTTATTACAAATTTTTGATTCAAATTACAAATATTTATCTTTTAGTATTCTTTCATAGTATTCGGTTGCAATATTGTGACATCTTTCTCAGTTGGAAACTTCAATGACGTATACTTGCCTAAAGAATAGACTGCATAGAACAAGATGTGAAATGTTAGATAACAAAAATAATATAAAAAAAACAATAATAATAACAACAATGACAACAATGCTGTACTGATGATGACAACAGTGAATGTATATATTTCTTATGTTTTCAGCTAAGAATCTACTAAAATGTAAGTATTTCATTATATAAATTATTAATGCATAAAAAACTAAAATTAATATTAGAAGAAAACAGAATTTATTACTATACATTCCAATTAATACCGATTAGCAAATTTCTCTTCTGTAGCATGGGTATAGACATTTCAGTCCAGCCCATAAGCAATGTAAAACATGTGGCAAGACCATTGGCGATCTCACCAAAAGTCATGCTTACCCCAAAGATTACTGATACCGAAATGTTTTCATGAAAATACTGATTTTTTCTAGTGAAAATTTACCAGATGACAGGGCATGTTTTACCTTACATAAATCTCATTTAGTAACCATACAGCGACTTAACAAAATGTTGATCAAAATCTAAAAAACTTCTCGACAAAATTGAGGACAATATACCAGAGGTTTAAGATATCAATACCATGGAAAGTGCCATATCTTATTCTTGCTATGTAACAACTATATGTAGGTGAAGATCTGTTAAAATAATCTGCACTACTACTACCAGATGTTTATGAAATATTCGAAGAAAAACTAAAAGAAATTACACAAAAATGCGATATTGAGTACAGCACAACTCATAATATCTCAGCTACTTGGTTAAGGAATCAGCTCTCATTAATTCTCCAACCTCAATTGGCGTACAAATGCTAGGTTAAGAAAAGTTGTACAATTCTATATCGCCATGGGTGTGATTTGTTGTATGCTCTTAATGGGCAAGTACTCAATCTCACCCAACAGTTTAGAAAACACCTACTGATCAAAATTTAGAAAGAAACATTACAGAAACTTGTCACTCACTAAACACCAAACTGCATGCCTGCATTAAAAAGTTGAGAGAACAAGACACATGCCGTCCATAGAGGATATTAACAGTTACTCTTTCATAAATAGTATTGGCCCTGACATTTGGAAGGCTATATGTCTATTAACACAGCCTATCTCTTCAAAAGCAAAGAAAGGTAGTGAAGCTTCTAATCACCTACATAAGATCAGACGTTTCTATTGTCTCAGTGTAATATTATTTTCCACCAACAGTGAGTGTTCATTTTCATTGCACACATTAATCACAGATGTCAAAACTTGTGGTGGATCAGCTAGACAACAAAAACTATTGAATCGATTGGGGGCTTGTGCTAGTATTAATAAACATGCAAGGTATGTTCAGTATAGAATTCAAAAATAAACGAAGAGGGACCTATGGTTTCCTATTCATTAAACTCATTTATGCTAGTATCAGCTGATAATCTGGACTTCAAAAGTACTGAATTGCCATTCAAGAGACTACACTCATCTCTAACACCTCATACCAGTCCTGGTAAACCATTTGAATTATTATCTCCAGTACGCAAGAAGGAGCGGAGAATGAGAACAGGGATAAAAATTGAACAATCAGCCACCACTTCCAGCCAGCATATTACTTTGACAGGTCACTTCACAGATTTACAGAAACCAAATCTCAAACTTTTACAGACAAACAAACAGTCAATGACTGAACGCACAAATATTTATTATCTATATATTCTATTAACACTTACAAGAAATGATCTGGAAAATATAATGGTCTCCTTACAGTCTTATGTATCTCTTGCAAGCAAAATTATTAAACCAGAATGCTCAAATATAATTTACTGCAGAGTTCTACAACAGAGATGTGATGATAAAGAAACTTTACTGTACATAATAAATGATTTGTATACCGAGTTTTTTGTCACAAAGAAAAAAAACACATACTTTTTGAAGGCGATCAAACCGCATATAAAAAACTTCAAAGCATTAAGAAGGAGTATGCTCAAGACTTTTCTTGGATGTCACCCTTTCCTGGAGATTGGCATATACTCATGAATTTTCAAGAGGTGCTAATAAAAGTTTATTTTGATACTGGTTTGTGTAATTTAGCTTTAGCAAGTGGATATCCACAAAATTCTGTGGGTGTGAACTTTACACGTACTCTTAATTTCTTACTTGAAGTATGGGAAGCTCTATATTGACTCTGTCTGTCACCTTGTCTGATCAAGAATAAGGTGGCATATGACTCCGTAGAGTCTACTTGTAACTGGATTTCCTCTCTACTTCCCCTACAGATGACATAAGTGCACAGTGTAACTTAAATGAAATGTTTACAGACTTATTGGAAAAACATAATTATCAGGAGTTTTTCGAGAAGTTTATGACTGAAAACATGAAAAATATGAAAATTTCAAATTTTGGGGGCACTTTAATTTTTATGATTGTTATGCCTATGACATAGCAGTGTGCACAAGTAATTGGAAGTTAAGAATTGCTGCAATAACATTAATGGCTGCATTATTCACAGCTTTTCGCAGGCAAAAATATCAAAAGTTAATTCCACAACACATTTTAGACATGCTTACAATTCCTACTGATGTTCTATCTAAATTAGAATCTGGGGATTTACAGAAAGCCTTAGTGGTCATCTCTGTCACAATGTTGCTGTGAATGAAGCACATGAACTGTGCATCAACAAAGATTGCAAGGAATACATAACAATACCATATTAGAAGGACATCATTGTTCATACCTGTGAGAGCCACAGCCATGACAAAATTTGAACAGGAAATTTTTCAAGAAAAACATACTAAAAACTCACCCATAAAAATGTTTAACTCTACTATATCAAATAATAGAAAGTTAGAAGAAAATAATATACAACAACAGATCAAGAAGCTTGAAACAAGCTCCCTTTCTAACCAACACTGTGGTAATAATACCCTGCACCACCTTTGCAATCAAGTTGTGCTCACACCTGATCAATCTCACGATCTCCTTAATTTAGAGAAATTGGTCAAAGAGATTACGAAACTGGAATTAAATACTATGTGATTCGTAAACCTGGTGTAAAACCCCCAAAACACTGTAAACATCTGCAAACATTCACTATAAATAATACGACTACAGAAGGTTAATTCAGTCTTCAACTACAGTTCTGGAAAAAGAGAGTAGCTTATTCTTCAACTACTGGAGCACAAATGAACGGCACGTATGAGCAGTGTATCGAGTTGCCAAGGGCAATTGCAGGTACTGTTAGTACACCTACAAAAGGGACAATATCTACTTCTACTAACTGCCTTGTAGGAGTCCTAAGTTTTTTTAAAGGCAATGTAACGAGAAGCAAAACCAATCCAGTGCCTGAAATCACCTCGGTACAGAGATTTCTGCTGGCCGAAGATTTGTCACTTCTGGAGGATTTGATGATGAATTGCAGAACAAAGCTATGTTTGTATGTGTAGGGGAGCCCCGCAGTAGTTGTAAATTACCGCAGGGGTGATTCACCCGCAGATGATCTACCTCGGCCTGGTAAGGGTCGAAGGACCAGAAGAAGAGTACAGTCCGTGAAGCTGTCTACTTGCCGTGATGCGAGCTTGAATCGCACGCAGCCGCTGGCTTCCGCTTGCAGCCTTGTTTGATAGCTAGAAAAGCGCGTACTCTCTAACGTTGTTAAGCGCTAGAGTCGGCAGTGGTGGACTGTTTAAGCTTCTTAAAGATTATGATTACAGGTTCAGTATATAAGTGAATGGCTAGAACTAAAGAGCTATGGATAGTGAGTGGTCATGAATATGATTAAGTGAATGGTAATGGGTGATAAGTGTGTATAAGTGGCTAAGTTCTATCTTTAATTGTCCATACTGTGGATTGTGAATTTCTTCTGTCTTCTTTGTCTGGGTTAAGTCCCAGACATCCTCCGGGGCTGGGTTGAAAGAGTATCATCGTTCTTGGGGAATTCTTCGGAGATGAATGGTATGATTCTGCACGCCGGGCGAGTGTAAGTCTTTCCATGACATCTCAGTGTGACGGCACGAACTTCACTGTCGTCCCCTGGGTGGACTTCCTCAATCTTTGCCAAGGGCCAGTCTCTAACTCAGAGGGTCTCATCCCGGACAAACACTATGTCATTTACTGACAACCGTCTGCCAGTTCGAGCCCACTTCGAGCGCTGGGCGCACGAAGCCAGGTATGAGGTCGTCCACTGGCTCCAGAGGTCAGCGGCTAGTCTGCTGGCGAGGTTCCATCTTCTCAGACTGTTGATTTTTCCTGTTGGTGGTTGAGAAGAAGGTGGGGCCACGAGAGGACGGCCAATGAGAAAGTGGCCAGCTGTTAAGAAGCTTCCTTCTGTGACTTCCTCCGAGTGCAGGGGCTGCAGAGGTCGAGAATTAAGGATTGCTTCGGACTCCAGCAGCACAGTCATCAGTTCATTGAACCGTAGAGCATGAGGTTGTAAGTTCTTTCGGAGGAGTAGCTTCATCGATTCCACAGCCGCCTCCCAAAGTCCACCGAAGTGGGGCGCTCTGGGAGAGATGAAGTGCCAGGAAATGCCGTGAGATTGAGTAAATGTTGAGACGGCATGGGTTGTCTCCTCAGATTCCGTGAGCTTTTGCAACTCACGGATCTCTTCCCGGGCACCTAAAAAATTGGTGCCATTGTCCGAAAACAAGTGGGAAGGGCAGCCACGTCTAGCCACAAAACGTCTGAGTGTGGCCACAAAGTCCTCCGTTGAGAGCGAGGCACATAGCTCGAAGTGGACGGCTTTGATCACCATGCAGACAAACACAGCCGCGTATGTCTTCACCAAGACTGGCTTTTGGGTGTAACCCTGGCGTAGAACAAACGGGCCGGCAAAATCTACACCGGTGCGGTCGAACGGACGTGCTGGGGTTGTGCCACTTGCTGGGAGCATGCCCATAAGGTGGTTGAGTGGGCGAGCATAGGCACGTTGACATGAGGGACATTGTCGGCTGATCAACTTTAGAAGGTTGCGAAGGTTGGGGATAAAGAAGGTGGTGACGAGGATTGAGTGAAGGGCTGAGATTCCAGCATGACTGTAGGTCACGTTGAGGGTGGAGACGAGGAGCTTGGTCAGTGGAGACTTGGGAGAAAGTGGGATGAGTTTGGACGGAGTAGAAGGTTTGGAGGGGTCACGAACATGACTGGAGAGAAGAAGATGGCCTTGGTCAGCGATGGAGATGCTGAAACGGTGAAGGTTGTTAGACTTCAGCAGGGGAGAGTTGTGAAGGGCAGCGAATAAGGCGTCAGGAAGTGATTGAAGTTGGATGGCGGTGGAAGGTTTGGAAAGCTTGTGAGCTGGCCAAGCAGTCGGTGGCAGAGACAGCCAGAGAGGCCCCGACCACCACAATGTGGAGGCAGTCAGGTCCGGCGCACACATGCCACGACTTGCAAGGTCTGCTGGATTGTTCGAGGAACGAACATGTCTCCAGAGTTGAGGAGGGATGAGGGATTGGATGGCGTGCACTCGATTCGCGACGAACCTGTCTAGCTGAGGTGGTTGTTTCGGCAGCCAGTAAAGGACAATTTCACTATCAGTCCATGCGAAGGTGCAGCTCTGGGGGATGTCGAGGATAGAGACAGTGTGATGAAGAAGTTTTGCGAGGAGGTGGGCGCCTAGAAGTTCTGTGGGGATGGTGATAGGCTTCACAGGTGCAACGCGAGCCTTGGCCGTGACCAGAGCCACCGAAATGGATCCATCCTCATGGACAGACCTGAGGTAGATGGCAACTCCGTAGGCCAGAGTGGACGCATCACAGAAGCCGTGTAGGGCTTTGTTGATTGATTTCTTGGGCGAGTCAGAAAGTCGGTGAGGAATGGGATGTGAGAGGATGGTAGGGAGATCAGATGTCCAGGCTTTCCATTTTTCTTGAAGGTCCTCAGGCACGGGTTTATCCCAAGGTAGGTCTCTTCTCCAAGTTTCCTGAAGGATGATCCGAGCTTGAACAACGGTGGGACAGAAGAGGCCTAAGATGTCGAAGACTGCAGCTGTTCCAGAGGCAATGGATCTCTTGGTGACGATGAAAGTGTTAGGCTGGGGAGGTACGGCGATGTGAAGAGTATCAGCTTGGGTGTCCCAGTGGATTCCAAGTGCCTTTGGTGATTTGTTCCGGCTGAGTGAGAGGGAGAGGAGTAGAGGAAGATTCAAGGAGAGAGGGAGGAATGAAAGTTCGCACCTCGGGAGAGTTGGACCTCCACTTACACAACAGCATTCCCGCCTGTGCAAGAAGGTCACACAACTCTCGCCGGAGGTGGTCAGCAGCTTCTACGTTTTCGGCTCCCGACAGGAAGTCGTCCACGTAGAAGGCCGACAAAATGGCTTTAGAGACAAGAGGGTGAGAGGAGGAGTGGAGTTGGCGAGATGGTGGAGTACTTGAGTGGCGATATACGGAGAACAGTTAACCCCGAAGGTGAATCGCTTCATTCGGCAGTCCCTGATGGTACCTTGAGTCTCTCATGAGAAATCGATGTAAGTCGCGGTCATTAGGGTTCAGAGCAATCTCTTTAGATGTCGTCCCGATTGGGCGGAATCGTAGTAGTGATAAGGTCAGGTACGACAATAAAATTGATGGGTTTAGTCTTGTAGGACTTGCAGTGAGACAAAAGTGGAGTCAGAACGTAGAACTTGGAGTTGATGTGTCCCGAAGTGCAGGAGATAGACATTGGTTGGGGAAAATGTTTTCAAACCTAGAGTGGTGGCGAGATTCTCTGTCATAAGAGTTGCTCCGGCGCCAGAGTTGAACATGGCTCTAGCCTTGGCAGTACGATGATCATTTTCAAGAGAGACAGTCACAGTGTGGGGGAAGGCAGTGTCCATAGGTGGTAGGGAAGGTGAAGGAGGAGTTGAGGGAATGTCCACAATGGCGGCAGCATTGGTGGTAGTAGAAATGGCAGGAGTTGTTGCTGAAGATTGTTGTTCACGATCCCGATGAAGAAGGGAGTGGTGCTTGAGCCCACAGTGGCGGCACGAGAACTTGCTCGGACAGGTGCGACAGCCGTGCCGATCTGAGAAACAGTTCAGGCACAGGCGTCGCTCCCTGATCAGCTTGTTCCGTTTTTCAACGTCAAACGCCACAAACGTAGCGCAACGATTGAGCTGGTGCGTCTCACTGCAGGCTATGCAGTTGAGGTTAGGCCTTGGACGAGGTGGACGGTAGGCAGATGGTTGGGATGGGGAAGGAGACGGTGAGGATGAAGGACGAGGAGGTTGGGCAGAAGTGGCGGAGGATGAGGAAGACTTGGAAGAGGCGACGAACGATGGAGAGTCGAAAGGCGCCATGTGACAGATCTTGCCATTCGCGAATTCGAGCCAGTTGTCGAGGTCGGGTCGTTTGATTTTGGCAATAAACTGTTGCCAATCTCTGCTCATCTGAGGATCCAGCTTCGCCTTGATGTGGTAGATCAGGAACTCCGAGAGAGAATTCCCGATGTGGGCAGTGAGTGCTTTGTGTCCTCTGACAATCCAGTGAATGGAGTCTTGGAGGCTGTCGAAGGATTCCGTGATGGTGGGAAGGTCGAGAATCCATGTGAGGAGACGTGGTACCACAACCTCAGCTCTGCCGAAGAATTGACAGAGCTGGGCAATGACTTATTCAACAGGAGCAGTGGGATCATCTAGAAGAATTCTCTGTCCTTCCGGGTGTAAGATGGCAGTGAAGAGAACAGAACGTTTGTCAGCCTCACTGAATGTTTCAGCACGGGTCCTGAGTGTAGAGTTGAAGAGATTCAAAGTTGGCCCAACCCAATGGATCACCAGTAAACTTCGGAAAATCGACATTGAGAGGGGCCATACGGCTGGTCGATGGGCGATCCGAAGAGCGATCCCAAGTAGTAGAGGCAGCAGCAGGCGGAGCGTCGGTGGCGATCATGGCACGAGCTTGGGCGATGTCGTCGTTGATAGTGGTAGAAAGCTCCGAGAGTTCAGCAGAGTGGGGAAGAGGGGAGGAAGGTGGCATAGAGGTCTTTGATGGCTTTGAGTTCGACCCTGTCTTTCTTGTTCGACGTGGTCATGTAGACGGAGAAGGCCTTGTAGATGGTGGGTGATGGTCTTGCCAAAGTTATATGCGCTGACTTGAGAGATGAAGGCTCGGACGTCAAGGACAAAAGAAGTGTTGATGTCATAGTGGCGTTCCCTTTCGATGTATTCAGCTTCCAGGGTGTCTGGGTCGTCAGCTAGGGCGTCATCAATGTTGTCCTGGAGACGGTCATGTTTCTCGATCTCAAGTTTGACATCCTGAAGTAGGGCTTCACCTGCTTCAATTCTGGCAGCTTTAAGGGTTCGTTCGCAGAGGGTGGCCAGTCTCTTCGTCAGGCGAGTGACAGCACCGCGTCGGTGGGCACGCTGTCTCCGGAGCAGTTCCACAGATGGTGGAGAGATGGAGTCGTCATCCATAACTTGGGGAGTGGGCTAGGGCGAATGAGTGAAGATGGGAGTTGCGGGTCAACCGCGGCAGACGTGGGAGTGAAGTGAAGTTGAAGTGGAGTGGAGATGACTCAGCAGAGCAGCCGCAGGCTCGTCGAGCGTCTCGAAGGACCAAATGTAAGGGAGCCCCGCAGTAGTTGTAAATTACCGCATGGGTGATTCACCCGCAGATGATCTACCTCGGCCTGGTAAGGGTCAAAGGACCAGAAGAAGAGTAGAGTCCGTGAAGTTGTCTACTTGCCGTGACGCGAGCTTGAATGGCACGCAGCCGCTGGCTTCCGTTTGCAGCCTTGTTTGATAGCTAGAAAAGCGTGTACTCTCTAACGTTGTTAAGCGCTAGAGTCGGCAGTGGTGGACTGTTTAAGCTTCTTAAAGATTATGATTACATGTTCAGTATATAAGTGAACAGCTAGAACTAAAGAGCTATGGGTAGTGATTGGTCATGAATATGATTAAGTGAATGGTAATAGGCATACATACATAGGTGATAACGAGGTGTTGATTGATAAGTGTTTTTAAGTGGCTAAGTTATATCTTTAATTGTCCATACTGCGGATTGTGAATTTCTTCTGTCTTCTTTGTCTGGGTTAAGTCCCAAACAGTATGTATGAACACTTCACCAAGGAGAGATAATTCATTAGAATGTAACGCAGAAGAGGCAAAGATATGGCTACACACAGTAAATTCAGCTGGTACTAAGAAATTAGTATTAAGCCCAGATACTCATGTATACCATTATATAGGTTTGCCCGTTGCAGCTTCCAGTAACATTGATGTGCTAGCACAGCTTAGTAAGTTTAACTCTGTGTAACACCGAATTTTGGATATGCAGGCTGCAACAATGACTCAGACCTTGCAACTATACCTTCGCTTTCCTTACCATCTGCAATACAAGCACTCTTTGTGTGCACTGGATATGACTTCATTTCTTTCTTTAATGGATTGGGTAGTGCATCTTTTTTGGCTACTCTCCTTGATTACTCTGAGTTAGTCTTTGTAACAATAAGCAGTATCCAGGAAATCTTGCAAATTCCAACTCAGACGGAAGATTTTCATTTTATAGACTGGTAGGACGTACATACTTTATAGAACACAGAGCTGTATTTTTACCTGCCTATCCCACCCCTATTGCCATAATTCACTAAAGAAAGACAATCAATTGCCTCAGGAGCATCAAAATTCTTGACTTGTGATGAGAGAAAGACTTTGGAGCAGGATTACGTATGAAGAAGATATAATTCCTTCTGTGGGAGCTCTTGCAAAACATTGGGAAGGAACCTGCTGAGTCTTGAACATGTGGAAGCATGCTGACTCAAACCACATAGTCTATCCACCACTGGAAGAAAATGAATTGAAGCAGCCTGTTGCAGACACTCTTGTGATGGACTGGGATAGTGATGACCATCTCAGTGGAGTCAGAACCAGAGTAGCACTCCTACAAAAGGGATGTGGGTACAAAAATGGATACCTCAATCATCGCTGCAAGTGTAAGAAAATCATTAGTTATTGTGGTCCTAAATGTAAATGTCAAAGCTGCCTTAATCTACTTACCTCAAACACTTGTCAACCATCATTTTTTGGTAACACATCAAAAATTCTGAGATATGCCAAAGTGTGGAGATGATCTGTCAAAAAACGGTAGCAATAGGGAAGATGAGGGCAATTCTGATCTAGATTAAGAAGTTAATAAACTGATGTACAATGTTTTGGGGACTAAGGATATGATGATATAAGTGAAACTAGTTCGTAACTGCTAATTTCTCACTTGTATTTGTTTTTCCAATGATTTTGAATGTCCTATTTAGCAATGCACAATTCAGAATGTATGCAAGGGAACAAAATTCTTAAGATTTTTAAAGCTATACTAGACCCATATAGTTGCTTTCATATTGATCTTTTCTGGGAACTGCTTTTTGACCGCTTTCCGCAGAGGTCATTTGCCATGAACCATTCCGCTTACTACCATTGACATATTTTTTCAGGGAAAATATCATTGTTTATAACTTTACACCTATTACTATGAAGTCATGGCATTCTTTTGGTAACAAATCTAGAGTTCTGCAATGAGAGAAGAAGGGCTGAGAGATCGTTAAAAATAAGCACAGAATCTGCCATCTTCACCGGGTACCCATCCAAATGACGCAATCACTAATGCATATTTAATAAGACTAGTACGAAAGTTTAAGACTTCCAGTTATAGTGGCGATTGGACTCTTCAATAAAAAATAAGACAATACATTACGAGAGCTTTGGCTGTTTGAAATTTTATATGATGATTATGTGTTCACACTGCTCTGCTCTAAATTAATTCTAAGTGTTATGTATATAAAGTATAAGAACGTAATAGTATGTATAAAAATTTAATATTTGGAGGAAAGCATAGAATTTCGTAATTTACATTCAAATTATAATAGTAATTAGATAATTTCTCATCTCTGCAGTTAGTCGCTTGACATAATATTATAAGAAAACCAACTAGTTTGCTAATTATGAGTGGAAATAAATCGTTATAATAATATAACCTCATAAAAACATCAATGATGTTATTTT